>Ga0208758_100004_pt1 | contig 738016 bp, 724 predicted proteins | sample LakWasM116_HOW13_2_FD_183930 | JGI IMG/M metagenome (GOLD analysis project Ga0208758, IMG submission 183930) | Freshwater sediment methanotrophic microbial communities from Lake Washington under simulated oxygen tension - Sediment Metagenome... | ecosystem: Environmental > Aquatic > Freshwater... | reverse complement strand
ATGTCTGGCGTCCATAGCGAATTGGAACCACCCCTTCCCATCTCGAACAGGGCCGTGAAACGATTCTGCGCCAATGATAGTATGCTCTTCGCATGCGAAAGTAGGTCAACGCCAGGCTTCTTATACAGACTCGGGTAGCAGCAAGCTATTCGATGTCACTCAAAAGCCCTCTTTGCGAGGGCTTTTTTGTTGTGGTTGTTTGTTGTAATACCAATTGACTGAATTGGTTGATATAATACAAATATCAGGTGGTAAAAATTGATGGGCGTTAAGCCCATTTTTTGTTTCTGTCAATCGCGCCGGATAGTAGTTTGGCAAGATAGGACATAATTGACAAGGCTGATTAGTTGATAGATTTGTACTCACTACTAGAGCGTTCAGTGACCCAGTTGGGTTATGAAATGGTCGATTTGGAAGTTTCCAATCGAGGTAAATTACTACGCCTGTTCATAGACAAGCCAGACGGTGTCAATATTGACGATTGTGTGCTTGTTAGCAATCAGGTTGGTAATCTGTTATCGGTTGAGCATGAAATAGATTATGACCGGCTTGAGGTTTCCTCGCCGGGGTTGGATCGCGTTTTGAAGAAAGATGCTGATTTTGTGCGCTTCACCGGGCAGCGCGCGCAGGTGAAAGTGCGCATGCCTATTGAGGGCAGGAAGAATTTTATAGGGCTGTTAAAGGGTTTGGATCAGGATGATCTTTTGTTGGAAGTTGAGGGTGTGCAGTTGAAAATTCCTTTGGCTAACATTGATAAGGCACGTTTAAATCCTGAGTTTTGATATACCCCAGATATACCCCAGCTTTAATACCAAGCATTTTATGCGGAGATTAAGATGAGTCGCGAAATATTGTTGTTAGTAGATGCGCTTGCCCACGAGAAAAGTGTTGCGAAAGAGGTGATTTTTACGGCGTTGGAGCTTGCATTAGCTTCAGCGACTAAAAAGCGTTTTTCAGAGGAGGCAGATGTGCGTGTGGAGATCAACCGTGAAAACGGCGAATATGACTCTTTCCGTCGCTGGACTGTGCTTTCTGATGATGAGGCGCTGGAGAATCCTGCTGCACAAATGTACGCAGATGATGAGCGTCTTGCCGGCAAGGAGTTGTCAGAGCACAACACCTTTGAAGAGCCTCTCGAATCAGTAGAGTTCGGCCGTATCGGGGCTCAGGCCGCGAAGCAGGTGATACTGCAAAAAGTACGCGAAGCCGAACGTGAGCAAATTCTGGATGATTTCCTGGCGCGTAAAGAGCACTTGGTGACTGGTGTTATCAAGCGCATGGAAAAAGGCAATGCCATTATCGAAGTTGGTCGCATTGAGTGTTTGTTACCTCGAGACCAGATGATTCCCAAGGAAAACTTACGCGTAGGTGATCGCGTACGGGCTTATCTTTCAAGGGTAGAGCGTGGCGGCCGTGGCCCGCAATTGATTTTATCGCGCATCGCACCGGAATTTTTGTCCAAACTATTTGAGTTGGAAGTGCCGGAAATAGAAGATGGGTTGTTGGAGATCAAGTCTGCTGCACGTGACCCAGGCCTTCGTTCAAAAATTGCAGTGAAATCTAATGATCAGCGTCTTGACCCGGTCGGTACCTGTGTGGGTATGCGCGGTTCGCGGGTGCAGGCAGTGACTGGGGAGTTGGCTGGCGAGCGCGTTGATATTGTGCTGTGGTCGATGGAGCCTGCGCAGTTTGTAATCAATGCCATGGCACCTGCCGAAGTCTCGAGCATCGTTGTGGATGAAGATGCTCACAGTATGGATGTTGTCGTCGACGAAGAGCAGCTAGCACAAGCGATTGGTCGTAACGGGCAAAATGTACGCTTGGCTTCCGAGCTTACTGGCTGGACATTAAATATCCTGACAGAAGAAGAGGCTGCCAAGAAGAACGAAGAAGAATATAGCAGTACGCGTCAACTGTTCATCGACAAGTTGGATGTGGATGAGGAAGTGGCGGATATCCTGGTGCAGGAAGGTTTCAGCACCTTGGAAGAAATCGCTTATGTTCCGATGTCGGAAATGAGCGAAATAGATGCTTTTGATGATGACACTATCAATGAGTTGCGCAAGCGTGCACGTGCGGCCTTGTTGACTGAAGCTATTGCCAAGGAAGAAAAGGTCGAGGAAGCATCTGAAGACCTGCTCGGAATGGAGGGCATGGATGAAGCTACTGCACACTTATTGGCCTCTAAAGGGGTTTCTACCATGGAGGACTTGGCGGATCTAGCAGTAGATGATCTGGTTGAGTTAACCGGTATGGATGCAGAGCGCGCCAAGCAATTGATTATGACAGCGCGTGCACCGTGGTTTGCATAATAGCCGGGTTGGTATAACCCACAGGCTGGCTTAATTTTGAGTAAGTCTGAAAAGCGTGAAATTAGTAGTCGTGTAAAGAATAGACTGGAGTAACAGGATGGGACAGACAAGCGTAGCACAATTTGCCAGTGAGTTAGGCCTGCCGGCTGAGCTTCTGCTTGAGCAGTTGAAGGGTGCGGGCGTGAATAAGACAGCATCAGGTGACCAGCTAACCGAGCAGGACAAAACTTCATTGCTTGAGTATTTGCGTAAAGAGCACGGTGCTGAAGCGCCGAAAACCAAAATTACGTTAACCCGTAAACAAGTGACTGAGATTAAAAAATCTGACAGCACAGGCAAAGCCCGGACCATACAGGTTGAAGTGCGTAAAAAGCGTGTTCTCGTGCGTCGTGATCCTTCACTGCCAGATGTGGACGAATCTGTTATGGAAGAGCCCGTAGAGGTTGTAACAGAACTGGAGTTAGAAGCTCCTGTAGTTGCTGAGCCAGAATTGGTAGAGGTGGTTGCAGAGCCAATAGTCACTCCTGAGCCAGAAGTGCTGGCTGAGCCTGAAATAGTGGCACCAGTGATAGACATACCGGCTGAGCCGATTGAACCAGCACCCGTTGTAAAGCAAACCTTGAAGAAAAGTCTGATCAGTGCAGAGCAGTTGGCACAACGCGAGCATGAAGCCAAGCGTCATGCAACGCTAATGGCCATTCAAACTGAAGAGCTACGCAAAAAACAAGAGATGCTACAGAAGCGTCAAGAGGAAGAAGCCAGAAAAGTCGCTGAAGCGGCAGCTGCCGCAGCGAAAGCAGCAGCGCCTACCAAACTTTCAGAAGGCACATTGCACAAGCCTGTCGCTAAAGAGGGCGCAAAGCCTGAAGACAAGACTGCGAAAAAAGGCGTTAAGAACAAAGAGTGGGCAGATGCCGAGAATAAAAAACGTGGTATCAAAACACGTAATGACGCTGGGGCTAATCAAGGCTGGCGCGCGCATAAAAGTAAATCCAAATCTCACCGCGATGCGGATGATCAGCAACATGCCTTTACTGCTCCAACTGAGCCGATTGTACATGAGGTATTAGTGCCGGAAACTATTTCGGTGGCTGACCTTGCCCACAAGATGGCAGTCAAAGCTAGCGAAGTAATTAAAACGCTCATGAAGATGGGCATGATGGTGACCATTAATCAGGTGCTAGATCAGGAAACAGCGATCATTATCGTAGAAGAAATGGGCCATACTGCAAAAGCTGCGGCTGCTAACGACCCGGAAACCTTCCTCGACGATACTGAACATGACGAAGCCGTACTGGAAACACGCCCACCTGTGGTGACCGTGATGGGTCACGTGGATCACGGTAAGACCTCATTGCTGGATTACATCCGACGTAGTCGGGTTGCTTCTGGCGAGGCCGGTGGCATTACCCAGCATATTGGCGCTTACCATGTAGAAACACCGCGCGGTATGGTGACATTCCTGGATACGCCTGGTCACGAAGCTTTTACCGCGATGCGTGCCCGTGGTGCCAAGGCCACTGACGTGGTCATTCTGGTGGTGGCTGCGGATGACGGCGTTATGCCACAAACCATAGAAGCTATCCATCACGCCAAGGCCGGCAATGTGCCATTGGTGGTGGCCATTAACAAGATTGATAAGCCAGGTGCCAGCTCGGAGCGCGTGAAGCAGGAACTGGTTGCGCAAGAAGTTATCCCTGAGGAATATGGTGGCGAAGCCATGTTTGTTGAGGTTTCTGCCAAAACAGGGCAAGGCATTGATGATTTGCTGGAAGCCGTATTGCTGCAGGCTGAAGTTCTTGAACTGAAAGCACCCAAGAATACTCCGGCTAAGGGCCTGGTAATTGAAGGTCGTCTGGATAAGGGCCGTGGCCCGGTTTCTACCATACTTGTGCAATCGGGCACCTTAAAGCGTGGTGACATGATATTGGCAGGTAGTGCCTTTGGCCGTGTACGTGCCATGCTGGATGAAGCTGGTAATGATATCAAGGAAGCCGGTCCATCAATTCCTGTCGAGATTCTAGGTTTGTCCGATGTGCCTAACTCTGGTGAAGAAGTGATCGTGCTTAATGATGAGCGCAAAGCACGTGAAATCGCATTGTTCCGTCAGGGCAAGTTCCGTGATGTGAAGCTGGCGAAACAGCAGGCTGCCAAACTTGAAAATATGTTTGAGCAAATGGGCGAAGGGGAAGTCAAGACCTTGGCGATGATTATCAAATCAGATGTGCAAGGCTCTTACGAAGCGCTTGCTACCTCATTGCAGAAGCTTTCTACAGATGAAGTTAAGGTCAATATCATTCACACTGGCGTAGGTGCTATCAGCGAGTCTGATATCAACCTGGCAGTAGCTTCCAAGGCGGTAGTGATAGGCTTTAATGTGCGTGCAGATGCTGGCGCACGCAAGCTGACCGAGAGTGCTGGCGTGGATGTACGTTATTACAACATCATTTACGAAGCTGTCGATGAAGTTAAGGCTGCTCTGGGTGGCATGTTGTCTCCAGAGAAGAAAGAAAGCGTCATCGGTATGGTGGAAATACGTGAAGTATTCCGTATTTCCAAGGTTGGAGCAGTTGCTGGTTGCTACGTGCAGGATGGCGTCATCAAGCGTAGTTCCAAGGTTCGTGTATTGCGTGGCGATGTGGTCATTCATACTGGCGAGCTTGATTCTCTCAAGCGCTTCAAGGATGACGTTAAGGAAGTTAAATCTAACTTCGAGTGCGGCCTGTCATTGAAAAACTTCAACGATATTGAAGTGGGCGACCTACTGGAAGTGTTTGAAGTCGTCGAAGTGGCCAGAACGCTCTAATGGCTAAGGACTTTTCACGAAGTGACCGCGTTGCAGATCAGATGCAACGTGAGCTCGCTGATCTGTTGCAGTTCGAGGTAAAAGATCCGCGCGTGGGTATGGTGACTATTACCGAGGTTACCGTAACCGGTGACATGGCTCACGCCAAAATCTATTACAGCGCAAAAGCAGGCACGGATGAGTTGCAAAAAGGTCTGGAAAAATCAGCTGGTTTTTTGCGTAGCCAACTTGCCAAACGCATGCTGTTGCGTACTGTGCCACAACTGCATTTTGTCTATGACACGTCTATCGATAATGGAATGAAAATATCGCGCCTGATTGATGATGTACTTGCTGATAGCCCTTCTCCTGATAGTCCAAAAGACTAATCCAAGCCAACACTTAAATATAGTCAAAACGTGGCGCAATTTAAAAGAGTCAAGCGCAATATCAGCGGTGTGCTATTGCTAGATAAGCCGCTTGGCTATTCTTCAAATCAAGCATTGCAAAAAGTGAAATGGCTATTTCAAGCCGCAAAAGCTGGGCACACAGGGACATTAGACCCTCTGGCCACGGGCTTGCTACCGATCTGTCTGGGTGAAGCCACCAAGTTTGCACAATATGTCACTGATGCAGATAAAACCTACATAGCCACTATCAAGCTAGGTTCAACTACCTCAACAGGTGATTCTGAGGGTGTAACCCTCAGTACTTCGCAGGTAGATGTAACGCCTCGGCAGTTCGAGGCGGCATGCCAGGATTTTATTGGGGACATCAACCAAATACCCCCTATGTATTCTGCCTTAAAGCATCAAGGTAAAGCGCTGTATGAATACGCCAGAGAGGGCGTAGATATTGCGCGTGAAGCCCGCCAAATTAGTATTCGTGCGATTACAGTTAATGATTTTGCCGATGATGTTGGCAATATTACAGTTATCTGTAGCAAAGGCACCTATATTCGAACCTTGGCTGAAGATATAGGTGCGAATCTGGGCTGTGGTGCCCATTTGATTGGATTGCGGCGTATTGAGACGGCAGGCTATCAATTAGAACATGCTGTTACTATTGATGAGCTGGAAAATATGTCTTTAGAGCTTCGCGATGAGTTGCTTCTGCCTCTGGACTCAGCTATAGCCAAATTACCAAAAATTCTATTAAAAGCAGATGCCGTACATTACCTGATGCAAGGCCAAGCGATTTGGATCTCCGGCAAAATACCCAACAGTGAATTGCGGCTTTATGATGAAAACGATCAGTTTTTAGGTCTGGGCTTTTTACAAGATGACGGGAAAATTGCTCCCAAGCGCTTAATCAAGCACTCGCATTAATTAATAGCATTTAACATGCTGGCTAAGTGTGATTGATAAAACTTCTTGATATAACACAGGGTTATGCTTTAAAATGTTCCGTTGACGTAAAAGAATGCTCTAGTGGGTATTTAACCGACTTAAGCATTGTCGCTAACTAAGGAAAAAAGATGGCAATTACAACGCAAGACACAGCAAAAATCGTTGCAGATTATCAACGCGCACCTAATGATACAGGTAGTCCAGAAGTGCAAGTGGCACTACTAACTGGCCGAATTTCTTATTTGACTGAGCATTTCAAAGCAAATAAGAAAGACAATCATTCACGTCGTGGTTTACTCGCATTAGTCAGTCAACGTCGTCGTTTGTTAGATTATTTGAAGCGTAAAGACCAGAGTCGTTACCTAGTTTTGATTGAACGCTTAGGTCTGCGTAAATAAAATACTCACAAAAGCGACACAGAATTTTTGTGAATTGATAAAAAAAGCCGAAAGCATTGCGCAATTAAACCAGCGCGGTGCTTTTCGGCTTTTTTATTGGTAGTAAAAGTGGTTTAAAGCAGGTTAATCGTCGCGCGTTATTAGTGCAGTAAATAACGGGCATTAAAGAGTAAAAGGACAAAAAATGTTTAATAAAGTGAAAAGAAGTATTCAATACGGCGCACATACACTCACCCTGGAAACCGGCGAAATTGCTCGTCAAGCCGATGGTGCAGTTGTGGTTAGTTATGGCGATACTGTGGTGCTGGTCACCGTGGTTGGTAAGACAGAGGTCAAGCCAGGTCAGGACTTTTTCCCGCTGACAGTGGATTATCAAGAGCGTACATACGCTGCAGGTAAGATTCCAGGTGGTTTCTTCAAGCGTGAAGGTCGTCCATCAGAAAAAGAAACACTGACTTCGCGTTTGATTGATCGCCCATTGCGCCCATTATTCCCGGATGCGTTTTATAACGAAATCCAGATTGTTGCCACCGTCATGTCATCCGACAGTGAAATTGATTCTGATATTCCAGCCATTATCGGTGCATCAGCAGCGTTAGCAATTTCGGGTATTCCTTTCTACGGCCCTATTGGTGCTGCTCGCGTTGGTTATATCAATGGCGAGTATGTGCTGAACCCAACGGCTAGCCAGTTAAAAACTACTGATCTGGATTTGGTTGTAGCTGCAACTGACAGTGCAGTATTGATGGTGGAATCAGAAGCTAAAGAGTTGTCTGAAGAAATCATGCTGGGCGCAGTAGTGTATGGTCATGAGCAAATGCAAGCTGTGATTAATGCCATTAACGAAATGGCAGCCGAAGTTGGAAAAGATGCCTGGGATTGGACGCCCCCCGAAGTCAACACAGCTTTAGTTGAGAAAGTTACTGCTACTGCCGCTGCAGATATTAATGCTGCTTACCAGATCAAATCTAAAGGCGCGCGTTCTGGCAAGTTGGACGAAATCAAGAGCCGTGTTTTTGCTGAGTTGATTACCGAAGAAACTTCTACTTCAGAAACCAATGAAATCAAATCTATCCTTCATGATTTGGAAGCTAAAGTAGTCCGCACCCAAATTCTGAACGGGGAGCCACGTATTGATGGCCGTGATACGCGCACTGTGCGCCCTATCACTGTGCGTACCGGCGTATTGCCACGCACCCATGGCTCAGCTTTATTTACGCGTGGCGAGACTCAGGCGCTGGTTGTAGCTACATTGGGCACCGGTCGCGATGAGCAAACTATTGATGCGCTGCAAGGCGAGTATACAGACCGCTTCATGTTGCATTACAACATGCCTCCTTATGCAACCGGTGAAACTGGCCGCGTAGGTACTCCTAAGCGTCGTGAAATTGGTCATGGCCGTTTGGCAAAGCGCGCATTGCTTGCGGCTTTGCCTAGCCAGGAGGAATTTGGTTACACCATCCGTGTGGTTTCTGAGATTACCGAATCTAACGGTTCCAGCTCTATGGCTTCCGTCTGTGGCGGTTGTCTGGCATTGATGGACGCTGGCGTGCCGGTGAAGTCACACGTTGCTGGTATTGCCATGGGCCTGATTAAAGAGGGTAACCGTGTTGCGGTGCTGACTGACATCCTGGGTGATGAAGATCACCTGGGCGATATGGACTTTAAGGTGGCTGGTACCGATAACGGCATCACCGCTTTGCAAATGGACATCAAGATTACCGGTATTACTGCAGAGATCATGCAAGTGGCTTTGTCGCAGGCAAAAGAAGGCCGTATCCATATTCTGGGCATCATGAAAGCGTCTATGGATCATGCACGTACCGAGCTATCTGATTTTGCGCCACGCATCATCACTATCAAGATCAATCCAGAGAAGATTCGTGACGTAATCGGCAAGGGCGGCGCGGTCATTCGTGCGCTGACTGAAGAAACCGGTACTACGATCGATATCGAAGATGACGGCACTATCAAGATTGGTTGCGTAAGTGCAGAAGCTGGCGAAGAAGCCAAGAAGCGTATCGAGGCGATTACTGCGGAAGTGGAAATTGGTCAGACTTATGAAGGCACGGTCATCAAGCTGCTGGACTTCGGTGCGATCGTTTCGCTATTGCCAGGTAAAGATGGTCTGTTGCATATCTCGCAAATCGCGCATCAACGTGTAAACGCAGTTGCCGACTTCCTGAAAGAAGGCCAGGTTGTTAAGGTCAAGGTTGTTGAAGCTGATGAGAAAGGCCGTGTGCGTTTGAGCATGAAGGCGCTGATTGATGCCCCGGCAAGTGAAGATAAGGTAGAAGCAGACTCTCAATAATATTGAGGTAAGCTAAAACAAAAAGGCCAGATGAAAATCTGGCCTTTTTGTTTGTCTGCAACCGTAGCAAAAGCTAGCAGTGGCTATTACTTAGTTGCTTATTTTGCTACTTGACGCTCACGTATTTCATCAAGTGTTTTGCAATCAATACAGAGGGTTGCGGTGGGGCGAGCTTCCAGGCGCTTTAAGCCGATCTCAATGCCGCAGCCATTACAGTAGCCATATTCATGCTCGTTGATTTTCAGCAGGGTTTCATCAATCTTCTTGATAAGCTTGCGTTCACGATCACGGTTGCGTAACTCAAGTGCCATATCAGATTCCTGGCTGGCTCTATCGTTAGGGTCTGCAAACATCGTCACTTCATCCTGCATGGTATGCACGGTGCGATCGATGTCGTGGCTCAGTTCAGCTTTCCAGTCATTGAGAATTTTGCGGAAATGATCGAGTTGCTTATCGTTCATATACTCCTCATCAGGTTTTGCCTGATAAGGAACGAATTGTTTTGTAATTGCTTCAGCCATGTGTGCCTTGAACTATTAAATTGCGATTAACGTTAACTGCATTAACATAAAATTAAAGCGGTGCAAAGTGTACACTGATTGCAACTGCTATGCAAAAAACTCAATGTATAGCAAGCTTTTTTTAAAATCCACGCATTTCCTGCGCCAATAAGGTGTTTTCCATGAGTGTGGCTACCGTCATTGGGCCAACGCCACCAGGTACCGGGGTAATCCAGCCGGCACGCTTTTTTGCGGCTGAAAAGTCAACATCACCACATAGTGTACCGTCTTCTAAACGGTTGATACCAATATCTATCACTATCGCCCCTGGTTTGATCCAGTCACCTTTTACTAAGCCTGGCTTGCCTGCTGCTACAACCACAATATCGGCGCGCTCAATGTTGCTGCGCAAGTCCTTGGTGTGGCGATGGCAGCTGGTGACCGTGCAGCCGGCTAACAGCAGCTCTAAAGCCATCGGGCGCCCAACATGGTTGGATACGCCCACAACGACAGCGTCCATCCCCATCAGCTTGATATCGATAGCGTCTAGCATTTTTATGACACCAAAAGGAGTGCAAGAGCGTAATGTGGGCTGGCGTACCGCCAGCCTGCCTATGTTATATGGATGAAAACCATCCACATCCTTGGCGGCACTAATTTCTTCAATGATGAGCTTTTCATCAATATGGTCAGGAATTGGCGACTGCACGAGGATGCCATCAATAGTGTCATCCTGGTTTAACTGATGAATTAATGAAAGCAATTCTGGTTCGCTGGTTGTTGGCGGCAAGTCATAAGCGACAGAGCGGATGCCTACTTTCTCGCATGCCAAACGTTTATTGCGGACATAAATGCTAGAGGCGGGATCCCCGCCTATTAGTATGACAGCCAGGGCTGGCGGGCGTTTTCCAGATATTTTGCGGTGCTCAATGCGCTCTTTAATTTCAGCCAACATGCCTTCTGCAATGGCTTTACCGTTAATTATTTGTGCCGACATGTCAGGGTTCTGCAATATTAAAGGCGCTATTTTAACAGGCAATTGCTAAATAATAGAATTGACCATTCGTTTAAAGTGCGCTATATTCTCGGCCCTCGGGGTGTAGCGTAGCCTGGTAGCGCGCCTGCTTTGGGAGCAGGATGTCGGGAGTTCAAATCTCTCCACCCCGACCAGTTTTTTAGTGCCTTAGTTGCACTATAATTTGCCCGTGAATCTGCCCGTAGCTCAACCGGATAGAGCACCAGCCTTCTAAGCTGGGGGTTACAGGTTCGATTCCTGTCGGGCAGGCCAATTCAGGTTGGTCGTATCGTTTTGCCTCAATGGTGGCCGTAGCTCAGTTGGTAGAGCCCTGGATTGTGATTCCAGTTGTCGTGGGTTCGAGCCCCATCGGTCACCCCATATATATCAATACCTTACAAAAAACTTCAACCTTGTGAAACTAAAAATAGTAGACATTTGTCTAATATTTATAATTTTGACGAACTACTCGTAGTGAACTAGACCAAGGCAGCCATATACGCAAACAAATTAGCAAACAACATCAATTACCAGTGAAGCAAGTCGATATCCGTCACACGGGTTCCATTAAAAATACCTGCAGTTTTAACAACAAAGGGAAAATAACCATGAAGAAAAATCGAGCAATTAGCAACACTGGCATTACCAGCAATACCTTAACTAGCTTTAAAATGAAGTTGTCAGCAACAATATTGGCGGCTTCACTGGTAACGATGTCTTTGAGTGCCGAAGTGGTTGCCTCTAGATTCTAAGTTTTATTTCAACGGTTTCACTCTCTTAAATTCACGCTGCTTGATGTAGTGTTCTGTCATGGCAGCACTACTATGACCGGCCAATGTTTGAGCATCCATGCCGAGGTTTTTTGCATCAGTTAAGGCTTTAGCCCTTATGTCGTGGAAGGTAAAGCGGTTTCCGCCCTGTTCTGCCCACTTCACCTGGATGCGATGCCACATAGCTTTAAAGCCTGAGTCAGAATAAGGCTGGCCTTGCCTGGTGCAAAACAGATGTAAGCCACGGATCGGGCGCTTTAATGCTTTGGCCCGAGCAACTACATCAGGCAGGCCACGCGACCACTCATAAAGCTGCTTGGCGCCCGTTTTGTTCTGTTTAACCCATATTCCCTCATCCGTGATCTGTTCTAGCCTCATAGAGAGAATATCGCCCTTGCGTAAGGCCGTGATGTAGGCAAAGTCCATTACGGTCGCTATAAGCTCGCCAGCGATGCTTTTAACCCCCTCGAACTCACTATCCTGGATATATCTATCGCGGCCTTTCTCTTTGTGCTTGGCGACGCCTATGCATGGATTACGATTTACAGAGCCCCAACGCATGCCATAACTGAATATAGTGGATATCCTGCAGCTAAGTAAACTCTAAAAATTTTCTAAACCAGTAGATGTAATACGGCGGTAATTTTAGGAATTAGATCGCTAGCTACTAAACTGCCAGCAGCGCCCTCAAGAATAGTCCGCACAGATTTGAAGGACTCATGCAGGATTGAAGCTTTGGGCTTGGGTGAGTCTACCTGTGAATTTATAGTGTTTAATTCGGCTTGTAATTCAGCCAGGTCATTTGCATTGAGTTGCAATGTATTCATTGCTGATTTTAGTTCGCCCAATAATGCCATTATTGGAGCAGTATCTAAGGTTTGAGTTATTGCTTGTGACGATCCAGGGGAGTGCTGCTGCAATTGGGAATTGCTCATATTGCCAATATTATTTGTAATTTGGTAAGTGACCTGGCTAGCAGCAGATTTCTCTTCTTTAGAAAAGCTCATACCTTCACCTAAAATTCCCTTTTGCTCCAGCTCTATTGCCCAATTCAAAATATTATTTCTTACCGCATCTAAAATTCCCACTAATTGCGTTCTAGACACGTGCAATGATGGATTCAATGCAATTTCCATTGAGTTCATAAGCATATTAGAGATGTCTTGTGAAAATGGAACGTGTAAATTGCCTTTTTCATTGGAAATAAGCGAATCTAACTCGCTGATCGGCTGAGAAATTGGTCTACGCGAAAAAGCATCAGCCTGTTTAGCATTTTCAAAATGTAAGGGTTGCCATCCACGATAGGGATTCCAGACCTTAACCTCACCATAAATAATTCGATATGAAGGTATTTTTGTTGAATCTGAATAGCCATTAAGCTCTAGGTTAATCCAAATTTCAGCTTCAGTAATTCCGAGTTTTTTCGATACTACAAAAGCTTTACGCAATAAAGCACTAACCGAAATATTGCTATTGAGTGCATCCGTCTGAAGTTCAAGGATTAAACCTGATATTTTTATCCCCTAGTGAGGCAGCATATGGACCTTAAGTGACTATCCTGTAGTCGCTTATTCATGATTCCATTTGAATCGTTGTTTTAGATCGTTGCAGAAACTGATGTGCAAGAATCCTTTGTGTTGTAGCTGCCCAACAACGATTCCAGGAGAGATCCCAACCCTTTTGGCAAAGGCAACGATTGCCGGTTTACTAAGGGGCTTTTGTGCAGCAAAAGCAGAAAGTGTTTTGCGTGGGATCAACTCTTCTTCTGCAAAGCAGTTTGCTTCATCTTCTTTCGCCTGATCCAGACCATTTGCGCCCTCTAGGAACAGTTCTTTTTTTCCATGGAGGATTATGTGTCCAGCTTCATGGAAAAACGTGAACCATAGATGATCATCTGTTTTGTATCGCAGGCTGAGTTGAATAATTGCTTTGTTTGGGTTTAACCAGCGCGTTGCGCCACTAACGCCAGTTTTAGGAAGCGCCGGAACAAAAACTACAGCAACACCGGCAGCAGCACATAAGCGTTGGATTTCTGGAACAAAGTTCTCGGGTGACTGAGTGGTTAATGTGCGGATTTGATCCAGGGCAGCACGAAACGCAGCCTTGTCATATGGTTGGCATGTTATTTCAGCAGCTTCAATTTCGCCTTGGCGTAACCAGGCAGAAACAGACTCAGCAAAAACTTCATGAGTATTGGTCTGGCGGTAAGCAACATTCAAGTTGGGCCACATATCATCCCACTGGCTAACGCTGGCAATACCAAAAAATCGCAGCACTGCTATAAGTTGCTGCTTAGGGTCAGCAAACTTTGCTAGCCAACCCAATTTAACCATCTCTTTAACTTGGATTCGTTTAAGCCATTCCAAATCTTTTTCTAAGATCGTTTCTTCATGAAGGCGAGCGAGGGCTTCTTGATATATACACTCAAGATTTAGCCAGTATTCAGCTGGCATTCCCAAGGCTCTTTCAAGCTTGATCGCAGTTTCAGGCGTTATTGATGATCGTGCATTAAGTAATGAAATTAAATGTTTTGTGGTCAGGCCAGTTCGCTTGGAAAGTTCAGCTCGTGACATACCTCTAATTTCTAATTCATTGTCTAACACTTCACCTGGTGAAACGGCATAGTCAGGGATATATTCATTAACCACTTGATTATCCATGTGTGTCCTCAATTCCTATGATTTCAATATTGGTAATTAATTTCCAATCTAAACCACCTTCTTTCCTCATGGGCAGGGGCTCGTGATTTGGTTTAAATAAAAGTCTATAAGGATGATCTAAATCTACTGATAACTGCCCTTTGCGGTTACCAGTCAGCTCATGACACCTATGAGGAGGGCTCATAGGTGGAGCAAAAAAACTAAGAGTAGTGGCAGCACGAAGAGAAGTAAGAAGAATTTTTAGCTTCTTACTTCTTAAAGGGCCGTGAACCTTAATCATCTCTTTCTCCTCAGATAATTGCTTAAGAAGAGACTTGTTTGCGAAGGTGATTATCATCAGAGAAAAGTATTTTTATTAACCTACTAGGTTATATAAAAGTAAACAGGATGTCCACAACTTTATGCACAGAATTTGTGGATAAGCTGTCTACTAAAGTAAAAACAAGCCCTGATTAGTCAAGGCACTACAAGAAAATCAGGCAAGGGGTTTAGTAGACACCTGTAATTAGATTAATAAAATATAATCAATATAATAATGTGACATTGCATCGTAGGTTGTGATTCCAGTTGTCATGGGTTCGAGCCCCATCGGTCACCCCATCTATATCTCTTCGTACTAATTCATAATTGCAACTTCCAATACCACTTGGTATCGCACTCAGCATTCAATATTCCGCTTCAGTTAACGCTTCAATTACATGAATTTTTGGTTAAAAAATAACCTTGCCCTATTTGGGGGATTTTCACTTGTAATCTTGTTATTCATAATTAATCCGCTCCTATTGCCTTGAGCATTAATTTCTAAGGGGATCAAAGATGAATATTTCTATGAAAAAATGTTTTTTGTTAGCTGTTATGACGCTAGCCTCTGCAACGTCAACATTAGCTAATGCGGCATGTAGTGATATTTCCTATAGTAGTCTTAAAAATGCAATTGATACGGTTACCGGCAGCGCTGGCGGTTTTTCCTTGGACATGTGGCTGACTTTCGTTGATGAAACAGGGAAGGTCTGCAATGTAGCTACCTCTGGTACTAGTGGTGCATTGGCAAGTCGATCAGAGTGGTTGGGCAGTCGTGTAATTTCTGCACAAAAAGCTAATACTGCCAATGCATTCAGCCTTAATAATGTTTCCATTTCAACTGGAGCACTTTACGCGGCTGTGCAGCCAGGTGGCAGCCTATTCGGGTTACAGGAAAGTAATCCGGTCGATGCTAAAACAGCTTATGAAGGCCTGCCCATAAACTATGGCACCGCCAATGATCCGCTTAAAGGTAAGCGCATAGGTGGTGTGAATGTGTTTGGTGGTGGCCTGGCTGTCTACAAGAATGGCCAGAAGGTTGGTGCGCTTGGTGTGTCTGGTGATACTTCATGTACAGACCATGCCACGGTATGGAAGGTGCGTGAACTGTTAGGACTGGCAGGTGGCCCTGGTGGATTTGAAAAGTTGCATATAGCAAGTTCGTTTGCTGCACTTGGTGATCATCCGGATTGCTTCCAGACAGCAGGTATCAACAACGGTGCTTTCGGATACCAGTAAGACTGACTTAAGTTTGAAGACATAAGAGCCCCGCTGGGGGCTTTTATGTCCGGAACTTATGAGATCCAGTAATTATCAGTCCGGCAGATGATGGGAACCGTATGCGTTGCATTTTTCACAAAGGTTTTACGCTACTTGAGCTGCTGGTGGTCATGGTCATCATAGGATTGTTAGTCGGCTACGTAGGCCCACGTTATTTCAGCCAGTTGGGCAAGTCAGAAATCAAGGCGGCGCGGGCGCAAATAGATGCCTTAGCCAAGGCGCTGGATTTGTACAGGCTGGATATTGGTCATTATCCAGATCAACAATCCGGCCTCAATGCGCTGATGACAGCGCCTTCCAATGAAAGCAAGTGGCAGGGTCCTTATCTGCAAAAAGCGGTGCCCACAGATCCGTGGGGTCAGTCATATCAGTATCGTATCCCTGGAGATAAAAGTGAATACGATCTTTACTCGTTCGGTAAAGATGGTAAGCCAGGTGGTAGTGACGAAAACACTGATATTTATCGGTAACTGTCTATGCAATATCGCTTAAGAGTCATCAAGGATGGCAGGGTGCCGAGCCAGATAAGGCTTAGTGCCTTGAGCATGGATGAGGCTCGCAAGCAGGCAGAGTTGCAAGGGTTTACGATATTGCGCGTGGATGGCGGACAGCAAAAGCTTGCGATACGTCCTGAGCGTTTTCCATTGATTTTGTTTTGCCAGGAGTTTCGTGTGCTGCTGGGGGCGGGGCTGGCCCTGCCGGATGCGCTGGATACACTGATAGAAAAAGAGACAACCGCCACCACGCGCGTGGTATTGGCGCGACTGTTGGCTGCGGTGAAAGAAGGCATGCCGCTGTCAGTAGCGATGACCCTCAGTCCAGGCACCTTCCCCAGCCTATTTGTGGCCACTATCAGCGCAGCAGAAACCACGGGCGACCTGCCCGAGGCGCTGGCGCGCTATGCAGCATATCTGGAGCAGGTTGACTTGCTTAAAAAGCGCATCATCAGTGCTTCCATCTATCCCGCGCTGGTACTCGGTTTTGGCCTGCTGGTGATGGTATTTCTACTGGCTTACGTGATTCCGCGATTTACCCGCATCTACGAGTCACAAGCCACTAAGCTATCTTTTTCTACCGAAATTCTGCTCAAGGTCGGGAAATTTTCCGATCAGTATGGCATTTATGAGTTGATAGGTTTTGGCATGTTAGTGGCGGCGACTATCACTATGCTAGGCCGCAGTGATGTGCGGGGCAAACTGTATGGGCTGTTGTGGGGCCTACCTTATTTCGGAGACAAGGTTAGGGTGTATCACTTGTCACGTTTTTACCGCACATTTTCCATGTTGCTCAAGAGCGGTATCCCCATCATGAATGGGCTGGTCATGGTCAACTCATTGCTGGGTAATGGCTTGCAGGACAACCTCAATCAATCTAGAAAACTGATTGCCGAAGGGCGGGCTTTTTCTGAAGCCTTCTTTGAAAGTGGACTGACAACGCCAGTCGCCGCTCGCCTGTTTACGGTAGGGGAACGTACCGGCACGCTGGAAAGCATGATGGAACGTGCGGCAAGTTTTCATGAAGAGGAAATGCAGCGGTGGGTAGACCGCTTTACCAAAATATTTGAACCCGTACTAATGTCGGTAATTGGCGTGATTATCGGTGGGATTGTGTTGATGATGTATCTGCCCATTTTCGAACTGGCAACGAGCCTGGAGTAAGCATGACAATCATGAGCCAGGCCAGCATAGTTTCCGCTGCCAATGTTGCCAGCATTGAAGGCGGGCGAGCGTTGGAAATCCTGGAACGGCAGAGCGAGCAATCGCCCCAGGATTTCACCAGTGAACTGGCGGCAATGCTGCGTTATCCGGTGTTTAGCTTATCGCGAATGAGCGAACTACAGCCGGCCTTTGAAGTGATTTCCTACTCCGAGGCATTACAGCATGAATGCGTGCTGTTAAGTGATAAAGGCAATTTCATTTTTGTATTTGCCGATATCTATGCGCAGGATTTGCATAACTGGGCTAGTGAGCGTATTCGCACGCCTTTTGTCACTGGTCTTGCTCATTCGGCGGATATCGCAGCCTATCTGGCGCAGCATGAAAATGCTACGCGTACTGTTGATGCAGTGCTTTCTGGAGTAAGCGTGGGAGGCAGGGCTGTAGCGGAAGCGGAGGAGCTTTCGCTGAATGTGATTGAAGATGATATTAGCCCGGTAGTAAAGCTGGTGCGCTCTACCTTGTACGACGCACTCAAGGCAGATGCCAGCGATATCCATCTGGAAACAGCGGCCAATGGGCTAGTGATCAAATATCGGTTAGATGGTGTACTGAGCCAGGTAGGTGCTGTTAATGAGCGGCGCATGGCTGAGCAGGTCATTTCGCGCATCAAGGTGATCTCTGAGCTCGATATTACCGAACAACGGGTGCCTCAGGATGGTCGTTTCCGCGCGGTCTATCGCAAACGGGACGTGGACTTTCGGGTCTCAGTGATGCCCAGCATCCATGGGGAGGATATCGTGATCCGCATACTGGACAAACAGACACTAGCCGATCAGGCAAAGGGCTTGCGTCTGGATATGCTGGGTTTCGATACCAATACCATGTGCATCATGCGTGAGCAGTTCATGCTGCCCTATGGCATGGTGTTAGTAACAGGCCCTACTGGCAGTGGGAAAACCACTACGCTGTATGCCGCCATCAGCGAAATCAATAGTGGGTTGGACAAAATTATTACCATTGAAGACCCGGTGGAATACCAGTTGCCGGGCGTGTTGCAGATTCCGGTTAATGAGAAAAAAGGCCTGACCTTTGCGCGTGGCTTACGCTCGATCTTGCGTCACGACCCTGACAAGATCATGGTGGGGGAGATCCGGGATGCTGAAACAGCGCAGATCGCCGTGCAATCGGCGCTGACCGGGCATCTGGTATTTACCACCGTACATGCCAACAATGCGTTTGATGTCATTGGCCGTTTCCTCAATATGAACGTGGACCCCTACAGTTTTGTTTCCGCGCTCAATATCGTGGTTGCGCAACGCTTGCTGCGCGTGGTGTGTAAACATTGTGCAGAACAGTTGCCAGCTTCAGAAATCAACCATCTACACGGCATCCACTTGCCAGATGATGCGCGGCTAATGCGAGGTAAAGGTTGCGGTATATGTCGCGGCACGGGTTTTAAGGGGCGTCACGCAGTGGCTGAAATGCTATGCCTAGACGACGAGCTCAGGGAGCTGATTGCAGGCAGGTCTTCCATACGCCAGATCAAGGAGCAGGCGCAGGCTAAGGGCACCCGTTTTCTCCACCATGCGGCTTTGGAGATGGCCTTTCGTGGCGAAACTACGTTGGATGAGGTGCAGCGTGTTGCGCCCATGGTCTAAGCCACTAACGCTGGCATTGAGTGCCAATAGCGCCGTTGTGCGCCATGTAGATGACAGCATCACGACTCTAGCCGAGCTGGATGCTGGTGCTACAGGTTACACCAGCTTGCTACAGGCTATCGCGGAGCAGAGTGATGTACTGGCGCAGCACCGGGTACGCATCATCCTCTCCAATCATTTTGTGCGCTACGGAGTATTACCCTGGCAGCCTGGCGTCAGCAAACGTGCAGACTGGGAAGCGCTGGCCAGCCATGATTTTCGCCAGCGCTACGGTGCAGTGGCAGATAACTGGACGGTGCACGTCAGTCTGCGTAAGTTCGGATATGCGGTGCTTACCCTGGCAGTCGATCAGGCTTTGCTTCAAGGCTTGCAAGACATAGCACATCGCTCTCACTGGCATGTTGCCTCCATAGAGCCTTTGCTCAAGCCTTTGCTCAACAATATCGTTGCTGTCGACATCGAGGGTCAGGCATGGTTGCTGATGGCGGAGCCCGGGCGGGTAGTGTTGGGGGAAATGCAGCAAGGGCAATATCAGCGCTTTTCCGCGATTTCGCCGCCACCGGGGCGGGAGCAAGACTCTGCAGATGAGTTGATAGCGCGCACCCTGTTGCAATACGACGCTGAGCAGCAGCCACGACAAATCTTTGCGGCGATATCTTCGCAGATCGCACAAGGGTGGAAAAATACCCTGATTAAACCAATACCGGCAGGCCATGGACAGCCGCATGCAGCTTGGTTAGCAGAGCTATGATGCGGGCTGCGGATATGAGTTTTCTCGAAACACGTCGCTATCTGCTGTCGTGGATTATGCTATTGCTGGCTGGCGCAGCGCTGATGGCTATACTGCTTTACTATCAGTCGTTGCAAAACCGTATCGCCGCGTTACAGCAAGTTCAGCCAACGGCTATGCCGCGCTCATCACAAGCACTGACGCCGACACTACAATATGCCTATCAGAATGCGCAACAAACGCGCAATGCGCTTAATGTGCCCTGGTTGCAAACCCTGGCAGCGCTGGAGTCAGTGCAGTCCAGTAATCCCGGCATCTATCTATTAAATGTGCAGCCTAATCGTGCCAAAGCCGAAATCCTGTTAAATGGCGAGGCAAGCGACTTTACTGCCCTCAATCTGTATTTGATTGCATTGCAGCAGCAGGCGCTATTGGGAGATGCCACCTTGCTCAATCAGCGTTTGGTGGTGTCCGAAACGGGAAACGACAAACTCGGTTTTACCATTTCGGTGGCTTGGCGATGATGCGTCAGCAATTGAAATGGATGGCCTGCCGTTATGGCGAGCGATTGGGCTGGCCAGGCCTGCTCGCAGTTACTTTGGTATTGAGCGCTTTGCTGGTTATGCTGGCCTATGTGTGGCCAGCTGAAAAAGAGTTGAATACATTAACTGCATTAACTAGCCATCCCGTGAAGCAAAAGCCGCGGGCGACGATGAATCCGCAACAAAAGCTGGCAAACTTTATGGGGCAGTTCCCGGTGCTCAGTGAGCGCTCACGGCTAATCAAGCAACTAATGGACATCGCCGATACCCAATCTATTGTGCTGGACGAAGTGAGCTACCGCATGGATGCACAACAGCCTGATGCGCTGAGGCATTATCGTATTGATTTCAGCACGGTAGCGAGCTATGCCGAAGTGCGGGATTTTATCAATGTGGTACTTAGCAGTATGCCGCTGGTATCGCTGGAGTCGCTTACCATGCAGCGAGATGACAGCGACAGCGAAATAATAGAGGCCAGGATGCAGTTCGCGCTGCATTTTGCGCGGTAAACCGTGCTGACCAAGCGTAATTTTCTGATTTATGGTGCCCTTGTCGGGACGGTGTTGCTAAGTTGGCACATGGCAAAGCAGGATGCCGAGTTGGTGCAACAGACTGCGCTGGTGCAGCCTGCACGCTACATGGCAATTACAGCCCGACTACCTGCAGCACAGTTGGCAGGCGCTGCTGATGATTTTTCCTTGCAGCCACGTCAGCCAGTGGTCAGCCAAGCTGATCTTTTTCATACTCCAGCTCAACAGCGTCCGGCTATGCACACTGCGTCCGCTAGGGTAACGACTGAATCATTGCCGCCATTACCTTTCAAGTATCTTGGGTTATGGCAACAACGCGACGAGCGCAAGGTACTGCTGGAAAGCGCGGGTGAAGTGCTGACGGTCAGTGTGGGCGAAAAAATTAACGAACAATATCAGCTGCAGGAGATTCAGCAGAATGCGCAGGCTACACAAGTAAAAATACTATATCTGCCTGTGCATAAAACACAGGTGTTATTGCTGGAAAATTAGGGTGCAACATTAGAGCAATCAACAATAATTATAACAAGGGGAAGGGTATGCGCAGGTTGCTTGTGTGTGTTATTTCACTGCATTTGGGAGCTTGCGACACGCTAGACTCTATGTCACGCCGGCAGCCCCAGCCCAGCGGCAGCTCAGGCCTGGCAGTTAAGGCGGTGGAGGCTCCGCAGCGCATCAGCAATGTTGATGACAGGCAAAAGGATATTAATGCATACCAGCAACGTGCAGATGCCGCCTGGGCCGCGCAGGACTTCGATGCACTAGAAACCATCTACGGAGAGCTCAATGCATACGACCCAGGCAACCTGCGCGCCAGCACAGGCCTTGCTGATGTCAAGATGGCGCGACGACACCAGCAATTGATTGCAGAGGCCAGGGGACTGATGGGGCAGTCACCAGCTGACGATGAGCAGGCAAGCAACAAACTGCATGAAGTATTGCTGGAGCTGCCGCAACATCCCCAAGCCTTACCTCTATTTCAGGAGGTGCAGAAAAGGCAGGAGCTAGCTTTGCAGGAAAAACGGCGCAAAAAGCTGAGCTACAACCAGCCCGTTAGCATGGAGTTTCGCGATGTCAGCCTGAAAATGATTTTCGAGGTGTTGGCGCGCACTACGCATATTAATTTCATTATAGACAGGGAGGTTCCCAGCGAACAAAAGGCTACGCTATTCGTGCGTAGTATGCCATTCAGTGATGCCTTGGATTTATTGCTACAGAGCAATCAGCTGGAGAAAAAAGTGCTGAGTGAAAACTCGGCCATCATTTATCCCAACGACCCTATCCACCAGCGTGAATACAAGGATTTAAGCGTGCGCAGTTTCACGTTGGAATATGCAGATGCCAAGCAGCTCAGCACCATGTTGCGCAGCATGCTTAATATCCGTCAGATAGAGACCGACCCGCGACTTAATACCATCATGCTCAAGGATAGCCCCGAGATACTGCAGCTTGCGGAAAAAATTATCTACGCACAGGATCTGCCTGATCCTGAAGTCATGCTGGAAATGGAGGTGCTGGAGGTGAAACGCAGCCGCCTGCAAACCCTGGGTGTGCGTTTTCCGACCTCTATTGAGGTTGCCCCGCCAAGCCTGCTGACACTGGAAACCCTACGTAACCTCAATAGCAGTGATTATGTGATAGGCGGTAATCCCGGTGTTTCTTTCAATGCCAACGATGCCGATGTCAATTTACTGGCGAACCCCCGGATACGGGTTAAAAATCGCGATGTGGCCAAGATACACATAGGGGAAAAGGTGCCGGTATTTACGGCTAATGTGGCATCTACCGGCGTTTCTTCGCAAACTGTGCAATACATTGACGCCGGCTTGAAGCTTGAAGTCGAACCCAATATCAGTGTCAGTGGCGATGTCACTATTAAACTTAGCCTCAATGTAGGATCAATTGGTGACAGAGTGACGGCATCTGGCGGGGCAGGCGAGAGCGTGGCGTTTCGAGTTGGTACGCGCATGACTACCACACAGTTGCGTCTGCATGACGGCGAAACACAGGTATTGGCTGGCCTCATTGATGACCAGGATAGGAAAAATATCAGCAAGATACCTGGCATCGGTAATATCCCCATTTTGGGCCGATTGTTCTCGGAAAAAGCCACCGATAAGACCAAGACCGAAATCATTCTGTCGATCACCCCACACATTATTCGCGAGCGTAAGGTACAGCCAGCTAGCCAGGCCGAATTCTGGATAGGCAGTGAAGGGCAGACAGGCCGGCGCTCTGCATCACCGGCTTTCGCAAATGGTGCTTCTCCGTTTATCGTGCCAAAACCTGCCGCGCCACCTGTACCCAAGGAGGAAAGACCGCAAAACCTGAATATTCCGCTACCCCCTGGCTTTTCGCTAGGAGACGGGTTGAATCCCAAGGCGGGTGAATAGCCAATGAAAGTCGGCTTATTAATATCTGTGCATAGCCAGCATCGCGGTTTTTCCTATATTGAGATCATGGTTTCGATTGCTATTCTTGCCTTGCTCGCGAGCACCGCTACGCCTTATCTGGAAAAGACGATACAACGCAAAAAAGAATCCGAGCTGCGCTTCAACTTGCGCCAGATCCGTGGCGCGCTGGATGCATACAAACAGGCTTACGATCAGGGCAAGATGTTGGTGATGGTGGGGGATAGTGGCTATCCCAAACAACTGGAAGATCTGGTCAACGGTGTGACCGATGTCACTGACCCGCAGAAAAAGAAACTCAAGTTTCTGCGCAGGCTACCAGCCGACCCGATGTATGCAGGCAGTACGGACAACCCTGCCGAGACTTGGGGTAAGCGCAGCTACGACAGTGATGCTGAGACTCCGCGCGAGGGTGTGGATGTGTATGACGTGTATTCACTCAGCGAGCAGGAAGGCTTAAATGGCATCCCCTACAAGCGCTGGTAAACAGGCAGGGTTTACCTTTGTTGAGCTTATGGTGGTGCTGGCCATTATCGCCATGCTGGTTTCGATTGCGTTACCGCGGTATTTCGATGGATTGCAACGCGCACGTGAAGCGGTGTTGCGCGAGGATTTATCAGTCATGCGCAAAGCCATAGATCATTATTTTCAGGATAAGGGCGTGTATCCCGCCAGCCTTGATGAGTTGGTGAATCAACGCTATCTGCACGCGATCCCCCCCGACCCGATTACCGACCGTCCAGATACCTGGCAGATTGTGCTGCCACCAGATTTCTCCATGCGGGTGTATGACCTGCATAGTGGTTCGCAGGAGGTTGCCACGGATGGTAGCGTTTACAACACCTGGTGATGCATTGTTCAGCAAGGGTTTCAGCTATATTGCCGTGCTGTTTCTGGTGTGTTTGTTGGTGTTGGGAATGGTTCTGGCGATAGAGCCTATAGCCACCATGGCCAAACGCGAAAAGGAAGCGGAACTGTTGTTCATCGGTCAGCAATATCGCCAAGCCATCGCCAGTTATTACAAGAGCTCGCCTGATGGCATAGCGGTATTGCCTACGACACTGGAAGAACTAGTGTTGGATAAACGCTTTGTTACTCCGAGGCGGCATCTGCGTAAGCTTTATATCGATCCTATGACCCAAAACCTAGAATGGGGTTTAGTCAAGAACGCCCAAAATCAAATAATGGGTGTATATAGCCGGGCTACCGAGATGCCACTCGCAGTGCGACCGGAATTCGAGCCGCAGGGCGGGTTGGCCGACGGGCATGCCGTATCTTATTTCGATTGGAAGTTTATCTACGTGCCTACTCAGGGCTTGTCCGATCAACCCCGCTAAATTCACACCAGATAACCAAGTAATCACTAGTAACCAATATTGGGTATTTTCAAGTGTAAAGACCCATATTAAAGTGGACAAAAGTCATATTTGTTGTGAGAGGCAATGGTTTGTTTTCGCATTTGTAAAAGGGGATTGATCATGAGTATACAAAACCATCTTAGCAGCGCTATCGCCGCAGGTTTACTATTGTTAACTGCTTGTGTGGCCAATGCGACTGACTATTTCATTCCTAACCCGCTAGAGACATATGGACTGCCTGGATATGCCTCGTCACCCGTACTATTTGGCCCATCAGCATCTGGTAGTTCATTCACTGATATATGGAATTTTTCCATAGGTAGTGGAGGTGATTTCAGTAGTGCCGTTGCTGCGGCAAATGTGAGCGCTAGTTATATTGAAAACTTCAAGATGGAGCTCTTTCAGGGAGCTAATTTCATCATTGATGGCCAAGATAGCATCGCTAACCTACCTTTATCTAGTGGTGCAGACTACTTCATCAAAGTAACTGGAGATGTGACAGGGGCCAATGGTGGTACTTATTATTTCTTTGCCACAGTGATTCCGGTGCCAGAGCCCGGTGAAATGGCCCTGATGATTGCAGGCCTGTCAGTGCTGGGCTTTAGGTTTGCAAGGCAGCGCAAGGTTTAACTGTTAAAACGCAGCATTGCATGGCAATATTGGTTTTCACCAAGTTGTTGTCATGAGTTAATGCCATGATTTTTTCAACTGAAAAAATAATCACGGACCTGGATGAGCAGGATGTCAGCATGCTCATTCTTGAACAAGTATTATGTCAGCTTGGTCAAGCAGTTATTCTCGTCAACGATAGTTTAGAGGTCTTGTTTACCTCGTCTGAGGCTAGGCACATTCTTGCAAGAAAAGATGGACTTACCTTGGTTAACAATAAGCTAGTAGCCGGCAATGCTTCGGATAATATTCGTCTGAAACAAACCCTCACTTTTGTAATTACTCATGATGGTTGTATGCTTCCGCGACATAGGACACTGTATGTGCAGCGTAGCTTGGGTGCCAGGCCTTACTTGCTTACCGTGGTGCAGATGCCCAAGTTGCATGGTTTTGACAAACAGAGCGGACATGTTGCTATGGTGAGTTTGCGTGATATGCATGCCAATCATCTTGGCCTGATTAATCGCATGAAGCGTAATTTCGAGATGACTCCGCGAGAAATTGAAACCGCAATCCTATTGACTGAAGGACGTGACTCAAAAGAAATAGCCGTCCTACTTAATCTCAGTCTGGAGACTGTGCGCCAGCACCTTAAAAGCGCATTCAAGAAGATGCATGTTAACAAGCAACATGAGTTGGTATGTCTCACCTTGGAGCTTAGTCGAAAACGCTAAAACCAGCATAAGTGAGATCACTCCCTAACTTGACTAGATATTCGCAGGTATTAATCAGCTAGCTTTACTCAAGTATATTTCCCCGCCTTTACGCACCCCTGACTTAATTGATACTCTGCGGCATTGCAGTTATAGTGTGTCATGATTTCATCATGTCCCTTACGTTCACATAGGTAGAGACTAAATCCATGGCCGCAACGCTCCCCGTTTTGATCATCATTGACGATGACCCGCTGATTACCGATACCTTGCATTTTGTCTTAAGCAAGGATTTTGAAGTGTGCGTGGCCGAGTCACGAATCCAGGCGCAAAGCCTGTTGCGGCAACTGGATAAGCCGCCATCAATCGCGCTGGTTGATTTAGGGTTGCCCCCAGTTCCACACAAGCCGGATGAGGGGTTCAAAGTTATTGCCGAACTGCTTGCGCATTCGCCTACTATGAAAATCCTGGTGTTATCCGGCCAGAATGAAGAGGTGAATGTTAAGCATGCATTGACGCTAGGCGCTGTAGATTTTGTACCTAAGCCTTGCGATGTCGAACGTCTGCGCGAGCTTTTGCATAATGCCCTTAAGTTACAGGATGCAGAGTTGGGGGAGGATCAGAGCAAGCAGGATAGCTGCGGCTTGCTGGGAGAAAGCTTGCCCATGCAGACTCTGCGTACACAGATCGGGCAATTTGCCGATGCGCCTTTTCCCGTACTGATTGAAGGCGAATCCGGTAGCGGTAAAGAGCTGGTCGCTAACTGCTTGCACCGCCTCAGCAAGCGCTCACGTCAGCCCTATCTGTCGCTCAATTGCGCGGCCATTTCCCCGACCCTTGCCGAGTCCATTCTCTTTGGTCACACCAAGGGCGCATTTACCGGGGCAGCTGGTGCCAATACCGGTTATTTTGAAGATGCCGGCGAAGGTACCCTGTTCTTGGATGAAATTGGCGAGTTGCCGATGGAAATGCAGGCCAAGCTGCTACGCGTGCTTGAGAATGGCGAATATCAACGCATTGGTGAAACACAATCTCGCCGGAGTAAGGCGCGCATCGTCGCAGCTACCAACCGTGATCTGCGTGAAGAGGTCAGGGCGGGGCGCTTCCGTATCGATTTGTATCATCGCTTAAGCGTGTTTGCCGTGCGGGTGCCTCCGTTATGTGAGCTGGATGAAGACCGTTACCTGCTACTGGAGCATTTCAGGGATTTTTACGCGCGTGAAACCGCACAAAAACCATTCAAGTTTGATGATAAAGCCAAACAGCGCTGGTTGACCTATCATTTCCCCGGCAATGTGCGTGAGCTGCGTAATATCATTATTCGGCTGATTGCCAAATACTCCGGTCAACTGGTGAATGATAAACAATTGGCATCCGAGCTAGATTTAATGAGCCTCGGAGACTCAGCTGAATTGCCCTTGCTGGGTGATGAGGGCGCGTTAAGTGCGCATGCTTATCGTCACTTGCAGACCCAGGCTAATGTGAATCTTGATGTGGTATTGAAGTCCTGGGAAAAGGCTTATGTGGATGCCGCGATGAAGATGACGCACGGCAACCTCAGCCAGGCTGCAAAGCTGCTTGGCATCAACCGAACTACCTTGTATAGCCGTATCCAGAACCAAGACGAGTACAAAGAGTAAATAATGTATTACGCGCACTTTGGCCTCAAAGAGCCGCCATTTAAAATTACCCCCAATACCGAGTTTTTTTTCACCGGGGGTAATCGCGGGGCAATTCTGGATGCACTGATGTATGCCATTACCAGCGGCGAAGGCATCGTCAAAGTGGTGGGGGAGGTAGGTAGCGGTAAAACCATGATTTGCCGCATGTTGCAGACGCAGTTGCCGCAAAATATAGAAAGCGTTTATCTCGCCAACCCCAGTGTGGCACCTGAAGATGTGTTGCACGCCATTGCCTTCGAGCTACAGCTGCAGTTGCCCCAAAATGCCGATAGGCTACAGGTGATGCAGGTGTTGCAAAAATACTTGCTGGACCGCCATGCCGAAGGCAAGCAAGTGGTGATATTCGTGGAAGAAGCACAGGGCATGCCGCTTGCCACGCTGGAAGAAATCCGGCTTTTGTCCAACCTTGAAACCAAGCACGACAAATTGCTACAAATCGTCCTGTTCGGCCAGCCTGAGCTGGATGTCAATCTCAATGCCAACCAGATACGGCAGTTAAGAGAACGCATAACGCATAGCTTTAATCTTGGTCCGCTGGATGAAAAAGCTATCGGCGACTATTTGATTTTTCGTTTGCGCGCCGCCGGCTATTTTGGCCCGCATTTATTTACCAGCGCAGCGATCGCCAGAATCGCCAAATCTGCAGAAGGCCTGGTACGACGAGTGAATATCTTGGCAGACAAGGCCTTACTGGCGGCATTTTCTCAAAATGTATACCAGGTCACACCCAAGCATGTGCGTGCTGCAATTAAAGACAGTGAGTTTGGCGCGGAACAGGTCAGGCGCGCATTAAAGCTGCGCACCCTGCTGGCAATAGCCGCCACTTTGGTGGTCGGGCTGGCTCTTGGCTATTTGATCAATCCATGGTTGCCTAAGCTATCGATTAACAAATCGGCATCCATCAACTCGGCAAGTCAGCCTGCCCCTAGGTTAACCATAGCTGACCCAAGCCAAAAACAGATTCTGGAAATTAAGCCTGAGCCAGTTAAATCTGAGCAAGTTAAGCAGCCTGTGCCAGATGCGCGGCCTCAAGCGCAAGCAATCCCTACAGAGGTAAACAAACAGGCTGCGCTGCCAAAACCAGCGCAGCCACCAGCTGCTGCTGTTAATCCGGTTGCTCCTATCAAAGCGGAGGCTGCAAAAGGCCAGACATCCACACCGTCAGCATCGGCTTTACCTCAGTCAGCTGTTACGGATATAAAGGCAGATAAGACTGAACTGGCAAGTGCCACAGATATACTGCAGTTGCGGCTTGCTGAGGCACAGTTATGGCTCAAGCAACAGCCGGCGTCTACCGTCACTATCCAGCTGATGGGGGCTGCCAACGACGATCAACTCCGGCGGCAATTGACTTCGCTGGTGACGCAGTTGGAACCCAGCGCCATTTATCCATTCCGCACGCAAGTTAATGGTAAGCCATTTGTCAGTGTGTTGTATGGCAGTTTTGCCAGTAAGAGCGAGGCGCTGCAAGCGGTAGCGAATTTGCCGGATAGCTTGAAAAGCTATCAACCACAGTTACGAACAGTAGGTGGAATTTTAAAAGAAACAAATCAATTTCAATGAGTTAGTATTGCAATCTAAAGCGATTTATGCGATAACACGAGTAGATTGCTTAAATCGGGGGATGCTTTCGTGCGCATATGAAAAACTTATGGGTTATTTTAATTTCGTTGGTCGCTATACCGGGCCTTACCAGCTGTGCACATCAGTCAAAAGTTGTTCCCTCCAAGGGACATATAGACGGGCAGATAAATGAGCAACAAACAAATAAACAGGTGGTGGTTGCCTCAGATATCCCTAAGCCGGTAAAAAACAACGCCTATCTTCCCCCGCCTAAACCCAAAGCCAAAGAGCAAACCTATAGCGTGGTGGTGAACGAGGTTCCGGTCAAGGAAATCCTGTTTGCACTGGCACGTGAAAGCAAGCTAAACGTAGATATTCATCCCTCTATCCAAGGGCGGGTCACCCTTAATGCGGTGGATCAAACTTTGCCGGCCATTCTGGAGCGGCTCGCCAAGCAGGTCGACCTGACCTACAAGATCGAAGGCAACGTACTGAATATTTCTCCAGACATGCCGGCACTGAGGACGTATAAGGTTGATTACGTGAATATGTCGCGTGATACAACGGGATTCATTGGTGTCGCGGCAGAAATTTCCGGAACAGGCAGAAGTGCATCTACCGGCTCATCAGGTAGCACAACCAGCACTTCTAGCTCTACGGGTAGCTCTAGTGGCGCCGCATCTAATAGCTCAAGAACCCAGGTAGCCAGTATCTCAAAACACCATTTCTGGGAAACGCTGATTCAGAATATCAAGGATATTCTGGCCGAAACAGACAAGGAAGTGATCATCGGCAGAAATGGCAATACCGCGCAGTCAGAGAATACAGGCGGTGCTTCATCCGGTGAGTCAGGCGATGCCACCTCTGCAGCACCAACGGCAAGTGCGGTTGTCTCGTTAAGAACTAGTGCGCAAGAACGCGAAGAAGCACGTACTGAATATAAGACCCTGTTTGCCGCTACGGTGATTGCCAACCAGGAAGCTGGCATTATCAGTGTGCGTGGTACCAGCAAGCAGCATGAGAGAGTGCAGGAATTCCTCGATAAAGTCATGTCGAGCGCTCGGCGCCAAGTGTTGATCGAAGCCACAATTGTCGAGGTTCGCCTGAATGATGGCTACCAGGCAGGGATCGATTGGAGCCGGTTAAATAACACTGGTGGCAGCGGTTTTACTTTCCAGCAATCATTTACGCCACTGATTACCTCTAGCGCAAGCAATACTGGCGCAAGTGCAGGTTTGGTAGCAGGTTACGCCAATGCTGCGAGAAATATTGCAGCTTCAGTCAGTTTACTTAAGCAGTTTGGCGAAACCAAAGTCTTATCCAGCCCAAAGCTGATGGTGCTAAACAATCAGACAGCGGTGCTGAAAGTGGTTGATAACCTGGTTTACTTCACTATTCAATCACAGATATCACAATCTACAGTATTGGGTGGTGCCAACTTGCAGGCAGTGACAACAACCGCCAATACCGTTCCGGTTGGCGTAGTCATGAGCGTAACGCCGCAAGTGAATGACGCAGGTGCAGTCAATATCAATGTCAGGCCGACAATATCCAGCTTACTCAGGTATGTGCCAGATCCCAATCCGCAGATAGCCGCGATTAATAACCAAGGTATACCCGAAATCCAGGTGCGTGAGATGGAATCCATGCTGCAAATTAACAGTGGTAGCACTGCAGTGCTTGGAGGCTTGATGCAAGACCAGATTCAGCGCAATACCGATAAAGTACCCGGGTTGTCTGATACGCCCTACTTAGGCAGGGTTTTTACAGGTCGTAACGATAACAATAAAAAAACTGAACTGGTGATTTTCCTGCGTCCTACGGTGATTCAGAATGCCAGCCTGGAAAGCGATGAACTGCAGTCTTACAAGCAATATTTACCTGCAAAACAACTCGAGAAAAAGCTCGAGGGCAACGACTACTAGGCTATGAGTCTGTTAATTAAAGCCCTGGAAAAGGCAGAAAAAGGTAAAGCCGCAGATGGCAATAGTGAGCTTACGCTTGAGCCCATTGCCAAGGCGGAAGAGCCAAGTGCAGATGCCACGCACAAGCAGGCCAGTCAGCAAGCTGCCGCTACCGTATTTACAGCCAAGACGGAACCAGGCAAAAAGCAGGGTTCAAGCAAGGCATGGTTGATAGGGGGGGCTTTATTGCTGATACTTGCTGTCATCGGTATGCAGTTTTATACCTATTTGGACTCGCTGAGCAAGCCGGATGTGGTGGTGGCAAGAGTGCCGGTTGCGCCCGCAGTACCTTTACAATCAGCTAATCCGGCAGTAGTGGTAGAGCCCTCGCCACAGGCCTCAGTTGAGGCGAGTGAGTCAGCAACCAGGGAGCCAGTGAAGAGTGGTACAGAGCCGACAGTTGCATCTACATTAGCGAATGCGCAGAAAGTGCCGGGTAGCGATGTACCAGCAGCCAATACCGAACAGGCATCCAACCCTAATGCAAATAGTCAGGTATTCCGTGAGCCAGCAGCAAATCAATTAGCCAGCGCCAAGTCAAAAGCACCTGCAGCAAAATCGCAGCAACTGGTGTTTGGCCAGCCAGTACAGGCGGATCAGGACGCAACTTTTAAGGTGACACGCAATCAACCTGCTATGGGGGTAAATCCAAACCTGCTGGCGGCATACCAGGCTTTTAATGCAGGGGATGATGCTGCAGCGCAGCGCAACTATCGCCAGGTGCTGCAAGGCGATGTACGCAATGTGGATGCACTGCTGGGCATGGCGGCAATTGCTGCCAGACAGGGACGTAATAATGACGCGGCTGGTTGGTATGGCAAGGTGCTGGAAGTCGAGCCCAGAAATAATGTAGCCCAGGCGGCCATGGTGAATGTACTGGCGCAGGCCGACCCTGTCAGTAGCGAGTCACGTATCAAGAGCTTAATTGCCCAGCAACCAGAAGCCGCGCATTTATATGCATCTCTGGGTAATTTGTATGCGGAGCAGAATCAATGGCCATCGGCGCAACAAGCCTATTTTCAGGCGTTTCACTTTGACCAGAATAATGCTGAGTACGCCTTCAATCTGGCAGTAAGTCTTGAGCAAATTGGTAAGCCCGGATTGGCGTTGCCATACTACCAGCGTGCTTTAGCTTTGTTGCCGGTTAACGGAGCAAGCAGCATAGATCGTACCCAGCTCGAATCTCGTATTGCTAAGCTACAATAAATATTCGGCACAAATAAATTATGGTTGACACTTTTACCCCGGAACCAGTGATGTCTGAGCAAAGACGTAAATTACGACTTGGTGAGTTGATGGTGCAGCAGGGCCTGATCAGTCAAGATCAGCTGCGCATCGCGCTCATGGAGCAAGATACCAACAATATGCCACTGGGCCGTCAGCTGGTGCGCCTGGGCTTTGTTACCGAGGTCATGGTGCGTGATTTGGTTGCGCATACCATTGGCCATGAGAGCGTTGACCTCACCACGGTGATTGCGGATAGCGATGCCATGAAGCTGGTGCCGGAAGATTTCGCACGTCGTCATCATTTGTTGCCTATAGCCTATGAGGAACAGCGGAAGTCACTGGTTGTTGCCATGGCCGATATGTTCAACGTGGTGGCACTGGATCAGCTACGCGCCATGCTGGGCGGGCAGATTCAGGTCAAGCCCGTGCTGGCGGCCGAAGCGCAGCTTGAAGAATATATAGACCAATTCTACGGTTATGAGCTATCGGTCGATGGCATTCTGCGTGAAATTGAAACGGGTGAGATCGATTACCAGAGCCTGCAAGCGGATGGCGATGAATATACCCAGCCGATAGTACGCCTGGTGGGTTCGCTGCTAATGGATGCTGTCAAGCGCAATGCCTCGGATATCCACTTTGAGCCGGAACATGCCTTTCTGCGTGTGCGCTATCGCGTGGATGGAGTATTGCAGCAGATACGCAGCCTGCATAAAACCTATTGGCCTGGCATAGTAGTGCGCCTCAAGGTCATTAGCGGTATGGATATCGCCGAGACGCGCGCGCCGCAGGATGGGCGCTTGCAGATCAACCTTTGCGGTCGCCCCATCGATTTTCGCGTGGCGAGCCACCCCACTATTCATGGCGAAAACATAGTATTACGGGTGCTGGATAGAGAAAAATCCATCATCCCGCTTGAGCGCATGGGTCTGCGCCCAGAGACGCTCGCAGAGCTCAAGCTCATGATGACGCGGCCGGAAGGTATCATGGTGGTAACCGGGCCTACCGGTAGCGGTAAAACCACTACGCTGTATTCGCTGCTGTCATTTCAGAATACCGAAGCCGTCAATATCATGACCCTGGAAGATCCGGTGGAATACCCGGTGACCATGATGCGCCAGACCTCAGTGGCTGAAGTCAATAAAGTAGATTTTGCCAACGGTATCCGTTCTATCATGCGGCAAGACCCGGACATTATCCTGGTTGGTGAAATCCGTGACTCGGATACCGCTACCATGGCTTTCCGTGCTGCAATGACTGGTCACCAGGTGTTTAGTACCCTGCATACCAATTCTGCTTTAGGTACCTTTCCGCGTCTGCTCGACATCGGCATTTTGCCGGACATCATGGCCGGTAACATTATCGGCGTGGTGGCGCAGCGGCTGGTGCGCGTGCTTTGCCCGCATTGTAAAGAAGCACATAGCCCCAGTGACGACGAGCGTAAATTGCTGAATGTCAGCCCGCGTCAGGATGTCACCATCTATCGGCATGTGGGTTGCAAGCGCTGCAACTATACGGGCTACCGCGGGCGCATGGCGATTATTGAGCTATTACGCATAGATACCGATATAGATGGCCTGGTAGCAAGGCGTGCGCATATGGATGAGTTGCGCAAAATGGCGCATGAAAAAGGCTTCGTTACGCTGGCCGATGATGGCGTGCGACGTATCCTCGAAGGCTATACCAGCCTGGCGGAAGTCATGCGCGTAATCGACCTGACCAGCCGAATCAGATAACTGACACAAGTAGCCTCGTGCCCATTTATAACTACAAAGCTGTTGACCAGGTTGGCCGCCCAGCAAGAGGGCAGGTAGAAGCGCATAACGAGATAGACCTTGAGCTGCGCCTGGAGCGCATCGGCCTGAGCCTGATTACATTCCGCGCCACCAGCAAAAACTCCTCGGTATTCAGCGGCAGAAAAGTCAGCCTGCAAGACCTCATGATGTTCTGCTTCCAACTGGAGCAGCTTACCGGCGCAGGTGTGCCCTTGCTGGAGGGTCTGACGGACCTGCGTGACAGCACACCCAACCTGCATTTTCAGAAGGTGATTGGTGCACTGGTGTCCGATGTAGAAGGCGGAAAAATGCTGTCGCAAGCACTTGCCGAGCATCCCAATGTGTTCAGCCATGTATTCGTGAGCCTGGTGCAGGCAGGCGAACAGACCGGCAAGTTGCCGGAAGTGTTTGATAACCTGGCTACCACCTACAAATGGCAGGATGAGTTGGTCTCACAAACCAAGCGCCTGATCGCCTACCCACTATTTGTGCTGGTGGTGGTACTTGGTGCCATCACGTTCCTGATGATTTACCTGGTGCCGCAAATGGTGTCGTTTTTGCGCAATATGGGCCAGGAGCTGCCCATGCAAACCAAGATACTGATCTTTATCTCCAACGCCTTTGTGAATTACTGGTGGCTGATCTTTTCTGCCCCTATTCTGGCAATAGTGGTGGGGGCCATTTTGATCAAGAAAAGCCCCGCAGCACGTTATCGGTTTGACTACCTCAAGCTGCATTTTCCGGTGACTGGCGCTATTATGCAAAAAATCATATTGGCGCGTTTTGCACGCTATTTTGCGTTGATGTACCAGACCGGCATACCGATACTTGATGCCATCAAAACCTGTGAGGGTATCGTCTCTAACCAAGTGGTGGCGGATGCGTTAAGCCGCGCCCAACACCAGATTAATGCCGGCGACAGCATGAGCGAGAGTTTCCGCAATGCGGGCTTGTTCCCGCCGCTGGTGGTACGCATGATTCGTGTGGGCGAAAGTACCGGTGCACTGGATAAATCATTGCTCAAGATCAGTTATTTTTATGATCGCGACGTCAATGATTCGATAGAGCACATGCTGAAATTGATAGAGCCAGCACTTACCGTTATTCTGGGGGCAATTCTGGCGTTCATCATGTTCTCGGTGCTGGGCCCTGTATACGATTCGTTTAGCAAGCTTAAACTTTGATACTTGAACTCTGATAAGGCAATAAGACTTCCTCAAGAATATGGCTATGTTTGAAAAAATTATCCTGTGTGCCACCAGCTACCAGCTAACAGCCGGGATATGGCGTTCGGGCAAGCTGCACTCTTATCAGGTTTACCAGAACGATGAGCAGGGACATCAGGATTTCACGCAGTTCCTGCAACAGCATAACAAGACCAATATCTACCTGTTGGCCGATGCAGTAGAAGAGGACTACCGCCTGGAAAGCCTGCCGCATACCTTTGGCAGCGCACGTCGTGAACTGGTGGATCGTAAACTCAACCAACTGTATCGGGGGGTGATTTACCGCGCTGCACACTTTATCCATAGAGAAAAAGATAAACGTAAAGACGATCTGTTCCTGCTGATTTCCCTCCATAACGCAGAGTTCATGCAGGGCTGGGTCGCCTGTATCGAGTCGCAGCAGGCACCTTTGGCTGGTGTATATCTGCTACCGATGATGAGCGAGATGCTGGTTCAGCGCTTAAAGCTTAAGGCGCCACACCTGCTGTTGAGTGAGCGCCTGAATTCAGGGTTGCGCCAAACGTACCTGCATAATGGGCGTTTACGTATCAGCCGCCTGGCACCCATCCCCACGGATATGCTCAACCGACTGGGCTATTTCTACTTAAACGAAACCGAAAAAACCCGGCTGTACCTGATCAGCCAGCGTTTTATAGCGCGTGATACCGAGCTCCATATGGTATTGCCAGCGCTCAGTGATAGCAGTCGGCAGATTTGCCGTGCCATTGAGCAAGAGCATGGCATAGTCTGCGAAAGTATTAACCTGGCAGATCTGGCGCAAAGCTTTAAATTAGACGTCAAGCAGCTTGAGCTTAACCCTGAGCTATTGCACATGCACTTGCTGGCCAGCGGCAATGCACCAGATAACATTGCACCAGCCAGCCTGGTCAAACACCACAAGATTAACTCGCTGCGTAAATCGATCAATGTAGCGACCGCACTGGTGGTACTTGCCGGACTGGCGCTCAGCACCATTTATTTAAAACAAAGCGTGGATGATGCCGTACAGCAAAAGCAAGCGCTGGCAGATACCAGGATGCAGGAGCAACGCTATAACGACGTGGCAAAAAACTTCCCCACCACCCCCATCCCCAGCGCAGATCTGCAAGTAGCGGCAGAACTTAACCGGGCAATCGCCGATTACGCAAAAGTACCCAAGCGCATGATGCAAGTGGTGAGCTTCGCGCTGGATAAAGCGCCTGACATCCAGATTAACCGCCTGTTTTGGGTGCAGACCAATAACGTTAATTTGAATGACGAGGATAAAACGCTCACAGTCAGCAATGTCGCAACGACTCCTTCGGCGACAGGGGTAGGCACATTTGTACCGGACCCAACCGGGCTTTATGAAGTGGGCTTTATCAATGGCGAGATCAAGCGCTTTGCCGGGGACTATCGAGAAGCGCTGAATTCCGTTAACCAGCTAGCTGAACGCTTAAAGGCCGACCCCGCGGTGGAGCATGTGGAAATTCTGCAAGCGCCGGTTAATGTAAGCTCATACTCCAATCTGCAAGGCAGCACCACAGATGAAAAGACTGCCCTATCCAGTGCCGCCATGTTCAAGCTTAAGGTGATACTCAAGCGGCAAGGGCCAGCGGTATGAAGTTCAATCAACAAGACCTCAAAATGTTGCGTAACCCCTTAATCGGGTTTGGCGTGGCGCTCATCTTGCTCACGCTGCTGGTCAGTTACGCCGAAAACCGCAAAAACACGGCAGAACAAGCACTGCAGGCTCAGCAGGCCCAACTTAACCAGGCACGCCAGCGTTTTCAAACTTCCGGGCAGGAAAAAGAATCCATCATTAAATACCTGCCGGTTTACCAGCACATGATTAGTGACGGGTTTATCGGAGAAGAACGGCGTATTGAGTGGGTGGATAACCTGCGTAGCATTCATCAGCAAAAGAAGCTGTTTAATATCAACTACAGCATAGGCATGCAAGAGGAATACAAGCCAACCTTTGCGCTCAATGTAGGTGCTTTCAAGTTACATCGCTCTGTCATGAAGCTCGAATTGGCGATGCTGCATGAAGGCGATTTACTGACCTTGATAGAGGCGCTGGACGCACAGCAAACCGCCCCTTTTATCTTGCGCCAGTGCGAAATCACCAGGCTGTCCGGGGCAAAAGTGAATGCGCTTAACCCAAACATGCTGGCCAGTTGTGAATTGGATTGGCTCACCATACGCGAGCCGCAAGCGAATGGAGCTACGCCATGAGCAAGCCATTGCTGTCGTTACTCACAATAGGCTGCCTGGTACTTTCATGCGAAGCAATGGCTGTCGAAGGCCTTGGTCGTTTGTTCACCACCCCAGAGGAGCGAGCCAATTTAGATTACCTGCGGCAGACAACCAAGGCTGAAGTGCTGAAAGAAAGCACGGATGCTTCGGTCGAGACTATGCAAGCAGCACCCGTAATACCCTCATCAATTTCCATGCAGGGTTACGTAAAGCGTAGTGATGGTAAAAAAGGCACGGTATGGGTGAACCATCAGCCCATGCGGGAGGATTCGACCAATAGCGAAGTTGAGGTCGGCAAGCTTGGACGGGATGGTAACCAGGTGCAACTGAAGCTTCCGGCCAATGGTAAAAACTTCAATCTTAAGGCAGGGCAGGTTTATTTGCCTGAAAGCAATAGCGTTACAGAAGTACATGCAAATACTAAACCGTTATCATCTCAAGTCGAGGTTGAAGATATGAGGGACGAAAGTTTAGGTACATCTTCAAAGTTAAAATCAAGTTCTGATGGAAACAGCAACTCTCATATTAATCGTTAATTAAAGGTACTCTTGATTAATAACGTCTGCCTATCAGCAAAACAAAAGAATAAACAAAATGGGGCTACGTCATTTATCTCCGTGATGATTATTTTGCTAGTGAGTGTTACCTTTTTGTTTTCGGTTTTAGATAGCACTAGTATAAAAATAGAACGAAACAAAAGGACAGCAGCGGTTTTGGCTGAAGCAAAAGCTGCTCTAATAGGGTATATGGTTAAAAGAGCTGCCCTTGGAGAACGGCCCGGTGATCTACCTTGCCCAGACAAAGCTACAGATGGTAACTATGACGGTACACAAGACTCCTCATGTGCGTCATCCAGGATTGGTAAGTTTCCATGGAGTAATGTAGATCATTTAGGGGTGTTTAATGATGGTATAGCATTGGATTTGACCGATGCAAACGGGGAACGGCTGTGGTATGCGGTTTCAAGAAATCTAGTTGACCCAACTAACGTGTCTATAAATTCAGATTTATTGGCAGCTATACCGCCATATCCCTGGCTCTCAGTTTATGACGCACGCGGTAATCTCATTACAAATAGGGCTGTAGCCGTTATTATCGCTCCAGGAAATGTGTTAACGGGACAAGATAGATCTCCTGTGTTACCAAACGCAGCCCAGTATCTAGATCAAGTTACACTAAATGCGGTTGTCTATAATAATGCAGCATCTTCCCCTACCAAGTTCATTTCAGGCCCCATATATGATGTTCTCAACCCAGCTAAAGTAATAGCTAATGATGAAGTAATTTTTATTACTATTGACGAAGTTTTACCGTTGATTGAAGCCAGAGTGATTCGAGAGGCTAAAAAGTGTCTGGATGATTATTCAAACTCAAATGGTGGTAATTATCCTTGGGCTGCCCCGGCTAGTGACATAGTTTTTTATACCAGTACTGTAAATACACGCTTTGGAAGGCTACCTAGAGCTACATTTGCATCTCCAAGTTGCGACATAACTCAAGGGTGGTGGGTCGATTGGCGAAATTTTGTGTTTTATACATTTCCAGATAGCCATAAACCAGGCAGTACTACAAACTGCAATATTGCTGCGGATTGCCTTAAGGTAAATGGTGCGGGAGCCAATAAGGCTGTAGTTTTAATGGGGCGAAATGCAATTGGAACACAAATCCATTCGCCTGCATCCTCGACCACATTTGCAAATAATTTTTTAGAGGGCTCAAATGCCACTCTTACGACCAATTACCTAACCTACAAACCCAGTGATACGGCAAACTATTCAACAATTAACGATCTGGTACTATGTTTAGATGGGCAAATTAACTGCAAATAGCAAACAGGTAATTGTAGGATTCACCTTGGTCGAAATGGCTGTGGTGTTGGTAATTGTCGGCTTGTTATTAGGGGGCTTGCTTGTTCCTTTGTCAGCTCAGCTAGACATTCGAGACTACAACGAAACAAGACAAAAAATAACGACGATTAAAGAAGCGATCATTGGATTTACACTGGCGAATGGGAGACTTCCGTGTCCAGCTGATCAAACGATTGCATCTGGAACACTTGGGGCTGGAATGGAAAAGTTCGATGCTGCTGGTACCTCATGCAGCTCATTAGTTGGCGTAGTTCCTTGGGCCTCATTGGGCGTGCCGGAAACAGATGCTTGGGGTCGAAGATTTACCTACGAAGTTGCCGGATCCTTTTCAGATGCTATCATTTTAAATACGGTCTCACCACCAGCCTCCTGTGTTTCTGTACCTTTAAATTCATCATTTTCGCTTTGCTCAGAAGGAACTATAAATATCAGTGACGCGGCTACATTAATTGCTATCAAAATTCCAGCGGTTATTGTGTCACATGGAAAAAATGGCTTTGGGGCATATAACTCAGATGGAAGTCAGATTTCTGATAGTAGTGCCTCTGTATTGGAAAAAGAAAACTCAGATGTAGACACGGATTTTGTTTCCATTGCAGCAACTACGAATAGTTATGATGACTTAGTGGACTGGGTTTCGCAGAACGTTATTTTCAATCGTATGGTTGGTGCTATAAAGCTGCCTTAATGAACGATAACCAACTTTTACGTTACAGCCGTCATATCCTCCTCCCGCAAATCAGTTACGAAGGGCAGGACAAGCTCGTCAACAGTCATGCCCTGATAGTCGGTGCTGGCGGGCTGGGTTCGCCAGTGGCTTTATATATGGCGGCTGGCGGAGTGGGTACGCTGACTATTTGCGATTTTGATACTGTGGACCTGACTAATTTGCAGCGGCAGATTGTCCACACTACGCAATCAGTAGGTATTAACAAGGCACTCTCTGCACAGCAGACATTGCATGCAATCAATCCTGAAGTAGTCGTTAAAACTATTCAGGAGAAGTCTACTGAAGAAGCCTTTATGGAGTTGGTTGCAGGGGCCGATGTCGTTATCGATTGCTCAGACAACTTTGCTACCCGATATGCACTGAACCGTATCTGTGTAAAGCTGAGTAAGCCCTTGGTTTCAGGCGCTGCGATTGGGTTTGAGGCGCAGGTGACGGTGTTCGATATGCGTAACGATGCCAGCCCTTGCTATCACTGCTTGTTTCCCGACATGGGGGCTGAAGAAGCTATGCGCTGTGCCGAAAACGGCGTGTTCGCCCCACTGGTCGGTATCATTGGCGCCACCCAGGCGGGTGAGGCCATGAAGCTATTGATGGGCGTGGGTGAAAGCCTGCAAGGACGTTTGCTATTGCTGGATGCGCTTGCCATGGAATGGCGCAGCATCAAGTTGAGCAAAGACCCCGACTGTAAGGTTTGCGGATTCTAGACCCTTTCCCCCTGAAAAAAGGAAGGGACTAAAACCTAATTTACTTTCCGCCTACCAGCGCTTTTACCGCACTCACTACATCACCCGGCATGACAATAATTTTGCTGTTTTCAGAGGCTGACATTTTCTGTAGTGCTTGAATGTAGCGATCACCCAGCAGGAAGGTAGCCGAGCTGTTGTTTTCTTTCACCGCTTCTGCAATCAGGCGGATGGACTCGGCAGATGCCTTGGCTGCTACTTCTTGCGCTTCTGCATCTTTGCGAGCCGCTTCTAGCCTGGCTTCCGCGTTAAGTATCAGCGATTGTTTTTCGCCTTCAGCACGGGTAACCACAGCGACTCTTTCGCGCTCTGCAGAGGCTTGCTGCTCCATGGCATGCTGCATGTTTTGTGAGGGCTTGATATCCTGGATCTCAACGGATTTCACCGTCAGGCCCCAATCTGTTGCTTCATCGGCAACCGCAGTTTTGAGTTCAGCCTTAATGCGATCACGTGATGTCAGTGCATGGTTCAAATCCATGCCGCCAATGATCGAACGCAGGCTGGTTTGCACCATGTTGCGCATGGCTTCACTAAAGTTATCGATGCCATATACTGCGCGCTCAATATTGGTCACTTTCATAAATGCGACGGCATTCGCCAGAATGACTGCGTTATCTCTGGTGATCACTTCCTGCTCAGGAATCTCCAGGATAATGTCTTTGGTGGTGACTTTGTAGCTGACCTTACTGAAAATCGGGTTGATCACATGCAACCCTGGCGTAATGACCCCGGCAAATTTACCCAGGCGCTCAACTACCCATTCCTCACCCTGTGGCACGATACGTATGCCTTTCCAGGCAAGAATGGCGACTACCACTATCAGAACATATAGAAATACCAGCATGATTTTTCCTTAATTTTAAAAGCCAGTTGTTTAGAGTTATTGCTTCCGTACCCGCAGACTATTGCCCTCAATACTGATGATAACGGCATCAGCACCTACTTCGATATCTTCATTGGCGATAGCCGCCCACTCGCGGCTACCCATTACGCCTTGCGCAAACTGGATGCGGCCATTTTTTCTGGCACTGACGGCTTCGATGATAATACCTGTGCGGCCAATTTCATCGCCCTGAGATTGACCAATCTTCAGGTCGGTACTGTTTTTCTTATAAAAACGTCGCCATATCGCCAATGAGCCTAATGAAAGCACTGAGAAAAGTAGTAGCTGTATAGCGATATTGATGGCTGGGAACATAGTGAGTACGCCTGCCACAATCAGTGCAGCAATGCCGAACCACAACACATAGAAAGTGCCGGTGGCCATTTCGAACGCCAGCAATATTAAGCCCAATATCCCCCAGACCCAGAGTGCATCCACGTTATTATCCCCTTAAGTTGAAGCGATATCGTAACAGAAAAGCCTTGTATATTTGTGTGTGGCTCTGACCGGAGAAAGCATTAGTAACGGTTTGGTTAAGTCAGCCAATAGTGACTTATATGGTAAAATCTCGCCCCTATGAGCACACAACAAACCACTGAAAATGCTAATGCTTTAGCAAAATCCTTCGACCCTAAAGCCATCGAAAGCCGCTGGTACCAATTTTGGGAAAGTAAAGGCTATTACGCTGCTGGCCTGGATACTTCAAAGCAGGATAATTTCTGCATCTTGCTGCCACCACCTAACGTCACCGGCACCTTGCACATGGGGCATGGCTTCAACCAGACATTGATGGATTCGCTCACGCGTTACCACCGCATGCGCGGCGATAACACGCTATGGCAACCGGGTACGGACCACGCGGGTATCGCCACCCAAATCGTGGTGGAGCGCCAGCTGGATGCGCAAGGTGTTTCCAGACATGATCTCGGTCGCGAGAAATTTCTGGAGAAAGTGTGGGAGTGGAAAGAATACTCCGGCGGCACCATTACCAAGCAGATGCGTCGTTTGGGCACCTCACCGGACTGGAGTCGTGAGCGCTTCACCATGGATGATGGCCTCTCCAAAACCGTCACCGAAACCTTTGTGCGCCTGTATAACGAAGGCCTGATCTACCGCGGCAAGCGCCTGGTGAATTGGGATGTAAAGCTGGGTACAGCTGTTTCTGACCTCGAAGTGGTGCAGGAGGAAGAAGATGGTTTCATGTGGCACATCAATTATCCGCTTGCCAGTGGAGAAGGCCATTTAACTGTGGCGACAACTCGCCCGGAAACCATGCTGGGCGACGTGGCAGTGATGGTGCACCCCGAAGATGAACGCTATGCGCATCTCATCGGCCAGAACGTAAAGCTGCCATTATGCGACCGTGAAATTCCTATCATTGCCGATGATTACGTTGATAAAGAGTTTGGCACCGGTGTGGTGAAGGTGACGCCTGCGCATGACTTTAATGACAATGCGGTTGGGCAGCGGCATGGCTTGGATAAAATTGTCATTCTTGATTTGAAAGGTAACATTCCATCCACTGCGCAAGTTTATGCGATTGATGGTGCGGCAAAGCAGTCTATTGATTTACCTAAGAATTTAATCAACCTTGAGCGGTTTGCTGCGCGTAAGCAAGTGGTGGCTGACTTGGAAGCCCAGGACTATCTGGTCAAGGCGGACAAACACAAACTCAAGGTTCCACGTGGCGATCGTACCGGCGTAGTCATTGAGCCCATGCTGACTGACCAATGGTTTGTCGCTATGAGCAAGCCAGCAGCCGATGGCAAGAGCATCACGCAAAAGGCACTGGATGTTGTCGCTAGTGGTGAGATCAAGTTTTATCCTGAAAACTGGGTCAACACATACAACCAGTGGCTGAATAACATCCAGGATTGGTGTATTTCGCGTCAGTTGTGGTGGGGGCACCAAATTCCTTGTTGGTATGACGGACTGAATAATATCTACGTAGCCCACAATGAGCAGGGTGCGCTCGATCAGTTTAATGAAGCTTTATCACTCATGGAGTCAGATCCAGATACCAAAGATGTTGTGTTGGTTTTGAGGGGAAAGGGGTTAAGACGCGATTCGGATGTTTTGGACACTTGGTATTCCTCAGCGCTGTGGCCATTTTCCACCCTCGACTGGACTGGCGACGAAGCTAAGGACAAGGTCAATACTGCGCTGGATTTATATTTGCCATCCTCCGTGTTGGTGACGGGTTTTGACATCATCTTCTTCTGGGTGGCGCGCATGGTGATGATGACCACGCATATCACCGGCAAGATTCCGTTCAAGCATGTGTATGTGCACGGCCTGATTCGCGATGCGGAAGGCCAGAAGATGTCGAAGTCCAAGGGTAACGTGCTGGACCCGATCGATTTGATCGACGGCATTGATCTTGATGCCTTGATCCAGAAGCGCACTACCGGCTTGATGAACCCGAAAGACGCCGAAAAAATCGAGAAGCGCACGCGCAAGGAATTCCCGGAAGGCATCGCTGCCTATGGAACCGACGCTTTGCGTTTCACTTTCGCCAGCCTGGCCTCGCCCGGCCGCGATATCAAGTTTGATTTGCAGCGCTGCGAAGGCTATCGCAATTTCTGCAACAAGCTGTGGAATGCTACGCGCTTTGTGCTGATGAATACGCAGAACGAGGATGGCAGCCCGCAGGATAACGGCATGGAAGATTGCAAGACCAAGCCTGAAGGCTACCTGAGCTTCTCGCAAGCCGACCGTTGGATCGTCAGTCTGCTGCAAAAGGTTGAAGCAGATATCGAAAAGGGCTTTGCCGAATATCGTTTCGATATCGTAGCGCAGGCGATCTACAAGTTTGTGTGGGACGAATATTGCGACTGGTATCTGGAACTGGCAAAGGTACAACTGCAAAATGGTAGTGAGGCTGAGCAACGCGCGACCCGTCGTACCTTGCTGCGTGTGCTGGAGACTATCCTGCGCCTGGCACATCCGGTGATGCCTTTTATTACCGAGGAAATCTGGCAAACGATAGGACCTATGTCTGGTAGGACTGGCCCAAGCATTATGCTAGAAGCTTATCCCAAGGCGCAGCCAGCCAAGATCGATGAGGCTGCAGAGGCATGGGTGGTATTGCTCAAGCAGGCGGTTGATGCCTGCCGTAGCTTGCGCGGTGAGATGAACATCTCGCCGGCCTTGCGGGTGCCATTGGTGGCCGCAGGTGATGCAGCCAAGTTGCAGGCTTTTGCCCCGCATTTGAAAGCCCTGGCCAAGCTGGCTGATGTTGAAATTGTTAGTGAATTGCCGGAAGCCGATGCACCGGTAGCGCTGGCAGGTGACTTCAGGTTGATGTTCAAGATTGAGATCGATGTAGCGGCGGAAAAAGAGCGGCTAAGCAAGGAGATCGCACGCCTGAGCGGTGAAATTACCAAAGCAGAAGCCAAGCTGGGCAATGCCAGCTTTGTCGATCGTGCACCTGCAGCCGTGGTAGCGCAGGAGAAAGAGCGTTTGGCGGGATTCAGCGCGACGGTGGAGAAGTTGAATACACAATTGGCAAAGCTTAAATAGAGACTAGCCTTGGTAGCAATAAAAAAGCCTCTTTAATTAGAGGCTTTTTTGTTTGTATTTCTTTACGATTACTTGCAGCTATCAGCTTAGTTACTGCGTTTGCGGATATAGAAGATAAATTCTTTTTTTGGCAGCGCTTCCAGCTCTTCAAGGGATAGCATTTCATGCCCGGTTTGTTTGCAGAAGGCTTGAAAGTCTTTTACTGAGCCGGGATCGGTAGCAACGACTTTCAAAACATGGCCAGCCTCAAGCTCCGCCAGCCCTTTTTTGCAGCGCAGTATTGGCAGCGGGCAGTTAAGTCCGCGGGCGTCGAGTTCTTTGTTGAATTCCATGGAAGGGCTCATCATAAGAGGGCTTTTTTATCTTGTTAAGTCAGGCGAAAGGATAACCGGCCCTGCCCCAGGCGAGTACACCACCCTGCAGGTTGAATACTTGCCCATGTTCTTTGCTTGCCATGTAGGCTGCAGCCTGCGCAGAGCGGATGCCGCTGTGGCAGTAAAATACGGTGGTTTCTTCTTTGTTCAGAGTGTCGTGCTGGACCGGGATCAGTGCCAGTGGGATATGAATAGCGCCGGGGATAACGCCAGTCGCAACTTCGCTATCGTTGCGGACATCGATCAGCACTACCTTCTGGTTAGCCAGCATTTCAAACAGTTCGCTTGCTTCTATTACTTTGTAGCCGGCCATATGGTTCGCCTATTCTAATAATTGGCACATTCTTGGGTACGGATTGTAGGTGGTAACTTTGAACGAATATCAGGAATTAGGCAACCACGAGAGGATGAATGGTAAAGGACTTTCCATTTCACCAACTTTACAAATCCGCTGCTAGCGTATTCGCGAAATTATGGTGGCCGGGGGCAGAATCGAACTGCCGACACGCGGATTTTCAATCCGCTGCTCTACCGACTGAGCTACCCGGCCAACTGTGCGAAAGCTTGTAAATAGCCGTTGTAAATCTCGCAAGGTGCGCATTATAGCAAACTTCATTAAAAAGTGTCCGAAATGTCCCACAATTTATTAGCGGGATAGAAAAATATATTCAGGAGTACGGTTTTTGCCTGTGGTGTCGGCATTTGCCTTCAGCAATTTCCCATAAACAATGTAACGTTTAAAAAAAGCCCGCACTCGGGTATGCTCACCTCCATCTTAATAAATTGCGTTGAACATGCCTAAATTTAGTATTACTGCACTTGGTCGCACTTCACCTGAGCAGGCTTTAGCTGCTGCACTCATTCAAAAAATCAACAATAAGACCAAGCCATTGGGGGCGCTGGGGCGGCTGGAGAAGCTCGCGCAACAAATCGGCCTGGTACAGAATACCTTGACGCCGATATTGAATCACCCTGTGATGATGGTGTTTGCTGGCGACCACGGCATAGTGGAGGCTGGCGTGAGTCCTTATCCGCAAGCCGTTACGCAGCAGATGGTGTTGAATTTCCTGGCGGGTGGTGCAGGCATCAATGTGTTTGCCAAGCAGAATAATATGGAAGTGCGGGTGATTGATGCTGGCGTTAATCACCAGTTTGCGGTGCATCATGATTTGATCGATGCCAAAGTGGGCATGGGCACGCGTAATTTCCTGGTTGAGCCGGCAATGACAGCGGTGCAGTGCGAACAAGCGCTCACGCGTGGGGCAAGGATGGCGCAGCATGAGATTTCCCTGGGCAGCAATGTGCTGGGTTTTGGTGAAATGGGCATAGGCAATACCTCTTCGGCATCAGCATTGATGGCAGCCTTGTGTCAATTGCCGGTAGAGCAATGTGTGGGGCGTGGTACGGGTTTGGACGATGCCGGCTTGCAAAAAAAGATCAGCGTGATTACGCAAGCGCTGCAATATCACAAGTTAAGCGGCGCTGATCCAACCGAGGTGTTAGCCACATTTGGCGGTTTTGAGATCGCTATGATGGTGGGTGCCATGCTGGGTGCTGCTGAGCAAAAAGCTTTGTTACTGATTGACGGCTTTATTGCCACCTCTGCTTTGTTGGTGGCGGCCAGATTACAGCCAGCCGTTCTCGATTATTGTGTATTTGCCCATTGTTCTGATGAGTCTGGCCACCGCCTGTTATTACAACAATTGGGTGCACAGCCATTGCTTGATTTGGGCCTGCGACTTGGCGAAGGCACCGGTGCTGCCTTGGTTTATCCGCTGTTGCAGGCGGCGGTGGGTTTCCTCAATGAGATGGCATCTTTTGAGTCGGCGAATGTCAGTCGCCAAGGCGAAAATTAAATCTTGCAGGCTATGAAATACCAATCATGAAAAAAGAGTGGCGCTTATTCAGTCTGGCAGTTGGTTTCTTTACGCGTATCCCTGTGCCATCCGTCCCGGACTTCCAGGAATCCGACCTTAATCATTCGGCCAAGTATTTTCCTTTGATTGGCGTGCTGGTGGGTGGGTTTGCGGCCCTGGTGTATTGGCTGGGGCTCAAGGTTTTTCCGGTGGAAATCGCGGTGATTCTGAGTATGCTGGCGACGATCTACATGACAGGGTGCTTTCATGAGGATGGCCTGGCAGATGCAGTAGATGGCTTGGGTGGCGGCTGGGAGAAAGAGCAGGTACTCACCATCATGCAGGATTCACGCATAGGCAGCTACGGCGCAGTTGCGCTGATAGTGGCTTTGCTAACCAAGTTTGAAGCGTTGAGCCATATCGCAGCAATACAAATGCCCTTAGTATTAATCGCAGGCCACGCATTAAGCCGCTACGCAGCCATGCTGGTGATTTACACCCAAAGTTATGTGCGTTCAGCAGGAAAATCAAAGCCACTGGCCACCAAATTAAGCGTTGGTGAGTTAGTGCTGGCGACTGGTTTTGGCCTTGCTCCTTTGCTGGTACTGCAAGCCCAATTGTTGTGGGCACTGCTGCCGGTAGTGCTGGTGTGGTGTTGGTTCAGCTATACATTGAAACGGCGTATCGGCGGTTATACCGGGGATTGCCTGGGAGCTATGCAGCAGCTAACGGAAATTGCATTTTATCTGGGTATTCTGGCATTCGGTTCACAAGCATGGAGTATTGCATAAATGGAGTTGTATCTTGTCCGTCATACCACGCCGGATGTCATGGCCGGTATCTGCTACGGACAGACTGACCTGGATGTGGCCGCCAGCTTTGCACAAGAGGCTGAACAGTTGCATGAGAAGTTAAAGCATTTGCAGCGCCCTATGCTCTACAGCAGCCCTTTGCAGCGCTGTCTCAAACTGGCGAGCGCAACGGCTGAGCAATTGAATTTCGGTGAAGTGAAACAGGACCCACGGCTGCTGGAGTTGCATTTTGGCGAGTGGGAAATGCAGGCGTGGAATGATATTCCACGCGGGGTTATTGATGTGTGGGCCGAAGAGCATGTGATGAAGGCGCCACCGCAAGGGGAGTCCTTTCATGCGCTGCATCTGCGTGCCAAAAGCTTTTTGGACGAGGTGGGGGCTATCGAGGGTGCTGGCCCGGCAGTGGTATTTACCCATGCCGGGGTAATACGGGCGCTGGTAGCAGAGGCATTGAATTTACCCTTGATGCATGCTTTTCGCTTGCAGATCGGTTATGCCAGCATCACGCAAATTATAGTGGAAGAGAACGTGACGCGTATTGGCTTCGTCAATCGGTAAAGCCCTGTTTGTTCAAGCATCCTGTACGTTAGAATTTTTCAGTGCGGCTTCCAGCCGTTCCCATCCTGCGTCGGGTGGCAAGCCAAACCTGAGTGCCGACCATTCCTGAAACAGTCTTACCCAGATGCCCTGCCTGGCAAAGTGCTGGTGCCAGGCCTCGGCATTCCTGGTGGGTACCCACTGGTAAAGCGCATGGCTGCCTTCAGGTATCAGGCCATGTTGGCTTAACAGGTTATGCAGACGCTGGCTATTGGCATTGATGTTGTTTCTGGTGGCGCGCTGCCATTGCGAATTTTGCAGCGCATGCCTGGCGATAAAGCGCGCAGGTCCGGCGATAGGCCACGGCCCCAGTGCTTCTTCCAACTGATCCAGTAAGGAAGGTTGCGCCAGTACAAAACCTACCCGGGCACCGGCCAGGCCAAAGAATTTCCCCAGTGAGCGCAGGATGATCAATCCGGGTAAATGCGCATAGGGTGCCAGGCTGAATTCAGGCGAGCAGTCCATGAATGCCTCGTCGATTACCAGCCAGCCGCCTCTTTTTGCGAGTTTGGCATGCCATGTCAGTAAGGTGGCTGGCGCAATCATGCTGCCGGTTGGGTTGTTGGGGTTGCAAACCACCAGTACATCCGTGGCGTTGAGCAAGGCTTCGTCTGGGATGCCTGAATAGCGGGTGACCTGATGGTTATTCAGCGTCCAGTTTCTTGCATGCTCGGCGTACATCATGTCCGGCATCGCTACCTGGCAAGCGCTGCGCAACTTAGGCAAGGCCTGGATAGCGGCTTGCGAACCGGGGGTGGCCAGCACATGTCTGGCATCGTAGTAGGCCAACGCCGCCTCATGCAGGCCATCATTAGCAAGTGGCAGCCGTTGCCATAGTAATGAGGGGATATCAGGGACAGGGTAGCCATTGGGGTTGATGCCGGTGGATATATCCAGCCAGTACGCCAAGGGGATGCCATATTGCGCAGCTGCGCTGGTGAGGTTGCCACCATGCTCAAGCACTGTAGGCTCCCGCGCCAAGATGAATTAAGCCTGGATAAACTAAACCCAGATAAATTAAGCCCATATAGATACATATCGTAATCACGCACCACAATAGCATGCTGTGCTCCACCAGTTTAATGGCGGAGGCAATATGCCTGGGTTGTGCCTGCTCGCCAATACCTAATGTCGGCCTTGCCTTGATTTCCCCATGGTAAATGGCCGTGCCGCCCAGCCGCACATTCAATGCGCCTGCGCCGGCTGACATCACAGGTCCGGCATTGGGGCTGTACCAAGTGCGGGCTTGTTCGCGCCAGCACTGCAGGGCTCGTTTAGTATGGCCGCACAGTGCGTAGCTTAAGGCAGTCAGCCTTGCTGGAATGAGGTTGAGCAGATCATCCAGCCGTGCTGCGGCCCAGCCAAAGTAAATGAAGCGTGGCGTGCGGTAGCCCCACATGGCATCCAGCGTGTTGGCTAACCGGAACAGCACGGCACCGGTGCCGCCGAAAACCAGAAACCAGAAAATCGCGCCGAAAATCGCGTCATTGCCATTCTCCAGTACCGATTCGACGGTAGCGGCGGTGATTTCAGATTCACTCAGATTCTGTGTATCTCGACTCACTATCATGCTGACGCCCAGCCGCGCTTTGGCAAGGTCTTTGCTTAGTAATGCGCGGTATATGCGCAGGGCATGTTCTTTCAAGCTGCGTGCACCAATGGCAAAATAAAGCAGCAGGCAATCGGCAACCCAGCTAAGTTCGAGGTTGCCGATAGTCAGGTGAGTGATGAAGTAGCTGAAAACAATGAATGGGCTAATGACTAGCAGCCATGCGGCCAAACCCAGCAGGCGGCCGATTAAGGGGTGTGCAGATAGGTTGCAGCGCTTTTCCAGCTGGTTGGCAAGGTGGCCGAAGCCGACTAAAGGATGCCAGTGGCTTGGCTCTCCTAATATTCGATCTAATAGCAGTGCTATCATCAGAATTAAGGGTGCAGAGTTAAGCCAAGTAATGGGATAATGAGCGAATGACATCAACTAAAACAATCATGGTTCAGGGAACCACTTCCGATGCGGGCAAAAGCACGCTGGTAGTGGCGTTATGCAGGTTATTGTATCGCAAGGGGCTGAGGGTTGCCCCGTTCAAGCCACAGAATATGGCGCTGAATTCAGCGGTGACCATTGATGGCGGCGAAATAGGCCGCGCTCAGGCAGTACAGGCAATGGCTTGTGGCCTGGAACCGCATTCTGATATGAACCCGATATTGTTGAAGCCGAATACGGATACCGGTAGCCAGGTGATCATCCACGGCAAGGTAGTCGGTAATATGGAGGCCTCTGGCTACCATGACTACAAGGCCGTTGCCATGAGTGCGGTGATGGAGTCGTGGCGACGTTTGCAGGCCCAGTATGATCATGTGGTGGTTGAAGGGGCGGGCAGTCCGGCAGAAATCAATCTGCGTGAGGGCGATGTTGCCAATATGGGGTTTGCCGAGGCAGCTGACTGCCCGGTGATACTGATCGCCGATATTGATCGCGGCGGGGTATTTGCGCATATTGTGGGCACGCTGGCTTTGCTCTCCGAGAGCGAGCGCAATCGCATCATCGGCTTTGTAATCAATCGCTTCCGTGGTGATATTACCATGCTTAAACCGGGGCTGGAGTGGCTGGAAAAGGAAACCGGCAAGCCAGTCATCGGCGTTCTGCCTTATTTGCAGGGCTTACATATTGAAGCGGAAGATGCCGTTGCTGATAATGGCACGCTCACTACCTATGGTGATATCAAGCTGCGCGTAGTAGTGCCCATCGTGCGCCATATCTCCAATCACACCGATTTCGATGCACTAAGGTTACACCCGGATGTGGATTTTCATTTTGTGCGACTGGGTGAAGCCATTCCTCCTTGCGACCTGATTATATTGCCAGGCAGCAAGAATGTACGAGGCGATCTGGCCAGCCTGCTGGAACATGGCTGGCGGCAGATACTGGCGAAACACCTGCGTTATGGCGGCAAGGTGTTGGGCATTTGCGGCGGCTTCCAGATGCTGGGCCAGATGATCCATGATCCGCATGCGCAGGAAGGTGAGGCCGGCTCCAGCGCAGGTTTTGGCTGGCTGGCGATGGAAACCACCATAGAAAAAGAAAAACGCCTGGCCCGGGTGCAAGGCAAGATGGCTTTTGCCGATGCCACCATCACCGGTTACGAAATTCACATGGGAGTCAGCCATGGCGACGCGCTCGATAATCCGGCGTTATATATCGATGGCAAGCCGGAAGGTGCAACTTCAGCGGATGGGTTGATCGTGGGCACGTATCTGCACGGCATATTCGATCATCCTGAATCTACCGCAGCATGGATAAAGTGGGCCGGTAAAGACACCATCAGCGAGCCTTATGACTACTTTGCGTTACGTGCGAGCAGTATGGATATGCTGGCCGATAGCGCAGAGCAGCATCTGGATTGGGATATCATCAACCAGTACCTGTAAGTTTACTTAACTTAAGGTTAGAGTTTACTTAAGTTTGAGCGGCAATCCTGCGGCTATAAACAGTACCTCATCGCTAATCGCAGCCACTGCCTGGTTCAGCCTGCCGGCCTCATCCTGGAACTGGCGATTGATCTCCCCCAGCGGCACGATGCCCATGCCGACCTCGTTGCTGACCAGGATGATCTTGCCGGGCAACGTAGGCAGGGTTGCCAATAGTTGCTTGCGTTGTAAAGCCCAATCCACGCCATCTGGCGGTGCACACTCCGGGCAGATGCATTGCGCTAGCCACAACGTCAGGCAATCGATGATGAGGCAACGGTCTGGACTGGCCTCCGCAATCAACGTTTCGGCCAGCCTGTGTGGCACTTCAACCGTTAGCCAGTCACTGGGACGACGCTCTTTATGGTGGGCAATACGGTTGCCAAACTCGGCATCGTAAACCTGAGCGGTGGCGATATAAGTCACAGCCATACTGCTCTCTGCCGCCAGTTTTTCTGCATAGGCGCTTTTGCCTGAGCGTGCGCCGCCAAGAATCAATTGTAGAGACATGATATTAGCTCCAATGTTTGCTATGGGCCTGCCGAGCGCCCCATTGCTGGATAATGGCCTGCAATTGCTTCAGTCCATGTGTAATCAGCGATGGTCCGGGCTGCAGGATATCGGCTGATTTTATCTCAACTACAAAACCGTTTTTAACGGCGGGGATATCTGCCCAGCCTTCGCGCGCCATTACTTGTTCAGGCTGGAACTTCTTGCCGCACCACGAGCCGATAATGATGTCCGGCATGCGCTCTACCACCTGATGAGCCTGTATGGTGCGTTCGCTGGCGCTGTGAAATTGTGTGAGTTCAGGGAAGCAATCCTTGCCGCCTGCGATCTCGATCAACTCGGCTACCCAGCGGATACTGCAAATGATGGGGTCATCCCATTCTTCAAAATATACTTTTGGGGTCGCGGGCAGATAGCTCGCGGTTTCACGGACCTGGGCGATGGTATTCTCCAGTTCCGCAATGAGCTTGGCAGCCTTATCTGATGCGCCTACCAGGGCACCCACTGTGGCGATCATATTCAGTACTTGCACTACCGAGCGCTGGTTGAATATATGCACTTCTACCCCGGCGCGGATGAGGGAGGCTGCAATGTCGGCCTGCAAGTTAGAAAAGCCGATGACCAAGTCGGGCTTCAATTCGAGAATCTTGTCGATTTTCGCACTGGTGAATGCCGAGACTTTTGGTTTTTCCTTACGTGCGATAGCAGGGCGTGTGGTGTAGCCGGAGATGCCTACGATGCGGTCTTGCTCGCCCAGCAGGTAAAGTACCTCCGTGGGCTCGGTAGTCAGGCAGACTATGCGGTTCGCATATCTCATTTTTGAGTCTCGCCCCAGTGGTTTTCCATGACCATCTCAGCCAGTGGTTTTTCAGTTGTCCAACCTTCTTCTACCAGCATGGGTTGCGCATAAAACCGGCCTACATGGCCGATACACAAAATAGCCAGTGGCTTTGCCCCTTCCGGCATATTGAGCAATGCGGCCAAGGTCAGCGGGTCGAACATGGAAACCCAGCCCATGCCCAGGCCTTCTGCACGTGCGGCCAGCCACATATTCTGTATCGCGCAGCAGACAGAGGCAATATCCATCTCGGGCAAGGTGCGCCGGCCGAAAATATGCTGCTCGCGTTTATCGCATAATGCGGCCACCAGTAACTCGCCGCACTCCATGATGCCCTCTACCTTCAGCCGCATGAACTCTGCCATACGTGCCGTGGTTTCATATTCACCCACCGCCTTAGCCGTGTTGATGCGTTCTTGCTGCACCAGCTCGTAAATCTGTTTGCGTACTTGCAAATCGGTAATGCGGATGAATCGCCACGGTTGCATCAAGCCCACGCTAGGGGCGTGGTGGGCGGCACGCAACAGCTTGGTCAGCAGTTCAGGTGCGATCTCACCCGGCACAAAATGCCGCATATCGCGCCGCTCGGCAATGGCGCGATAAACCGCCGCGATCTCAGGGTCTGAAAATCTCATGGTGCTCATGACAAAAATAAACTCGCTGCTGCTACCGGGTTGGAGGCAAAGTAAAAGTGTAAAAAGCTGGCACTGATGGCGCCGGATTTGTATAGCACTTCACCTTTTCCGAAACGGGTTTCAGCTATGTTGGCGGGGCTTACCTCAGTTTCATAGCTGCCGTAATGGAAAGTGTGCGCGCCTAATTTACCTGGCTCCAGATCAATATGCTGCACGCCCAGGCCTTGCAAGCGTTGCTGCATGCTACTTGTGCCATTCAGCAGCCCGAATGCCGGCAGTCCGTTGATGGAGTGGGAAAGCGCCATCATGCCTCCGCATTCGGCGAGTATGGGTTTCTGCTGGTTGAATGCCGCATGCAAGGCAGCACGCATACTTGTGTTGAGGCCAATTTCGTCAAGATGCAGTTCTGGATAGCCGCCTGGCAGCCAATAGGCATCGGCCTCTGGTAGGGTTGTATCATGCAAGGGCGAGAAGAATTCAAGCTTGGCCCCCATGTCGGTCAAGCATTGCAGGTTGGCTGGGTAGATAAAACAAAAAGCCGCATCCCGGGCAATGGCAATGGTTTTACCCGCCAACAGTTTTGGGATAGCTGTATTTGCTGGAGGGCTAAAGCTGACCATTGGTGGTAACGGCAACTCGCTGGAATTTTCCAATGCGATTGCCGCAGCTTCAATCCTGGCATCCAGGTCTTGAATTTCTGTGGCGCGGAACAAGCCCAGGTGGCGTTCCGGTAGCGTATATGCTTCATCCTGGGGTAATGCGCCCAGCCAATTTAAATGCGGTGGCAGATTATCTCTCAGCATGTCGGCATGTCCGGTACTGCCGACCTTGTTGGCCAATACGCCGGCTGGTTTCAATTCTGGATTGAACGCCAGCAAACCTGAAGCCAGTGCACCGAAAGTTTGTGCCATGCCGCTGGCATCGATACTAAGCATCACTGGCAGGCCGTAGCGGAGCGCAATATCGGCGCTGGATGGTGTGCCATCAAATAGCCCCATCACCCCTTCGACAATAATGACATCGGCGTTGGATGCGGCTTGGTAAAGCAAAGCCTTGCCATCTTGTTCGCCGCACATCGCGAGGTCGAGATTGAATACGGGGTGGCCAGTCGCTTTTTCCAAAACCATGGGATCAAGGAAATCCGGCCCACATTTGAAGGCGCGTACTTGCAGGCCACGATTGCGCCAGACACGGGCCAATGCCGCAGTCGTCAGGGTTTTACCTTGGCCGGATGCCGGTGCGGAAACCAGAAGGGCGGGGCAGGAGATGTTTTTCACGCAGCTTCACACGTGAGCATGCAAATTACCACTCTATGCCAGGCATGGCCTGCACGCCGGCCTTGAACGCATGTTTCACCAGATTGATTTCACTCACGGTATCCGCAATATCAATCAATGCCTGCGGTGCTGCGCGGCCGGTAATCACCACATGCTGCATGGTTGGGCGGTTTTTCAGGGCGAGGCAGACTTCATCAATGCTCAGCCAGCCGTATTTGATTGCATAGGTGAACTCGTCGAGAATGACCAGATCAGTGGCAGCATCGTTCAGGTAACCTAGCGTTTTCTCCCATGCGGCACGTGCGGTTGCGCGATCGCGCTCGGCATTTTGTGTTTCCCAGGTAAACCCTTCTCCCATCACATGCCAGGTCAGGTTGGGCGCATTACGGAAAAATGCTTCTTCACCCGTATCAGAGCGGCCTTTGATGAACTGCACCACAGCGGCATGCATGCCGTGGCCTAACGCTCGTGCCAGCAAGCCAAATGCGGCCGTGGACTTGCCTTTGCCGTTACCGGTGTGAATCAGCAGGAGGCCGCGTGAAATCTGTGCGGCATTGATCCCTGAGTCGACAACCGCTTTCTTGCGCTGCATACGCGCAACATGGCGGCTGTCTTTCTCACTGCCGCCAGTTTGGTTCTGGCTCACGCGCGTGAGGATTTTTTCAGCAACAGGCTGTTGCCGAAGAGGCGAGTCGCAACCCAGGCAACGCCAAGGTACATCATGGCGTAACCGACATAGGGAGTGTAATACTGGGCAACACGCTGTGAAAACTCGATCACTGAAAGTGAGCTGACTTTGTCTGAAAAGCTGTACCAGAAGGCATTGGACATGACAAAAGCTACACTCGCCGCCGCCCAGCCGAATACGGCATAAGGCAATATGGCAAATGGCTGTTCACGTTTCGCCAGGAATCGGCCAGCACCCCAAACCAGCGCATAGGTTGGAATCAGCCCCCAATAACCTGGTGACATGCAGTAGTCTGAAATCCCTTTCCAGCCTAGCGCATAAGCATCCATCGCAAACGCAGCCGCGATGGCAATACCCAGCCAGCCAGTACGTGCTATCAGCAAACCGCCAAGAAATAATACTGCCAGCGTGGCATCAGGCAGGTAAATGCTGTCGCCAAAGTGGTTGGTCCGCGTTAATAAGATTAATGCGATCAGGATTGCACCAACCCACAGGGAATTTTGTTTGTTTGTGACCATGTGTAACTCCTTTAATAATTAACAATATTGTAACCCTTATCAGGCTGTTTTGCCTGGCAAGGGGTGAGGCCTAATTTTTTGGGGAATACCGCAGGCTTACGAAAATATTTGTTCCGGGGGTATTGTAGTCAGGTGAGGTTGGGCTGAATGAATTTGCAGTAGTGGCAAGCGCATAAGTGCGGTCAAAAAGATTGTTGATGCGTGCATTGACCGACCAATCCTCATCGAGCTTATATTTTGCTGTCACATTAAATAATGTGTAACCGGCCAAAACGAACTCATTGTCAGCATCATTAAAGCGTTTGCCACTTGCAAGGACTTCGCTGCCAACTTCCAGATTTCCCCAGCTTTGCCCTAACCATACAGAGCCATGTTGCCTGGCTCTACGGGAGAGTATCTTATCAGTATCGTCATTTCTGGGATCCTGTACGTCAGCGCTGGCACGTAAATGGTAATTGGCGAACCAGCCTTCGTAAGCTAGCGTCAGACCTTTGATGGTTGCTGTCCCGACATTGACCGGGAAGTCGTTTGCAATACCCTGGCTGCCAACTAGCAGGTTGTTAATTTCATTGTGGTATGCGGTGGCAGAAACTCGGTGGTGTCCCTGGTCGTAAGCCAACGATATTTCTTTGTTGCGTGAGGTTTCGGGCTTCAGGTTTGGGTTGCCTTGATAGGTGAATCCGAACCCGAAATCCTGAAAAGGCCAATACAAGTCATTAAATGTTGGTGCTCGGAACGCGGTGCCATAGCTGCCGGATACCCGCCAAAATGAGTTCAGGCGATAGCCGTAACCAATATTCCCGGTTGTGTAGTTACCAAACTGTGAGTTGTTGTCTCGCCTAAGCCCAAATTTGAATGCATGGGCATCTTGTTCTAGCAGGTAGCTGGCAAGATAGCCGTTGTTGCCACGGCTTTTTTGGGTGAAATCAACGTCGGCCTTTACTTTATCCTCAATCCTGTCATAAGCCAAAATCAATTTTCCTAGTGGAAGCGTAATGTCATTTTGCCAGGAGTATTGGCGTTGTTTTGTGCGCAACGCGCTCTCACCAAAGCTACCTTCGCTTTTTAGGTCATCCATGCTTTCGCCAACTCGGAGGTTGCTAACCCAGGCATCCATTATTTTATTTTTGCTAGTCAGGGCAAAGCTTTGCTGGCGTAAGTCTTGATTGGCAGGAAAGTTATTACCATCAAAGTTATAGTGCCCTTGTGAGGTGTAAGCCTGAGCCCCGATTTCATGTCCTTCAGCAATGGTATGGGTGATATTTCCATTAAAGCTCAGATTCCGAAAAGCATCCCGATCTTTATCTAGTCCAGTATGTGTTCTTAAAGATGAGATTCCATCCGTAGTTAGCGAGGCTACGCCAAGAGAAAATCGTGTATTACCTGTTGTGCCGCTGACCCCGGCTGACGCCTGTTGTGTATTGTTGCTACCATAACCCACTGACGCGGAAAGGCGAGGCTCTCCCTTGCCTTGCTTAGTGAAAATCTGAATGACTCCGCCAATCGCATCAGATCCGTAAAGGCTGGAAGCTGGTCCCCTGACAATTTCGATATGATCAATTTGCTCAGGTAGGATTTGGCTAAAGCTGGTAGTTCCCAATGTGGCAGAGGCTACGCGCATGCCGTCAATTAAAACTACGACAGATTGTGAGTTTGTGCCTCTTATGTGGATGTTGGAGGTTGCGCCTACCCCACCATTCGACTCAATTTCAATGCCAGGTTGTGTGCTTAACAGCTCTGCTAAAGTGGACTGGCCAGCGCGTTCAATCTCCTCTCGACGTATCACAGTGACATCGGCGAGTACGCTGTCACGAGGTTGCACAATACGGCTGGCAGTTACAACAACATCATGTGTCTGCGCGGATGTTTCTGCAGCAAAAGTATTGGAGGCGAAAATCAGACCAATCAGGCCTGATAGGGTGGTTTTGTTCATGGTAGTTCCCAGCTTGTGGCATGCGACCCCGCATGCCAATATCAAAAAAGGAAATACCCAGGATGAGCCTAAGGCGAACAGAGGGTAGAGCGTACAGAACGAAGGCCGGAATATTAAGAATATAGGCATTGCGTTTGAGTACCGTCACCCCGCGGTATTTCCAAGCATAGGTCGTTAGGCCGGTCTCCGGGCTCACAAGATTTGGTTCATCGCCTTCCCAAACAATTTGCTGATTTGATCAGCTAGTTCAGTGGCGTGTGGATGAACCCACGCTTGCTTACCGTTGCGGGGGCAGCACAGGGATTGTATTGATATGTATCCAGCAATACGCACCTGTTTCCCAGTTTCACCTAGTCATTGATGTATGACATCGGCACCTGACAACTTGAATCGATTATAAGTGATTCAAGTTCAGCACAGCAAAAATATTTTTTGCCGTTAACATCTTGTAATACTTTCAAAATTAACGCTTAGCAGTTGACCGTGCAGGCTTTTTACAATTATAGTGCTGCCATGGATGCAGATTTAAAAGCTTTAGAGGAAAAGGTAGCGCAGCTGGTTGCCTTATGCCAATCCTTGCGCACGGAGAATCTCGAGTTGCGGCAGGCGCTTGCGCAAGCACAAGATGAAACCAAGCAAATCAGGGAGCAAATGGCAAAAGCCAGTACCCGTCTTGAGGCCCTTATTGATCAATTGCCAGAGGGTGCAGTATGAGTGATACAAGAGGTGTTGATGTCAACATCATGGGGCGTGAATTCAAGGTTTCATGCTCTGAAGATGAACGTGAAGGTCTGATTACTTCAGTGAACTACCTTGACAAGAAAATGCGTGAAATACGGGATACCGGCAAGGTTATCGGCGTTGAGCGTATTGCCATCATGGCAGCGTTGAATCTGGCGCATGAGTTGTTGACCACGCGCAGTGGCGGCGTTGACATCGGTGATTTGAAGCGTAGAATCGTTGCCATGCAGGATCAGATTGATAGTGCAGTAGCCGAGCAAAATATGTTGTTCTAAATTTACAGCTGTTTTAGTTTGGCTGTAGTCACGCTGTCATTTTTCCCTACTAGAGTTTCCTTTGTTCCCTGCGGTGTCGTTTAAGCTATATATTCCTAGAACTAGTTTATAGCATCGGTTTTGGTCATTCGAGTTGCTGTGAGCGCGCTCCATTTGCGGGTGCACCTAATGCGCTCTAGACTATTACCACTTGAGCCTTTTTGGTTCAGGATGCTGGCTTAGGCTTCATTTGCGGGGAACTCCCCATTTTTCATTGCTAAATTCGCGATTACGGCGTTGTCATCGGCTTGCCGTACTTATCGTACTGTCTGCGCCTTGACGCCTTGTACTCGCGAACCTATCAATGAAAAAAACGCTGGTGCATTTCATTAGTTCTTTCTATCTTAACGCGTGATATTTCAAATCCCCCAGACTCACATGCTCCAGGCATTTTTCGTGGGTGGCTTCCAGTATCACCGGTGGTGCGAATCCTGCTTCGGCGGCTTCATGCCAGCGCGGGGCACACAAACACCAGCGATCGCCAGGTTGTAATCCTTCAAAACCGTATTCCGGCCGTGGTGTGCTCAAGTCATTGCCGCGGGACTGGGAAAAAACCAAAAACTCTTCTGTGGCCTGTATGCATACAGTGTGGCTCCCTGTGTCTTCAGGCCCGGTATCGCAGCAGCCGTTGCGGGTAAATCCGGTGAGTGGGTCCAGGCCGCATACTTGTAGCGTAGTACCCAGTACATTTTTTGCCATGGCTTGCCTCTGAATCAATATTAAGTCGGGTTATGATACGAGAATCTCTGGCTAATAGAGAATATTTAAGATGATAGCGATGAGGTTAATACAATGCGTTACTGGCTGATGAAGTCTGAGCCAACAGATGTTTCAATCGATGATCTGGCAAGCATGCCCAATCAATCTGTGGATTGGTATGGCGTGCGTAACTACCAGGCCCGCAATTTTATGCGAGATCAAATGCAGGTAGGTGATGGTGTGCTATTTTACCATTCCAATTGTGATGAGCCGGGGATTGCAGGCATTGCAGAAGTCAGTACTGCGGCCTATCCCGATCGCTTGCAGTTCATCAAGGACCATAAGTATTTTGACCCTAAAGCCACACCGGAAACCCCACGCTGGTTCAATGTGGACGTCAAGCTGGTGCGGAAGACGCGCCTGTTGAGCTTGAAGGAAATGCGTGAAACGCCAGAGCTGGCTAACCTGCGCATCCTGCAGCGTGGTAACCGTCTCTCAATCACGCCGGTTGATCCGCGCGACTGGGAAATCATCATGGATAAACTCCAGTAGTCAGGGAACTCAAAAGTGGCACAACAGTATTCACAACTCAGCCAGGAGCTCATTCATTTCATCTGGCGGCAGAACATGTTTTTTGTTGCAACGGCAGCAGCGGACGGCCATGTCAATCTCTCTCCCAAAGGCCTGGATTCATTGCGTGTACTGGATCCGAACACCATAGCATGGCTGAATGTGACTGGCAGCGGCAATGAAACGGCGGCGCATGTGCTGGAAAATGGGCGTATGACGCTGATGTTTAGCGCATTTGAGGGTAAACCGTTGATACTGAGGCTATATGGCACGGCCAGAGTCATCCACCCACGGGATGGCGAGTGGGAGACTATGCTTGGCAGATTTGAAGCGATTGCCGGTGCCAGGCAAATATTTATACTGACTGTCGATTTAGTTCAGACATCGTGCGGCATGGCGGTCCCTTTGTATGAATACCAGGGCCAGCGTACCCAGCTTACAGACTGGGCAGAAAAGAAGGGTGAGTCAGGGTTACGCGAGTATTGGGAGAAAAAGAACCAACTGAGTATTGATGATAAACCTACGGGAATCATTGAATAAAAAAAGCCTCGCAATTGCGAGGCTTTTTTTATAACGAACCACTATCTATCAGGGTTTATCCAGGCTACCCATGGATTTAGGATATGTCACTATGCCCCAAGGCATGTCCTTGTCGCCAATTTCCTTCACTTTTTCCAGCTTTTCTACATCGATTACCTGCACTGCATCCGATTTGCCACAGGCCAGCAGGATATGCTTGTCGTCAGGAGTGAAGCTGAAATGCCAGCAGCGATTGCCGGTGGGGATATCCTTGATTTTCTCAAAGGTTTTCGCGTCATACACCTGCAATGCCTTTTCCTTGGAGCTGGCAACATAAAGGCGTTTGCCATCACGGTCGAAAGAGATGCCGTAAGGCGAGTTGCCGGTATCTACTGTGCGCAATACCTTGAACTTGCTGTCCAGGACCAGAACTTTATTGCTTAACTCCAGAGTGGCAACGTACATGCGGCCATCTGGGGATACCTTGATGCCACGTGGGCGGTCGCCATACTGTTTGGTCGGAATAGTTTTCAGCAACTTGCCGGTTTTAATATTGTGTACGGTGATGGTGTTGTCAGCTTCGTTGGTAATAATGAGCTTCTTGCCATCTTTAGAAAACTCGATGCCTTCGGTTTCAGGGCCACCAACTATTTCACGGATTTTTTTACCCTGCTTCAGATCGACTACGGCAATGCGTGCCGGTACTTTGTCATCATCATCGTCGTCATCCTTCACGACCTCACCGGGTTTAGGCGGTGGACCACCCTTGGAGCTGGGTTCGGTGGAGACATATACATAATTTCCCATTACCCGGACAAATTCAGGGTTCTTGCCTACCTCAATATGTTTCACTAGCTGGCCAGTGGCGATATCAATGACCGAAATGTTGCTGTCGTCTTTGTTTGCTGTAATCAGTAACTTACCATCTGCGGTTACTCCAATACCGCGCGGGCTTTTACCCTGGATATCGATGGTGCCTGTTGTCTCCATGGTGTCCAGATCAATCACCGTGACGCCGGCATCCTGATTGGAGACATAGGCAACGCCTTTTTCGCCAGCGATGGCGCTGGTGGTGGTAATAGCACCAAGAGCTGAAAAAATGAGCGCTGCATATAACGTCGACAAGCGGGGGGGGTATTTCATATTCACTATCTCCTGATATTTCTGGTTATGAATGCAGCGTTTGTTTTGCTGTTTAGTCACTGCGGTGGCTTGATAGGTTCATTTCACTTTGGTGATCGATATTAAGCAGCAAGATTCATTCTAGTGGGCATGCGGATAGAAAGTTTTTGTGAAACAACGCATTGGGTGTGTGCTGAAACGCGACAGGCTAAAATCAGCCAGCAAGTTGGTTGATTTTAGCCAATCATTTAGCCTAAAAATAACGCATACGCCGGGTTGTTGCTTTCATCCCAGTATGGATATCCCAGTTTATCCAGGAAAGCTCTGAACTCAGCCTGCTCTTCCGGTGGCACTTGTATCCCTACCAGTACACGGCCAAAGTCTGCGCCGTGGTTGCGGTAGTGGAACAGGCTGATATTCCAGTCGTGCCCCATGGTTTCCAGGAATTTTAGCAACGCGCCTGGTTTTTCAGGGAACTCAAAACGATACACACATTCGTGATCGGCTTGCGGTGCATGGCCGCCTACCAAATGCCGCAAATGCAGCTTGGCTACCTCGTTATTGCTCAAGTCCAGTGCTGGCAGGCCTTGAGCAATCAGGGTTTTTACCAGCTGTGTAGATTCTGCCGGATCCTGCACGGCCAGGCCTACAAAAATATGGGCGCGTTCAGGGTCCGAGAAGCGGTAGTTGAATTCGGTAATGCTGCGATTGCCCAGCAATTGGCAGAAGGTCTTGAACGAACCGGGCTTTTCTGGAATCGTGACGGCCAATACCGCTTCGCGTTTTTCGCCGATTTCTGCACGTTCAGCCACAAAGCGCAGCCTGTCAAAATTCATGTTGGCGCCGGAGGCGATGCCGATCAATGTTTTGCCGGTGATTTTATTGCGCTTGATATATTCCTTGATGCCGGCAGTAGCAAGTGCGCCGGCAGGCTCCAGAATAGAACGGGTATCTTCAAATACGTCTTTGATCGCGGCGCAGATAGCATCATTGTCTACCACGATCATTTCATCCACGTACTCCTGGCACAGGCGGAAAGTTTCCTCGCCCACCTGCTTGACGGCAGCGCCATCGGCAAATAAGCCGACTTGATCCAGCATCACGCGCTTGCCAGCTTTTAGCGATTGCGTCATGGCTTCTGCATCAACCGCTTCAACGCCGATGATCTTGATTTCAGGGCGCAGCTGCTTGACGTAGGCTGCGATTCCCGCAATCAGCCCGCCACCACCAACGCAGCAGAAAATCGCTTCGATAGGCTCTGGATGCTCATTCAGGATTTCCATGGCGATAGTGCCTTGGCCGGCGATGACATCAGGATCATCATAAGGGTGGACAAAAGTCAGCCCTTGCGACTTTTCCAGTTCCAGCGAGTGCAGGTAAGCGTCGGAATAAGAGTCACCGAATAATACGACTTCGCAACCCCGGCTGCGCACGGCATCTACCTTGATGAGCGGCGTGGTGGTGGGCATCACGACCACAGCCCGACAGCCCAGTTTTTGCGCCGAAAGTGCTACACCTTGCGCATGGTTGCCCGCAGAGGCAGTAATGACGCCGCGTTTGAGGGCATCTGCAGAAAGGTGTGCCATTTTGTTATAAGCGCCGCGCAGCTTGAATGAGAACACGGGTTGCATGTCCTCACGCTTAAGCAGGATGCGATTACCAAGGCGGGCAGACAGATTAGGCTGAAACTCAAGCGCGGTTATTTTTGCCACGTCATATACGTGGGCAGAGCGAATTTTTTCTAGGTAGTCGTTTTTCATTGAGGGTGACGAGGTGTATGATTCAAAGTTGCGTGATTATTAGTAAACGTAAGATTATAAAGAAAACATAGGGGTAAAAGTAGAAATGGCAACACAAGATGAATTAAAGCAACAGGTAGCCCTTGCTGCCGTAGCCTACGTTAAAGGTGGCATCATTGGCGTTGGTACTGGCTCTACAGCCAATTTCTTTATTGAAGAGCTGGCCAAAGTGAAATCAAAAATCGATGGCGCTGTTGCCAGCTCTGAAGCGACGGCCCAACGCCTGCGTGGCCATGGCATCGAAGTGTTTGATCTGAATGCTGTCGACGGTATGGACATCTATGTGGATGGTGCTGATGAAATTACCGAGCATTTGCATATGCTTAAAGGTGGCGGTGGTGCACTCACGCGTGAAAAAATCGTGGCAGCCTGCGCCAAAAAATTCATCTGTATCTGTGATGAAACCAAATATGTATCGGTGCTGGGCAAGTTTCCGCTACCGGTAGAAGTCCTGCCCATGGCGCGTAGCTATGTGGCACGCGAGCTGGTCAAGCTGGGTGGCCAGCCCAAGCTGCGCGACTTTACCACTGATAATGGCAATGTCATTCTGGATGTGCATGGCTTACAGATACTCAACCCGGTTGAAATGGAAGCCAAAATCAACCAGATCGTTGGCGTGGTGACAAATGGACTGTTTGCGGCGCGTCCCGCCGATGTATTGTTGCTGGCAACAGCTGACGGCGTTAAAACTTACCAAAAATAAGTGATACCTTTGCTCTAAAAGCAAAGGGTTTCATGAAACTGTCACAAATCAGGATTAGGCTGTAGTATTTAGTCACTACTATATTCATTTGCCGCTTTGAGTATAGTATCGAAGCAAATCTTAGAAGGAAGTGCGTTATGCAATTCGAACATACATACAAGCAATACGATGCAGAGCTGGAGTCAGTGCGCGCCAAAGTTTTGCAGATGGGCGGCCTGGTTGAACAGCAAATTGTAAATGCGTTGGACTCCCTGGTGAACGCCAACGTGAATCTGGCGCAAAGCGTGATTGCCAATGACCATCGTGTCAATGCGCTTGAAGTGCAGGTGGATGAGGACTGCAGTCATATCATTGCTCGCCGCCAGCCTGCCGCTGGCGATTTGCGTATGATCATGATGGTGGTGAAAACCATTACCGATCTTGAGCGTATTGGCGATGAAGCTACAAAAATCGCACGGGTTGCACAAAAGATCTGTGAGTCCGATCGCATGTATACGCCACGGTTTAATGAAATCAAAACCATGGTGGCACAAGTGCGCGAAATGCTGCGTACTGCGCTGGATGCCTTTGCCCGCCTTGATATTACCAAGACTGTAGAAGTCGCGCGTCAGGATGAGTTGGTGGATGAGCAGTTCCGTGCAGCCATGCGTCAGCTCATTACCTTCATGCTGGAAGACCCGCGCACGATTTCCATGTCACTGGAAGTGCTGTTCGTGGCTAAAGCCATTGAACGTATCGGCGATCACTCCAAGAATATTGCCGAGTACGTGGTATATATGGTCAAAGGCAAAGATGTACGCCATACCTCTGTAGACGAGATGGAACGCGAAACGCTGGAGCCATAGTCGATCGCTGTACGCTGCCTCATGCTTGTTTCCGCAGGCATAAGGCAGTGTCTGTGCCTGATTGGAAATCTCAATTAAAAATCTTAAGTCCCGCATTTACATCCATCTGAATTTCGGGGTTTAATGGGGTCTGTGTTTTTTTAGGTTTTATCCGAATGTTTTTTAATACTCACTTGAGTGTGTCCGCTAAAGGCTGGTTTTGACAACAAAACCTCCAACCTTTTCAGAAATTGCTGCCGTTGATTTAGGCTCCAATAGTTTCCGGTTACAGTTAGCACGTGTTGTGGATGGGGATCTGATTTTTCATGACTCCTTACGTGAAGCTGTGCGCCTGGGCGCTGGCCTTGATAAAGACAACTACCTGGATGCCGATGCACAACGTCGCGCCATGGACTGCCTCAAACGCTTTGGCGAGCGCCTTCGTGGCTTACCGCCACAAGCGGTACGCGCAGTCGCCACCAATACTTTCCGTGTCGCCAAAAATTCGCGTCAGTTGTTGGCAGAAGCCCAAGCGGCGCTAGGCTTCCCTATTGAAATCATTGCAGGTCGCGAAGAAGCACGCATGATATTTGTCGGTGTCAGCCATAGCTTGCCGGTGGCTGCACATAAACGCCTGGTAATAGACATAGGCGGCGGCTCTACTGAGTTCATCATCGGCGAAGGAGCCGAGCCGGTCGAGATGGAAAGTTTATATATGGGCTGTGTCAGCTACAGCTTAAAGTTCTTCTCCGATGGCAAACTTAGCGAAGAAAATTTCCAGCGGGCACAATTGGCAGCCGCCACTGAAATCCAGATCATACGAAAAAACTTTGCATCAGGGCGATGGCAAGAGGCTGTCGGTTCTTCCGGCACTGCACGTTCCCTGGGTGAAATCTTGCGGCTCAACGGGTTGTCGGATGGTGCCATCACGCGTGAAGGCCTGGAAGGCTTGCGCGCCTTAATGATCAAGGCAAAAGACACCAAGAAGCTGCAGCTGGAAGGTTTGAGCTCCGACCGCGCTGCGGTCTTGCCTGGCGGCCTTTCCATTATGTTGTCGGCATTTAATTTGCTCAACATAAACGACATGACCATCTCCAGCAGTGCCCTGCGCGAAGGCGTGCTTTACGAGCTGTTGGGGCGCATGCAGCACCAGGATATACGGGTTGCCACCGTCAACAGCTTTATGCGCAGATATCATGTGGATAGGGATCAGGTAAAACGTGTGCAGAAGCTGGCGCTGAGCTTACTGGGGCAGGTGGATGATATGTTGAGCATGGATCCGGAAGCAGCCAGGCAATACCTGGTATGGGCAACCAAACTGCATGAAATCGGTATTTCCATCGCGCATAGTGGCTATCACAAGCACTCAGCCTACATCATCGAAAATGCCGACATGCCGGGATTTTCCAAGATGCAGCAGCAAACCCTGAGTACGCTGGTGCGTGCGCAACGGCGCTCACTCAGCAAGTTGAGCTTGCCAGCGGTTACTGATGATACTTGTCTGATGGTACTGATTTTACGGTTGGCCATACTGTTTCATCGTAACCGCCTGGATGATAACTGCCCCCAGTTGAACCTGTATTGGGGTTCCAGCGGTTTTGACCTGCATATTGTGCCGGGATGGCTGGAAAATAATCCGCTGACACAGGCGGAGTTAAACAACGAAGTGGCGTACTGGAAAGAAGTCGGTATTAACTTGCTGCTGAACTAAGCTAAGCGCTGGTTTAGCTTAGTTCGCTTCCTCTCTATAGGTCTAACGGCAAGTCGTGACCAAACTCTGCAATTAAAAATTGCTGCGCCCCGAAAGCCGAACCGCGTCGAGCCGGACGCTGGTGATAAGTGCTATCAGGCAGCATTTCCCAGGAGTTCAGATTGTCCTTCAAATAGGGCTCCAGGCCTTCTTTCATCACCCGTTTCTTGGCTTTGGCATCCAGTATCGGAAAACAAACTTCGATACGGCGGAAGAAATTGCGATACATCCAGTCAGCGCTGGAGAGGTAGAGGTTTTCTTCGCCATTGTTGTGAAAGTAGAAGATGCGCGTATGCTCCAGAAAGCGCCCGACGATGGAAATCACGCGGATATTCTCCGATACACCCGGAATCCCAGGCTTGAGCGCGCAAACACCTCGCACTATCAGGTCAATCTGTACCCCAGCCGTTGAGGCATCGTATAGCGCACGGATGATATCGGCATCCAGCAAGGCATTCATCTTGGCGATAATGCGGGCTTTTTTGCCGGACTTTGCGATTTCCACTTCTTTGCTGATGGCTTTGATCAAGTTCTGATGCAGTGTAAACGGCGATTGCCATAGATGCTTCAATTTGCTGGCTTTGCCCAGGCCCGTGAGCTGGGCGAATACATCATTCACATCTTCGCAAATCTGGTCTGCACAAGTCAGCAGGCCGAAATCGGTATATAAGCGGGCTGTGCGCTGGTGATAGTTGCCGGTGGACAGGTGTACATAGCGTCGCAGTCTGTCTTCTTCGCGCCGAACCACTAATGCCATCTTGGCATGGGTTTTATGACCAACTACACCGTACACCACATGGGCACCGGCATCCTCCAGCAGTTTGGACCAGTTACTGTTGGCCTCTTCGTCAAAGCGCGCAAACAGCTCGACCACTACCGTCACTTCTTTACCGCGTTTAGCTGCTTCTATCAGCGACTTCATCAGGGTGGAGTCAGCACTGGTACGGTAAAAGGTTTGCTTGATGGCCAATACATCAGGGTCTTCCGCAGCCTGCTGGATAAACTCGATGACCGGATTGAACGACTGAAACGGATGGTGCAGCAAGATATCGTGCTTGCGTATCACCTTGAAAATATCCGGCTCTTTCACCAGCTCTTTGGGCATGCCAGCGCTGTAGCGGGGGAATTTCAGGTCCGGCCTGTCTACTGAGTCCGGGATTTGCATCAGTCGTACCAGGTTGACCAGGCCATTCACCTGATACAAGTCCTCTTGCCCCAGGCCAAACTGGCCAAGCAGAAAAGTCGACATCTCAGGCGGGCAACTGTCGGCGACTTCCAGGCGTACGCCATCACCGAATTGCCGATGTGAAAGTTCGCCTTGCAGGGCCTGGCGCAAGTCGGTGGTATCTTCATCATCCAGCGTCAGGTCGCTATCACGCGTCGCCCTGAACTGGTAACAACCCTTCACCTGCATGCCGGAGAACAGCTCATTCACATGCGCATGCAATATGGATGACAAGAAAATAAAGCCATATTCACAACCGGCAATCTCTGCAGGCAGGCGGATGACCCGAGGCAGTGCGCGAGGGGCCTGCACAATGGCCACGCCGGAGTTACGGCCGAAAGCATCCTTGCCTTCCAGTTCCACCGCAAAATTCAGGCTTTTATTCAGTACGCGCGGAAAGGGGTGTGCGGGGTCCAGGCCGATAGGCGTGAGTATGGGCATGAGCTCGCGGAAAAAGTAACTACTTATCCATTCCCGCTGCACATCATTCCACTGGCCACGCCGTAAAAAGCGGATATCCTGCTCTGCCAGCCGCGGCAATACAACCTCATTCAATATCTTATATTGATGGTCAATCAGTTGGTGCGCTTCTTCGCTTACCTTGCTGAATACCTGTTTGGGCAATAGCCCATCCGGGCCGACATGACTGTCATTAAATTTGATCTGTTCTTTGACGCCCGCAACGCGAACTTCAAAAAACTCGTCCATATTGCTGCTGAAAATACACAGAAATTTAAGGCGCTCAAGCAGCGGGACGCGTTCGTCTTCAGCCTGAGCAAGTACGCGGCGATTAAAGGCCAACAGGCCAAGTTCGCGATTGATGAAGTATTCGGGGTTCACTTTTGGCGGCGACAAATTAAAACCCTACTTTATGTCTTTAATGTGACAAAGGTGTGACATTGTGACAGCCTAGTGCGAATGGGGGAGAAGTCCCCCCATCGCAAGCAAAGATGCCTTAGTGTTTCTCTGGTACGTAGCCGGAAGCTGTATCTGCACCACTACCGAAAAAATAAGCTTCGGTTTGTTGTGACAGGTATTTACGTGCTGAAGGGTCTGCCAGGCTCAGGCGGTTTTCATTCACCAGCATGGTCTGTTGCTTGAGCCAAGCGGCCCAGGCTTCTTTGGATACATTTTCGTAAATACGTTTTCCTAGCTCGCCAGGATAAGGAGGAAAATCCAGGCCTTCGGCTTCGTGACCTAATTTAATACATTTGACTGTGCGTGCCATAGTTTTGACTCTGAGAGCTTAAAAGATAAGGCTTGTATCATAGCGCAAGGCCAGCAGATATGCATCTAAATGGGTTGGCCATTCTGAACTTTAGCCGCTCAGTAAACCAAAGCTTGCAAGTACGGCGCCTCCAGCTTTTTTGGCGGATTCGATAGCAAAATCCTTGGCGATTTTGATGAAAGCCGCACGTAGTTCGTCATCTTTCTTGTCTTTTGCTATCTGCTCAAACGCCAGCTTGAAGGCCTCGGTGTCCCCCGCGTCGAAAAACTGGCCCAATACAGAAAACAAGCCTTTGGGGTCGACTTTGATGATTTCTGTATTGAATGAGTAATCAAAAATGAGGCCGTTATTTTTGAGCTGGCCTTGCAGCCAGTTTTTGGCCAGTGCATCTTCAATAATCAGGCAGATCTTTTTAGATTCAATCTCAAGCACCGCTTGGGATAAAGCCATTAGCAGCCGGGCCTTGGCTTGATCCTCAACGCGACCGCCGTATTTCAGGCCAGCCTCATAACGCAGCTGCTTGATTTTTGCTGCAGGTGCGCGCAGCAGGGCGCTTACCTCCTGGTTGGGATATTTGTGCAGCGGGGCACCGTCAAGCCCGTATTTATCCAGCAGGTGCATCACCAGCGCGTCTATATCCTTCTTGCCGAGCGCCCCGATACCTACGGAGAGATAGTGTTTAAGAAACTCCTCTTTAAAGCTGTCACCTGAACTGGGTGGTTTCGGTTCCTGAGGCATGGGTTCCTCCTAAGTTTTTGTTGGTGCCGGCAAGGGTGATAAGGCAATTGATATACCGCCAGCAGAGGATGACTGCTGGATATTTTAGCTCGGTATATTCTAGTGCACGCCTTATGGAATGCGGTAGTTTTGCTGTGTAAATATATCTACCCCACACTCCAGATTTTCCACCCAGTTGATGAACTGGGTGACCATTTCCTTGCCGATAAAGGGCCGCCCGTGTTGCGGTACGATCGCCTCAAGATCCAGGTTGCGCACCATGTTTGCCCAGTAACGGCAGACCTTGTTGGATACCATGTAACGCCGATGGAAAGGCATCATAGCGCCGATGTGGGCAGCAAAGTCGGTGACTGGTATCGCCGCCAGATCGTGCGGCACCATAGAGGCACCCAAGTCGCCGGAAAACAGGATTTTGCTGGTGACATCGTAAAACTGGAAATTACCTTCAGAGTGCAGAAAGTGCGCCGGAATAGCCTTGATGATGGTATTCCCCAATTGGATATTCATGCCCTCATCCGGCACGCCGATAATGCGGCCTTCGGTATTGCCCACGCCGCAGAAGTGCGGCAAAAAGCGCTCCCATATTTTTGGGGCGATCACCTTGCATTCTGTGCCCACCATCCATTTATTGATTGAGGCCACAATGTCCGGGTCCTGGTGCGAAGCCAGGATATACTCCAGTTTTCTGAAATGAAAGAACTTGCCCATGCCCAGCATCAGGGCGTTATAGGTCATATTGCCACCCGGGTCTATCAGTGCACCATGTCCATCGGTGACGATCAGAAACTGGTTGGATTGAACGGCTTCAGAAGCGGTGTCGTCTACCAGGTCGCTAAATACGATACAGGCGTGATGCCCGTTATTGAATAATTCGGTTGCCATTGAGGATGCCTTGTTGGGATTTAAAACCGTGAGGGTTCAGAAGAGGCTAAGCGCAAGAGTACACGCGAATCTTTTGCTTTTACTAAAATAGCCCTAAAGTTTACAAGGTCAATATTGTCCTCTTACGCAGGCGAGAACACAATTGCTAAGCGAGCTTAAATCCGGCTTGTTACTTGGGTGTTAGATGTTTACTAATGACGGCAGGCAAGCTCTTGGGGGATGTAATGCGCAGCTGTTTATTGATATTAAACCTGCCGAATACCACTTCAATATCCTTGATGGTCACGCCAAACTCTTTGGCCAGGAACTTAACCATGTGGTCGGTGGCTTTGCCTGCTACGGGGGAGGCGGTGACACTGATTTTGAGTTGATTGCCCTTGGGTTTGCCAATCACGTCCAGCTTGGCGCTGGGTGTGCCGAGTACGTTAAGTACCAGTATTTCGCCATCCCAGGCACAGAACGAACTCATGACCAATTTCTTGCTTGCCACGTTATCTCCGTGATTTTTTAACCATACATGATTGTAGAGATGGGCATTTAGGGTTCTGGCGTCCCCGTATCTAGAGCACCGGCATCCAATTCCGCTCTCGCAGCGCTGGCAAGCGCCTGATACTTGGTGCGAAAGGCATCGAGGTTTTCTTCCTCAAGCTCTTCCAGGTCAAGCAACGCGTTATGTGCACCTTTGGTTGCACGGATGAGCTCATCCAGCTTGATCTGGATAGCCTCGGTGTCGCGGTTCTGCGTATTCTGAATCAGGAATACCATGAGGAATGTGACGATAGTGGTACCGGTGTTGATTACCAGCTGCCAAGTATCACTGAAGCCGAATATCGGCCCCGTGACTATCCAGGCGGCAATCACGCCAACGGCAATGACAAACACCCTGGGCCGACCACAAAAGTGGGCCGTGACTTTTGCAAACTGAGAGTACCAAGCGCCGTTACGCATAATGAGCCTTTATTTTGCAGAGGTTCAGTATACCAATCAAGCCCCGGGTTCAGTGGCTATTGCAGTGCTCAGCCACGCATGTAACCTAAAATCGTCGGTAGCGCGATTGCACTCAGTACGCCATTCATGCCCATCGCCATGCTGGCATACATGCCGGCTTCGTCATTGATGCTGAAGGCACGGGTAATACCCAGGCCGTGAGCGCCCACTCCGATGGCGGTGCCGCGCATCCACCAGGGTTTAATCTTCAACGCATTCATGATGTAGGGCGCCAGAATCGAGCCTATCATGCCGGTAGCGACTGCAAATACTGCGGTGAGCGTGGGCGATACATGGATGCGCTCGGCGATACCCATAGCGATAGGTGCGGTGACTGATTTGGCCAGCATGCTACCAACGATATTGTCGCCAGCCCCCAGTGCACTGGCGATCAGCACCGCACTGCTGACCGAGACGATACTGCCGATGATAAGCGCCAGGGTAATAGGGAAAAGCTTGCCTTTCAGGTCATTACAACCGCGATAGATAGGCACGGCCAGCGCCACGGTAGCGGTGCCCAGCAAAAAGTGGATAAATTGCGCACCCTCAAAATATTGCTTGTAAGGCATATCAATCAGCGTGATGCCCACCGCTACAATCAGCACCGTCACCCCCACCGGGTTCACAATCGGGTGGCGGTTGGATTTCACATACTGGATATAAGCAAACTGATAGGCCGCCAGCGTTAGCACCAGCGCAAATAAAGGGTTGCCGGAGAGATAAACCCAGATTTCCGAAATCGGCAGGCGGTCATTCGTCATGATGTGTCGCCCTCCAGAACACCTTCAGCACCAACCCGGTCACCGCGATGGTCAGCACCACGCTCACCACCAGTGCTACCGTCACTGCAACAGCATGGGTTTTCAAGTCCGGCAGAAACAACACCACACCCACAGACGCCGGCACAAACAATAAACCAAGATGCTGGCGAAAACTATCCGCCACCAGCGCCAGCGGTTCATTGACACCTTTTTTATAGTGGAGAAAAGCAAACAAGAGCAGCAGGCCAAGCACCGGCCCGGGAATATTCGGCAACAGGAAGTGCGAAGCTAGCTCGCCCAAACCCTGCCACAGAAACAGTTGTACAAGCCCATCAATCATTACATCCTCCGCGGATAATTATCAACACAACGCCAAAACCATTGCCCTGCGAGGCAGTATCCATGCGCTTCACAGGGCAGTGCTTTTCATTGCAAAGTAGGCAAATAGAAGCAAGTTGCATACCTTGTGAAGGGGTGGGTATTGTTAACCTTTACGGTGAGATGAAGGCGGAAGGTGCATCATTCACGATATGCACTGTTCATTCTTCTCGAACGATGCGCGGCGTGCCTTAGCGCATCCTAAGCGAGCTATACATCATTGACGACGGTTACTGAATAACTCATGACTCTTGATGAGAGCTTAAATAAATCCTTAGCAGATATTTCGTAACTTTCAGATAGTGAAAATATTTCTTCTGCATTACCCTCTCGTCCAGAGCCAGGGTCAGGATAGCGACCTGCCCAGTAAACAAAATGTGATAAACATTTTAGTGTCGCTTTGTCTTTATCACTTAGATCTGGTACGAAATCTGCCAGCTTATCTAGATCGTGGTTGTGATACTTCTTCTTTTTTTCGAGCGCAGTATATTCATCAATACCATGTTTCATAATAAGCATTGCTTTGAGGCAAATTTCAAGACTGTACCCAACCAGCATTAAACCGACTGCGCAATATTGGCTATGGCAAACGCTCTGAATTGGATTCGGCATAACTTTTAAATCGGGGTTGTTTTGCAGAACATTTACAGCTGCTTGAGTTAATGCATGAGCTTGAGAAAGCCAGAGTACAGGTGACTTTAATTCTTCACTCGTTGGAGATTTACTTATATCAATAGGAAATCCCGCAATAGTCTGAGCCATGCCCCACTTATGCCATGCTAAAGCGCTGTAGCCGAAGGGGTCTTTACTGAAATTTTCTCGATTTGGCACAAAGCATTTTTTAGAGTTGGACATTTCTGCTCCTTTAAGCAAGTATGTTGACAAGCATTTAGCCTGTCAACATACCTATTTCACAACTAGAACTCCCCGCGCAACCCCACTAATACTGACCTGCCGCCTAGCGGTGCGATGTCCTTGAGGAAGGAGCTGTGCTCGCGGATTTCCTGATCCAGCAGGTTGTAGCCTTTGGCGAAGGCTTCGAGGTGAAACTTTGCGGGGATCAGGTAGGTGAGGGTGGCGTTGACCGAGGTGTAACCGTCGGTGCTGGTTTCGTTATCGGCATTGCGGTCTTGCTTGAATGCGCGCAACACGTCCAGCCGTGAGCCGAAGCGGTTGAGCTGGTAATTCAAGCCAAAGCCCAGTTTTAGCGGTGAGATGCGTGGCAGGGGCTCGCCGGTGTCGCGATTGGTGGCGCGTACATAGTCGCCTCGCAGCAGCAGGTCTAGCTTGCCTGTGTCTTCATACACCCTGAATTTACCGTCGCCTTCTATGCCTTTGAATATCGCAGGCACGGCGACAAACTGCGCGCCGCTGAGGTTGTTAATCGGGTCATCCAGACTGGGGTCGTTTTGCAGGCTGATGAAGTTGCTGAAACGGGTGTAGTAGCTGCCAATATTGAATGAGTCATGGCCTGATTTCCAGCGTAGCTGGGCATCTATGCCGTTAGCACGCTCGATATCCAGATCGGTGCTGCCGCGCTCAAACTGGCCGGTGGCTAGATGCGGGCCGTTGGCAAAGAGCTCGAAATAGCTGGGGGTGCGTTCGTTATGCGACAGGTTGCCTGCGACAGCCCAGTTTTCACTCAGGGTAAACAGTGCGCCTGTAGCGGCACTTTTGGGGTTGAATGATTTTGAGGTGGCAGCACCAAAGTTGGCGCCACCGTCAGAATCCAGCTTGGCATGCTCAAGGCGGCCGCCGAAAGTAAGTTTCAGCTTATCCAGGTTGATGACATCCATGGGCAATTCTTCATAGATGTAGACGGCTTTGCTGTCGGTCTTGTTTTTCGGCACAAACGCTTCTTCACCCAGTGCTTCAAAGTTCGAGTTCTGGAATTGCAGGCCTACCACGCCAGACAGATTGCCTATCTTGGCATGGCCTGCCTCAATGGAGCCTTCCAGTCCGCGGTTCTTGAAGGTGGTGCCAATTTCGCCATCTTCAATTTCCTGGTGCTGGTAGTCGGTATGCGCCAGCCGCACTTTTACCCGGTTGATGACATTGCCGAGGTCTTTGAATTCCGAGGCGAAATCCCAGCGGTCGCTGTTCTGGTCTATGCGCACGCCGGGCTCGACCACGGTGCCGTAGTTGTTGTTAAAGGTGGAGTAAGAGATACCTGCATAGCCTTTTTCAAACTGCAAGGATGCGCCAAGTGCGCCGCCATCAGCCTTGGCGCTGCTGTTCACCAGGCGGCCGCGCTTGTCGATGACCGGATCAGCACCTGCTGCACGTAGCTGGCTGGTGCGGGCAAAGCCGGGGATTTCCAGGTCATTGGTTTTACGGCCATAGGCATCGGCATGGATGGTGAGCATGCCATTACCGGCATCCATCACGACTGCGCCATTTCGCTGGTCATCTGCTCCGCCAAAGCGCACTTCGCTACGGCCGGTGACGCCATCAATCGCTTCTTTGGGAATGCGGTGATCAATGGCATTCACCACGCCACCCACCGCACTACCGCCATACAGCAAGGCCGCCGGGCCACGTACCACGTCGATCTGTTCGATGATGAGCGGGTCTACGGCCACTGCGTGGTCAAAACTCAGGCTGGAGGCATCGAGCACCCCCACACCATTCTGCATGATGCGCACCCTTTCGCTATCCAGCCCGCGAATAATCGGGCGCGAGGCATTGGGACCGAAGTTGGTAGAGCTAACGCCAGGAATAGAGTTGAGCGTTTCTCCCAGGGTACTTTCACGCTTGAGTGAAAGCTCGCGGCCATTCAATACCGCCACCGGCACTACCAGCTCGTCCGATCCTACGCCCAGCGGGTTGCCGGTGACGGGGACGGCAGGGGCCTGGATGCTGAGAGGGCCTGATTGCTTAGTGGTAGCCGCATCATCAGCCAGTGCTGGGGCGGAAAAGAGCGGGCTGCTGACAGCGAGTGTTACTGCGATAAAAATTTTACGGCGCATGATGCTGCTGGCAGCAATGCGCGGGAATTTTGGATGTTGAATCATCATAGTCTTGCCTCTTGAACTTAGTCTTGCCGAGTAGCTAGGCCGGTGCGGGACAGGCATAGCAAACGGCTACGCCAGCCATAAAAATGGCTGGGGCGGAAACGAATTAGTAGTTAAGACTGTAGAGGTGGCGCGCGCGCCAGGTATGACAGTAGGGTGTTGCTGGGATGGTTGCTGCTGCTGAAAGCGGTGAGTTCGTAACCGGCTGTCAGTATGGGGGGTGCAAAGTAGCTGACGCTTAACGCGCTGGCTAATTCACCATAGCTCAGGCACTTGTCGCAAACGGAGGAATGCGGTGCTTTGTCTTGTTGCTGCGAGCTTGGATTGATGTCGGCATAGTGCGAAATCTCGTGCAGCACTGCGCCCTGTTGGCCCAGGGCAAACAGGAATATCAGTGAAAAACTTAAGATTAAACGCCGTAACATGAAAAATATTTTAACAGACAAATGTTTAAGAATTGTTAAGAGGCGTTGATTAATTCATTTGCGTCATTCCCGCGAAAGCGGGAATCCATTTTTAATAAATCACTTGGATCCCCGCTTTCGCGAGGATGACGGTTTAATTATCGCCGCCTTAAATCTACATTACATGCCTGAGTAAACCGGCCCGCTCCCGCCTTCTGGCGGCACCCATACGATGTTCTGGGTCGGGTCCTTGATATCGCAGGTTTTGCAGTGGATGCAGTTTTGCGCATTGATCTGCAGGCGGTCTGAGTTGTCCTCAGCTTTGATGATTTCATAAACGCCAGCCGGGCAATAATATTGCTCCGGCGCGTCGAATTTCGCCAGGTTTAGGCGGATAGGTACGGCGCTATCCTTCAGGCGCAAGTGGCAAGGCTGGTCTGCATCGTGGCTGATATTGCTGAGGCTGATCGAGCTCAGTTTGTCGAAGCTGACCACGCCATCTGGCTTGGGGTAAGTGATGGAAGGCATTTCATCTGCCGGGCGTGTGCAATGGTGGTCTGCGCGCTGGTGATGCAGCGTCCACGGCATGCGCACGTTGAAGCCTGCCAGCCACATTTCCATGCCAGCCAGCAGATTGCCGCCCCAGCCGAAACGCGACAGCAGCGGCTTGACGTTGCGAACCGCATCCAGGTCGCGCCACACCCAGGAGGCTTTTAGCGCTTTTGGATAGGCATGCAGTAGTTTGTTGTCTTCTTGCGAGGCTGCGTCGCCAGTCATATCGCTGGCGACACTATTGGGCGCAGCAAAGGCGGCTTCTGCTGCCAGCATGCCCGATTTCATGGCATTGTGGCTGCCCTTGATGCGCGGCACGTTGACCATGCCCGCACTGCAGCCGATGAGCGCGCCGCCCGGGAATATCAGTTCCGGCCATGACTGTAGCCCGCCCTCGCTGATCGCTCTTGCCCCATAGCTCAGGCGCTTGCCATCCTTGAGCATTGCCTTGATGGCAGGGTGTGTCTTGAAGCGCTGAAACTCGTCGAATGGCGACAGATGCGGATTGGCGTAATCCAGATGCACTACAAAGCCGATGGAAACCAGCTGTTCGCCATAGTGGTAAATGAAGGAGCCGCCGCCGGTATCCGAGGTCAGCGGCCAGCCCATGCTGTGTTGCACCAAGCCTGGCTGGTGTTGGGCAGCAGGGATGCGCCATATTTCCTTGAGGCCGAGTCCGTATTTCTGTGGCGATGCATCGCGGCGCAGGTTAAAGCGGGTTTCCAGTTCGCGCGTGAGCGAGCCGCGGGTGCCTTCTGCAATCAGCGTGTAGGGCGCACGTATTTCAATGCCAGGTGTGTATTGCGCTGTGGGTTGGCCTTGCGCATCGACACCCATATCGCCGGTGATGATGCCCACCACCTGTTTTTTCTCGTTGTAGAGGGGTTCCTGCGCGGCAAAGCCTGCGTAGATTTCTACTCCTAAATTCTCAGCCTGTTGCGCCAGCCACTTGCAGACTTCACCCAGGCTGGCGATGTAATTGCCTTCGTTGTTCATCAGCGGCGGCATCAGCCAATGGGGGATAGCCCAGGACTTTTCCTGGCTCAGCAGCAGAAATTCATCCTTGCTCACGGCGGTCTTGAGCGGGGAATCTTGATCACGCCAATCTGGGATCAGCTCATCCAGTGCAATGGGGTCTATCACGGCACCCGAAAGAATGTGGGCGCCGACTTCAGCGCCTTTTTCCAGTATGCACACGCTTAATTCACGGCCCGTCGCCTCGGCAAGCTGTTTGAGCCTGATGGCGGCGGCAAGCCCGGCAGGGCCGGCGCCCACTATCAAAATGTCGTAATTCATTACATCGCGTTGCATAAATAGGTAGTCTCTTAGGCTATATACGGTAGGTTAACTTGGTCGCTGCGCTCAATGCCGGCAGTCATGATCCTGCATAACGCCAGGAATTCGCGTATGCCTGCACTCTGGTACTTCTGCTTATGCCACAAAAAGTAGAAATAGCGGCCAAGATCGAGCTCTGGCGTGGCAAGCGGCACCAGGCTGCCGCGGCGGAAAGCGTCTTTGAGGGCAAGGTGTGAAATGCAGCCTATGCCGAGGCCGGATTCGACAGCACGTTTGATGGCTTCGGTATGCTCAAGTTCAAGCCGGATATTGAGTTTTGCATGTTGGTTGTGAAAGGCGCGGTCGAAAGTTTCACGCGTGCCGGAGCCTTTTTCACGCAATATCCACGGCTCCAGCAGTAGTTTTTGCATAGGCACTTTGCGCAGCTTTGCCAGCGGATGATCGGGTGCGCTGAATACCACCAGCTCATCGGCGATCCAGGGCTGCACTTCAATATCAGGGTGATTGCAATCGCCCTCTATCATGCCAAGGTCGAGCTCATGGTTGGCAATCTGCTGCACGATCGTGCGGGTATTGTGTACCTGCAGCTGGATGCGACTTTCGGGATGGTCCTGCAAGAATCTGGCGACCAGCAGGGTAGCCAGGTAATTGCCCACGGTGAGCGTTGCGCCTATTTTCATGGGGCCAAAGCCGTTACGGCCGCTTAGCAGGTCTTCAATTTCTTTCGCCCTGTCCAGCAACTCGACGGCGCGGGGTAGTAGCTGCTGCCCGGTTTCGTTGATGCGCAGGGATTTGCCTACCCTGTCAAAAAGCTGCAGGTCGAACTGGCGTTCAAATTCACCCAGCGCCGTGCTGGTGGCTGATTGCGACAAGTTGAGCTCCTCAGCGGCGCGCGATACGCTTTCCGTGCGGCTGATGGCGACGAATATCTCAAGTTGTCTCAAACTATATTTCATAAACTGACTCTCAAATACATAAGGGCTTTTACATAGGCTTTGTATCTGTTTATTAGATATATATTATCTTTATAATCCATTTAACAAATATTATACGCTACTGTAAAATGCGCAGCAAATGTAGAGGAATGCAGATGAAAATACTGGTCGCAGTGAAACGGGTTGTCGATTACAACATCAAGGTGCGCATCAAGGCCGATGGCTCTGATGTGGATATTGCCGGCGTGAAAATGGGCGTTAACCCATTTGACGAGAATGCTATCGAGGAGGCTTTGCGCCTCAAGGAACAGGGGAAGGCAACTGAAGTGGTTGTCGTCTCGCTTGGCACAAGCGCCAATCAGGATGTGCTTCGGCATGCCCTGGCGATGGGCGCAGACCGGGCGATCCTGGTGGAAAGTGCAGAAGTGTTGCAGCCATTAGGCGTGGCGAAACTGCTGAAGGCTGTGGTGATGCGTGAACAGCCGGATCTCATCATGCTCGGCAAGCAGGCGATAGATGATGATGCCGGGCAAGCAGGGCAGATGCTGGCAGCCTTGTTGGGTTATCCGCAGGCCACATTTGTCTCTGCGCTCAAGTTAGAGGGCAAGGAAATTAGCGTAACGCGGGAAGTAGATGGCGGCACAGAAAACCTGGCCCTTGCCTTGCCTGCGGTGGTGACTGCAGACCTGCGCCTGAACGACCCTCGTTTCGTCAAGCTGCCTAACCTGATGATGGCCAGGAAAAAACCGATTGAAAACCTCAATTCGGCTGAGTTGGGTGTAGATGCTGCACCGCGCCTGAAGCTGTTGCAGGTGACAGAACCGCCCGCCAGAAAGCCTGGTATCAAGGTCGGCAGTGTTGCCGAGCTATTGAGCAAATTGCGCTCCCATGAAGGAATACAACTATGAAAACCCTGATTCTGGCTGAACACGATGGTCGTCAACTTAACCCGGCCGTAAGCCAGGCTGTCACTGCGGCGCAGTTCTGGAATGCGCCTATCCATGTGCTGGTTGTCGGCGCTGGTGCTATTGCACAGCAGGCCGCTGCAATTCAGGGGGTGGAGCGCGTTATACATGCGGATGCTGCTCATTTGGCACACCCCTTGGCGGAGGATGCGGCTAACCTGCTGGTTGCCATAAGGCAGGAATATCAAGTGATACTGGCCGCCCACTCGTCTTTCAGCCGCAATATTCTGCCGCGGGCAGCTGCGTTGCTGGATGTGGCGATGATTTCGGATGTGCTGGAAATCAAGGCAGATAACACTTATGTGCGTTCTATCTATGCCGGAAATATCCATACCACGATCCAGAGCACTGATGCGCTCCAGATATTGACCGTGCACAGCAGCAATTTTGCGGCAGCTGGCTTGGGAGACAATGCGGAGGTTGTTGATATTGAAGCGCCAGCCGCCTTTGTCGGCACACGCTGGCTATCTGAAACGCGCAGCCAATCTGACAGACCGGCTTTAAGCTCAGCCAAAATAGTGGTATCCGGCGGCAGATCCTTGGGCAGCGCTGAGAAGTTCGAGCAAGTGTTATCACCACTGGCCGCCAAACTCGGTGCGGCATTGGGCGCCACCCGCGCGGCCGTGGATGCCGGATTTGCCCCTAACGATATCCAGGTGGGGCAGACCGGGGTCGTGGTTGCGCCCGAGTTGTATATCGCGGTTGGTGTATCCGGTGCGGTGCAACACACCTACGGCATGAAAGACAGCCGCATCGTTGTCGCCATTAACCAGGATCCGGATGCGCCTATCTTCCAGGTGGCCGATTACGGTCTGGTGGCTGACTTGTTTGAAGCCGTGCCGGCCCTTACCGCCGCCGTTCAGTAATGCCGTTCAAAAATTAAATAACATACAAGAAAAGAAACCATGAGCACATTTGCTACCGAACGCGTATTGAGCGTTCATCACTGGAATGACAGCCTGTTTAGCTTCAAGACCACGCGTGACCCCGGTTTGCGTTTTGAAAACGGCCAGTTCGTCATGATAGGCCTGCAGGTTGAAGGCCGTCCGCTGGTGCGCGCCTACAGTATTGCCAGCCCAAACTATGAAGAGCATTTGGAGTTTTTCAGCATCAAGGTGCCGAATGGCCCGCTGACCTCGCGACTGCAACACCTGAAAGTAGGCGATGAGTTACTGGTCAGCCGCAAGCCTACCGGTACGCTGGTCATTCATGATCTTAAGCCGGCAAAAAATCTTTACTTCCTGTCGACCGGCACCGGTCTGGCACCATTTATGAGCCTGATTCAGGATGTCGAAGTGTACGACCGCTTTGAAAAAATCGTGCTGATACATGGTGTGCGCTATGTGAGTGAGCTGGCGTATACAGATTTCATAGAAAAAGAATTGCCGAACAACGAATTTTTCGGCGAGGAGATCCGCAATAAGCTGATCTACTATCCCACCGTTACTCGCGAGCCATTCCGCAATCAGGGTCGCCTGACCGACCTGATTAATTCCGGCAAGCTGTTCGATGATATCGGCTTGCCGCCGCTTAACCCAAGCGATGATAGAGCCATGATCTGCGGTAGCCCGCAGATGCTGGCAGATACCGCGGCCTTGCTCGATGCCAGAGGTTTTGTGGTTTCGCCGCGCATAGGCGAGCCCGGAGATTATGTGATCGAACGTGCTTTTGTAGAGAAATAACCAGGCAGGATTTGTAATCGCTACACAGTCAGGCGTTAAGTGGGACTTAACGCCTGATCTGGTTTTACAGTCTGAAATGCTAAGCAACTGATTTGTCTGCCTGTAATTCCATCAAGATAAAAATCTAACAATAATCCTCACTTTTGCACTAGTAAATTACAAAAATTAAGGTAATATGGCGGCCTTCGTGAGGACTGGGTGCTTAGCTCAGTTGGTAGAGCGTCGCCCTTACAAGGCGAATGTCGGCGGTTCGACCCCGTCAGCACCCACCAGTTTTTTCGAAGCGCTGCTGAAATGTATGCAGTAAGGAGTGGTAGTTCAGTTGGTTAGAATACCGGCCTGTCACGCCGGGGGTCGCGGGTTCGAGTCCCGTCCACTCCGCCAATTCAAAAAAGCCCAGCTTGGCATGAGTCAGGCTGGGCTTTTCAATATCAAATCTCCGAAATATCTTAAATCTCAACTGTTTTTAAGTCTAAGGCCTCTTAACTCGGTTGAGTCCAGCCGCCACCCAATGCGCGGATCAGCTGCACGCTTGCGCGTAACTGGCGCGTGTTCAAGTCCAGCAGGTCGCGTTGCGTTTGCAACGCCAGTGCCTGTGAGGTGGCGACTTCCAGATAGCTCGCCGCGCCGGCTTTATAGCGGCTCATGGCGAAATCCAGCGATTGCTGTGCGGCAGCAGATGCCGACTCTTGTGACTCAGCCGCAGCGCGATAGTGATTGAGCAATGCCAGGTTGTCTTCTACCTGCTGGAATGCGCCGATTACCACGCTGCGGTAGCGTGCGCCGGATTCATCCAGTGCAGCCTCGGCTTGTCTTACTTGCGCTTTGCGTTTTCCTGCATCGAACAGGTTCATGAGCAGGGAGGGGCCTATTGACCAGAAGGTGTTGGGCGCGGCTATCCAGTTGCCCGCGGTATCGCTCTGGAAGCCGATGATACCGCTGAGGGTGAGGCTGGGGAAGAATGCAGCACGCGCCACGCCTATGGTGGCATTATCTGCAGCTACGCGGCGCTGTGCGGCGGCGATATCCGGCCTGCGTTGCAACAGGCTGGAAGGCACGCCCAGCGGTACTTCCGGTACAGGCATCTCAGCCGCGGTAGATGCAATGCTGAATTGCGAAACTGAAGCGCCGACCAGTGCGGCAATGGCGTGCTCGGTGATTGCACGTTGCGCCAGAGCTTGCTCGACTTGCGATTGTGCGCTGTCATGCTGGGTCTGCGCACGCGCTACATCCAGCTTGGGGGCAATGCCGCCGTCATAGCGTGCCCTGGTGAGGTCCAGGCTTTTCTTATTGGCGGTGACCGTCTCTTTCAGTAGCGCGATCTGCTTATCCAAGCCACGCAATACCACGTAGTTTTCCGCCAGTTGTGCCTGCAAGCTTAAACGTGCAGATTCCAAGTCAGCTTGCGCTGCTTCTGCACTGGCTTTGCCTGCAGCCACCTGGTTGCTGACGCGCTTCCATAAATCAATCTCATAATCTGCTTGCACGCCCACACTGTATGAGCTGTATTCGCTATCGCTATTGGCACCACGCAACGGCCGTCTGTCTGACTGCCGGTTGCGTTGGGCATTGCCGGTGCCTGTAAGAGTAGGAAAGAGGCCAGAGCGCAACTGGTCGCTGAAGGCCTGCGCCTGTTTGTAGTTTGCAACAGCCGCTGCCAGGTCTGGGTTGTTGTCTATGAGTTGTTGTTCCAGCGCATCCAGTTGCGGGTCGCCAAACAGCTTCCACCATGGCCCACGTGATAGCTCATCGGCCGGGCGTGCAGGCATCCATGGCGCGGTTTCCTTGTAGTTCTCGGCGACCGGGACTTCGGGTGTTTTTAGCTCAGGCGCAAGGGAACAAGCGCTAAGAATTAGCGCTAATGTAAATGTCAGTCCGGACGTCGATATTGTTGTGGTGTTCAACCGTTTCATTTCTTATCACTCTTGGCGGTTGTTTTAGCATCCTCTGGCTTGGTGCTGTTGTCCGCAACATTCACCACATCGCCATCGGCAATGCCGTCAGGTGGATTCTCTATCACGCGGTCATCAGCGTTCAGGCCTGAGTTCAGCTGTATGGTCTTACCCAGATCGTGCGCGATGGTAATGGTTTTCACAGTGACTTTATTGTCCGCACCCACAGTTGCCACGCGCAGACCCGACTGGTCGAAAATCAATGCGCTGGAAGGCACGCTCAGCAGGGCTTTGTTGCCCGGTAGATCAAAGCTGACATTGGCAAAGCCGCCCGGCAACAATTCGCCCGCCGCATTATCGACTGCCAGTTGTACCAGGATGGTACCGGATGCGACATCGATAGAACCGGAGGTCGATTCCACCGTGGCGGTGTATGAATTGCCAGGATGCTCAGGTACGGTGATGTTGGCTTTGGTACCGGTGCCAGCGCCATTACCGGGCTTGATGCTGGTGACATAGTTCTGCGGCACATTCACATACAGGCGCAATTTTCTGGTATCAGAAACCTCAAACAAGGCAGGGCCAGTACCACCGCCTGCATTGATCAGCGCACCAATGTCGGTATTACGTGCTGTCAGCGTACCGTTGAAAGGAGCCACGATACGGGTAAAGCCCTTCAGGGCGATGATGCGGTCTACATTGGCCTGTGCTGCCTTTACCATGGCCTGCTTGGTGGCATAGTCGCCGGTCTTGTCGTCTACTTCCTGCCTGGAAACGGAGTCGGTCACCAGCATATCCTGCCAGCGCTTGGCGGTGGTCGCAGCAAGGCCTACATTGGCCTGTGCACTAGCCAGGTCGGCGCGTGCCTGTAGTAGTTGCTGGTCTAGGTCAGGAGTTTCAATTTCGCCCAGTAACTGGCCTGCCTTGACCGGGGCACCTATGTCCACTTTCCAGCTTTTGAGGTAACCGCTGACACGCGCATAGATAGGCGCACGTGCATAGGCCTCGAAACGGCCTGGTAGCTCAAGGCTGGAGCCATCCCCGGCACCACCGGGTGGGTTGACGCTGACGGTAGGCACTGCCTGCTTGTCTGTCCATTCCTTGAGGTTTTTGTTGTTATTGGCACGCGTTGTCACACCGGTGACCACGATGGCGATCGCCACGATTACGGCGACGATGCCGCTGATGCGCAAAGTGCGGTGCTTGCTGTCGGCTTGAGGGCGGCCCGAATGATTAGACGGCATGAAGTTCTCCAATTGGATCTGGTGCAGATTGTTTTTTGTAATGCCTGTGTACGATGCTGAACACAACCGGCACGAACATGAGCGTGGCGATGGTGGCGAATATAAGGCCGCCGATTACGGCACGGCCCAATGGTGCATTTTGTTCACCACCTTCGCCCAGCCCCAGCGCCATCGGCAGCATACCGATGATCATGGCCAGTGCGGTCATCAATACCGGGCGGAAGCGTACGAAGCCAGCATCCAGTGCTGCAGCGGTAGCATCGCCAAGCTGCTCCAGGCGCTCACGTGCAAAGCTGATCACCAACACGCTGTTGGCGGTGGCAACGCCCATACACATGATGGCGCCGGTCAGGGCAGGCACTGAAAGCGGCGTATAGGTTACGAACAGCATCCATACGATACCTGCCAGCGCAGCGGGCAAGGCGGTAATAATCACGAACGGGTCACTCCACGACTGGAAGTTAACCACGATCAGCAGGTAGATCAGCACAATGGCACCAAGCAGGCCGAACAATAGGCCGGAGAAGGCGCTATCCATGGTCTTAATCTGGCCCAGTAATGCCACAGTTGCACCCTTGGGCACCTGGTCGGCAGTATCGGCGATGAGGCGCTGGATATCCTTGGCTACTGCGCCCAGATCTCTATCCTGCGTAGTGGCATTGATCTGCACCATGGCCTGGATGTCGTATTGACTCAGCACGGCATTGCCGGTGCTACGCTTAAAGGTGGCCAGCGCCCCCAGGGTTTGCGGGGTATCGCTGCCAGCACTGCTGATAGGCAGGTTCGCCAATGCATTTAAGGTATCCAGCCGATATTGTGGTGTCTGCATGACGATAGGGTAGGACACGCCGTTGGCCGGATTTAACCAGAACGTGGGCGCGACCTGCGAGCTACCGGCAAGATTCACCACCAGACTGTTAGTCACATCTCTTGTGCTGATGCCCACCTCTTGTGAACGTGTGCGATCAACATTGATGTCAAACACCGGGTTGGCGCGTGACTGCTGGATACGGGCATCGACTACGCCGGGAATCTGGCGGATTTTGGCCAATAGCTTATTGGCGTAATCGAAATTATCTGAAAGCTTGCCGCCGCGTATCTGCAGGTCGATAGGCGCGGGCGAGCCAAAATTCAATATCTGGCTAACGATATCCGCAGGTGGGAATGAGAAGGTTGTGCCCGGGAACTGGCGCGGCAATTCTTCACGCAGGCGGCGCACATATTCTGCGGTCGGCTTGTGGTCTTCCTTGAGGGCAATCTGGATATCGCCATCCTGCGCGCCTATCAGGCCGGTATTGTTGTAAGTCATATTGATGCCGCTGGTCGGCATGCCGATATTGTCGACGATAGTGGCAATCTCTTCTGCCGGGATAATGCGCTTGATAGCCTGCTGGATGATGGCAAAGCGCGTAGCGGTTTCTTCCACGCGGGTGCCGACCGGAACGCGCACGTGCATGAGTATCTGCCCGCCATCCACCGCCGGGAAGAAGTTGCGGCCCAGAAATGGAATCAGCAGGAATGACAGCATGACCAGGGTGAGGAAGCCCAGCACGAAGATGCGGCGATGCGATACCGCCATTTCCAGCAAGCCTTTATAGCCGCCTCGGAAGCGCTCGAAACGTGCTTCGAAACCGCGCTGGAAATGGACCAGCGGGTTGCGGGTGGGCGTGAGCGTTGTGCCATGCTCATCGGTATGCGGCGCATGTGGCAACAGCAGGTAATTCGCCATGGTCGGTACCAATGTGCGTGACAGGATGAAGGAACTCACCATCGCGAACATCACCGCCTCGGCCATGGGAACGAACAGGAAGCGCGATACACCCTCCAGGAAGAACATCGGCACAAACACGATACAGATACATAGCAGCGACACAAATGCCGGGGTGACGATCTGCGCCGCACCGTCTAGGATGGATTGCTCTACCTGCTTGCCTTGTTCCAAGTGCCAGTTGATGTTCTCGATAGTCACCGTGGCGTCATCCACCAATATACCCACTGCCAGCGCCAGGCCGCCCAGGGTCATGATATTGAGCGTTTCACCGATGGCGGATAGGCCCATGATAGCGCCCAGGATGGACAGGGGGATAGATACGGCAATAATCACCGTAGAGCGCCAGCTACCGAGGAACAGCAAAATCATCAGGCTGGTGAGCACCGCTGCCAGTACACCTTCGAACGCCACACCGGTGATGGCGGCGCGCACGAATACTGACTGGTCATTGATCGGTGAAACCACCAGGTTGTCCGGCAGGCTGGATTTGATTTCCGCCAGTTTGTCTTTCACGCCGGAGACGATGGAAAGTGTCGAGGTAGCGCCGTTTTTGAGTACTGACATCAGTACAGAGCGCCCGCCATCGACGTGCACGATATTGCTCTGTGGCGGATTGCCGTCGCGCACATGGGCTACATCCCGCACATACACTGTCGCGCCATTCACCACTTTCACGGGCAGATTGCCTAAATCCTCAATCGCCGACGCAGCGTTGTTGAGGTGCAGGGTATATTCAAAGCTGCCTATCTTCTGCGTACCGACCGGGATGATCAGGTTATGCGCAGCAAGGGCGTTGGCAACGTCTTGTGCCGACAATCCGCGCGCCTGTATCGCGGATGGGTCAAGGTCGATCTGCACCTGGCGAGTTTTTCCGCCAAACGGGAAAGGTACGGCAGCGCCCGGCACCGTGACCAAACGGGTACGAATCACGTTCAAGCCAAGATCGGCCAGATTCTGCTCAGTCAGCCCTTTACCGGATAGTGCAATTTGCAGGATAGGGACAGTCGATGCGCTGTAATTAAGGATGAGCGGGGGAGTGGTGCCAGTAGGCATCTGTCGTGTAACCGCCTGCGATACCGCAGTCACCTGCGCATTGGCGGTAGCGATATTCACACCAGGCTGGAAGAAAATCTTGACGATGCCAAAACCGGTATAGGAGTTGGCTTCAATATGCTCAATATCGTTGACCGTGGTAGTCAGCACGCGCTCATAGAGGGTGGTGATGCGTCCTGCCATTTCGTCTGGGGGCAAGCCGGTGTATTGCCAGACCACGGCAATCACTGGAATCCGGATTTCGGGGAAAATATCTACAGGAGTGCGAAGCGCAGCCAGTATGCCAACGATCAGCATGAGCAATGCCATGACTACAAAGGTATAGGGGCGCTTTAAAGCAATGCTAACTACATTGAACATGAGGGCTAATCCGACAAGTATTGATTAGGGGTAAATTACAACTGGCGAAGTGGCAGGACACAGCCGGGCCTAAGTGGGCGTAAATTTAGCCTATTGCATGATGCAGCATGCCGTCATCATGTACAATTCCCTATATTCTCACAGTGCATGTGAAAAAATGCCCAGAACTAATTCATTTAACATTATCGCCAGATTGTGAAAATTTGATGTTTGACTGGGAAGACCTGCGTTATTTCGCCATATTCGCGCGTGAGAAATCGCTCTCTGCGGCAGCGCGCCAATTGAAAGTGGATCATGCCACCATCGCGCGGCGTATCGCCGCCCTGGAGCTGGCGTTGAACCTCAAGCTGGTAGATAGACGCCCACGTTCTTATGAGCTAACCGACAATGGTCGCCGCATTGCTGCGCTAGGTGCCAAGATGGAGGATGAAGCCTTTGCTGTGGGGCGCGCCGCCATGGCTGGCCAGCTCGGCCTTACTGGCGAGGTATCCATCAGTGCGCCACCCACCATGGCCAATACGCTTATTGCACCGCACCTAGGCAAGTTGCGACAAAAATTTCCGGGTATCCATATCAGGCTGATCGGTGAAACGCGTATTTCCTCGCTGTTGCATAGAGAAAGCGATATTGCGGTGCGCCTGATCCGACCAACCGAAAGCAATCTGGTGGCGCGCAAGATCGGTAGTGTGACTTTCTCCATGTACGCTTCACCAGCTTATCTGGCGGCGACCTCTCCTGAAAATTACACTTTCATTGCTTTCGACAAAAGCATGGAAAATCTCACGCAGCAACAATGGTTGAAAAACTACGCGGAGAATCGCCCCATCGTGCTGCGCACTTATGATTTGGAAACACAACGAATCGCCGCGTTGGCCGGAGTCGGCATCGCTGCGCTACCGCACTATGTAGCAAACCGTGAACCCGATCTAGAACGGTTGGATTTAGATAGCAGCACACTGGCGAATGATATCTGGCTGGTAGTGCATAATGATTTGCGCCATGCCCCTGCGGTGAGGGCGGTGATGGATTTTCTGGTGGACTGCTTCCAGAGTGAACAGTTATCGTAAGCTATAGAAAAGTTGTAGCTCAGCGCGGCACCCGCCACAAATACCAAGCCGCAATACTGCGATAAGGGCTCCAGGGCTGGCCTAGCAGCGTTATTTCCTTGCTGGTCGGCGGTGTCTCCAGCAACTTCAGTCGTTTATAGCCATCCTTCACGCCAAAATCATCTGCTGGTAACACATCTAGACGCCCCAAGGTAAATATCAGCAGCATCTCCACCGTCCAGCGGCCTATGCCTTTTAAAGATACGAGCCGTGCAATCAGCTCATCGTTCGACAAGCCCTCGGCTTGCTGACGTGTAGGCACCACCCCATTCAATGCTGCACTGGCGATGCCTTGTATGGTTGCTATCTTGCGCGCAGAAAATCCACAGGCCCGTAACTGGTCGAATTCTGTCGCTACTAATTGGGCTGGCTGAGGAAACTGGTCAGCGTAGAGCGCCAGCATCCTTTTGGTAATCGCCTCTGCCGCTTTGCCATGAAGTTGCTGGTAAGCCACCGCGCGTACCAGTGATTCGTAGGGGTCCTGTTCGATTTCGACATCCAGCAGGCATGGGCCGACTGTCTCTATCAGGCGTGCCCAGTCGTTATCCACCTGGGATAGAAAATCAGTTGCTGACTGATACGGATAGTTAGTTGCGGGTTCGATACTCATAAATTACCTGGATAAGCCAATGATTATAGCCAGAACTTCCTTGGCTGAGATACACGAATACAAAGGCAAGAGTCGGAGTGTACATAGCGGTGTGGGTGGGTAAAGTGGCGTGCATCATGTGTATCATGACAAAGGAAACGATATGAACCTACGAGACAAAAATGCACAGTTGGCTGCCGCTACAGAACGTGATCCGCGCTGGGCCAGCGTGCTTGCGCGCGATGCCAGTGCTGATGGTAGTTTCTATTATTCGGTCAGGTCTACGGGCATCTATTGCAAACCATCCTGTGCCGCACGCAGGGCGCGGCCGGAGAATGTGCAGTTCCATGCCACCCGAGAGCAGGCAGAGCAAGCAGGGTTCAGCCCCTGCAAACGTTGTAAGCCGGATCAGCCAGCACTTGCCGAGCAGCATGCGGCTATTATCGCGAACATCTGCCAGCAGATAGAACGCTCGGAAACGGTGATTCATCTTGATGCGCTGGCCAGAAGCGCGGGCATGAGCGTTTATCATTTTCACCGCGTGTTTAAAGCCGTTACCGGCCTCACGCCCAAAGCTTACTCGGACGCACACAGGGAAAAGCGTGTGAGAAACGAGCTGGGCAAGGAGGGTACAGTGACTGATGCGATTTATGAAGCTGGTTACAACGCCAACAGTCGCTTTTACGAGAAATCCAAGCAGGTACTTGGTATGACACCCGGCAATTACCGCGCTGGTGGGGCTAATGTCGAGATTAGATTTGCCGTCGGCGAATGTACCCTGGGCTCAATTTTAGTGGCCAGCACTGAGGTTGGTGTATGTTCAATATTTCTTGGGAATGATCCCGACCAACTCGCCCGTGATTTGCAGGATGCGTTTCCACGTGCGCATCTGATCGGTGGCGATGGTGATTTTGAGCAGCTGATTGCCAAGGTAGTGGGTTATATTGAGTCGCCAGTCACAGGCTCAGAACATTTTCGCCATTTGCCACTCGATATCCGCGGTACGGTTTTTCAGCAACGGGTATGGCTGGCTTTACGCCAGATACCAGCGGGTAAGACACTAAGCTATACCGACATTGCCCGCCTGATAGGTGCGCCCAACGCAGTGCGCGCAGTTGCTGGCGCCTGTGCAGCCAATACGCTGGCAGTGGCTATTCCTTGCCATCGGGTGGTAAGGAATGATGGCGCCATATCCGGCTATCGCTGGGGGGTAGAGCGTAAGCAGGCATTGCTTGCGTTAGAAGCCAAAGAAACTAAATCTATTCAACTAAAATAAAATGGCCAACCGGATATCCGGTTGGCCATTTTAACAATGTAGCTTTAAGCCTGAATGCTATGCGAAGTTCGCAGCAGCAAAATCCCAGTTAGCCAATGAAGCCAGGAATGTTTCAACAAACTTTGGGCGTGCATTGCGGTAGTCGATGTAATAAGCATGCTCCCATACGTCGATCGTCAGCAAGGCTTTGTCGCCAGTGGTCAGAGGCGTGCCTGCTGGGCCCATGTTGACGATATCGACTGAACCGTCAGCCTTTTTCACCAGCCATGTCCAGCCGGAACCGAAGTTACCGACAGCAGAAGCCTGAAACGCCTTCTTGAATTCGTCAAAAGAACCCCATTTTGCATTGATGGCATCGGCCAGTGCGCCAGTAGGAGCGCCGCCGCCACTAGGCTTCATGCAGCTCCAGAAAAAAGTGTGGTTCCACACTTGGGCTGAGTTGTTGTAAATGCCGCCGGAAGACTTCTTGATGATTTCTTCCAGGGTGCTGTTTTCAAACTCGGTACCCTTGATCAGGTTGTTGAGGTTGGTCACGTAGGCTTGGTGGTGCTTGCTGTAGTGATAGTCGAAGGTTTCTTCGGAGATATGGGGTGCTAAAGCGGTTTTAGCATAGGGTAACGCTGGTAGTTGGTGTTCCATGATAGTCCTTTAGAAAATGAAGAAAGATTCCACATTTGTGTTTTGATATTCAAGGCGATACTTCAAGCCCGATTTTGCCACAAGATGGCGGTGATAAAAACTGCTATATGGTTAGGGATTATTACCAGATACAAGCTCCATTGCTGTTCGCTGGCGTACAAAGTGGTCGCTATTTCTTACGTGCTCTCGGGTGTGCGGCATCATAAACCTTGGCTAAGTGTTGAAAGTCGAGATGCGTATACACCTGGGTGGTGCTGATATTGGCGTGGCCCAGCATTTCCTGTACTGCCCGCAGATCTCCGCTAGATTGCAGCACGTGCGTTGCAAAACTATGACGCAGCATGTGTGGGTGCATATTGCTGTTGATGCCTTGCTTGATCGCCCATTCCTTGAGCCGGTACTGCACCGCGCGGGCACTGATGCGGCGGCCTTGCTGGGTGATAAATACGGCATGTGCATCAGCTTTTGCGATCAGGGTGCGGGCTTGTAGCCATTGCTGCATGGCGCTGATAGCATGGCTGCCCATCGGCACGATACGGGTTTTATTGCCCTTACCGGTGACGGTCACCGTGCCCTCTGCAAAATCCAGTGCACTTATATCCAGGCCGATAAGCTCGGCCAGCCGTAACCCTGATGAATAAAAAAGCTCGACAATGGCATGGTCGCGCAGTGTGAGCGTATCGTCGCCTTCCAGGCTGACAAACTTGACACTCTGGTCTATGGATAATGCCTGCGGCAGGGTTTTAGGCGATTTTGGCGCTTTCATGCCTATGCATGGGTTGTTGCTGAAATCGCGATGCTGGATAAGGTAATTGAAAAATCCGCGCCAGGAGGAAAGCATGCGCGCAATACTTTTTCCTCCCAGATTGCGCCCATGCAACGTACCAATGAAACGCCGGATATTGGCTGGCTGGATCTCAGTTAGCGGCTGCTCGCCAGCGAGCTCAAGCAGCACTTTGATATCTCGTGCGTAATTTTCCCTGGTGAGTGGACTTAAGCCGCGCTCAAAAGTCAGGTGGTCGAGATAAGGGGCTAAATAATCCACTGCATCTTTTAGCCGATATAGCGCAACAGCGATGCACTGACCAGTTCACCTATGCGCTTGAGGTACATGGTGCCCATGTCGGGATAAAAACGTTTTTCATCGTCTGAGGCAATGGCAAGCAAACCAAATACTTTTTCGCCGCGTAGTGCAATCAGCGCGAAAGATTTGGGCGCGGCATTCTCACCGAACCAGCTGTTGATATCAAGCCCTGGCTTGTTGCCGCAGTAAGGTTCTACCAGGCCATCTGCCCATTGGCTGAGTTCTTTATCCACGGGCTGAAAGACGGGGTTACCCACATGGTTACTGTTCTGCGGGGTAGCCCAGATACGCAAGCCGGCATAAGGTACGGCAAAGTCTTCACGCAAGGAATCCAGAGTAGACCCTAGTGCCATTAGCGAACCAGCCTGGGGTGTAGCAAAATCCTCACGCAGTGTTTCCATGAGGATAGGTACCAGCACCTCGAAGTGTTGCGCGGCAAGCAGGCCCAAGCTCAATCGGTGCACCTTGGCGCTGATGGTGTCGTTTTCCTGGCCGTATTGCAAAAAGTCCGACAGTTTTGTTTCAAGTGCACGAATCTTGTCGCGCTGCGTTTGTTGCTGCCTTTCGGCCAATGACACGGTGCCGCTACCGTGTGGGCTGGGCAAATGCATCATGGCCAGCAGGTCAGGGTGTTGCTCGAAAAACTGCGGGTTATTGCGCAGGTAGGCGGTGATTTGTTCTTCAGGGGCCAGGCTAGTTTCCATTGTTGTTCCTTCGGTCATGATTTTGTACGCGCTAATTTTTTATAAAGTATTAAATGTTAATTTTGAAGGTGGATAGTACCTTCAAATACCGGCTCGGCAGGCCCGGTCATCCATACCGGTGAGCTATCTCCAGCCCAGCGTATCGACAGTTCGCCGCCCCGCATGCTGACGTTGACCGGCGACTGCAAAACCCCTGAGCGTATGCCTGCTACCACGGCAGCACAGGCGCCGCTGCCGCAAGCCAGGGTTTCTCCGCTGCCACGCTCGAACACGCGCAGGCGGATGTTATGCTGATCCACAATCTGCATAAACCCGGCATTCACACGCTGCGGAAAGCGAGGATGTGACTCTATGATAGGCCCTTGCTGCCCGACGGGTGCGCTATCGACATTATCAACGATTTGCACGGCATGCGGGTTGCCCATGGAAATAGCCGAAATAGTGACTGCCAAGCCTGCTACATCCAGTGGGTAGGTGAGCGCGGCTTCATCAGCGATGAAGGGGATGTCGGCTGGGATAAAACGCGGCGCTCCCATATTCACGGTGACTTGCTGATTGGCTTCCAGCGTGAGGTAAATGACGCCACGCGCAGTTTCCACGCTGATCTCGGTTTTGTGTGTGAGGCCTTTGTCATGCACAAAACGTACGAAGCAGCGTGCCCCATTGCCGCATTGCTCAACCTCACCGCCATCAGCGTTGAAGATACGATAGCGGAAATCCACATCGGGCTGGGTAGGACGCTCGACCAGCAATAGCTGGTCGCAGCCTACACCAAAGTGCCTGTCGGCAAGCTGGCGTATCTGCGCGGTGCTCAGATGGATATCCTGGCTGTAGCTATCGATGACAACGAAATCATTGCCTATGCCCTGCATTTTGGTAAATGTAATTTGCATGCTTTAAGTGATTTTCAAGGCTGTTTGAATCGCCTGTAACTCCATAAATATTGTTCGGGACGCTGGCGCACCAGTCGCTCTATGCCAAGGTTGATGTTTTGCGGCGTGGCTACTGCGTTGAGCGGCTCGATATGAATGATATAACCTCTGCCCCACGACAGCCTTTCGCCAAACGCCAGCAACACCGTGGCATTGGTGGTTTCGGCCAGCTTGCTTACCAGGGTCATAGTGTAAGCGGGTTGACCAAAAAAATCTGCCCAAACGCCATCGCCAAGGTCCGGTACCTGATCCGGCAGAATGCCTACCGCTTCACCGTTGCGCAGGGATTTTAGCAGGGTGCGCACACCGCGCATGTTGGTGGGGGCAAGTTTAAGCTGGCGCTGACTACGGCCAGCTTCAATCAACGGGGCGAGCCAGCCTTGTTCTGTGGGTTTAAACAGTACGCTGATCGGGTGTTGTTGGGCATAGTATTGCGCCGTGATTTCAAAGCAGCCGAGGTGTGGTGTGAGGAAGATAATGCCGCGCTTTTCGGCCAGGGCAGCTTCTACATGTTGCCAGCCGTCACAGCGTTTTACCCATTTCAAGGTTGAGGCCGGGTTCCTGAACCATATGGCGAAACTCTCGGCAATACCTTTGCCGGTTTCTTTGATGGATAGCCGAACTAACTGGCGATGGGCTGGCTTATCTTGTGCAAGGTTGACAGTTAACAGGTTGTTGCGGACGCGCCTGGAAAACTTTTTATCGAACAGATACATGATCCAGCCAATCAGTATGCCAAGCGCATGAATCATGGGGAGTGGCAGGCTGGCATAAATCCGCAGTAATGCTGTAAGCATGAATTTCTTTTTGAACCCTGAGTAATTTGTTATTCTAGCAATCTTTTTGCAAACGATAGACTATCTAATGAGTGAATATTTATTTACCTCCGAATCCGTATCCGAAGGCCATCCTGACAAAGTAGCAGATCAAATCTCCGATGCTATCCTTGATGCTATTCTGGCGCAGGATCCCACTGCACGCGTAGCGGCAGAAACGCTGACGAATACTGGCTTGGTGGTACTGGCTGGTGAAATCACCACGACTGCGAATGTCGATTACATCAAGGTCGCGCGTGAAACCATCAAGCGTATCGGCTACGACAATACTGACTATGGGATTGACTACAGGGGTTGCGCCGTACTGGTGGCGTATGACAAGCAGTCGCCAGATATTGCCCAGGGCGTGGATGGCGCACATGATGACCCATTGGACCAAGGTGCCGGGGACCAGGGCTTGATGTTCGGCTATGCGTGCGATGAAACGCCGCAGTTGATGCCTTTGCCGATATGGCTGTCACACCGCCTGATGGAGCGTCAGTCACAATTGCGCAAGGATGGCCGTCTGCCATGGTTGCGCCCTGATGCCAAATCCCAGGTAACGATCAAATACGTGGATGGTAAGCCGCATGCGATTGATACCGTCGTGGTTTCTACCCAGCATGCTCCTGAGATGGAGCTGGATGCGATACGTGAAGCGGTCATTGAGGAAATCATCAAACCGGTATTGCCCAAGGAGCTGATCAAGGGTGATATCAAATATCTGGTTAACCCTACTGGCCGTTTTGTTATCGGTGGCCCACAAGGCGATTGCGGTTTAACTGGTCGCAAGATTATTGTTGATACCTACGGTGGCGCAGCTCCTCACGGTGGGGGCGCGTTCTCGGGCAAGGATCCATCCAAGGTCGACCGTTCTGCTGCCTATGCAGGCCGCTATGTTGCCAAGAATATCGTAGCTGCAGGTCTGGCATCGCGTTGTTTGGTGCAGGTGAGTTACGCCATCGGTGTGGCCAAGCCTACCAGTGTTATGGTGGAAACCTACGGTACCGGCAAGGTTTCTAATGAAGTGCTTACCCAACTGGTACTTGAGCATTTCGACTTGCGCCCCAAAGGCATCGTTAAAATGCTGGACCTGCTGCGTCCTATCTACCAGAAAACTGCTGCCTATGGCCACTTTGGCCGAGATGAGCCAGAGTTTACCTGGGAAGCCATTGATAAGGCATCTGCATTAAAGGCGGCGAATTAGCCTTCAATTCTGACTATGGTGCACACAACAATGTAGGTACCATAGTCAGTAATATGCTGAAAACTATTCATACTAAGCAAGTCAGACTGGGCATGTTTGTCCAGGAGATGAAAGGCTCATGGATAGATCACCCGTTCTGGCGCAAGTCCTTTGTGTTGCAAGACCCTGAAGACCTTAAAAAACTACGTGCCAGCAAAATCCAGGCGGTAGTGATCGATACCTCAAAAGGTATCGATGTGATTGAAGAGCCTGCGACGCCAGTCAATACCCCAGATCCCATACCTGTTGTTAAACCTGCTGTTGTAGTACCTGCTCCCTTACAAAAGCGAGCCCATCGCACGACCGCGAGTGAGGAGCGTGCGCAGGCAGTGAAGCTATTAAATGCTTCAAAAGCTGCGGTGACTTCCATGTTTGAAGAGGTGCGCATGGGCAAGGCTATCAATGCCCATGATGCACTGCCGCTGGTGGATGAGATTACCGCTTCGGTCTCACGTAATGAGAGTGCCCTGATTAGCCTGGTTCGCTTGAAGAACAAGGATGATTACACCTACATGCACTCTGTTGCGGTATGTGCAATGATGGTGGCCCTGGCCCGAGAGCTGGAGCTTTCAGCAGAAGAGACCAAAGAGGCAGGCCTTGCCGGTTTGCTGCATGACATAGGCAAGATGGCTGTGCCGCAAGAGATTCTGGATAAGCCAGGGGCGCTGACTCCTGAGGAGTTCGAGCAGGTTAAGCTCCACCCTGCACGTGGTTATGAACTATTGCAGCAGGCCAGTAATGTGGGTGAAATTGCGCTGGATGTTTGTTTGCATCACCATGAAAAAATCGATGGTAGTGGTTATCCCGATCAACTTGGTGCCGATCAGATTAGTGTGTTTGCCAAGATGGGTGCGGTTTGCGATGTCTACGATGCGATTACTTCGAACCGTCCATATAAAGCCGGATGGGAGCCCGGAGTCTCGTTGCAGCGCATGGCTAAGTGGAGCAACCATTTTGATTCGGTTGTGTTCAAGGCCTTTGTTAAAAGTGTGGGCATTTACCCTATCGGCTCCTTGGTAAAGCTTAAGTCTGGCCGCCTGGCTGTAGTGATAGATCAATCGCCCAAGTCGTTGCTCACACCTGTGGTCAAAGTATTTTTTTCGACTAAATCTAAAATCCGAATCCCGATAGAAATCCTGGATTTATCAAGGCCATTGGCACAAGACCAAATTATTGGCCATGAGGACCCTGTATTATGGGGGATTCATGACGTTAATGAACTTTGGAGCCATAGTGAACTTTAGGGCCTATGGCTACTCCTAGCATCGGTTTGTACGAAATAAAATATCGCGTATAATCCACCACTTCCGAGGAGCGCTGCGAGAGGCTTTCTCCCAGGCTCGGAAAAATGCAGTAAACGGCGCTCACCTTAACTAACCCGTGCCGGACACGGGATGTGGGTGAGCCAAGTGTCTTGTAATAGTAAATTTACGACCTTCCCAGCCCCTTCCCCCCGGCCACAAATTCAAGGATATACAACATGAATACTGTGGCTGACATCAAAGACTATGTTATTGCCGATTTGAGCCTTGCTGCCTGGGGCCGCAAAGAGATTGCCATTGCTGAAACTGAAATGCCGGGATTAATGGCAATTCGCGAAGAGTATGCACTCACCAAGCCATTAAGAGGCGCGCGTATTACCGGCTCTTTGCACATGACCATCCAGACAGCTGTGCTGATTGAGACCCTGAAGGATCTGGGTGCAGACGTGCGCTGGGCCTCCTGCAATATTTACTCAACCCAAGATCATGCCGCAGCGGCCATTGCTGAAGGCGGTACGCCAGTATTTGCGGTGAAGGGTGAAACACTGGAGCAGTATTGGGATTACACCCACCGCATATTTGAGTGGGCCGATGGCGGTTATACCAACATGATTCTGGACGATGGCGGCGATGCTACTTTGCTGCTGCATCTGGGGACTAATGCCGAAAAAGACCTGTCATTGCTGAGCAGCCCTAGTTCAGAAGAGGAAGTCTGCCTGTTCAACGCCATCAAGGCGAAACTGGCGGTTGATCCAACCTGGTATTCGACCCGTCTGGCGCATATCAAGGGCGTGACAGAAGAAACCACTACCGGTGTGCATCGTTTGTATCAGATGCATAAAGAAGGCCGCCTGGCTTTCCCGGCTATTAACGTAAACGATTCTGTGACCAAGTCGAAATTTGACAACCTGTATGGCTGCCGTGAGTCGTTGGTGGACGGTATCAAGCGTGCCACCGATGTGATGGTTGCCGGTAAAGTCGCGGTTGTTGCAGGTTATGGCGATGTGGGTAAAGGTTCTGCCCAGGCACTACGCGCCTTGTCAGCCCAGGTATGGGTTACTGAAATCGACCCGATTTGTGCATTGCAAGCGGCGATGGAAGGCTACCGTGTTGTGACGATGGATTACGCTTGCGAGCATGCCGATATTTTCGTCACGGCAACAGGCAACTATCATGTCATTACACATGACCATATGGCCAAGATGAAAGACCAGGCGATCGTTTGTAACATTGGCCACTTTGACAATGAGATTGATGTGGCTTCACTTGAAAAATACGAGTGGGATGAAATCAAACCGCAGGTTGATCACGTGATTTTTCCTGATGGCAAAAAAATCATCCTGCTGGCTAAAGGCCGCTTGGTGAATCTGGGTTGTGGTACTGGCCACCCAAGTTATGTGATGAGTTCCTCATTTGCTAACCAGACGATTGCACAGATTGAGCTATTTACAAATCTTGAGCAATATCCGGTTGGTGTTTACACCTTGCCCAAGCATCTGGATGAGAAAGTTGCCGTGCTGCAATTGAAAAAGCTTAATGCAAGGTTGACCGAGTTAACCGATCAGCAAGCTGCCTACATCGGTGTATCGAAACAAGGCCCTTACAAGCCAGATAGCTATCGTTACTAATCACGAGCAAGCTGGCATCTGGAGGTTTCGGGTGCCGGCTGTTGCCTTGTCGAAGGAGTAGTTATGAAGTTGCTCATAGTTTGGTTGTTGAATGCATTGGCCTTATTGGCTGTGGCTTACTTGTTGCCGTCCATACATGTGGCGGGCTTCACTGCCGCAATGATTGCCGCAGCGGTGATCGGTCTGGTTAATATGTTAATCAAGCCAGTATTGGTGCTGCTGACCCTACCAGTGACTATTCTGACTTTGGGCCTATTCATCTTTGTGATTAACGGACTGTTGTTCTTTTTCGTTGGGCATCTGCTGCAAGGCTTTGAGGTGACTAGCCTGCTGGCTGGCATATTGGGGGCATTGCTGTATAGCCTGATCTCCTGGGCACTATCTGCCCTGGTGCTGGGTGATTGACTGCAGCACTGGTAACTATTAATGAATAATATAAAAAAACCTATGATCAGTTTTGAATTCTTCCCACCCAAAACGGTGGAGGGTACCGCCAAGCTGCGTGAGACGCGCAAGCAATTGACGCTGTTACAACCTAAATTTTTCTCTGTTACCTTTGGTGCCGGTGGCTCTACACGTGATCGTACGCTGGAAACCGTGCTGGAAATTCAAAGTGAAGGTCTGGAAGCTGCACCGCATATCTCCTGTATTTCTTCCAGTAAAGAAGAAATCGTCGCTTTGCTGACTGAGTATCGAAAGCATGATATTCGCCGCCTGGTTGCTTTGCGTGGTGATTTGCCTTCAGGTGAGGCCAGCACGGGTGATTTTCGTCATGCCGATGAGCTGGTGGCATTCATTCGCCAGGAGACTGGCGACCTGTTCCAGATAGAAGTCGCGGGATATCCAGAGTTTCACCCCGAATCACGCTCGCCTGCTTCAGATTTAAAGTACTTCAAGCGCAAGGTTGATGCTGGTGCTAACGCCGCCATTACGCAGTATTTTTATAATGCTGACGCTTACTTCCAGTTCATTGATCAGTGCAACGCTCTTGGCATCACTATTCCGATCGTGCCTGGCATTATGCCGATATACAACATCACACAGCTATCGCGCTTTTCAGATGTGTGTGGGGCGGAGATTCCTCGCTGGTTGCGACTCAGGTTGCAGGATTACGGCGATGATATTGCTTCGATTCGTGAGCTTGGGGTGGAAGTCGTGACAAGGCTTTGTGAAAAGTTATTGGCTGCAGGTGCGCCGGGCTTGCATTTCTATACATTGAATCAGGCTGGGATTATCACGACTATAGCCAATAACATTGGTTTTGGCGCCAAGCGCTAAAGCTAGCACTTGGCGGGTAATTTCTAAAGCGGCGGGGCAGTTTAGTGCAGGGTTGGGCTATTGTCGCCAAACACTGCATCTTCTACGAATAGATAGTCATTCGCTTTGCCCTGATTCCATAAGGCCATCAGCACGATCCAGCGCGTTTCCTCTATGCTGACTTCTGGCTGAGGCAACGCCATGGCGCGGTCTATCACCAGTTCGCGCTGGCTGGGGTTGAGTATATTGGCTTGTTCCAGAAACATCATGAAACTCAGGCTTTCCGAGCTGATTTTCTTGGTTTCAATCTCGGCATAAATGCGCATGCCCAAGCCATGTCCTGCTGAAGCATTGCTGGCCTGCTCGGTCATTTCTTCCAGTGCTGTGAACCAGTCAAAAGCACCATTGATGTCATCGGTATCAAAGCCAGCAGCGAATAGTTCTTTTGCGAGTGTGTTTTGGTCGGGACGTATATCGACTTCAAAGTAATTTTCAAACATGTAAACCAAGACTTCGAACATGGATTCCCCATTCCGGGCGCCCCTAAAGATTCCAACTCAGTCACGATATTTCTGTTTTATTGATCGCTTAGAATTCTGAATTTTTAGAAGCACCCTAAAAGTTAGCCAAAAATTAAAATTAGGCGATACGCTGGTAACGACCCCCCGGTAAAGAGGCTACTTTATTCTCTAACTCCAGCACCAACAGCATGGCGGAAAGGTGCTCGCTCGTCAAGCCACTGCGTTCAACTAGGGACTCCATGCTGACAGGGTCGTAACCTAAGCATTTCAACAAGGGATCCTCTTGTAAAGCAATATCGGCGGGGCTTTCAGGCAATGCTTCCGGCATGTGGGCGCCCAGCTCATCAAGAATATCTTTAATGTTGTCTACAAGCTTGGCACCCTGTTTAATCAGTTCGTGACAGCCTTTAGACGTGGGAGAGTGTATCGAACCCGGAATGGCAAACACTTCACGGCCCTGTTCGGCAGCTAGTCTGGCTGTAATCAGTGAGCCACTCTGCACATTGGCTTCTACCACCAGGCAACCCAATCCCAGCCCGCTAATGATGCGATTTCGGCGCGGAAAGTTTTGCGCGCGCGATGGTGTGCCAAGTGCAAATTCGGAAATAATCACTCCGCGTTCAACGATGTGGTGAGCAAGTTCACGATGCCTAGCTGGATAAACAATATCCAGCCCTGTGCCAACCACCGCAATGGTGGCACCATTGGCTTTTAGTGCACCGCGGTGGGCTGCACCATCAATACCAAGTGCCATGCCGCTGACAATGGTAAATCCATGCTGGCACAAGGCCTGTGAAAAATCCTCGGCATTTTTTTCGCCTTGATGTGATGCGTTACGGCTACCTACCACTGCGATAGCGCGCGAGTTTAGCCAGTGCAGATGGCCTTTGGCATACAGGATAGGCGGTGGGTCTGGGATTTCCAGCAGGGCGCGTGGATAGCCAGCATCGGCCAAGGTAATCACGAAGTTATTGGCTTGCTCCAGCCATTTCATGGTGGGCGCTGCGCTTGCCAGGTCTGGGCCGGCGCTGATTAGCTTGGCTATGGGTTCTGAGACAACTGCGGATAGCTGTTGGTAGCTGCTGGCATAAATTTGCTCAGGACTACCAAAAATTTGCAGCAGATGACATAAGCCCTGTGAGCCCAGGCCATGTATCTGGGTTAGGCATACCCACAGCGCAACATCATTTTCTGTTGTGGATACATCAGCTGTGGATGCCATGAGCGCGAGCAGGCTTTGGTGTTAAGGCTTCTCCACCACATCAAGTACTCTCACGGGCTCGATTGCCTGCATAATGAGGCCGTACGATACCTTGTCGAAGGTGCGGAATATCATGACCAGACCAACGCGCTCGTTAGGTAGCCTCATGTAAGCACCGCTGGTTTCATCCTCTTTGGCTTGCTCTTTTGCATCCTTGTCACTCTTAGAGTAATCCAGCAGGCGTCTGCTCGGGTCGACCTTCAGGGTGTCTTTGAACTCTTCCCATCTTCCCTTGGGTTTGGGTGCATTTGGATTTTTAATCAAAGCACCCTGACGGTTAATGGCCAATACATGGCCCACCTCTATTCCCTCGGCTGTGCCGCGGTTAATCGCAATGATGGAGTTGCGGCCGGTTTCAGCCAGGCCACCGTTGATTGAGATGATGCGTCCGGTAATCTCCGCCTCGGGTGCATGAGGTGCGTAACTGAACTCCATGCTCTGTGGCACCAGTATCAGTTTGTCCTTGGCGAAAATCTCCTCCTTAGCTGATACAACCGTGCCACTTGCAGGCTCGCCATACTTGGTGAGTTCTGCATCTCCCAGGTAGATAGCCTCAGTGCCCAGTACTTCTTTGGTGTCCGGATCAATTAAATTCTTACCTGGGCGATAAACATTCCAGGATAGACCGGCGCCTTCTTCGATTTTGTTGATATAGATGCGACTACCAGGGCTTAATATGACGCGATTATCCTGTCCGGCAATAATGGATGGCGAGTTATCCAGTTCGCCCTTCTCAATGACTAGTGGGCGGGTCAGGAATGGTGCGATAATACTGGGCGAAATCGATGGGATAGCTTCCTTATTCAGGGCTTCTTCACGAGCGCCTGGTTGCAATGTGACGGTTTCACGTAGCAGGCGCAACTGTGGTTTGCCACTGCTCATATCCAGAAATACTACATCGCCGGGATAAATCAGGTGTGGGTTCTTGATCTGCGCGCGATTCATCTGCCATACCTTGGGCCATAACCATGGGTTCTTGAGGAACTTGCCGGAAATGTCCCACAGCGTATCCCCTTTAACCACTACGTGGCGGTCTGGGTGGTTGGGTTGCAGCTGTATATCATCTTTCTTCACGGGGTCTGCCGCTGCATGTGCTGTCAGGCAACAAATTAATAGCGGCGTTATAATGTATCGAAACATGCTGAAGACCCCTTTATGACTCTTATCGTAATAACGCAGGTTAAATATCCGCGAAGTTGCATTAAATTCTGCATGTAATTCATTCAACAATCAAGCTTTTATGGCAATTTCTTTAATATGGCAATCTTAAACATACTCAACTATCCAGACCCGCGTTTGTATACAATCGCCAAGCCTGTCAAAGAGGTGGATGGCACTATCCGACGACTGATCGACGACATGGCGGAAACCATGTATGACGCACCAGGCATAGGTTTGGCAGCGACACAGGTCGATGTCCATCAGCAGATTATCATTATTGATATCAGTGAAAACAAAAACCAGTTACAGGTTTTTATTAATCCTAGACTCATTGCCAGTTGCGGTACGCAGGATTACGAGGAGGGCTGCCTGTCAGTGCCGGGAATTTACGACATGGTGACACGCGCCGAAAAAATTACGGTAGAAGCATTAAACCGGGATGGAAAACTCTTTACCCTTGAGGCCGAAGGCTTGCTTGCGGTCTGCGTCCAGCATGAAATGGATCACTTGCTGGGTAAAGTGTTTGTACAATACCTGTCGCCGTTAAAACAAACCCGTATCAAGAACAAGATGCAAAAGCGTCAGCGAGGCAGGTAGTGGAACCATTACGTATTATCTTTGCAGGCACACCTGAGTTTGCGGTGCCTGCACTTAGCGCGCTGGTCGCTGCCGGACATCGGGTAACGTTAGTGCTTACTCAGCCAGATCGGCCTGCCGGACGGGGTATGAAGCTGAGGCCGAGCCCCGTGAAAGAGCTGGCTTTGCAACATCACATCCCGGTATTCCAACCTGAGACCTTGAAGGACGAGTCTGTGCAGGCACGTATTGCAGCAGAAAATGCTGATGTCATGATAGTGGCGGCTTATGGGCTGATCATTCCCACGAATGTGTTAAATATGCCGCGTAAGGGTTGTTTTAATATCCATGCCTCATTATTGCCGCGCTGGCGTGGTGCGGCGCCCATCCAGCGCTCAATACTGGCGGGCGACAAGGAAACCGGCGTCACCATTATGGAGGTGGTTCCTGCGCTTGATGCAGGGGCCATGATCAGCACGGGTGTATTGCCGATAACTGAGCGAGATACCGCGCAAACGCTGCACGATGGCTTGGCACAAATAGGCGCTGATTTGATGGTAGAGGCCATGGCCAGGCTTGCCGCTGAGGGACGGCTGCAGGCAGCGCCACAGGATGAGGCGCTAGTGACATACGCTGCCAAGCTGCAGAAATCGGAAGCGGCTATAGACTGGAATAAAAGTGCCATTGAGTTGTCGCGTCAGGTGCGCGCTTTCAATCCTTTTCCGGTGGCGCATGCGCAGCTGAATGGCGAGATATGCCGTATCTGGATGGCGACAGCCGTAGCAGGCAAAGCCGTGCCCGGCACGGTAGTGGATGTTGCCGATGGTATTATGGTTGGATGCGGAGAAGGGCTGTTGAATATAGAAGAACTGCAAATGCCGGGCGGTAAACGTATGCGCGCGCGCGACTTTTTAGCTGGACGTGCAATAACTGTAGGCCAGAGTTTTAGTTGAGCCTATTTCGGCATTGATTTTTGTGCATTGAATTTTTGAAGTTTGTCCCCATCTAAGCAAGTGACTGAAGGCATTTTCAGGATTGACGAAGAGGTAGCAAATGGCAGGTAACTGGTTCAAAACAACCATCTTGATGGCAGGTATCGTTGTGCTGTTCGGCATGGTGGGTGCTGCATTAGGTGGTGCGGGTGGCATGCTGATTGCCTTGGGGCTGGCTGCAGCCATGAATGTGTACGCATACTGGTTTTCCGACCAGGCAGTACTCAAAATGTACAACGCCCAGGAAGTAGATGAGAACAGTGCACCCCAGTTTTATCGCATGGTGCGAGAACTGGCGCAGAACGCTCAATTGCCTATGCCCAAGGTTTATATCATAGATGAGCCCCAGCCCAATGCGTTTGCCACCGGGCGCGACCCTGAGCATGCAGCGGTGGCAGCTACCACCGGCATCATGCGCATACTGAGCGAGCGCGAATTGCGCGGTGTAATGGCACACGAGCTGACACATGTTAAGCACAGAGATACCCTGATTTCCACTATTTCAGCCACAGTCGCTGGTGCGATCTCTTCTATCGCACAATTCGGCATGCTGTTTTCGGGCGGCGAACGTGACCGCAATGTGCATCCTGCCGTGGCCATCCTGATCATGATCATGGCGCCATTCGCTGCTATGCTGATACAGATGGCGATCTCGCGTGCGCGAGAGTTCGAGGCTGACAAGGGCGGCGCTGAAATCAGCGGCGACCCCGCAGCGCTGGCTGCAGCCTTGAAGAAAATACATGACTATGCACACCAAATACCACTTGAAACCGCAGAAATGCACCCGGAAACAGCACAAATGATGATTATCAATCCATTATCGGCGGACGGCATTAAAGGCCTCTTTAGTACCCATCCGCAAACCGAAGAACGAATTTCCCGGCTGATGGCGATGGTTCGTTGAATATCTCCCAGCAACTGGCGGCTGAGGCCGTACAGCAGGTATTTGCAGGGCGTAATCTCAATACCGGCCTGGAAGCTATTTTCCGTACCCATGCCGACATCACCCCACAACAGCGTGCGGTAGCGCAGGATCTGAGTTACGGCACGTTACGCTTTTATGGGCAGATACAGGCGCTGCTGACGCAATTGCTGGAGAAGCCCTTGCAGGACGAGCGTTTGCACTGCCTGTTGCTGGTGGCAATTTACCAGTTGCAGCATGACAAGGCCGCGCCGCATACGGTGGTGGATCAGGCGGTAAAAGTAGCCAGCCGCTCCGGGAAGTCTTGGGCCAAAGGCTTGGTCAATGGTGTGTTGCGCAATTTTTTGCGGCAACGCGAAGCTTTGATGCAAAAAGCGGCCGATAACGAAGTCGCCACCTACTCTTACCCAAAATGGTGGATCAACAAGCTCAAGACACAATACCCGCTGCATTGGCAGGGCATGCTGGTCGCTGGAAATCAGCATCCGCCACTGACGCTGCGCGTTAATCAACGTCAGAACTCAGTTGCAGACTATCAGCAAAAACTTGTTAACCAGGGTATAGAGTCCACCTTACTAGGCGGTCATGCCTTGATGCTGACCAAAGCAATTCACGTGGGGCAGATTCCTGGTTTCTTTGAAGGCGATGTATCAGTTCAGGACTATGGTGCTCAGTTCGCTGCGGACTTGCTCGATGTACACGACGGCATGCGCGTACTGGATGCCTGTTGCGCCCCGGGTGGCAAAACCGGCCATATACTGGAGGCAGCAGATGTTGCCATGACGGCAGTGGATAGCGATGAAATACGCTTGCAACGCACACGGGACAATTTGCAGCGACTCAAGCTCAATGCAGATTTGCTGGTGGGTGACGCTGCATCCAACGAGTGGTGGGATGGCGTGCCTTTTGACCGCATTCTTGCTGATGTGCCCTGCACGGCATCAGGCATTGTGCGACGCCATGTAGATATTAAGTGGTTACGGCGTGAAGCTGATATCGGTTCGTTTACCAGGCAGCAGGCGTTGATTTTGCCAGGGATGTGGCGGCTATTGGCAAAGGGTGGTAAATTGCTTTATGTGACGTGTTCAGTATTTCATGAAGAAAATCAACGTCAAATAGAGCGTTTCCTGGGAGAGCAGGCGGATGCAGAACAATTACCGCTAGCCAGTTTAAAATCAGCTAACATACAAGACGGACAACTACTTCCCTGTGCAGAACATGACGGCTTTTTTTACGCACTATTGCAAAAAAAATAAACTGCCACGGTTTTTAAGCGCCCGGCTGTTAAAAATATGGGCAACTACTGCTTTCTCATTGTTTTTCGCTAGTTATATCCTGGCAGCAAGCAGTTATCTCAATATCAAGGCGGCCGACCTGGTGCCAGCAGACGATGCTTATGCACTGAGCGCTGTTCTGGATATCAACTTTAGTTCTGTAGTGGAAGAGGCGCTTAATAAAGGCGTTCCGCTGACTTTCCTGATCGAGTTTCAAGTGGTATCGCCACGTCGTTATTGGTTTGATGATGAGGTCGTCACCGCGAGCACACGCGTCATGCTCAGTTATCATGCTTTGTCGCGTCAATACCTGATTAACCGTGAAAGCCACCAACAGGCCTTTTCCACCTTGCACGAAGCCAAGGAAGACCTTTCTCGTGTGCGGGACTGGGTCGTGCTCGAAAAGGCACTGCTGAAAAAAGGTGAGGCATACAATGCAGCATTGCGTGTGCGATTAGATCATTCTCAATTACCCAAGCCATTGCAGGTAGAGGCTCTGGGCTCCGAAAACTGGGAAATGGTCTCACAACGCTATCGCTGGACTCCGGCCTTTGCGTTTTAGGCAGGCCCAGCAGTCAACATGAGATACATCGTATTTCTCTCGGCGTTACTAGGTGCGGTTTTGCTGTACCTGTTGTCCCAGGCTAGCGCCAACACTGCAGCCACCAGTAACCATTACACGATTTTGCTGGTGCTTAATATTGTGCTCGCGTCGGCATTGGTTATTCTTGTCGGCATGCAATTATGGCGACTGTACCGGCAGATGCGCGAGCGCGTTATCGGTAGTCGCCTCACGTTGCGGCTATTGGGCGGATTCGCGTTGATGGCGATTATCCCGGGCGTGATCGTTTATGCGGTGTCAGTCAATTTCCTTACTCGCTCAATAGAGTCCTGGTTTAACGTCAAGGTGGAAGCTGCGCTGGAGGGCGGTTTGCGTCTAGGTCAAAGTGCGCTGGATATCATGCTTGCTGATATCGAGAAAAAAGGCGAGAGCATGGCTTTGAGCCTGGCTTTTCAACCCAATAGCACGCAATTGACGGTGCTTAACGATCTGCGCGAAAAAAGCGGAGTGCAGGATGCGGTGCTGCTAACTTTACAAGGCCGTATTCTGGCGTTTTCCAGCGGCGACCCCTCAAGCTTCCTGCCGGAGTTGCCCAGCATTCCGCAGTTGCGCCAGGCGCGCCAGCACGTTTATGGCACCATAGAACCTATCCTGGGTAAGGGGCTGTATTTGCGCGTCCTTGCCCCGATGACGACCTCCGACTTCGGCGGTGAGACGCGCATTTTGCAATTGCTGCAACCTGTACCCAAGGCACTATCCAATACGGCGGAGTCGGTGCAAGAGGTATACCAGGATTACCAGGAGCTATCGCTAAGTCGTGAATCCTTGAAAGAAGTTTTTGCCCTGACGCTAACCCTGGTGCTGATGCTGGCCATGCTTTCGTCCATATCCATTGCCTTTGTATTGAGTCGGCGCCTGTCTGCCCCACTGGGATTGCTGGCTGAAGGTACGCGAGCCATTGCGCGTGGTGATTACGGCACCATGTTGCCAGTGCATGGCAATGACGAGTTGGGGGTACTGGTGCAATCATTCAACAGCATGACCACTCAGCTGAGTGAGGCCACGCAGGCGGCAAATCGCAATCGTGCACGTGTCGAGGCAGCCAGGGGTTATCTGGAAACGATATTGGCACACCTGTCGTCTGGGGTGCTGGCACTGAACGACCGCGGTGAGTTACGCACTTACAATGTGGCTGCATCCAATATTCTGGGCGTGTCGTTAGGTCATTTCGCAGACCTGCATTTTTCACGGGTTAGTGATGAGTATCCTGCACTCAAGAATTTTGTTGATGCTGTGCAGGCCCGCTTTGAAGAGAACAAGGACGGTGAATGGCAGGAGCAGATGGAAATTGTCACCGCACAAGGTAATCGTGTAGTGCTATTGCGTGGCACCCGTCTGCCGTATAGCGCAGATAGTGGTTTCCTGGCCGTGTTCGATGACATTACCACCATGGTGCAGGCGCAACGGGATGCTGCCTGGGGTGAAGTCGCCAGGCGCCTGGCACATGAGATCAAGAACCCGCTTACGCCAATACAGTTATCTGCTGAGCGGCTGGAACATAAACTGTCATCCAAGCTGACCGGCGCAGACGCGGACATGCTGAAACGTGCGACGGATACCATAGTCGCCCAGGTCGGCGCCATGAAAACCATGGTAAATGAATTTAGTGAGTATGCCCGTGCCCCCGCACTCAATCTAAGCCAGGTAGATCTGACACGCCTGATTGAGGACGTGCTGGCATTGTATGAGTCGGCCGGCGCGCGTATTGAGGTTGTACTGGCTGAGCATTTGCCGCCGGTGCTGGGCGATGCCACCATGCTCAGGCAGGTGCTGCACAATCTGCTGCAGAATGCACAGGATGCTTTGGAAGGCCGACCGGATGGCTTGATTACTATCAATACCTCGATGCAGGAGGCTGAGGTAAAATTAACAGTAATGGATAATGGTGAGGGCTTTCCCCTGGAGACAATTTCACGCGCCTTTGAGCCTTATATGACCACTAAACGTCATGGTACAGGCTTGGGTTTGGCTATCGTGAAAAAAATCGTGGAAGAGCACAAGGGACATATAAAAATAGAAAATTCAGACCAAGGCGGTGCCAGAGTAGTGGTGACGCTACCGGTAACTGCGAAGAGGGCGGATAAGCAATGACAGCAAGACAAGTACTCGTGGTGGATGACGAGATAGGTATACGCGAACTGTTAAGGGATATCCTGCAAGATGAGGGGTATCACGTGCGCCTGGCAGAAAATGCTGCTGAGGCTCGTGAATTGCGGCAGCTGGCGCGCCCGGATCTGGTATTGCTTGATATCTGGATGCCGGATTGTGACGGCATTACCCTGCTTAAGGAGTGGGGTAATGGCGGCTTGCTGACCATGCCGGTGGTGATGATGTCCGGGCATGGCACCATTGATACTGCGGTGGAGGCAACGCGCATAGGCGCTTTTGATTTCCTGGAAAAGCCCATTGCCTTGCAAAAGCTGCTCAAGACCGTATCAGCGGCACTTAAGCATGGTGAGCAACTGCCAAAGTCAGATATGAGCCTGTTTAATCTGGGCAAGAGCTCTGTGATCACCGAACTGCGCCAGCGTCTGGAGCAAATTTCGTTGGTCAAGGCACCTTTGCTGCTGATAGGGGAGCAAGGTAGCGGCACTGAGCTATGTGCCAAATTCCTGCATCAGCCGGGCTCGCGGTGGCTGGCGCTTTCCGAACATGACCAGCTGGCGGAGGCACCCCTGGAAATTCTGGAGCAGGTGGGTGATGGCCTGCTGTTTATACCGGAAGTGGCTGAGCTGAATAAGACCCAACAAAAAGGCTTGTTGGTATTGCTGGCCAAGGTGGAAAAATTTGGGACCAGGTTGATTTGTGCTACTTCGCAAGCCTTGCCACAGCTGGTAACTGATGGGCGCTTTGACAATGGCCTGCTGCAGGCCCTGTCGGTGAGCTCATTACGCATCCCGAATCTAGCGGATCACCGGGAGGATATCCCCGATCTGGCACGCTCTATGGCTATGCTATTGGTGGAAACCAGCGAGACGCCGTATCGCGAATTTGATGTGGCGGCATTGAACGCATTGCGTAATGCTGACTGGCCGGGCAATCTTGCGCAATTGGATAGCGTGATACGCAACCTCATGCAAACCAGTTTGAGTGAGAAAATAACCCTTGAAGATGTCAGCCGCGTATTGGAACAATTTACGGCCTTTCAGCCAGCATCAGCCAATGGGTTGAATAACAATGCAGGCAAGCAGCTTGTCTTCAATCTGGATTTGCCGCTGCGAGAAGCGCGTGATGCCTTTGAGCGTATTTACTTTGATCACCATATCGCCAAGGCCGGCAAAAATATGAGCAAAGTCGCAGAGGCTGTGGAGCTTGAACGCACACATCTTTACCGCAAGCTAAAGCAACTGGATATCAAGACCAGTAAATAAGCCAGGCCTGGGCGCTGCAATTACACTCGCCTGCTGCCTTATAGTTATTGGCTGTCTGTGTAGATAGTTTCTATGGCTTCTTTCAGCATGTTCAAATCGCTTTGTACATGGGCTGCATTTTCCGAAAATTGCTCATCAGACATGCTCGCGGTCTGAAATAATGTAAAAATCACCTCACTACCAGTCCCATTCGGTATCACCCGCATCGCATTGTAGACCTCTAGCGAGGATGACATCCTGACTATATGGTCAAGCACTCCGAAGGTGTTGCTCTGTACAAAAATCACCGTTGCAGGACCCAATGGCGACTCTGCAATCCATTCGCCATCTGCTTGCGAGATCGACTGGCACAAGGTTGGCGACCACTGAGGTAGATTTTCAGGGTTGGCGGTAAAATCGTAAACGTTGGTTGCTGAGGCTGCAATAGAGGTTGTGATTGTTTTTGCTTCCATCATTCCGTTAGACATGGACACTCCTTCAAAAATGAGGTTACTAACAGTACTGACAGGATGAGCGGTATTAAGGTTTCAATTTTTCTGCTTGATGGCGAGTACGCACTGATTACGCAGGGTACGTAACAACGAAAGTTGCCGCTGTGATACCTGCATTGCATTAGCTTGTTCCATATCCGCATAGAAAAGGCCTGCTGGCTTATCTTTAATCATCACCGGCAACAATAAAAAGCTCTGCGAAGTGACTGCCTGCCGATACCAGTTGGGAATCTTGCCGGCAATATTTTCTGCCATGATGTCTTCAATCAGCAGGTCAGCTCCTTTACTGATCGCCAGATGAAATACATCGGGAGCAAAGTCCAGACTGAAGTGAAATTTTTGTATGACGCTATCCGCGTCCTGGCCAAAACCGAAACGCGCGGTCATTTTCTGGCTGGAGATGTCACGTGCAAGAAACATAGTACGGTTAAAGCCCATGCCCCTATGCATGGTTTCCAGCACCATTTGTATAATGTCATTTGACTTATGGTCATCCACCAGGGTGTTGGTGATCTCCTGAATGCCCTCAGTCAGTATGGTTTCCGGATCAATTTTTACCACTGCGCCTGCATGTTCATGCTGATTTTCCATGCCCAGTTGGGTAATCCCTGACAGGCTGTCAGATTCAACAGGTTTTTGCTCGGTCTCTATATCAGGTTTTGCTCCTACCCATTGATGGACTCGATTTACCAGCATACTCTTTGCAAGATCCAGATTGATTATGCGCGCGCGTGAGGTAAGCTCGCGCAGGCCGTTTTCCATAGCCTTGCGGAGCTGTAATTCGGAAATGCTGATGGCATCTTCATAGCGTTTCGCCAGCCGCTTCAGCTCTTTCGGTTTGTCGGCTACATCACCATGGCGGGCAATAGCGCACAACTCATGAGCGAGGTTGACAGTGACCGACAGATGCTCCATCTCTCCGCGTGGCTTAGCGATTTTTTCGCCTGAAAGCTTGCGCATGCCCAGGATAAGGCGAGGTGGAAAACTCCAGCTTTTGGCGAGGCCGATGCCGAGGTCGTTATAGGTGATACCCAGTACTTCGAGTGCTGCCTTGTCTTCTGTGGCGCCTTGTTCCGTGAGTAGGGCGATACGCTGACTCTCTTCGAAAAAATAGAAACTTGCCAGCAATTTTCCCAGATTGCGGAACATCGAGCAGATCATGGCTTCTTCAGCGTCCCTGATATTCTGCCCGCTGGAGAATTGTGCAGCCACTATCCCTGCGAAAAATGAGGCCAGTACATCGTCCTTGAGCTGAGCGGCCTGGGCTTTGTTCTGCAAAAAATCCAACAGAATCAGCGTCATGGCGACATTGCGTACCGTTTCAAAACCCAGTATCACTACGGCTTTAGAAATGGTGTTGATCTTGCCGCCAAACTGGCCATACGTGACCGTGTTGACCAGTTTGAGCAGTTTGTTCGTCAGTGCAAAATCCTGCAAAATGCTTTGCGCCAGCAGGCTGGTACTTGCCGACTCATCGTCCACAATCTTGTTGATCTCGCTGATAGTGGAAGACAGCGCCGGAAAGTCGCTTTGGCTGCGCATGCTACGGAGTAGAGAATCCAGAGTGCTCTGGGTACTTTCGCCAGGCTTCTGTGGTGTCATTGCTTGTTCTATTTCATTTACCATCTTTGATATCTCTGATAACCCTATCTATGGACTCGACTATCATGTGGCCTTGGAACTATTGCGCCAGGCTAGTTGCTGAGCAGGAGTAAGGAACGTCCAGGCAACGACACGGCTTCTTTTTTGTCCATGTGCCATATTAATGGTTTTCACTATCTGCGCGTTTACCTTTTTAAGTGCACGATAGATGCCTGGCAGGCTGCTAGCCTTTGATACCAGGGTGGTAAACCATAAGCATTGGCCCGCAAACTGTGCGCTTTCGCTGATCATACGGATAATGAAAGCTTCTTCACCACCTTCACAGTATAGCTCCGCAGATTGGCCGCCGAAATTGAGTATCGCCTCTTGGGAGCGCGTATGGTTTTTGCCGCGAGTATTGCCTTTATTCTTATCCAGACCCCGCCATTTCCGTCGCGTACCCGCGCTGGCTTCATCAAGTGATGCGTGAAAAGGCGGGTTGCACAAGCTGAAGTCAAAGAACTCATTAGGCTGCATAACCCCGTTGAATATGGCTGTAGGTGAAGTTTGCAAGCGCAGTGTTATTGAATCTTGCAGTCCGGGGTTGGCCTCCAGGATATGCTGTGCATTATTCAGGGCGACAGGATCGATGTCTGTCCCCACGAACTGCCAGCCGTATTCACGGTGACCAATAAGTGGATAGATAGTGTTGGCGCCGACACCGATGTCTAACACGCGAATAGATAAGCCATGTGGAATCGTACCCTCATGAGTGAGGGCCAGCAGGTCAGCTATGTGGTGCAGATAGTCTGCCCGGCCAGGGATAGGCGGACATAGGTGCTGGGGAGGGATGTCCCAGCCCGAAATATCATAATACTGCTTCAGTAAAGCCCGGTTGAGGGCTTTTACGGCGTCTGCATTGGCAAAGTCTATAGAGGCCTCGCTGTAGCTATTGAGCTTTACAAAGCCTGCCAAATCAGAGCTGGCATGGATTAAGCGATCAAAGTCGTAGCGCCCCTTATGTTTGTTACGTGGGTGCAAACCAGGTTTCTCGACAGGGACCTCAGGGTGATTCGCTTTCAAGGGCTGATAATCCAGTGGGTAATATACGCCGCCTGCGGGTGATGCGGGATGGAGGGTGTGCTTTGCATGGCGGTTAACCCTGATAAATCAGCAAGCCCACTACCAGCAAGGCCACGGTTGCCCATCCGATGCGATCAACATATCGGTGTAGCAAGGCTTCCATGCGCGGCCCGCCCCAGGCCATGAGGCCGGCAACAAGAAAAAACCGCGAACCGCGGCCTATCAGCGATGCCAGGGTGAATGGCAGCAAGGCCATGGATAATGTACCCGCGGCTATCGTGAATACTTTGTAAGGGATAGGTGAAAATCCGGCAATGATGACTGCCCAGAAGCCCCATTTCTCAAACCAGTGGATAGCCACCTGGTAGCTATCCCAGTAGTGGCTGGTGCGTAACCAAGGCTCGATAGCCTCGAATGCGAGGGTGCCGATAAAGTAACCGAACAGCCCACCGGCCACGGAAGCCAGTGTAGTGAGTAGGGCATAGCGCCAGGCGCGTGAAGGGTTGGCTAAACTCATGGGGGCCAGCATGACATCTGGCGGAATCGGGAAAAATGAGGACTCGGCAAAGCTCAATGCGCCAAGATACCAGGGTGCATGTCGATGCCTGGACCAGGCCATGGCACGCTGATAAAGATGGGAGAAAATTTTCACTGGAAAGTCCTTAGCGCCGACAAAAAAATAATATAAGGGATGCCGTGAACATGTTCAGGCGTGCCATGCACGCTTAAACATCATGAGCCAGCCTCCACAACGAGGTTAGCTCTTGCATGCGGGCTCGATGCAGCGGGTCGCTGCTGTCACTGACTTTAGGGTGATGCGGTTTGATGTCGATCTTGCCTAGCACCTTCAAGCCGGCTTTGCTGATAGCTGCCAGCAGCTCATCCCGTGTGCGTAAACCAAGATGCTCCGCAAAGTCAGAGAGTATTAGCCAACCTTCACCTTTTGGCGCCAGATGCTCTGCCAGGCCGTTAATAAAACCAAGCAACATGCGGCTTTCCGGGTCATAGATGGCATGCTCGATGGGGGAGCTGGGTCGTGCCGGAAGCCATGGCGGATTGCACACGATGAGCGGTGCAAGGCCTGGTGGGAACAAGTCTGTCTGCATTAGCTCGACCTGGCTGGTATATCCTAATCGCGTCAGGTTGTCATGGGCACAGGCTAAAGCCCGCTGATCCTGGTCGGTGGCGATGATGTGTTTTACCCCGCGTTTTGCCAGCACGGCGGCCAATATGCCGCTGCCTGTGCCGATATCGAAAGCCAGGGTTTGAGAGGGTAGAGGGGCTTCCGCAACGAGGTTTACGTACTCGCCACGCACCGGTGAAAATACGCCGTAATAGGGGTGAATGCGGTTGCCAAGTGCATGAATTTCCACACCATTTTTACGCCACTCATGCGCGCCTATCAACCCCAGCAGTTCACGTAGCGACACGATAAACGCTTCATGCCTCTCGCCATAGGCTTCGCTACACGCGAGTTTGACCTCGGGTGAGCGCCGCAATGGGATGCTGTAGTCGGCATTGACGGGAATCAGCAGCATACCCAGTGTACGCGCACGTTGCGATTGCGCCTGGCGATGCAGGTGAAAGGCCTCGGCCGGGCTGGGTTTAGCTGGCTCAATGGCAACCTTACCCGATTTTTTTGGTTTGGATTTGCTGTCGGCCCGCCTGGCCATGGCCTGCAACAGCTGGCGCGCATTCTGGAAGTCGCCACGCCACAACATTGCCGTGCCTTCGCAAGCCATGCGGTAAGCGGCGTCTGCGGTAATGCTGTCATCGGCAACTACCACGCGTTTGGGCGGCAATACGCCAGCTTCAGATTGCCATGTTGCAGATTGTGTTTTGGCTGTTTCCACCCAGCTGATGGTGGGTAAATTGCTCAAAACCAGTACTTTAATCGAGTCGCTTTAATAACTATCTTCTTCATCAATATCTTCGTCTTCGATCTCGTCTTCATCTTCTTTTTCTTCAATCAGCGCCTGCACGTCATCTACAAAAATGCCGCTGCCACCGTTGTATTTCTCAATAGCACTGGATGACATTGCCAGCACTTCCGTCGCCACATGTTCTGAGGCCAACTGGTGCATGTAATTGGTCAGGTTTTCCATAAACTCTGCGTAAGTGGTGTCTTCGTCGCTTTCTTCATAGGCCATGTTGACGGCGTTCTGGGCAATCTCGGCAAAGTACTCATTAATTGCATTAATGGATTTTTCATTCAGTGACATGGTGAGAGTCCTTGGTCTATGTTGGTTAATAGGGATATCGGTCAAACTTCAAGCTAGGTTTATAGTTGAAGCAGATTATATTTCAAGTACTACCGGGGTGTGGTCACTAGGCCGCTCCAGTTTCCGCGGGGCCTTGTCTATCCAGCTGGCCTTGCATTCCGGCACCAGTGGGTTGCTCACCAGAATATGGTCTATACGCATGCCCAGATTACGCCTGAAGCCTGCCATACGGTAGTCCCACCAGCTGTAGCTGCCCTCAGCCTGCTCAAACAGCCGGAAGCTGTCATGCAGGCCTAAGGCTACCAATCGTTTGAACGCAGCTCGCTCGGGCGCACTCACCAGTACCTGGCCTATCCAGGCTGCTGGATCATGGCAATCCCGGTCTTCCGGTGCAATGTTGTAGTCTCCCAGAAGTACCAACTTTGGGTGCCTGACCAACTCATCAGCCAGCCAGTCAGAGAGTGCATTAAGCCAGCGCAGCTTGTATACGTACTTGTCGGAATCCAGGCTCTGGCCATTGGGGACGTAAGCACACACTATGCGGATACCATTGATAGTGGCAGCAATCACGCGCTTTTGTTCATCTTCAAAATCAGGGATGCCCATCTGGATATCCGCCATGTCGTGACGACTGAGGATAGCCACGCCATTATAGGTTTTCTGTCCGCTGTGGATGGCTTGATAACCTGCGTCGGCCAATACGGCATAAGGAAACTTGCTGTCTTCCTGCTTGGTTTCCTGCAGCCCGACTACGTCAGGCTGGTGTTCTTTTACCCAGTCCAGTACGTGCGGCAAGCGCACGTTCAGCGAGTTAACATTCCAGGTAGCAATTTTCAATTTTCTATCTCTCATTACTTCAATAATGCGGCATTGGCTGCCTCGCGACTTCCTCGCCTTGTGCAACGCAGTATCACGACGAGTATTAAAATCTTAAGCAGTCATGCCGCTGTGGCGGAGTAACGCATCTATGCTCGGCTCCCTGCCGCGGAAGGCGATGAAGGATTCCAGCGCTGGTCGCGAGCCGCCTTTTGCCAATATCTCATGCCAGAAGCGACGGCCGGTTTCGGCCGAGAGCACGCCATTTTCTTCAAACATGCTGTAGGCATCGGCAGATAACACTTCTGCCCATTTGTAGCTGTAATAACCGGCGGCGTAACCGCCCGCAAAAATATGCGAGAATCCATTGGGGAAGCGGCCCCACTTTGGTGGGCGCACTACAGCGACTTCATCGCGTACTTGCTCGATCAGGTCTAGCGCTGTGCTGCTGCCATGCGGATCAAATTCACCGTGCAGGCGCATATCGAACAATGAAAACTCGATCTGACGCACGGTCTGCATGCCGGCCTGGAAATTCTTGGCGGCTACCATCTTGTCGAACAACGCGCGCGGTAGTTGCGCGCCGGTATCTACATGCTTGGTCATATGGCGCAGTACGTCCCATTCCCAGCAGAAATTTTCCATGAACTGGCTGGGCAGCTCAACCGCATCCCACTCCACACCCTTGATGCCGGAAACCCCGTAGTCATCGACTTTGGTCAGCATATGATGCAGGCCATGGCCGAACTCGTGGAACATGGTGATCACTTCATCATGTGTGAACAAGGCTGGTTTGTCGCCAACCGGCCCTGAGAAATTGCAGGTGAGGAAAGCGACCGGTGTTTCCACGCCGCTACTCTTTTTGCGGCGGGTAATGGCTTCATCCATCCAGGCGCCGCCACGCTTGTTGTTGCGCGCGTATAAATCCAGGTAGAACTGGCCGACAGGTTGGCCGTTTTTATCATTAATCTCGTAGAACGCGGCATCGGTATGCCATACCGGGGCACTGGATTTTTTGACCTGCACGCCGAATATGGTTTCGGTGACTTTAAACAGGCCATGCAGCACTTGTTCTTCGGGGAAGTATTGTTTTACCTCCTGGTCGGAGAATGCATATTTCTCTTCACGCAATTTCTCCGAGACGAAAGCTACATCCCAGGCTTGCATATCATTGATGCCCAGCTTGGCGGCGTAGTCGGTGAGCTCATGCATATCTTTCTTGGCAAAAGGTTTGGCGCGTTGGGCCAGGTTATCCAGAAACTCAATGACTTGCACCGGGGTATCGGCCATTTTGGAGGCCAGCGACACTTCCGCGTAATTGTTGTATCCCAGCATCTGGGCAGCTTCCAGGCGTAACTTGAGGATGGCGCCGATCAGCGGCGTATTGTCCCACTCCGTTTTGCCGAACTCCGAGGCGCGTGTGGCATAGGCACGGTAAAGCTGTTCGCGCAGGCTGCGGTTCTCGCCATATTGCAGTACCGGCATGTAAGAAGGATAGTGCAGGGTAAATTTATAGCCAGCATTGTTCTTGTCTGCTTTGTCATCTGCCCTGGCAGCTTCCTGTGCTGCTTGCAGCACATCCTCGGGTACCCCTTTTAGTTCATCAGCGGTGGCAACGAATAAAGCGAAATCGTTGGTAGTGTCCATCAGGTTCTCTTCAAACTTGGTGGTGAGTTTGGACAGTTCTTCCTGTATTTCCTTGAAGCGCGCTTTCTGGGCATCCGGCAACTCAGCACCACCCAGGCGGAAATCACGTAACTCGTTTTCGACTATCTTACGTTGTGCCTGATTGAGCGTGGCGTAGGCCGCACTTGCGTGTATCGCACGGAACTTGGCATACAGCCGCTCGTCTTGTGACAGGTCGCTATAAAAATCAGTGAGTTTCGGCAAATTGGCATTGTAGGCTTCGCGTAGCTCGGGGCTGTTGACTACGGCATTCATATGTCCAACTTGTGCCCAGGCGCGCGAAATATGCTCTTCCATATCCTCCAGCGGATGTGCGAAATTTTCCCAGGTAGGGGCTTCTGGCGTGGTTGCCAGCTGGTCTACCAAGCTGCGGGCATTGCCCAGCAAGTAGTCTATGGCTGGCGTGATGTGTTCTGCGCGTACCTCATCAAACCTGGGTAAGCCGGAGAAGTCTAGTAATGGGTTATGTTGTAAAGCCTGGGGTAGGGACAATTCTGTATCCTTAATTAATGAGACGTAAAGCAAACGGGTATCGGTAATTTTCGCCTTTGCTGGTCGCGACTGCGGCCAGTATGCACAGCACGATGTTGGCGAGCCAGACCAGGCCCATTAGCGCAATACCGATCAATATGACGATCAAAAAGGTACTCACTATTTGGGCCAGCAGGATAGTGATCTGAAAGTTCAAGGCTTCGCGGGCTTGCTCGCCTATGTAAGCGTTGTCATCCTTTTTTAACAGCCAAACGATGAGGCTGGGGATGATACTGAAAATGGTGCCGCCTAAGTGCGTAAGTACCACAATATTTTTGTCATCGGCGCTAGGGTTGGAATTGGGGCCGGAACTTGTCCCTGCAGTTGTATCATTGCTGGTCGGTTGGTTTTGTACGTCAGTCATGGTAATGCCCCCTTTGAATAGCGCCTTGTCTTTAGAGATTGATTTTCTGCATTAAAGGTTCCATGCGATCAATATCGTGATTGCTCAATATCTTGCGCGCTATGGGGATCAGTGTCGGCAAATCGCTCTGCAATACCTGGCGTTTAACCATCAGGACATTGGATGGATGCATGGAAAACTGGCGCAGGCCGAGCGCGAGCAACAGGCGTGTGAGTTTGGCATCGCCGGCCATTTCCCCGCATACGGAAACCGGTTTGTTGAGCTTCTGCCCGGCCCGAATGGTCATCTCAATCAGTTGCAGTACCGCCGGGTGCGTGGGGTTGTAAAGATGCGATACGGTGTCGTCAGTACGGTCGATGGCCAGTGAGTATTGAATCAGGTCATTGGTGCCGATGGAGAGAAAGTCCAGCTCCTTGGCAAAAGCTTCGGCGCATATTGCCGCAGCAGGAATCTCTATCATGCCGCCTACCTGGATATCTTCCTGAAACGGTATTTTTTCAAGACGCAGGCTTTGCTTGGCGCGCTCCAGCAACAATAAGGTCTGGCGTAGTTCGGTGATGGAGGACAACATGGGCACGAGTATCTTGATATTGCCGTAATGCGAGGCCCGCAGCAGGGCACGTAACTGCACATGGAACATCTGCGGCTCCGACAGGCATAGCCTGATCGCACGCAAACCCAGCGCTGGGTTGGTGCAGGTGCGCACGGTGTCAGAGTTCATTTCCTTGTCGGCGCCCAAATCCAGCGTACGGATGGTGACCGGCATGTCTTTCATGGCTTCCGCTACCTGGCGGTAGGCCGTGAATTGCTCTTCCTCATTGGGCGCATCGCGACGGTTCATGAACAGAAACTCGGTGCGGTACAAGCCAACGCCAGTAGCGCCAGCTGCCAGTGCCTTGACTACATCCTCAGGCACCTCAATATTGGCCTGCAGTTCAATCGCAGTGCCATCCAGCGTGACGGGCTTGGTGAGCTTGATGCGCTTGAGCTTTTGTTGCTCGATCTCCCATTGTTCCTGGCGCAGCTTGTACTCGGCAAGGGTATCCTTGTCCGGGTTGGTGATCACGACACCCTGGTTGCCATCCACGATAATCAGTTCACCATCGCGGATCAGGGTTCTGGCGCGTTGCAGGGCGACGATCGAAGGGATGTTGAGGCTGCGTGCCAGAATCGCGGTATGCGAGGTGGCACCGCCGACATCGGTAATGAAGGCAGCAAACTGGTGCTGCTTGAACTGGATTGCATCGGCCGGCGACAGATCGTGCGCGACCAGGATAATCGCGCTTTCCTGTTCTTTTATCTGTACTTGCCCGGGGTGGCCCAGCAGCATCTTGATGACGCGCTCGACGACCTGCACCACATCCTGCTTGCGTTCACGTAGGTACTCGTCTTCTATTTTCTCGAATTGGGCGACGATGTCTTCCATCTGCTGTTTGAGTGCCCACTCGGCATTACACAACTCTTCCCGGATGATGGCTTTAGGCGCTTCCGACAACGCATGGTCTGCCAGTATCAGCAAATGGGTGCTGACGAAAGCGCCCAGTTCGGCAGGTGCTTTCTCCGGCAGTTGGCGGCGTATGGACTCCAAATCGGTACGGACGCGCTTCACTGCGTCGTCAAAGCGCGTGATTTCCTGTTCCAGCAGGTTTTTGGGAACCTTGTAATGCACCACTTCCAGCAGGGCGTGCGAAACCAGATGAGCATGCCCGATGGCGATGCCCCCTGAGACACCAACGCCGTGTATGGAAAAGCTAACGTGAGGTGTATTGATATTCATGGCTGTGGCTCAGTGGATTTACTCAGGCTCACCGAAGCGGGCATTGATCAGCGTTACCAGCGCATCCATGGCTGGCATTTCATCATTACCGGCGGTTTCCAGCGTGATCTTGCTGCCCTTGCTGGCAGCCAGCATCATGACCCCCATAATGCTTTTTGCATTGACGCGACGACCATTACGCTCTATCCATATCTCGCTGGCATACTGGCTGGCTGTCTGCGTCAGCTTGGTGGAAGCGCGTGCGTGCAAACCCAGTTTATTGATGATTTCTATTTCCTGCTTGATCATTTTTTATACATTCCCTTTTACTTTGCCCGATCACATCACTCAAGTAGTTACTTCGCTGGTTACTTCATGTTCTTGCATGCTTCCTCGGTGAAATGGATGACGCCCTCGCGACCCCCACTCAGGGCCTTTTCTGCCAACATGGTGATGCTGCCGTTGCGGTAAGTCAATGCGCGCACCAGCATCGGCAGATTGACTCCCGCTACGCCTTCAATATGGCCTGGTTTGAGCAATCGGCCCACCATGTTGCAGGGTGTTGCACCATAAATATCTGAAAGAATCAGCACGCCGCTGCCTTGATTAAGCTCATCTACCAAATGCTGTGCTTGCGGTAGCAAGGCCACCGGGTCGTCATGCATGCCTATGCCGAGCTGGCTCAGCTGCGGCGGTCTGGATCCCATGACGTGGCTGGCACAGTGAATCAAGCTTTCGCCCAGTGTGCCGTGGGCGATTATTAGGATACCGATCATGATGTCAATTCCAGTTCTCTATGCCTGATTAATACTTTCTGCTTATGCAATGCAAAATACTTGCCCAACTCTTCCACCAGATGTACTGATCGATGTTGCCCACCAGTGCAGCCGACAGCGACTGTGAGGTAGCTGCGGTTGTCGTTGGCAAAGCAGGGCAGCCAGCGCTCGACAAAACCACGAATATCTTCGTACATATCATTGACTGTGGGCTGGCTGACCAAGAACGCTTTTACCGGTTCATCCCGCCCGGTGAGTGGGCGTAGCAACGGGTCGTAATGCGGGTTGGGCAGGCAACGTACGTCAAATACAAAGTCGGCATCCAGTGGAGCGCCGTGCTTGAAGCCGAATGAAGCAAATAACAGGGTAAGGCCGTTGCTGTCCTGCGCGGCAAAATCCTTGACCCAGCCGCGCAAGCTGTTGGCGCTCAGGTTGCTGGTGTCGATATGGTGTCCCAGGTCTGCCAGCGGGCTCAGCAGCTCGCGCTCCAGCTTGATGCTCTCCGCCAGTGTCGTGTTGTCATTACTCAGCGGATGGCGGCGGCGGGTTTCGCTAAAACGTTTGACCAGGGTTTCTACATTCGATTCCAGAAACAACACCTTGACGGCAATGCCTTGTGCCTTGAGTGCCTGAATGTTGTCCGGCAGGGCTTCCAACGAGGCGCTGCGAGTGTCTATGCTAATGGCGATGCGCTCTTGCTTGATGGCCCCCAGATGTTGCCAGATTTGTGGCAGCAGGGTAGCCGGCAGGTTGTCGACGCAGTAATAGCCATTATCTTCCAGCGCCTTGAGCACAATGCTTTTACCGGAGCCGGAGAGGCCAGTGACGATTACCAGTTGCATCGAAGAGGACGTAGGCATATTTGCTGGCTACTCGGTTTTCTGAGTGTGCTTGGGGTCTTTTTTGGCCGAGCGGTTCATCTCGCGATGTTGACGCTGCATGAATTGTTTGGTGCCGTTGATGCCGCGCAATACCAGCACGTGATTGCGCACCGCTACTTCTACCAGCACCGCGATATTGCGGCCTGCCGCTACGGGTATCATCACTTTAGGTATCTTCACACCCAAGATCTTTTCGTTGTGTGATTTTATTTTTAGCCTGTCCAGCTTTTGCGGGCTCAGGGTATCCGCCATTTCCAGCTGGACAATCAGATCCAGTGGTTTGGTCGGTTTTACCGCGTTATCGCCAAATAGCGCACGTATATTCAGTACACCCAGCCCGCGGACTTCCAGGAAATCCTGCAACAATGCCGGGCACCGGCCCTCTATGCGGTCCGGCGCGATGCGAAAAAAATCCACAATATCATCTGCCACCAGGCGATGGCCGCGCGAGATCAGCTCCAGTGCCAGTTCGCTCTTACCGATGGCGGGGCTACCTTCTATCAGCACGCCGAACCCCTGTACCTCAATGAATACCCCATGCGAGCTTACTGATTCGGCGACGGCTTGTGCCAGGTAGTGGCTCAGTACATCCATCAGGCCTGGGCTCTGCAGCGGGGAGGTAAACAATGGCGTGCGGTATTGGTCTGCCGCTGCCAGCAACTCATCGGGCGGCGCTTCGCCATTGGCGACAACGACCGCAGCGAGGTCAGTTGAAAACAGGTTGCGTATGGATTGTGCGAGCTCCTTGGTTTTCAGGCTGCGCAAATAATCCATTTCAGCACACCCCAGCACCTGGACGCGGTTGGGATGCACAAAATTGAGATGGCCGATTAGCGCCAGCGAAGGCTTGGTGACAGTCTCGCTTGATAGCAGATTGTCACCGCCCGCATTACCAGCCACCCATGTTAACTTGAGGTTGCGACGGGTGTCTTTATATAACTGGTTTACGCTAATCTCAGCCATGGTTCTGGTTAAAAATTACTCAGGTTCAGCTTCGGACACCTGATGTTTTAAAGCGCCATTGCTCATATGGTGATCGCCACGCTTTTCTTTGTGCTTGAGCACTTGGCGGTCCAGTTTGTCGGCGAGGGTGTCTATGGCGCTGTACATATTCTCATCACTGCTCTCGGCATGGATGTCGTTGCCAGGCACGTGGATAGTGGCTTCAACCTTTTGCACCAGTTTTTCAACGCTCACTGTGACTTTCAAATCTATCACGTGATCGAAGTGGTTACTGACTCGTGCCAGCTTGCTCTGGATATATTCGCGCATGGCTGGAGTGATTTCGAGATGGTGACCGGTGAGGTTTAAGTTCATGATTGACTCCTTAAAGTAAAACTTACTAATTGACGCAAATCACTGCAAAAGCTACAGCGATTTACGTTGGTTTGCCGCGGGTATGTTGAGAGACTCGCGGTACTTGGCAATCGTGCGCCTCGCAACGACGATGCCTTGTTTGCTCAGAATGTCGGTGATCTGATTATCTGATAATGGCTTCTTCGGGTTTTCTTCTGTCACCATCTGCTTGATGAGTGCGCGAATTGCCGTGGCAGAGCAAGCGCCGCCTGACTCAGTAGCAACGTGGCTACCAAAGAAGTATTTGAGCTCGAAAACACCACGTGGTGTGAGCATGTACTTGCGTGTAGTCACCCGCGAGACGGTGGATTCGTGTAATTCAAGTTCATCGGCAATCTCACGCAATACCAATGGACGCATGGCCACTTCGCCGTGTTCGAAGAAGTTGCGTTGTCTATCTACAATGGCTTGTGAAACACGCAAAATGGTGGAAAAGCGTTGCTGGATATTCTTGATCATCCATTTAGCTTCCTGCATCTGGCTCATCAGGTACTGGCTTGAGCTATCGCGATTACGCTTGAGGATGCCCGCATACAACTGGTTGATGCGTAGCTTGGGTACAACCTCGTCATTCAGGCTGGCGATCCAGATCCCCTTGGTTTTCTTGACGATAATTTCATGCTGGATATAGTGATCCGAGCCTATCTTGGTAAATTCGCCGCCCGGCCTTGGATTCAGCTGGGTGACCAGTTGCTGCACACAACGCAGTGTTTCATCCTCGCAGTGCAGTATTTTGCGCAACTTGACGTAATCGCGGGTAGCCAGCAACTGCAGGTGCTGCTCTGCTACTGTGCGTGCAAGCCCTAGATACGGAGTTTCCTCAGGCATTGCTTGTAATTGCAGCGACAGGCACTCTGCCAGGTTGCGCGCGCCTATGCCTGGCGGGTCCAGGTGCTGGATATGCTTGAGTGCGGTCTGCAGTTCCAGCAGATCAACTTCCAATTCTGGCGGCAATATTTCTGCCAGTTCTTCCAGAGGTTGCTCCAGATAGCCGTCATCATTGATGGCATCAACCAGCAAGCCGCATAACGTCTGGTCGCGCTCGGATAGCGGCATCAGCGAAAGCTGGCTGATCAGGTGTTCGCGCAAAGTGAGCGAGATGGACTCCTGAAAGCCAAAATCATTGTCATCATCGCTACCAGAGTTGTTTTCTTCCCAGCGATTACTGCCTGCGAACTCGAAGTAGTCATCACCGAACTCCTCCTGGCGCGGGCTTTCACCCTCAGCCTTGTCGGCAGGGGCCGGTGTGCTGGTTTCCGGCGCTGAGCCGGATGGAATATAGCTATCGGCGATGGATGAGCCGTCTTCGTTTTTATCGGCACGCTCCAGCAAGGGATTTTCCTGCAGGATGGTTTCCAGTTCCTGATTAAGCTCTTGCGTTGACAGTTGCAGCAGCCGAATGGATTGCTGTAGCTGCGGTGTCAGCGCGAGGTGTTGGGAAAATTTAAGTTGTAAGCTTTGTTTCATGATGTTTTAGTTAATCTGGTCCGCTGTATCTGGTTCACAGGCGGAAGTCCTTGCCTAGATATACTTCTCTTACTGAATCATTATGGATAATTTCGCTGGGTTCGCCTGCGGCGAATACGCGGCCCTCATTCACAATATACGCTCTATCACAGATGCCGAGTGTTTCTCTCACATTATGGTCGGTAATTAATACGCCAATATTGCGCTCGGTCAGGAAGCGGATGATTTTCTGGATATCCAGTACCGCAATCGGGTCGATCCCCGCAAAGGGCTCATCCAGCAGTATAAAGCGCGGGTTGGTGGCCAGGCATCGCGCAATTTCCACTCTGCGCCGCTCACCACCGGACAGGCTGACTGCTGCACTATTGCGGATATGCGTAATGTGCAGATCCTGTAGCAGTGTTTCCAGCTGACCCTGCATTTGGGCATCTGTCAGTTTCTGCAGTTCCAGTATAGACAGGATATTTTCAGACACTGTCATTTTTCGAAAAATCGAAGGTTCCTGGGGCAGGTAAGCCAGGCCCATGCGCGCACGCTGGTGCATGGGCATCCTGCTGATATCTTTGCCATCCAGCAGGATGCGCCCATCATCCAGCGGTACCAGGCCCACTATCATATAGAAACTGGTGGTCTTGCCTGCGCCATTGGGGCCGAGCAAACCTACCACCTCACCGCTGTTTAACTGTAGCGAGATATCTTGCACCACTGTGCGTGCTTTATATTTCTTGCGTAGACCGGCTACGACTAATTCACTCATTTTTCTGTGGGTTTCGCTTGTATTTGGCTTTACTGCTTTATGTTGAAAGATGAGCTAATAATTAATTGCCGACGGGTTCAGCACCAGCAGCCGGTTTCTTTTTCGGCTGGATAATGGCTTTCACGCGCCCGGTTGGCGTAGCAGCGGTGGCTGCCTGCGAGCCGCCGCCTATCACTTCTGCATATTCTGCGTTGGCGTCATAGCTGATGTAATCGCCGTGCACGATATCTTCCCCGCGCTTTACCCAGGCCTTGGTATACAACTGTACTTTATCCATACGGCCATCATACTCAATACGCTGTGCGCTGCCTTCCATGTACTCGTCCTTGCCGTCACGTTTCTGCTTGAAGGTGGTTGGATTGCCATAAGAGGTGCTATGTTGAAAGCCTTGTTGGTCTTCACGCACTACCAGTTTATCTCCGCGGATAATCAAGGTACCTTGGGTCAGGATAACATTACCCGTGTAAATGCTGGTTTTCTTGGCATCATTAACGGTGACGGTATCTGCTTCCAGCTCAATGGGTTTTTCCCGGTCAGCTTTTTCGGCCTGTACGCAAAATGCCGACATCATCAGCACCAACAGCAGTATGCCGCGATGAAGCGCGTTGCTCACGGTATCTCCGGATATCATTTTTAACGGTAGTCGCATGGCGGTTTTCTGAGTTAGATATATCTTGGTTGAGTTTGTCATTCTGGCTGTTTTTATCGTTTAGCTGATGATTTTTTTACGGCTTTTTTCTCGGCAGTTCCCGCAGGTTTCTTGTCTACCGCCTTCTTGCCAGTTGCCTTGCTTTTTACTGCAGCTTTGGGCGGGTTGGGGTTTTCGTAATGTACCCGTACTCTTTTCAGCAGCGTCACCGTTTTTTGTTTCTTATCGAAAATCATGCCGGTGGCATGAATCACGGTTTTGGGTGCCTGCGTAATCACTACGGGCTGGTCAGTCGTGGCAAGGTCCTTGTGTGGGTAAATTTTCAAACTATGGGTGAGCATAGTCATCTCACCTTTCTCTGCAGTTGCCTGCCGCACTACTTTCACATTATCCATGAATTCTACCGTCTCGCCATTGCTGGATATCAACCCTCTTTGCCCTTCAATTTGGGTGTAAGGCTTGCCAACGCCGTACTGGGTAAATCTTGGTCGTTCCAGCGTGGTGCTATCGTCATCAGGATAGTGCGTCATGGAAATTGCCGCTAGCATGTATTGCAAATTGCCGTTCACATCAGTTTTTGAGAGCACAAAGTTTTTCAGGAAATAATCCGGGTCATGCCGCGTACTTCCTGCCGGTTTTGGTTCTGGCGCCTGCACAGTATGATCTATCCACAGCGTGAGCAGGGCCAGCAGTGCAAGCAATGCAAGCGGAAATAGAATCGTGGGGCGACCATACATTAGATAACTTTAAATACTTACTTTAGGTACTGCGCCATTTGTCCGTCAAACGTGCCCTGTGCTTTCATGATGATTTCGCAGACCTCACGTACAGCACCGCGGCCAGCCTGCAGGGTCGTGACATAATGGGCATAGTCTTTCACCAGCGGCATGGCATGCGGCACGGTAATACCTAAACCGGCACGTCGTATCGGCGGGATATCAATCACGTCGTCCCCCATGAACACACACTCTTCCGCGCTCACATTCATTTCCTTTAGCAGGGCATTAAAGGCTTCCAGCTTGTCTTCAGCGCCCTGGTAAATATGCTGTATGCCGGTATTTTCTGCACGCTTGATCACCACTTGCGAGGTGCGTCCGGTAACAATCGCCATTTTGATGCCGGTTTTTCTCAACATCTTCATGCCCAGGCCGTCATGGGAATGGAAGGTCTTGAACTCCAGGGCATCGTCCCCCAGGCCCAAGCCGCCATCTGTCATCACCCCATCTACGTCAAATACCACGACCTTGATTTTTTTTGCACGTTCTAATATTGCCTGCATGTCCAATAACATTGAGTTAAACCACCTTTGCCATAAGTAAATCGTGCATATTCAACGCACCAACCAAGTTGCCCTCGGTGCTAACCACCAGCAGGGCGCTAATTTTTCTTTGTTCCATCACCGCCACGGCGTCTACCGCCAATTGATCTGGCGTTATATGTTGCGGGTTGGCATGCATGACATCACGCATGCAGGTATTGTCGATATTCACCCCGCTTTCAAAAGCACGGCGTAAATCGCCATCGGTAAAAATGCCGACAGGGTAATCCCCGGCGTCAACGATGGCGGTCATGCCCAGGCCTTTGCGTGACATTTCTAGCAAGCCCTCTTTCAGCGAGGCGTCCACGCCTATACGTGGAATCGCATCGCCGGCCCGCATGACATCACGCACATGGATGAGTAATTTGCGGCCAAGGCTACCACCTGGGTGTGAGCGTGCAAAATCCTCGGCAGAGAATCCGCGCAAATCCAGTACGGTAACAGCCAGCGCATCGCCCAGTGCCAGCATGGCAGTGGTGCTTGCGGTTGGTGACAGGCCCAGCGGACAAGCTTCCTGGGCAACATACGCGTCAAGCGCGACATCGGCCTGCGTCGACAAGGAAGATTTAAGGTTGCCGGTAATGCTGATCAGTTTTGCCCCCATGCGCTTGAGCAAGGGCACAATAGCCAGCAACTCATCACTTTCGCCTGAGTTGGACAGGGCAATCACCACATCGTCTTTGGTGATCATGCCCAGATCGCCATGGCTGGCTTCTGCCGGGTGCATAAAGAAGGCGGGAGTACCGGTGCTGGCCAAGGTGGCGGCAATTTTATTGGCAATATGGCCAGATTTACCCATGCCACTCACCACAACGCGGCCATGGCATTGTAAAATGAGGGTGACAGCGCGTGTAAAGTGCTCGTCGAGCCTAAGTGCCAATGCCTCAACGGCGCGTGCCTCAATCAAGAGAACTTCTTTGGCAAGCTCGATCGGCGTTTTATTGGCGCTGATTTTTTGTGGCTTGTTTTTATGTAAATTTGATATTCCCATACCTGCCAAGTATAAAAGGGAATGCCCTGCGAATAAAGGAAGAATAAGCAAATAAACCCGACTTTTGCCTGATTCCAGGCAATGACTTACAAAGTCGGCATAATTTTTGCCTAATGTGATTATGCACGACACGCTACCCGCCATTTTAATTCTATTGACCAGTTCGGTGCTGGCGGTGGCGTTATTCAAGGCATTCCGTTTGCCTGCGATGCTGGCCTATTTTCTGGTAGGTCTGGCACTGGGGCCTGAGACTTTTGGTATCCTGCCTGACACTGAGGCGAATCGTGAGCTGGCAGAGTTCGGCATTGTGTTCCTGATGTTCAGCATCGGCCTTGAGTTCAGCCTGCCCCAGCTCTATGCTATGCGCCGCACGGTATTGGGTCTGGGTGGCGCACAAGTTGCCATTACCATGGCGGCGACTATGACCGTTTGCATCATGCTCGGTCTGAGTTGGCCGGCAGCCCTGGTGATAGGTGGCGCGCTTACCATGTCATCCACCGCTATTGTTTCAAAGCTGCTGGTGGAACGTCTTGACCTGAATGCGCGGCATGGGCGCCTGTCTATTGGTGTGCTGCTGTTCCAGGATATCGCAGTCGTGCCGCTGCTGGTGCTGATCCCCGCCCTGTCGCAACACACAGGTGATCTGGTGAATACCCTGGCGATTGCCTTGCTCAAGGCTGCGGCCATGCTCACTTTTCTATTCGTGTTCGGCAAAAACCTGATGAATCGCTGGTTTGGCCTGGTGGCACGGCAGCGCTCGCGTGAGCTGTTTGTGATGAATGTGCTGATGGTGACGCTGATACTGGCCTATGTCACCAAGCTGGCCGGGTTATCGTATGCGCTGGGTGCTTTTATTGCCGGCATGCTGATCTCCGAGACCAAGTATCGTTACCAGGTGGAGGCCGATATTGCCTCGTTCCGCGACATTTTACTAGGCTTGTTTTTTGTCACTGTCGGCATGCTGCTGGATGTGCAGGAGCTAGGCTCCAACATCGGTCTGGTGCTAATGGTATTGGTCGGGCTGGTCGTGTTCAAAACCTTGATCGTGGCTGTGCTGAGTCGCCTGTTCGGGTATGAGCCTGGCGTGGCGATACGCGCGGGCGTTACGCTGGCGCAGGCGGGTGAGTTCAGCTTTGTGCTGCTGGCTTTGGGGCTGGAGCACGGCCTGCTGCAAGGACAGGCGCTACAGGTGGTGCTGGCGGCCTCCTTGCTTTCCATGGTGGTTGCGCCGTTCCTCATTCAACATAATCTGCAGATCGCAGAGTTTTTCTCGCGCAGCTACACCCGTAACCGCAGCAAACAGATTGAAGGCATACAGTCTGTAGGCAAGCAGTTGTCCGAACATGTGATTATTTGCGGCTTTGGCCGTAGCGGGCAGTATCTGGCGCGCTTTCTGGCCGAGGAAAGCATCCCGTTTATTGCGCTGGATATCGACCTGACTCGGGTGCAGGAGGCAGCAGCAGCGGGTGAGAACGTGATGTACGGTGATGCCAGCAAGCGTGTGGTGTTGCGTGCTGCGGGTATAGAGCGCGCAAAAGCACTTATCATCAGTTACAGCGATGCGCCTTCCACTATGAAAATTTTGCACGTCATGCAGGAAAGCTACCCTGAGCTACCCGTCATAGTGCGTACTGTCGATGACAGCAATATGGAATCTTTCCGTGCCGCCGGTGCTACCGAGGTGGTGCCGGAAGTGCTGGAAGGCAGCCTGATGCTGGCTTCGCATGCGCTGGTGTTGCTGGGCGTGCCGCTTAACCGCGTGGTCAAGCGTATCCGCATGTTCCGCGAAGAACGTTACAAAATGTTCAAGGGTTTTTTCCATGGTGCCTCCGACCTTGAGCAAGAGGCCCACGAGCGTAAGCAGGCGCGATTGCATTCCGTGGCTATCCCGCCGCGCGCTTATTGCATAGGTAAACGCATCATGGATATGGGGCTGGAAGGTTTTAGCGTAGAGGCTAAAACCGTGCGCGGCATGAACCTCAAGCAAACCGAAGCCACACCGCAGACTATGCTGAGAGAGGGGGATGTAATCGTGCTGCTGGGCATACCGGAAGACCTGGTGAGCGCAGAGAAAATCCTGCTGACCGGTAAATCCAAATGAACCAGCACATCGTTATCGTCGGTGGCGGCATAGTCGGCTGTATGACGGCCATGGAGCTGGTAGCCCGCGGTTGCCGCGTCACTATAGTCGAGCGCAACCAGATCGCCAGCCAGACATCCGGCGAATCCTCCTGGGCCGGTGGTGGCATTATCCTGCCGCTATTGCCCTGGCAATATAACGAGCATGTCAATGCTCTTACCAGCAGAGGTGCGCAGGCCTATGGCGAAATATGCGCGCGACTGCAGCATGAAACCGGCATTGATACCGGCTTCGACCAGTCAGGTTTTTTGCTGCTGCCAAGCTTTGATGTTGAGGCTGCCCAAGCCTGGTGTGCGCTTAATCAAATGCCGGCACAGCCGGTCAAGGCCAGTGCTTTTGGCGTGCAGTCGCTTAGCGGTGAAGATGCGCTTTGGCTGCCCACCGTCTGCCAGGCCCGCCCGCCTTATTTCATGCAGGCGCTACGCAAATGGCTGGAGCAGAACAACGTTACCCTGCTGGAACACACCGAGCTTAAGCCGCTCAAGGCCATGCAGCCATTGCACGCGTGGGAAACGGTGAATGGTGAAGTCTTAAAAGCCGACAAATTCGTCGTCACCTCAGGCGCATGGAGTTTCGAACTGCTGAAAGATATTGCGCAGAAACTCAACATCAAGCCCATGCGCGGGCAGATATTGCTGTATCAACCCAAGAAAAATCTGGAGCAAATCGTCTATCGCGAAGGCTTCTACATGATTCCGCGGCGCGATGGCTATTTGCTGGCAGGCAGCACGCTGGAAGATGTAGGTTTTGATACCTCCACCACCGAAGCGGTACGTAATGAACTCAGTGCCAAGGCTGAGGCCATTATGCCGGAGCTAAAAGGCATGCCTATCATCAAGCACTGGAGCGGCTTGCGGCCAGGTACCCCGGAGAATATGCCGACCATTTCAGCGCATCCGCAGATTGAAAACCTGTATCTTAATACCGGGCATTTCCGTTATGGGTTGACCATGGCGCCGGGGAGTGCGGCGTTGGTGGCGGATTTGATTTGTGGGGATGAGCCTTGGATTGATCCGGCGCCGTATGCTTTGGCGGTTTAAGCTGGCCTAAGTAACGTCCCTTTTCGCCCCAAGGCGAGTACCTTTATTTTGCTTGTCCAAAATAAAGGTACCAAACAAAAAGACACCCCGACCTCACGGCCTACGGCTACCTTGCGTTGCTCGACAAAATAAGCGGCTGCGCAACTCGCCCTGGCAAACCACACAAAACGTGGTTTGCTGCGGAGCTCAGGCAGTGCTCGCCGGAACCCCTTATTTTGTCTGCGCTACTCAGCGTGAGCTAGGGGGTTAGTAAGTCAAAAGCGCAGTTCAAACCCAACGCAGTAACTCAAACTTCACTGTCGTCATTCCCGCGTGGCGGGAATGACGTCGGGGTGCCGTTTTCTTTGATTACTTTTTTTTCAGGCAGTTAAAAGAAAGTGATTAGCTGTCGGGTTACCCCCGACATGCAACAAACTTCATCTGCAACAACAATAAAGGCGTTGCCCTGACAGCCAATATCCATGAGCTTTCCAGAGCAATTATTTTTATTGCTATAGATTAGCTACCCAATGCCCCGACTTCCCACCCAGTTTCTCCAACAACTTAATCTCCCCCATCACCATCCCCCTATCCAACGCCTTGCACATATCGTAAATCGTGAGCAGCGCCACGCTGGTGGCGGTGAGGGCTTCCATTTCTACGCCGGTGCGACCGACGGTTTCGGCGGTGACGGTGCAGTGGATGGTGTTGTTGGGTTGGTCGATATTGAATTCAACGCCGACTTTGGTGAGGCTGATGGGGTGGCACAGGGGAATAAGGTCGGAGGTGCGTTTGGAGCCTTGTATGGCGGCGATACGGGCGATGCCTAGTACGTCGCCTTTTTTGTTGTCGCCTTGCAGTATCAGGGCCAGTGTCGCGGGCAGCATGTGGATATTGCCGGTGGCGATGGCGACGCGTTTGGTTTCGGCTTTTTCGCCTACATTGACCATGTGGGCTTGGCCGGCGCTGTCGAAATGGGTTAATTCACTCATGAGAGTCTCTTTGTAAGTTTATGTCTTTGGCTGCTGATGGAATGATGAACTTGAAACCTAATGTCGTTATCATAACAACGATGAGAATATTTTATGTAATTCTGTGTTTGATATGTTGTGTACCAGTGGCCTTGGCGGATGGTTTGCCAGAGTTGGGGGATGTATCTGCCACCGTGTTGTCGCCCTTGCAGGAGCAGCGCATTGCCGACCAGATCATGCGCGAGGTGATGGCGAGTGACGATGTGGTGAGTGATGTTGAAATCACTGATTATGTGCAGGCGCTGGGCTATCGCCTGGGTGCCAATGGCCCGGACAAGTCGCAGAAATTCAACTTTTTTGTGGTGAAAGACAACACCATCAATGCTTTTGCCATGCCGGGTGGCGTCATCGGCGTGCATACCGGCTTGATCCTGGCGGCGAATAGCGAATCTGAGGTGGCGGGCGTGCTGGGACACGAGATCGGCCACGTGGTGCAACACCACATGGCGCGCATGCTGGCACAGCAAAAGCGGGATACCATCATCAATATGGCCTCTTTTGCACTGGCTATCCTGGCGTCACGCGCTAATCCGCAACTGGCGGGGGGCGCGATGACTGCCGCATCGGCCGGTGGCATACAGAAGCAGCTGGATTACACTCGCGAGAATGAGCGTGAGGCAGACCGGGTTGGTATGCAGATACTGGCAGCCGCAGGGTTTGATACGCATGGTATGTCGTCCTTCTTTGAGACTTTGCAAAAAGGTTCGCGTTTTTCTGACGGTAGCGCGCCTTCTTTCCTGCGTACCCACCCGGTGACGACTGAGCGTATCTCCGATGTAAAAGGCCGTGAGGCTGCGGGCACTTTCCGCATGCTGTCTTACAGCCCGGATTTCGATTATGTAAAAGCCAAATTGGTGGCTGGCTTGAGTAGCCCTTCGTTGGCCATCTCGGTATTTCAGGATAACTTGCAGCAAAGGAAATACAGTAACGAGGCCGCACAGCATTATGGTTTGGCGGTGGCTTACTTGCGCAAGAACGACCCGGATTCCGCTGAAAAAGAACTGAAGTGGCTGCGTGCGAATGCACCCAAGCATGCCATGTTCGCTACGCTGGCCGCGAATATAGAGGTGACCCGTAAGCGCCCGGAACAAGCCGCCAAGCTATATGCGGCAGGGCTGGCCGAGTATCCAGGTAATCGCGCCCTGATCTATGGATATGCCGAACATTTTTTAAATTTGGGGCAGCCGGATAAAGTGCTTAAACTGGTCAGTGAAAAGCAGTCCGACTATCCGGATGATCCTTACTTATATGAGCTCATGTCCCGGGCCTATGCTGCGCAGGGCAAGCAGTTGCTGCTGCATCAGGCACAGGGCGAGGCTTATTTCAGGCGCTACAATATACCCAGGGCGGTTGAGCAGATGGATCTGGCAGCCAAGGCGGGGGATGGGGATTTTTACCAACGTTCGATAGTCGAAGCCAGATTGAACCAGTTAAAGTTGCTGGTGCTTGATCCTAAGAAATTCTAACCCCAGAAAATTTCAACCCAGAAAATTCTAATTGGAGCGTAAGCCAGCGATGAAACGCAGAAACTTTATACAAGCCATGATGGGTGGTGCGGCTGCCTTGCTGCTTATGCCGATTAACGCCTTGGCCGCGATATGGAACAAGGCAGCATTTGAATCCACCACGCTGGAAGGGGCAGTCAAGGGTTTGCAGATCCCGGCAGAAAGCCCAAATACGAATCGAAGCGCGGATATTGAAATCATTGCCCCGGATAAAGCTGAGAACGGCGCCGTGGTGCAGATCGAAGTCACCAGCCGCATCCCCAATACCGAAGCCATCGCAATACTGGTAGAAAAAAACCCGACACCGCTCATCGCCAATTTCATGTTCAGCAACGGCGCCGAGCCTTATGTGGTGACACGTATCAAGATGGCCGAGACCTCGGATGTGCAGGCTATCATCAAAGTCGGCAATGAATACTTCAAGGCGAGCCGCCGCGTGGAAGTGCTTGAGAACGGATGTAACTGATTATGGCCAATGACATCAAAATGCGTGCCCAGCTCAAGGGCGAAATCACCGAGGTAAAGGTGCTGATGAGTCACCCCATGGAAACCGGGCGCCGTAAAAATGATCTGGATGAAACCATCCCCGCACACTTCGTACAGTTGGTGACAGCCACGCTCAACGGCAAGACGGTGCTCGAAGCGCAGTGGGGGACAGCGATTTCCAAGAACCCCTACCTGACTTTCAGGCTACGCGGGGCAAAGGTCGGCGATACGGTAGCGGTAACCTGGCACGATAACAAAGGCGCGACGAGCAGCCATGAGATCACGGTGACAGCCGCTTAAGTGGCTGTTTTTAACTACCGGCCGACATAATTTGAGATAATTGCAGCATTATCAATTTTTATGAAAATAGAATCATGACTGTAAGAGATAGCAACGGCACCGAACTTAACGATGGCGATTCAGTGCTGGTTATTAAAGACCTGAAGGTGAAAGGCACTTCCGTTACCCTGAAAAGAGGCACGGTCATCAAGAATATCCGCCTAACGGAAGATGAAGAGGAAGTCGAATGTAATGCGGATAAAGTGAAAGGTCTTGTGCTCAAGACCTGCTTCCTGAAGAAAGCCTGAGCATTTACGTCAATATCAGGAGCTTTTGTATTTGCTCCTGATATTCAACCAATCATTACTCTTGCCGGCCGGGCAGGTGTAATAACTCTCGCAGCAAAGGCAGTGTCACAGCGCGCTTGTAGCTCAGTGACCACTCATCCAACGCATCAATAGTCGCAATCAGCGATGGCATATCACGCCGCAAGTGGCGCAGGCAGTAATCCAGAACCTCATCCGGTAATTTCATACCACGCGCCTGAGCGTGGTTCTTCAAAGCCTGGGTTTTTTCATCGTCGCTCAATGGGTGCAGTTGATAGGTCAACCCCCACGCCAGGCGCGTTGCCAAGTCATCGCGCAGATTCATCTGCATGGGTGCCGCAATGCCGCTGGCGATGAGTATGCCGCCGGATTCACGCAGCTGATTGTAGGTGTTGAACAATGCAATCTGCTGCTCGTCCGTGAGCAGATGCACATCATCGGCACAGACTATGTTGAGGGTAGATGCATTTGCGGCTGCCGAGCAGGCTGCAAGTAAGTGGCTTTTACCGCTGCCTGCAACGCCCCACAGGTAGATAAAGCGGACAGGTGCGGCACTCCTGCCACTATCTGCATTAAGGGCCAGGCGCAGGCTATGCAGGGCCTCTGCATTGCGGCCGATCACAAAGTTGTCCAGGGACGGCGTTGCGGCCGGCTGTATGTCGAGTAACAGCTGCTTCATTTAAGGTAGGCATCGCTGGCAAGGTAACTTTGCTTGGCATGTTTAAAACCAACGGCCAGCATGGCGCTTACCGGCAACGCTAACAAAATACCGGAAAACCCGAACAGCTCGCCGCCTGCCAGCAGAGCAAAAATCACGATAACCGGATGCAGGCCGATGCGGTCGCCTACCAGCCAGGGGGTGAGCCACATGCTTTCTATACCCTGGCCGATGACGAATACCATGGCGACCGGAATCAGCTCGCCTATGCTATTGAATTGCAGGATGGCAGCCAGCATGGCTAACAAAATACCGGTGGCCGGGCCGAGATATGGCACGAACCCCAGCAGGCCTGCGACCATCCCAATAGGAATGGCCAGTTCAAGCCCTGCCAGCCAAAGGCCGGCAGCGTAGAACACACCCATTAACAACATGACCGAAAGCTGGCCACGCAGGAACTCAGCCAATACTGCATCAATTTCCTCGGCGAGCTCGGTTACTTTTGCAAAATGCCGACGAGGGATCAGCACGGCGATGCGTTTGATCATGCCGTGCCAGTCGCGCAATAAATAGAACAACACGACCGGAACCAGCAGCAGGTTCACTATCCAGCTAATGAGCGCCATGCCATGCGAGCTGAGTGTCACCACCAGCTTGCCGGCGAAATCCGTGGCGGACTTCCAGTTCTTGTTGAATATATCCTGTATCTTTGCGGCATCGATATTCAATGCAATGCCGAAATGCTGTTGCAGCCAGGGGTCCAGCCGCAAACGCATGGTGTTAATGTAGTTGGGCAGTTTTTCGATGACCTGGCTCAGCTCCTTCTGCAGCATGGGCACAATCACCAGCACCACGGCGACCAGAATCGCCAGCAGTAGCAGCATCACCAAAATAGTGGCAGAGCTGCGCTCGACCTGGAACTTGGCGATTTTGTGGCCACTGATGCGATCCACCAGGGGATTGCAGATATAAGCAAAAATGGCCGCGATTAAAAACGGCCCCATAATCGGTAAAAGCAGGTAGGCAATCAAAATTGCGAAGGCAACCAGCAAGATTATGCGGTAATCGGGTAAGAGGTTTTCTCGTTTAGTGGTCATTTAAGTTAAAATTACATAATTCAGTCTGCAAAGACTTACTAATTTATCTTGTAGAAAGCGAGAACTCAACTTGAATTCTAATAATTCAAATGGTGATTCCAACAGCCATTCCGCTAATCCATCCATGAGCTACCGCGACGCGGGTGTTGATATGGAAGCCGGCGACGCTCTGGTAGAGCAGATCAAACCATACGCGAAGCGTACCATGCGCCCGGAAGTTTTGGGTGGGATCGGTGGTTTTGGTTCTCTGTTTGAAGTGCCGAAGAAGTTCAAAAACCCGGTACTGGTGTCCGGCACCGATGGCGTTGGTACGAAACTAAAGCTCGCGTTCCAACTCAATAAACATGACACGGTAGGTATAGACCTGGTGGCGATGAGTGTTAACGACATTCTGGTACAAGGCGCCGAGCCGCTATTCTTCCTCGATTATTTTGCCTGTGGCAAGCTGGAAGTGGGCGTTGCAGCGCAGGTGATCAAAGGCATTGCACAAGGCTGTGAGCAGGCTGGCGCTGCATTGGTCGGTGGCGAAACTGCCGAAATGCCAGGCATGTATCCCGCAGGTGAGTATGATCTGGCAGGGTTTGCTGTTGGCGCGGTGGATAAAGAGGCCATTATTGATGGCACCACGATTGCCGAGGGTGATTTGGTGTTGGGTCTGGCCTCAAGCGGCGCACACTCCAATGGCTATTCGTTCATCCGTAAACTTATCGAAAAATCGGGGATTGATTTTGACAGTGATTTCGATGGCAAGCCATTCCGCGATGTGGTGATGGCACCTACCCGTATTTACGTAAAACCATTGCTTAAACTGCTGGCAGCGATGCCGGTTAAGGGTATGGCGCACATCACCGGTGGCGGTATTACCGAGAACGTGCCGCGCGTGTTGCCGGAAGGCCTCACCGCAGAAGTGAAAAAAGGCAGCTGGCAAGTGCCGCGTTTATTCACCTGGTTGCAAGCCCAGGGCAATGTCACCGATGCCGAAATGCATCGCACCTTTAACTGCGGTATCGGCATGGTGGTCATTGTTTCTCGCGAAAACGCTGCTGCGGCAATAGCGTTACTTAGTGCAGAAGGTGAACAGGTCTGGGAAATTGGCCATATTCGCAAGCAAGCCCAGGACGAAGCGCCTACTGTCGTGGTTTAACCTGCTGCCAACCATTTGGGTGGTGGCGCGTTGAACAAACTCGACATAATCATAGAGATAAATAATGAAAACGTTTTTGCAAGTAATCGCTTTATCTTTGTTATTGATGGCAAGCATTGCACAAGCGGCGCCCAAGCAGGTGGAAGCGGTTTATCAGGCCACGCGTAATGGCCAGCCTTTCGCTACCATCACAGAGACTTTCAGACAGGAGAATGGTCGTTACAGGATCGATAGCGTGACCAAGGGCATAGGCGTCTATGCGCTATTGGGCAAGCGCATATTGAGTAGCGAGGGCGAAGTGACAGTCGACGGCCTTAAACCCAGTCATTTTGAGTTGCATCAGGGCGATAATGTTAAGAAATCCCTGTTTGCAGATTTTGACTGGCCAGCCAAGTTGCTAACCATGAAGGTAAAAGGTAACCCGACTACTGCCCCGCTGGAAAAAGGTGCTCAGGACATATTGAGCCTGGTATATCAGTTCATGTTCGTACAGCCAGAAGGGGACACTTTTGTGTTGCCAGTCACTACGGGTAAAAAGCTGCGCACTTATCAATACCAGGTGACGGAACGTGATGCGGCCATCGAAGTTACTTCCGGAAAGTACAAAACCATCCATATGGTGAATGCCGGCAAGGATAAAGACAGTGACGAGAAAGAGTTATGGTTGGGCGCGGAGAGTCACTACCTGCCGGTCAAACTGATCATGCACGACGATAATGGCGCGGCGATAGAGCAGACCTTAACCAGCCTGCATGTTGAGTAAGTCCTTTAAACAACTTGAGTTAAATGTTTATTGGCGCTCTGGCATTGCGCTGACTTTGTCTGTCATGCTGCATTTTTTGTTCATCGGCGGCGCTGAGTGGTATATGCCGGTGCCTGCCGATGAACCCGTTTTGATTAGTGCTGAACTTGTCAAACTACCATCAGTCACGCCGCCACCGGTTACTCCAAAAACGGTAGCTAAACCGCTGCCAGCGAAGCCAAGAATTAAACCACGTAAAGCCATCGGCCAACCTCAGCCGGTACAGTCACAGCCCATGCAGCCAGAAACGACACTAACAGTGCCAGATGTGGAGCCGGTCGCGGAGGCGGTCCATGAGCATGGGCCAGTGACCGATACGGAAACGCAGCCAGATACGGCCGCTGATAACCAAGCGCCAACCGATGGGGCAGAGGATCAAAGCGCATCGGTAGATATGCTACCTGCGCCAAACTACGTTTCCATAGATTATGACGTCAGTCGGGGTGGAGACAGCAGCAGCATAGGCACAACGCATGTGAGTTATATTGCGAAGGCGGATGGGAGTTACCAGCTTCGCAGCGAAACGGCTGCCAAAGGCCTGGCCTCTTTATTTTTTCCCAGCAAGCTGGTGCAGCTCAGCAGTGGCCGGGTAACGGAAAAAGGCTTGCAGCCACTTAATTTCTCCTATGAGTTTGGCAATAATCCTGATAAGTATCAGCATGCAGATTTTGATTGGTCGGCTGGGCAGCTTACAATGCATACCGGCAAGGGTGATAAAACCGTGGCTTTGCCGCCAGGCACCCAGGATTTGCTCAGTTTTATGTACCAATATATGTTTGTTGCGCCATTGGAGAATCTGCAACTGACAGTGACCAATGGCAAGAAGTTGAGTCAGTATATATATAGTTTCGAAGGGGAGGACACGCTCTATACCGAGATTGGGGAGGTGCGTACCGTGCATATCGTCAAAAGTAGCGGCGAAGGCGAAGAAAAAACAGAGCTGTGGCTCGCTCCAGATCATTATTACCTACCCATTAAAATTAGCAAAAGAGAAAAGGATGGCAAACAGTACGAGCAGATTGTGACTCGTATTTCTGTCAAATAAGTAAACATGAACACCATAAACCCGAATTTATTACGCCTGGCCGGCATGGCGCTGGCCGATGTGCTTTCCGGCACTGGCCCGGCCGATGTCAAGCTGGGCTGGTTCTTCAAGCAGAACCGCGAACTGGGTACCAAGGACAGAGCTTTTGTCGCTGAGTCCGTCTATGGCGTGTTGCGCCGCAAGTCTTACCTGGCGTACGTGGCCGATGGTGAGGATCCACGTAAGCTGTTGCTGGCATGGCTGCTGCGCGTGCAGGGCATGAGTATGCGTGACCTGGATGAAGTGATGAACAAGCAGCAAAAAGAATGGGCGCATGAAATCAAGGCCAAGAATACTGATGACTTACCCAGGTATATGCAGGCAGATCTGCCTGAGTGGTTTTGGAACAGCCTGATCGCTCAATACGGCGAGGAACAAGCGCTCACTATCGCCCGCAGCATGCACCAGCCTGCGCCACTTGATTTGCGCGTGAATCTGGTAAAAACCAATCGTGAGGATGTGCTGGCTAAATTTGCCTCTGAACATACCGAGGTGCAGGTGACGCCGCTTTCACCAACCGGCATCCGTATGGGCCAGAAAATGACCATCAGCCGCCATAAGCTGTTTACCGACGGCATGATAGAAGTGCAGGATGAAGGCAGCCAGTTGCTGGCGCAGCTGGTGGCACCAAGACGCGGCGAAATGATTGCCGATTTCTGTGCCGGTGCCGGCGGTAAGACGTTGGCGATGGGGGCGTTGATGCGCAACTCCGGCCGCCTGTATGCTTTTGATGTATCCGAAAAGCGTCTGCAGAACCTGGGCGTGCGCCTCAAGCGCTCCGGCCTGTCTAATCTGCATGCACAAGTAATTACCAGTGAAGCAGACCCTAAACTCAAGCGTCTTAATGCCAAGTTCGACCGTGTGCTGGTGGATGCGCCATGTAGCGGCCTGGGTACCTTGCGCCGCAATCCCGATTTGAAATGGCGCCAGACGCCACAAGACATTATTGAGCTTACTGCCAAGCAAACCCGTATTCTTGATCGTGCAGCTAAGCTGGTGAAAGCGGGTGGGCGTTTGATCTATGCTACTTGTAGCCTGTTGCAGGAAGAAAATGAACAGATTGCCGATGCGTTTCTGGCGAGCCATCCTGACTACACTCTGGTCAATGCCAACCAGATTCTGGCGCAGCAGAAAATTGACCTGGACACTGGCGTTTACCTGAAGCTGTTGCCGCACCTGCACCAGACCGATGGTTTTTTTGCAGCGGTATTTGAGAAGGTTGCGGCGACAGTCGAGAAAAAGAAACCAGAGGCGGCGCTGACAGAAAAAGTTGAAACGTCAGCCATTGTGGAAGAGCAGCCAGTACCGGAAGCTGTACCGGAGCCTGCCAAGCCGAAAATGGCGGCGGTTAAGAAGGCACCGGCAGCTAAAAAAACTGCCGCTACTAAGGTGGATGTCACTGAAGAGGTTGTAGCTGCTGAGGCAGAGCCAAAAGTAGCGAAGGCCAAAACGGTTAAACCTAAAGTTGCCAAGACTAAAGTAGTTGAGTCCGCAGAAGTTAAACCCAAGGTAGCTAAAGCTAAAGTAGTAAAAACTAAGGCCGCATCCAAAAAGGCCGATACCGAGGCGGACGAGTAATGAAATTGCCCAGCCTTAATATTCAGATACTCCTTGGTGCAGTATTTGGAATTGCGGTTGGGTTGTATTTTCATGGGCTTGGGCAGGATGACTCACTAGTCCAGGCTGGTTTGTATAGCAGCGGTATCGTTGGCGGTATCTTTATCGATCTGCTCAAGATGATCTTGGTGCCTTTGGTGTTTACTTCTATTGCAGTTGGTGTTGCCAACCTGCAGGCGCATAAGCAGGTGCATCGTGTCTGGGTAAGCACGCTGACATTCTTTGTTTTATCCATGGCGGTGGCGATATTACTGGCATTAATTGCCAGTAATATATTTCGCCCAGGCGAGGGTATGCACCTAGCCATGTTTGCCGACAATATGCAGAACTTCCAGGCCAAGCAGCTCAGCCTGGCAGATTTCTTCACGCAGTTCTTTCATAGTCTATTTCAAAATCCATTCGCCGCGCTGGCGAAGGGGGATGTGCTGGCAGTGGTCATTTTTGCGCTGTTTGTCGGTATTGCCCTGGTCATAGGGGGTGATCGCTACCGCAATATACTGGCCGTGCTGCAGGAGTTCCTGGATCTGACCATGCGCATGGTGGGCTGGATCATGCATCTGGCCCCTCTGGGGATTATGGCCTTGCTGATCAAGCTTACAGCTACGCAGGATGTAGCTTTGCTGGAGAGCCTGGGGAAGTTTGTCGCGGTGGTGGTCGGCACCACGCTGCTGCATGGAGTGGTTATACTGCCGCTGGTTTTATATCTAGTCACCGGCAAGACGCCGCTATGGTTCTGGCGGGGTGCGAATGAAGCGCTAGCGACAGCCTTTGCTACCAGCTCCAGCTCTGCAACATTGCCAGTCACGCTGCGTTGCGTAGAGCAAAACTTGCAGGTAAGGCCGGAGATTGCAGGCTTTGTCATCCCGCTAGGGGCTACCATCAATATGGACGGCACTGCGCTTTACGAGGCTGCTGCTGCATTGTTTATTGCGAATCTGGCGGGTGTTGAACTTAATATGGTGCAACAGCTGGTGGTATTCTTCACGGCCATGATCGCGGCTATGGGCGCGCCCGGCATCCCCAGTGCCGGCATGGTGACCATGGTGATGGTGCTGCAGTCTGTGGGTCTGCCTGCTGAAGCTATTGCCATCTTGCTGCCCATAGACCGTTTGCTGGATACCCTGCGTACCACCGTAAATGTAGAGGGCGACATGGTAGGAAGCCAGGTAGTGCAGAAGTTCGTTGGTGCTAATCGTTAGGGTGAAGTGAGTTGAGTGCTTTTATTTTTCGTCCGGCTGTGCCGGATGAGGCCATGCAGATTGCGGCCATGATCAATGCATCTTACCGTGGCGAAACCAGCCGGCAAGGCTGGACCACGGAAGCAGACCTGCTGGATGGCTTAAGAACCAGCGAGAGTGAAGTCAGCCAGCTGATTCAGTCGCCACACGCCATGATTATGCTGTGCTTAAAAGATACCGGGCAAGGTAGCGAGCTGATGGGTTCGATACTGATGGAAAGACAGGATGACAGCGTGCATGTCGGCATGTTTGTGGTGCAGCCGGGGTTGCAGAAGCAAGGCATAGGCAAGCAGTTGCTGGCAGCCGCAGAAAACGCGGCAAAGCAGCGTTGGGCTGCGAGCAAGTTCAGCATGATGGTCATCACACTGCGCCACGAGCTGATCGCGTTTTACCAGCGGCGTGGCTACAGGCGCACCGGCATATTCAAAGAGTTTCCCGTGAATCCCGAAATATGGCGCCCTAAAGTTGAGGGTTTGCTTCTGGAAAAGCTGGAAAAACCCTAAGCCATTTTAGCTTTGCGTCTGTTTGCGAAATGCAGCAAACCATTCATCGTCAGCGAATATACCGCAGGCACTACCACCAGGGTTAACAGCGTAGATGAGATCATGCCGCCTATCACCGCGATAGAAAGCGGGCCATTGGTTTCTGACCCAGCACCAAAGCCCAAGGCAGCTGGCAGCAATGCCAGGATGATAGTCAATGATGTCATTAGCACTGGCCTTAATCGAATCGGGCAAGCCTCTCTCAGCGCTTCATTAATGGGTTTGCCTTGCTCGCGTAGCTGGTTGGTAAGATCGACCAGCAAAATCGAATTCTTGGCGACCAGACCTATCAGCAACACCAGGCCTATCATCGAGAAAATATTCAGCGAATTTCCCGTCAGCCATAGCGCCATTACGCCGCCAATAATGGCGAGTGGCTGCGCCAGCATGATAATCAGCGGCTGCAGGAAGGAGTTGAACTGGCTGGCCAGCACCATATACAAGAGGATGAGTGCAAGCCCGAATACGAAGGCCATGTTCTTGACAGTCTTGGCAAGCTCTTCCGCCTGCCCGGTCAGGCGTACATTGTAGCCGGGCGGCAATAGCTCGGCAGCGTTAGCCTTGACGATATCGACAGCTTCACCCAGCGGCATGATAGGGTTGGCATAGATGTTGGCGGCATATTGCAGATCGAAGCGGCCGATAACCGCAGCCCCTAGTTCCTGCTTGAAACTGGCGACTGAATCCAGTCGGACCAGATCGCCGCTGGTGCTACGCAGGTAAATCTTGGTGAGATCGCTGGGCTGGATAAAACTGCCTTCCTTGGCCTTCAGGCGAATGTCGTAACGCTGACCATCACCTGGGTCATCGTTGAATTTGGCAATATCGATGCCACCGGTATAAAGACTGAGGGCGGTGGCGATATCCGTGGCGGAGATACCGAGGCTGGCAGCACGCACCCTATCCACTTTCATTACCAGCTGCGGCAGGTCAAGCTGCATGTCCAGGTCGACTTTGCCCATGCCGGATGTGTTGCCCAGTTTTTGCTGCAAGGCCTTGCCCAGCAAACCAACCTGCTGCAGGTTGGGGCCGGTCAGGTTGAACTGCAGTTTCTCCGGGCGCTGCCCACCGACAATAGCCACTGCGGCGGGGAATGCACGTACTCCGGGAATATCGTCAAACTCATCACGCAGTTTCTTGACCAGGTCTTTCTGGCTGAGTTTGCGCTCGTTACGATCTTTGAGGCGTATGCTGATGTTGCCCTGATTGACCTGGCCTTGAGAGCCCAGGCCGATGGTGCCGAAGTAGCTGGCGATTTCCGAGGGATGTCCTGCCAGTAATTTTTCCAGTAATTCCAGGCGACTGTTGGTGTATTCCAGGCTGGAACCCAGAGGCGTTTTGAAGTTCACCACAAAACGTCCTTCATCGGCCTCAGGTACAAATTCCTTTTGTACCTTGCTGAAGAAGAAACCGCTGGAGGCAACTACCAGTAGGGTGGCAATCACTACTTTCCAGCGGTGTAACAATGCCCAGCCCAGTAGTTTGATATAGATGCGGTCCATGCGGTTAAACATGCCATCCAGCCAGTAGTATAACTTGCCGTGCTGATGCTCAATTTTAAGGTAGCGCGAGCATAGCATGGGTGTCAGCGTGAGCGACACCATGAGTGATACCAGCACACCGAAAGTGACCACCACCGCGAAGGACTTGAAGAACTTGCCCATGATGCCTTCCATGAAGATGACCGGGGCAAAAATACAGACCAGAGCCAGCGTGGCGGCAGTGACGGCAAATGCTACTTCGCTGCTGCCAGTGCTGGCGGCTTGTCTGGCGGCCTCGCCGTCATTGAATGCGGGATTGCCGGCTGCCCCTTCCTCCAGTCGTTCTCGGTGGCGGTAGATATTCTCCAGCACCACTATGGCATCATCTACCACTACCCCGATCAGCAGCAGCAAAGCCAGCAATGTCATGGTGTTGAAAGTGAAGCCGGAGAAGTACATGACGGCAACCGCACCCAGTAACGATACCGGGATGGCAGTGGCGATAATCAGGGTGGAGCGTATGGAGCGTAAAAACAACCAGACAATAAGTGCGGCCAGCAAAGTACCTTCGACCAGATGTTCCTTGAGCGAGCTGACCATTTCCTTGATGAAGAGCGCATCGTTGGTGGAGACATCAATGCGCATGCCGGGTGGCAGGGTGGGGCGAATTTCAGCATCCAGGCGGCGTTCTACTTCATCAATAATGGCAACGGTATTGGCATTGGCAACCTTGATGATACCCAGGCCCACAGTGGGCTCGCCATTGTAGTGCGCCAGCTGGCGGTAATCGGTGAGGCCATCTTCCAGTTCCGCCACGTCTTTGAGCCTGACGGGCGCACCATCACGATAGGTCACTACCAGCTCGGCCAGGTCGTGCAGGTTATGAAACTCCAAATCCAACTTCATTAGCCTTTCAGCTTTTTCGCCGACCAAAAAGCCGCCCGGCAGTTGGATATGCTCTTTCTGGAATGCCGTAATCAGGTCATTAGCCACCAGGTGGTAAGCGGTCATGCGTTCCGGCAGCAAGTTCACGCGTATAGTGCGATCGCGTCGTCCACCCAGGCGTACTTCCCCCACGCCATTGATGGTTTCCAGCTTTTTCTTTAAGACATTAAAGCCATACAGATTGAGTTGTTGCACGGTACGGTCGCCACGCAGTGCCAGCCACATGATGGGTTGTGCATTGGTTTGGACTTTCTGCACTACAGGCGGGTCAGCATCGTCAGGCAGGCGGCGTAATACCTGGTTTACCTTGGATTGCACCTCGTTATAGGCAACATCAATGTCTTTTTCCAGACTGTAAGTCATGGTGATGACGGATACGCCGGGGGAGGAGCTGGATTGGATATGCTCAATGCCTGGTGTCGTATTGACCGAGGTTTCGATAATGCTGGTGATGCTGGCATCGACAATATCGGGGTTAGCGCCTTTCAGCGTGGTGCTGATCGAGATGATGGGGAACTCGATATAGGGAAAGCGATCAAGGCCGATACGCTGGTAGCTGATAATGCCGAACAGCACCAGCACACCGGACACCATCCACGCCAGTACATGGCGGCGTATCGATAACTCGGGCAAGGTCATGGCTTGGCCTGCTGTGCTGGTTGTTGTAGATTAACCTTGGCCTTGTCGGTGAGGAAAGCCGCACCATCCACCGCTACGACTTCACCGGCTGACAGGCCTTCGGTGATTTCTACCTTGCCAGCTTGCCGTAGCCCGGTCTTGACGATACGTTGCTGCGCGAGATTGTCCTTGATGACATACACCACTTCACCTGCAGGCCGCAGGACCAGGCTTTGCTCAGGCACCACCACAGCGTTTTCATGCTCGCCCATGATGACACTGCCATTGACGCTGGCCCCGGCTTGCCAGCCCGGCTCATCAACCACATCGGCAATCACATCTACCGCACGGTTATTGCTACCTATTAACGGCTTAAGCTCGCCTATGGTCGAGATGACTTCAGTAGGGGAGGTTGGAGTGCTGAGCCTTACTTTCAGGCCCGGTTGCAGTGTCGCGGCGATACTCTCGGGGTAAGGCAAATGCGCGCGCAGGCGTTTGCTGCTGATAATCTGCAGTAAAGGGTCGCCGACTTTGACGTAGTCGCCGACGGAAACAATCTGTTTTTCTACCACGCCGTCAATAGGCGCGATTACATGCGTTTTGCTGCCTGTATGCGAAACGCTATCGAGTCGAGAACGCGCACCGGCGAGCTGTTCTTTCAATGCCGCTTGCTGGGTGGTGAGGTCGTCCAGCGCATTTTTTGAGATAAAGTTTTTTTGTACCAAGGCCTGGTTACGCTCTACCAGACGCCCCTGGTTGCTCAGCAAGGCCTGCAGTCTTGCTACTTCAGCCTGCGCTTCCGCGCGCTGAAGCTGATAGTCGGTGGCATCCAGCAACACGATCAGTTCGCCTTTGCTGACCTTCTGGCCAGGGTTGGCCAGCACTTTGGTGACGCGTGCCGCCACTTCGGCGGCTACTGTCGGATCCATCAGGCCTTCAATCGTACCCACTGCCTCTTCACGAATTTCCAAATTGGTCGTTTGCGCGTTGACAGTGCTAACGAGTGTGGGCGCCGGTGTTTTTTTGGCATCATCATCTTTTTTGCTGCAGGCTGATAAAGTCAGGCCCAGGCAAATCCCCAGTGTGAGCAATTTATTCAGTGGTAAATGGTTGAACATTGTGCAGAGCGCTTTCTCATTATTTTTTATGCAGGCGTCAGAGTATAACTTTAGTCACTTAAGCAGCGGATGAATTCACTTGTGACCAGTCGAAATAGGGCCCGGGGTCAGTTTTTCTGCCTGGGGCGATGTCTGAGTGGCCTACCACATCCTGAATGTTGTACTGTTGCTGTAGTGCAGTCAGTAAATGATTGAGCGTGACATACTGGGCGGCTTCAAACGCCTCAAAATCACTTCCTTCCAGCTCAACTCCGACAGAGAAGTCGTTGCAGCGTTCACGCCCTTGCCAGCCTGATGCGCCGGCATGCCATGCACGGTGGCTGCATGGTACAAATTGCAACAGGCTGCCATCGCGTCGGATAAAGAAGTGAGATGAGACCCTGAGCTGGTAGATCTGCTGATAGTAAGGGTGCGCATTGGGGTCCAGCCGGTTGGTGAATAGCTCGGTCACGCCATTGCCCCCATATTGTTGCGGGGGCAGGCTGATGTTATGTATCACTATCATGGAAATTTCGCTGCCCGCCGGACGTTCATCCTGGTTGGGAGACTCAATATAGTGCGCACCAGAGGCGATACCCCGGGAGTTAATTTTGTGAGGATTCATGTTTCATTCAGTGTTTTCCGATAAAATTCGCCATTAACTACATTCATTGGTAAGCCCACCATGGTATTTTTCCAGCTATTCCTGATGCTCATCGTGATTCTAATCGCGGCCGAAGTCTTTACCAATGCCCTTGAACATTTAGGCGAAAAATTAAAGATTTCAGAGGGTGTAACAGGGTCGCTGTTTGCTGCAGTAGGCACTGCCCTGCCGGAAACCTCAGTGCCACTGCTGGCATTGCTGGCAGGTACACAAAACGTGCAGACCAATGAAGAGATTGGCGTAGGCGCCATCCTCGGTGCGCCCTTAATGCTGGCCACGCTGTCTATTTCGTTGATGGCATTGTCAGTACTTAGTAAGCGCGGTAAACATGGCGCGCTTCGCCCGGAGCATACAGGGCTAACGCGCGACCTGGATTTTTTCCTGATTGCCTTCGGCTTTGCAACGGTTGCGCTGTTTATACCGCATACGCTGACAGCGGTGCGTTATGGCCTGGGTTTTTGCATGGTCATGATTTATTTCATCTATATCATGTTGACGATACGCGCTTCAAAGGGGTTGGTCAGTGAGGGGCACGCGACTGAAGCGGATAATCCCATGTTTCTTTGCCGCCTCGGCTTCCCCAACAAAATGCCAGTCATTTCATTGCAGTTGGTGTTGGGCTTGATATTACTGGTGGCTGGAGCCAAAGGCTTTATCAATGGTGTGGAAGAAGCTGCGGATATGATAGGTATTTCGGCGCTGTTGTTATCGTTACTGATCATTCCGATTGCAACTGAGCTGCCGGAAAAAGTAAACAGTATCCTGTGGATACGCAAAGGCAAGGATACGCTGGCCTTTGGCAACATCACCGGCGCCATGGTGTTTCAAGGTACGCTATTACCTGCAATCGGGATTATGCTCACGCCTTGGCAGCCAAGGATAGAGGTGTTATCCGGGGTGGTGATTACCTTGCTGGCAGCGGCATGGTTGAGGTTGCTGGTGGCGCGTGGCGGCATCAAGGTGTGGCATTTATGGATCAATGGCGCGCTGTACGTTACCTATCTGGCGATCGTATTATTGTAAGTTCGCTAAAGACTAATTCTATTCCGGCGGTTGTTCTTTTTCGTCGTCGTCTTTACTCAGTCCCAGCTTTGACAGTCGATAGCGCAGAGTACGAAAGCTCACTCCTAAAAGTTTAGCCGCTGCGGTTTTGTTCTGCCTGGTTTTTTCCAGGGCAACGAGAATAGCCTGTTTTTCAATGTGTTCGAGAAATTCCGGCAAGGCCACATTATCATCCAGTGCAATCGCGGCATTGTTTGCAGCGGTTGGCAGCGTTTCTGCCGGTAATGACAAATCCTGAATGCAGATGCTATTGCCATCGCACATGGTAAGCGCGCGCTCAATAATGCTTTCCAGCTCCCTTACATTTCCCTTAAAACGATGTTGCATCAGAAGGCTGGCAGCATCAGCATCGATTTTAGGCGCTGGAGTGCGCATATGGTCGGACTGTTTTTTTACCAGGTACTCGGCAATGACAGGAATATCCTGGGGAATGTCGCGCAGCGCCGGCATTTTTAATGCAATCACGTTTAGCCGGTAATATAGGTCCTGGCGGAAGGCTCCTTTTTCCATCATTGCGCCCAAGTCGCGCTGTGTTGCACTGATGATGCGCACATCAATGGCTTCATCCTCACTTGCGCCCTGCACACGTACCTTCTTTTCCTGAATGATGCGCAGCAGCTTGACCTGCATGGCTAATGACAGGTCAGATACATCATTCAGGAACAATATACCGCCGTTAGCTGCCTGAAATAAACCTCGCTTATCCTGCGTAGCGCCGGGGAAAGCGCCTTTTTTGTGGCCGAAGAATTCGCTTTCTATTAAATGCTCGGGAGTCGTGCTGCAATTGGCGGTTACAAAAGGGCCATCACGCCGGGCGCTATTCTGGTGTATCAGCCTTGCTGCCAGCTCTTTACCGGTTCCGGCCTCGCCATTGATGTACACCGGTGCCTGGTTGCGTGCGCATTTTTCTATGCTGGTACGTACCTGCGAAAGGGCTGGTGATTCCCCTGCCAGGTTTAAGAAGCTGTCTACGCCGCTGGATGATTGCGGCTGGGATAACTTAAGCGCCGATTGCACCAATGGACGCAGTTGCTGCAGCGAAATTGGTTTTGTGAGGTAGTCAAATGCGCCAGCCTTGAGGGCTGATACTGCATTCTCGGCACTGCCAAACGCAGTGATGACCGCTACAGGCAAGCCTATGTGATGTTGGCCGATATGGCGGACCAGGTCGAGGCCATTGCCATCTGGCAGGCGCATATCAGTCAGGCAGAGGTCATATTGGCGTTGCCTGAGCATGAACTTTGCGTCATCCAGATTCTCCGCGCTGTCAGCTTTGATGCCCATGCGCTCCAACGTGATGACCAGTAATTCACTCAGGTCTGTTTCATCATCTACGATCAGGCAACTGGGTCTCTTAATGGTATCAGGCATTAGATTTTCTGACTTGTATGGTAAACAGGCTACCTGGGTTGCGGTTGGTATATTTAATTGTAGCGCTATTTGCTTCGCATAGCTCACGGGCGATATAAAGACCTAAGCCCGTGCCCGTTGCTTCAGTGGTATAGAAGGGTTCAAACAGATGGGCTTGTGCTTGTTCCGGTATGCCGGGACCATCGTCCACAATCTCAATGCTGGCGTGACGACTTCGGGCTGTCGTGCGTAATGTCAGCGTCAGGCTCGCCTCTGCTTGACGGCTATGCCGCCAACCATTCCGGCATAAATTCCATAGAATCTGGTGTAAATGCCTTCTGTCGAACAGGATATGTATCGCGTTGTTTTCCTGGTGGAGTTGAAACCTGCCGGTTGGGATGTTCTCTATCTGACAGAACTGCTCATGGAAATCACTCAGAAAGTCATTGAGAGCGATGGTTTCTTGCTTGGTGCGGTCGCGCCGGTTCAGCTCCAGTACATCCTTGACCATCTGATCCATACGTTGCACATTGTCGGAAATGATCTGCAGCATGCGCTGGGAGGCAGGATCCCGAGCCTCATCTTCCTGCAGCAATTGGGTGGCATGGCTGATTGCGCTCAATGGGTTGCGTATTTCGTGGGCAATATTGGCCGTTAGCTGGCCCAGAGCGGCGAGTTTCAGCTGTTGTGCCTGTGCCTGCATCTGGCTCCAGTCCTCAATGAAAATGACCGCGCCTTGCTTGCGATCGTTGCCGACAGGCATAAAGCGTAATTTGAGCTCTTTTTCGGCGGATGTCAGTTTTGCTGTACTCGATTTGGTGGAGCTTTCTTCATTCATCCAGTGACGCATGAACGCCGCCAGCTCGGGTGAGTAATCTTCGAGGAGTTGAGAATGTGAATCTTTATTGTTGATGTTAAGCAAGTCAGCTGCTTGGCTGTTATGGTGGCGCAGTTTGAACTCATTATCGACAACCAGTACGCCATCCTGCATTTCCTGAGTAATCAATGCGTTAATCTGCCCAAGATTTTCTAGGTCAACTTTGTGCTGCGATGCCAGCGACTCGCTGTGATAGGTACGTTTTGCAAAACTATGCGCCAGCCAGGCCGTAGCGAAGCAGCTCAGGCAAAGCATTACGGCGTGGGTGTAGTCGTCATAGTGCTCATCCCATGAAATTAGCTGGTATGACTGTTCCAGCAACAATGCGATGCTGGCGACGGCCGCATAAAATAAAGCCAGTCGGCCCTGGCTAATCAGGCTGGCGGCGGCAATTGCAGTGACTAGTAATAAGCCTAAGCCGCTTTTAATACCTCCTGCGGCGTACATCATTACCACAATGAAGCAGATATCAGTGATGACTAGCAAGGTAACCTGACGGTCAAATTTTGGCCATCTTAGCCAGGTAAAGACTGTGGCTAACAGGCCAAATATAAAGTAACCGGCGGCGAACTCAAGGTACAGCGTGCTGTTATAGTTTTCGCGGAAGCTCTTCTCCGGTGTAAGAAAGTGCGAGCCTATGAAAATGCATGCGAGGATGATGCGATATAGATTGAATACGCTTATAGAGCGCCAGTAGGTATTTGCCTCGTTATTGTTGATGGCTAGCCCGGCGATGGCATTCATGAGGAATGTTTGCTATGCGCTTCGCAACAGAAGTATTGGCCTTCAATAAGCAGGCTATCGCTTTTTGGCAGATGCACGCCGCAATGGGCGCATTGCACCATGTTTTCAGACATGCTCTCAGCGGCATTTCCAGCAGCAGATTCTGGTTTTTGTGGCGGCTCTACACTTCGGCCATAACGTTTTAGCACTGTAATGATCAGCCATATTGCAAGGGCGAGAAGGAGGATTTTTCCCATAATGACGCAGTCGTAGAAATAGTGTGTTGAACGGATTGTAGCGAAAAGCGCGCAGTAGAACAAAAATCAAACCTGATATACTCTGCGGGCAAGCAAGAATTCAATAAGTTTGATGCAGTAAAGCATGAAATCAGGATAGCGTAGATATTTAATAGATGGCAACAGCACAGGAATTATCAGACTTTCTCGCACAAGTTGAGCGCCGCGCTTTTAAACAGACGGCCTATGCCGTACGGGATGATCATGCCGCGCTCGATATAGTGCAGGATGCCATGCTAAAGCTCGCTGAGAACTACGGTGCGCGGCCGGTCAACGAGTATCCCATGTTGTTTCAGCGCATATTGCAAAACACCATGCGGGATTACTGGCGCCGGCAAAAAGTCCGTAACCTATGGACAACCTTACTGTCATCGTTTGGCGGCACGGGCGAAGATGGGGATGAGCGCGATCCGCTGGAAACCCTGGAGTCGGATGATAATGACGACAGTGATGAGCCGCCGGCGCAGCTTGAGCGCAGCCAGACTATTGCTATAATTGAAGCGGCTTTACAAAAGTTACCTGCACGTCAACGTGAAGCATTCGTGATGCGTTACTGGGAGGAAATGGACGTAGCTGAAACTGCTGCTGCAATGGGCTGTTCGCAAGGTAGCGTTAAAACGCATTGTTCCCGCGCGGTGCATGCCCTTGCCATCACGCTGGAGAAAAGCGGGCTTAAAAAGTCATAAGCTTTAAAAGAGATACTTAAAAAGGGTCACTTAAGCTGGATAACTTGTATAAAGGATACTAGTGCTCGAAAAATCAGAAATCGGGTGCTGGATCAACAACGAATGAAACAAGGTCGAATGAATCAGGAACAAGAAACCGCAAGAGAAATCATCCGCTTGCTGGATGAGAAAGCTGCCGTGCTGGACGACAAAATCGTTAGCAGGCTGGCTAGTGCTCGCCAGCAGGCTGTATCAGCGCATGCCCAGCGTGCGCGAGTGTCAGCGGATGTTCAGTCTGGAGGTTTGTTGCGCCTGTTTGGCGACTATATTCACCATCATCGCGCATTAATGTCTACTGCTGCACTTTGCGGTGCAGTTTTAATTGCATTTGTCGTGACACAACAGATGTCAGGGCAGGACGTATCGGAGCAGGGGGACGCTTTCCTGTTGAGTTCTGAATTACCGCCGGAAGCTTATGCGGATAAAGGTTTTGATACATGGCTAGCGCAAAACTCGCAGCATTAATATTATTGATCAGTCTCGCTTCAGGTTTTGCCTATGCCGACAGTGGCGCTGAGAAAAGCTGGTCGCAACTCAGTGATAGCCAGCGCAAGGTGCTGGCCCCACTGGCTTCAGACTGGGACACTTTGCGCCCATGGCAACGTGAAAAAATGCTGGATATCGCACGGGATTACCCCAAGATGAATGCGCAACGCCAAGAGCGGATACAGCAGCACTTGTCTAACTGGAGCCGTATGACGCCATTTGAGCGTGAGAATGCACGGAAAAAGTATCAGCAGTTCCAGGCCTTGTCACCGGAAAAGAAGCTCGAGTTACGTAACAAGTGGCGTGATTACCAGAATCTGCCGGAAGAGCAGCGTGAGGCGCTACGCAAAGAGCACCCGGAAATTTATGGTAAGGAAGACCTGGAAAATTAGTCTTCTGGTACACGCATCTATTACTTCACAGCACCTGCATTGAACACTCCCAGCCTTTTCAAGCGCATTGCCAGCATGCTTTACGAAGCGCTGCTGCTGATAGCTTTGCTTGCCGCTGCTACACTACTATTCCTGCAGCTATTCGGTGATGCTACATTGCCGCCTAAACATTATTACCTACAAGTCTACCTATGGCTGATAGCAGGTGCTTACTTTGTCTGGTGCTGGATTAAGAGCGGGCAGACACTAGCCATGCAGACTTGGCGCATCCGTGTGGTGGGGCCCGGCGGGCAGCCGCTGACATTGAGCCATGCCTGTAAACGCTATGTACTGGCGACCATGTTTTTCGGGGCGGGGTTTATCTGGGCTTTATTCGACAGGGAGGGCCAGTTCCTGCATGACAGGTTGACTGGTAGTCGGCTGGTGATAGTTAAAAAGTGAATGGGTGGGAATAAGCCGGTTTATCGGCGCTCTACCCAGAACAGCATGAGCAGGCCGGTGATCAAGAACAACAAAGTGGGCGTGACGGCGCTAAAGAGCACCGACCAGTCATTCAATAAACCCAGATGCACAAATACGCGATTCAGCACCTGGTAAAAAATACCCAGCATAATACCGGCAAAAATCTTGGCACTTGCACCGCCTGCACGCTGCTGCAGAAAGCCAAAGGGCAAGGCCAGTATCACCATGACAAAACAGGCTAACGGGTAAACCATTTTTGCCCATAGTGCAACTTCGTGGCGGGAAGTTTTTTGCTTGTTAAGGCTCAAGTGACGAATATAGAAATACAAATTCCAAGCGGACATCTTTTCTGGCACCACCAGCAGTACATTTAGTAATTCCGGTCGTATCAGTGATTGCCATTGTGCTTCAGGAAAGAAGCTGGACTGAATGTTGTTCTGGTTAAAATGGGTTTGAGTCACATCCCGCAATTGCCAACCTTTGCCGTCAAAACGACCAGTTTTGGCATTACTGATGTTGCGTAAGCGAAACTCCGGATCAAATTCGTAGATGTGGATATTGAGCAAAGCCGCATCTGGCATCACGTCCTCCACATTGACAAAACTATTACCGTCTTTTACCCACAATCCAGAACGAAAGTCTTGCGCAATGACTGAGTCAGTGGCTTTGATGCGGATACGCTGCGCAGTTTTTTCGCTTAAGGGGGTAACCAGTTCGCCGACAATAAAGGTCAGCAACGCGAATATTAAGCCGACACGTAATAATGCAAAGGCGATGCTGCTGACCGGCACACCACTGACGCGCAATATGATCAATTCTGAGTGGCGTGCAAACTGGCCTAGTGCATACATGGTGCCCACCAGGACGGCTACCGGCACGACCTCGTAGACATGTCCCGGCGCACTTAATAATACGAACAGTAAAACCTTGCCCAGGCCGTAACTGCCCTTGCCTATGCTTTCCAGTTCTTGGATCAGGTCGAAGAACGCGAACATCGCCAGGAGCGCAAACATGATAAACAGAATGCTAACCACGATCTCCTGTGTTAAATAGCGATTGATAATCTTCATTTGCTACGCAACTTAAAGGCGCTCAGTTTTGGGATGATGGGGAGCTGGAAAATACGGCGATAAAACAGATATATCGTCAATAGTAAAAAGAACAGATGTACCGGCCATAAACCGATGATAGCGCTGACTTTGCCCTGGGCAAGCCAAGCCTGCATGATGCTTAATAAATTGTTGTAGATAATATAAATGAGTATGGCAATCATCATATTGGCTGAGCGTCCGGCCCGTGGGTCGACAAAGCTGAGCGGAATGGCCAGCAGCACCAGAATGAAGGCGGAAATAGGAATTGCCAGGCGCCATTGTAATTCTGCATTGTTGTTGGGGTTGTGGTTTTTTAGTAGCTCCATGCTGTCGGTAGACTGGGTGGTTGGTGGCTGCTGTTTTACCTCGGCAGGTTCAATACGGATGGCGTAACTCTCGAACTGCGTGGTGGAAAATTCTGGAGTGTTCGGTTTGCCTTCATAGCGGCGGCCTTGTTCCATCACCAGAAAGTTGTCGCCATTGGCTGCAGTATCGCGATGCCCGCTGGCGGCGACTATGATTCCCAGTCGTTGGTGTTGTATGCTTTGCACGAATATATTTTTGACAACATTGCCAAGCTCATCGAAGCTTTCAATGAAGAATACGCGGTCAGCTTGTCGGGACTCCTTGAAAACACCAGGACTGATGGATGCCAGGTCATCACGGCTTTTGAGCTGGTCTGCAAAGTCTGCGCCCTTGTGTGTGGCCCACGGGGTAACGAACAGGCTTAAAAAGGCAATGACCAGGATGACCGGTACTGCAAAAGTCAGTACCGGACGTATCCAAGATGCAATTCCCAGTCCCGAGCTAAACCAGACCACCATCTCGCTATCACGATGCCAGCGGGAAAGTGTTAGTAAAACTGCCAGGAATAAGGTCAATGAGAGTAGCATGGGCTGGAACTTAATCATGCTGAAGCCCAACAAAGTATTGATGGCATCGCTGGCCAGGCTGCCTTTAGCCGCGACGCCTATATAGAATGCAGCGCGTTGTGCGACCACTATCCCGACCAGCACCACAAATGCGCCGATGGCCGTGCTAGCAAGCTCCTGGATTAGTGATCGTTTAAAGAGCATATGCTGGTGAAGGGTCTTGTTTAGTAATTTTGTTTAGCAATGAGGTTGATTTAGGGCAAAAACGCAGGATAATTAAACTGGTTAATTAAAAACGAACATGTCGTAATTAAGAAGATTCATTAAAAGGAAATCCGTAATGGAATTTAGCATAAAAAGTGGTAAACCGGAAAAACTCCGTAGTGATTGCCTCATAGTTGGGGTATTTGAATCCCGTAAATTGTCTGCAGCAGCAGCATCAATTGATACAGCAGCACAAGGGTTTATTACTGAAGTTCTAAAGCATGGTGACATGGATGGCAAGCTGGGTGCCAGCTTGTTGTTACATAGCGTGCCTGGCATATTGAGTGTGCGGGTATTGCTGGTGGGTCTTGGCAAAGAGCGTGAGTTTAAAGAAACCGATTACCGCAAGGCCGTGAGCGCTTCCATCAAGGCTTTGGCAAAAACCGGGGTCACGACCGTCGCCAGTTTCCTAGCTGAAATCGCTGTTAAAAAACAGGATGTATCATGGAAAGTGGCGCAATTGGTAGAGGTTGCCAGTGACAGCGTTTATCGTTTTGATCAAATGAAAGGCAAGGCAGCCAAAGAGGATAATGCTAAACCCAAGGGCATTACCCACCTGGTAATCAGTGTGCTGGAACGCAGTGAAATCAAGCTTGCAGAAGCCGGACTGAAGCAAGGCCTAGCAATCTCATCCGGTGTGCATTTTGCCAAGGACCTGGGCAACCTGCCACCCAATGTATGTACTCCTACTTATCTGGCAGATCAAGCCAAGGCGCTTGCCAAGACTCATGGCCTGCAGGTGCAGGTGTTGGATCGAGCTGAAATGGAAAAGCTGGGCATGGGTTCATTTCTCGGCGTGGCGCAAGGTAGTGTGCAGCCGCCCAAGCTGATCGTATTGCAGCATAAAAAAGGTAAAAAGACGCAAAAGCCGGTAGTGCTGGTTGGTAAAGGCATTACCTTTGATACCGGTGGTATTTCGCTCAAGCCAGGTGCCGAGATGGATGAGATGAAGTACGACATGTGCGGCGCTGCCAGCGTGTTGGGAACTTTCAAGGCTATTGCCGAGATGGGTTTACCGCTGAATGTGGTCGGCATTATCCCTACCTGTGAAAACATGCCGGACGCGAATGCCATTCGTCCTGGCGATGTGTTGACCAGCATGTCCGGACAGACTATCGAGGTGTTGAATACCGATGCCGAAGGTCGCTTGATCCTGTGTGACGCACTGACTTACGCCGAACGGTTTGAGCCGGATGCGGTAGTGGATATTGCAACCCTGACTGGGGCCTGCGTGATAGCGCTGGGCCATCATGCCAGCGGCCTGTTCAGCAACAAGGACAGCCTGGCCAGGGAATTGCTGCAAGCAGGTGACGACGCCGCAGACCGCGCATGGCACATGCCGTTGTGGGAAGATTACCAGCCGCAGCTGGATAGCAACTTTGCCGACATGGCCAATATCGGAGGTCGTGCGGGTGGCAGTATTACTGCTGCTTGTTTCCTGTCGCGCTACACCAAAAAATATGACTGGGCACATCTGGATGTAGCTGGTACAGCCTGGAAATCTGGCAAGGAAAAAGGCTCCACTGGCCGCCCTGTGCCCTTATTGACACAGTTCCTGATACACAGGTCTGCTAAGTAAATGTTGCGAAACAGATTCAGCCTGGATAGGTCGCTATGACCAGGGTCGAGTTTTTCTTTAATGTAGAGAATAAGCTGGAAAAAGCCGCCGACCTTGCCGAAAGTGCTGTAAAAAAAGGTCGACGACTGATGCTGTTTAGTGCAGATGCACAGTCAGCAACGAGACTAGAACATTATCTATGGGCGCAACCACCTGTAGGGTTTTTGCCAAGTTGTCGGTCGGAGAGTGATCTTGCGACTGAAACCCCTGTCATTATTGATTGGCAGGGGGCACAGCTGATTCATGATGATGTGCTGATTAACCTGCAAAGCCAGCATCCGCCATTTTTCAGCCGATTTCGCCGCTTGATTGAAATCGTGGGTGTAGATGAAGAGGACAAAGCCGCGGCGCGTATACGTTACCGGTTTTATCGGGATCGCGGCTATGAAATTAAATCTTTTGATGTGATGGGAAATGCCTTGTGACTGACCAAACACCCATGGATAAAAGTGATCTTGCGCAGGTGCTCAATCGTATCAATACCTTGATAGCGCGTAATGAGCGTGCCGCAGAAGTCGCTGATGAAGATGAAAGTATCCCGGTTCTGACTGAGGTGTATGACGGTGAAGCCGCCTTGGCCTCAGTCAACCTGCAAGACTTTCCCACACTGAATCAGATGGTCAATGAGACGGTGGCTGCGAATCAAGCTGTGACGGCGGAAGTGGCAGATCGTTTTCTTGCGGAAATACAGCCGTTGATTTTAAAGGCCGTGAAGGTTGCGGTGTTGGAAGAGTCTGTCAAGGCAGAAAAGTTGCTGACCAGCAAGCTGGAGCAAGAGGTGCTCGAGTTGCTGCGGCAGCGCCTGACGGCTAACTTGAGTTAATTAAATTAACAGGCGCTACTCAGCTTGCACTCAGTAGTGTTTTATACGCAGCAGCATCCAGTAGGTTGGCAGCATCAGCATTGTTATTCGGGTTGAACTTGAATATCCAGGCTTGATAAGGGTTTTCATTAATCTGCTCAGGTACATTCTGCAAAGACTCATTGATGGCGACGACTGAACCATTCAGCGGGGCATGCAGGTCTGAGCCGGTCTTGACTGACTCTACCAGGCCACAAGGTTCACCTGATTTAATATTGGTGCCAATTGCCGGCGGCTCGACATACACGATGTCACCCAGCAGGTCCTGGGCATAGTCGGTAATGCCGGCCAGCCAGGTGCCGTCATCCGCTGTTTGTACCCATAAATGTTCGGGGGTATAAAGTAAATTATCTTGAATTTTCATGAGTTAGCGCCGTTATTAATAGGTACAATCAATTTTCTCACAAACTGGCAGCTTGCATAAAAAATCTAATGCAATATTAATCTTAAGAGTAAATATAAAGAATATTCTGTATGTTGATGACAAATTAGAATAATTTATATAATATTGGTTCTGATTGTTACGCATGCCATGTTGAAAGAAGGCCCAAAATGATACGAAAACTGATATTGCTGACAGTTGTCCTTGCCCTCACCATACCTGCGGCCTCTGCTGAGAGTGCGCACAAGAAATCTTCTCGTGTTGCCGAGAGTAGCAAATACAAGCTAAACAAAAGCAAACTGGCCAGTAGCAAATTAAACAAGCCCCGGGCTTCCAGCAAAAGAGTCAAAGTTAGCCTGAGATCAGACCGACGACTGGGCGGACAATACGCCCTGCAAAATGCCAGCTTTGATCGTGGCGCTGGTGTTGCTGAGAGTTACGATAGTTTTGGCTTGCCGCATCTTGCTTCATCTAAAGCGCTGATCATCAATCAAGAGACAGGTGAAGTTCTTTATGCAAAAAGCACTGATACTGCTACGCCAATTGCCTCAGTGACCAAGCTGATGACCGCCATGGTCACCCTTGATGCCTATCTTCCGCTTGATGAATATATAACAATTACCGATGCTGACGTTGATCTGCTCAAAGGTACCAGTTCGCGTCTGCGCATAGGGACCGAGCTTACCCGAGGCGAGATGTTGCATCTGGCATTGATGTCGTCAGAAAACCGTGCGGCCTCTGCACTGGGTCGCAATTATCCAGGTGGCCTGCCTGCTTTTGTTGCAGCCATGAATGCCAAGGCGCGTTCATTGGGAATGCTTAGCTCACACTTTGTAGACTCATCCGGCCTCAATAGTGCCAATATATCTACCGCTGACGATCTGGCAAAAATGGTGCGGGCCGCCTACCAGTATCCGCAGATTCGTCAGGTTACAACAACCGCCTCGCAAGAGTTTCCTGTTTATGGTTATCGCAATCCAGTGAATTTCGTCAATACCAATAGTCTGGTGCGCAATAGCAATAGTGATTGGATCATTGGCCTGTCAAAAACCGGCTATATCAGCGAGGCAGGTCGTTGTCTGGTGATGCAAGCGCAGATAGCTGGACAGTCACTAATTATCGTATTACTGGATTCGGCCGGTAAGCAATCCCGTATTGGCGATGCACAGCGTATCCGCAAGTGGGTGGAAAGTTCTAACGGCTCGCGTCATCTGGGATAACTGAATAAAGCAGTCAATAAAAAAGCGGCCAAGGCCGCTTTTTTATTGACTGCTATTTGTAACTAACTGGCGACGGCTACCTTCTTGGCTACCGCTGGTTTTTTGGTAACAGCTTTCTTAACGCTAGGTTTTTTCACGGCTGCAACCTTGGTTGCGGCTTTTGTCGCAGCCACTTTCTTGATCGCTGTTTTCTTGGCAGGTGCTTTTTTAGCAGTCGTCTTTTTGGCTGGTACATCCTTGGCCGCTTTTGCGGCCAGCAGTTCCAGAGCCTCTTCCATAGTGACCGACTCAGGTTCCTGACTCTTGGGCAATGTTGCACGAATTTTGCCGTGCTGCACATAAGGGCCATAGCGACCTGCGTAAATCTCTATCTTGCCATCCTCGGTCGGGTGCGAACCCAGCTCCCGGATTGGTGCCGGGCCGGTATTGGCTTGTGCCAGTAACTCGACAGCGCGATTCAGGTCAATATCGAATACATTATCAGTGCGCGGGATGGATTTGAACTTGCCGTCATGGTTCACATAAGGGCCAAAGCGCCCGATGTTGGCAACAATTTTCTTGTTCGTTTCCGGATGCTGTCCCAAATCACGCGGCAGGGCAATCAGCTTATTGGCAATTTCCAGGTTCACGTCAGCCAGTGCGATATCCTTGGGGATGCTCACGCGCTTGGGTTTTTTCTTGGCATCTTCTTCGGGCAGGCCCAATTGCAGGTAAGGGCCATAAGGGCCTACCAACAGCAGGATATCCTTGCCGGTCGTCGTGTCTACACCAATGGTTACCGGCTCGCTACCAGCCGCTGCTTCGCCATTCATGCTGCGCTTGTAATCACACTTCGGTTCGCTGTTATAGCCGGTGCAGCCGATAAAGCTGCCATAACGGCTTAACTGCTTGGATAAGGGCTTGCCGCATTTTGGACAGAGTTCGTCTATCAGTTCGGTACCTGGGCGATCTACATCCTTCTTGCTTTCCAGCTGTTGATTAAAGCCTTGCCAGAATCCATCCAGAACCGGTATCCATTCCCGTTCGCCATCAGCGATCTGGTCCAGCTCATTTTCCAGGTTAGCGGTGAAATCGTAATCCACATAGCGGGTGAAATGTTCGGTAAGAAACTTGTTCACCACACGGCCTACATCGGTCGGCGTGAAGCGCTTCTTGTCCAGCAACACATATTCACGATCTTGCAATGTAGAGATGATGCTGGCATACGTCGATGGACGGCCTATGCCGTACTCTTCAAGTACCTTGACCAGGCTGGCTTCAGAGTAGCGCGGAGGAGGTTCGGTAAAGTGCTGGTCGCCGAATATTTTCTGCACGTCGAGCACTTCGCCGGTTTCCAGCACCGGTAGCTTGCTTTCGCCTTCTTCTTCCGCGTCGTCCACGCTTTCCATGTACACCGCGATAAAACCTGGGAATATCATGGTCTGGCCGGTGGCGCGGAACAGATTGGCATCGGTACCGATGGCAAGGTCTACACTGACTGCATCAAAACGTGCTGGTGCCATCTGGCAAGCCAGAGAGCGCTTCCAGATCATTTCATAGAGCCGGAACTGCTCGGGTGTCAGGTAGGCCTGCAGGCTGGCAGGGGTGCGGCTGATGTCGGTTGGGCGTATCGCTTCATGCGCCTCTTGCGCGTTCTTGGCCTTGGTCTTGTACATGATGGGCGCTTTAGGCAGATATTCTGCGCTGAAATTGCCTTTGATATAGCCGCGTATCTGCATCACCGCTTCGGTCGCCAAGCTGAAGGAGTCGGTACGCATATACGTAATCAAGCCCACAGTGCCGCTGCCGATATCCACGCCTTCATACAGTTGCTGGGCGATGCGCATGGCGCGGCTGGTGGTAAAGCCCAGCTTGCGTACGGCCTCCTGTTGTAAGGTGGAGGTCGTGAAAGGTGCTGCCGGGCTGCGGTTCTTTTGTTTCTTTTCTACACGCGAAACCGTGGTTTTGCCTGCACTGGCCAGCAATAGTTTGCCGACGATTTCGGCCTGCTGATCCTGTGTGGTGACGGTGAACTGCTCCACCTTCTTGCCATCCAGCTGAAACAACTTGGCATCGAACGCATGTTGATGCTTGCGCGATTCCAGATGGATAGTCCAGTATTCCTGGCTCTTGAACGCTTCGATTTCCAGTTCGCGTTCAACGATCAATCGCAGCGCCGGGCTTTGTACACGGCCTGCAGACAAGCCGCGGCGGATTTTCTTCCATAACAGCGGAGACAGGTTGAAGCCAACTAAATAGTCCAGTGCGCGGCGTGCCTGCTGGGCATTAACCAAAGGCATGGCGATATCGCGCGGATTATCAATGGCATGCTGTACTGCACTTTTGGTGATCTCGTGGAATACCACGCGCTTGAGGATCTTGTCCTTGATGAGCTTCTTGGATTTGAGGATTTCCGCAATATGCCAGGAAATCGCTTCCCCTTCGCGGTCCGGGTCGGTTGCCAGATAGATGGCATCGGCAACCTTGACCGCTTTGGCAATAGCGTCGACATGCTTGGAATTGCGTTCGATGACCTCGTATTTCATCGCGAAATCATGCTCGGTATCGACCGCACCGGTCTTGGGGATCAGGTCGCGCACGTGGCCATAAGAGGCCAGTACTTCGAAATCCTTACCCAGGTATTTCTTAAGAGTTTTTGCCTTGGAGGGCGATTCAACGATTAGCAGTTTGGACATGGGGGCTTTGCATATAATGTTGCGAGTTTGGCAGATAATAAGAGTAAACGCCTAGGTAGACAAGGAAAGTTGCCTAAAAGTTGTGGCTAGAAGTCTTTTATTACTGCGGTTATGATGGCAGTCATGAAATTATCTAACGCCCAGCGCTATGTTCTTTTAGCCCTTATTTTATTCATCTGCCTGCTGGCAGAGGTCTTGTGGTTAAAGGCACTGGCACCGTTGGAGCATCGTCTCTCTGACCGCATGCTGCTCACCCACGCACTCAATAGCAAGCCGGACAAAGATATTGTCATTGTCGATATCGATGAGCGTAGCCTGGCCCTGATGGCAGACAGCGTTGGGCGCTGGCCGTGGCCGCGTTCGCTGCATGCAGAACTGGTGGAAGGCATCAGCGCCCAGAAACCGCGCGCCATCATTTTTGATATTCTGTTCAGTGACGCGGATATGGCCAGGCCCGAAGATGACAAATACTTCGCCGATGTCATTGCCAGCCACGATGGCCTGTATTTCCCCATGATGAAGTTGAGTGGTTCCGGCGACATGGACGGCATTCCCCTAAGCCAGTTCGGCGCGCAGCTTGGTATCACTGCCAGCCCGCAGGCGAACCTGGATGCCAGGGTTGCCATGGTGCTGCCACTGGCGGCTATGCTGGAAACCCGGCGGGTAGGCACCCATAATGCCGTGCCGGACGAGGACGGCGTAGTGCGCAGCTATCCACGATATACCGATGTCGAAGGCTGGCATATCCCCTCATTGCCGGCCAAAGTGGCCGAGGGCCTGGGTTTTAATTCGGCTGGCGGTACGCAAAAAATACACCTCAACTGGCACGGCCATGCGCTTTCTTACCCGCGGGTTTCTTATGCGGATGTCTATGAGGATTTCCAACGCAAGCAGCCACAGCGTCAGGCTGGTGAATTTACCAACAAGATTGTGATTATCGGCGCCACAGCCAATGGCCTCAATGATATCCGCGCCACTCCCATAGACGGGCTTTATCCGGGTGTGGAAATCCTGGCGACGGCCATCGACAACCTGAAGAATGCAAACCCGCTACAGCTGGCCTCGCCTATTGTGGCTGTCGCCCTGGGTGCTTTGCTACTGATGGGGCTGGCGCGCGCTTTTGTCACCTATTGCTACCTGATGCGGATAGGCGCAGTGCTTGCATTGCTGACCATCGCTATCTTGCTGGGTGCTTATTACGCGCTTAATCTCAATTTGATCATCTGGATACTGACGCCATTGCTGTTTGCCTGGCTATATTTTCTGGCGGCAAGCCTCTTGGAGTATTGGAGCGAGCGCAAAAAGCGCATGCTGGCAATGGCCACATTTGGCCGATTTCTCGATCCGAGAGTGGTGCAGGCGCTGGTGGACAGGGGTGAAACCACGCAGTCTCTCTCAGGCAAAAGCCGTGAAATCAGCGTGCTGTTTTCCGATATCCGCGGCTTTACTTCGTTGTCTGAGCGCAGCACGCCTGAGCAGGTTGTGGAGCTGCTCAATGCCTATTTTACCCAGCAGGCCGCTGTCATTTTTGCGCAGGATGGCACGCTGGATAAATATATCGGCGATGCCATCATGGCCTTCTGGGGTGCGCCGGTGAACCAGCCTGACCATGCGCTCAAGGCCGTCACTGCTGCCTTGCAGATGAGTGCGCAACTGGAGCAGTTCCGCAGCCAGGCAGGTGAGCTGGGTCGCGACCTGGAAATCGGCATAGGTGTGCATAGTGGCCCGGCAGTGGTGGGTTTTATTGGCTCCGAAACCAAGCAGGATTACACTGCCATTGGCGATACCGTGAATCTGGCAAGCCGCATAGAAGGCCAAACCAAGGGCATCGCGCGCGTGCTGGTTTCAGAAGATACCAAACGCATGTGTGAAGAGCAGGCCGGAGATGCCTGCCCGTTTGAGTTCGTAGATTGCGGAAGTTACGAGGTAAAAGGGCGGGCGCAGTCTGTCCGGTTGTTTGAACCAAGGCTATTAATAGCCTGATTATTAAATCGGGGAACATGATGAAAAAACTAGCAATGTTAATGCTGCTACTTCTAATGCCGCTGGCCGGGCAGGCAGGTGAAACAGCGAAAACGCTGTTGAGCGTTGATCTCAAGCAGGAGCCATATGCAGATGCCGCAACTATTAGCAACGTACCTGCCGCTACCACGGTAGACGTCATCAAGCGTCGCGGCGGCTGGGTGCAAGTGAAACCCGCCGGTGGTGCTTCAAGTGACAATACGGCAGGTTGGCTCAAGATGACCAGCATCAAATATGGCGATGCGCCAGCCGCCAAAGGTGAAAGCGGTTGGGGCTCATTGCTCAATGTTGCGCGTAGCGGCCGCTCCGGCAATACCGGCGTGACGGTGACCACGGGCGTACGCGGCCTCAGTCCGGAAGACCTGAAGAACGCGCGGCCAGACACGGATGCCGTCAAGAAGCTGGATAGTTTCCCTAAAGGCAGAAGTGAAGCGCAAACCTTTGCCAGCGTTGGCAAGCTGCAAGGTCAGCAGGTGGAATACATTGCCTCTACAGGTATTACCGAGAAATCAGGCATAGGCTCATTCTTTAACCGAGGGAAAAAATAATGAAACCTATCCGTACATTATTGGTACTTTTAGCCATTAGCCTGCCCACGATGCCAGCCTATGCCTGGGATCTGAGCAACCTCAATGTTGATAAGCTGGCCAGCACCTTAAGCAAGGTTAAAGACCTGCAAACAGTGGATGAGCCATCCGAAATCCAGATCGGCAATGGCGTAGCCGCTAACTTGCTGGGTGCGGCACCCTTGGTCAAGGATGACAAGCTGCAAGCCTACGTCAACCGTCTCGGCTGGTGGCTGGCCCAACAAACCGAGCGATCAGACCTGCCCTGGCATTTCGGCGTGCTGGATAGTGATAGCGTCAACGCCTTTGCCGCCCCCGGCGGCTATGTATTTATCACCAAAGGGCTAGTACTGCGCATGCGCAACGAAGCCGAGCTGGCTGGCGTAATGGCGCACGAGATCTCGCATGTGCTCAGAAAGCATCACCTCAATGCCATCCAGAAAAGTGCGCAACTGGGTTTAGCCGCCGATGCTGCCAGCATGGCAGTCAGCAGCAGTGACAATGCTTACCTGAAAGACAAAGCCATCAGTGCGGGCTCCGAAGTACTTGCGCGCGGGCTGGATAAAGATGACGAGTTCGAGGCTGACCGTATGGGTGTGGTGATTGCAGCACGGGCGGGGTATGACCCGTATGGGCTGCCCTCCGTATTGCAGACGCTGGATGCGATGAACCCGCAGGATGACAGTTTAGCGTTGATGTTCAAGACGCATCCGACGCCGCAAAAGCGCTTGGAGTTGTTGGATGGGGCGATGACTGGGACGATGGATAAGTATGTGGGGCAGGTGGATGGGAAGGAGAGGTTTATGAAGGTGGTGGGGGAATATGCGAAGAAATGAGTCCCCATGTCCTTCCCAAGATACAGTTAAAGCAATTTGCAAATGCTGATGACTCAGTAGTTGTTTTAAGTAAGTCGGAAATGACTTATCGCCGAAGAGGAACAAGTCACTCAACATTTAAAGCTAGCGCAAATTACTATGGCAATGGGGAATTAGGAACACTAGAAAACGAACTTGCGTCCAAGGATGAGTCAAGTATTACCACCATTATTGACTTAATAAGAGGAGATCAAGACTTGGAGCAGGTAAAACTCGATTTGCATTTTTTGCTATGGAACAGTTCTGCTAGAAATCCGTTATTTAGGGACCATCCAAAAGTTGGAAAACTACCCAATCTCTCTTCTGAGGATTTTCATAGAGTAGCTATGGATAGTATTAAGGATGAATATCTCTCGCATGAAGTATTGCCAGTTCACATCAAAAACTACTCTAATAATCTTATCCTGCCAGACTTTATTATGAAATATATGGTTTTAGCCCCAGATGTAGCAATAATCCGTGTTTAGAAAAAGGATGCTGAGGAATTTCAATCTTTGATAGCGAATGAAGAAGATAAGTTTGTTGAAAATTTAAATTATGAGTCTATGCAGTTGGCCACAGATTGGCTTGTAGCAAGCTCCGAAGAGCAGTTTAAAAAACTTGGAGCTTCAAAGTATCAAAAGGCTGCGGATAGTTAACCATTCGTTTTCGCCCCTAGGCGAGGTACTTTATTTTGCTTGTCCAAAATAAAGTACCCAAACAAAAAGACACCCCCTCCCACGTTCCTACGGAATCCCCTGTGCTGCTCACCCTCATGGGCGCCAATCAAACTCGCCCTGACAAGCCACACAAAACGTGGCTTGCTGCGGAGCTCAAACAGGTGATTGACGAAGGCTCCCATGAGGCCTCCGCTGCTCGGCGCGGTAGCAGGGGATTGGTAGGTCAAGAGCGCAGTTCTAACCCAACGCTGTAATCCAAACTTCACTCTAGTCATTCCCGCATATGCGGGAATGACGATGGGGGTTGGGGTTCCTTCCCCTTATGACGCGCCGAGGATGTGAATTTAAGTCAGGGGGTGTCGGCAATCGCCTGTTTGAGTTCCGCGGTGGCTTGCGAAGTTTGCAAGCCGCTAGGGCGAGTTCGAGTGCCGCCTGACTTAAGTTTGCAGCCTCGGAAACAAGCGGAATCGGGGCTGCCTTTTCTTTCCCCTATTTCTTTTGGCTGAGCAAAAGAAATAGGGTCGCATGCCGGGCGACACCGGCCAGGAACAAACCTAACCAACGCATCAACAGAAACCCCGCGGAAGCACTGCCCTGCAAGCCAGTATCCATGAGCCTCCCAGGTCGCCTATTGCAAAGCCTAATCTAAGCAATATTCCGCTTAAACTCTATCTTTACGCCATCACTGCTGGCCAAACTCAACGCCGGTGTTTCCTTCTCTGCAATATCCCCGAACAACGGATCCTCATCTTCTGGCTTGGCTTGCGTCAACCCCTTGAAATCGTAAAGATTGGTATCCGCCAGATGCGAAGGCTCGACATTGGTAATGGCGCGGAAGATGTTGTTGATACGTCCCGGTTGTTCGCGCTCCCAGCCTTGCAGCATGTCTTTCACTTTCTGCCGTTGCAGGTTTTCCTGCGAGCCGCACAGGTCGCACGGGATGATGGGGAACTCCATGCCGCGGGCGTAGCTGGCGATGTCTTTTTCGGCGCAGTAAGCCAGCGGGCGGATGACGATGTTCTGCTTGTCATTGGTGGCGAGCTTGGGTGGCATGGATTTCAGTTTGGCGCCGAAAAACATGTTGAGGAACAGCGTTTCCACGATGTCGTCACGGTGGTGGCCAAGCGCGATTTTATTGGCACCCAGCTCTTTGGCGGTGGTGTAGATCACGCCGCGGCGCAGCCTGCTGCAGAGTGAGCAGGTGGTTTTGCCTTCGGGGATCTTTTCCTTGACGATGGAGTAGGTGTCGGCCTCGACAATGCGGTATTCCACACCGAGCTTTTCCAGATAGGCAGGCAGCACATCGGTGGGGAAGCCCGGCTGTTTCTGGTCGAGATTCATGGCGATCAATTTGAAGTCGATGGGCGCGCGTTCCTGCAATGCCAGCAGTATCATCAGCATGGCGTGCGAATCCTTGCCGCCGCTCATGCACACCAGCACGGTGTCGCCGTCTTCTATCATGTTGTAATCGCCGATGGCTTTGCCGGTGGCACTGATGAGGCTGTTACGCAACTTGAGGAAGTTGGCGGATACGGTATCTGGGTAATGTTTCATGGCACTATTATACCGCCGAGTCTTGACTCAGTCGCTTTCTTCGCTTGTGTCTTCAGCCAATAGTTCTGCATCTGAATCGCAGGCCTGGTCGGCGGCGATCCAGCGCTTGAAAATGCGCGAGGCGATTGGGTTAAGGCTGGCGGGTAGCCAGCGCAGATAATGGGCTGGGGAGATGACCATGCCGCAGAAATAACGGTTCTGGTCTGCGTTCCATTGCAAGGCCAGGCAGGCTTGCTGTGTTTGCTTGAGCAGTGCCAGGCTCACCGGGCATGGGGCTGCCGCACAACATACGCCGCAACCATTACAGGCTTGCCCCAGCACGGGTTTTGCGGGTGCCAGTGCGTGAATGGTGATGGTTTGCTGCATTGAAAGCAGGGGCAGCTACAGGTTGAGGGAACGGCCGCCGTCCACGGCGATTACTTGTCCGGTGATGAATGGCGCATCCTGAATCAGGAACTTGACGGCTTTGGCAACATCCGTGGGTTCGCCGATGCGCTTGAGCAGGGTTTGCGAGATAACGCGCTGGCGATATACCTCATCAAATTGCGGATTATCTTCTGGCCACATCACGGGGCCGGGTGCGACTGCATTGACCCGTACCTCCGGCGACAACTCATGCGCCAGCGATTTGGTGAGGGTGACCAGCCCAGCCTTGGCTACGCTATAGACGATGTAGCCTTTTTTCGGGCGCTCTACATGCATGTCGGTGATGTTGACGATACAGCCGCGTTGCTTGCGCAACTCCGGTGCGGCTGCCTGCGACAGGAACAGCGGGGCTTTGAGGTTGGAGCCCACGAGGTCTTCCCACTGGTCGTCATCGATTTCACCCAATTCGGTCGCATAGTAGCTGGAGGCGTTGTTAATTAGCACATCCAGGCGGCCGAAATGATGGACGGTCTCCTGCACCAAGCTTGGCAACACGGCAAGGTTGAGCAGATCGCCCTGAATGATCGCGACCGAGTTGGCGCGCTTGAGGTTGAGCTCTGCCTGTAATGCCCGCGCTTCGCTGGTGGAGCTGCGATAGTGGATCATCAGGCTGGCACCTTCTTCATGTAGCAGACGGCATATCGCCGCACCGACACGCTTGGCTCCACCTGTAATCAGGACAACTTTATCTTGCAGGCTAGAATTCACAGGGGTTCCATTTGTTAAGTCATTATTACTGATGGGCCATCGAATAAACCAATGGCTGATAGCGTCAAATCCAACGCAGCCTATTATAATCACAACCAATATGACATTGTTACCTTCAACGGGCATGCCCGAACCCGCGCCCGATGCATTGGCTCACAGCCAGCAGCTTATTGGCGTGATCCGCGAAAAAATCCAGGAGTCATCCGGCTGGATCAGTTTTGCCGAATTCATGCAGCTGGCGTTATACGCGCCGGGCCTAGGTTATTACAGCGCTGGCGCCAAAAAGTTCGGCAAAGACGGTGATTTTGTGACCGCGCCAGAAATCTCCCCCTTGTTTGCACAATCGCTGGCAAAACAGGCTGCACAGGTATTACAGCAGACGCAAGGCAGCATACTTGAGCTGGGTGCCGGTTCTGGCCGTTTGGCGCTGGAGTTGCTGCTGGAATTGCAGTCGCTGGAGCAACTGCCGCAACAGTACCTGATTCTGGAGGTGAGTGCACAGCTGCGTCAGCAGCAACGCGAAACTTTAGAGCAGCGCTTGCCGGCAGAGCTAATGACACGCGTGCTATGGCTGGATGCGCTACCGGCCAAGTTTAATGGTCTGGTGCTGGGTAATGAGGTGCTGGATGCGATACCTGTGCATATCGTCCAACGCCAGCCTGCAGGGCTTTGTGAGCTTGGGGTTGGCGCAGATGCGCAAGGGTTTGTGTGGGGTGAGCAAGCGCTTACCGCCGGCCAGCTTTATGCCGCTGCCGACCGCTTGGAGCTACAACCGGATTACACCACCGAACTATGCCCGGCTGCCAGAGCGTTGCTGGCAAGCCTGGCGGCCATGCTGGAAAGCGGGGTGATGCTGATGATCGATTATGGCTTTTCGCAGCGCGAGTATTATCACCCGCAACGCAGCGAGGGCACCTTGATGTGCCATTACCGCCATTTTGCGCACGGCGATCCTTTCTTATATCCCGGTTTACAGGACATTACCGCCCATGTGGATTTTACCGCCATGGCAGAGGTGGGGCTGGAACAGGGCATGCAGCTACTGGGCTACTGCGGGCAAGCCCAGTTCCTGATTAACTGCGGCATTACCGACATTCTGGCGCGGGTTTCGCCGCACGATATCAAGCGCTATGCGCCGCTGGCCTCGCAAGCGCAGAAGCTGTTATCCCCAGCTGAAATGGGCGAGCTGTTTAAAGTCATCGCGCTGGGCAAAGGAATGACAGAAGATCTGGTGGGCTTCAGCCGGGGCGATAGGCGCCATACGCTATAATGTGGTTTTAGCAACTTTAGATCGACAAATTCATGCAAGACCAACCACTCCCCGAGCATCCAGATCAAAAGCCAGAAGACGACCTTAAGCAGGATTTAAAGCATCGCCCCATTCGCAGCTTCGTGCTGCGGCAGGGCCGTTTGACGCCTGCCCAACAAAAGGCGCTGGATACATTATTGCCAGCCTTCGGTGTGCCTTACGCACCTGAGAAAATCGACCTGAACCAGTTTTTTGGCCGTGAAAATAGCTTGAAGATATTAGAAATCGGCTTCGGCATGGGTGAAACCACGGCGCGTATTGCGCAGGGTATGCCTGAGCGCGATTTTCTGGGGGTAGAAGTCCACACACCCGGTGTCGGTAGCCTGCTTAAGCAGATCGACGAGTTAGGGCTGACTAACCTGCGGTTGATCCAGCATGACGTGGTTGAGGTGCTTAATCACATGCTGGAGGACGGTAGCCTGGACGGCGTACATATCTTCTTCCCCGACCCTTGGCATAAGAAGCGTCACCATAAGCGTCGCCTGATTCAGGCGGGCTTTGTTAAGTTGCTGTGCAGTAAGTTGAAGCCCGGCGGTTACCTGCATGTGGCGACAGACTGGCAGGAGTATGCAGAGTGGGTGCTGGAGATTTTGCAGGCAGAGCCGTTACTGAAAAATACCGCGCAGGATTATGCGGAGAAGCCTGCATACCGGCCGCTGACCAAGTTTGAAAATCGCGGGATAAAACTAGGCCACGGGGTGTGGGATTTGCTCTTCATCCGTCGCTGATTCAGGAAAAAGCCAGGCGCCTATCACTTTTTCAGCCTCTTCCACGCCTTGCTTCTTGAGGCTGGAAAACAGCTGGATGGTGCAATTGCCATTGCTGTAATGTCCCCAGGTTTCCAATAACTCTTTCTTCACTTGCTGCAGCACGATACTGGAAGCGCTGCGCGAAAGCTTATCTGACTTGGTGAGCAACACATGTACCGGCCGGCCGCTGGGGCAGAACCAGTCCAGCATCTGGCGGTCCAGTGGGGTCAGCGGGTGGCGGCAATCCATGACCAGCACAAGACCATTAAGCGTGGGGCGTTGGCTCAGGTAGGTGGATAATGTCATCTGCCAGTGTTTGCGTAATGCCTCCGGTACTTTGGCATAGCCGTAGCCTGGTAAATCCACCAGAAAACGTTCGTTACCCAGGCTGAAAAAGTTGATCAGCTGTGTGCGCCCTGGCTGCTTACTTACATAGGCCAGGCGGTTGTGGTTGGCCAGCGTGTTGAGTGCACTGGATTTTCCTGCGTTGGAGCGACCGGCAAAAGCGACCTCTATGCCAAGCGGTGTCGGCAGATCACGCAGGTGATGTGCAGATATGTGAAATACGGCATTTTGAAATAATGGCATAACCTGAGCCTTGTGCAGCCGAAAAGAAGGCCGAAAATGCTATCACGATAACCCAATTTTCGATAAAATGATTCGATAAATTTATAACCACCTATGACCATCAGTTTTGCTTTAAGGAAAATTAAGAATGAATTTGCGTAACCTGTCTGCCTTATTTTTATTAATGTTAGGCGCTACTTCTGCATTTGCCGCTGGGGATGCCGCGAAGGCAACAACCGCTGCCGCTGTTTGCGCAGCCTGTCATGGTGCTGATGGTAATAGTGCAGTGTCCATGTATCCTAAACTGGCTGGACAACATCCTGAATACATTACCAAGCAGCTTAAGAACTTCAAGGCGGGTGAACGTAACAACGCCATCATGACGGGTATGGTTGCAGCATTGACCCCAGAAGATATGGAAAACCTGGGCGCTTACTTCGGTGGACAAACGCCTAAAACTGCCGTAGCCAAGAGCAACGGCCCTGGATCAGTCGGCGAAAAAATCTACAAGGGTGGTATCCCTGGCGCTGGTGTGCCAGCCTGTGCCTCATGCCATGGTCCAGCCGGTGCCGGTATCCCTGTTCAGTTTCCACGCCTGGCCGGCCAACATTCGGATTACATCGTAACTCAGATGAAAGCCTGGCGTTCAGGTGAGCGCGCTAATGACGCAGCCAAGATGATGCGCATGGTGTCTGCAAAAATGTCTGACGCCGATATTGCAGCTGTTGCAGATTACATCCAGGGGCTACGTTAAAAGTAAGCAGATAGAAAGTATTGCGATTAGGGGTGGCTAGTCCACCCCTAATTTTTAGCAACTCTACCTAGTGCGACGTTGTCTTAGCGGACAACCAAGTTGTGATTAAACCGTAGTGATTAAACTAGCCAAGCCTTGAAGCCCTTATCATTGAAAACCCCATCAAATTCTAAAAGAGCTTACGAGCTGCTGAGTTCCATGCGCTTCGCTGTCAGCGTGCTGACCTTGCTCGGCATTGCTTCCATCATCGGTACCGTGCTCAAGCAGAACGAGCCCTATGCCAATTACATCATCCAGTTCGGCCAGTTCTGGTTCGATTTTTTTGAAGGGCTGGGGCTGTATGATGTTTACCATAGCGTGTGGTTTTTACTTATTTTATTGTTTCTGGTGACCTCTACCAGCCTGTGTATTTATCGCAATGCACCCTTGATGCTCCGCGAGTTGCAGGCTTTCCGGGAAGGGGCAACCGAAAAATCCCTGCGCAATTTCAGTCATCAAAGTGAATATCAGTCTATTCACGATACCGAACAAACCAGCCAGCGCCTGGGTCAATTTCTCACTGCACGTGGCTTCCGATTTAAAACCGTACACCATCATGATGGCAGCCAGCTGATAGCTGCCAAGGCCGGTAGCTATCAGCGCCTGGGTTATATCTTTACGCATGCGGCGATTGTTATTATCTGTATAGGCGGTTTGCTGGATGGCAATGTGCCATTCAAGGTGCAGGAACTGCTGGGCTATAAAAAAGTCGAGACGCTGGATATCCCGGAAAACGAAGTACCGAAAATCAGCCGCATGACCACTGCCAATCTGTCATTCCGCGCCAACATGACATTGCCGGAAGGCAGCAACTCCAATGTGGCATTTATGCGTATGCGCGATGGCTACTTGATACAGGAACTGCCGTTTGGCATCGCGTTGAAAGATTTTCGTATTGAGCATTACGCCACCGGGCAGCCCAAGTCTTTCGAGAGTGACCTGGAAATCATAGATCCTGAGCTCAAGGCCCCACTCAAACATACTATCAGCGTGAATCATCCTTTGATTTACAAGGGCATTGCCATTTACCAGTCAGACTTCCAGGATGGCGGCTCTAAACTCAATTTCAACGTATGGGGTTTATTTACCGATAAAACCACGCCTATTACCCTGGATGGCGTTATTTTCAAGAAGGCCACGCTAGGGCAAGGCGCTGATGCACTGACCATTGAGTTCAACGATTTCCGTAAATTCAATATCCTCAATCTCTCGCCAGATGGCAAAGGCAAGCCGCGTAACGTAGGCGCTAACGTCACCTTCAAGGTGCGCGATGCAGAGGGTCAGGCGCGCGAGTATGTGAGTTATATGCAACCATTGCAGCTTGGCGGCAGGCATTATTTTGTATCCGGCATGCGCGAGACGCAGCGTGAAGAGTTCAAGTATCTGCGCATACCGGCGGATGATGATTTTTCGATTAATGGCTTTATGCAATTGCGTGCTGTCATGTTTGACCAATCGACTTATCCGGTGATTGCAAAACGTCTGGCAAATAATGCCATGCCGGCGAGTAGTGCTAATGCCGAGATGCGCACAAAGTTTGAAACCAGTATTGTGCAATTACTCAAGGCATATAGCGAGGGTGGATATAGTCGCATAGCGCAATTGATAGAGTCTGCCGTACCGCAGTCAGAGCGCGAAAAGGCTGCGCAGACCTACATCAAGATTATCGGTAGCGCAGCATTCGAAGCCTACAATATCAGCCGGGAACGTGCCGGATTGAAACCGGCAGGAACCGATGAACCGACACAGGTGTTTTTGCAGGAAAGCCTGGGTGCGATGAGCGACTTGTTCTTTTATGGTGCCCCGTTTTACTTGCAGATGACGCAATATGAGCATCGCGAAGCCAGCGGCCTGCAGCTAACGCGTTCGCCCGGCAAGAACCTGGTGTATTCAGGCTCTGTATTGCTGGTGCTGGGTATATTCGCCATGATTTATATCCGCGAACGCAGAATCTGGTTGCTGGTCAAATCTCAAAATGTGCTGTTTGCCATGTCGGCCAATCGTAAAAATCGGGATTTCGATATCGAGTTTGAGAAGTTGAGCGGTCAACTTAATCGACTACTGCAGAGTTAAATGCTCTGCCTTTGCAAATTTAGCGTTGCAAAATTAATTAGGATAAAGCCATGACAACTGAACATATGAATGCTTCATTGATGAGTGATGAACCCATCCCTTTGCTAAAACAGCTCAATTGGCAGGACTGGGCCTATGCCGTGTTGCTGATGGCAGGCGCTGTATTTGCCTATACCCGCTATGCCAGCTACATGGATGTCTATGAGATTGGTTTCCTGTTTGGCGCTGCAGTTGTGTTCAGTGTGCTGGGTTGGTATTGGAAGCCGGTGCGCCTGCTGGTCATCGGCGTAGCCGCAATCAGCGTGTTCTCCATTGATCTGTATCAGGCGGATCAGGCCCGTGCTAATCAAGTGTTTCTGCTTAAATACCTGGTTTCAAGCCAAACTGCCATCATGTGGATGAATGTGCTGTTTGTGCTGGCGATGTTGACCTACTGGTTTGCTTTGTTCAAGCGCTCTGTGTTCTCCGGCAAAGTAGCTTCCAGCCTGACCTGGAGTGCTGTGTTGATGGGCTTTGTCGGCCTTATGGTACGTTGGTACGAGTCTTACCTGATCGCGCCGGATGTAGGTCATATCCCGATCAGTAACCTGTATGAAGTATTTATCCTGTTCTGCCTGATTACTTCCCTCATGTATTTGTATTACGAGCAACGTTACGCTACCAAGCAACTGGGTGGTTTCGTGCTGTTGGTGGTGAATGCGGCGGTGGGTTTTATACTTTGGTATACCTTCGACAGGCAGGCAAACGGCATTCAACCGCTGGTGCCGGCATTGCAGTCGTATTGGATGAAAATCCATGTTCCGGCTAACTTTATCGGCTATGGTTCATTTTCGCTCGCCGCGATGGTAGCTAGCGCCTATCTGTTATCCGAACGTGGCATTCTGGCTTCACGCCTACCTGCGCCAGCCGTGTTGGAAGATGTCATGTACAAGGCTATCGCCGTAGGTTTTGCCTTTTTTACCATTGCTACTATCCTGGGCGCCATGTGGGCAGCTGAAGCATGGGGCGGCTATTGGTCGTGGGATCCTAAGGAAACCTGGGCGCTCATCGTCTGGCTCAATTATGCAGCATGGTTGCACTTGCGCCTGGTAAAAGGCTTGCGCGGCCCTATGCTGGCATGGTGGGCATTGGTTGGTTTGCTGGTGACTACCTTTGCATTCCTGGGTGTGAATATGTTTCTGTCAGGCCTGCATTCTTACGGAACTCTTTAACCGGGACTCTTTAACGAGACCCGATAGCTGAAATATTATGTGGTTCAGGCTTGAGCTGGTTCCCGGCTCAGCCTGAATCGCACTGCACCATCCCTGTTCTCAACCAGGCTTAGTTGGTAGCCCGCTTGCAGGGCCTGCTTGCCGGCATGATATAAGCCGATTCCCAAGCCATTTTCCGAGCTCACCTGTTTTTTAAATAGCTGTGCTGCAGTCGTCTGGGGCATGGCTTTGCCTGTGTCATACACTTCAATCAGGAACTCATCACTGGGGCTCAATATGGTGGTGATCTGAATGTCGCGATCACTCTTTCTTTTCTCTATGGCATTTTGCAACAGGTTGTCGACGATGCTATCCAGGAAATCCGGATCAATATCCAGGCTTGGTATTTCTTTAGCAACAAACGCAATGTTGCTCTGGGCGTGATGTTGCTTGATTTGCTTCCACCATGAGGTCAGTTTGCGCTGCCTGTTCTTTTCCACTCGTGGGGCTTCAAGTTTTTCCAAGGTGCGTGCCATCCGCTGGTTCAGTAAAGGCAGTTGGCGACGTATCAATGCAACCAGACGTTCATTGTCAGCGTCAGAAGTCTGTTCTGCTGCTGAGCAGAGTGCACTCATGGATTGCACCAGATTCTTGATGTCATGGGTCAGCCGCGATCCGGTTTCATAGACCGCCTGCATGTAGATGTTCTGGCTCAGTGTTTCTTCACGGCGCTTGGCTTCATAAAACTCGCCCAGTATCTGGCTAAGTAAGCGCAGGTGTATGGTGATGGCTGGAGTAAGCGGCCAGCGGGTATAAATGGACAGGGTGAAGTCATGAAAGCTGAACGTAGCGTAGTGTTTTGTTTGTATGCCGGATTCGCCATTACTTTCTTCTGCACGCCAGGCTACACCGCTTACCCAAGGTAATACCGTCACTTCTTCAATGGCAGCAGTGATAAAGCTTTTGGCGCTGGATTCCTTGTCTGCGAGTTCTGCGATGTTTTTAACCCAGACTTCAAAAGGCAATCCTATGCTTAGCAAATAGCGCGACAGTATCTGGCCGATGCCGGCAAACCCGGCTCTTGGATCCCACAGCCAGCTGATAGCCACTAACGTGACGGCTGAGCTGAATACAACTTTCAGGATCACTTCAACGTAGTTGGTATTGCTTGAGGCTTGAATAGCGAAAGAACCCAGCACCAGGATGACAGCCAGAAACAGAAGCAGCAGGGTGTAGAAAAAGTCCAGCACAGGCGGATGCCCTCGCTCTTCCCTGGCAACGCGTGTGAACAAAATACTTAACGGCAACAGGGCTAATAAATACTCAACCAGGAAGTTGGGAACATCAAAAGTCGAGGCCTTGTATTCAGGGGAACCGATAAATAGTTTGGGTACTATCCATACCAGTAGCATGGAAATTAAGTACCCGGCCGCCAGCAAATAGCCGATACGTGCGCTTTTGGCTTGTGTAGTGAATATCCGCCCACCTAGCAAGGCGAATAGTATTGAGAGCCAGAATGCGAGCAGCCACCAGTTCAGGAAGAGAATCATTACAATGCCCGCTGCCAGGAAAAGTGCGAGTGCCTGAAGTGAGATTTTTTCCTTGGTGCGCCATACCGGTTGCCAAAGCAGGAAGAAGCCGTAATGGCAAATAATCAGGGCTTTCTGGAACGGTGTGTTAAACCCCCACACCACGACAGCATGCAGGGATAGCAGCATGAGCCCGAGCTCCCATTGCTGTTGCAACAGGTTTTTAAGTTTTAAGGAAATATTAGGCATTATTGAATGTGGAGCTTTCCAAAAGTGTCATTTATTAGTCAGATGTGATGATTTTTTGACAGTGGCATGGCCTTTATCTGGCTGTTTTAGCCATATATTTGGCAATAATCGCACATTATGGATAATATTGCGGCTGGCATATAATTTGCGCGGTAATATCCATATCAATAATAAAATTTGCTTAAGTCTTTAAGATTTAATCAAATAATGCTAATAAAGCTAAGGATAACATAATGAAAAAGCAATCTGGATTTACGTTAATTGAACTGGCGATTGTGCTGGTGATTATCGGGCTGTTGCTCGGTGGGGTGCTTAAAGGCCAAGAGCTGATTAATAGTGCCAAGGCAAAAAATATGGCAAATGACTTTAAAAACATTCAAATACTTCTCTATGGGTATCAAGATAAGTTTCATGCAATTCCAGGGGATGATGCAAATGTTGTCAACCACATAACAAACGGTACTTTGGCAACCACTCCAGGGACTACTGGCAATGCGCAGATAGAAGGCCTTTGGAATTCAACAACGCAAACGGATGAGTCATATTTGTTTTGGCAGCATGTAAGATTTGCTGGATTGGCTCCCGGGTCTACAGTTCTAGGCAATGCTGCATATATTCCTAGAAATGCTGATGGTGGGCAGTTAGGTATTCAAAGCCTAAGGAACTTTGTCACTATCGCTGATCCTGTTGCTACAGCTATGACGGGAGCATTTGTGATTTGTTCTGATGGTATCGTCGGTAAGTTGGCAAAACAGATAGACGTAACATTAGATGATGGTGTTACAAATACTGGTTCAGTGCGTATGGTCGCTAGCGACGCGCAGGGGACTGCCTCATTAGCAAATGCAGCAGTGGTTGATAGCGGGTTTTTTACGGTCTGCATGTCATTTTAAGCGATAGGCATAAAGAAAAAGCCCGCTTCGGCGGGCTTTTTCTTTATGTGTTGGCTTAAATGCCCAGAATTGCTTTAAAATACAAAACTTATAAATTTAGCTTCTGCCATGACTGATAACATCGTCGAAATAAATAATCTGTCTTTTGGCTATAAAGGCCGTTTGCTGCACAAAGGCATTAATATGTCCTTTGCTCGCGGCAAGGTGATCGCCATCATGGGCGGTAGCGGGAGTGGCAAAACCACGCTGTTGCGATTGATTGGTGGCCAGTTAAAACCTGTACATGGTGAAGTGCGCGTTGATGGCGATGTGGTGCATGAACAAGATAGAGATGGCATCTACCGCTTGCGTCGCAAGATGGGCATGTTGTTCCAGATGGGCGCCTTATTTACCGATCTCTCAGTATTCGAGAATGTCGCTTTCCCAATTCGTGAGCATACCAACCTGCCTGAATCCATGATCCGTGATCTGGTCATGATGAAGCTTCAAGCAGTAGGCTTGCGAGGCGCGCATAAGCTCAAGGCAACAGAACTTTCTGGCGGTATGGCGCGTCGCGTGGCTTTGGCACGGGCTGTGGCGTTAGATCCTGCCATTATTATGTATGACGAACCATTTGCCGGGCTGGACCCGATTTCCATGGGCGTTATCTGCAACCTGATCCGTAGCCTCAATGATGCCCTCGGCGCTACCTCTATCGTAGTAACCCACGATGTTAAAGAGACTTTTTCTTTTGTCGATTATGTTTACTTTGTTTCTCAGGGCGTCGTGGTGGCAGAAGGTACGCCAGATGAGCTGAGAAAATCCGATCTGCCATTTGTACATCAGTTTGTGCATGGCGAGGCAGATGGTCCCGTGCCGTTCCACTACCCCGCGCCAGACTATAAGCGCGATATGTTGAGAGGCCATGATGTATAAATCAGTAATCGGCTTGCTACAAGGCATAGGCCATCGCTTGGTGGACCGTCTCTGGCGTTTTGGCAGTGGCGCACGCTTTTTCTTTTACGTGTTGATTTACTCAGGCGAAAGTTTCCGTCGATTACACTTAACTATCCGTGAGATATATTTCACAGGTGTGATGTCGCTGATTATTATTCTGGTATCGGCATTTTTTGTGGGGATGGTGCTTGCTCTGCAGGGGTATAACACTTTACAGCGGTATGGTTCATCCGAGGCGATAGGTGTGCTGGTGGCGTTATCCCTGGTACGTGAGCTTGGCCCTGTAGTCACCGCCCTGTTGTTTGCCGGCCGTGCCGGGACAGCGATTACTGCAGAAATTGGTTTGATGAAAGCCACGGAGCAATTGTCTGCGATGGAGATGATGGCGGTTAGCCCAATCGCGCGCGTTGTGGCTCCGCGATTCTGGGCTGGGGTTATTTCCATGCCTTTGCTGGCAGCCTTGTTTTCCATGGTGGGCGTGCTGGGTGGCTACCTGGTGGCGGTGCCCTTGATAGGCGTTGATAACGGTGCATTCTGGTCACAGATGCAGGCCAATGTCGATTTCAGGGCAGACATCGTGAATGGTATTATCAAGAGTTGCGTATTCGGTGTGGCATGTACCATGATTGCCTTGTTTGAAGGTTACGACGCCCCGCCAACGGCAGAGGGCGTTAGCCGTGCCACAACACGCACAGTGGTTAATTCGTCATTGGCCGTGTTGGGCCTGGATTTTGTAATGACCTCTTTTATGATTGGCTAAAGATTTCGTTTAAGTTGCAATTGGCATTAGTCGGGCACGCTTAAAGTATGGGGAGATATGATGGAACGTACGACAATAGATTTATGGGTGGGAATCTTTGCAGCAGCAGGCGCAGCTGCAATTTTCGGTTTGGCCATGAAAGTAGGCAATCTGACAACGACCAGTATTGGTGAAACCTATGCGGTCACGGCTGCATTTGAAAACATAGGTGGGTTAAAGCCGCGCGCGCCGGTAAAGAGTGCTGGTGTTGTGGTTGGTCGCGTCGATGGGATCGAATTTGACAGCACTAATTACGAGGCTAAAGTAACGCTGAAATTGGACAAGCGGTATCCATTCCCCAAAGATACATTTGCCAGTATTTATACCGCTGGGCTGCTTGGCGAACAGTATGTTGGTTTGGACGCTGGTGGCGATACCAATTCCCTCAAGGCCGGGGACAAGATCATGCATACGCAAGATGCCGTAGTTCTGGAAAAAATGATCAGCCAGTTCCTTTATAACAAGGCTTCCGAAACTAAGTCGCCAGAAACTACTCAAAGCAAAGTCTCCGAATAACGATGAAAAGAATGAATATGAATAAAGTAATGAAATTTTTATTAAGCCTGACGTTTGTGGCTTTTGCCGGCAACGCATTGGCGGATATTGCACCAGATGCCCTGGTAAAAAGCACTGCGGAAGAAGTGCTGGAAATCGTTAAGAAGGATAAGGATATACAGGCTGGAGACCAGAAAAAGATATTTGCCCTGGCCGAAGAAAAAATCTTGCCTAACTTTAATTTTGATCGTGTCTCACAGTTGGTGCTGGGCAGAAGCTGGACTAAGGCAAGTAAAGAGCAGCAGGATGCCTTTCAAAAAGAGTTCCGTAGCTTGATGTTGCGTACCTACGCCACTGCTTTGTCAAAGTATCGCAACCAGGTTATCGAGTACAAGCCATTGCGTTCTCAGCCTACGGATAAGGAAGTGACAGTCAAGACTTTGATATTGCAACCAGGTGGCCAGCCCGTTGCTGTGGACTATACCTTGGAGAAGACCGATAGTAGCTGGAAGGTATTTGATATCGTGATTGAAGGTGTCAGCCTGGTGACTAACTATCGCAGTCAGTTCTCAAGTGAAATTCGTCAGTCTGGTATGGATGGGTTAATCCAGAAGCTGGTTGAGAAAAACAAGCAAGCTGGCGCGGCAAATAGCAAATAAGCCGGTAATTGTTAATTTGAATTCTTATAAATAGAGTCCCGTAAATTGGCTGAGATCAAAAAAGAAGCGCATCGCTGGTTGGTGAGTGGGGATATGACTATTTCACAAGTCGAGGCCTTACTCGCGCAAAGCGCTGATCTGGCAACGGCTAAGTCGCTGGAGATTGATCTGGCAGCTGTTTCCGAGGTTGATACAGCATCTATCAGTTTGCTGTTTGAGTGGCTCAGAAGTGCCCACGCCCACAAAGTTAAGCTGACATTTGCAAATTTCCCACAAAATCTGGTCAGTCTTGCCACGCTGTATGGTGTGGTTGAGCTCATCCCACAAAACTCACATTGAGCTCCAGGCGTCTTGCCTGAGCATCCCTATCTGATGACTCCCGCGATTAAAATCGAGCAGGTTCATAAATATTTCGGTGCATTACATGCACTGAAAGGGGTTGATCTGACTATTGAGCAAGGCGAATTCTTCGCCTTGCTGGGCCCGAATGGCGCGGGTAAATCCACCTTGATTAACCTCCTGGCCGGACTTATACGCCCAACTAGCGGCCATCTGGCGGTATTAGGCCATGATGTCCAAGGTGAGTATCGGCAGGCCAGGCAAGCGTTGGGGGTGGTGCCGCAAGAACTGGTGTTTGATCCATTTTTCAATGTGCGGGAAATGTTACGTTTTCAGGCCGGTTATTTCGGGCTTGGTCGGGAAAATGATGCCTGGGTGGATGAGGTGATCGAATCGCTGGGGCTGACCGATAAAGCGAATACCAATATGCGTCGCCTGTCTGGAGGCATGAAGCGACGCGCCCTGATTGCTCAGGCCTTGGCGCACAAACCGCCGGTGATTGTGCTGGATGAGCCAACTGCCGGTGTAGATGTCGAGTTACGTCAGATCATGTGGGAGTTCATCAAGCGACTGAATCGCGAGGGCCATACTATTATCCTCACCACGCATTACCTGGAGGAGGCTGAAATCCTCTGTTCGCGTATTGCCATGATGAAAGAGGGTGAGATAGTTGCGTTGGACAGCACAGCAAATCTGTTGAACCGGCTACCGAATAAAAATTTACGCCTTAAGCTCGGGAGTGCGGCTTTGCCGGCTAGTCTGTCAGGGATGGTGCGTACGCAGGATAATGGCCTTTATACCTTGTCGCTTGAGAATGTCAGCCAGATAGAACATGTGCTGGCGGAGTTAAGACATGCCGGTGCTGAGATTGAGGATATGCAGTTGCTGGAAGCCGATCTTGAAGATGTATTTGTGGATCTGGTAGGTCGCAAATGAGCTTGAATTCTCGTGGTGTGTGGACACTTTTCAAGAAAGAGTTACTGCGCTTCTGGCGCGTAGCTTTTCAAACCGTCGCGGCTCCGGTGATGACTGCTTTGCTGTATCTGCTGATTTTCTCGCATGTGCTTGATAAGCATGTGCAAGTCTATGATGGCGTGCCTTACACGGCTTTCCTGATTCCTGGCCTGATCATGATGTCGCTGTTGCAGAATGCCTTTGCCAATAGCTCATCCAGCCTGATTCAGTCCAAAGTCATGGGTAATATCATTTTTGTATTACTTACGCCACTATCCTATCTTGAGTTTTTTCTGGCGTTTCTGGCAGCTTCGATCATACGCGGTCTGGCAGTGGGGTTGTGCATCTATCTGGTAGCGATCATTTTTGTTGATCTGCCGATTTCACATCCACTGCTGATTATTGCTTTTGCCATATTGGGCAGCGCGTTACTAGGAACATTTGGTATCATCGCAGGGATATGGGCAGATAAATTTGACCAGATGGCCGCATTCCAGAATTTCATCATTATGCCGCTGTCATTTTTATCGGGCGTGTTTTACTCGATACATTCACTGCCGCCTTTTTGGCAGCAAGTGTCGCATCTCAACCCATTCTTTTACATGATAGATGGCTTTCGATACGGCTTTTTCGGTGCCAGTGATATTTCACCCTGGGTAAGCCTGAGCGTTGTCGCAGCGAGCTTTTTTGCCCTATCATGGGTAACATTGAGAATGCTGAAATCTGGATACAAGCTGCGTGGCTAACGTGGACTTCCACATTAATTTAAACCTACGGATATTACGCAATGTTAAGTGCATCTGACCTGAAAACCTATATCACACAAGGCTTGGCCTGTGACCACGTGCAAGTGCTGGGCGATGACGGCCAGCATTTCGAGGCGATTGTGGTGAGCCCGCTATTCGTCGGGAAAAACATGGTGCAACAGCATCAACTGGTCTATCAGGCGCTGGGAGACCGTATGCGTCAAGAGATACACGCGCTTTCCATGCGCACCTTTACCCCAGAGGCTTGGGCCAAAATTGGCAGTCAATAGGCCGGCAAGACATTCATTTAATATAGACGGAGAAGTACCATGGATACACAAGAGATTATCAAGAACCAAGTGACAGCCAATCCGGTTGTGCTCTACATGAAAGGCAGCCCAAAGTTTCCGCAATGCGGTTTTTCTGGTCTGGCTATCCAGATTCTGCAGGCCTGTGGCGTGACCAATCTGACGACAATTGATGTATTGGCTGACCCTGCAATTCGTGAAGGCATCAAGAGCTACGCTAACTGGCCCACGATTCCGCAGCTTTACATTAAAGGCGAGTTCGTCGGCGGTGCTGACATCATGCGTGATTTATACCAGCAAGGTGAATTGCAAAAAATGCTGCAGGAAGCGACTGCCTAATTGGATAAACTCGTTATTGAAGGTGGTTTCAAGCTTAACGGAGAAGTACGGATATCCGGCGCGAAGAATGCTGCCCTGCCTATTATCTGTGCAGCGCTGCTGGCAGAAACTCCGCTCAAGCTATCCAGCGTGCCCAACCTCAAGGATGTGAATACCACCTACACCTTGCTTAAGCATATGGGCGTGAAGGTAGAGCTCACGGCAGATAATTGCGTCACGCTGGATGCCAGCGATATTACCTCGCAAGAGGCGCCATACGAAATGGTGAAAACCATGCGTGCATCCATCCTGGTGCTGGGCCCTTTGCTGGCACGCTTTGGACACGCACGTGTTTCCTTGCCCGGAGGCTGTGCTATCGGCTCACGCCCGGTGGATTTGCATATCAAGGGCTTGCAGGCGATGGGAGCGGAAATCCATATCGAGCATGGATACATTGAGGCGAGTACGGCACATCTGCCTAATAAGCGTCTCAAGGGTGCGCGTATCTTCATGGACCTGGTGACCGTGACTGGTACTGAAAACCTAATGATGGCGGCTGCTCTTGCCGATGGCACAACGACGCTGGAAAATGCGGCACGTGAACCGGAAGTGGTTGATATGGCAGAGTGCCTGATCAAGATGGGCGCACGCATACAAGGTGCTGGTACCGATGTGATTACTGTGCATGGCGTGGAGCGCTTGATGGGTGCTGAGCATGCCGTGGTGTGCGATCGTATCGAAGCGGGTACTTACCTCGTGGCAGCAGCCATGACCGGTGGCAGTATCAAGCTTACCAATGCACGTGCAGATTTACTGGAGGCTGTGATTGAGAAGTTACGCGAAGCTGGCGCTACTATTGAACATGATGCCAACACTATTTCCATTACAAGCACGGGTAAGTTGAAGTCGGTTAATCTGCGTACTGCACCGCATCCTGCTTTTCCTACGGATATGCAGGCGCAGCTAATGGCGCTGAATACGGTGGCCGAGGGCGTGGCTACGGTAACGGAGACCATTTTTGAAAATCGCTTCATGCATGTACAGGAAATGCAGCGCTTGGGTGCCAGCATCGAAGTGGAGGGTAATACTGCCATCGTACGCGGCGTTCAATACCTGGATGGTGCTACTGTAATGGCAACCGATTTACGCGCTTCTGCCAGCCTGGTTCTTGCCGGCCTGGTAGCGCGAGGGGAAACCACAATAGAACGCATCTACCATCTGGACCGCGGCTATGAATTGCTCGAAGCTAAATTGACTGCGCTAGGTGCGAAAGTCACTAGGTGTAAAAGCTAACGACCCACAAGCTAACGCTCAAAAAGTAAAAAGAGTGAATTGAATATGATCACCATCGCATTATCCAAAGGCAGGATTTTTGAAGAAACCACGCCCTTGCTGGCAGCAGCGGGTATTACTTCGCTCGAAGATCCTGAGTCATCGCGCAAGCTGATTCTTGAGACGAATCGCCCTGATGTGCGCCTTATCATTGTGCGTGCGACAGATGTGCCGACTTATGTGCAATATGGTGCAGCCGATCTTGGCATAGCCGGCAAGGATGTATTGAATGAGCATGGTGGTGAGGGCTTGTACCAACCGCTGGATCTGAAAATTGCGCGTTGCAAGATGATGGTTGCAGTACGGGAAGACTTTGATTACTTCGGTTCCATTCGGCGTGGTGCGCGTCTCAAGGTTGTCACCAAGTATGTCAAAACAGCGCGTGAACACTTTGCCGATAAAGGCATGCATGTCGACCTGATCAAGCTTTACGGTTCAATGGAGCTTGGTCCGCTGGTAGGGCTGGCAGATGTGATTGTCGACCTGGTGAGTACAGGCGGCACCTTGCGTGCCAATCACCTGAAAGCAGTAGAGGAAATAACAGATATCAGCTCGCGTCTGGTCGTCAATCAAGCTTCGCTCAAATTGAAGCGCGCGCTGTTGCAACCTATCATGGATAGTATTGCCCAAGCGGTAGCGTAAGACCAAGCGTAACCAGCAAGCACAATTAGGAAACTGAAATGAATGTAAGACGTTTTTCTACAGCAGATGCCAATTTCGACAGCGAGCTAAAAGCACTGTTGGCTTTCGAGACTGCACAAGATGACCAGATTGATCAGGTAGTGGCAAACATACTGCGCGACGTAAAGAAGCGCGGTGATGAAGCTGTGCTTGAATACACGCAGCGCTTTGATCGTCTCAATGCTGCTGGTCTGAGTGAGCTGGAAATTTCCAAGGTTGAGCTGCATCAAGCTTTAGAGGGCTTGCCTGCTGAGCAACGCAAAGCTTTACAGCAAGCGGCTGACCGTGTGCGTAGCTATCATGAGAAGCAATTGATGTCATCGTGGACCTATACCGAAGATGACGGTACTTTGTTGGGGCAGCAGGTCACGTCATTGGATCGTGTTGGTCTCTATGTGCCGGGTGGCAAAGCGGCTTATCCTTCATCGGTACTGATGAATGCGATTCCAGCCAAGGTGGCGGGGGTCAGCGAACTTATCATGGTAGTACCAACGCCCGATGGCGAAAAAAATGCGTTGGTGCTGGCCGCTGCTGCCATCTGTGATGTTGACCGCGTATTCTGCATAGGCGGCGCACAAGCCGTGGCGGCGTTGGCTTACGGTACGCAAACCGTGCCGCAAGTCGACAAAATCGTTGGCCCAGGCAATGCCTATGTCGCCGCTGCCAAGCGCCGCGTTTTCGGGGTGGTAGGCATCGACATGGTGGCCGGCCCTTCAGAAATTCTGGTGATATGCGATGGTAAAACCAACCCTGACTGGGTGGCGATGGATTTGTTCTCGCAAGCCGAGCACGATGAACTGGCGCAGTCTATTTTGCTGTCACCGGATGCCGCATTTCTTGATCAAGTGGCTGCCAGCATGGCTCGCCTAGTGGAGGAAATGCCACGCAAAGAGATTATTCGTACGTCATTGCGGGATCGTGGCGCACTCATTCATGTGCGCGATCTTGAAGAAGCGGCCAATATTGCCAATTACATTGCCCCTGAACATCTGGAACTTTCCATGGATAATCCGCTGGAGTTCAGCAAGAAAATCAAGCATGCCGGCGCTATCTTCATGGGGCGCGATACCTGTGAGGCGCTTGGTGATTATTGTGCAGGCCCTAATCACGTATTGCCTACTTCACGTACCGCGCGTTTTTCATCACCTCTAGGCGTCTATGACTTCCAGAAGCGCACCAGCCTGATCATGGTGTCGTCGCAAGGGGCGCAAGTATTGGGTAAAGTTGCCTCGACGCTGGCGCACGGCGAAGGTCTGCAGGCGCACGCCAGAAGCGCAGAATACCGATTGAAGTCTTGATTTAGGCGTCACAAACAGTGTGATGGACAGGATATGAGTAAATACTGGAGCAAATTGGTGCATGAGTTGACGCCTTATGTGCCAGGTGAGCAGCCGAAGATGGCCAACCTGATCAAGCTCAACACCAATGAAAACCCTTATGGGCCTAGCCCCAAGGTGCTTGAGGCTTTGCGTGCCGAAGCGGCAGATAGCCTTCGGCTATATCCTGACCCCAATTCGGAGAAGTTGAAAGCGGCAGTAGCCGAGTTTCATGGCATCCAGCCGGGGCAAGTGTTTACAGGCAATGGTTCTGACGAGGTGCTGGCCCATGTTTTCAATGCCTTGCTAAAACATGATGCGCCATTGTTGTTCCCGGACATTACCTATAGTTTTTACCCGGTATATTGTGGGCTTTACGGTATTGAATATCGCACCATAGCACTCACTGCCGATTTTGAAATCAATGTGGATGACTATTTGCGTCCCAATGGCGGCATCATCTTCCCTAACCCCAATGCGCCGACTGGCCGCTTATTGGCCTTGGCTGATATCGAACGCTTGCTCAAGGCCAATACCGAGTCTGTGGTCGTGATTGATGAGGCCTATGTGGATTTCAGCGGCGAATCAGCAGTGAAATTGGTCAATCAGTACCCGCAGTTATTGGTGACGCATACGCTATCCAAGGGCCGCTCACTGGCTGGCTTGCGTGTTGGTTATGCGATTGGTCATGTGGATCTGATTGACGCCCTGCATCGAGTGAAAGACAGTTTCAATTCCTATCCGCTGGATCGCTTTGCTATCGCCGGTGCGGTAGCCGCTATGCAGGACGTTGCCTATTTTGAGGAAACGCGTAATAAAGTGATTGCTAGCCGCGAACGCTTGGTGAGCGCTTTGCAAAAGCTGGACTTTGAAATCCTGCCATCTGGCGCGAACTTTATTTTCGTCAAACATGCGCAACGCGACGCAGCGCAACTTACTGCACTGTTGCGTGAGCATGGCATTATTGTGCGGCACTTCAAGAATCCTGAACGGATCGCTCAATTCATGCGCATTACTGTGGGCACGGACGACGAATGTGCAGCGCTGGTACGGACCTTGCAGCAGGTATTACAACGCCCTATTTAATAAAGTATTTTTGACCAAATTGCAAAATCGTTATATAACGTCACCTTGAGCAAAAAAGCTTGCAAATGAAGTTTCAATTTTTGAACAGAGTTCCCCTAAACATTAGAAAAAATGTATCATAATGTGTCTTAGGTGGAACCTAACCCTGTAAATAAGCGGAGGAAGTATCGTGGCACTAACCCAAATGGCATTAGACTCTTTAGATTTCGATGCAACAGTAGCATTAGCTACTAAAGTTGCTCCACACGTGGACATTCTTGAAATCGGTACTCCATGCATCAAGCACAACGGTATCAAGCTGCTGGAAACTTTGCGCGCCAAGTTCCCAAACAACAAGATTCTGGTTGACCTGAAGACTATGGATGCTGGTTATTACGAAGCTGAGCCGTTCTACAAAGCTGGTGCTGACATCTGTACAGTTCTGGGTACTGCTGATCTGGGCACTATCAAAGGCGTCATCGATGTTGCTAACAAGTACGGTAAAGAAGCGCAAGTTGACTTGATCAACGTTGAAGATAAAGCTACCCGTACTAAAGAAGCTGTAAAAATGGGCGCACACATCATTGGCGTGCACACTGGTCTGGATCAGCAAGCTGCTGGCCAAACACCATTTGCCGACTTGGCTCTGGTTAACGGTTTAGGCCTGGGTGTTAAGGTTTCTGTTGCTGGTGGCGTTAAGGCTGCAACTGTACGTCAAGTAGTGGATGCCGGTGCAACTATCGTTGTTGCTGGTGCTGCTATCTACGGTGCTGCTGATCCTGCTGCTTCTGCTGCTGAAATCACAGGTCTGGCACGTGGCAATACATCAGGTGGTGGTTTGTTCGGCTGGTTGAAAGGCCTGTTCAGCTAAGTTGAATGTTCGCTGAATTGTAGTTTAGTTAGACAATAGCAAATCAAGACTCAAAACCGCTGCAAAACAAAAGAAATGAAGTTTTGTGGCGGTTTTTCCTTGTAAAGGCTCAGTTTAGAAAATTAGGAAAGTAAGTACTCCCCCATGCGCACTGCTGAAGTTAGCCGTAATACCCTAGAAACACAGATTTCAGTCTCAATCAACTTGGATGGGACTGGTGTATCCAAGCTCTCAAGTGGCTTGGCATTTCTCGATCACATGGTTGATCAAATCGCACGCCACGGTATGATGGATATTTCTATACAGGCAACTGGCGATTTGCATATTGATGCGCACCACACGGTTGAGGATATCGGTATCACCCTAGGGCAGGCTTTTGCTAAGGCTGTCGGTGATAAAAAAGGGCTTTGTCGTTATGGGCATTCCTATGTGCCGTTAGATGAGGCTTTGTCGCGCGTGGTGCTGGATTTGTCTGGTCGTCCCGGTATGGAGTTCGGCGTGGAATTTACGCGTGCACGTATAGGTGATTTTGATGTGGATTTGATCCACGAATTCTTCCAGGGATTTGTCAACCATGCCCTGGTAACGTTACATATTGATAACTTGCGTGGTGATAATGCTCACCACCAGGCTGAAACCATATTCAAAGCCTTTGGCCGTGCCCTGCGCATGGCAGTAGAGCATGACAGCCGCATGGCTGGTATCATGCCTTCGACCAAAGGCTCCTTATAACAGAGCATATAAGAGAGTATTTCTTATCATTCTTTCGTTTTGTATAGTCTCTAGTATTTTCAGAAAAATACCATGATTGATATAGCAGTAGTGGATTACGGTATGGGCAATCTGCGCTCGGTTTCTAAAGCGTTAGAGCACGTAGCACCCGATAAGAACGTAATCGTCACCAGTGATCCTGCGCAAATAGATGCGGCAGAGCGGGTGGTGTTCCCCGGACAGGGTGCCATGCCTGATTGTATGCGTGAGCTGGATAGCCGCGGGTTACGGGAGTCCGTAATTGCCGCTGCTGCCAACAAGCCTTTTCTCGGTATCTGCATAGGCTTGCAATTGCTGTTTGATCATTCTGAAGAGGGTAATGCCGCAGGTCTTGGAATTCTGGCCGGCAACGTGCAGCGCTTTGCTCCGAGTGATATGCATGATGCCGAAGGCAATAAACTCAAAGTTCCCCACATGGGCTGGAATCAGGTATACCAGACTAAAGCCCATGCTTTATGGGCCGATATAGAAGATGGTTCCAGGTTTTACTACGTTCACAGTTACTATGTAAAGCCGGAAAACATGGATTTGGTCGCTGGCTATACTGAGTATCCCTCGCGATTTACCGGATGCGTCGCCAGAGATAATATTTTTGCCGTACAGTTTCACCCTGAAAAGAGCCAGCATGCTGGCTTGCAGCTTTTATCCAATTTCGTCCAATGGAATGGACATTCTTAAACTAGATTACTTAACTCGCGCTTAAAACATTATGCTGATTATCCCCGCTATCGATTTAAAAGACGGCCACTGTGTGCGCTTGAAACAAGGTTTAATGGAGGATGCAACCGTGTTCTCTGAGGATCCAGGGGCGATGGCACGTCACTGGGTAGACCAGGGCGGCCAGCGCCTGCATCTGGTGGATCTGAATGGTGCATTTGCTGGTAAGCCTGTCAATGAAGGTGCCATCAAGGCTATCGTGAAAGCGGCCGCAGGCGAGATCCCCATCCAACTCGGCGGCGGGATACGTGACCTGGAAACCATAGAGCGCTATCTGGATAATGGTATCGATTATGTGATTATCGGTACCGCGGCGGTGAAGAATCCAGGCTTCCTGCATGAAGCCTGCTATGCATTTCCCGGGCAGATCATCGTGGGCCTGGATGCCAAGGACGGCAAAGTGGCAGTAGATGGCTGGTCCAAACTTACCGGTCATGATGTTGTGGATCTGGCAAAAAAATTCGAGGATTACGGCGTAGAGGCCGTGGTTTATACAGATATTGGCCGCGATGGCATGCTCAGCGGCGTTAATATCGAGGCCACTGTGGCTTTGGCGCAAGCACTCAAGATTCCTGTCATCGCCAGCGGCGGCATTACCAACCTGGATGACGTGCGCAAATTGTGTGCGGTGGAGTCGGAAGGCATTATGGGCGCCATTACTGGTCGTGCCATCTATGAAGGCACGCTGGATTTCGCTGCAGCGCAGGCGCTGGCAGACGAGCTCAACGGATAATGGAACGTATTTAATGGGTTTGGCAAAACGCATCATTCCATGCCTGGACGTTACAGAGGGGCGCGTAGTAAAAGGTGTCAACTTTCTGGAGTTGCGTGATGCCGGTGATCCTGTTGAGATTGCACGCCGCTACGACGAGCAGGGCGCCGACGAGCTGACTTTTCTTGATATCACGGCGAGCTCCGATAATCGCGGTTTGATACTGCATATTATCGAGCAAGTGGCTTCGCAGGTATTCATTCCATTGACTGTAGGCGGCGGTGTTCGCGAGGTTGAAGATGTGCGCCGTTTGCTTAATGCAGGTGCAGACAAAGTCAGCATTAACACTTCGGCAGTGATGAATCCGCAATTAGTGGCTGATGCGGCAGATCGCTATGGCTCACAATGCATCGTGGTTGCGATAGATGCCAAGCTGGTGGAAGATGCTCATTCCCCCCACCCGCGTTGGGAAGTATTCACGCATGGTGGTCGTAAGCCAACCGGCCTCGATGCAGTGGAGTGGGCACGCAAAATGGTAGCGCTTGGAGCTGGCGAACTGCTGGTGACTAGCATGGATAGAGACGGTACTAAAATCGGCTTTAATCTGGCATTGAATAAAGCCATTAGCGATGCGGTTGATGTGCCTATTATCGCCTCGGGCGGCGTAGGCAATTTGCAACATCTGGTGGATGGTGTGAAACTGGGCGGGGCAGATGCAGTGCTGGCCGCCAGCATTTTTCACTACGGCGAATATACAGTGCGTGAGGCAAAAGAATATATGCGCGATCAAGGGATAGAGGTCAGGCTGTGAGCTGGCTCGATGAGGTAAGCTGGACCGATGGTTTGCTGCCGGTGATTGCTCAGGAGTTGGGCACGGGCAAAGTATTGATGTTCGCCTTTATGAACCGCGAGGCTTTGCAACTGACGGTGGATACTGGACATGCGGTTTACTGGTCGCGTTCGCGTAACCGGCTGTGGCATAAGGGCGAAGAGTCTGGCCACGTGCAGAAAGTGCATGAAATTCGTCTCGACTGCGATGAGGATGTGCTGCTGATTACGGTGGAACAGGTGGGCGGTATTGCCTGTCATACTGGTCGGCATAACTGTTTTTTCCGCAAGCTGGAAAATGACGAGTGGGTGACTGATCAACCGGTACTGAAGAACCCTGAGGATATTTATCACCATGAGTGATGTACTAAACCGTTTGGCCGAGTTGCTGGAGCAACGCAAAAGTGCCGATCCGCAGTCTTCATACGTAGCCAAGCTCTACGCCAAGGGCATGGACAGCATACTCAAGAAAATTGGGGAAGAGGCTACTGAAACCATTATTGCGGCTAAAGACGGTGACAAGTCGCAGATTATCTACGAGACTGCCGATTTGTGGTTTCATACCTTGGTCATGCTGGCCCAAGCCGGGTTAAAGCCGCAGGACGTGCTGGATGAGCTTGCGCGACGTGAGGGTTTGTCGGGCATCGTCGAAAAAGCGCAAAGGAAAGAGTAAGCGATGAGCACGGATTGCATTTTCTGTAAGATAGTTCAGGGCGATATCCCGTCCACCAGGATTTATGAGGATGAGGATGTCATAGTCTTCAACGATATTCATCCCATAGCCCCGATACATTTCCTGATAGTCCCCAGACTGCATATCGACAGCCTAGCTGCTTGCGATGCACAACATCAATCCCTGCTTGGCAAGATGCTGTTGCTTGCACCAAAGTTGGCTAAAGAGCAGGGCTTGGCTGGATTTCGTACTATGATCAATACTGGTCGCGAAGGTGGGCAGGAAGTGTTTCATATTCATGTGCATGTCTTTGGTGGCGGCACAACATTACCTAAAACTTAATAAAACATCAGGAGAACCATTATGGGTTCATTTAGCATATGGCATTGGTTGATTGTGTTGCTGATTGTAGTGCTGGTATTTGGTACCAAAAAGCTACGTAATATCGGCAGCGATGTAGGTGGCGCAGTAAAGAACTTCAAGGATGCGATGGGTGAGGAAAAGCAGAAGCCCAAGTTGGATGATGCGACTACCGGTAACACGGTAGAGGGCGAAGTCACGCAGAAATCCAAATCAGAATAGTGGAAAGCCTGCAAACGCGTGTTTGATGTTGCATTCTCTGAGCTGATAGTCATCGCCATTGTGGCGTTGCTGGTGATCGGCCCGGAAAAGCTGCCCAAGGTCGCACGCACGTTGGGCCTGTTGGCGGGCCGTATGCAGCGTTATGTCGCTGACGTAAAATCTGATATAGAGCGCGAAATGCAATTTGAGGACCTGCAGAAAATTCAGCAGGAGATCAGGCAGGGCGTGATGCAAGCCAAGTCCGAGGTGCAAAAGACTGGTAATACCATTACGCATGAAGTCGCTGCACTAGAAAAGAATTTTGACTCCCTCACCTCTGACGGGTCTTCTACGACAATGCCTGATTTTTCCGCCGAAACCCTGCCGCAAAAAAGCCAGCAGTGAATCCCTCCGAAACTTTTATTTCCCACCTGATAGAGCTACGCGACAGGTTGCTGCGTATCGTAGTGGGTTTTCTATTGGTATTTATCTGCTTATTGCCATTTGCTAATAAGATCTACACCTTGCTGGCACACCCACTGCTAAGTAAGTTGCCGGCTGGCGGGCAGATGATCGCTACGGCGGTAACCACGCCTTTCTTTGTGCCTATGAAAGTCGCCATGCTGGCAGCATTTCTAATTTCATTGCCGCATACCTTGTATCAGGTTTGGTCTTTTATTGCACCTGGCCTATATGTTCACGAGCGCCGCTTTATGGGCCCCCTTGTCGTAGCCAGCACGCTGTTGTTCTTGTTGGGGATGACGTTTGCCTATTTTGCCGTGTTTCCCGTTGTATTTGGCTTCATTGCTGGCAGCGCTCCCGAGGGCGTCGCAGTAATGACAGACATAGGCAATTATCTGGATTTCATTATTACGTTGTTTATGGCATTTGGGTTGGCATTTGAAGTGCCTGTGGCGGTGGTGTTGCTGGTGCGGTTTGGCATGGTGAATATTAAAACACTTAAGGAAATTCGCTCCTATGTGATTGTGGGCGCATTTGTTATCGGTGCTATTTTCACGCCGCCAGACGTGATTTCCCAAGTGATGCTGGCGGTGCCGTTATGGCTGTTATATGAGGCAGGGATATTTGTTTCGGGATTTATCCAGCCTAAAGTAGACCCAAGCATAGGGCAAGTACAGTAAAGCTACTCCTCGTCTGAGGGCGCTTGCACCTGAGCTTGTGGTTTGGGTCGCTTGCCTATGATTACCGGAATATCCATCTTGCGTTGATTGCGCAAAATTTTCAATATGGCTTGTTTGTTAGGCTTCAGTCCGGAAATCAGAGTGAGCATGCTGGAGCTATCCAGTACCTGATGGCCATCTATCTCCAGCAGGATATCACCAGGCTTCAGTCCCGCACGTTCGGCGGGGCTGCCACTAACGATACCTGCGATCAGTGAGCCATTGGTTTGTTTCAATTTGAAAGACTCAGCCAGTTCGGGCGTGATATCTTGCGCCTCAATACCAATCCAGCCGCGAGTGACGCTACCCTGGCGTATGATTTGTTCCATGACCTGTTTAGCCAGGCTAACGGGGATGGCGAAGCCTATGCCCATGGAGCCGCCACTACGCGAATATATGGCGCTGTTCACGCCAACCAGATTGCCTTCGGTATCAATCAATGCGCCGCCGGAATTGCCGGGGTTGATCGGTGCGTCGGTCTGGATGAAGTTTTCAAAAGTATTAATGCCAAGGTGATTGCGTCCCAGAGCGCTAATGATGCCTTGTGTTACGGTCTGGCCTACACCGAATGGATTGCCGATGGCAAGTACCACATCACCAACGTTGATTTTTTCTGGATTCGCAAACGTGATGGCTGGTAAATCATTGACGTCGACTTTGAGCACTGCCAGATCGGTTTCCGGGTCGGTACCTACCACGCGGGCAGCCACGGTGCGGCCATCTGCCAGGGCGATCTCAATTTCATCTGCAGCTTCGACAACATGGTGATTGGTTAAGATCAGGCCCTGCGCGCTAACGATCACGCCGGAGCCCAGGCTGTTCTCTCGTTGCGGCTGATCATCTTGCTGGTCGCCAAAAAAGTGGCGAAACAATGGGTCGTCAAGAAATTGCTGGTGAGGATTGGCGGCGGCTTTTTTGCTGGTAAATATATTGACCACAGCCGGCATGGCTTTTTTTGCTGCAGCGCTGTAAGAGCCGGCGTTCACGGCAGCAGGTATTGATTCAGCCTGTTTGACGATGACAGTTTTCTCTTGTTTAGTCAGCAACTGTGGGTAAAACAGTTGTACCACGAAAAGTGCAGCAAGACTCGCGGTGACAGTTTGTGCAAAAATGAGCCAAAGTTTTCTCATGGGATAGCAGTACTCGATGTTTATATGAATTAATAGTGGCTAGGAATATAAATGAAAATAAACCAATTGGTTGATTATACCCGACAAATTTTGCAACCTGAGCGCCTCCGTGATTATTGCCCCAATGGTTTGCAGGTCGAAGGCCGCAGTGAAATATCGAAAATAGTTTCTGGCGTTACTGCAAGTATGGAGTTACTTGAAGCCGCGCATGCAAAAAATGCCGATGTGGTGCTGGTTCATCATGGCTACTTCTGGCGTGGCGAAGATGAGCGCATCGTAGGCATTAAGCGATCACGCCTGAAGTTCCTGCTTGAACACAATATCAATTTGCTGGCTTATCACTTGCCGCTGGATGTGCATGTGGAGTTTGGAAACAACGTGCAGCTTGGTAGAGTGATGGGGGTGGCTGTTGAAGGCTGGTCGGGTGAGCAGAATATCGTGGCTTATGGCAACCTGGAAAATCAAATGACCCTACAGGAATTTTGTGACCGCCTTGCCGGGCAATTGAATCGATCTCCAATCTTTATAGGGGATGGGGCCCGACAGTTAAAGCGCATTGCATGGTGCACAGGTGCCGCACAGGGGTACATGGAAACCGCAATTAATCTAGGTGTGGATGCTTTTATTAGTGGCGAGATTTCTGAGCAGACAGTCCATCTCGCCCGCGAATCTGGAGTGGCCTATATTGCTGCAGGGCATCATGCAACTGAACGCTATGGAGTAAGGGCTTTAGGTGAGCATTTGGCCGGTCATTTTTCTTTGTGGCACGAGTTTATTGATATTGATAACCCTGTTTAAAGTGCTGAAATAGGAAATTTCTTACTAACGCTGATAAATAACGCTTTCTTGGTTTAAGTTTTGCGCTGAAAGCTGTAAAATGGGCAGTTGTTTGCAGAAGCATTGATATGGTCGCGAATTAAATTTAAGGGCATGTAATGGCGAATCAGGAAGTTGATAAGAGTAAGCGGCGCTTTTTAATTGCTGCGACTAGTGTGGCAGGGGCGGCTGGGGCTGCTGTAGCAGGCTCGGCATTTGTGATCAGCATGCTGCCAAGTGAACGGGCGAAAGCCGCTGGTGCGCCGGTTGAGGCGGATGTCAGCAAAATCGAGCCAGGCGCAATGGTTACTGTCGAGTGGCGTAGCAAGCCGGTTTGGATAGTGAATCGTACCCAGGAGATGCTGGATCTACTGGCTAAGCATGATGATCAGTTGTCTGATCCGAAACTGCAGGTAGTCACTCAGCAACCTGAGTACTGTAACAATGCAGGTCGCTCACTAAAATCAAATCTTATGGTTGTGGTTGGTATTTGTACCCACCTGGGTTGTTCTCCCTCGCCTAAATTGCAAACGGGTGGCGATATGGGTGCTGATTGGCCGGGAGGTTTCTTCTGTCCTTGCCACGGTTCCAAGTTCGATTTGGCCGGACGCGTATTCAAGGGTTCTCCGGCGCCGATCAATCTGGTGGTTCCACCGCATAAATACATTAGCGACAGCGTATTGCTCATAGGCGAAGATGACAAGGGAGTGGCGGCATAACATGCAAAAATACTTTACAAGCGTGCTGGGCTGGGTTGATGAACGGTTTCCGCTCACATCCAATATCAAGTCGCATCTGACCGAGTACTACGCCCCCAAGAACTTCAATTTCTGGTATTTCTTTGGTTCCCTGGCTTTGATGGTGCTGGTGCTGCAAATCGTCACCGGCATTTTCCTGACTATGAATTACAAGCCGGATGCAGAGCTTGCCTTTGCCTCGGTTGAGTACATCATGCGGGATGTGTCGTGGGGTTGGCTCATCCGTTACATGCACTCTACAGGCGCATCTATGTTTTTTGTGGTGGTGTATCTGCACATGTTTCGTGGTTTGATCTACGGTTCGTACCGTACGCCGCGTGAGCTTATCTGGCTGTTTGGGGTGGGAATATTCCTCTGTCTGATGGGCGAGGCTTTCTTTGGTTACCTCCTACCTTGGGGGCAGATGTCATTCTGGGGTGCGCAGGTGATTATCAATCTGTTTAGCTCAATTCCGTTTGTTGGCCCCGATATCTCATTGTGGCTACGTGGCGATTACATGGTGTCTGATGCAACGCTAAATCGGTTCTTTGCGTTCCACGTGATAGCGTTGCCACTGGTGCTGCTTGGTCTGGTCGCTGCGCATATTATCGCGCTGCACGAGGTTGGTTCGAATAATCCTGATGGCGTTGAAATTAAAAAACACAAGGATCCTGTAACGCACATTCCGCTGGATGGTATTCCATTCCATCCTTACTACACGGTGAAAGATCTGGTGGGCGTATCGGTGTTTCTGATTGTATTCTCGGCCATCATATTTTTTGCGCCAGAAATGGGCGGTTATTTCCTGGAAGCTAATAATTTCATTCCAGCAAACCCGCTGAAGACACCAACGCATATTGCGCCAGTCTGGTATTTCACGCCTTATTACTCAATTTTGCGGGCAGTGCCTCCGGTATTGAATTCGCAGTTTCCAGGGGTTGCCGCAATGGGTTTGTCGGTTGTGGTGTTTGCCTTTCTGCCCTGGCTTGATCGCAGTTCTGTGAAATCGATTCGGTATCGTGGCGGCTTGTATAAAAAGTGGTTAGCGGCTTTCGTGGTCAGCTTCCTTATACTGGGTTACTTGGGTACTGAACCATCCAATTTGTGGGGTCAGTTTGATCCAAAGACCATAATCGTGGGTGGTGCTGATCGCGCTACAGTGGTTGCGCGTGTATTTACTGCTGTGTATTTCGCATTCTTCGCTCTGATGCCGTGGTACACCAAAAAAGATAAAACCAAGCCAGTGCCAGAAAGGGTGACAGGATGATGAAGAAGTTATTGCTAGTGCTGGGCTTGTCGTTGTCTTCGTTGGTATGGGCCAACGAGGGGGTCAAGTTGGATCATGCCCCAATAGATCCTAATAATCAGGCCAGTTTGCAACGTGGCGCCAAGATGTTCGTCAACTACTGCCTGAGTTGCCACAGTGCTGCCTACATGCGCTATAACCGCTTGACGGATATTGGCCTGAGTGAGGCGCAGATCAAGGCGAACCTGATGTTTGCGGGTGAGAAGGTGGGCGATACCATGACCATTGCCATGAGCAAGAAGGATGCTAAGGCCTGGTTGGGTGCTGCGCCGCCGGACTTGTCAGTGCAAGCCAGGGCTTACGCTAATGGCGGTGATTGGCTGTATACCTATTTGCGAGGTTTTTATCGCGATGATACGCGCCCAACGGGTTGGAATAATACGGTTTTCGATAAGGTTGGCATGCCGCACGTGCTGTGGCAGCTTCAAGGCCAGCAAGTGTTGAAGGTTGATGAAAAGACCGAGACTCACACCTTGGTCTTAGATAAACCCGGCACTTTGTCGTCAGCAGAGTATGATGCGGCGGTAGCCGATCTGGTCAATTACATGGTGTATATGGCGGAACCAGCCAAGAGCAAGCGCCTGCACTTGGGCTTGTTTGTTTTATTATTTTTAGGCTTGATGTTCGTTTTAACGTATTACCTGAAAAAAGAATACTGGAAAGACATCCATTAAAGTAACACCTTAGCGGGAGGCATTGCTTTCAGCATGCCTCCCGTTTTTGTTTTTTTAGCTAGCAGGGAACCAACTATTATGATGACACTATATTCAGGCACCACCGATCCTTACAGCCATCGCTGTCGCATTGTCCTGTTCGAAAAAGGTATGGATTTTCAGGTGATTGATGTAGACCTTGCCAACAAGCCGGAAGACTTGGCTGTAATTAATCCGCATAACGAAGTGCCGGTGTTGGTCGAGCGTGACCTGGTGTTACAGCAGGCCAATATTATCAATGAATATATTGATGAGCGTTTTCCGCACCCGCAGTTGATGCCGGCTGACCCTGTCATGCGCGCTCGTGCGCGTCTGTTTCTTCACAACTTTGAAGAACAACTGTTTTCGCAGATTAAAGACGTCGAGTCGGATAATCAGAAGGTGGCAGACAAGGCGCGAGCAGTGATTCGTGATAATTTGACGCAAATCGTTCCACTTTTTAGTAAGCAGCAATATATTTTGGGTGATGAGTTTTCCATGCTGGACGTAGCAATAGCGCCGCTTCTGTGGAGATTGGGTCACTATGGAATAGAGTTGCCTAAGCAGGCTGCCCCTTTACTCAAGTACGCAGAACGTATATTCTCTCGCCCGGCTTACATTGAAGCGATGACCCCATCAGAAAAAGCGATGCGTCGGTAATTGGTGATAGGTCGTTTGGATAAGGGCATGTTTAGATGAGTGAATTGCTTTCGACTAAGCCATACCTGATTCGCGCAATCCACGAGTGGTGCGTAGATAACGGCCTGACTCCGCATCTGTTGGTGAAGGTGAATGCGCAGACGCGAGTGCCAGCTGGATATGTAAAAGATGGCGAAATTGTGCTGAATTTGAATTATTCAGCAACAAAAGATTTGCAAATTGGCGCAGAAGCGATTACATTCTCGGCGCGCTTCAGTGGTGTGTCGAATAACTTGTACGTGCCAATAGCTGCAGTGCGTGGAATTTATGGTCGTGAAAATGGCCAAGGCATGTTCTTTGAGGCTGAGATGGAAGATTCTGAAGTTTTAGCAGAAGATCATGATTCCTCGCACCTGACGGAGCAAGAGTTGACAGACTCTGCTGGAGTAGATAAAAAACCAGCGGTGACAAAAAAACCAACATTGAAGTTGGTAAAATAATAAAAGTAGTAAAAGTTTTAATAAGGTTTGTGTTCATCCTTGCCGGATTAGCTCAGTTGGTAGAGCAGCGCACTTGTAATGCGAAGGTCGTCAGTTCGATTCCGACATCCGGCACCATCAATTTAGTTCTCAGCAGTAGCCATGATTGCGTTTGACAGCTAGTCAAAAAATCAGCATAATCTTGGGTTCGGTTTGGAGGGGTGGCCGAGTGGTTAAAGGCGACGGACTGTAAATCCGTTCTCTCAGAGTACGAAGGTTCGAATCCTTCCCCCTCCACCAAAAAATGATTTTGTAGTGTTTGGAGCCAGGTGAGGGCTTTGCCGGCCAAGCTGGCTACCTGAATTGTCGAGTGATCTCGATGCGGGTGTAGCTCAATGGTAGAGCAGAAGTTTTCCAAACTTATGACGAGGGTTCGATTCCCTTCACCCGCTCCATATTGGTAGTTTTGCAGTTTGGTTGTGAAGTGTTTAGGCTTTACTAAATTTAGTAAATGCCCATGTGGCTCAGTGGTAGAGCACTCCCTTGGTAAGGGAGAGGTCGCGGGTCCGATTCCCGCCATGGGCACCATGAGATTGGTGCAATGTTTGGTGAGTGCACCACCACTTAACTTGATAGGGCTTTAAGTTTAAAGCTAGGTTAAAGGATACGGTTATGGCAAAAGGTAAATTTGAACGGACGAAGCCACACGTTAACGTGGGCACGATTGGTCACGTGGATCATGGTAAGACTACATTAACAGCAGCGATCACCACCATTCTGTCAAAGAAGTTTGGTGGCGAAGCCAAGGCCTACGACCAAATTGACGCAGCGCCAGAAGAAAAGGCACGCGGCATCACCATCAACACAGCGCACGTAGAGTACGAAACAGCGGCTCGCCACTACGCCCACGTTGACTGCCCAGGCCACGCCGACTATGTCAAGAACATGATTACCGGCGCAGCCCAAATGGACGGCGCCATCCTGGTCTGTTCCGCAGCTGACGGCCCTATGCCACAAACCCGCGAACACATCCTGCTGGCACGTCAAGTTGGCGTACCTTACATTGTCGTGTTCCTGAACAAAGCCGACATGGTAGACGATGCTGAACTGTTAGAGCTCGTTGAAATGGAAGTGCGTGAATTGCTTTCCAAGTACGATTTCCCAGGTGACGACACCCCCATCATCCACGGATCAGCCAAGCTGGCCCTCGAGGGTGACCAATCAGAAATCGGTGAACCATCCATCCTGCGTCTTGCTGATGCACTGGACAGCTACATCCCAACACCAGAACGTGCCATCGACGGCACCTTCCTGATGCCAGTGGAAGACGTATTCTCGATCTCAGGTCGCGGCACTGTCGTCACCGGTCGTATCGAACGCGGTATTGTTAAAGTGGGCGATGAAATCGAAATCGTGGGTATCAAACCAACCCTCAAGACCACCTGTACCGGTGTTGAAATGTTCCGCAAACTGCTCGACCAAGGTCAAGCAGGCGACAACGTAGGCGTATTGCTGCGCGGAACCAAGCGTGAAGAAGTGGAGCGCGGTCAAGTATTGGCCAAGTCCGGTTCTATCAAGCCACACACCAAGTTCACAGCAGAAATCTACGTGCTGGGTAAAGATGAAGGTGGCCGTCACACGCCATTCTTCAACGGCTACCGTCCACAGTTCTACTTCCGTACCACAGACGTGACTGGCGCAGTTGAACTGCCAGCAGGTACTGAAATGGTGATGCCAGGTGACAACGTATCGATTACAGTTGCCTTGATTGCCCCTATCGCCATGGAAGATGGTCTGCGTTTCGCGATTCGCGAAGGTGGCCGTACCGTAGGTGCTGGTGTCGTCGCTAAGATTATTGAATAGTAATTCCCGTTTTCGTATTTGGGCTGCACATGATGTGTGGCCCTTATGCGTTAATGAAAAGTTTTTAGGCCAGTAGCTCAATTGGTAGAGTATCGGTCTCCAAAACCGAGGGTTGGGGGTTCGAGACCCTCCTGGCCTGCCATAATTTTTAAAATAAAAAGCACTAAATTTAAAGCATAAGTACATCAAAATATGATCGATAAAATTAAGCTTGTGTTTGCCTTGTTGCTTGTTGCTGCCGGTGTCGCAGGTTTTTATTTGCTGGCAGACCATGCCATGGTTATTCGTATTTTGGCTGTGCTGGCCGGATTGATTGCTGCAGTAGTGTTGATGTCTACAACTCCGCTTGGTAGGGAGTTTTTTGCATTTGCGCGTGAAGCTGTTGTTGAGACTCGCAAAGTGGTGTGGCCTAGCCGCAAGGAAACTATCCAGACTACCGTGGCAGTATTTGTGCTGGTGCTGGTGATGGCTATTTTCTTGTGGGTGGTTGATGTCGGCTTTTTGTGGATGGTTAAAATGCTGATGGGACGGAGCGCTTAATGGGTATGCGATGGTATGCAGTGCAAGTATTTTCGCAGTTTGAAAAGTCAGTTCAACGCAGTCTTGAGGAGCGCGTTAATCGCAGCGAATTCAAGGATCTCTTTGGCGATATTCTTGTGCCGGTTGAAGAAGTTGTCGAGATGAAGGGTGGTCAAAAGACCATCAGTGAGCGCAAGCTTTATCCTGGATATGTGCTGGTGCAAATGGATATGACCGATGACAGTTGGCATCTGGTGAAAAGCACGCCGCGTGTGACTGCCTTTATTGGTGGTACTGCACTGAAGCCTACGCCGATCAAGGATAAGGAAGTCGAGATCATCCTGCAGCGCATGGATGACAGCAAGAGTAACCCTACGCAAAAGCTTACTTTCGAAAAAGGCGAGTCTGTCCGCGTTATCGATGGTCCGTTCAAGGACTTTTCTGGCAATGTTGAAGATATCAACTACGAGAAGAGCAAATTGCGCGTGTCAGTAGTCATTTTCGGGCGTGCAACGCCGGTTGAACTTGAGTTCGGACAGATAGAAAAAGAAGTTTAAGTAATTTCGCTGCGCCGCTTATCAGTAAGCGAGCGTGGCTATTGCTATTGATTGAATGGCGATTATAGATTTAGTGATAAGTTGATTTAGTAGTAAATAGTGCAGCATCGAAAGGTGCTGTTAATACCAAACTGGGGAGCTTAATCATTCAAGCGCTTGCACCCATATTAGGAGCGTAACATGGCAAAGAAAGTCATAGGCTATATCAAGCTGCAGATCCCTGCAGGTAAAGCAAATCCAAGTCCACCAGTTGGTCCAGCACTGGGTCAGCGTGGTCTTAACATCATGGAATTCTGTAAGGCATTCAATGCTGCAACGCAAGGCGTAGAGCCTGGCTTGCCAATTCCTGTCGTGATCACTGCATTTGCGGACAAGAGCTTCACCTTCGTGATGAAGACTCCGCCAGCAACTATTCTGATCAAGAAAGCTGCCAAGATCGATAAGGGTTCACCGCGTCCACATACTGACAAGGTAGGCAAGATCACTCGTGCGCAAGCCGAGGAAATCGCCAAGACCAAGATGCCTGATCTGACAGCGTCTGACATGGATGCTGCAGTGCGTACCATCGCTGGTAGCGCACGTAGCATGGGTATTGAAGTGGAGGGTGTATAACATGGCTAATAACTCTAAACGTCTTGCCGCGTTGCAAGCAAAAGTTGATCGCAACAAGGTATATCCGGTTGCTGAAGCTTTAACGCTGGTTAAGGAAACCGCTACTGCCAAGTTCGATGAATCTATCGATGCAGTGGTGAACCTTGGTATTGATGCACGTAAGTCTGATCAGTTGATCCGTGGCGCTTTGGTGTTGCCTAACGGTACTGGTAAGACCAAACGCGTAGCGGTGTTTGCACAAGGTGCGGCAGCTGAGGCAGCTAAGGCAGCCGGTGCTGAAATCGTTGGTTTTGAAGATTTGGCTGAGCAGGTTAAGGGCGGCATGCTGGATTTTGATGTTGCGATTGCAACGCCAGATGCAATGCGTATTGTTGGTCAGTTGGGCCAAGTATTGGGCCCGCGTGGTCTGATGCCTAACCCTAAGGTTGGTACTGTTACCCCTGACGTTGCAACCGCTGTGAAAAATGCCAAGGCTGGTCAAGTGCAATATCGTACTGACAAAGGCGGCATTATCCACTGCACAATCGGCCGTGCCTCTTTCACTGTAGAAGCATTGCAAGGTAACTTGGCAGCGCTGGTAGACGCTTTGAATAAAGCTAAGCCATCATCTGCCAAAGGTGTTTATTTGAAGAAGCTATCGGTGTCTAGCACTATGGGTGCTGGTATCCGTGTAGATCAGGCCAATTTGGCTTAATGAATGTACTGGCTGGTGCGTGAGCGCTGGTCAGGCAAAGGGCTTTGGGCTCGTGGCTGATTCCTTAAAGAAAAAGCTGCGAGGTTATCAAAGACCGTAGGTACCCGTAAGGGTTTAATCCCAGGCGAAAAACGCATGAAAGTTGTGCTTTGAGTAGCGGAAGTCCTACGCAGATGGCGCATCCCCGAAACAGGATAAGTAGTAGTGGTTATTCCTGATGAAAGGTCGCCGTGGGAAGGTTTTTGTGGATTTCATTTTACAAAAACTTAATTAACGGAAGGAGAAGACCTTGAGTCTTAATCTTGAAGAGAAAAAAGCAGTAGTTGCTGAGGTCAGTGAGCAAGTCTCAACGGCGCAGGCAATCATTCTTGCTGAGTATCGCGGTCTGGAAGTGGGCGACATGACCAAGTTGCGCGCTCAGGCTAGAAAATCCGGTGTGTATCTACGTGTTCTTAAAAACACGTTGGTACGTCGTGCTGTTGACGGCACCCCATTTTCTGGTTTGGCAAACGACATGATCGGACCACTGATTTTCGGTATTTCTACCGATCCAGTGTCTGCGGCAAAAGTACTGAGTGACTTTGCTAAGTCGAATGACAAGTTTGTTATCAAGGCGGGTGCATTACCTAACCAGGTAATGGATGCCAAAGGTATACAAGCATTAGCTTCATTGCCAAGTCGTGACGAGTTGCTTGCCAAGTTGCTTGGCACTATGCAGGCACCTGTGGCTACCTTTGTACGTACGCTTAATGAAGTTCCGACTTCGTTTGTACGCGCTTTGGCAGCAGTTCGCGATCAAAAGCAAGCAGCCTAGTTTTTTAACTAAAGCTCAACATTTAGCTTCAAACATTTATCAGGAGTATTTCAAATGGCATTATCTAAAGCAGACATCATTGACGCTATTGCAGCACTTAGCGTACTTGAATTATCAGAACTTATTAAAGATCTGGAAGAAAAGTTCGGCGTTTCAGCAGCTGCAGTTGCAGCTCCAGCAGCCGCTGGCGGTGCAGCAGCACCTGCCGCAGCAGCTGAAGAAAAGACTGAGTTCGACGTTATCTTGACCGCCGCTGGCGAAAGCAAGGTTAACGTGATTAAGGCTGTGCGTGAACTGACAGCTCTTGGCTTGAAAGAAGCTAAGGACTTGGTTGACGGTGCTCCTAAGGCTGTTAAGGAAGGCGTTTCCAAGGCTGATGCTGATGCAGCACTGAAGAAGTTGATTGAAGCTGGCGCAACTGGCGAAATCAAGTAATAGGTTTTAAGCGTTAAATAGGCTGACGGGAAACCGTCAGCCTTCACCATTTATAAGATGCCTTAAAGGCATAGTAGAAGTAAAAATTAGAAGTTAGAAGACAAAGGGCTTATACGAGCCCTTTGTCTTCTACCCTCTACCTCTAGGAGATGCTATGAGCTATTCCTTTACCGAAAAAAAGCGTATTCGTAAGAGTTTTGCCAAGCGTGAAAGTGTGCAAGAAGTTCCATACTTGCTCGCAATGCAATTGGAATCTTATGCTGCGTTCCTGCAAGCTAATGTACCTGCGGATAAGCGTGATGAAGCTGGTTTGCAAGCTACTTTTGCTTCCATATTCCCTATCGTCAGCCATTCAGGTAATGCCCGTCTCGACTACGTGAGCTACACCTTGGGTGCTGAGCCGTTTGACGTGAAAGAATGTCAGCAGCGCGGCCTGACTTACGCTGCCCCATTGCGCGTTAAAGTGCGCCTGACCATCATGGACAAGGAGGCTTCCAAGCCTACCGTGAAGGAAGTGAAGGAGCAGGAAGTCTATATGGGCGAACTGCCTTTGATGACCGAAAACGGTTCTTTTGTCATTAACGGTACTGAACGTGTAATTGTGTCGCAATTGCATCGTAGCCCAGGCGTGTTCTTTGAGCATGATCGCGGTAAGACTCATAGCTCCGGTAAATTGTTATTCTCTGCACGGATTATTCCATACCGTGGTTCCTGGCTCGACTTTGAATTCGATCCTAAGGACTACCTGTATTTCCGCGTGGATCGTCGTCGCAAGATGCCAGTTACCATCCTGCTTAAAGCGCTGGGTTATACGCCAGAACAAATTCTAGGCACTTTCTATGATGTGGATACATTCCATATCAACAAGAAGGGTGTGCAGTTTGAGTTGGTGCCTGAGCGTTTACGCGGCGAAGTGGCCAAGTTTGATATCGTTGGTAAGGATGGCGAAGTCGTCGTTGCCAAGGATAAGCGTATTACCATGAAGCATATCCGCGACATGGAAAAAGCCGGCATCAGCAAAATTGCAGTGCCTGAAGAATTCCTGCTGGGCCGCACTATCAGCAGTGGTATCGTGGATAAGGAAACCGGTGAAGTTGTGGCTACGGCTAACGATGAAATTACCGAGACCTTGCTGGAAAAATTGCGCGAAGCGGATGTTGCTAAAATCACCACGCTTTACGCAAATGATCTCGATCATGGCGACTATATTTCTCAAACATTACGTATTGATGAAATCCCTGACCAGTACAGCGCACGCGTGGCCATTTACCGCATGATGCGTCCAGGTGAGCCGCCAACTGAAGATGCCGTACAGGCGCTGTTTGAAGGCTTGTTCTTCAATCCAGACCGTTACGATCTGTCAGTAGTTGGCCGCATGAAGTTCAATCGCCGTGCATTCCCCGAGAAGATTGAAGAGCGCACTGCAGCTTGGTTGCGTCGCTTCTACGAAAAGGTAGGTGCCCATGGTGCCGAAGGCGCTGGTACGCTTTCTAATGACGATATTCTGGCTGTGGTTGGTGTGTTGCTTGAGTTGCGCAATGGCCGCGGTGAAATCGATGACATCGATCACTTGGGTAACCGTCGTATTCGTTCAGTTGGCGAATTAGCTGAGAACCAGTTCCGTGCCGGGCTGGTACGGGTAGAGCGCGCTGTTAAAGAACGTTTGAGCCAGGCTGAATCAGACAATCTGATGCCGCATGACTTGATTAATGCCAAGCCAGTATCCAGTGCTATCCGTGAGTTCTTCGGTTCTTCACAGTTGTCACAGTTTATGGACCAAACCAATCCATTGTCTGAAATTACGCACAAGCGTCGCGTTTCAGCACTGGGACCAGGCGGTTTGACGCGTGAACGCGCAGGTTTTGAAGTACGTGACGTTCACACTACCCATTATGGCCGTGTATGCCCGATTGAAACACCAGAAGGTCCGAACATTGGTTTGATCAACTCGCTGGCGTTGTATGCGCGTACCAATAAATATGGTTTCCTGGAAACCCCTTATCGCCGTGTAGAAGATCACAAGGTGTCAGCCAATATTGACTTCCTTTCCGCAATTGAGGAAAGCCAGTACATGATTGCGCAGGCCAATACAGAATTAGATGCCAAAGGCGGTTTCAAGGAAGACTTGATCTCTGCGCGTTACCACAACGAATTCACTATGTCGCAACCAGACCGTGTTCAATACATGGACGTTGCACCTGGTCAAATTGTGTCGGTAGCTGCATCTCTGATCCCTTTCCTTGAGCACGATGATGCGAACCGCGCATTGATGGGCGCCAACATGCAACGCCAAGCTGTGCCCTGTCTGCGTGCTGAAAAGGCCGTAGTAGGTACCGGTATTGAACGTACAGTTGCGATTGACTCAGGAACCACTGTGCAAGCGCGTCGTGGCGGCATCGTCGATTATGTCGACTCAGGTCGTGTTGTGATCCGTGTACACGATGCTGAAGCCAAAGCCGGTGAAGTCGGTGTGGATATTTACAACCTAACCAAATACACGCGTTCTAACCAGAACACCAATATCAATCAGCGTCCGCTGGTTAATATCGGTGATGTGTTGGCGCGCGGCGATATCATCGCTGACGGTGCATCTACCGACATGGGCGAATTGGCTTTGGGCCAGAACATGCTGGTGGCATTTATGCCATGGAATGGTTATAACTACGAAGACTCGATCTTGATATCGGAGCGTGTGGTAGCGGATGATCGCTATACCTCTATTCATATCGAAGAGCTGTCGGTGGTTGCACGTGATACCAAGCTGGGTGCCGAAGAAATTACCCGTGATATTTCCAATCTGTCCGAGCGTATGCTGGGTCGTCTGGATGAGTCCGGCATTATTTATATCGGTGCTGAAGTAGAAGCTGGTGACGTGCTGGTTGGTAAGGTTACACCTAAGGGCGAAACCCAGCTGACACCGGAAGAAAAATTGCTGCGTGCAATTTTCGGTGAGAAGGCAAGCGACGTTAAGGATACGTCCCTGCGTGTGCCATCCGGTATGTCCGGTACCGTAATCGACGTACAGGTCTTTACGCGTGAAGGCATAGATCGTGATTCACGTGCTCAGCAAATCATTGATGACCAGCTTGATCACTACAAGAAGGATCTGGCTGACCAGATGCGTATCGTTGAAGATGACGCGTTCGGTCGTATTCGTCGCCTGATTGAAGGTAAAGTCGCAACTGGCGGCCCTAAGAAGTTGAAGAAGGGCGATGCAGTGACTGCTGAGTATCTGGAAGATATCGGTCGTTATGACTGGTTTGATATCCGCCTCAGCGACGAAGAGGCTGCACGTCAACTTGAGCAACTGAAAGATGGTTTGGCGCAGGCACGTGTAGAGTTCGACAGCCGTTTTGAAGAGAAGAAGCGCAAGCTGACGCAAGGTGATGACCTGCAAGCTGGCGTACAGAAGATGGTCAAGGTTTACCTGGCTGTTAAACGCCGTATCCAGCCAGGCGACAAGATGGCCGGTCGTCACGGTAACAAGGGTGTGATCTCCAAGATTGCTCCAGTGGAAGACATGCCACACATGGCTGACGGCACCCCTGTTGATATCGTGTTGAACCCGCTGGGCGTTCCATCACGGATGAACATCGGTCAGATTCTTGAAACCCATTTGGGCTGGGCTGCCAAGGGCTTGGGCATGCGTATCGGCGAAATGCTGCAGTCGCAGGCTAAAGCTTCAGAGGTACGCAAGTTCCTGGATCAGATATATAACGACAGCAATGGCAAGTCTGAGGATATTAAATCCTTATCTGATGTCGAAGTATTCGAACTGGCTAAAAATCTTGAACGCGGCGTGCCGTTTGCAACACCGGTATTTGACGGTGCCACCGAGTTGGATATTAAAGCGATGCTGGATTTGGCGTTCCCGGATGATGATCCTCGTACCAAGCAGTTGCAGTTCTCTGCCGGTAAGACGCAGGTCAAGCTGATAGACGGCCGTACTGGTGAGACATTTGAGCGTCCTGTGACCGTTGGCTACATGCACGTATTGAAGCTGCATCACTTGGTGGATGACAAGATGCATGCGCGTTCAACTGGACCATACTCATTAGTCACGCAACAGCCGCTGGGTGGTAAAGCCCAGTTCGGTGGTCAGCGCTTTGGTGAAATGGAAGTTTGGGCATTGGAAGCTTATGGTGCTTCATATACCTTGCAGGAAATGCTCACAGTTAAGTCTGATGACGTATCCGGCCGTACCAAGGTCTACGAGAATATCGTCAAGGGCGAGCATAAGATTGATGCAGGCATGCCTGAGTCATTCAACGTGCTGGTGAAAGAAATCCGCTCGTTGGCTATCGATATTGACCTGGACAGAAACTAAGGAGAATACATGAAAGCTCTATTAGACTTATTTAAGCAGGTAACCCAGGAAGAAGAGTTTGATGCGATCAAGATCGCATTGGCGTCTCCTGAGAAAATCCGTTCATGGTCCTATGGCGAAGTTAAAAAGCCGGAAACCATCAATTATCGTACTTTCAAGCCGGAACGTGACGGCTTGTTCTGCGCCAAGATTTTTGGCCCGATAAAAGATTACGAATGCCTATGCGGTAAGTACAAGCGCCTCAAGCATCGCGGCGTGATCTGCGAAAAGTGTGGCGTGGAAGTTACTTTGTCCAAGGTGCGTCGTGAGCGCATGGCCCACATCGAACTGGCTTCGCCTGTAGCGCATATCTGGTTCCTGAAGAGCTTGCCGAGCCGTCTGGGTATGGTGCTGGATATAGCATTGCGCGATATCGAACGCGTACTGTACTTCGAAGCATACATTGTGATCGATCCAGGCATGACGCCATTGACCCGTGGCCAGTTGCTGACCGAGGACGACTATTTGGCCAAGGTAGAAGAGCACGGCGATGAATTCAACGCCGTGATGGGCGCTGAAGCGGTACGTGAACTGTTGCGTACTATGGATGTACACAACGAAATCGAAAAACTGCGCAAAGACCTGGGTGAAACCGGTTCTGAAGCCAAGATCAAGAAGATTGCCAAGCGCCTGAAGGTGCTTGAGGCATTCCAGAAGTCAGGCATCAAGCCTGAGTGGATGATCCTGGAAGTGTTGCCAGTATTGCCACCAGAGCTGCGCCCATTGGTGCCGTTGGATGGCGGTCGCTTCGCTACTTCCGATCTGAATGATCTGTACCGTCGCGTCATCAACCGTAACAACCGTTTGAAGCGTCTGCTGGAGTTGAAAGCGCCAGAAATCATCGTGCGCAACGAAAAGCGCATGTTGCAGGAAGCTGTGGATTCTCTGCTGGATAACGGCCGTCGCGGCAAGGTGATGACAGGCGCTAATAAGCGTCCATTGAAGTCACTGGCTGACATGATCAAGGGCAAGGGCGGTCGTTTCCGTCAGAACTTGCTGGGTAAGCGCGTGGATTACTCCGGTCGTTCCGTGATCGTGGTTGGTCCACAACTGAAACTGCATCAGTGCGGCCTGCCTAAGAAGATGGCACTTGAATTGTTCAAGCCGTTCATTTTCCATAAGCTGGAAGTATTGGGTCTTGCTACCACCATTAAAGCTGCCAAGAAGAAGGTTGAAGAGGAAGGTCCAGAAGTATGGGATATCCTGGAAGACGTAATTCGCGAGCATCCGGTATTGCTGAACCGTGCGCCTACGTTGCACCGTTTGGGCATTCAGGCGTTTGAGCCAGTGCTGATTGAAGGTAAGGCAATTCAATTGCATCCACTGGTTTGTGCCGCGTTTAACGCCGACTTTGACGGTGACCAGATGGCGGTACACGTACCATTGAGCCTGGAAGCACAGATGGAAGCTCGCACCTTGATGCTGGCCTCCAACAACGTGTTGTCTCCAGCCAACGGTGAACCAATTATTGTGCCTTCACAGGATATCGTGTTGGGCCTTTACTACATGACGCGTGAAAAAGTTGCGGCACGTGGCGAAGGCATGCGCTTTGCCAACGTGGCAGAAGTGCAGCGCGTTTATGACGGCGGCCTGATTGATCTGCATGCCAAAATTACCGTGCGTATCAAAGAGTATGACCTTGATCTGGATGGTACCAAGCACGAAAAAATCAATCGTTATGAAACTACGGTTGGTCGTGCGCTGCTGTCAGAAATTATGCCTGCAGGCTTGCCATTCAGCCTGATCGACAAAGCATTAAAGAAGAAAGAAATTTCACGCCTGATCAACTCCGGTTTCCGTAAGGTTGGTATTCGTGAGACCGTAATCCTGGCTGATAAGCTGATGACGATGGGCTATACCTACGCAACACGCGCTGGTATCTCCATCAGCATCAACGATATGCTGGTGCCGCCAGAAAAAGGCCAGTTGATTGCATCAGCAGAAGCTGAAGTGAAAGAAATTGAAGACCAATATGTATCCGGTCTGGTCACGCAAGGCGAACGCTATAACAAGGTAGTGGATATCTGGGGTCGTGCCGGCGATAAAGTCGCTGACGCCATGATGAAGCAACTGCGTGAAGAGGCTGTGCTGGATGTTGACGGCAACCCTGCCAAAGATAAAGACGGCAAAGCCATGCGTCAGGAATCATTCAACGCTATTTACATGATGGCCGACTCTGGCGCCCGCGGCTCTGCTGCTCAGGTACGTCAATTGGCTGGTATGCGCGGTCTGATGGCAAAACCGGATGGTTCTATTATTGAAACACCGATTATCGCTAACTTCCGTGATGGCCTTAACGTGTTGCAGTACTTTATTTCCACCCACGGTGCACGTAAAGGCTTGGCCGATACTGCGTTGAAGACAGCTAACTCTGGATACCTGACTCGCCGTCTGGTCGATGTAACGCAAGACTTGGTGGTGACCGAGCATGATTGCGGAACTAGTGATGGTCTGGTTACTAAAGCGCTGGTTAAGGGTGGTGAAGTAGTTGAACCCTTGCATGATCGTATCCTGGGCCGTACTGCGGCACTGGATGTCATCAACACAGAAACGCAAGAAGTTATTTACCCAGCCGGCACGTTGCTGACTGAAGATGAAGTCGAGCACATCGATGCCTTGGGTATTGATGAAGTGAAGGTGCGTACAGCGCTGACCTGCGAAACCCGTTACGGTATTTGCGCCAAGTGCTATGGCCGTGACTTGGGTCGCGGCAAGCTGATCAACATGGGTGAGGCTGTTGGTGTGATTGCTGCGCAATCCATCGGTGAGCCGGGCACTCAGCTGACCATGCGTACCTTCCACATCGGCGGTGCAGTATCACGCGCAGCATCTGTGAGCCAGGTAGAAAGCAAATCCAATGGTATCGTCCGCTTCAGCTCAACGATGCGTTACGTGACCAATGCGCGCAATGAGCAAGTGGTGATTTCACGGAACGGTGAAGCCATGGTGCAGGATGAAAATGGCCGCGAACGTGAGCGTCATAAAGTGCCTTATGGTGCAACTCTGGTGGCTACCGACGGTAAGCAAGTCAAGGCTGGTCAGGCATTAGCCACATGGGATCCGCATACTCGTCCGATTATCACCGAGTACGCTGGCCGCGTGAAGTTCGAGAACGTTGAAGAAGGTATCACCGTAGCTAAGCAGATCGATGAAGTGACTGGTTTGTCCTCATTGGTGGTGATTGATCCTAAACAGCGTGCTGGTCAAACCAAGGGCTTGCGTCCTCAGGTTAAATTGTTGGATGCGAACGGCGTCGAAGTTAAGGTCACCGGTGGTGAAGCTTCCGTGAATATCACCTTCCAGCTGGGTTGCATTATTACAGTGAAGGATGGTCAGGAAGTTGGCGTGGGTGAAGTGCTAGCACGTATCCCGCAAGAGTCTTCCAAGACCCGCGATATTACCGGCGGTCTGCCGCGTGTGGCTGAGTTGTTTGAAGCGCGCTCACCAAAAGATGCAGGCTTGCTGGCTGAAGTTACCGGTACTGTCTCCTTCGGTAAAGATACCAAGGGTAAACAGCGTCTGGTCTTTACAGATCTGGACGGCGTAACCCATGAGTACCTGATCCCTAAAGACAAGCACGTGACTGCGCATGATGGTCAAGTGGTGACCAAGGGCGAAAGCATAGTGGACGGTCCGGCAGATCCTCAGGATATTCTGAGACTGCAAGGTCGTGAAGCATTAGCACGTTACATCATCGACGAAGTGCAAGACGTGTACCGTCTGCAAGGCGTGAAGATTAACGACAAGCACATTGAAGTAATCGTGCGTCAGATGCTACGTCGTGTACGTATCTCGGATGCTGGTGATACCAACTTCATTATGGGCGAGCAAGTTGAGCGCGCTGATGTGTTGGCTGAAAATGAAAGAGTAGTTGCCCTGGATAAACGTCCGGCTGCGTACGAGTTTGTATTGCTGGGTATTACCAAGGCATCGCTATCTACTGATTCGTTCATCTCAGCTGCGTCCTTCCAGGAAACAACGCGCGTTCTTACCGAAGCTGCAATTCTGGGCAAACGTGATGAACTGCGTGGTTTGAAAGAAAACGTTATTGTTGGCCGCTTGATCCCGGCTGGTACTGGTCTTGCCTATCATGAGACGCGCAGGCGTCAAGCGAGTGGCGTAGATGCCGCACCTCCAGTCATTCAAGAGGCTGCATCGGAAGAGGTTCAGGCGCCAATCGAGCCTGAAACAACAACGGGTAGTGCCGAGATAGCGGGATAACAACACGAGTCTTGTCTATGCTTTAACTTGACAAGACATACAACGCTAAATAGAATGCTATGTTTTTCGGGATGGCGAGTTTCGCCGTCCCGTAATTTTTACGTGAGCTGAATAAATTAAAAGGCCTTAGGTTATGCCAACCATCAATCAATTAGTGCGCAAGCCGCGCCAAAAAGTGGTCACCAAGAGCAAAGTGCCAGCTTTGGAAAGCTGCCCACAAAAGCGTGGTGTCTGTACACGTGTTTATACAACAACGCCAAAGAAGCCAAACTCTGCTTTGCGTAAGGTTGCCAAAGTTCGTTTGACTAATGGCTATGAAGTGATTAGTTATATCGGCGGTGAAGGCCATAACCTGCAGGAGCACTCGGTTGTGCTGCTGCGTGGTGGTCGTGTAAAGGATTTGCCGGGTGTGCGTTACCACATGGTGCGCGGTAGCCTAGACACTGCTGGCGTTAAAGACCGTAAGCAGTCCCGCTCCAAATACGGCGCTAAGCGTCCAAAAGCAGCATAAGCTGCTTCTAGTTAAGGAATCGAGAAAACCATGCCAAGACGTAGAGAAGTCCCCAAGCGTAACATCCTGCCTGATCCTAAATTTGGTAGCCAGGAAGTTTCCAAGTTCGTTAATGTGCTGATGACTGGTGGTAAGAAGTCGGTTGCTGAGCGTATTCTTTATGGTGCATTCGACCAAGTTACTCAAAAGAGTGGCAAGGATGCGCTTGAAGTGTTTACGCTGGCGATTAGTAACTTGCGCCCAGTGGTTGAAGTTAAGAGTCGCCGTGTTGGTGGCGCTAACTATCAAGTGCCTGTTGAAGTGCGTCCAAGCCGTCGTAGTGCTTTGGCAATGCGCTGGTTGCGCGATGCTGCGCGTAAGCGTGGTGAGAAGTCTATGGGCTTGCGCTTGGCTGCGGAATTGGTGGAAGCTTCTGAAGGTCGTGGATCTGCTATGAAGAAGCGTGAAGAAGTTCACCGTATGGCTGAAGCCAACAAGGCGTTCTCGCATTTCCGTTTCTAAAGCTATCGCATCAAGTAAATTTAGCCCATTAAACAAAGTTAGCAAATACAAAGTAGAAGGTAATCGCTGTGGCTCGTATAACTCCCATTGAACGCTACCGTAATATCGGTATTAGTGCGCACATTGACGCTGGTAAAACAACGACAACTGAGCGTATCCTTTTTTACACTGGCGTAAACCATAAGATTGGTGAAGTGCATGATGGCGCAGCCACCATGGACTGGATGGAGCAAGAGCAAGAGCGCGGCATTACCATTACTTCTGCTGCTACTACCTGTTTCTGGAAGGGTATGGCTGGCCAGTTTGAGCAACATCGTATCAATATTATTGATACCCCAGGCCACGTTGACTTCACTATTGAGGTAGAGCGCTCCATGCGTGTGCTGGATGGTGCCTGCATGGTTTACTGTGCTGTGGGTGGCGTGCAGCCACAATCTGAGACTGTATGGCGTCAAGCTAATAAGTATAAAGTGCCGCGCCTGGCGTTTGTCAATAAGATGGACCGTGCCGGTGCTAACTTCTTCAAGGTTTATGAGCAGATGCGTACGCGTCTGAAAGCTAACCCTGTGCCATTGCAAGTGCCGATCGGTGCAGAAGAGAAGTTTGAAGGCGTTGTTGATTTGATCAAAATGAAGGCCGTTTATTGGGATGATGCTTCCCAGGGCATGAAGTTTGACTATCGCGAAATCCCTGCAGAGCTTAAGGCTGAGTGCGACAAGTGGCGTGAGAACATGGTGGAAGCTGCGGCTGAAGCCAATGAAGAGCTCATGAACAAGTACCTTGAAGAAGGTGCGTTGTCTGAAGAAGAGATACTTGCTGGCCTGCGCCAACGTACGATTGCCTTTGAAATTGTGCCGATGATGTGCGGTTCTGCGTTCAAGAACAAGGGTGTGCAGGCGATGTTGGATAAGGTGATTGAGTTGATGCCCGCACCTACCGATATTCCTCCTACCAAGGCTGAAAATGGTAAGGGCGAGGCAATTACTCTGCGTGCTTCTGATGATGAAAAATTCGCTGCACTAGCATTCAAGATCATGACCGACCCGTTTGTCGGTCAGCTGATTTTCTTCCGTGTGTATTCAGGCGTTGTTAATGCTGGTGACAGTGTTTACAACCCAATCAAGGGTAAAAAGGAACGTATCGGCCGTATCGTGCAGATGCATGCCAATACACGCGAACCTCTTGAAGAAGTGCGTGCTGGCGATATCGCCGCTGCTGTTGGTCTGAAAGAAGCTACAACTGGTGATACCTTGTGTGGCCTGAATGAAGAAATCATTCTGGAACGCATGATATTCCCTGAGCCAGTGATTCACGTTGCTGTTGAGCCAAAAACTAAAGCTGACCAAGAGAAGATGGGCGTTGCTCTGAATCGTTTGGCTCAGGAAGATCCTTCATTCCGCGTTAAGACTGATGAAGAAACTAACCAGACTATTATTTCCGGTATGGGTGAGTTGCACCTGGAAATTCTAGTAGATCGCATGAAGCGTGAGTTTGGTGTTGAGGCTAACGTGGGTGCGCCGCAAGTAGCTTATCGCGAAGCGATCAAGAAGAAGGTTGAAGTTGAAGGCAAGTTTGTTAAGCAATCTGGTGGTAAGGGTCAGTATGGTCACGTATGGTTGATCATGGAACCTAACGAGCCGGGTAAGGGCTTTGAGTTCATCGACCAAATTAAGGGTGGTACAGTTCCGCGTGAATTTATCCCCGCTGTTGAGAAGGGTCTGAGAGAAACTATCCCTAGTGGTATTCTGGCTGGATTCCCTGTGGTCGATGTCAAGGTTACCTTGTTTGACGGTTCTTACCATGATGTGGACTCCAACGAAAACGCCTTTAAAATGGCTGCTTCGATTGGTTTCAAGGATGGTATGCGTAAAGCTGATCCAATTCTGCTGGAACCAATGATGGCGGTTGAAGTAGAAACGCCTGAAGATTACATGGGTGATGTGATGGGTGACTTGTCCTCGCGCCGCGGTATGATTCAAGGTATGGATGATAGTGCGAGTGGTAAGGTGATTCGTGCGGAAGTGCCGCTGGCAGAAATGTTTGGTTACTCAACTGTTGTACGCTCCTTGTCCCAAGGTCGTGCTAGTTACAGTATGGAGTTCAAGCACTACTCTGAAGCGCCAAGAAATGTTGCTGAAGCGATTATTAACAAGAAATAAGTAATCACTGGTTATTGTTTAAATTAGATATCAAGATAATAAAGGAAGACTGTCATGGCAAAAGGTAAATTTGAACGGACGAAGCCACACGTTAACGTGGGCACGATTGGTCACGTGGATCATGGTAAGACTACATTAACAGCAGCGATCACCACCATTCTGTCAAAGAAGTTTGGTGGCGAAGCCAAGGCCTACGACCAAATTGACGCAGCGCCAGAAGAAAAGGCACGCGGCATCACCATCAACACAGCGCACGTAGAGTACGAAACAGCGGCTCGCCACTACGCCCACGTTGACTGCCCAGGCCACGCCGACTATGTCAAGAACATGATTACCGGCGCAGCCCAAATGGACGGCGCCATCCTGGTCTGTTCCGCAGCTGACGGCCCTATGCCACAAACCCGCGAACACATCCTGCTGGCACGTCAAGTTGGCGTACCTTACATTGTCGTGTTCCTGAACAAAGCCGACATGGTAGACGATGCTGAACTGTTAGAGCTCGTTGAAATGGAAGTGCGTGAATTGCTTTCCAAGTACGATTTCCCAGGTGACGACACCCCCATCATCCACGGATCAGCCAAGCTGGCCCTCGAGGGTGACCAATCAGAAATCGGTGAACCATCCATCCTGCGTCTTGCTGATGCACTGGACAGCTACATCCCAACACCAGAACGTGCCATCGACGGCACCTTCCTGATGCCAGTGGAAGACGTATTCTCGATCTCAGGTCGCGGCACTGTCGTCACCGGTCGTATCGAACGCGGTATTGTTAAAGTGGGCGATGAAATCGAAATCGTGGGTATCAAACCAACCCTCAAGACCACCTGTACCGGTGTTGAAATGTTCCGCAAACTGCTCGACCAAGGTCAAGCAGGCGACAACGTAGGCGTATTGCTGCGCGGAACCAAGCGTGAAGAAGTGGAGCGCGGTCAAGTATTGGCCAAGTCCGGTTCTATCAAGCCACACACCAAGTTCACAGCAGAAATCTACGTGCTGGGTAAAGATGAAGGTGGCCGTCACACGCCATTCTTCAACGGCTACCGTCCACAGTTCTACTTCCGTACCACAGACGTGACTGGCGCAGTTGAACTGCCAGCAGGTACTGAAATGGTGATGCCAGGTGACAACGTATCGATTACAGTTGCCTTGATTGCCCCTATCGCCATGGAAGATGGTCTGCGTTTCGCGATTCGCGAAGGTGGCCGTACCGTAGGTGCTGGTGTCGTCGCTAAGATTATTGAATAAGAAATAAAACTTGAACGGCAGGTAGATTTTATAATCTCCTGCCGTTTTGCTCTTTAGAACATCGCTCTTTAGGAAAAAACCATGCAAAGTCAAAAAATCCGTATCCGCCTGAAAGCATTTGATTATCGTTTGATTGATCAATCTGCTCAGGAAATCGTGGAAACTGCAAAGCGCACTGGCGCTGTTGTAAAAGGTCCAGTTCCATTACCTACCCGTATTGAACGTTTTGACATTTTGCGTTCACCTCACGTGAACAAAACTTCACGTGACCAGTTCGAAATCCGTACTCACCAACGTCTGATGGACATTGTTGATCCTACAGACAAGACGGTTGATGCGCTGATGAAGCTGGATCTTCCAGCTGGTGTTGACGTAGAAATCAAGCTCTAAGCAATTAAGTTGTAATAGTAGTGCGTAGTAAGTTGTAATTTGGATGGGGGTCGGCTATAATCCGGCCTCTCGTAAAAACAGGCTGGTCAATTGTAATCAGCCTTTTAATTATTATAAGGAAACGATCATGAGCTTAGGGCTTATTGGTCGCAAGGTGGGCATGACCCGCGTATTTACCGAAGAAGGCGAAAGCATCCCGGTAACTGTGCTGGAAGTTGTACCCAACCGTGTGACGCAGATCAAGACACTACAGAGCGACGGCTATACTGGCCTTCAGGTTGCTCATGGTGAACGTCGTGCCAGTCGCGTTAGCAAAGCGCTAACGGGTCATTACGCCAAGGCTGGTGTAACTGCTGGTTCCGGCATTAAAGAATTTTCAGTGGCTGATGACGTGCTCGCTAACTTTGCAGTTGGCGGTCAGGTAACAGTGGATATTTTCCAAGCAGGGCAGCTGGTTGATGTGACCGGTACTTCGCTTGGTAAAGGTTTCGCTGGTGCCATCAAGCGCCATCATTTCAGTTCTAACCGTGCATCGCACGGTAACTCCAAATCGCATAATGTTCCGGGTTCTATCGGTATGGCGCAGGATCCAGGTCGAGTATTCCCTGGTAAGCGCATGCCTGGTCACTTGGGTGCGGTAAAGGTGACTACACAAAATCTGCAAGTGGTTCGCGTTGATGTTGAGCGCAATCTTTTGTTGATTAAGGGTGCAATTCCCGGTTCCAAAGGTGGCGATGTTGTAGTTCGTCCCGCTGTTAAAGCGAAGGTGGCCAAATAATGGAAATCAAGTTAATCGATAATAATGGCAAGCCGACCAAGACTGGTCTTGAGCTTTCCGAGTTGACATTTGGTCGTGAATTCAATGAAGCCCTGGTTCACCAGGTCATCGTTGCATATCAGGCTAATGCACGTACAGCAACGCGCGCTCAATTGGGTCGTGGTAATGTAAGTCATACTACGCATAAGCCATGGAATCAAAAAGGTACCGGCCGCGCTCGTGCCGGTATGAGCTCCAGCCCGATCTGGCGTGGAGGCGGACGCGCTTTTCCAAACAGTCCTGATGAGAACTTTAGCCACAAGTTAAACCGTAAGGTTTTCCGGGCTGGTATGCGTTCAATTCTTTCTGAGTTGGTTCGTCAAGAGCGCCTGAATGTTGTTGAAGAATTCAGCGTTGATACACCTAAGACTAAAAACCTGGCTGAAAAGATTAAGGGTTTAGGCTACATGGGTGCAGTGCTAGTTCTGGTTGATGGTTTTGATGAGAACTTGTACTTGTCAGCGCGCAACCTGCCAAATGTTTTGGTGGTTGAGGCTCAGTATGCTGATCCGGTCAGTCTGGTGCGCTTCCCGAATGTGGTTGCGACTAAGGCTGCAGTCAAGAAACTTGAGGAGATGCTGGCATGAGTGCAAATCTAAATGTAATCCATAGCCAAGACCGTTTGCTGCAAGTTATCTTGGCGCCGCAAATCACCGAAAAAGCGACACATATTGCTGATAAGCATCAGCAAATCGCTTTTAAAGTGCGCACCGATGCTACTAAACCTGAAATCAAAGCGGCTGTTGAGCTGGTTTTCAAGGTCGAAGTGCAGGCTGTTACCGTGGCTAATGTCAAGGGTAAAGAGAAGCGCGCTGGCCGTGTGATTGGTCGTCGTAAGGACTGGAAAAAAGCTTATGTAAGCTTGAAGCCAGGCCAAGAAATTAACTTTGCAGCGGGCGAATAGGAGTAATCATGGCACTAGTAAAAGTCAAGCCAACTTCCCCTGGTAGGCGCGCCGTAGTTAAGGTGGTAACACCTGAACTATACAAGGGCAAGCCCCATGCGCCGCTGCTGGAGAAGCAAAGCAAAAATGCAGGTCGTAACAACAACGGCCGTATCACGATTCGTCACCAAGGTGGCGGTCATAAACAACATTACCGTTTGGTTGATTTCCGTCGCAATAAGGATGGCATTCCAGCTAAGGTTGAGCATATTGAGTACGATCCAAACCGTAGCGCGCATATTGCACTATTGTGCTATGCGGATGGCGAGCGTCGTTACATCATCGCCCCGCGTGGCATTGCTGCCGGTGCGCAACTGGTAAGTGGCTCTGATGCGCCTATCAAGGCAGGTAATGCATTACCGTTACGTAATATTCCGGTTGGTAGCACTATTCACTGCATCGAACTGCAGCCAGGCAAGGGTGCGCAAATTGCACGCTCTGCCGGCACTTCAGTTCAATTGCTTGCTCGCGAAGGTAGCTATGCTCAATTGCGTTTGCGCTCTGGCGAAGTTCGCCGCGTACACGTTGATTGCAAGGCAACTATCGGCGAAGTGGGTAATGAAGAGCATTCGTTGCGCTCTATCGGTAAAGCTGGTGCGATGCGCTGGCGTGGTGTTCGCCCAACCGTACGTGGTGTGGTAATGAACCCGGTAGATCACCCGCACGGTGGTGGTGAAGGCAAGACTGCTGCTGGTATGAATCCAGTGAGCCCATGGGGTACGCCAACCAAGGGTTATCGTACTCGTAGCAATAAGCGCACAGACAATATGCGCGTTGCTCGTCGTCCTGCGAATAAGAGGTAATCAATATGGCACGTTCAGTTAAAAAAGGTCCATTTATCGATGGCCACCTGGCTAAGAAAGTAGAAGTTGCTGCGGCAACAAGAGATCGCAAGCCAATTAAAACTTGGTCACGTCGTTCTACTATCTTGCCTGACTTCATTGGTTTGACCATTGCGGTTCATAACGGCAAGCAGCACATTCCAGTGTTGATTTCAGAAAACATGGTTGGCCACAAGCTCGGCGAATTTGCCCTGACCCGTACGTTCAAGGGTCATGCTGCCGACAAGAAAGCCAAGAAGTAGGAGATGACGATGCAAGTATCTGCAATATTAAAAGGTGTTCATCTGTCCCCGCAGAAGGCTCGCTTGGTCGCTGACCTGGTGCGTGGTAAGAAAGTTGACTATGCGCTCAATATCTTGAATTTCTGCCCTAAAAAAGGTGCGGAAATTATCAAGAAGGTTGTCGAGTCTGCCATTGCTAATGCCGAACACAATGAGGGTGCTGATATCGATGAGTTGAAGGTTACTTCAATCTATGTTGATAAAGGTGTTGTGCTCAAGCGTATTCGTGCCCGTGCTAAAGGCCGCGCCGGACGGATCATCAAACCAACATGTCACATTACCGTGACAGTCGGTAACTAAAGGAATCGTTATGGGTCAGAAAATTCATCCAATTGGTTTCCGTCTGAGTGTCCAGAAAAACTGGTCTTCACGTTGGTATGCCAATAGTAAAAATTTCCCAGCCATGTTGATCAGTGATATCAGGGTTCGTGAGTTCCTGAAGAAAAAGCTGTCACACGCTGCGGTAAGCAAGATCATCATTGAGCGTCCTGCAAAGAACGCCAAGATCACGATCTACAGCGCACGTCCTGGTATTGTTATCGGTAAGAAAGGTGAAGATATTGAATCTTTGCGTTCTAGCCTGCAAGGCCTGATGGGTGTGCCAGTGCACTTGAATATCGAAGAGGTGCGTAAGCCTGAAATCGATGCCACATTGATTGCTGAAAGCATTGCACAACAGCTCGAAAAGCGCGTGATGTTCCGTCGTGCCATGAAGCGTGCTATGCAAAATGCAATGCGTCTGGGTGCACAAGGTATCAAAATCATGAGCGCTGGTCGTTTGAATGGTATTGAAATCGCACGTACCGAGTGGTATCGCGAAGGTCGTGTGCCATTGCATACACTGCGTGCCGATATCGACTATGGTGTTGCTGAAGCACAAACTACATACGGTATTATCGGTATTAAAGTTTGGGTATTTAAGGGTGAAGTGTTCGACAACAAGGGTGAACAACCTGCTGCTGCCGCCGCCGAGCCAGAAAAGAAAGTAAGAAAGCCGGGAGCGAAAAATGCTGCAGCCGTCTAGACAGAAATTCCGTAAACAGCAAAAAGGCCGTAACAAAGGTATTGCTACCACTGGTAACAAGGTCAGCTTTGGTGAGTACGGCTTGAAAGCAATTGGTCGTGGTCGTTTAACTGCGCGACAAATTGAGGCGGCGCGTCGTGTGATGACGCGTCATATCAAGCGTGGTGGTCGCGTATGGATCCGTATATTCCCAGACAAGCCAATTTCAAGCAAACCTGCTGAAGTGCGTATGGGTAATGGTAAGGGTAGTCCTGAGTATTTTGTGGCTGAAATTCAGCCAGGTAAAATGCTTTATGAAATGGATGGCGTTAGTGAAGAGTTAGCTCGTGAAGCTTTCCGTTTGGCCGCTGCAAAGTTGCCAATCGAAACTACATTCACTACCCGTCATATTGGGAGCTAATGATGAAAGCAACCGAATTGAGAAGTAAGACAGTTGATGAGTTGAACAATGAGCTGGTTGAGTTGCGCCGTGCGCAATTTTCAATGCGTATGCAGTTGGCAACTCAACAGTTGAATAAAGTTGACCAAGTAGGCAAAGTTCGCCGCGACATCGCTCGCGTTAAGACTGTGCTTGCAGAAAAATCGAAGCAGGCATAATTATGAGCGAAACTCAAACTAAAGTCGTCCGCACACTAAGCGGTCGTGTAGTAAGCGACAAGATGGACAAAACTGTCACTGTGCTGGTTGAGCGCAAGGTTAAGCATGCGTTGCTCGGCAAGGTTATCCGTCGTTCGAACAAGCTTCATGCACATGATGAAACAAATCAGTGTAAAGAAGGCGACCTGGTAGTGATTGAGGAAAGCCGTCCGCTTTCCAAGACCAAGACTTGGGTTGTAAGCAAGATCGTAACTAAGGCAACAAACGTTTAATAGTTATTGCATCGCAGTTCTTCGCGATATATAATGTTGGACTTTTCGGCACCCACCACCTCGAAAGAGGTCTAGCTGGTGCCCCAATACTGACCGTGGTCTACCGGCCGAAGTAATAAGCGGCTGGTATTGGTTTAACGGATTAAGTTGGAGATTATTCTCATGATTCAAATGCAATCTAGGCTGGATGTTGCCGACAACACTGGTGCACGTTCTGTTATGTGCATTAAGGTGTTGGGTGGCTCTAAGCGTCGTTACGCAGGCATTGGTGACGTCATCAAGGTCAGCATTAAAGATGCTGCTCCACGTGGTCGTGTCAAAAAAGGCGAAGTGTATAGCGCAGTTGTGGTTCGCACCACAAAAGGCGTGCGCCGCCCTGATGGCTCGCTCGTAAAATTCGATGGCAATGCAGCCGTGTTGTTAAATAACAAGCTAGAACCGATTGGTACCCGTATATTCGGACCAGTGACACGTGAGCTACGTAGCGAGCGTTTCATGAAGATCGTCTCTCTGGCCCCGGAAGTATTGTAAGGAGCTGCTTGATGAGTAAGATTCGCAAGGGCGACGAAGTCGTCTTGAACACAGGAAAAGACAAAGGTAAGCGCGGCACCGTGTTGCGCGTTCTGGAGTCTGGTCACGTGCTGGTTGAGGGTGTCAACATGGTGAAGAAGCATGCCAAGCCAAATCCTATGAAGGGTGTGACTGGTGGCATCATCAATAAGGAGATGCCAATTGACATCTCTAATGTTGCTTTATTTAATCGTGCCACCCAAAAGGGTGAACGCGTTGGCTTCAAGACGCTGGATGATGGACGCAAAGTGCGCGTTTTCAAGTCTAGCGGTGAAGTCGTAGACGCATAAGCTTAGGAAAGCATCATGGCTCGTTTAAAAGATTTTTATAATGAAACTGTCGTCAAAAGTATGACTGAGCAGTTCGGCTACAAATCACCAATGCAAGTTCCACGCATCGAAAAAATCACACTTAATATGGGTGTGGGCGAAGCGGTTGCTGATAAAAAAGTAATGGAAAATGCAGTTGGCGATATGCAGAAGATTGCTGGTCAGAAGCCGATAGTGACGAAGGCAAAGAAATCTGTTGCCGCGTTCAAGATTCGTGACGACTACCCTGTTGGTTGTAAAGTAACGTTGCGTCGTGAACGTATGTATGAGTTCTTGGATCGTCTGGTTACTGTTGCAATTCCCCGTATTCGTGACTTCCGTGGCATTTCTGCCAAGTCATTTGATGGTCGTGGTAACTACAACATGGGTATCAAAGAGCAGATCATTTTCCCTGAAATTGAATATGACAAGATTGATGCGTTGCGTGGTATGAACATCACCATCACAACGACAGCTAAAACTGACGAAGAAGCCCGTGCATTGTTATCTGCATTCAGCTTCCCGTTTAGAAACTGAGGATCTCATGGCTAAGACCTGTATGATTGAACGCGAACAAAAACGTCGCGACACAGTTAAAAAATACGCAGCAAAACGTACGGAATTAACAGCGATTGTTAATGATGTTAAAGCTTCGGCAGAAGATCGCCGCGATGCGCGTTTTAAGTTGCAAAGTTTGCCACGTAATTCCAGCCCTGTGCGTTTGCGTAATCGCTGCGCCTTGACTGGTCGTCCACGTGGTGTGTTCAGTAAGTTTGGTATAGCGCGTAGCAAGCTGCGCGAATTGATGATGCGTGGCGAAGTGCCTGGCGTCACCAAAGCCAGCTGGTAACGGAGGAATTTAACGATGAGTATGAGTGATCCGATTGCCGATATGCTAACGCGCATCCGTAATGCGCAAAGCACTAATAAGCCAACTGTATCTATGCCTGCATCTAAGCTCAAAGGCGCTATTGCTAGCGTGTTGAAAGATGAAGGTTATATTGATGATTTTGCAGTTCAGGCCGTTGACGGTAAACCGCAATTGAATATCAGCCTTAAGTATTATGCTGGTCGCCCTGTAATCGAGAAGATAGACCGCGTAAGTCGCCCTGGTCTTCGTGTTTATCGCGGCAGCCAAGATATTCCTAAGGTAATGAATGGGCTCGGCGTGACTATAGTGTCTACGTCCAAGGGTGTGATGACTGATCGTAAAGCATTAGCTGCCGGTATCGGTGGTGAAGTGTTGTGCGTAGTGGCTTAAGGAGCAAGTATGTCTCGCGTAGCTAAGAATCCGGTCGCTATCCCAGCCAAAGTTGAGGTAGTTTTAAGTGCCGATAATATTTCTGTTAGTGGTCCGTTGGGTAAATTGTCCCATCCGCTCACTAACGCTGTGAACCTGAAGCGTGAGGGTGAAACAATTACCTTCGTCGCGGCTAACGACAGTCAACATTCCCGCGCTATGTCTGGAACGTTGCGTGCTCTGGTAGCCAATATGGTACAAGGCGTTTCCCAAGGCTTTTCACGTAAGCTGACCTTGGTTGGTGTGGGCTATAAGGCCCAGGCACAAGGTGCTATGTTGAATTTAGAGTTGGGATACTCACATCCGATTAATCACAAGATGCCAGATGGCGTCACTGTGCAAACACCTACTCAAACCGAAGTGGTTTTAACTGGTGTTGATAAACAGGTGATTGGTCAAGTTGCCGCACAGATTCGCGGATATCGTGCTCCGGAGCCATATAAAGGCAAGGGCGTTCGTTATTCCGATGAAGTGGTAATCATTAAAGAAACCAAGAAGAAGTAAGGTTTAGCCATGACTAATATAAATTCACGCCTGCGTCGTGCACGTAAAACCCGTGCCAAAATCGCCGAATTGAAAGTAACGCGCTTAAGTGTGCATCGCAGTAATGGTCATATATATGCCCAAATTATTGCTGATACTGGTGACAAGGTTCTGGCAAGCGCTTCCACTTTGGAAGCTGAAGTTCGCAAAGATATAAAGGCGGGCGGCAATATTGCTGCTGCAGCGGTAATCGGCAAGCGTATAGCAGAAAAAGCTAAGGCTGCTGGTATTACTACTGTTGCTTTTGATCGTTCGGGCTATAAATACCATGGTCGTATCAAGGCGTTGGCTGAAGCTGCGCGTGAAAACGGCTTGTCCTTCTAATAGACGGGGTTAATGATGGCAAGAGAAAAAGAAGTTGAGCAACAGACCGATGGTCTGCGCGAGAAGATGATCTCGGTCAACCGCGTGACCAAAGTGGTCAAGGGCGGCCGTATTATGAGTTTCGCTGCACTGACAGTAGTTGGTGATGGTGACGGTGCTGTAGGTATGGGCAAAGGCAAGGCGCGTGAAGTACCGGTTGCCGTACAAAAAGCCATGGATGAAGCTCGTCGCGGTATGGTGAAAGTGAGCTTGAATAATGGCACGCTTCATCATGCAGTAACTGGTGTTCACGGTGCAGCTAAAGTGTTTATTCAGCCTGCTTCAGAGGGTACTGGCATTATTGCTGGTGGTGCAATGCGCGCCATTTTTGAAGTGATGGGCATTACTAACGTATTGGCTAAGTGTATTGGTTCAACCAATCCTTACAATGTTGTTCGTGCAACGCTGAATGGCCTTCAATCTATGAATACACCATCTGAAATTGCTGCAAAGCGTGGCAAGAGTATAGAAGAGATCAGGGGTTAATCATGGCTAAAGCTAAACAAGAAACTAGCTCAATCAAGGTTACCTTGATTAAGAGCACTATCGGCAGAATTGCATCGCATCGTGCCTGTGTCGCTGGCTTGGGCCTGCGTCGTATGCATCACACTGTTGAGGTGTTAGACACCCCAGCAAACCGTGGCATGATCAATACTGTTCACTATCTATTAAAGGTAGAAGCATAATGAAATTGAATACGATTGCACCTGCAGAAGGTGCAAAACAAGAAAGACGCCGTGTTGGCCGTGGTATTGGTTCAGGCTTCGGCAAAACAGCGGGTCGGGGTCATAAGGGCCAGAAGTCTCGCACAGGTGGTTTCCACAAGGTCGGTTTTGAAGGCGGCCAGATGCCTTTGCAACGTCGTTTGCCTAAGCGTGGTTTCGTATCTTTGACTAAAGCTGACACCGCGCATGTGCGTACCGGTGAGCTTGCTAAAGTGCAAGCCGATGTAATCGATTTGTTAGCACTGAAAGCAGCAAATGTTGTGTCTGGTACTGTAAAGTCAGTCAAGGTTTATCTGTCTGGTGATCTGAACCGTGCAATTACCGTGCAAGGTCTGTTGCTGAGCAAGGGTGCGCGGGCTGCTGTTGAAGCTGCTGGCGGAAAAATCCTTGAAGCGACTGCAGAGTAAGCAAGTTGGCAAACGATAGTTTTTTGGGGTCGGTAGGTAAGATGAGCGAGCTTAAAAGCCGCTTGTTATTTGTGATTGGTGCTTTGGTGGTTTATCGCTTAGGCGCGCACATTCCAGTACCTGGCATCAATGCAGATGTGCTAGCCAAGCTGTTTGAGTCCCAGAGCGGCGGGATTCTGGGCATGTTTAACATGTTTTCCGGCGGTGCGCTTTCACGGTTTACCGTGTTTGCACTCGGCATCATGCCCTACATTTCTGCATCGATCATCATGCAGTTGCTGACGGTTGTTTCGCCGCAAATGGAACAGCTGAAAAAAGAAGGTGAAGCCGGCCGCCGTACGATTACTAAATATACACGGTATGGAACGGTGTTTTTAGCAACATTCCAGGCCTTAGGTATAGCAATAGCGCTTGAGCATCAGCCTGGGCTGGTACTTGACCCGGGCCTTATGTTCCGTTTCACTGCGGTGATTACACTGGTGAGCGGTACGATGTTCTTGATGTGGCTGGGCGAGCAAATTACCGAGCGCGGTATTGGCAATGGTATTTCCATCATTATTTTTGCAGGTATCGTTGCTGGGTTGCCGCATGCTGTTGTAAGTACTTTGGATTTAGCCAGAACGGGTGCTTTCTCTATACCGTTGGTGCTGTTCTTGTTCGTGGCAACAATACTGGTGACTGCGTTTGTTGTATTTGTAGAGCGCGGTCAACGTAAGATAACCGTGAATTATGCTAAACGCCAGGTTGGGCGAAAAGTGTTTGGTGGTCAAACTAGTCATTTGCCACTTAAGCTGAATATGGCTGGAGTGATTCCTCCTATCTTTGCATCTAGCATTATTTTATTCCCTGCCACTATGGCTGGATGGTTTGGCAGCAGTGAAAGCATGTCATGGCTGAAGGATATCGGTACGACGTTATCGCCGGGTCAGCCTTTGTACATTATGTTTTTTGCTAGTGCGATTATATTTTTCTGTTTCTTCTATACGGCGTTGGTATTCAACCCTAAAGAAACAGCTGACAACTTGAAGAAAAGTGGTGCGTTTGTACCGGGTATTCGTCCTGGTGAGCAGACTGCTAAGTATATTGACCGGATTATGGGGCGACTGACTTTGGCTGGAGCGCTGTATATCACCATAGTGTGTTTGTTGCCCGAGTTTCTGATTTTGAAGTTTAATGTGCCCTTCTATTTTGGTGGTACATCGCTGTTGATTATTGTTGTTGTAACTATGGATTTCATGACTCAGGTGCAGGCACATTTAATGTCTCACCAGTATGAAGGCTTGCTGAAGAAGGCTAATTTTAAAGGCGGTGCGGTTACTCCGCGTTGATTAGGCTGCGAGCATGGCAAAGGAAGACAGAATTGAAATGCAAGGTGAGGTGTTGGAAAACCTCCCCAATGCAACATTTAGAGTTAAGTTGGAAAACGGTCACGTAGTGTTGGGTTATATCTCAGGAAAGATGCGTATGCACTATATTCGCATCCTTCCTGGTGACAAGGTAACAGTCGAAATGACCCCCTACGATTTGTCGCGTGCGCGAATTATTTTTCGCGTTAAATAGTATTAGAAGCGAGAGGCAAAAAAATGAGAGTTCGTGCATCAGTTAAGGCTTTATGCCGTCATTGTAAGGTAGTTCGTCGTCGTGGCGTGGTGCGTGTTATTTGCACTGATCCTAGACATAAGCAACGTCAAGGTTAATCTGGCGGAGCAAGACTGGTTTTTGAATAAGCCAAGCCAATTATTAAAAGCTATTTGTTAATAATTGGTTAAGCTGTTAAAATTTTGGGCTTTTTTGGCGATTTGATTAAGTAATTTAATTGAAATAGTAGTGCCATTATTTTGGAGTAGAAACATGGCTCGGATAGCAGGGGTTAATATCCCAAATCATAAGCATACTGAAATCGCGTTAACGTCGATTTACGGTGTCGGTCGTAACACGGCAAAGCAAATCTGCTTGGCGGCCGGTGTTTTAGCTACGGCTAAAATCAAGGATCTGAATGACGCAGAAGTTGAAAAGCTGCGTGATGAAGTGGCAAAGCTGAAAGTGGAAGGCGACTTGCGTCGTGAAGTTTCCATGAACATCAAACGTTTGATGGATTTGGGTTGCTATCGCGGTGTTCGTCACCGTCGTGGCTTGCCAGTTCGCGGTCAACGTACTAAGACCAATGCGCGGACTCGCAAGGGCCCTATCAAGCCTATTAAGTCATCCAAGTAAGGAATAAGTCACATGGCTAAAGCAAACGTACGCGTACGTAAGAAAGTTAAAAAGAACATCGCCGAGGGCATCGCCCACGTGCATGCATCTTTTAACAACACCATTATTACGATCACTGATCGTCAAGGCAATGCGCTTTCTTGGGCTACCTCTGGCGGTGCAGGCTTTAAAGGTTCTCGTAAAAGCACCCCATTCGCTGCTCAGGTGGCTGCTGAAGCTGCTGGTAAAGCAGCACAAGAGTGTGGTGTTAAGAACCTGGAAGTACGTATTAAAGGACCAGGTCCAGGTCGTGAATCAGCAGTGCGTGCACTTAACGCTGTTGGCTTTAAGATCACCAGTATTTCTGATGTGACGCCAGTGCCGCATAACGGCTGCCGTCCACCTAAGAAACGTAGAATTTAAGCAGCGCTGCGATTTAGCTGCGTAAGATATAACAGGAGAACACCTTGGCTAGAAATCTCGATCCTAAGTGCCGTCAGTGCCGCCGTGAAGGCGAAAAGCTTTTCCTTAAGGGTGAAAAGTGTTTCACAGACAAATGCGCTATCGAAAAACGTAATTTCCCACCTGGTCAGCATGGTCAGAGACGTAATCAACGTCTGTCCGACTATGGCGTACAGTTGCGTGAAAAACAAAAACTTCGTCGTATTTATGGCATTCTTGAAGGTCAGTTCCGTGGTTATTATGCTGAAGCTGATCGTCAAAAAGGCATTACCGGCGAAAACTTGCTGCAATTATTAGAGTGTCGTCTGGACAATGTTGCATACCGTATGGGTTTGGGTGCTTCGCGTACCGAAGCTCGTCAGGTTGTGCGTCACAATAGCATTCTGGTCAATGGTAAGCGTGTCAATATCCCATCATTCCAGGTTAAGCCAGGTGATGTGGTGCAGGTCGCAGATGCTTCCAAGTCACAATTACGCATTAGTGGCGCATTGGCTGCTGCAGAGCAACGCGGTTTCCCAGAATGGATTGAGGTTGATGTTAAGGCTATGAAAGGCACTTTCAAAGCTAAGCCACAACGTGACGAATTGCCATCCACGATTAATGAATCACTCGTGGTCGAGCTTTACTCTAAGTAATTCAGTATTGTAAGGAACAAGTTATGCAAAACAGTCCGACTGAATATTTAAAACCACGCGTGGTGGATGTTGAGGTAATCTCACCAGTCCGTGCACGTGTAACGCTTGAGCCTATGGAGCGCGGTTTCGGTTATACATTAGGTAACGCATTGCGCCGTGTATTGCTGTCTTCCATTCCGGGTTTTGCTATCACTGAAGTCAAGATTGATGGTGTGGTGCATGAGTACTCTACCCTTGATGGCGTTCAAGAAGATGTCGTTGATATTCTCTTGAATCTTAAAGGTGTGGCGCTAAAGTTGAACAGCAAGAGCGAAACCATTCTGACACTTAACAAGTCAGTTGAAGGCGTAGTGACTGCTGGTGATTTTGAAACTGGTCATGATGCTGAAATTGTTAACCCAAATCACGTGATTGCTCACCTTACTAAGGGTGGCAAGATCAATCTTGAGGTTAAGGTTGAAATGGGTCGTGGCTATCAGCCGGTACCCGCTAGACAACACACAGATGAAGATCGTGTACTGGGTTTTATCCAGGTTGATGCTTCATTTAGCCCGATCAACAAGGTGAGTTATCATGTTGAGAGTGCGCGTGTTGAGCAACGTACCGATCTTGATAAGTTGGTGATGGATGTTGAAACCAACGGTGTTATGGAGCCTGAACAAGCGATTCGCGATGCTGCTCGTATCCTGATTGGTCAATTGTCAGTGTTTGCTGATCTTGAAGGTGCGCCTACCGAGATTGAAGTTAAGCATGCACCGCAAGTGGATCCTATCCTGTTGCGTCCGGTCGATGATCTGGAGCTGACAGTACGTTCTGCAAATTGCTTGAAGGCAGAGAACATTTATTACATTGGTGACTTGATTCAGCGCGGCGAAAATGAGCTGCTTAAAGCACCAAATCTTGGCCGTAAATCTCTGAATGAGATCAAGGATGTGTTGGCTTCTAAGGGTCTTACGCTGGGCATGAAGTTGGAAAACTGGCCGCCGGTTGGACTTGAAAAAGTTTAAAAGTATAAATAGCAGAAAAGCTTGAGGGTAAAACTATGCGTCATCGCAACAGTAATCGTAAACTAAACCGCACCAGCAGCCACCGTAAGGCGATGTTGCAGAACATGACCAATTCTTTATTGCGTCATGAAATCATTAAAACTACCTTGCCGAAAGCTAAGGAACTGCGTCGTGTTGCAGAACCTTTGATCACTTTGGGTAAGACTGCTACTTTGGCAAATCGTCGTCTGGCATTTAGTCGCCTACGTGACCGTGACATCGTCGGTAAGTTGTTTAGTGAGCTTGGCCCACGTTATCAAACACGTAACGGTGGCTACCTGCGCATTCTCAAGTGTGGCTTCCGCGTAGGGGATAATGCACCTATGGCATTGGTTGAGCTTGTGGATCGCCCAGATCTGACGACAGAAGCCGTTGTTGCCGAGTAAATTTAGCAGCACCCAATAAAAAAGCCGGCTTTGACCGGCTTTTTTATTGGGTATTATCCGCAATAAAATCTCTGATAGCTTGGGGTGTAAATGGCCAGTTCAAGCTCTGCATTGTATCTGGACATAATAAAACCGGGATGGTTGTGCCGTATAGCTGAAGCAACTCTTCATTCTCGATGATGTCGATTTCAGTAATATCAAGTGTATATCCACTACTTATATTTGTTAACATGCGCGCTGCTTCCTCACATAAGTGACAAGCGGACGTTCCATATAGATGCAATTTCATGTTGATGCCTTCAGCATTATAAATAATATGATTTCGTAGGGCAGTTATGGTCTGATTAGTGTTTTCGTAACCACTAAAAAGCACCATAATAACGAAGTTATCCTCTGCTCAACCATTGCTTCTAAAGTAAATCCTGAAAGTAGGATGACATACGCCAAGTCTGGACTAAACGACTGCTTAATAACAAAAGCAGGTAATTCCTAAAATTAAGAAGCATAAAGTAACCTATGGCGAGCTTACAACATGGCTGAAAATCCAGAAATAAAAGAAAGTTTGCAAGAGAGCCTGCAGCAGGTAATCGCCTTGCTTAATAAACACCGAATGATTGAGGATCTTGTGCATAAACAGGATATGCCCAAGCATCAGCTCGTCGAAAATCTGGTGCATAAGCAAAACTTGGCTGAGTTGCAGAAAAAACTGGATGTGCTTCACCCTGCAGACGTTGCCTACATATTGGAAGCGCTGCCGCTTGAGCAGCGTTTGGACGTCTGGGAGCTAGTCAAAGCTGAGCGAGATGGCGAGATACTGCTTGAGGTTTCCGACGCCGTCCGGCAAACGCTTATTGCCGACATGGATAGTGACGAGCTGCTTGCTGCGGCTGAACAACTCGATACCGATGAGCTTGCCGATCTTGCTCCCGACTTACCAAAAGATGTACTACATGATTTACTTTCCAGCCTGGATAGCCAGAACCGTGAGCGCCTGCAATCGGCCTTGGCATATCCTGAGGATGCCGTTGGCGCATTAATGGATTTTGATATTGTGACAATTCGTGAGGATGTCACATTGGAAGTGACATTGCGCTATCTGCGGCGCCTGGGTAGCTTGCCAGATCACACGGATAAGCTTTTCGTAGTAGATAGGCACGATATTCTGAGGGGTGTGTTGCCGCTTAAGAGGCTGGTAGTCAATGATTTGGATCTGGTCGTGGTGGAAATTATGGCTGAAGATGCCGTGGTATTTCATCCTGAGGATAAGGCCGATGAAGCAGCCAAGGCCTTTGAGCGATACGATCTAGTAACTGCGCCAGTTGTTGACAGTAATAACAAGCTGGTAGGCCGGCTGACGGTGGATACGGTGATGGATTATATTCGTGAAGAAGCCGAAAGTGACATGCTGTCTATGGCGGGTCTGCGCGAAGAGGAGGACCTATTCTCATCGGTATGGAAATCGGTGCAAAACCGTTGGACATGGTTGGCAATCAACCTGATTACCGCATTTCTGGCTTCTCGCGTCATTGGTGTGTTTGAAGGTTCCATTGAAAAGATAGTTGCACTTGCGGCTTTGATGCCAATAGTCGCAGGCATAGGCGGAAACTCTGGCAATCAGACCACCACGATGATAGTGCGTGGTTTAGCCATAGGCCAGATTGCATCACACAATATGAAGTCATTGCTATTAAAAGAATTGGGCGTAGGCCTGCTTAACGGCTTGATATGGGGTAGCGTGCTAGGGTTTGCCGCATACTGGCTTTATGGCAACATCAAGCTTGGTCTCGTGATGACTGGCGCGATGACACTCAACCTGCTATTGGCGGCCATTATGGGTGTCATGATTCCCCTGATGATGACTAAATCCGGGCGCGATCCGGCCGTAGGCTCCAGTGTGTTGATTACTGCGGTCACTGATAGCGGTGGCTTCTTTATATTTCTAGGTCTCGCAACAATATTTCTTATATGAACAATGAATTGAACCAGGCCTGGCAGGAGTTGCTGGGTGACTTGTCCTCCGCGTTGGTAATCTGGCAGCTGGCGGTAATTGTGGTGAGTTTGCTTCTGGCATGGTCGGTCAACGGCCTGCTCAGGGCCTATGTAATGCGCCATGCCCCTGAGACATGGAAGATCGGCATAGGCGGTATTAATCGTGTACTGTTCCCATTGTCGTCACTGGCATTCATCTATATAGGCCAACTGTGCCTGCACTACTGGCAGCAGCATACTAGTTTGCTGCTATTGGCGAGCAAGCTGTTGCTGGCTATGGCTGCCATCAGGCTTGCTGTCTATGCCATGCGCTACATTTTCGCTCCAGGTGGCTGGGTGCGCGCAATGGAAAATCTAATTTCCACGATAGTCTGGCTGATATTAGCACTACATCTAACCGGCTTATGGCCAGATTTATTGCTCGCTCTAGAAGATGTTAGCTTCAAGGTCGGCAAACACCCAGTGACGCTGCTGTTAATTATTCAGGCGCTCATTACTATATTGGTAACGCTTGTAATTGCACTGTGGATTAGTCGCATGCTGGAAAACAAGTTGATGCGCACCGGGCAAATCAACATGAATGTTCGGGTTGTGCTCAGTAAGCTGGTGCGCATTATCTTCTTGGTATTGGCGATATTAATGTCGCTTTCCGCTGTCGGGCTGGATATCACTTTGCTTTCGGTGTTTGGCGGTGCAGTGGGCGTTGGTCTGGGTTTTGGCTTGCAGAAAATCGCCAGTAATTATGTAAGCGGATTTATTATTCTGCTCGACGATTCCATGAATATTGGAGATGTGATCACTGTCGATGGGCACTACGGAATTGTTAGCGAACTGCGCTCCAGGTATATGGTCTTACGTAAGTTGGATGGAACCCAGGTTGTGATCCCTCACGAGATACTTATCAGCAACGCTGTCATTAATCACTCCTTTATTGACCGTAATGCGCGTATACAAATGCCAGTGCAAGTAAGTTATGAAAGCTCACTGGAGTTGGCGCTGTCAGTCATGCTGGAAGTTGCAAACCGGCATGCCCGGGTGCTTGAGGATCCTGCTCCAGCTGCACTGGTTAAAGGCTTTGGTGAGAGTGGCATTGATTTGCAATTGTCATTCTGGATTCCGGACCCGGAGGAAGGATCTGCGGCATTACAGTCCGAGATATATCTCGAGATTTGGCAAGCATTTCAAAAGAATGCAATCTCCATCCCTTACCCGCAACGCGAGATCAGAATACTGGCTGGAAATGAGCAAACAAAGGCTGGATAGCCGGATAAAGTTGGCGTAAAGTCATATTAAATAATAATTTATAGATGTAGTTTTTAAGGGGTTAGTTGGTATGAGTTTCTGGTTATTGGAATTGCCGTGGTGGGGGTATGTCTTGCTCACGCTTGGGTTGACCCACATCACAATTGCCGCTGTTACTATCTTCTTGCACCGCTATCAGGCGCATCGGGCCTTGGAACTGCATCCTGTGGTTAGCCATTTTTTCAGATTCTGGTTGTGGATGACCACGGGAATTGTCACAAAGCAATGGGCTGCTATTCATCGCAAACATCATGCGCGCTGCGAAACCGTTGAAGATCCACATAGCCCACAAGTGCTCGGCCTGGCCAAAGTGCTGCTCGAAGGTGCAGAGCTTTATCGTCTTGAGGCTGGCAAGAAGGAAACCATGGATAAATTCGGTAGTGGTACGCCGGATGATTGGCTGGAGCGTCATGTATATAGCAAGCATAGCGGTGCCGGTATCCGCTTGATGTTGATTATCAATGTGCTTCTGTTTGGTCCGATAGGATTGACCATCTGGGCCGTGCAAATGGCATGGATCCCGGTTAATGCGGCAGGTATTATTAACGGAATTGGACATTACTGGGGCTACCGCAACTTTGCAGCGGATGACGCCAGTACCAATATCGTGCCGTGGGGTATCTTGATTGGCGGTGAAGAATTGCACAACAATCATCATGCTTATGCAAGTTCGGCCAAACTTTCTAGCCGGTGGTATGAGTTCGATATTGGCTGGATGTATATTTGTATCATGCGGTTTTTCAAACTGGTGCACGTTAAGAAAATTGCGCCGCAGGTTCGTTTTGATTGGGCTAAACGTAAGTGCGATCTGGATACCTTGCAAGCCGTTATTACCCATCGTTTTGATGTGATGGGAAAATACGGCGCCATGCTTAAGAAGGCTTATAAGGAAGAGATACATAAGCTCCATGCGACTTACCGCTATCATGGGCATGATGCTAGCGTTTTGGAGCGCTTGCGGCATTGGTTGCATCTGGATGCGGCCAACTTGCAGGATAAGGAAAAGCTGGCTTTAGCTAATATGTTGCAGCATAACGCGCGATTGCAAACCATATATGAGTTAAAGCAAGAGTTAGCTAGGGTCTGGGCGCGCTCTACAGCGACTCAGGAGCAATTGTTGAAAGATCTCGAGGCATGGTGTCATCGGGCTGAACAGAGCGGCATACAGGCCCTGCAGGACTTCTCCTACCGGTTGCGTTGCTACAAGATGGCTTAGGTAGAATAGTTTGGCAATAGCCATTAAGTAATATTTCAGTCAATAAAAAAGCCCGCATTTGCGGGCTTTTTTATTGACTGAAATAAAGACTATTTCAGCTTTGTTTCTTTGTATAACACATGCTTGCGAGCTACTGGATCAAACTTCTTGATTTCCATTTTCTCAGGCATGGTGCGTTTGTTCTTGGTCGTGGTGTAGAAGTGACCAGTACCAGCGCTTGATTCCAACTTGATTTTTTCACGCATGATGAAGCTCCTTAAATCTTATCGCCGCGCGCACGTAAATCAGCCAGAACAGAGTCAATACCGTTCTTGTCGATTGTACGCAATGCAGCGTTAGTGATACGCATACTGACCCAGCGATTTTCGCTCTCAACCCAAAATTTGCGATTCTGCAAATTAGGTAAAAAACGACGCTTGGTTTTATTGTTAGCGTGGGAAACGTTATTCCCAACCATCGGCTTTTTGCCGGTTACTTGACATACGCGCGCCATGCTAATCTCCTGGTACAGCTTACCAAAATTCGAAAGACCGCATTTATACCATGAAAGAGCGGGGAGTTTCAAGTTAATTCTGGTATTTTTAGTGCTGGTAATGCTATTAAATAGAGGTGGCTAATGTTTACCGGTACTACCAAAGCCGCCTTCGCCGCGGTCACTCGCAGGGAACTCTGCCACTACATTAAAATTGGCCTGAATGACAGGTACGATCACTAGTTGTGCAATTCGCTCCATAGGGTTAAGCATGAAAGCCTCCTTGCTCCGGTTCCAGCACGAGACCAGCAACTGTCCTTGATAGTCGGAGTCAATCAATCCGACCAGATTGCCCAATACAATGCCATGTTTATGGCCAAGGCCGGAACGTGGCAAGATCATGGCGGCATAGCCGGGATCTGACAAGTGAATTGCCATGCCGGTTGGTATAAGCTGGGTTTCGCCTGGCTGCAGTACAGCCACATGCTCCACGCATGCCCGTAAATCCAGCCCAGCAGAACCTGGTGTGGCGTAAGTCGGCATCAGCTCTTTAAGACGGTCATCCAGTATTTTTAAATCAACTTTAAGGCTCATGGGATTATTCTCACTGAGTATTGGGAAGTTTCATCATCTTGGCGATATGTTGCAGTAGCATGCGTGCCAATATGATTTTTGGCGCATGGGGTAGAGCGTGGCTGCCTTGGTTATCCAGCAAGGTAAGGGTGCTCTCATCCTTACCCATGGACTCAGTGAAAATATTGGCGGCAATCAAGGGTAAGTTCTTTTGTTTGCGTTTTTCTTCTGCTTGTTCGAGCAGATTTTCACTTTCTGCGGCAAACCCCACGCAAAAAGGTGCGTTCGGGAGCTTGGCTACGGTCGCCAAGATATCCTCATTGCGTGTAAGCTCAAGGGTCAAAGTCGTGTTGTTCTTCTTGATTTTTTGCTGGCTGGGCATGGCTGCACGATAATCCGCTACCGCAGCAACGCTGATAAAAATATCCTGGTTGGCAATATTCTGAATCACCGTATTCAGCATATTTTCAGCAGTTTTTACCTGAATGGCACTTACATTTCTGGGGACAGGCAAAGCTGTTGGCCCAGTCACTAGAACTACTTTTGCCCCCATCTCATGCGCTGCCTGCGCAATGCTGTAGCCCATTTTACCCGAGCTGAAATTGGTAATGGCACGTACCGGGTCTATTGCCTCGATAGTAGGCCCAGCTGTGATTAAAATACGTTTACCAGTGAGTATTTTGGGCTGCAGGCTGGCTTCCAATTCTGTCAGCAAATCCTCAGGCTCCAGCATGCGTCCCAGGCCAATTTCACCACAGGCTTGTTCCCCGCTGTCGGGGCCTGCTATCACTACACCATCCTGCCGCAAATGATATATATTGCGCTGCGTTGCTGGGTTCTCCCACATTTGCTTATTCATGGCAGGTGCCACGATGAGTGGGCACTCCCTAGCCAGGCAGAGGGTTGAAAGCAGGTCGTCCGCAGCGCCATGCACAAGTTTGGAGATGAAGTCGGCACTGGCCGGGGCGATAATTATTGCATCCGCGCCACGCGACAGTTCGATATGTGGCATGCCATTGGCGATGCTGGAATCCCACATGCTGGTATAGACAGGTTTGCCGGATAGCGCCTGCATAGTCATGGGGGTAATGAATTGGCAGGCGGCTTCTGTCATCACCACTTGCACATCAATCCCCTGTTTGACGAGTCTGCGCACAAGCTCAGCCGCCTTATAAGCGGCAATGCCGCCAGTGATGCCAAGAACTATATGTTTGATTGATGAAGTCATGTTAAATTTCCAACTAATTCGGTTATTTTAACCCAGCTAATTGATTCGCTGGGTTAAATACGAAGCCATATACTTGCGATTAGTAGAACACGGATTAAGACCTATGTGGCGTAAATTAAGAATTGGGATTTTACTATTCGTGTTGGCGACTGTAGCTCACCGAACCTGGTTACAAAGCCATCATCTGGACTGGAAAAAAAGTCTTTACGTGGCGGTTTACCCTATTAATATGGATGGCAGCGATACTGCGGCTAAGTATATTGCTGCCCTGGATGTCGACCAGTTTGATGAGATCGCTGCCTATTCTGCTGAAGAGGCTACACGATATGGGCTGGCATTAAGGCACCCATTTGAAATGCGACTTGCGCCTAAGGTGAGCGCGCTGCCACCGCAGCCTGAGAAGCAGGCCAGCATGCTACAAACTATTATGTGGAGCTTGAGTTTCCGTTGGTGGGCATATAAAAACAGCCCGCTTACTGCCGTACCACCCGATATCAAGTTATATCTTCTGTATTTCGATCCGGCTACACACCCGGCTTTGCCACACTCAACAGCGCTCAGCAAAGGGCGCGTCGGTTTAGTCAATGTGTTTGCCAGCAAAAGCTATACCAAGCAAAACAATGTTGTTGTTGCGCATGAGCTACTGCATACGGTAGGTGCCACTGATAAATACGATCTTTCCAATAACCAGCCAGCGTATCCGACAGGTTTTGCCGAGCCGGAGAAATCACCACGATATCCGCAGGATTTCGCTGAGCTGATGGCGGGCCGCATACCCTTGTCCGAGAGTAGAGCAGAAATCCCGATGAATCTGGCGCAAACCTTAATTGGCAGCTTAACAGCAAGGGAAATAGGTTGGGTCAAAAATTGAATCCATAATAACAACGATAAAACCTAAGGGGGAGATATGGCGATTACAGATTGGCCGGAGCAAGAGCGCCCGCGTGAGAAGCTTCTGCAGCAAGGGGTAGCGGTGTTGTCTGATTCAGAATTACTGGCGATTTTTTTGCGGGTAGGGGTGACCGGTAAAAGTGCAGTGGATCTGGCACGCGATCTACTGACTACATTCGGTAGCCTCAATGGCATATTCTCTGCCAGTCAGCAAGACATCAGCCAGGTACACGGCATGGGCACCAGTAAATTTGCACAGTTACAGGCCATTTTTGAGATGAGCCGCCGCGCATTAGCTGAGGAAATGCAGGTGCGTGATGTGCTGACTTCACCTACGCAAGTTAGGGATTACTTATGTCTGAAGCTAGGTGCACTCACGCGTGAAGTGTTTCTGGTGTTGTTTCTTGATGCGCAGAATCGGGTGCTGGCGCAAGAGTCCATGTTCGAAGGTACGCTTACCCAAACCAGTGTCTATCCACGGGAGGTGGTCAAGCGTGCGCTACATCACAATGCCGCCTCCGTAATATTTGCACATAATCACCCGTCAGGTGTGGCGCAGCAAAGCCGGGCAGATGAGATGCTGACCGCTGCCTTAAAACAGGCCCTTGCGCTAGTCGATGTGCGGGTGCTGGATCACTTTATTGTGGCGGGAAATAATACTTTGTCGTTTGCGGAGCGAGGATTGCTTTAAGATAGAAATTACAGGCTATCCAGCTGAGTTCAATAATAGAGTAATCATAAGAGCCAAATTTTAAGTGGCTTATATAGCTAATAAACATTTAGGGGGCGTTATGGAAGTCGGGGAAATTTTCCAGAACAAAGTTGTGATTGCAACCGTTTCAGCTATAGGTGGCATATTTGGAACTTGGATAACACAGCAGATTTTGAACAAGCGTGGTGTGTTTAGTTACAACGTGCATCACAGTCGTGTTGGTGTATCAACCGACGATGTAGTATTCGGCTCTGTACGAGTAACATTAAACGGAAATGAGGTGCCTAACCTTTATCTTTCAACAATAGAAATAAGAAACGAGAGCAGTAATGATTATGAGGATGTAAATATACGAGCCTATACAAACGATTCTAGGTTGCTAAGTGAGCAAACTCAGATAGATGACACATCTTATATCTTAGAATGGTCAGAAAAGTATAAAAAAGAGTTGCATGTCGTAGAAGGTAAAGAGGTTACGCAAAGTCAGAGAGATTTATATAGTAGGCAAAGAGAATTTTTTGTTTCAGCATTTAATAGAGGGCAGATAATTAAGCTGACATTTCTAAATTCAGCAATAGGCAAGACAGAGCCAAGTATTTGGATAGATATACAAAAAAAGGGGGTCAAGCTAGTGTTTCGCCCACCCTTAAACAAAATTCATGGTGAGTCACAGCCACACTCTGCAATGGTTGGAGTAATCATAGGGTGTTTACTAGGGGCTATCTTGATAGCCAATGAAACGAAATTATGGGAAGCCGTATGGATATCTCTGATATTCGGCTTTGTCGCAGCGACGCCTGGAGCATACTTTCTCAAATTATGGCGTAAATGTCGTGAATTTATTGGCGGATAAAGTTTACTCAGAGAGCCTAAGCATAAGCTCTCTTTGGCTTAACGCCCTTTGCCACTCAACGAGCCGCGATTAAAGTCCTTATCTCCAATCGGTATGCATCTGCCCAGGCCAAAATGCCCGCCTTGTGTGCCCGGTGGGCAGCCTTGGTTCTCTGGGTACTGTTTGGCGATTTCAGCCGCTTTTACGGCTTGCTTGGTATCGACAAACTCCCAGCGACCATTGGGATGCAAAATCACTTTGTCACCGTTAGCTGTGGTGGTTTCTATGTCGCTACCCATATCTTGCGCCATCACCGGGGATAGCGTCACTAGCGTTAAGAGGAGGCTTAAGCAAAGTCTGTTCATTCAGTATCTTTCTTTTAGGCTGCAGTTTTGGCGTGGATTTTAACCAGTCGCTTGAGCTCAGGTACGCATGAACCACATTCTGTGCCGCATTTTAGCTTGCTTTGCAGGGTGATGAGGTCAGCGCCATGGTTGATGGTATCAATGATCTCATTTTCCGCTACATCCAGGCAATTGCAAACGATTTTCCCTCGGCTGCGCTGGCCGGTAGGTGGCGCACTTAGCGGTGCCAGCGCCCAGCGGCGCAGATCGTCGGTAAAGTGGCCTCGTGTCATTACTTCCTTGAGCCATTCAGAGGCTAAAGTCTCGCCTATTAAGCGGACGCCGGTGACTTGGTTGTGTTCTATGAGGACGCGCTTACTGATACCGCGCTTGGCATCTTTATAGTTGAGCATAGGCACATCGTCTGTCATGAGCAGCATGGCATCAAGTTGTTCAATCAGTTCTGCCGGAGGCGCCTCAGCGTGTGCGGCACGCAGGATGACGATGCCAGGATCCCGGCCAAACAAGCCGCAACTGGCGTAATCGAAGTTTTTGAGCAGTGTTTGGATCTCATGCAGCAGATCCAGATTTTGCCAGCTACGCATCACGGTCATGCGCCATGACAGCTCTACTTTTTCCAGCTTGATGGCTGCATGCTTGAGTTCAGGCTGCTTGGAGGTCTTGTCAAAAGCCGAGGGCATCAGCACATTGGCTCCCAGACCGCTCATGTACTTTGCGCCCCAGTGCATGGGGATGTAAGTCTGCGCCGGCATGATTTCTTCAGATGGCTGAGCGCGTAATATCAAGCTGCCGCGCTTATTACTCACTTTGACCAAGTCGCCGGGCTTGATAGAGCGGCGATTCATATCGCCTTCATTCATACTGATGACAGGCTCTTCTGCATGATTGAACAGTTGCGCTACCGTACCGGTGCGGCTCATGCCGTGCCACTGGTCGCGCAGGCGCCCGGTGGTGAGGTGTAGCGGATGCCGTGCATCAGTTTTATCTGCGGTGGTTTTGTAGATGGTGTTGGCAAAGTGCGCTTTGCCGCCTGCTTTTTCAAATATGCCATCCGTATAAAGTCGCGCTTTGCCAGTGCTTACTCCTTCCGGGAACGGCCACTGCTGTGGACCTTGTTTGTCCAGCAAGGCATAACTCAAGCCTGTAATATCCAAGTCGCGGCCACGGGTTGTTTCACGGTGCTCGTTAAATACTTGTTCGGGATTGCTGTAAGCGAATAGCTTGTCGGCATCTGGTTTATTCTCCAGCAAGGCGGCCAGTTTGTGAGCGAACTGGACGGCAATCTGCCAGTCGGGGCGGGCTTCATTCGGGGCTTGTACCGCCGGCGTTACATGGGTAATGCGACGCTCGGAGTTGGTGACCGTACCCTCTTTTTCACCCCAAGTCGTGGCCGGTAACAACACATCGGCAAAGGCATTGGTGTCGGTGTTATTGAACGCGTCCTGCAATACCACCAGCTCGGCCCTGTTTAAAGCCTCATGCACAGCTGTTAAGTCGGGCATGGAGTGCGCTGGGTTGGTACAGGCGATCCATACCGCTTTGATGCTGCCTTCACGCAATGCATCAAATAGTTCCACTGCAGTTTTACCAGGGACTTCAGGTATGCTTTCTACGCCCCACAATTTGGCGATTTCTGCACGATGTTCAGGGTTGGCCAGGTCACGGTGTGCGGAACCCAGATTCGCCATGCCGCCAACCTCACGACCACCCATGGCATTGGGTTGGCCAGTCAGTGAGAATGGCCCTGCGCCGAGCTTGCCGATCTGGCCGGTGGCCAGATGCAGGTTGATCAGCGCAGCATTTTTATCGGTACCGCTGCTGGATTGATTTAAACCCTGGCAATACATGGAAAGCGTTGGGCCGGCGCCAAACCATTTGGCAGCGGTCACAATGTCGGCTTCGCTGATGCCGCAGATATCGGCCACCATTTTTGGCGTGTACTCACGTACGGTATTCTTTAAGGCATCGAAGCCTTCGGTATGGGCCTCGATGTATGCCATATCCAGCAGGCCTTCCCACAGCATGACATGCAGCATGCCGTTGAACAGTGCAACATCGGTACCAGGCAGAATCGCCAAGTGCAGATCTGCTGCCTGCGCGGTATCGGTACGGCGCGGGTCTACTACGATGATTTTCATCTCAGGGTTGTTTGCCCTGGCGTCTTCAATGCGGCGATAGATGATGGGGTGTGCATAGGCGGTATTGGAACCGGCGATAAACAGGCAGTTGGTATGATCAATATCCTCATAGCAGGCTGGCGGCGCATCTGCCCCCAATGTCACTTTATAGCCGGACACTGCAGAAGACATGCACAAACGTGAATTGGTATCGACGTTGTTGGTGCCGATCAAGCCTTTAGCCAGCTTGTTGAAGACGTAATAGTCTTCGGTCAACAATTGACCTGAAATATAAAACGCTACCGCATCCGGGCCATGTTCGCGGATGATGCTGGCGAAGCGTTCGGCGACGTAATCCAGCGATTCGTCCCAGCTAACTCTTCTGCGTGGTTCGGCACGATTCGGGCGCAATTCGGGATATTGCACGCGCGCATCCGGCTTTGCCGTGAGGTGCAATGTGGAACCTTTGGTGCACAGGCGACCAAAGTTGGCCGGATGCTCGGGGTCGCCACGCACGCCGATGATTTTGTCAGTGCCACTGACAGCATCTGCTTCAGTTTGAATAATCACGCCGCAGCCGACACCGCAATAACAGCAGGTGGATTTAACTTCACGCATATTTGCAGCGATTGCGGCGTTGTCAGCGTCTTTGGAAAGCAAAATCAAATCTCCAGATAAACCATATTGTCTTCAACTTTGACAGCAAAGCACGCCGTATGTCCTTCGTCCGGCTCTTCTGCATTGCCATCTACCAAGCTGATCTTCCAGCTATGCAGCGGGCAGGCGACTTTTTCGCCATACACAATGCCTTGGGAAAGTGGGCCGCCTTTGTGCGGGCACTTATCGTGCAAGGCGAATACATGGTCGTCTGCGGTACGAAATACGGCAATATCGCCCTTGCTGCTACGTACCACGCGTGAACCCAGCTTGGGGATATCTTCCAGGGGGGCGATTTTTGTCCAGGTGCTCATGCTTTCTCCATCATTATTCAGGTACTTCTGTTATACAAACACTTCTAAAATTGCAGTTTTCTTAAGTTGCAGTTTCCTTAGGAAACAACCAGCAGGTAAATCAATAAAAAGTTTACGATCAGCGAGAACATGGCGATCCACTGCCATTTCACTAACCTGGCCCTGGCAATCAGCGGTGTGCGCTGCAGGGCCGAGATAGGTTTTAGTTCGCCATGTTCCAAAGCCAGCAACATTTCTTCGGCTGTCTCAAAACGGGCTCCGGGGTCGCGAGCAACCGCCTTAAGGATAATATTTTCCAGCCAGCTTGGAATCTCCGGTCTGTAGCGCGTGGGCGCCACAGGCTCCCCAAAGCGCGGGTGCTGGAAAGGCTCGATCTCGCCGTAAGGGTAGCGCCGGGTCAGCAGGTGATACAAGGTTACACCTGCCGCATAAATGTCGGTACTGGTGTTGGCAACGATGCCTTCAAATAACTCTGGCGCCATAAAGCTGGGTGTGCCCGGGTTCTGCATGGCAACCGGCGTGCTGGTGCTGGAGCTTAATGCAACGCCGAGATCCAGTATGCGCAAGTTCTGGTCTGAGCCTATATGGATGTTCGCCGGTTTGATGTCGCGGTGAATGATATTAAGTCTATGCAGTATACCCAGGCCGCGCATCAGGTCTGCCCCGATTTTTGCGGCGCCGTTGACGGTGAAATGATGGCCGCCGGAAATACGCTGTTGCAGGGTTGCGCCTTCATGCCAGGTCATTACATAGTAGAGGTGATTGCGCTTTTCAAAGGAGAGCGGCAGCACTTGCGGGATATACTTGGATACCACGCGCTTGGCGAGCCACTCTTCATTCATGAGAGCCTGGCAGCTATCGACGTCATGGGCCAGTAAAGGCTGCAAGGTTTTCAGCACGAACAGTTGCCCATTGTCCGTGTTACGTACCTTATAAATAATGCTTGCACGTGACTCATGCAATACTTCCTGTACTTCAAACAGGTCTATCCGCTCACCGGCTTTAAGCTTTGGTGGCACAGGCAGGCTTTTCGCGTCGGCCAGCGAGGCGTAGATTGAGTCCTCACCAATTTCCTCGATACGCACGGCGAGTACGGTTGCATTGTCACTACCATCCAGTGCCATGGCCTGCTTGGTGAGCTGGTCACAAATCAGTTGCGGATTGGAGAACAAGCCTAATGCGCTATGGATGGCCTGCTCGCCCACGACATCCCAGACGCCATCAGTCATTAGCGCAAAAACATCCCCTGCCTTGATATCACCTTCCGCAAAGTCCACGGACAAGTGCTGGTCCAGTCCGACTGCGCGCTTGAGTACATGTCGCATATCCGGTCTGTCCCATACATGGTCGGTAGTCAGCTGCTCCAGTTTGTTATCGCGCAGGCGATAAACTCGGGTGTCACCAACATGGGCCAGATAATAGCGCTGGCCGCGCATGACCAGTAACGACAGTGTAGTGGCCATACCCGCCAGATCGCGGTTGGCCGCTGCCTGCGCCAGCACCCAGCGGTTGGCTGCTGTCAACACCTTATCCAGTGCTGTGTGCGTTTCCCAGGTATCGGGTGTGGCGTAATAGTCGGATAGCACGCTGCGTACCGTCATTTCAGCGGCTTCGCGGCCACCTGCATTGCCACTGACACCGTCAGCCACTGCCACCAATGCGCCCTTGGTGAGCAGGCGGTCATCGGTGGGCGTGACGACCCCCGCATAGTCTTCGTTACGGGCCCGCGGCCCGGTGACTGTGCTTTGCCCAACGATGATTTTTAAGGACATGGCTTTTGACGACACAGCGCTCTCTAGATTCTGAAGTGTCAGGGTTACACTTTAGCAGAGGTCATGGTGGCGGAACCCCATGTGGTGCGCCAGCGGGTTTTGACACCCATCAATCCTATCATCGCCAATACTGCCAGGCCGGCAAATATCAATAGGCCCACCTGGTAACTGCCGGTGACCTGCTTTGAATAGCCGAGGCTGGAAGCCAAGTAGAAGCCGCCCACGCCACCTGCCATGCCAATCAGACCGGTCATTACACCGATCTCTTTACGAAAGCGTTGTGGCACCAGCTGGAATACCGCGCCATTGCCCATGCCCAGTGCCAGCATGGCAGCAACCACTACCGCCAATCCAACAAATTGCTGTTTCAGGCCAAAGCTCAGTATCAGCAGGAAGAAGGCAGCCACTGCATACATCACGCTCAGGGTACGGATGCCGCCGATGCGGTCAGCCAGGTTGCCGCCGAATGGACGGACCAGCGAACCTGCAAACACGCAGGCTGCGGTGAAGTAGCCTGCATGCACTGGCGATAAACCGTACTGATCATGGAAGTAAATGGTGAGTGAGGAGGCCATGCCGACAAAACCGCCAAAGGTCACGCTATAGAAAAACATGAACCACCATGCATCTTTATCCTTGAGCACGGCCAGGTATTGGCTGATAGATTTGCCGGCAGGTGCATCAGGCGCATCCTTGGCGAAAATCATGTAAACCACCATGGCAAATGTGAGTGGGATCAGTGCCAGGCCGAACACGTTATTCCAGCCGTAGGCGATTGCCAAGCCAGGCGCAAACAACGCGGCCAGTGCCGTGCCCGAGTTGCCGGCACCGGCGATGCCCAGTGCAGTTCCCTGATGCTCGGGTGGATACCAGCGTGAAGCCAGCGGCAGGGCGACAGCAAATGCTGCACCCGCTACGCCCAGAAACAAGCCCAGCAATAAAGTATGCTGGTAGGTATGTACGCCATGCAACCAGGCCACCAATAGCGCGGCGATGACAATGACCTGGCCAATCAGCCCGGCCATTTTTGGCTTGATCTGATCAACCAGTACGCCCATTACTATGCGCAACATAGCACCGGCCAGCACCGGTGTGGCCACCATGAGGCCTTTTTGCGCTGGTGATAACTGCAAGTCCGTGGAGATTTGCACCGCCAGTGGGCCCAGCAGCACCCATACCATAAAGCTCAGGTCGAAATATAGAAATGCCGAAAATAGCGTGGGCTTGTGACCCGCCTGCCAGAAACTTTTTTGCATGATAACTCCTCAGGTGATGTTATTTTTATAGTATTTATCAGGTTAATAACTGTATCTCTGCTTTAAACAGAGGTCGGCTTAAACTGCGATGATCTCGAATTGCTTGTGCTCGTTACGCTTCTGTACGCGCTCTGCCCAAGGGTCAACCGAGCCTTGCAACGCATAGAGCAAGCGTTCATAGGCAGCCTTGCGGCCTTCAGCATCTTCCAGCACACGCTTCTTCACGTATTCCAGGCCGACACGTTCCAGCCAGTGTACGGTGCGATCCAGATAACGTGCTTCTTCGCGGTAGATCTGGATAAAGGCGCCTGAATATTCCAGTACCTCTTCTGCAGTTTTTACCTTGCACAGAAACTGCGCAGCCTCGGTCTTGATGCCGCCGTTGCCGCCAACGTACATTTCCCAGCCGGAATCCACGCCGATAATACCGACGTCCTTGATGCCGGATTCGGCACAGTTACGCGGGCAACCCGATACCGCGAACTTGACCTTGTGCGGCGCCCACATGTGGTCAAATGCTTTTTCGATATCAATACCCATTTTCGTGGAGTCCTGCGTACCAAAACGGCAAAATTCAGAACCGACGCAGGTTTTCACGGTACGTATGCTCTTGCCGTAGGCGTAGCCCGATGGCATGTCGAGATCCGCCCACATATCAATCAGGTCTTCCTTCTTGACGCCCAGCAAGTCGATACGCTGGCCGCCGGTCACTTTCACCATGGGCACGGCATACTTGTCGGCTACATCGGCAATTTTTCTCAATTGATCAGGCGTAGTCACGCCGCCATACATACGCGGAATTACCGAGTAGGTGCCATCTTTCTGGATGTTGGCATGCACGCGTTCGTTAATGAAGCGCGATTGCGGGTCGTCCACTGCCTCATGCGGCCAGGTGGAGAGCAGGTAATAATTCAGTGCCGGCCTGCAAGTGGCACAGCCATTAGGGGTGCGCCATGCCATGCCTTTCATGGCATCCGGGATGTTCAGGAATTTGTTGTCGCGGATGAGCTGACGTACTTCTTCATGATTTCTATCGGTACAACCGCATACCACCTTGCTGCTGGAAGGCGCGGCATAGCCACCGCCCAGTGTTGAGGCCAGTATCTGCTCCACCAGGCCGGTGCAGGAGCCGCAGCTGGAGGCTGCTTTGGTTTGTTTTTTCACGTCATCAATCGTGAACAGGCCTTTTTCCTTAATCGCTTTCACGATAGTGCCTTTGCACACACCGTTACAGCCACAGACTTCCATTTCATCGGTCATCGCGGCTGCTTTGTCCTGGCCCTGGTGGCCGGTATTGCCCAGGCTATCCTGGCCGAACATGAGGTTGTCGCGAATCTCATGAATCAGCTTGCCGTCGCGCAGCATCTGGAAATACCAGGCACCATCTGCCGTATCACCATAGAGCACGCTGCCGATGATTTTGTCATCTTTAATTACCAGCTTCTTGTAAACGCCGCCAACTGCATCGTGCAAAACTATTTCTTCAGTATCGTCCCCACCCGAGAAATCGCCGGCCGAGAACAGGTCTATGCCGGTGACTTTGAGCTTGGTCGAAGTCACGGAGCCTTTGTACAGGCCGATACCAAAGTTTGCCAGGTGTGTGGCGCACACCTTGGCCATTTCAAATAAGGGGGCCACTAGGCCGTAAGAGATGCCTCTATGCGCTACGCATTCGCCTACTGCGTAGATGCGCGGGTCGTAGGTCTGCATGGTGTCATTAACCACGATGCCGCGATTGCAGTGGATACCGGCAGACTCTGCCAGGGCGTAGTTGGGACGTATGCCAACGGCCATCACTACTAAGTCGGCAGGCAGCTCGCTGCCGTCAGTAAACTGGATGGCCTTGACGCGGCCATTTTCACCGATCAGTTGCTTGGTGTCTTTATTAAGCAGGAAGCTCAGCCCTTTTTCCTCCAGCGACTTTTGCAGCATCTTGCCAGCAGTCTTGTCGAGCTGGCGTTCAAGCAACCAGTCATTTTTATGGATGACGGTGACTTCCATGCCTTGAATCTTGAGGCCATTGGCTGCTTCCAGGCCAAGCAGGCCGCCACCGATGACCACGGCATGCTTGTGTGTCTTGGCAGCCTCTATCATGTCGTTGGTGTCTTTGATATCGCGGTAACCCAGCACGCCTTGCAGGTCGCTACCGGGGATAGGCAGCATGAAAGGTTTGGAGCCAGTGGCCAGCAACAGGCGGTCATACTCAGCACTGCTGCCATCTTCTGCATATACCACGCGGTTTTTGCGGTCTATCTTGTTGATGCGCGCACTGGTGCGCAGTGTGATGTTGTGCTCGGCATACCATTCACGAGTGTTAAGGATGATATCGTCTATGGTCTGCTCATTAGCCAATACTGGCGAGAGCATGATGCGATTGTAATTGGGGTAGGGCTCGTCGCCGAACACGGTGATATCGTATAAATCGGGTGCCATTTTGAGCAGCTCTTCCACCGCCCGCATACCTGCCATACCATTGCCAACGACAACCAGTTTCATTTTTTGCATGGTGTTTCTCCTCCAGCCTTACTTTAATAAGTACATCTGTTCAATCCATCGCTGCTTAAATTTCAAGCAGCGACTGCTACTGCATCGGCAACTGCATTTTGTAAATTCATGCTCTGTGCCAAACGCACAACATCGCCCACCACAATAATGGCGGGACTAGTCAAACCTTCCTGTTGTATTGCCATCGGCAGCATGCCGAGTGTGCTGATCACCTGCCGTTGCTGTGGCAGAGTGCCGTGCTGTATCGCCGCGACAGGCATGTCTGCCGAGATGCCTGCACTGATCAGGTCCGATACGATAGTGGCCAGGTGTTTCATGCCCATGTAGATCACCAGCGTGGTGCCGCTTTGGGCCAGGGCTTTCCAGTCAGGGCTGGAACCTTCCTGCGTATGCCCGGTAATAAAGGTCACGCCATGCGCATATTCTCTATGGGTAACGGGAATGCCGATACTGGCTGGTGCGGCCATGCCGCTGCTGATGCCCGGGATGACGTCTACACAAATGCCGGCGCTACGCAGTGCCAGCATTTCTTCACCGCCACGCCCGAACATAAAGGGATCGCCACCCTTTAAGCGCACGACGGTCTGGCCTTGTTCGGCAAGTGCCACCATCATGCGGTTGATAAAAAGTTGTGGGGTAGATTTACAGCCGCCGCGCTTGCCCACTTCAATCACGCGCGCTTGAGGGGCATGTTGCAGGAGTTCACGATTGACCAGGTCATCCAGCAAAATCACGTCTGCTGCCTGCAACGCCTTAACTGCCTTGAGCGTAATCAGCTCGGCATCGCCGGGGCCTGCGCCTATCAAAAAAACTTTACCTGCCATAACACTGTCCGCCACAAAATGGTGCTGATTATTAAAACTTCATCTTAAAAGCAAGGTTCATACCTCAGCTTTAAATATCAATAAAATCATTCGCATGTGGAAAATAAAATCATCCGAATGTACTTCTTGTGCATTTTTATAGTGCGCATGCACCAGTGTAAAAAATATACTGGTGCATGCGGAGTTACTTCTGGCTCGCTGGTAATTAGAAGGTATACATCGCTGTCAGCCACAACTTTTCGGTATCGCGGATACGTAAGGCTGCGTTCGCCGTGGCGCTGGCGCGATACTGGTCGTCTTCTGAATATTTGCCGTATTCAATTTTGGTCATGATGTTTTTGCTGTAGTTATAGGTGACTGCGGCATTCCATTCCTTACCGTATCGGTCGCCCTTGCCACCGCCAACCTGGTTGAAATCTTCATCAGAGTTGAAAACATGGTAATCGGTATAAAACAGGAAGTCGCCATACTTGTAGGTGGCGGTAACAAAGTTATCCTTGATGCCTTCTTTTGGGGTAGTGAGAAATTTATCTACCCAGCCCTGGAACAAGTGGTTAGTACCAAATGGTGTCTGGAAGGCGTATTTCCCATCGTTGCTGGAAAGTGTTTCGTGGTCTGCACGGATGGAGAAGTTGTCGATGCCGACGCCGCCGCCCAATTTGTAATAATGGGCATCAATACGGTCGTCGCCACCCGAGTAGTCTGTTTGCTTAGCGTACTCAGCCGTGTACAACGCTCTCAGGTTAGGGTTGAAAGGATGTATACCATCCAGGCGCAGGCCGAAAGTCTTGTTAGACTGGTTGGCATTTGCGTTGGTGGTACCAACTGGTGCATTCAGGGCTGCAGGCCCAAACCAGCCATTACCAAAACCAAGGTCAGCGAAATTGGAGAGATAGCCATAGCCTACCAGGGATTCGGTAGGTGAAATGCGGTATTTCAAGTTGGCAATATCCAGGTCGCCGCCGCGTTGTTTGGTGGTGATCTGCGTGACTTCCTCAAAGTGGGCGAGGAATACTTCAGTATCCGGGATGCTCTTGTTGAGTACGGATACGCCATCAAATACCTGCATGACCTGGCGGAAACCAATGTCGCCAATAAAGCGCACATTATCTAAATTAAGCTGTTGGCGGCCCAGGCGGAACTTGGTGTTTTTGATGCCTGTCCAGTCGATGTAAGCCTGGTTGACGTCGAAAAAGTTAGGATCAACAATAAATGGATACTCTTCGCGGCCGGGTTCATTCACGTTATTTTTGCGGTCGTTATAGTTATCCACCAGCTTGGTCACGCCTATCAGCTGTACACCAAAGCTGAAGTTGTGAAAAGGAGCTGTCTGCCAGCCTACCAGGCTGCGCAATGTCAGGCCTTCAGCATCTTTCAATGGCACGGCAGTTTTTGGTGCCTGACCGTTACCATCCTGGTCGACATGCTCATAACGGAGGCGGAAGCTGCTCAGGTTTTTGCCACCTTTGATGGCATCCATGAAAGTATATTCAGGCAATACTTCCGGTTCTTCAGCCTGTGCTACCGGTGCCATGGCAGAAACGCCTAATAATGCGGCGAGATAAACTTGACGCAGGTTGAATCTCATATTAACTTGCATTGTGTTGCTCCTTTTTTCGCGAGAATGGGTGACTAGTGCACTAGTGTTTACTGCGTTGGTGTACGGGGCCTGTCCTTGCCGACAGGCCTTTTTATTTACAACACTTACTAATTGCTGCGGCATTAAGCGGCCTTCGCATGGCGTTCGTAGAGGAAGCGCAGAACTTCCGCACGCAAGTGGTTGTAGCTGGCGTCTTCTGCCAACTCCAGCCTTTTTCTTGGGCGCGCAAGTTCTACATCCAGAATTTCGCCTATGCCTGCTGCCGGGCCGTTGGTCATCATCACGATGCGATCTGACAGTAAAACTGCTTCATCGACATCGTGGGTCACCATCACTGCAGTTGCGCCGGATTTGGCCATAATGCCCATCAGTTCATCCTGCAGGTTGGCGCGGGTGAGTGCATCCAGTGCACCAAACGGTTCATCCAGCAGCAATACTTTTGGTTCCATGGCCAGCGCACGGGCAATGCCGACGCGCTGTTTCATGCCGCCGGAAATTTCACCGGGGCGTTTATCTACAGCATGTGATAAGCCCACCAACTCCATCGCAGCTTTGGTGCGTGCCAGTAACTGTGATTTGCTTTCGGTTTTGCCAAATACGCGCTCAACCGCAAGGTAAACATTTTCCGAGCAGGTCAGCCAGGGTAGTAGCGAGTGGTTCTGAAACACCACTGCACGCTCAGGGCCGGGGCCTGCAATTTCACGACCGGCACAGAACAGCAGGCCATCGGTTGGTTGTAGCAAACCTGCAATCAGGTTGAGCACGGTGGATTTGCCGCAACCAGAGTGGCCGATGATGGAGATGAATTCGCCTTCGCGGATGCTGAGGTTGATGTCACGCAACGCTTCAAATGTGCCTTTTTTGGTAACGAAGGACATATTGACGTTTTCAAGCTGTACGTATCTTTCCTGGATATTCTTTTCCATGATGGTTCCTATTCGTAGCTGAAGCGGTTGGCGATGGACAGCAGCACTTGCTCAAGTAACAAGCCGACGATGCCCACTACAAAAATCGCGATGATGATGTGTTCCACATTCAGGTTGTTCCACTCATCCCACACCCAGAAGCCAATACCCACGCCACCGGTCAACATTTCTGCCGCCACGATGACTAGCCAGGCCACACCGATGGAGAGGCGCACGCCTGTCATCATGTAAGGCAAAACGTATGGAAACAGAATCTTGGTGAATATCTTCCATTCGGAGAGGTTAAGTACACGTGCCACGTTCATGTAGTCTTGCGGCACCTTGCTTACGCCAACCGCAGTGTTGATGATCATCGGCCAGATGGCGGAGATGAAAATCACCCAGATCGCGGCAGGGTTGGCAGCCTTGAATACCAACAAGCCGATAGGCAGCCAGGCCAGCGGTGAAACCGGGCGTAACATGCTGATGACCGGCGCTGCCATGCGTGACATGAACTGGAAGCGCCCGATAATGAAGCCTAGCGGGATGCCGACCAGTGCAGCCAAACCAAAGCCCAGTGCTACGCGTTCCAGCGAGAACAGGATGTTCCAGCCTATGCCCTGGTCATTTGGCCCATTCACATAGAACGGATCGCTGAACAATGTCACTGCAGAGTGCCACGTAGACAGCGGGCCGGGCAGGTTGGGTGACTGATGCGAAATCAATGTCCAAACTGCAAGCATGAACAGCACGCCAAACATGGGTGGCAAAAACCACTCAAAAAATGCACGTGATTGCTGCGCCAGTTTCCGGCTCGGGTTACCGGGTTTCTTTGCTGCCGGTTCCTTGGCCTTGTCGGCAACTTCAGCCTTTGCTGCTGGTGGAGTAGCGATAACGGTGTTTTCGCTACTCATGATCGCCTGCAGGTTTTCTTTTCTGATGCTGACTACACTCATAATGGTTTCCTTTGAGAGTCTTTAGTCTGTATGGATAACAACTAAGCCTTAACCTTAAAGCTCGCAGCGTAAGCCTTAGGATCTTTACCATCCCACACCACGCCATCCATCAGCTTGCTGGAGCGCATTGGGTCTTTCGGTACGCTGATACCAAGCTGGGTTGCGGCTTCTGTATAGAGGTCGATCTGGTTAACCTTTTTCGCAACAGCCAGGTAATCAGGATCTGACTTGAGCAGGCCCCAACGTTTGTGCTGGGTAAGGAACCACATACCGTCAGACAGGTAGGGGTAGTTCACCTTGCCGTCGTTGAAGAACTTCATGTAGTTAGGGTCTTCCCACTTCTTGCCGATACCGTTGTCGTAGTGACCAAGGAAACGACCTTCAATGACTTCTTCCGGCGCGTTTACATAAGACTTGCCGGCAATCAGCTTGGCAACCTTAGGGCGGTTAGCAGTTGCATCGATAAAGCGGCATGCGTCGAGGATAGCCATGATCATGGCGCGTGCTGTGTTGGGGTTTTTAGCCACAAAGTCGGCAGTAGTGCCCAATACTTTTTCCGGATGGTCTACCCAGATATCCTGGGTGGTCGCTACGGTAAAGCCTACCTTGTCGAAAATCGCACGTGCATTCCATGGTTCGCCTACGCAGTAGCCGTCCATATTGCCGATACGCATATTGGCAACCATTTGTGGTGGTGGCACCACAATGGTTTTAACGTCTTTGATCGGGTTGATGCCATTGGCAGCCAACCAGTAGTACAGCCACATGGCATGGGTGCCGGTAGGGAAGGTCTGTGCGAAGGTGTAGTCACGGTTTTCATTATCAAGCAGGCGTTTCAGGGTAGCGCCGCTGGTAACACCTTTATCTTTCAGCTGGTTGGCAAGTGTTATGCCCTGGCCGTTGTTGTTCAGGGTCATCAATATGGACATGTCATTTTGCTGACCGCCAATACCAAGCTGTACGCCATAAATCAGGCCATAAAGTACGTGGGCTGCATGCAGCTCGCCATTGACGACCTTGTCGCGTACACCTGCCCATGAGGCTTCCTTGGAGGGGGTGATCTTGATGCCGTATTTCTTGTCGAAGCCCATTTCTGCAGCGACTACGATAGGCGCGCAGTCTGTCAGTGGGATGAAGCCGATCTTGACTTCGGTGATCTCAGGAGCGTCTGTGCCTGCAGCCCAGGCGCTGTTGCGGATTTTCTCTGGGACCATGCCCAGTAAGGCTGAGGCGCCCATCACACTGGCGCCTGCACGAAAAAAGTTGCGGCGGCCATTGTCTACGGTGCTGGCTGGCTTTTTATCATCAATGCTCATTTATTTCTCCTGACAAGAGTTAACTGCGCTAAAAAATTACTAAAAATAAACTGTTGAAAACGATTACTTGCGTTGCAAAAAAACAAATAAAAAAGGCGTCCTGCACACGGATTATCTCTATGTGCAAGGACGCCTTTGTCCGGTGGGCCATCAGTGGCCCTTGTTACTTATTTACTGCGGACTTCTGCCCGTCGTTGGGTTTCCGCCTTGTTTAAAACTGTATGTCTAAAGCAGCAACTTCGCTGCCTGTACCACTTGCTCGGCTAACGTTGCCAAGCGTATGTTCTGTTCCATCGCCATATTGCGTAGCAGGCGGTAGGCTTCATCTTCATCTATGCCACGCCGCTTCATTAGCAGGCCTTTGGCTTTCTCTATCACTTTGCGCTCACTGAGTTTGGTATTTGCCTCAGTCAGTTCCAGGCGCAAAGCCTTGAATTCTTCAAATCTTGCAATCGCCGCATCTACAATCGGCTTCATGCGTTCATTCGGTAAACCACCTACTACATAAGCACTGACACCGGCGCGCGTTGCTTCGCGTATCTTGCTGGTGTCACCGTCATGCGTAAACATCACAATCGGGCGCGGCATGCTGTCGCGCATTACACACAAGTGCTCCAGCGTATCGCGGCTGGGTGACTCGGTATCGATAATCACGATATCGGGTTGCATCTTGCGTACTGCATCATCCAGGTTCGCTGTATCTGATAGATGTGCAATCACCTCATATCCCGCATCGGTCAGGGATTGAGTAAGCGGAGCCGTACGCTCCATGTGATTATCAACTAACATTACCCGGAGCATTGCTGACTCAATTTTAGACAACTCGTGTACCTCATAAGCAACTGCTGTGCCAATTGAATTATTTTTTTGATAAGTCTATGAAACTATTTGACAGATTATCAACTTTTAAAGTTTCTGGTGGGTTTTAATGAGGTGGGTGATTTGCACATATTCGGTGCATTTGCACCATCAGATTCGAAATTAATCAAATCTGATGGCAGGAAGGGAGTTACAGGGGTGGCGGATTCTCCCTGCCATCATCCAGGCCGAACTGCAGACTTGCCAGACGCGCGTAGAGGCCATCCTGCTGGCGCAGCTGGGCAGGGCTGCCGATTTCCACGATGTGGCCATCTTCCATCACCACGATGCGATCCGCCTTCTGCACCGTCGCAAGTCTATGGGCGATGATCAAAGTGGTGCGTCCTTCCATGGCGGCATTCAAGCCTTGCTGCACCAGTATCTCCGATTCGGCATCCAGCGCGCTGGTCGCTTCATCCAGTAACAATAGTGGTGCATCTTTGAGGATGGCACGGGCGATAGCGATGCGCTGACGTTGTCCGCCAGAAAGCCGTGTACCGCGTTCACCGAGAAAAGTCTCATAACCTTGCGGTAATTGGTGCATGAACTCATCGACCTGCGCCGCCTTGGCTGCCAGCATCACCTCAGCATCGGTGGCATAAGGGCGGCCGTAACGGATATTTTCCATGGCATTAGCCGAGAAAATGACCGGATCCTGTGGCACCACGGCGATCATGCTGCGCAAGGTTTCCAGATTCAGCTGGCGGATATCCTGACCGTTGAGGGTGATGTTGCCAGTGGATACATCGTAAAAACGCAGCAGTAACTGGAACATCGTGGTTTTGCCTGCGCCCGAAGGCCCTACCAGCGCGATAGTTTCGCCAGCGGCGATATTCAGCGAGATATGGTGAAGTGCGGCTTTTAATGGCCGCGATGGGTAGTTAAAACTAACCTGATTGAACTGAATGGCGGCTTCCCTGGTGTTTTTGAGCATTTGCGGTTCTGCCGGCTCGGCGATTGCCGGGTCGGCATGCAACAGCTCCAGCAAGCGTTCGGTGGCCCCGGCTGCGCGCATGATGTCGCCCCATACTTCAGCCATGGTGCCTACGCTGCCGGCTACCATCGCGGCGTAGAGAATGAACGAAGCCAGCTCGCCCCCGGACATGCTGCCGTTGCTCACCTGGCGTGCGCCTACCCACAGCACGAAGATGATGGTGCCCATCACGGCGGTGATCATCACGGCAGTCAGCAGCGCACGCACGCGTACGCGGCGTATGGCGGTGCTGAAGCTGAGTTCTGCACTGCTGCGGAAACGGCCGATTTCACGCTGCTCCTGGGTATAGGATTGTACGGTGGGCATGGCATTGAGTATCTCACCTGCCATGGCGGAGCTATCTGCTATGCGGTCTTGTGACTCGCGCGACAGTTTTTTTACCGAACGGCCTATCCACATGATGGGCAATATCAGCAACAGCATCAGCCCGACATTGAGCGAGAACAGGTAAAAGCTGGTAACTGCCAGCATTACCATGCCGCCGATAAACTGGAACAGGCTGCGCAGGCCCATGGAGGCTGAGCTGCCCACCACGGTTTGAATCAGTGTGGTATCGCCGGTGAGGCGTGATAATACTTCGCCGGTCTGCAAAGTCTCAAAGAATTGCGGCGATTGGGTGAGCACACGGCCATATACCGCGCTGCGTAAATCTGCCGTCACGCGCTCGCCTATCCACGACACCGTGTAATAGCGCGATGCCACCATTAAGGCCCAGAAACTGGCCAAACCAAACAGGATGACAAAGTGGCTATTTAAACCGAGGTGGCTGGTGAGTGCGCCGCTGGCTTTGGCAGCGGGCTGTCCAAAGCCGAAGTCGATCAGGTCGCGAAATGCCAGCGGCACCAGCAGCAAGGTGGCCGAGGCAAAGCTCAGCAACAGGAATGCAATGAATACCTGCAAGCGGTAGGGCCGTAGGAAAGGCCACAGGTCGCGCAATGATGAAACGCGCTTGGCGGGGACGGGGGTGGTGGACGGTGATGTAGGTGCTTGCATGGTCAGGTGGGCTCAATAATAGAATTAACGGCAGAGTTGACAGCGTTGGATGGGGAATTATCCCCTAAATCGGAATCCGGGCGACTTTAAATATCATTGGGTAGCGGTGGTTGGCGAGTCTGCCGCTGTCTGCAACGTGCACTAGCGCTGGAATACAGCCGGACTGGAAAACGCTTCCAGGATATGGTCATAGACTATCCGTATGCGGCTGGGCACGGGCCCCCTTTGTGGCCTGTACACATATAAATCCCATGGTGGCGGGGTGTGCTCAGCCAGTACCCGCACTAGTTTGCCGGAGCGGATATGCGGCTCGGCCAGGCGATCGGCGATTTGCCCGAAACCCAAGCCACTCAATACTGATTCAAATTCTGTTTCCGCATCATCGGTAATGAAGGCTTTATTGCGCGGGCTGAACTGGTGTCCTTCATCGAAATACCAGGGCCAGTAACGTCCCGAGCTTTGGTCTACCAGCGCGATGGTGGGCAGTTCTAGTAAATCCTGTATCTGCTGCGGTATGCCGACACGGGCAATCAGCTCGGGCGTGCCGACAACATAGAACGATACTTTGGAAGTAGCGCGTGCCACAAAACTGCTGTCACGTAAAAAGCCGACGCGTATGCCGATATCAATCTGTTGCTCTACTACATCGGTCAACATGTCGGATAAACGCAGATCCAGCGTGATATGAGGATGTTGTTGAGCAATATTGCTGAGTACTGGCAGCAGGTAACGGCGGCCTATCACGGTGGGCGCGGTGATGCGGACGATGCCCGCAATTTCGTTTTCCGGCTGCTTGTCGCTGTGCTTGAACAGCTCGTCTACGCCGCTGACGGCATCGCGTGCGCGATGTGCCAGGTGTTCGCCAAAATCGGTGATACGCATTTGCCGGGTGTTGCGATAAAACAGTGGTTCACCAACCGTGTGTTCCAGCTCCTTCACCGCGCGGGTGACTGCCTGTGGCGAGATACCGAGCCGGGTGGCGGCCTCTTTAAAACTGGTGGCTTCGGCTGCGGCGCAGAAGATACGCATCATTTCCAATCTATTTAACATGGCGTACCTCTAAGTAACGTTTGTATTAGCAATTGTTCCATAATCTGGAATTCTAAAATAACATCATTTCCATTTATTGGTTTAAACGATTTGCGCATACTTCCACTTATTCAAAATACAAGTTCAAATGCAAGCCTCCGTATTTACGCGAATTTCTTCTAAATTAATAATACTTCATAAGGGAATGTGCCATGGTCACGTTGAACATCAATGGTAAAGACGAGCAGCTGGATGCGCCGGACGATATGCCGATTTTGTGGGCCTTGCGCGATGTAGTGCATATGACAGGCACCAAGTTTGGCTGTGGTATTGCGCAATGCGGCGCCTGTACCGTGCATCTGGACGGACAACCTATACGCTCCTGTGTCACGCCGATTGCAGTGGCAGTTGGCAAAAAAATCACCACCATCGAACACATGAGCAGCGACCCGGTAGGCCAGGTTGTGCAAGCAGCATGGAGCGAGATCGATGTGGTGCAGTGCGGCTATTGCCAGTCCGGCCAGATCATGGCGGCCACGGCGTTACTGACGATCAACAAAGCGCCAACCGATGCCGATATTGATGCCGCCATGAGCGGCAATATCTGCCGCTGCGGTACTTATCCGCGCATTCGCGCTGCCATACACCAAGCCGCCACCAAGCTGGCTTAAGGGGAGTCATCATGAGTTTGAATATTTCCAGACGTACCTTTATCAAGAGCACGGTCATAGTCGCGGGTGGGCTGGTCATTGCCTTTGCCATCCCCCAGGCCAAACGCTTTTTGCTGCCCAACGAGAAAAAAGCTGCCATGCCCGAGGCCATGAAACTGCCGGCCCCCAACGCATTTCTGCGCATAGGCACGGATAACACCATCACGGTGTTGCTGGCGCATAGCGAGATGGGGCAGAGTATCTGGACCACATTGCCCATGCTGATTGCCGAAGAGCTTGATGCCGATTGGAGCAAGATCAAGGTTGAGCATGCGCCTGCAGCTCCCGCCTATATCCATACGGCTTATGGCATCCAGATCACGGGCGGTTCATCCACCACCTGGTCGGAATTCGACCGCTATCGCCAGGCTGGTGCGTTGACGCGTGCCTTGCTGGTGAATGCCGCAGCCAAGCAATGGGGCGTGGAGCCAACTGCATGTAAAACCGAAAATGGCATGGTGATCGCCGGTGACAAGAGCATCAGCTATGGCGAGCTGGCCGAAGCCGCTGCCAAGCTGGAAACACCAAAAACCGTCACGCTAAAAGACCCAAAAGACTGGAAGATCATCGGCAAGGCCACCAAGCGCCTGGATGGCCCGGAGAAAATCAACGGTACTGCCATCTTCGGTCAGGATATTCATTTTGAGGGGCTGCAGACGGCTGTGGTATCGCGTGCGCCGGTATTTGGCGCCAGCGTGAAATCGTTTGATGCCACTGCCAGCAAGCAAATCAAGGGTGTCACCAATGTGGTGCAAGTGCCCACTGGCGTCGCGGTAATCGCCGACAATTACTGGGCGGCCAAGCAGGGACGTGATGCGCTTAAGGTGGAATGGGACATGGGCCCGAATGCCGCGCTGGATTCCAAGGCCTTGCTGGAAGAGTTCAGGAAACTGGCCGCAACCGAAGGCTTGCCGGCTGCCAAGGCAGGGGATGCCAAGGCCACTTTGGCCAAGGCGGCAAAAACCGTAGAGGCTGAATACAGCGTACCGTATCTGGCGCATTCGCCTATGGAGCCGCTTAATTGCACCATACGTATCGATAAAGACGGCTGCGAAGTGTGGACAGGTACGCAAATGCAGGGCACAGACCAGCCGGCGATTGCCAAGGCGCTGGGCCTGAAGCCTGAGCAAGTGAAGATGCACACTACTTTCCTCGGTGGTGGCTTTGGTCGCCGTGCCAACCCGGCGGCAGATTTTGTGACCGAGGCAGCGCATGTGGCCAAGGCCGCTGGTGTACCGGTGAAAACCGTATGGTCGCGTGAAGATGACGTCAAGGGCGGTTACTACCGCCCCATGTATTTGCACAAGGCCGCGATAGGTCTTGGCGAGGACGGCATGCCCGTGGCCTGGACGCAAACGCTGGTCGGCCAATCCATTATTCTGGGTACGCCATTCGAACCCTTCATGATCAAGAATGGCATTGATGCCACCTCGGTGGAAGGTGTCGCGGACTCTCCATATCTCAAGGAAATCGCTAATCACGACATACAGCTGCATTCGCCCAAGACTGGTATCCCTGTCTTGTGGTGGCGTTCGGTTGGGCATAGCCACACGGCTTTTGTCATGGAAAGCCTGGTCGATGAGCTGGCACATAGCGCCAGTAAAGACCCGGTTAAATATCGCCGTGCCTTGCTCAAGAACCATCCGCGCCATCTGGCGGCACTTAACCTGGCGGCCAGCAAAGCAGGCTGGGAAAGCCCGTTGGCCAAGGGCATGTTCCGCGGCGTTGCCGTGCACGAGTCGTTCGGCAGCTTTGTGGCGCAGGTAGCGGAAATCTCGGTGGATAAAGATGAGGTCAAGGTGCATCGCGTGGTGTGTGCCATTGATTGCGGGCTGGTGGTCAACCCGGATTCGCTGCAGGCACAGCTGGAATCCGCCATTGCTTTTGGCCTGGGTGCCGCCTTGCAAAGCGAAATTACCTTCAAGGACGGCAAGGTGCAGCAATCCAACTTCAACGATTACCAGGTATTGCGCATGAGCCAGATGCCCAAGGTGGAAGTGCACATCGTCCCCAGCACAGACAAAATGGGCGGCGCGGGCGAGCCTGGCGTGCCACCTATCGCACCAGCCGTCACCAATGCGATTTTTGCTGCAACGGGTAAACGTCTTCGCACCTTACCCATTGGTGACCAACTTAAGCAATTGGCTTAAAGCATGGTTGCCTTAGCTTTGCACAATCAACTTGAACATAAAGCGGAGTAATCAACTATGAACTCGCTCGATATGGAAGTGCTCAACCGATCGCTGGACTGGCTAAACCAGGGGCATGCAGCCCATATGTTTACCGTCGTGCAGACCTGGGGTTCGGCTCCGCGCAGGCCAGGTGCCTTGCTGGTGGTGCGCGATGATGGTCATTTGGTGGGTTCTGTTTCCGGGGGTTGCGTAGAGGATGATCTAGCGGATAAGGCGCTGTCAGGCACATTGCCAAAGGCGCCCAGCCTGATTGAATACGGTATCAGCCGTGATGAAGCGCAGGCTTTTGGTATCCCATGCGGCGGGCGTTTGCAGATTTTCGTCGAACCACTCAACCATGCCAGCCAGATTTTGGCGATTATTGATGCCATCAAGCAAAAGCGCCTGATACGGCGCTCGGTCCACCTTCAAACAGGCAAGGTAACGTTTAGCGAGGCCTTGCCCGGCTCAGCACCGGCATTGAGTGACGAATATTTCAGCAATTATTTTGGCCCGCAGTCACGCTTGCTGATTATTGGCGCTAATCAGTTGGGTGCAGTGCTGGCACAAGTTGCGCAAACACTGGAGTTTGAAGTGCTGGTGTGTGACCCGCGCGAAGCCATGCAGGATGAATGGCAAGTGCCCGGTATCGTCTGGATGGCTGGTATGCCGGATGATGTGGTGCTTGCCATGAACCCGGATGCCCATACTGCGATTGTTGCCGTGACCCATGACCCCAAGCTGGATGACATGGTCTTGCTCGAAGCCCTCAAAAGCGATGCGTTTTACATAGGCGCATTGGGCTCAAAGAAAAATCAGAATAACCGCCGCGAGCGTTTGCGACTGTTTGATTTGAGTGAAGACGAAATTGCGCGGCTGCATGGGCCAGTTGGCTTACCGATAGGGAGCCGCACACCGGCCGAAATTGCTATTTCTATCCTGGCAGAAATCATCCTGGTACGTAGCCAGCAGCGTGAAGCCGCCAGCATACCTTTGGCAATCAGCAACAATGAACGCAAGCAAAATAAATGTGCGGCATGATTTTGCTTGAGAAGGTTTAGTCATCAGTCCAGGTTTCCATTAGCGAGGTTTCAACAGTAGTAGTTCAATTAGCACGGTTCATTCAGCAACGCTTCAAATTTAAAGGGGAATACCCATGAAAAAAGCTACGCGACCAGGATCGACCCTCCACAAATATCTGCAATCAGTGGCCGCTACCTTGGTCATGCTGTTATCAATGAATACTTTTGCCGATACTGCCAGCATGTTGGATGAGAATAATCTGTTTGAACCGATACGCTCTGTGCTGCAACACCCGCGTTGCCAAAACTGCCATATCCCCGGTAACCAGCCGCTGCAACTTGATGAGGGCAAGCCGCATGGGCAAAACGTGATGCGAGGTATCGATGGCATGGGCATGACTGCCATGAGGTGTTCCAACTGCCATCAGGAAAAAAACTCAACAGCCACTATGGGTGATCACGCACCGCCAGGTGCGCCGCACTGGCGGCTACCACCGGAGCATAACAAAATGGTATTTATCAACATCAAGCCACACGATTTATGCCTGACGGTAAAAGACCCCAAGAAAAATGGTGGGCGTAATGGCGAGGCGCTGATTGAGCATTTTGCGGAAGATAAACTAGTCGCTTGGGGCTGGGAGCCAGGCGGCATCAGGACGTTGCCCCCACTGACAAAACCGCAAACAGTGGCGGCAGTCAGGCGCTGGGTAAAAGCCGGGATGCCATGTCCAACTGATTAAGCCCAGCCGGGAAAATGATGGGTGGCCAGATATATTAAAGTGGGATGTCGGCCAAGGTGTCGATATCCATCAGTATCCCTGCATCATCGCATGCAAAAGTTTGCACCTCAGTCGAATGCGCTTTGATAATTGAGCGCGCACCCTCATCGCCATGCAGGCTTTCCAGCTGACTCCTGAAGCGTGCCGAGAAGCCAACCGGGTGGCCACGTTGCCCCTGGTAGGTAGGCATCGCGATAGCCGCCCCAGTGGCAAGTTTTTGCACCACCATCTCAATAGTCGCGCTGCGGATAAAAGGCATATCTGCCAGCGCAATCACAAAGCCCGCTGGTGCAGCATCCGCGGTGTACTTCACCGCCGTTGCCAGGCTGTCTGCCATGTCCTGTTTATGCGCTTCGCAGGTCACCACGGTGAGGCCTGCCGCCGCGAACAACTCCCCCAGCGTTTCCTCACCCGGCCGGATAACCGCGATAGAACTTGGTATAGCCGCTACCAGATTCTGCGCAGCTGCCAAGCCTATGGGCCGGCCATCAGGCAGTAAATGAGCGAGTTTGTTAGCGGCGCCGAATCTGCGCGAGAAGCCAGCTGCCAGTAATATGCCAACGATATGCATGCGAGTTAACGATTCTATATAGTGTTGAAGGTAGCCGTTTATTCAAAAGCACCTGCCCTGTGAGGCTGATGAATATTGACTCACAGGGCAGGAGTTTGTTGTAGCTATTGCTATTTATCCGCCCTGCGCCTGCTTGCCAACAGCGCCATGCCCCAATAGATCATGGCCCAGAATAGGCAAAGCAATACCCATCCCAGCAAAGTAAACGACGCCCATCTAAATCCCTCGCGGTGTTCAAATACAGGCAAATGGATGGCATCAAAAACGAGCAACGGTAAAAATAGCGAGGCACTCACTACATTAGTAAACCATACGGCATGCGTTGCCCATTCAGTGCGCATCAGCAAAACTAGGCTGACGTGGAGCAATACCAGCGCTATGAAAATCAGGGTGGAATATAGTTTTGATATGCGCATACTCAACGCTAGACGTCCGCTTCGCGCAAACGATAGTATTCAAGTCTTGCCTCCTTAGCAGAAACCGCAGCGGCTGGATGTGTAAGTGTTTCACCAGAGATTCTGATCAAAGACTCTAACGAATAACAAACCAACTTCAAAAGGTGCCGTAGTTCTTTGGTTCTGAATACTGCAATATCGTTTTCTGACGTCAAAGGTTCTTGAATCTCCATAGCCCCCCAGGAAAACAACGTCCCATACAAAGTTCCATGCGCGATTTCAGAGGCATGTCGATACATCAGAAGCCCAAAGGCCAGGCCTCGCGTTGGCTCATGCCCAAACTTGAGAAAAACTGCTTCTACACGCTCTTTTACGTTTTCGGGTGTCCATGAAGTAATTTCCTTTCCTGATTTAGAAGTAAATTCCTTCAACCACTCTTGATGGGTGGGATGCTCAAGAAACTTATCTACCCCATTGGGCTTGAACTCAAATAATTTCTCCCCTGATAATTCCAGAGTTCTCACCAAACTCCGTAAGGCCTTTTGGTTTGCATGGGTATACATACGAGCAGACAACTTTTTGGGCTCAGTCAGCAAAAAGCATGCATTTACCGATGACTCGTATATCACACGAGCAATCACGTATGAGTCACGCAGCAGCTTTTGCTTAACTAATAGCCTAAGGGTTTCAGTTGACTCAACAACTGAGTCAAGAAACGGATAGAGCACTCTCACTCCCTTTGACTCCGACTCACTCGATTGGGCTTTAACCTCGACTAGCAAAGCATAAATCGACTCAAACCATTTCCACTCTGGCCAATCAGAGACGGGGAGAGTCGCGGGCTTTGAATGTGGGCTGCTAGTTACCAATGGGAGCGTCTAACGTTTGAATTCACCGGACCTGCGCGGATTTTCGCGCAGGTCCGGTGGAATGATGGGTTGGGCGTTTATCGCCGACCATAGAAATTGACGAAAGCCTCAGTCCTTTCGCATTTGCTCTTTGGAGTAGAGACAGCCATCACACAGAACCTCCCCCTCAAATTCCGCGTTGGCAATTACCTCTGGATAGCATGCGAGGGGAATCGGGGTCTCACATCGCTCGCAGGAGATTTTCATTTCAGGCGCGATGAAGCGCGAGAATACTTCCTTCTGCTTTTCGGAAAGTCCGTCTAGGTTCCCATCTGCGATAACTTTCTTTGCTATTCCGACAGATGCAGAGTTTGTAATTCGTTCATCATCGATAAGAGTCTGCAATGCCGCTCTGATCGCATCTTGTTCCTCTTGAAACTCCATAAAGCGTTTGGTAATTGACATGGTTTTCTTCCCCGGTTTGAAATTGATACGGCTAGTGATTTGCCTTAACGGTTTTAAGACGCCCAACGCAAACTAGACCTCAATAAAGAAATTAATGCTTTATCAGGACAGAATGATAAAATTTTTCTCATGGACTTTATTTAAGTTAAATCAATTATTAGCGATTTTTAGCACACCTGATTTTAAATAAAACGCCAGGCAAGTACACCATCAAATTTTGGGGCAGCCCGCCACGGGTGGATCACGTATTGAACATTACAGCATGCCCACTGAAACGCAAAATGCGTATCGAGTAAAGCGGGATTTAGCATGGACAGTGGTGTTTGTATTAAATAGCGGGGATGAAGCAAGTAGGCAAAAAAAACGGAGGCTAACGCCTCCGTGAGATACAGCTATGGTTTAAAAGATGAGCAATCTTTTAATTTATGGCTATTAACGATTGCATACGTACATGGTTACTTCAAAGCCGAAACGCATTTCGGTCACTTCTGGTTTGGTCCACATGATAAATCTCCTTTGGTTAAATTGACTGTTCAAGCAACAGGTCAACTTGTTGTCCCTATCGCTTACCGTAATGGTAGGAGTCCATATTGCGCTTTAGGTTTGGTTTGAAGCCTATCTAAAGCCATGATTAGTGCCTAGTGCTTTTCATGAATCGCTATGCGCGCTGATTGTGTCGGCGCTGTCTGACAGCCGATTCAGCTTCTCACCTATAAAGCCTAGGGGTACTTTTATCTATATTGGTAAGCGTTAGCAGACAAAACCTATCCATGCTGCAAAAGGTTTTCTGTCGATCATTATTAATTAGAAGTAAGGAGATAGGTATGTCATTAGGAACGATTTTGTTGATTATTTTGGTGCTGATGCTGATAGGCGCTATCCCAAGCTGGCCCCACAGTAGAAACTGGGGTTATGGGCCCAGTGGTGGTCTTGGGCTGGTCGTGGTGATATTGCTGATTTTATTATTAATGGGTCGAATTTAGCCCCTCACTAATTAAGTTAAAGGAGTAATGACCATGGGTAAATATTTAATTGCCTGGTTGCTGGGTGTGCCGGGAATTGTGTTGTTGATCATTTATTTCTTCATGCATTAAGGCCACTATGCTTTAAAGTAAAAGTGAAATCAAAAAGGGCTTGCCACTGGCAAGCCCTTTTCTTTGTAACCACGCTCATTAGTCACTTGTAGTCAGGTCGAACAGCCATTCTGGCGAATGCTTGACGACCCAGCCTTAACAAAAATTAAATGGTTTATACTTGCATGCAATTTTGTCGAGTCCATTGATTGTCACACTATGAACAACCTATCTAAAAAACTCCTTTGGCTGGTGATCGCATTGATCGGGGCGGCGGCCGTTGGCGGCATTGCCTTGAATCGTGGTGAAAGCATCAATGCGTTGTGGTTCATTACTGCGGCACTGTGTATTTACGCGATTGCTTATCGGTTTTATTCCGCATGGATCGCCGCTACGGTGCTCATGGTGGATGCGACCCGCGCCACCCCTGCCGAACGGTTGGATAATGGCCGGGATTTTGTACCGACTAACAAGTGGATAGTGTTCGGCCATCATTTTGCTGCGATTGCCGGGCCCGGCCCGTTGGTGGGACCAACCCTGGCGGCGCAGTTCGGCTATTTGCCTGGCACATTGTGGATATTGTTTGGTGCGGTGCTGGGCGGCTGTGTGCAGGATATGGTGATGCTGTTCCTCTCGACACGGCGCAACGGCAAAAGCCTGGGACAAATGGCGCGCGACGAGCTGGGGGCTATCGGCGGTACCGCTGCACTGATAGGCACGTTTTCCATCATGATCATTCTGATTGCGGTGCTGGGCCTGGTGGTGGTTAATGCCATGAAGCACAGCCCGTGGGCAACTTCTACCATCGCGGCTACCATCCCGATTGCCATGATTGTTGGCCTGTATATGCGCAATTTCCGCCCAGGCCAGGTGCTTGAGGCTTCAGCGCTGGGTGTGGCGCTGCTGTTGCTGGCGGTGGTGGGTGGCGGCTGGATAGATCACTCATCGTTACGCGGGCTGTTTGACCATGAGGGCCTGACGCTGGCCTGGTGGATCATTGCTTATGGGTTTGCTGCAGCCATTCTGCCGGTCTGGCTGTTGCTGGCGCCGCGCGATTACCTTTCTACCTTTATCAAGCTGGGTACTGTGATCGCCCTTGCCGTGGCTATTCTCATGTTGCGTCCGGAAGTGAAAATGCCGGCACTGACGCAGTTTATCGATGGCTCCGGCCCTATTTTCGGCGGCAAGTTGTTCCCATTCGTATTTATCACCATTGCCTGTGGCGCGATATCGGGGTTTCACGCGCTAATCGCCTCGGGTACCACGCCCAAGCTGCTGACTAATGAGCGCGATATCCGCGTTATCGGTTACGGTGCCATGTTGCTCGAATCCTTTGTGGCGATTATGGCGATGATCGCCGCTACGGTGCTGGACCCTGGCGTATTTTTCGCCATCAACAGCCCGGCTGGTGTGGTGGGTAAGGAGGCGGTTGATGCTGTCGCCATGATCAGCTCCTGGGGCTATCCGGTAACTGTTGAGCAAATGCAGACGCTGGCCAATGAGATGGGCGAGGCTACCTTGTTTGCCCGCACCGGAGGCGCGCCATCGCTGGCGGTCGGCATGGCCAGCATCTTCGGCAGTGCTTTCGGTCAAAGTATGCTGGCGTTGTGGTATCACTTTGCCATCATGTTCGAGGCGATTTTTATCCTGACCACGCTGGATGCGGGAACGCGCGTAGGCCGCTTTATGCTGCAAGACATGCTGGGCAATATCTGGCCAAAAATGGCGCAAACTTCGTGGACGCCATCGGTACTGATTACCAGTGGGCTGGTGGTGGCTGGCTGGGGCTACTTCCTCTATATCGGGGTGATAGACCCCAATGGCGGGGTTAATATTCTGTGGCCCTTGTTCGGTATTTCCAACCAGATGCTGGCTGCCATTGCCTTAAGTGTAGCCACAGGGATTTTCGTCAAATCCGGCAGGTTGAAATATGCCTGGGTGACTTTGATGCCCTTGATCTGGCTGGTGATAGTGACGACTACCGCCGCCTGGCAGAAAATCACCAGTACGGATATCCGTGTTGGCTTCTTCGCCTCGGCTAATGATATGGCAGCGAAGCTGGCAGCGGGTACCTTGCCGCCCGAGAAAGCAGCAGTCGCGCCTCAGCTCATCTTCAACCAGCATCTGGATGCCTGGCTTACCCTGTTTTTTGTGGTGATATTGTGGGTGGTGATTTTTGACATGCTGCGTGTTTGCGCACGCCATTTGTCCGGCAAGCAGGTACTGCCTTCGGATGAAGCGGCGTATGTTAAAACTCAATTAACTTAACACTCAATTATTTTGGCGGGAGATATTATGCTGGCCTGGATGAAATCGCTATGGCAGTCGATACGGCAGTTATCGGGCGATGATGCCTACGAGCGTTATCTAGCCCACTATGCTACGCATCAATCGGATGAAAACAGTGCCGGGGAAGGTCAGGATTTAGCCCCGCCACTGAGTCGGGAAGCGTTCTTCAAGCAGTGGCAGGATAATAAATGGAAGGGTGTGAAACGTTGCTGTTAGCTGGTAAGGCCGTCGGCCTTTAAACCAAGGTAGTTATGAAAGTATCGTTTTGTCCTGTGATTTCATCATGCGGACATACTCATCAAAACTGAGTTCGACTACTTCAATTCCGCTGTGACGCTTGCCATGTGACTGGTTGTGCTTGTCATCAAAAAAATCTTCTTCTTTTGCTAATACGATAGGCGCTACATCAGTGGCGTTGTTAGTTTCAAATATTGATTTCAGTAAACTTCTCATGATTCTCTCCTAAAGCTGATTTGTTCTAATTGCTTATATATGTGCAAGCTATATGCCAATAACGATTCCCAGCCTTAAGACTGTGCTTTTATATATCCATCATATTGATTTTATTTGGTTTATTTTTAATGTGATGGGTATATGAGGCAATGAAAATTGACGGGAAAAATTAGATTTTGATGAGAATGTGACAAAGCCTGTGAAACTTTGATGAATTTTCGGCAATATCCGTATCTAAGCCTTGGGGACATCATTGGGTAAATGGATATGACAGCTGCAGATATATCGCGAATTATTGAAATGGCATGGGAAGACAGGACACCTTTTGAGGCGATTGAAGCGCAGCATGGGCTCAATGAGTCTGCTGTGATTGCCTTGATGCGTAGCGAGATGAAAGCGAGCTCATTTCGGATGTGGCGTGCCCGTATGCATGGGCGCACCACCAAGCATCAAAAACTACGCAGTGAGGAAGTGGTCAGGCATAAAGCTAACCACCGCGTTAAACAGTTTTAGACTTGTCTGCTGTGCGCCCATTTCAGCATCCATAGCCCAATCACTATCATGGGCAAGCTTAGCCACTGCCCCATGCTCATGCCCAGTGACAATAAACCCAGGAAGTTATCGGGTTCACGCGTGAACTCTACCAGGAAGCGGAAACTGCCATAACCAATCAGAAAAAGCGCCGAAATAGCGCCGGCTGGCCGTGGTTTGCTGGAATACCACCAGAGCAGGCCAAACAAAACAATGCCTTCCAGTGTGAACTCATACAGTTGTGATGGATGGCGTGCAATATTATCCACCTGCGGAAATATCATGCCCCAGGAGGCGTTAGTGGCGCGCCCCCATAGTTCCCCGTTGATGAAATTACCCATGCGGCCTGCACCCAGGCCCAATGGCACTAAGGGTGCGACAAAGTCCATAATGCTTAACCATGGCTGACGATATTTTCTGCTAAAAAACACCATGGCTGCCAGCACGCCCAAGAAGCCGCCATGAAACGACATGCCACCCTGCCACAGGGCGAATACTTCCAGCGGATGATTCAGGAAATAAGCGGGTTGGTAAAAAATCACATAACCGAGGCGCCCGCCCAGGATAACGCCTAATGCACCAAAAAACAGGGCATCATCAAGCATGGCCGGGGTCCATTTTTGCCAGTTCTGGTGAGCAATGCGCCATCTGCCCAGCCCGATGAATGCCATGAAGCCTGTGAGATACATCAGGCCGTACCAATGGATACCGAAGGAGCCAATGTGGATGGCAATAGGGTCGAACGTCGGGTGGGTCAACATATTAGGTAGTCATCACTAATTAAAGAAGGTTTGAATTTTACCTGCTTGTGCTATCGGCGGTTTGTTTGTTTCATCGCGCATCAGTTTAGTAATTGAATTTAATGCCGTTATCTATGATATCGTTTTCAAAATTAAAATTTAAATCCGTATTTTAAGCGGATTAAAAATAGTCATGCTGTAAGCAGTCCCGACAGGAGAGCTTAAATTGCAAGACATTGAGCCCACAGTGGCAACCCTTATCCCCGGCAGCTTAGAACTCGGCGAGTTATCACTTGCGGATTGTTATCCGCTATTTGACGCGCTATTTCAACATTCACCAGAAAATGTGGTCATTACTGATCATCTGGGTGTCACGCTCTACGCGAACCCGACCGTACTGAAAACACAAGGTACATCCAAGGAGCATATACTTGGCAAGACTGGGCTGGAAGTTTTGCCGCACGACGGTGCAATGCAAAAATATTATGCTGCCGTGCAAAAGGTGCTGAAGACTGGCGAGCCGGATTCTATCCTGTTGATACTGCCGGATAACTTCAAAGGGCGCCCGCTATACGACACCATTAACATTTCGCCGATCCTGAATGCCCATGGCAATGTCATCGGTTCTATCGCAGTAGGGCGGGAAAACACGCAGGAAAAATATCTGGAAGATAAGGAAATCAAGCGCAGGGAGCACTACCAGAAAGCGCTGCTGGATAATTTCCCATTCATTGTCTGGCTGAAAGATAAAGACCATCGTTTTCTGGCAACTAATGCTGTTTTTGCTGAGGTAGCAGGGGTGGCGAGTACCAAGGAGCTCGAAGGGAAAACAGACTTCGATTTTTTCCCGCCAGAGATGGCACAAGGCTATGTGAATGACGATGAGGAAGTTTTAATCTCGGGTAAATCCAAAACCGTGATTGAGCAAATCAGGAAAAGTGACGGCGAGGTGTACTGGGCAGAAACCTACAAGTCCCCGGTTACCATTAATCACCAGGTGATAGGGACTGTCGGTTTTGCGCGTGATATATCGCGCAGAAAGCAGTTGCTGTCAGAGATCGCCAGGCGCGAGACGGAATATACCTCCTTGGTCGAAAGCCTCCCGCTCGCAATTGTCCGTTTTGACCTTGAGTGTCGGCGGGTGTTTATCAACTCATATGGCAACGAGCTGAATCAAAGTACTACCAGCTCTTTTATTGGCAAAACCCCTGTCGAGGCATGGAATCCGCATATTACCAATATGACAGGCGAAGAGTTTCAGCAACGCCTGCAAACTGTCATGACCACCGGCGTTGAGCAAACCTTTGAAATCCACGGCAGCTATAACAAACCATCCAGTGTTTTCATGCTGAAAATAGTGCCGGAAACTGATATCAACAAAGAGATCATCGGTGCGCTGACATTAACCAGCGATATCACTGAAATCAGCCAGTACCGCCAGCGCATTGAGCACCTTGCCTACCATGACCCGCTGACTGATTTGCCCAACAGGACCCTGTTTAATGACCGTATGCATTTTGCTATTGGCCATGCCGAGCGCTATAAGCAACGGTTTGGCGTGTTCCTGATTGACCTGGATAACTTTAAGTCCGTTAACGATACCCTGGGCCATGCCATTGGTGACCAGTTGCTTATCGAGGCATCCAGGCGGTTGCTGCATTCGGTACGCAATTACGATACCGTGGCGCGCATGGGTGGCGATGAGTTTGCGGTATTAATTTCCGATATTGAGAATCCGCAGGATCTGGCAGGTTTTGCTACTAAAGTCATGGATGCGCTGGCTGTCCCGTTTGAAATTTCCGGTGCCGAGTTCTTTATCTCGGCCAGTATAGGCATTGCCTGCTACCCCCAGGATAGTAATAACATTGAAGATATGATGCGGTATGCTGATTCGGCGATGTATCACGCAAAAAACAGTGGGCGCAACAATTACCAGTTCTACTCACAAGAGCTGACCTCCAGTGTCATCGAACGCTTGCAGATAGAAACCGGGTTGCGGTACGCCATAGAAAAGCATGAGCTGCAGTTGCACTATCAGCCATGTGTCGAGCTTGCTACAGGAAAGATCAAGGGGGCAGAGGCTTTGCTGCGTTGGAACAATCCGGAGCTGGGAGCTATTGGACCGGACAAGTTTATACCGGTGGCCGAGGAAAGCGGTTTGATTGTGGAGATAGGCGCCTGGGTATTAATGCGCGCCTGCGAGGCGGCTGCTTCGCTGAATGCTTTGCGCGCAGAAGCATTAACTATTGCGGTGAATTTGTCTTCCCGGCAGTTTATTCATAACGATATTTTCAGCACGGTAAAGCATTGTCTAGTGACTACAGGCTGCCAGCCATGCTGGCTGACCCTGGAGATTACCGAAAGCCTGCTGCTGCAGGATAATGATGCGATACGCAACACGCTGGTCGCCCTGCATCAGCTCGGGATCGGTATTTCCATAGACGATTTCGGTACCGGCTACTCTGCATTGGGTTACCTGAATAAATTTCCTATCAGCCAGGTGAAAATTGATCGCTCATTCGTACGTGATATTGCCAGTGACCAGGATAGTGCCGTTCTGGTGCAGGCCATTGTGGCCATGGCGGCCAGCCTCAATAAGGAGCTGGTTGCCGAAGGTATCGAAACCAGCGAGCAGGCGCAGCTATTACAACAAATGGGATGTGGCCTGGCGCAAGGCTATCTGTTCGGCAAACCTATGCCGCTAAAACAACTTGAAGCGCTTTTGTGACTTCATAGGCAATTCAATGTGTTAAGTAGCCAGTGAATACGTACTTTGTCATATTAAGTAATGCCTATTAGGGCAGCGTAGTTTAAAATTACATTTTTGACATTAGCCTGGATTAATCATGCCTGAATACCGCTCACGAACTACCACCCACGGTCGCAACATGGCTGGCGCACGCGCCTTGTGGCGGGCAACGGGGATGAAAGACGAAGATTTCACCAAGCCCATCATCGCCATTTCCAATTCATTTACCCAGTTTGTGCCGGGTCACGTGCACCTGAAAGACCTTGGCCAGCTGGTGGCACGCGAGATTGAGCGTGCTGGAGGCGTTGCCAAGGAATTTAATACCATCGCTGTGGATGACGGTATCGCCATGGGCCACGGCGGCATGCTTTACAGCCTGCCCAGCCGCGACCTGATTGCCGACAGCGTGGAATATATGGTGAATGCCCACTGTGCCGATGCGCTGGTGTGTATCTCCAACTGTGACAAGATCACTCCGGGCATGCTGATGGCAGCATTACGGTTGAATATTCCGGTGATATTCGTTTCCGGCGGACCAATGGAAGCCGGCAAGGTGAACTGGAACGGTAACGCGCACAAGCTGGATCTGGTGGATGCCATGGTGGCCGGTGCCGATAGCCGTGTTTCTGATGCGGAATCCGATGCCATTGAGCGCTCAGCCTGCCCGACTTGCGGTTCCTGCTCCGGCATGTTCACCGCTAACTCCATGAACTGCCTCACAGAGGCGCTGGGCTTGAGTTTGCCGGGCAACGGCTCCACACTTGCGACGCATGCAGCACGTAAAGATTTGTTCCTGCGTGCTGGCCGTGTGATTGTAGAAATCACCAAGCGCCATTACGAGCAGGATGATTATTCTGTGCTGCCGCGCTCTATTGCCAATATGCAGGCGTTTGAGAATGCCATGAGCCTGGATGTGGCCATGGGCGGCTCTACCAATACTGTGCTGCATCTACTGGCAGCTGCGCACGAAGCCGGGGTGGATTTCACCATGGCGGATATTGACCGCATCTCGCGTGGCGTGCCTTGCGTATGCAAGGTGGCACCGGCAACTGCGAAATACCACATGGAAGATGTGCATCGCGCTGGCGGTGTCATGGGCATTCTCAGCGAGCTGAGCCGCGCTGGCCTGATCCACCGCGAAAGCCCTACCGTACATAGCCCGACTATGGGCGATGCATTGGACAAGTGGGATATCACTACCACGACCGACGAAGACGTGAAGAAATTCTACCGTGCTGCACCAGGCGGTATTTCAACCACCATCGCGTTTTCGCAAAGCATGCTGTATCCGACACTGGATGATGACCGCAGCGAAGGCTGTATCCGCGACAAGGCACATGCCTACTCGCAAGATGGCGGCCTGGCCGTGCTTTACGGCAATATCGCGCAGGATGGCTGCATCGTGAAAACCGCTGGCGTAGATGACAGCATTCTCAAGTTCACCGGGCGTGCACGTATTTTTGAATCGCAGGACGCTGCCGTTGAAGCGATTCTTGCCGATAAGATAGTCGCTGGCGACGTGGTGGTGATTCGTTACGAAGGACCGCGTGGCGGCCCCGGCATGCAGGAAATGCTGTATCCGACTTCATATCTGAAATCCAAGGACTTAGGCAAGGTTTGTGCTTTACTTACGGACGGACGTTTTTCCGGCGGCACTTCGGGCCTGAGTATCGGCCATGCGTCACCGGAAGCCGCAGAAGGCGGTGCGATAGGGTTGGTGGAAGAAAATGACACCATAGAAATCGACATTCCGAATCGTACTATCCATCTGGCGGTGAGCGATGAAGTGTTGTCGCATCGTCGCGCGCTCATGGAGAATAAGGGGAAAGCTGCATGGAAGCCGGTTGGTCGTGAGCGCTCGGTTTCCCCGGCCTTACGTGCCTATGCGGCGATGAGCACATCGGCAGCCAGGGGTGCGGTGCGGGATGTAAGCCAGATTGAGAAGTAAGCAGTTAAGGTTTATTTAGTATAAAAATAAAATAATCAAAGGTGGCTATGGAAAGTGTACAACTTGCAGGGGCAATAAATATCGCGTTGGACCCCAGCATACGTTTTTATCAGGATGCTAGCGGGCTCAAGTTCCTGGAAATCAACAATGAGCACGCGACGGCAACGCTGGCATTGCAGGGCGCGCACATGATGACCTGGCAGCCCAAGAAAGAGGCGCAGCCTGTGTTGTGGCTATCCGAGCATGCACGTTTTGTGCATGGCCGCTCGATTCGTGGTGGCGTGCCTATTTGCTGGCCATGGTTCGGACCGCATCCTACCGATAGTGCCTTATGTATGCATGGTTTTGCGCGCGTGATGCCATGGAACATTCTCGAAACAGAAATGCTCGAAAATGGTGCAACGCGCCTGCTTTTGCAGATTTTGCACACTCCTGTTGCACAAAAGCAGCTGTCCTACCCTTATATGCTGACACTGGCCATTGAAATCGGTGAAACCCTGAAAATGGAACTGGCGACTACCAACAAGGGCACCCAGCCATTCGTGATAGGCGAGGCTTTTCATACTTACTTTCAGGTCAGCGATATTGCCAACGTGGAAATCACCGGGCTGGAAGGCACTGAATATGCCGACAAGCTCATGAGTTATGAGCGTTACACGCAGCATGGTCCGATCAAGTTTAAAGGGGAGTTCGACCGTGTTTACGTCAATACCAAAGCTGGTTGCGTGATTGAGGATAGCGGTTTCAATCGTGCCATTCGCGTTTCCAAATCAGGCAGCAATGCCACTGTTATCTGGACGCCATGGGAAGAGAAAGCCCATGAAATGGGGGATATCGGTGAAGGCGACGGATGGCGCAAAATGGTATGCCTGGAAACGGCCAATGCCATGGAAAATTTTGTGATGATCTCACCTAACAACACTCATGTACTGGCGGTTGAATATAGCGTAGAACCGCTGTAATTAAGTTTCAGCCGTAATCAAGGATCAGTTCAAGCTCATGAACCGACTCAGTGGGGAAACCAGTCCCTATCTGCTGCAACATGCCGACAACCCCGTGGAATGGTATCCATGGGGTCCCGAGGCCCTGCAGCTGGCACGCGAACAAGATAAGCCCATCCTGCTGTCCATAGGCTACTCGGCCTGTCATTGGTGCCATGTCATGGCGCATGAGTCTTTCGAGGATGCCGAAGTGGCGGCCCTGATGAATGCCAACTTCATCAATATCAAGGTGGATCGCGAAGAGCGTCCGGATATCGACCAGATTTACCAGAGTGCTCACAATATGCTGTCGCAGCGCAGTGGTGGCTGGCCACTCACCATGTTTCTCACGCCACAGCAGGAGCCGTTCTTCAGTGGTACCTACTTTCCTAAAACACCGCGTTATCAGTTGCCTGGCTTCGGTGACCTGGCAGTCAAGGTGGCTACGTTCTACCATGAACGCAAGGCCGACCTGACGGAGCAGAATCGCCAGTTGATGCAGGCGCTGGCGCGCAGTGTGCCTGCCTCCAGCAATGTGCTGACCGTGGGGGAAGATAGCCTGCAACGGGCTTTTGCCGATTTAAGAAGCAGTTTTGATTTTGAACACGGCGGTTTTGGTAGTGCTCCCAAGTTTCCTAACCCTGCCGATATTGCGTTCCTGATGCGGCGCGCCAAAGCTGGCAACCAGGAGGCACAGGCCATGGCTTTGCAGATGCTGCGCAGCATGGCGGCAGGTGGCATTTACGACCAGATCGGTGGCGGTTTCTGCCGCTACTCCGTGGACGAGCGCTGGAATATTCCCCATTTCGAAAAAATGCTCTACGACAACGGCCAGTTATTGTGCCTGTATGCCGATGCCTGGCAGATCAATCAGGATGCGGGGTATGCCAAAATCATGGAAGAAACCGTGGCATGGCTGATGCGCGAAATGCGCGCACCTAATGGGGCTTTCTATTCGTCATTGGATGCAGACTCGCTGGATGCCCATGGGCATAGCGAAGAGGGGGCTTTTTATGTATGGCAGCCTGCGGAAATCAAGGCATTGCTTACGCCACAAGAGTTTGCGGTAGCCAGCCACTGTTATGGTTTCGACCGTGCCGCTAATTTTGAAGGACAGGCCTGGCATGCTTATATGGCCGCTGAAGCGGCACCGCAAGACAGGTCGTTGCTGGAGAGTGCCAGGAATAAACTGTTTGCCGCCCGCGAGCAACGTATTCGCCCCGGTCGTGACGATAAGCTGCTGACCAGCTGGAATGCGCTTGTTATCAAGGGCCTGGCCAGGGCCGGGCGTGTACTGAATCGCCCGGAATGGGTGGTGGCGGCACAGCAGGCGGTAGACTTCATTCACAGCAAGCTGTGGGTGGATAACCGTTTGCTTGCCACCTGTAAGGATGATGTCGCGCACCTGAATGCGTACCTGGACGATTATGCCTTTCTGCTGGATGCCTTGCTGGAGCTGATGCAAGCCGAGTATCGCCCGCAGGATATGGTATTTGCAGAAGAGCTGGCGGAAGCTCTGCTGGAAGAGTTTGAATCAGAAAGTGGCGGTTTCTATTTCACGGGTCACGGCCATGAAGTGCTGATCCACCGGCCTAAGCAGCCCTACGACAACGCCACGCCAAGCGGTAATGGCATCGCTGCAATTGCGCTGCAACGCCTGGGCCATGTGCTGGGTGAGCCGCGTTACCTGCAAGCGGTGGAACGTACCTTGAAAGCCTTCGATAGCAGCATGCAGCGCAATCCCGCTGCATGTGCCAATCTGCTGATTGCGCTGGAAGAGTATATGCAGCCGCAGAACATGGTGATATTACGTGGGTCGGGTGAAAAAATGGACGAGTGGCATACCGCACTCAATACCCATTATTTGCCGGCTACCATGATTTTTTCTTTACCGAATCAATTAACACAATTACCGCATACTTTAGAACGTCCGCGTTCTGATGATGTCAACGCATGGGTGTGTCGTGGCGTTGAATGCCTACCTGCTACAGATAGTTTGAATGCATTGTTGGATATTCTATAAAATCTTTTCAACAACTTTCAAATTATGGGTATGATTGCAAGCTGCAGTTTAGTATTCAAACAAAGATCGAGATGACGAAGGAGAAAGCATGAAAGCATTATTAATGACGGTTGCCGCCGCAGGCTCTCTGATGCTGGCTGGCCAAGCTGGTGCAGTAGATGCTAAGGCTGCTGAAGCACTGGCCCAGAAAAACGGCTGTTTAGCTTGCCACGGCGTAGCTAACAAGGTTGTTGGTCCTGGCTACAAGGATGTAGCTGCAAAATACAAGGGCGACAAAACTGCCGAAGCCAAGCTGATTGCCAAGGTTAAAGCCGGTGGTAGTGGTGTTTGGGGTCCTATCCCAATGCCAGCGAATAGCCCGCATGTTAAGGACGAAGATATCAAGACTATCGTTCAGTGGGTACTGTCACTGTAATCAATCGTTACAGTTAGGTAAGAAAGAAAGCCAGTTCAAAAGACTGGCTTTTCGCATTATTGCTTGCCAATTTATTGGCTTAGCAAAATGGCGAAGCCCTTTCACTCAGAATAATCGCTTTAGCGTATATATTCTGTGGGGAAGCCAAAAGCTGGCTTACGTGCTTGCATTTCGCGCCAACCTTGTGACTTTGGCCGCTCAGTTTGGAGGGTTTATCTGGATTTTAATTTGCTATGGTGTACCGAGTAACTAAAGTACACCACAATGCCTACGGCAATCCAGATCAGGAACCTGTGCCAGGTTTCTGTGGGCAGGAACAGGGTCAGTGCACCGCATGAAATGATCCCAAGCAATGGTATTAATGGATTCCACGGGTTCTTGAATGGACGCTCCAGATCAGGTTGGCGAATCCGCAATACGATGACGCCAAAACACACCATGATGAAGCTGGCCAAGGTACCAATATTCACGGTTTCAGCCAGCTCTCCCAGCGGGATAAACCCTGCGACAATGGAAATCACCAGTCCGCACATAAGGATGATGCGCACGGGCGTATGCCTGTCAGGGTTAATGATAGAGAAGAATGGCGAGATCAGCCCATCTCGACTCATGGCATACAGGATGCGTGTGAGCCCATACAGCAATACCAGCAGCACTGTAATCAGGCCGGCCAGCACGCCCGTGGCCACGAGAGTGGATGACCAGGTATAGCCTATCTTGGTCAGGGCGTAAGCCACTGGGGATGAAGTATTCAGCTCTGTGTAGGAAACAATTCCAGTCAAAAATCCAGAGACCAGTATGTAGATAATGGTGCAGAAGGTGACTGCGGCAATGAGTCCTATCGGTAGATCCCGCTGCGGGTTCTTGGCCTCGTCGGCAGCTGTTGAAACTGCATCGAAGCCAAAATAGGCAAAGAAAACTAGAGAAGCACCTGCCAGCACACCGATGGTTTTGCCGTTATCCAGCGTCTCAAACCAGCCGAAAGGCATGAAAGGATGCCAGTTTTCTGCATGTAGATTCATGGCGGCAATGGCGAGGAAAATGGCAATGGTCGTGAGCTTGATCGCCACCATCATGTTATTCACATGCGAGCTCTGGCGCACCCCTGAGATCAGCAACAGCGTAAGTACCCAGATGATGGTAAAGGCCGGCAGGTTGATGATGCCGCCCAGAGACGGGGCTTTGGTATAGGCTTCCGGCATGCTAAGGCCGAAGTTGGTCAGGGTGCGGATGAAGTAGCCTGACCAGCCGTTGGCCACGGCTGCGGCACCAACGCCATACTCCAGTAGCAATATCCAGCCTATCACCCAAGCAAAAAACTCACCGAACGCCACATAACTGTAGCCATAGGCGCTACCCGAGCCGCCAACCGAGGCAGCCAGTTCGGCATATGATAATGCTGCAAAGGCGGAAGCCACGCCAGCGATGATGAAGGACAGAATGACTGCAGGCCCAGCTTGTGTCGCCGCCGCCAGGCCGGTCAATACAAAAATGCCAGTACCGATGGCACCGCCTATACCTAACAGGGCGAGGTCGAACGCGCTCAGGCATCTTTTTAAGCCGCTGTGGCTTGCATGAGCTACTGGTTTGGTGCGAAAAAGCTGCTTCAGCATCGAAATCCTCCGGTTTTTAATTATTTTTATGATTACTTATTGGATTATGCACTATTTATGCCAGCAGCTAATCCTTGGCGCTGATTGCTGGTAATTGCTCCTTAATTAATTGCCTAACCAATCTTTATCAATCAAAAAGTCGGTGTAGAGCTTGGCTTCCGCAGATCCAGCTTCCGGTTTCCAGTCATAGCGCCATTTCACGATAGGCGGCATGGAAAGCAGGATGGATTCCGTGCGGCCATTGGATTGCAGGCCAAACAAGGTGCCGCGGTCATATACCAGGTTGAATTCGACATACCGACCACGTCTGTAGGCCTGAAAGTCGCGTTCGCGTTCGCCATAGGGCGTGTCCTTGCGGCGCTGCACGATAGGCAGGTAGGCTTGGGTAAATGCATCGCCCACTGCCTTGAGCATGTCGAAGCTGCGTTCAAAACCGAGCTGGTTGAAGTCATCAAAGAATATACCGCCTATACCGCGCGGTTCCTTGCGATGCTTGAGGTGAAAATACTCGTCGCAATCTTGCTTGAATTTGGGATAGAGGCTGGCATCAAACGCAGACAATGCTTCGCGACAGGTGCGGTGAAAATGCACGGCATCCTCTTCAAAGCCGTAGTAGGGCGTCAAATCCATGCCGCCGCCAAACCACCAGATAGGCGCTTCGCCTTCTTTCTCGGCCACAAAAAATCGTACGTTCATGTGTACGGTCGGTACATAGGGGTTGCGGGGGTGGAACACCAGCGAAACCCCCATGGCTTTCCATTGCCGGCCGGCGGCTTCGGGGTGTGCCACACTGGCAGCGGGTGGCAGCTTGGTGCCTATCACGTGTGAGAAACCTACACCGGCACGCTCGAATACATTGCCTTCTTCCAGCATGCAGGAAGTACCGCCGCCGCCCTCTGGACGTTGCCAGCTGTCATGCAGGAAGTTCTTGCCATCAACCATTTCCACGGCTTCAACGATACGGTTTTGTAGTCCCTGCAGGTATTCGAATACGGCGTTTGTGTTCATAAAGCTCTCATCAATAATTACTTGCGTAAAATTCTACCGCTTGATAAATCCTGGATAGTGGAAGGTTTTTTAGCGCCACCAGTCAGGCCATCCAGTATTCTGACTTGCTTGTGGAATAAGGCATGGCACTGCCGCGTGGTTTTGGCAGGCTGGCAGCCGCTGCGGTTGGCGCTGGTAGACACGAGTGCCATGCCGGTATTTTTACATATCAGCGAGGTTAGGGGGTGTTTGGTCACGCGTACCGCGATGGTTTTATGTGAGCCAGTCAGCCACTTGGGGCAGGATGCTGCCGTGGGCACCAGCCAGGTATGCGGTTTGGTGTGGTCGGCCCAGGAAGCCTGCATCCGCTCAATCTGTGCTGTGCTGAGCGGGGCAAGATATGAGGTAAGGGACGCCAGCTGGTCGGCAATCAGAATCAGCCCTTTGCGTTGCGGCCTGCCCTTGATGCGCAGGATGCGTTGCACGGCTTTGCGGTTGCTCGGGTCACAGCCCAGGCCGAAGATGGATTCGGTCGGGTAGGCGATAACACCCGAATTTTTCAGAAAATGACGCAGGCCTCGTGCGCGAACTTTGAATGCGCTAGCCAAGACCTGTCCCGCTAGCCTTTGACGGCTCGATAACCGATATCCTTGCGCATCTGCTTGCCGTCGAACTTGATTTCTTCGGCAATCTGATAGGCACGGCTCTGTGCATATTTCACGGTTTCGCCCAGTGCGGTGACACACAATACGCGGCCACCACTAGTTAAGACCTTACCGTCTTTGAGTGTGGTGCCGGCGTGAAATACGTGAGCATCCTGCAGGTCTTTCGGCAAGCCGGTGATCTCGTCGCCAGTGCGCGGTGTATCGGGATAGTTGGCCGCAGCAATGACTACGCCTAACGCCGTGCGTCTATCCCAATCTACTTCTGCCTGGTCCAGCGTGCCCGCTACTGCGTGTTCTGCCAGCTCTACCAGATCACTCTTCAGGCGCAACATGATGGGCTGAGTTTCCGGGTCGCCCATGCGGCAATTGAACTCCAGGGTTTTGACATCGCCATTGGGGCTGATCATCAGGCCTGCATATAAAAATCCGGTGTAGGGGATACCATCCTGGGCCATGCCAGCGACGGTCGGGCCTATGATTTCACGCATGACTTTGGCGTGGATATCGGGAGTGACTACCGGTGCGGGTGAGTAAGCGCCCATGCCGCCGGTATTGGGGCCTTCGTCACCATCCAGTAATCGCTTATGGTCCTGGCTGGTGGCCAGCGGCAGGATATTCTTGCCGTCTACCATGACGATAAAGCTGGCTTCCTCACCGGTGAGGAACTCTTCAATCACTACGCGCGCACCGGCGCTGCCCAGCTTGTTGTCGGAGAGCATGGCATCTATCGCTGCATGCGCTTCCGCTTCATCCATGGCTACTACTACGCCTTTGCCTGCGGCCAGGCCGTCGGCCTTGATAACGATGGGTGCGCCCTGTTGCTTGACGTAAGCATGGGCGGCGTCGGCATCGGTAAAGGTGGCATATGCCGCAGTCGGGATATTGTGGCGAAGCATGAATGCTTTGGCAAAATCCTTGGAGCTTTCCAGCTGTGCCGCTGCCTTGGTCGGGCCGAAAATCTTTAGGTTGGCGGCACGGAAAGCATCTACCACGCCCTGTGACAATGCAGCTTCCGGGCCTACGACCGTGAGGCCTATCTGCTCAGTTGTGGCAAAGTTGACCAGGTCGGCCACACTGGTAAGCGGCACATTGAGCATGTCAGGGTCGGTTGCCGTACCGGCATTGCCGGGGGCCACATAGATGCGGCTGATATTTTTATTCTGCGCCAGCTTCCATGCCAGGGCATGTTCACGACCGCCACCACCAATTACGAGTACCTTCATGCTGGTTTCCTAGTCTTGTACTTTTAATGCCTAAAGTGGCGAATACCGGTAAGTACCATGGCCAGGCCATGCTCATCGGCTGCAGCAATCACTTCATCATCTCGTATGCTGCCACCCGGCTGGATCACGCAGCTTGCACCGGCCTCAGCCAGCACGTCCACACCATCGCGGAAAGGGAAGAAGGCATCAGACGCAACAGCACAGCCCTGCAAAGTCAGGCCTGCATTTTGCGCCTTGATTGCGGCGATCTTGGTGCTATCTACGCGGCTCATCTGGCCAGCGCCTACACCAAGCGTCATGCCACCACCGCAGAATACGATGGCATTAGACTTCACGTATTTGGCGACACGCCAGGCAAACAGCAGGTCTTCCATTTGCGCGGGCGTTGGTTGTTTTTTGGTCACAATCTTCAAATCAGCGTTGCTGATCTCATGGTTGTCCGCTGTCTGTATCAGCAGGCCTGAGCCCACGCGCTTGGTGTCATGCGAGTTACGGCCTTTTTCCCAAGCGCTGTTGCCGCCTTGAGGCAAGGCGATTTTCAGTACTCGTACATTGGCTTTGGCCTTGAAGATAGCCAGCGCTTCTTCACTGTAATCAGGCGCAATCAGCACCTCTACAAACTGCTTTGAGACTGCTTCGGCAGCCGCTGCATCCACAGTCTGGTTAAAGGCGATGATGCCGCCAAAAGCCGAGGTTGGGTCAGTCTTGAACGCCTTGCTGTAAGCTTCGAGCGCGGTAACGCCTAGTGCTACACCGCACGGGTTGGCATGCTTGACGATAACGCAGGCCGCTGTGTTAAGTGAGCTTTCAAAGCTCTTCACGCATTCCCAGGCTGCATCGGCATCCGCGATATTGTTATATGACAGTTCCTTGCCTTGCAGCTGTTGTGCCGTGACCAGCGAGCCCGGGGCCGGGTAGAGGTCCCGGTAAAACGCGGCCTGCTGGTGTGGATTCTCGCCATAGCGTAGATCCTGTACCTTGATGAAGCGGCCGTTGGTCTGCGCGGGGAAAGGGTTGCGAGTGCCATCGGTGTTGAAAGATGACAGATAGTCGCTGATCGCACCATCATAATTGCTGATGCGGTTGAACGCGGCGACAGATAAAGCAAAGCGGGTCGCCTGGCTGGTGGCGCCATTAGTGGCTTCCATTTCTGCCAGCACACCTGCATATTGCGATGCATCTGTCAGTACAGCCACGTCTTTCCAGTTTTTGGCGGCAGAGCGCACCATGGCTGGGCCACCGATGTCGATATTCTCGATCGCATCTTCCAGCGTACAGTCTGGTTTTGCTACTGTGGCTTCAAACGGGTAGAGGTTGACCACGACCATGTCGATGTTAGGAATGCCAGCTTCGGCCATCGCTGCCGTGTGTTCCGGCAGGTCGCGCCGGCCCAGTATGCCGCCATGTACCTTGGGATGCAGCGTCTTGACGCGACCATCCAGCATTTCGGTAAAGCCGGTGTAGTCGCTGACCTCGGTCACTGCGATATTGTTGTCGCGGAACAGTTTGGCGGTGCCGCCGGTAGAAAGAATCTCCACGCCAAACTTGTTCAGGCTTGTTGCGAGTTCGAGTATGCCTTGTTTATCAGAAACGCTGATCAGTGCTCTTTTGATGATTGCCATATAATTTATTCTGTACCCAAACGATAACTACTTTGGCTTCGTATGCAGTGGCTGGTTGTAGTATTTTTGCCACGACATGCTTGCCGCCCTGTTCTCCTTTGATTACAAAATAAATTTAAGTCTGCAAAATCAAAGGAGGCTTAAATTTATTCTATATTGTGTTGCTGCAGCTTCTTGCGCAGCGTATTGCGGTTGAGCCCCAGTATTTCGGCCGCCTTGCTCTGGTTGCCTGCGGCCCGCTTTAACACGTGCATCAGCATGGGTTTTTCCACGCATTGCAGCACCATATCGTAAACCGCGTGCGGAGGTTCCCCATCCAGATCCTTGAAGTACTCTTCAAGCGCACGCTCCACACTTATCCCCAGTTCGCATTTATTCATCATGCAGCTATTGCCTCACCTTGAGTGCCGTCTTCTTGTTGTTCGCTACCTTCTGATACTGCGCTCACATACTGTAAGCGCGTATCCTGTTGCTCGAGATGATTAAAAAACTCGTTAATCGCGCTCAGCTGCAACTCGATAGTCTGTAATTGATTCATGCCATGACGGAAATTGGCAGAGTCTTTCAAGCCCTTGGTATACCAGGAGATATGCTTCCTAGCAACACGCATGCCAGTAAGCTCGCCATAGAAGGCATAGAGGTCATGCAGATGTTCCAGCATGACGCTGCGGATTTCTGAAACTTCGGGTGGTGGCAAATGTTCGCCGGTTTTCAGGTAGTGCTCAATCTCGCGGAATATCCATGGCCGACCTTGTGCGGCGCGGCCTATCATCACGGCATCAGCGCCCGTCATTTCCAGTACGTACTTGGCTTTTTCCGGGGTAGTAATGTCGCCATTGGCGATGAGTGGAATTTTAATGGCCTGTTTTACCGCAGCAATCGTTTCGTATTCGGCCTCGCCCATATACAGGCAGGCGCGGGTGCGGCCGTGCATGGCCAGTGCCTGCACCCCAATATCCTCGGCCATCCTGGCCACCGCTACCGCATTGCGGTTTTGCTTGTCCCAGCCGGTGCGGATTTTCAGGGTCACCGGCACATCCACTGCGTTCACCACGGCACGCAATATCTGCGCTACCAGCGGCTCGTCTTTCAACAGGGCAGAACCAGCCATCACGTTACAGATTTTCTTGGCCGGACAACCCATGTTGATATCGATGATCTGCGCACCGTTATCCACATTGTAGCGAGCGGCGTCTGCCATCATTTGGGGATCGGCACCTGCAATCTGCACCGAAATGGGGTCAACCTCGCCCTGATGGTTGGCACGGCGCAAGGTTTTTTCACTGCCATAAAGTAAAGAGTTGGAGGTTACCATCTCGGAAACAGCCAGCCCTGCCCCCAGCTTTTTGCAAAGCATGCGGAATGGCCTGTCAGTCACGCCAGCCATGGGCGCGACAACCAGGTTGTTCTTCAGTAGATATGGACCAATTTGCACGAGTTTTATGCTTTGCAGATGCTGCGGAAAAGTTGCCTATTTTATACGCAATTAGGGTGTCAGCAAAAGCAAATTTCGCGGGCCTAATGACTTTACTATCAACCCCTGTCGATCAATATATAAAACATTCAAGCGCGATCAGCATATTGTTATGAAATGGTGCGATGAAATAAGCACAAGCAAGATCAAGGCGGTGAGAAATTAAGTCTGATAATATTCGGGCCATGCATAAGCCGCCATCTACCACGCACATCGCTTTCGCCAGTTTTATCGGCACTGCCATCGAGTTCTATGATTTTTACATTTACGCCATGGCTGCTGCACTGGTAATCGGGCAGGTATTCTTTCCTGCCAGCGACCCGGCAGCACAATCACTTAATGCATTCCTGACTTTTGGCATCGCCTTTATCGCGCGGCCTTTGGGGGCCGTGGTGTTCGGGCATTTTGGCGACCGTATCGGGCGCAAGGCAACGCTGGCGGCCTCGCTGCTGGTGATGGGGGTGTCCACTTTACTGATCGGCTGCCTGCCTGGGTATGACACCTTGGGTACATGGGCGGCAGTACTGCTTTGCCTGTTACGCTTCGGCCAAGGCTTGGGCCTGGGTGGCGAATGGGGTGGGGCCGCGCTATTGGCTACCGAGAATGCGCCTGACGGAAAACGCGCCTGGTTCGGTATGTTTCCGCAACTTGGGCCGTCGGTAGGGTTTTTACTGGCGACTTTGAGTTTTCTGGGCTTAGCCTTGCTGCTGACCGATGCCCAGTTTCTGGCATGGGGCTGGCGCATTCCATTCTTTGCCAGTGCCTTGCTGGTGGTTGTCGGCTTATATGTGCGCTTCAAGCTGACAGAAACACCCGCGTTTGCTGCCTTGTTGCAAAAGAAATCTACATTAAGAATGCCGGTGGCTGCCTTGTTGCGGCAACACGCACGGGCGGTTTTACTTGGTGCGCTGGCAATGGTGGTGTGCTACACCCTGTTTTATACCGCCACCGTGTTTTGTCTCAGCTACGGTACTAATACCCTGCATATTCCGCGTTCGCAGTTTTTGGGCATGCTGTGTGTGGCTATCGTGTTCATGGCGCTGGCCACACCCTTGGCAGCCTGGGCAAGTGATCGCTACGGGCGCCGTCCGGTGCTGCTGCTAAGCAGTTTTGCTGCCATTCTTGCCGGGTTTGCCATGTCGCCCTTGATGGCCAGCGGCTCCATTGTGCAGATTACTTTATTCCTGTCACTGGCCTTGTTCCTGATGGGGGCAAGCTTTGCACCCATGGGAGCATTATTGCCGGAGCTGTTCCCGGTGGCTATGCGCTATACCGGTGCAGGGGTTGCCTACAACCTCGGCGGTATTCTGGGGGCATCCTGCGCCCCTTATATCTCGCAGCTGCTGGTGAAGCAGGGCGGCTTGCCGTGGGTGGGGGCTTATGTTTCCGTGGCGGCGGCAGTGAGTTTTTTTGCCGTACTGGCGATTGGTGAAACCAGGGATAAAACGCTCTAGCGCTGTGGGGTGGTGAGTCGTTCCAGCGTAGCCAACCAGGTCATGGCATGTTCCCGGCTGTCGCCGCACATTTCCAGGCTGGGTTGCAGGCTGGCACAAAATGCAGGGCGTTCCGGCTTGCCAAAAATCGCGCAGCGGTTGTCATCCAGCAACTGCACGCAGCGCATACCTGCGGGCTTGCCTTGCGGCATGCCGGGAATAGGACTGTTGATGGAAGGGGCGGTGCAGCAGGCACCACAATGATCTCTACATTGCATTTGCTTGGAATAGCTCAGTATTAAAGTGGCGACCACGGAAAGCCGAGTGCAGTCACACCTTGCTTGATTTCATCCAGCGCCAGGGTAACCTCGTGTGCCGGGCCTTTGACCCCCAGCTCTATGGTTCTGCGTGTATCCAGCTTGGGCAGGCTGAATAACCGGGTGTGCGGGTGCTTGCTGACAATGTGGTTCATCAGGTCTATCAACTGGCTTTCGCCTGCATCCAGCACCTGGATGGCGGATTCGATTTCCGGCTGCTGGTGAAACAGATGGCTGTAATGGGTATCCAGCACCCACTCAGTCATCGGCCAAGCCATCTCCGGAAAACCCGGCATAAAGTAATGCGTACCCAGCGAGAAACCCGCCACGCGATTCACCGGGTTGGGGATCAGGGCAGCGCCTTGGGGGAAGTCGGCCATCAACACACGCTTGGGGTAAGCCGCCTCACCAAAGCGCGCTTCAATTTCCGCCACGGCCCCCGCATGGCGCTCTATGGGCAACCCAGCCGCTTCTGCGGCGGCCTGACGGGTAAAGTCGTCAGGTGTGGCGCCTATACCGCCGAAAGAAAACACGATGTCGTTGCCCGCCATAGAGCGTTGGAGCGATGCCGTGATGCGCGCAGGGTCGTCTCCCAGATACTCCGCCCAGTCCAGGCTCAATCCACGGGCTTTCAGGGTTTTGATTACTTGAGCGAGATGGGCATCCTGGCGCTTGCCAGAGAGGATTTCATCACCGATGATGTAGGCGCCAAAACGCGGTGTATGGGTGAGTGTGCTCAACCTGTATTTCCTTTAGTTAGCTAAATCCCGGCTTCGTTCTTGCGAGCGGGTGGCAGTGGCAATTGACTTTGCATATTTATTTTCTTTTACAACTACTCGTCTTGGAAACTCCAGCCGTTAAAATACGCTCAGAACTCACAATTAATCAATATTCCAACCAATGACAGAAAACCACAACAACCCCGATGATGAAGTTATGTGCCCATGCAGCGGCACGCGACGTGGTCAAATTCGAGAGCTGTTCATACAGGGTAAAGACATTGAAGCGATTTCCCGCAAGACCGGCGCACTAAGCGGTTGTGGTGGATGCGAGTGGGATATTGCGTCTTATCTTAATGAGCTTGGTAAAGAGTCTGACTAGCCGGTCAAGTGGCCTGTTCGGATACTAATTTACTCATAACCGTCATTCCCGCGAGACCGTATTAAGGTCTTCGTCGTGGAATATACGAGCTAAAGCTCGTTATTCACACGCGAAAAGCGGGAGTCCATTTAATGCGCCGCTTCCCAGTTCTTCCCAATGCCCATCTCTGCCAGCAATGGCACATCCAGTTTCGCTACACTCTGCATCAGCTGCGGCAGCTTTTCTTTGACTAGCTCCAGTTCAGCTTCCGGCACTTCCAGCACCAGTTCATCGTGTACTTGCATGATGATTTTTGTGTGTAGTTTTTCTTTTTCCAGCCAGCCTTGTACGGCGATCATGGCGAGTTTGATGAGGTCGGCAGCAGTGCCTTGCATGGGGGCGTTGATGGCGGCACGTTCGGCACCGGCTCTGCGCATGCCGTTGGGGCTGTTGATCTCGGGCACCCACAGGCGGCGGCCGAAGAAAGTTTCGACATAGCCGTTCTGCTTGGCGAGTTCTCGCGTGTTTTGCATGTATTCGCGCACGCCGGGGTAACGCGCAAAATAGCGTTCGATATAGCTTTGTGCGGCGCTGCGTTCGATGTTGAGGTTCTGCGCCAGGCCGAAAGCACTCATGCCGTAAATCAGGCCGAAATTGATGACCTTGGCATAACGGCGTTGCTCGCTGCTGACGGCTTCGCGCTCGGTACCGAAAATTTCGGCGGCAGTGGCGCGGTGGATATCTTCGCCGGCGGCAAATGCTTTGAGCAGGCCTTCATCCTGCGACAGGTGCGCCATGATGCGTAGCTCGATCTGTGAGTAGTCGGCAGAGACGATCACGCTGCCAGGCGGTGCGATAAAGGCTTCGCGGATGCGGCGGCCTTCGGCGGTGCGCACCGGGATGTTCTGCAGGTTGGGATCCTGGCTCGCCAGGCGGCCGGTAATCGCTACGGCCTGGCTGTAGCTGGTGTGCACGCGGCCGGTGCTGGCGTTGATCATCTTGGGCAGTTTGTCGGTATAGGTGGATTTCAGCTTGGCCAGGCCGCGGTATTCCAGCAGCACTTTGGGTAGCGGGTAATCCAGCGCCAGTTCCTGCAACACGTCTTCATCAGTGGATGGCGCGCCACTCGGGGTTTTCTTGGTGGGTTTGATGCCTAGCTTGCCGAACAAAATTTCCTGTAGTTGCTTGGGCGAGCCGAGATTGAAGGGCTGGCCTGCCAGTTCGTATGCCTGCTTTTCCAATTCCATCAACTTGAGGCCGATTTCATTGCTTTGTTTGTTGAGCATGGCGTTGTCGATCAGCACGCCATTGCGCTCTATGGTGAACAGGATATCCAGTACCGGCATCTCGATCTGGCTGTAAACGAAATCCAGCTTGCTGTCCTTCGCCACTTGCGGATACAGGGTTTCATGCAGTTGCAGGGTAATGTCAGCATCTTCTGCTGCGTATTCGCTGGCTTGTTCCAGAGCTACCTGGCTGAAGCCTACGGATTTTGCACCTTTGCCAGCAACCTCTTCGTAGGTGATGGTCTTGACGCCAAGGTGACGCATGGCTAGGTCGTCCATGCCATGGCTGCGGTGGCTTTCCAGCACATAGGATTGCAGCAGGGTGTCGTGCGCGATGCCGTTAAGCTGGATGCCGTGGTTAGCCAGCACGTGCTTGTCGTACTTCAGGTTTTGCCCGACTTTTTTAATGTCTGGGTTTTCCAGGAGCGGCTTGATACGCGCCAGTGTGGCAGCGAACGGCAGCTGATCCGGTGCACCGGGGTAATCGTGCATCAGCGGCAGGTAGGCGGCTTCGCCCGCCTTGATTGAGAATGACATGCCGACCAGTTTTGCGGTGAGCGGGTCCAGCGAGGTGGTTTCGGTGTCGAAACAGACTAAGGGCGCGGTGCTGATTTTATCCAGCCAGCTTTGCAGATCCGCTTCGGTAAGTATGGTATCGAACTTGCGCGTGGTCACGGCTGCGGCTGAGAACAGATCTGTCGGCATGAATGGCTGCTGTGTGGGCGGGTTTGTATTTTGCACACTGTTATTTTGCCCCGCAGTCGGCGTTGGCAAATCCAGCTCGCGGCGCAATGTCTTGAATTCGAAGCGATCAAACAATTCAATGAGCTTGGCTTTGTCTTGCGGTTGCGGCTGCAAGTCAGTCAGGCGTTCTTGTATGCCGACATCGCAGCGTATGGTAATCAGCTCGCGCGCAGTAGGTAGCCACGGTAGTGCTTTGCGCAGGTTTTCGCCGACTACGCCGGTGATTGCATCGGCATTGGCCACGATATTTTCTAAAGAGCCGTATTGTTTGAGCCATTTAACGGCGGTTTTTGGCCCGACCTTTTCTACGCCGGGCACGTTATCCGAGGTGTCGCCAATTAAAATCAAGTAGTCCACCATCAGGCTGGGAGGGACGCCAAATTTTGCTTCTACGCCTGCAACATCCAGCACTTCATCCGTTTTTCTGAACGCATCACGCATGGTGTTAACCACGGTCACGTGCTCATTCACCAGTTGCGAAATATCCTTATCCCCTGTCGAGATGATGACGCGTATGCCCTCACGTTCAGCCTGCTTGGCAAGTGCACCTATTACGTCATCGGCCTCGACGCCGTCTTCCATGATCAGCGGCCAGCCCATGGCCTTGATGGCGGTATGCAGCGGTTCTATCTGCAGGCGCAGATCATCCGGCATGGAGGCGCGGTTGGCTTTGTATTCCGGGTAGATGTCATCGCGAAAGGTTTTGCCTTTGGCATCAAACACACAAGCGCTATAATCAGCAGGGTAGTCTTTGTGCAGGCGGCGCAGCATATTGAGTACGCCCTGAATAGCGCCGGTAGGCTCGTTCTGCTTGTTGCGCAGATCGGGCATGGCGTGGAAAGCTCGGTAAAGATAAGAAGAGCCGTCAACCAATAATAATGTCTTCATGCTAGCAATCTTTTCATCCTAATATTATTTTCATCTGGAACCTGGATACCCGTTATGTCGATCGCAAAAAAAATACCCAAGCTGATGGACCCCGACCTGATTGAAAGCAGTCACTCTGCCCATGAGTCATGGCATGCATTCGAGATTATGGCAGAATTCGTCGATGCTACCGAACGACTCAAGCAAATCACACCGGCTGTTTCCATTTTCGGTAGCGCCAGAACATTGCCGGAGCACCCCTATTACCAGTTGACGGAAATCATAGCCCGGCGCTTGTCGGATGCCGGTTTCAGCGTGATCTCAGGCGGTGGCCCCGGCATTATGGAGGCTGCCAACAAGGGGGCATTCCCCGGCACCTCCCCCAGCATAGGCCTGAATATCGAGCTGCCGCACGAGCAGAAAGGCAACCCTTACCAGGATATCAGCCAGAACTTCAAGCACTTCTTCATGCGTAAAGTGATGTTTGTTAAATACGCTTCAGCTTATGTGGTGATGCCTGGCGGCTTTGGCACCATGGATGAACTGATGGAAGCGTTGACGCTGATACAGACCGGTAAAACGCGCAAAATTCCCATCATCCTTGTGTGCTCGGCATTCTGGGGCGGCATGGTGGACTGGTTCCGTAACTCCCTGATTGCCGAGGGCATGGTGTCACCTGAGGATATGGACCTGATCCAGGTGATCGATGAGCCGGATCAAGTGGTGGAAGCCATATTCAAGCATTATGAAAGCCGTGGTTTCGAGATGTCGGCCAAGGAAAAGGAAATGTCGCTGAGCTTGTAGCCCGCTGCTGCAAAATTAATGCCGCGGTTATGTTTTAATCGCGGATTATGGCCTCATTCTGCTAGAATCAATCCATTGAATAAAACCGCTTTTGAGCCCGAGGATAACATGCGCTGCAGTCGTATTTTCTTAGTCCTGTCACTGGTATTGCCTATGTTGGCAATGGCCGCCGAGACGCCGCCTAACCTTGAGCCATTACCCGAGGTTCCGCCACCGCCAGCTGGCGTCGATATGGATGCGCCGGCTGAGCCACAAGTCACCATTACTAAAAAGGGTGCAGATTCGGTGGAAGAGTACCGTATCAATGGCGAGCTTTACATGATGAAAGTCACACCGCCGCATGGTAAGCCCTATTACCTGATGAAAGAGGACCAGGATGGCGGATGGTCACGCATGGAAGGCCCAACCCAGCCGCTGGTCATCCCTAAGTGGGTATTGTTCAGATTCTAATTTTTAGTTTAGCAAAGAGGGCGTAAAGCCCTCTTTGCCTGTCACCTTAAAGTTCTTATGTCCGTATTTACCACTGTTACCCCCGATCAATTGAAACTCTGGCTCAGCGCATACCCGCTTGGGGAGCTGCTGGAGTTGCAAGGCATCGCTTCCGGTATCACCAATACCAATTATTTCGTGACGACAACCAGCGGCCGCTATGTGCTTACTCTGTTTGAGGAACATACTGCGGAAGAGCTGCCTTACTTTCTTGATTTGATGGCCTATCTGGCCGAGCGCGGCGTACCTTGCCCGCGCCCTGTAGAAAACTTGGCCGGTAAACATCTGGGCGCACTGAATGGCAGGCCAGCAGCGCTGGTGAGTTGCCTGCGTGGTCGCGATCTGGAGGCGCCGAGCGCTGCCCATTGCGCAGAGGTCGGGCGGGTATTGGCTGAGATGCACATTGCCGGGCAGGCGTTTCCCAGCCTGATGCAGAATCCGCGTGGCGCGCAATGGCGTAAAGCTACTGCAGCTAAAGTCCGCGAGTTTTTGGGCGCAGAAGATCAGGCTTTGCTGTCGCAAGTGCTGGCACTGGATGTGACTTTGAATCTGGATGACCTGCCCAGGGGCGTGATACATGCCGATTTATTCCGCGACAATGTGCTGTTCGATGGTGATCGCCTGGGTGGCTTGATCGACTTTTACTATGCCTGCAACGATGCACTACTTTACGATATTGCAATTGCGGTGAATGACTGGTGCGTGTCGGAAGAGGGTGTTGTCGACGATGTCCGCATGCAGGCCCTGCTTAGGGCGTATCATGCGGTGCGTCCGCTTACCGATGCCGAGCATGTGGCCTGGCCCGCTGTGTTGCAAGTGGCGGCGCTGCGTTTCTGGGTTTCGCGCCTGCTCGATAAACACTTCCCGCATGCTGGCGAACTGACTCACGCCAAGGATCCGCAGCACTTTCAGAAGGTCTTGCATACACGGGTAGAACAGCAGCATAAAGCGATGAAATTCTAAAGCTGGGTGTAGTCACTCACTAATTTTTAATTCTGTAATTTTAGGTGCGAAAGATAATAATGGATACCTCAATGATTGATGTGCATACCACTAAAGCTGCGGATGGCTGGCTCTGGATCAAGCAGGGGTTTGCCTTGTTCCGGCAGAACCCCATGATGTGGATAGTGCTGTTCATCATTTATTTGCTAATCGGCATGGCGCTATCTTATGTGCCGGTGATTGGGCCTATCGTGCTGAATTTGCTGGCACCGGTGTTCATTGCAGGCTTCATGGCGGGTTGTCGTGCCATCGATAACAAGCAGGATCTGGAGATTAATCATCTGTTCGATGGCTTCAAGCACAATACCGGCCAACTGGTGACGGTTGGCGGCCTTTATCTGACAGGCATCATCGTCATCGTCAGCATCATGTTTGTCAGTGTGGACCACGCGACCCTGCAGGCCATGTTTGCCGGTGAAAAGCTGACCCCTGAGCAAGCAGAGACTATGGTACAGAGCGGTTTCCTGATCTACATGCTGATTGGCTTATCGCTGATGGTGCCACTGATGATGGCCTACTGGTTTGCCCCAGTGCTGGTGGCGTTTCACGATCTGAGTGCAATCGCGGCAATGAAGCTGAGCTTTCAGGCCAGCTTGAAAAACATCCCCGCATTTTTCGTATACTGCCTGGTCGCCATGGTGCTGTTAATACTGGCCGTGATTCCATTCGGCCTGGGCATGCTGGTGATGATTCCCACCATGACCGCTTCGTTGTATACCAGCTATAAAGACATCTTTTTGCGTAGCCCAGTGGCGCTTGCAGATTGAGCGCTAAGGAACCCTCAAAAGCTAAATTTTCAAGCCGCAAAGTGGCTCGAAAATTAGCTTTTTAAGCTTAGACTTTTTCCAGTTTGGCATACTCCAGTGCTAACCACTTCAAGCCATCGCGGCCGAAATTGACTTGCACCCGCATGTCGCTGGCGTTGCCTTCGTAGCTCACCACTACGCCTTGTCCGAATTTACTGTGGGCCACGCTCTGGCCGATTTTCCACGGCATCGCACTTTTCTGGCTACTACTTTGTTGGCTGCTCATCACGGCCGGCATAGCGTTGTAGTCCATGCTGGGTTTGGAAACGCCGCGCGCATTCAAGCGTTTAAGCAGTTCTTCCGGTATCTCATCCAGAAAGCGCGAGGCAATGCCGTAACGCACCTGCCCGTGCAGCATACGGCTTTGTGCATGGCTTAAATACAGCCTCTGCCGAGCACGCGTCACAGCGACATACATCAGGCGGCGTTCTTCTTCCAGGCCATTGGTTTCGTACATGCTGTTTTCATGCGGGCACAAACCCTCTTCCAGGCCGCTGATAAATACCGCCTTGAACTCCAGTCCCTTGGCGGCATGCACTGTCATCAGTTGTAGTGCGTCGCGTCCGGCTTCGGCCTGGTGCTCGCCCGCTTCCAGGCTGGCATGTGTCAGGAACTGGGTCAGCAGCGATTGTGCCACTTCCCCATTTTCATCCACGCTCATGCCTATGCCCTGGTTCATGAATGCAGTGGCGGCAGAAACCAGTTCTTCCAGGTTTTCTATGCGGTCTTCGCCTTCTTTCTCATTCTGATAGAAGGTCTTCAGGCCCGATAGCGAGGTAGCCAACTCGGCGACTTCGGGTAGCGTGATACCAAAAGACTCCTCCTGCATTTGCTTGATGAGCGCGACAAACAGAGCAATCTTCCCCGTGCTTTGCAGTGCTGCCTGCCACAGGCTGCTGTCCTGCTGGCGAGCGACTTCCTGCAACTGCTCCAGGCTGCGCGCACCAATGCCGCGAGTGGGGAAGTTGATGACGCGTAACAAGGCGGTATCGTCCTCAGGGTTCGCCATCAGGCGCATATAGGCCAGCGCATGCTTGATTTCAGCACGCTCGAAAAAGCGTAATCCGCCATAAACACGATAAGGCAGGCCTGCCGAAAACAGTGCATGTTCCAGCACGCGTGATTGCGCGTTGGAGCGATACAGCATGGCAATATCGCTTAAATTCATGCCCTCGCGATGCAGTGATTGAATTTCTTCGACGATGAAATTGGCTTCTTCGGTATCGTTGTAGGCTTCGAATAGCCGTATCGGCTCGCCTTTGCCCGCAGCGGTCCACAGGTTCTTGCCCAGGCGGTTACGGTTGTGGGTAATGATGGCGTTGGCGGCATCCAGAATATTGCTGTGCGAGCGGTAATTCTGCTCCAGCTTGACGATACTCTGGACGTTAAAGTCCTGCTCAAAATCCCGCATATTGCCCACGCGGGCGCCGCGGAATGCGTAAATAGACTGATCGTCATCGCCCACCGCAAATATGCAGTTATCTTTACCCGCCAATAATTTCAGCCACATGTATTGCAGCTTGTTGGTGTCCTGAAACTCGTCCACCAGAATGTATTTGAAGCGGCTCTGATAATGCTGGCGGATATTGGCATCGCGGCTCAAAAGCTCATAGCAGCGTAGCAGCAGCTCGGCAAAATCCACCACGCCTTCGCGCTGGCACTGCTTGTCATATTCCTCAAACACTTCTCGCATGCGCTGCGAGTGGGCATCGTAGGCATCTACGCTATGCGCACGTAAGCCTTCTTCCTTGCAGCTGTTGATATAGCCCATGATCTGCTTGGGCGGAAATTTTTCGTCATCCACATTCATCAGCTTCATCAGGCGCTTGATGGAAGATAGCTGGTCAGCCGTATCCAGAATCTGGAACGTGGCTGGCAGCAAAGCTTCGCGATGATGCGCACGCAACAGCCGATTACATAGGCCGTGAAATGTCCCTGCCCACATGCCGCGCGTGTTGATGGGCAGCATGGAAGTCAGCCGGGTCAGCATCTCTTTGGCAGCTTTATTGGTAAAGGTAACCGCCAGCAATCCAGTTGGAGAAACCTGCCCGGTCTGGATTAGCCAGGCAATCCTGGTCGTAAGAACCCGGGTTTTGCCGCTACCGGCACCGGCCAGTATCAGTGCAGATTGGTGCGGAAGCGTGACTGCTTCAAGTTGTTTATCGTTTAAGCCGGAAAGCAGGGAATCAGAATTGGTATGCGTAGTCATAACATGATTATCGCAGGTCGGACGGGGTTGGAGAACACGCAACCGAAATAAAAGGCCTGAGGTAAAAGCTTGTGGAAAGTGCTGCGGATTAGAAAGATTACAGGGTTAAAACGAATTTTTATTTTAGGCTGGAACTAAAATAAACAAGGCTGTGTCTTATTTACACGACGATTTAGTGATCGTCCCACGCTTCTCCTCCCTGAGCGTGGAGCCTTATCTTATGAGGCTGCTTCGACCCCGATTTTATTCCCCTTTAATCGGGGTTTTTTTTGCCTGTTAATTTTTTATACTGCTTATTCAGGTTGCCTATACAGGACTTTTAGTTCGGGTTCGGAACGAAGTATAAACGTAAATATTAAAAATTGTAAACAATTGTAAATAAGTTGTTATCAATTTGTGATGGCCAATTGTTTCTGCTTGGCCTGGCAATAAAAAAAGCCCCGACTAATCGGGGCTTTTTTATTTAGTGCCAATGAACAATCTGGCTTCAGTTCGAAGGTGAGACTAGGCGAATTTGAAGCTTGCGACGCTGACAGTACAAGCAGTACGGCTAGGAGCAGGCTTCAAATTCAACGACGTATCACCGCTGAAATGAAGTGCAGATTTACATCATGCCGCCCATGCCACCCATACCGCCCATATCACCGCCACCCATTGATGGAGCGTCGTCCTTAGGCAGTTCAGCGATCATGCAGTCTGTAGTCAGCATCAAGCCAGCAACAGAAGCCGCATTTTGCAGAGCAGAACGCGTTACCTTGGTTGGATCCAGCACGCCCATTTCAACCATGTCGCCATAGGTTTCGTTGGCTGCGTTGTAACCGTAGTTGCCCTTACCAGCTGCAACAGCGTTAACCACTACTGATGGCTCACCACCGGCATTGGAAACGATTTGGCGCAATGGCTCTTCAACCGCGCGCAATACGATTTGTACGCCTGCATCCTGGTCGTGGTTTTCACCCTTAACCTTGGCAATCGCAGCACGTGCACGGATCAACGCAACACCGCCGCCGGCAACAATACCTTCTTCAACCGCTGCACGAGTTGCATGCAATGCATCTTCAACGCGGGCTTTCTTTTCTTTCATTTCGATTTCGGTAGTAGCACCAACCTTGATCACTGCAACACCGCCAGCCAGCTTGGCTACACGTTCTTGCAATTTCTCACGATCGTAGTCGCTGGTTGAATCTTCAACTTGCTTCTTGATCTGGTCGATACGTGTCTTGATGTTAGCTTCAACACCAGCACCGTCGATGATGATAGTGTTTTCTTTACCTACTTCGATGCGCTTGGCTTGGCCCAGGTCTTCCAGCTTGATATTTTCAAGTTTCAGGCCCAGTTCTTCAGCAATCACGGTACCGCCGGTCAGGATAGCGATATCTTCCAGCATGGCTTTACGACGGTCGCCGAAACCAGGCGCCTTAACAGCACAAGTCTTCAGGATGCCGCGGATGTTGTTCACAACCAGGGTAGCCAATGCTTCGCCATCGATATCTTCAGCGATGATCAGCAGTGGACGGCCAGCCTTGGCAACTTGCTCGAGGGCAGGTAACAGGTCACGGATGTTGGAAATTTTCTTGTCGTAGAGCAGCACGAAAGGGCTGTCTAACAGAGCGATCTGACGATCAGGATTGTTGATGAAGTAAGGTGACAGGTAGCCACGGTCAAACTGCATACCTTCAACTACGTCCAGCTCATTTTGCAGGCCGGAACCATCTTCAACGGTAATCACGCCTTCTTTACCAACCTTGTCCATTGCATCAGCAATGATCTGGCCGATAGAAGCGTCAGAGTTAGCAGAGATAGAACCAACTTGAGCGATTTCCTTGCTGGTAGTACAGGGCTTGCTCATCGCTTTCAGTTCAACGATTGCAGCTTCAACAGCCTTGTCGATACCGCGCTTCAGGTCCATCGGGTTCATGCCGGCGGCAACAGACTTCATGCCTTCGCGGATGATAGCTTGAGCCAACACAGTAGCAGTAGTAGTACCATCACCAGCGATGTCAGAAGTCTTGGAAGCTACTTCCTTAACCATTTGTGCACCCATGTTTTCAAACTTGTCTTTCAGTTCGATTTCCTTGGCAACAGATACACCATCCTTAGTGATGGTAGGTGCGCCGTATGAACGCTCCAGCACCACGTTACGGCCTTTAGGGCCCAGGGTTACTTTTACAGCGTTGGCAAGAATATTCACGCCATTGGTCATTTTTTGGCGAACTTCATCGCCGAAACGTACGTCTTTAGCAGCCATCTTTAAATCTCCTAAATTGCATAAATTCTAATGAATAGATCGAAAAGGTGTTAAGCGATTACGCTTCTACCACGCCCATCAAGTCTTCTTCGCGCATTACCAATAATTCATCGCCGTCAACTTTTACAGTCTGACCGGCATATTTGCCGAACAACACTTTGTCGCCAACCTTAACGTCAAGCGCAATCAATTTGCCGCTGTCGTCTTTTTTGCCTGGGCCTACGGCAACCACTTCGCCTTGATCAGGTTTTTCTGTAGCAGTATCAGGAATCACAATACCGGATGCAGTGGTACGTACTTCTTCCAGACGCTTAACAATAACGCGGTCGTGCAAAGGACGAATTTTCATGAGGTTCTCTCCAATAGTTAATTCAAACAAAGTTATTTTTACAACGAATTCAAGAGTCGGGAGGGCGCTGTTAGCACTCATTCCCATAGAGTGCTAATAATAGGGGCTAAAGGGCTTTTTTTCAAGAGGCAATGCCGGAAAGTTATGACAAGCTGCGGATTCTTTTGATATTTTTACCGCGATTTAGAAAGACCGCTCAATGGCTGCGCACCGCCAATTTGGCACTATGCCAGCCAGTCAGGTTAATCTGCCATATCAACCTGGACCATGCCATCTTCAATCCGCAGCGGATATTGCTTGAGCTCACAACCTGTCGGGCTCAGGCCTTTGCCAGTGCGGCCATCGAACACCCAGTTGTGAAACTGGCAGGTGACGATGCGGCCATTAAACGTGCTCCACAGCGGCACATCCTGATGCGGGCAGGTGCCCTGAAACGCCTTCAGTTCGCCATCGTCTGGCCACACCAGCATCACCTCGCCGTCGTCGGTGCTGAAGGCGGCCAGCTCGCCTTCCATCAGGTTTTTGTGCTTGCACAGCGTGATATAGCTCATGTGGATATTCCTGAATTACTGCCGCGCCAGCAGCGTGTCATTGACGGAAAGGGCAAACTCGCGCCAGGCGGCAAGCAGGTCTAGCCGAATTGCTTCCTGGTAGTCCGGGGCGGGTTCATGCTCATCGGGGAAATTGGAAATCGCGCAGGAACCGCGGTTGAATTCGAGCGCGGCTTCCACCAGATCCTGGTTGATACCGTTGAACTGCGCCAGCACCGCCGGGGTAAGCGCAGAGCGGCCTTTATCCACGGCAACATCACGCGTGTTGAGCGGCAGGCTATCCAGCTGTTGCAGGGCTTCGCCATACATCTGTTCTACCGTATCCAGCAACGCGCGCTGGGTCAGTTGTTCTTTATATTGTGAGGCCATGCTGCGATTGAGGTGGCTGCGATAACGAGACAACACCTGGCTGCGTTGCGCTGCAACCCAATTGCCGAAGCGGCTCAGGCTGGCGTTGTTATCGGCATTCAGTGATACCAGTACGGCGCTGGTGGATAGCATGCGCCCCAGCCTGCCAGCCGCCTCCAGAGCGCCTTCCAGGTAACCGCCCGCATGGGTGGCAGTTTCTGCGCCGCCCAGTAGCAATTTGCCGTTCCAGTGAGCATCGCGCAGGTGGCGGCTGCCATACACCGGATGCCCGTTCGGTGGGGTCAGGTCCAGCGTGGCACAGGTATAAGGTTCCGCTGCCCAGTCCTGGTAATGCAACTCGCCATCCTGTGCCGCCACGCCGAACAACTGCGCCAGCTGGCTTTCCAGCAGCATGGGCATGCCCAGCGTGTAAGCTGCGCGTTGCTCCGCCGTCATGGCAGCGAATCCACCCAGTGCGGCATGCTCGGCCGTGGCATCGCTGGCGTCGAATACTTCCGCCAGTACTGCTTGCGGATGGTTGACGAAAGCATTGCCGGAATTTCCATCCTGGCGCCAGAAGGTTTTTGCATAACCCATCACGGCTTTGGCCTGGTCGGCCATCCAGGTATGGGTGTTGCGCATCGCCTGCACGACTGCGATATCGAGTTCCGGGGTGAAATCTACCCGCTGGGCCAACAATCTTGGTGGTAGCGCCAGCACCACGCGCCTGGCTGCTATGCTGATTGCAGGCGCATCATCATGCTCCCCATGCCGAAAGTGCAGCACGACATGGTCACCCTTGTCTTCCAGCGCAGTCAGCGCATGGCCAAGATGTATCGCCTCCTGCGGCAGTCGCTGCGCCAATGCCGTGACCAGTGAGCCCATGCCGCCAGCGACGCGATGCGCCCCGCCATGTACGCCGACTTCCAGCTTTTCGGCGGCGCTGTTGGGGTCAGTCATGCGCAGTACCGTGCCGGAATCATGTTGCGGAAAGTGCTCAAGCTGCAGGGATTCAACCAGCTCCAGCATGCGTGGCTGCGCATCCGGCCAGAACCAGGTCGGGCCGAGATCGACCGCCATGCCGGAAACCGCACATGGTTTGGATAAAATGCGCCCGCCCAGCCGCGTGCGCGCCTCGAACAAGGCAAATGAACGTCCGGCCTGATGCAGGCTATCCGCCAGCGACAGGCCGCACAAACCACCACCGACAATCACCGTATCCAGCATGGCAATACTCCTTAGTTGGCAGACGCCAGTTCTTTTAATGTAGCGCGCTCCAGATCCATGCCGCGAAACACCGAGCAGCGCTTGAACGCTTCTATCGTTGGCGGTACGGATTTATGGCTGCAGAATTTGGCGGTGAGCTTGGCCAGCCCTTTGATATCGCGCCCGCTGGCTTGGGGGAAAATCGCGGCGAGTTCGGTGATCAGCGCATCGTCCACCTTCAGGCCGAACTGGTCTGTCATCACGCGCCAGATTTTGGCGCGGGCAGCTGCATCCGGCGGGTAGAACTTGATCATGGCAATGCAGCGCGAAACTATCGCTTCGTCGATGTCGTCCACGCGATTGGTGGTGAGAAACAGCAAGCCGTTGAAGTATTCCAGCACGCGCAAAAACACACCGACCACCGCATTCATGGTCATGTCGTCGTCACGGCGCTTGATATACACGTCGGCCTCGTCGATCAGCATCACCGCACCCCAGCGCTGGGCGCGGGTCAGCACATCCTTGAGCGCGCTTTCCATTGCCGCCACGTTCAGCCCCAGCTGGCCGGAATGCACGCGGTACAAAGGCCGCCGGATAATCTCGGAATACACTTCCGCCGTTAAAGTTTTGCCCACGCCAGCCGGCCCGGCGCACAGCACCGTAGTACCGCCGGATTTACCGGCGACGATGTCATCCATCAGCACGTCCATCTCGGCGGTGAGTATGTCGATCAGGTCGGTCTGCTCGGGCGGCAGTATCAGTTTTTGCTTGAGCGCAGGCTGGTATTGGTAAGGCTGTATGTCATCCACATGCACCCATAAATAGTGGTGCAGGTCGAGGTGGAACATCAAAATATAGCCATGTACCGGCAACTGCGTGAACAAACCTTTGGGGATAGCTGATTGCGATTGCCTGACCTCGTCCTCGGCATCGTACTTGTTGCTCTTGGCGGCTTTGCTCAGGTACTGGCCCAATATGTCGCCCGTGGCATCCATTGTGGTGGCGCGGTTGGCGATAATGCTTTCGTCATTTACCAGCCGGGCTGCCGTGCCATTGGCCGATAGCACCACCACATCCTTGCGCGCCCAGTCCGTGTTGCGATGGCTGGAGGTCGGGTCTTCGGCATAAAAGCCGGTGCCGCTGGCAGAAAACTGCGCGCCGTATTGCGCACGCCAGTCGAAATAGCGCTCCACGGTGGCATCGTAAGTGGCGATCAGCTCCGGTGTTTCCTTGAGGTAGCCCTTGTCGGCAAAAATCTCGCTCACGGTTTTGCCTGCAATGTCGCCCGCCGAAATGCGCAAGGTCACATTGGCCAGCGCCGCTTTGGCATTGGCTTTCAGCTCGATATACACCTTGCCGGTTTCGTCGTTGGATTGCGGCGTGTAATCCAGCCGGGTCACCACATAGGCCAGCGGCTTGCCCGCCGCATTCACATTAAACAGCCAGCCGCGCAGTGCATCCGCCAGCAGGTAACGCGAAATCGCCGGCACTATGGCTTCCAGGTCTTCTACCTTAAAGCGCACGCCCTCATCGTCCAGTGCTCTCTGCAAGGTCAGCAATTGCGCGGCACGCCCATTCATTTCCGGCCCGGCCAGCTGGTATAAACCTACCAGGAAATCCAGCTCGGCCTTGGCCAGTTGGCTCACCGGTATCTCCACCTGGTTGCCAAAGCGCAATTGCTCCCTGAGCGCCGCCAGCGCGGGGAACTCGTCCACTATGGCCTCCACATAAGGCCGTTCTATTTGCAGTTTCATGGCATGCTCCAAAGGTTGAGCGTTGTTGTTACAAATGCGACAAAAAGCTGGTTAAACAGCGGTTAAACATGGGTTGAATATGGTTCCAGCAAGAAAAATGCCTGCGCTTATGGTCTTGGTTATATGACTCAGTCGACTTCGCTGGAAAACACCGATGGCTCCATGCGCCAGGTTTCCACCACACGGCCGCATTCATCGCCCGCCGTATCAAAGCTGCGTTCTTCAAACCGCACCTGCCCATCGCGCGCCATTACCAGCACCGAGCTAGACCGTGTGCCATGCGCCTCGCCCAGCACAAAACAGGCAGATAGCCGCTCTTCTTCGTCTTCATCCACGCCGGTATCGGGCAAGTCGCTGTCATACGTCGTGCGGTCGGCCAGCATGGCAAACCCGGCTGCGGCAATGTCGTCCGGTGTCAGCCCGCCAGCGCTGGCAGCAGGCAAGGCATCGGCCCCGCGTGCGGTGGATGCAGCCAGCCTGGGGTAAGCCGCCAGCAGTATGCTGAAGCCGCCGTTGGTGAGCAGGTAAGCCCCCAGCAGGGCATCCAGTTGTGCGCATTTCGGCCAGCGTTCGTCGAGCAGGCCGTTGGATACGGTATGCACCCCCTGCGTCAGCGCCAGCGGCAGGCGCGTATTGGTGCCGGCGTAATAAGCCTGGCGCGTGGTGCCCACCAGCATGTTGAAAGGCGGGTGGCTGCCGCGGTTACGGCTGAACTGCCGCACATGCACAACCGGCGCCTCTTCCGAGGCCAGGTAATCCACGGTCAGCTGTCCGCGCGAAGGCAGGGCAGGGTCTATGGGCGTGCCGTCGCGGTAGGGTGTCACCGCAGCAAAGCGGCCTTCACGTGTCACTCCCAGCCACGAGCCGCCGCGTGCCTCATCGCGCCCGGCAAAGCAATGCGGCGCCTCGGCCCACCACGCGGTCGGGGCCGTCGGGCGCGCATGCGGGCCGTCATGGTTCATCAGCAACACCAGGGGAAAATCGGGATGTGCGCGCCAGGCGATTGCGATCAGGCTCATGAATTGTCTCGTTTGTCGTGAAATGGGTGATTAACGGCTACTAAGCAATAAGCATGCTCTGGGTAGGTATTGCTAAAGCCGGTAGCCTTCTTCCAGCAGCACCCGCCGCACCACGGGCCGTTGCAGCATGCGCTGGTAATGCGCCTGGCAATTGGGCGGCAGCTCAAGCTTGATCTTGTCGGCCCAGAACTCAACGTAAAACAAAGCCGCATCGGCAATGCTGAAATCACCGGCGATATAGTCTTTACCCGCCAGCACATCATTCATCACCGAAAAGCCCGCAGCGACTATCTCACGACCACGGGCCTGTATGGCCGCATGGTCGGCCTCGTTGGCGCTGTAATTGGCGGTGGTGAATATGCGGGTGTAGCCATGGCCGTGGATAGTGCCGACCACGTAATCCATGGTTTCCAGCACGCGGGTTTCGCCATCAATATCGTCCGGCAACAGCCTGGCTTTTGGGTAGCGCCGCGCCAGCCACCAGGCAATCGCCTGAAACTCGGTAATGGCCGAGCCATCATCGCGAACCAGCGTGGGGATAGTCGCTTTGGGGTTAATCGCCAGGTATTCCGGCTTATGCTGGTCGCCCGCCATCAGGTTGACGAGATACACCTCAAAAGGCAGCTCCAGCTCTTCGAGCAAAATATGGATACCGGTAGAGCATGAACCGGGCGTCATGTGGAATTTCATGGCTAAGCTTTCGTGTCACATTGCCGACAAAATGGGCGGGTGACAACAGGGTAAGCATTAGGCATGCCTGTAACTTTTGGCTACTACCCATTCCTCGATTAATATCGTATTGATTTGATTAGCCTGGCCTGCTAGGGTTTGAAATATTGTATTTATGTTCCCCGTGTTACATGCAAGGGGTTAAGTAATTCCCATAATTATTATGCGTTATTGAAAAGAAGTGATCCGGCTGAGATCTGAGATGCAAACTGGCAGTATTGTTTAATACTTTATAAATTAAATATAAATGACTGAGTTTTGAAATGATCGAACCAAAGCCTCCGCCACTAACAATATCTGAGTATTTATTATATTTAAAATCAAAAGATGTTGATGAACATAAATATTTACATCTTGAGTGGATTTTGAATAATTTAAAACCGATGCTTCAATATTTCAATGAAAGTATAGGCATCCAAAAAGATATCCCAGAATTAAAGATTATATTCCAAGGTCTAATAAGTCCAATAAGTACTACCGGAATGATTTATTTGGATGAAAGTTTTATTGAGTTCTGTTTTAATTTGAAATTCAAACAGCTTGAATTTGTGACACTTGACGAACATTTAATACAAACCTTTAACTATAGTTGGATGCCATATATATTTATCCAATGGGCAGTAGCACACGAGTATATGCATATTGTCAGGCATGATTCAGAGGAAATCAAAGAACATAAAGAGCATGAAAAAATTTCTAAAGCCACTGAGCATGATGCCGATCTGTTTGCTATTACACACATATATAGACACTTCTCAGAACAAGTCAGCGGATTATTCAATCCCAAGCAAATAAAATTCTTAGTTATATATTCAGTGTTTTGGGGATTAAGGGTCTTACCAGAGGATCGCGAAAGTTTGTCTCACCCGCAATTTAAAGAACGACTTGAAAGAATGATTTGGCGTTTAGGAGCCTTGCGGGACTTAGGTCAACCTCCCGATTTCAATCTTGAAAATGAAATCTCACGGGAAGTAACAACTGAACTCTTTAAGGCTTTTGTTAATATGGAAACATCATTCATTTGGAATGAAACTGGGTTTGATTTAGCTAATAGCTGGTTATTTCCACTTGGCTTACAAACTTCGCCGGATGAAATTGACAAGATACTCGTGGATTTAAATCCAATACTGAAGCGAAATCTATATTCATAATGATGATTAGTACTGAATTTGAGATTAATCAATGCAGGAGAACGATATCTTCCCAGTTCCCTCTTTCTGCATCTTGAGCGCACCGTCATTCAATCCGAACGATTAAGACTTGATTCCAGCCCAATATTTAAATGCGCCCGCTACCTTGAGGTAAGCGGGCGTCTTTCAGCCTAGAACTTCAAAAATGCCTTCAAACGGCGCAGCATCTGGCTGATGGCGTTGCCATCCAGCTGGTAGTGCTTTTTCAGTTCTTTCTTTACTTCCCAGTTGGCTTTGAGCCCGGCGGGGAAAGTCACCAGATCACCTTTGCCGAAAGTCACTGGCTTGCCGCCTTCTGGCGTAATCACGCATTCGCCTTCCAGAATGTAGGCGATTTCCTGTTCATGAAAAACCCAGGGAAATACGGAAACTTCTTTTGACCAGGTGGGCCATTTTGTGACGCCTAGTGTTTCCAGACGGGTGGTTGCGGGGTTGTGCTCTACGGTGATATCGCTCATGTTGTGCTTTCATTACTTACCGGTTGTGGCCGGTAGTGTTGGTTGGGTGGTGTTGCAGAGGTGCCTGAATGTATGCGGCTTTGCCAGGGCGTTATGTTACCAGCTATGCCGTATTTGTTGGCAGCTTGATCTCGTTGGCAAGTTAGCTTTGGGCGAAAAGCGGCGAAGTCGGACGATTCCTACATGACTATCAGGTAAAGCCCTATCAGGGATAAGGGCGGCTTTGGTTATATTGAGGGTTACTTATTAATCACACCTCAAGTTGATTACACCTCAAGGAGCTTTCAATGAAAACACCATTTAGCCTGGCACCGATCTCCGGTATGGCACTCGCACTAGGCCTCTTGATTGGCTCTGTTTCTGCCCTGGCGGATGAGCTTTCGGAGAAAGATCGCGATTTTTTGCAAAATGCGGTGCAGATCGGGCATTACGAGCTTGAGGGTAGCAAGCTGGCGATTACAAAATCGACTAACCCGGTAGTGGTGCGTTTTGCACGCAGGACGGTGCAGGATTACAGCAAGCTGAGTATTGAGCTGGATAAGCTGGCCAAAACCAAGGCGCTGGATGTGAGCGGCGAGCTTAACCCCGTACAACAGGAAAACCTGCAAGTGCTGGCAGGCAAGGAGGGCGCGGAGTTTGATGCACAGTATGCTTCTGCCATTGCGGAAGAGGCCCATGCCAACCAAGTAGAGTACTTTACCGATGCGGCTGAAGAGGCTGACGATGTGGAGATCAGGAATTTTGCCAAGAAAAACCAGCCTGCGTTGAAGCAACATCTGTTTGGCGCGCGTATTCTTAACACGCGTATGAACACATTGTTGAGTCCGCAATGAGGGGGCAAGAGGGATGCAATCTCGAATTACCTCCAGAAGCGCCTGCAAAGGTGGATTTGATGAGCGGTGATCCGGCAGTACGCATTGAGGCGCTGGATGCGGGCTATAAAGTCGAGCTCCGGCAGTATGATACGGCTATATTGTATGTGTTCATTACGCCGCAGCTGCTTGTGAGTGAGCCTTTTGCAACGGCGGTAGAGGCTTGGGATGCGGCGTATGCTGATTTGCAGGCCAGCCTTGATCAGGAAAATGCTGACAAGGGGGCTGACCCTGAACAAGACCCCGATTGGGCGTAGGTTGCCAGTTGGGGGAGTTAAATTATTAGCGCTACTGTATTTTTGAGTGTGATTTGAAGTATAAATAATAATGCCCGCCAGACCAGAAAACTCCCCAGCGCAAAAACCAGCGCCAAGCCCTGACAAAATAACTACCCCGACCACGGGCGTAATCCCCATGCCAACCAGCAATATGCTGGCGCTGATGTTGGCCGGGCTTGCCATGCTGGGGCCATTCTCGGTAGATACCTATCTACCGGCTTTCCCCAATATTGAGGCCTCCCTTGGCGCCAGCCTGCTACAAGTGCAGCAGACGCTAACGGCCTACATGTTTTCATTCGCCATCATGATCCTGTGGCACGGTTCGCTCTCTGATGCTTTCGGCAGGCGCAATATCGTGCTGGTTTCGCTGGCGGTATTCGCCATCGCTACCCTGGGTTGCGCAGCCTCGCATAGTGTCGAATACCTGTGGGCGTTCAGGATGCTGCAAGGCTTATCCGCCGGTGCCGGTGTGGTGGTAGGCCGTGCCATCATCCGCGATGTGTATGCAGATGTAGCCGCGGCGCGCTTGCTGTCGCTGGTCACCATGATATTTGCCATTGCCCCGGCGATTGCGCCTATTCTCGGCGGCTGGATAGTCAAGCTCTACGACTGGCGCACTATCTTCCTCACCCTGTTTGCCTATACCTCGCTGTTGCTGTGGTACTGCTATAAAAAACTGCCAGAGACGCTGCCGGTAGCGCAACGCACCCCGTTTAATCCGCAATTTCTGTGGCACAGTTACCGGCAGATATTCCGCTCGCCGGTGTTCCAGATGAAGGCGGGGGCACTCGCTTTTAACTTCGCAGGTTTGTTTTTGTATGTGGCGGCTGCGCCGGTGTTTATTACCCAGCATCTGGGCCTGGGGCCGGACCAGTTTGCCTGGCAGTTTATCCCGGCGGTGGCGGGTATTTTTCTGGGCGCATTTGCCGCCAATCGGCTTGCCGGCAAAATCTCCATCCCCAAGATGATGTGCATAGGCTATTTTCTGCTGATCGGCTCGGGTGTGGCCAATGTGACCTATCACCTGTTTTTCCCGCCGGCGATTCCGTGGTCGGTCATCCCCCTGTTTTTTTACACGCTGGGCATGTCGCTGGTGGCGCCTATCCTCACCTTGCTGGTGATGGATTTGTTTCCCACTATCCGTGGCACTGTGGCTTCGTGCCAGTCGTTTACGCAGACCATGCTGGCCGCCGGTGTCTCAGGGCTGATCGCGCCAATACTGGTGCATTCGGTACTGTGGCTGGCCGCCGGGCAACTGGCGTTTGCGGTGATCGGTTTGGGTTTGTGGCTGGGCGGGCGGCGTTACCACTATGCGCATTTGCCGCCGGAAGAGCCGCTTAATGAAAAGATAAACGCTTGGGAAACTGTCGAATAACAAGAAGACTCAGATTAAGTCTGAGCCTTCTTTAAGCATGAGTTTACTCAACTATCACATGCACATCATCAACATAATATTGCGTCTCGCCAAAGCACGATGACGGAACGCCGATATGCTGCTCGTAGGATAGCGTCACTTTCTTGCCCAGCGATTGGTTGATTTTGGCGGCCACCGCATCGTCGCGCACGCTGAAGTAGAATTTTTCACTCATGGTGCCGGGCATGGAGACAATAGCCAACTCGCCTTCCCAGGTTTTGCACAGCCAGCCCTTGTTGGAGAATTTCTGCACATAGCCTGCGCGTTCACCGGTGGAGTAAGACCAACTCAGCGCCAGCCAGCTGTAAGCGACGAATAGCGCAATGGCGACTATCAGCCCCAGGGCAATAATCAAGACAAAGCCGCGTTGTTGAGTTTGTTTCATAGTGTGTTCCTATATCAAATTTGCAAGGTCAATTTTTCAGCCATTCTAACCCGCCCGCGTGTATTTGGCGTGTGCGGTAAACACTGTTTGCTGCGGCATGGTGGCTAAATCCACTTTCGATATCCGGCATGCCGGACATGGCACAAATAATGCTGCTAAAAAGCAGTTAACTCTCTACACTGTAAAACTACATTGCTCTAGATTTGTTGCATCCTGGCTTGAAATGTTAAAACGGCAATATATAAGGAAGTCAGATGGCTATACGCGTTGCGCTACACCACAAAACCAGCTACCAGTTTGATCGATTAGTCAGTCTCTCCCCGCATGAAGTCAGGCTCAAGCCAGCAGCCCATGCCCGTACGCCCATTTTGTCGTATTCGCTGAGCGTGAACCCGGAAAAGCACTTCATCAACTGGCAGCAAGACCCTTACGGCAACTACATTGCGCGCTTTGTATTCCCCGAAAAGGTGCGTGCGCTCGACTTTACGGTCGATTTAGTGGCGGATATGACGGTGATCAACCCGTTTGATTTCTTTGTGGAAAAGTACGCCGAGACTTATCCGTTCAACTATACGCAGCAGCTGGAGTACGAACTTGGTGCGTATTTAAAGCCGGAACCGGTGGGCAGTCTGCTGCAGGACTGGCTGGCGACAGCAAAAAGCGAGATGAGCCAGCAGGCGTTTTCTACCGGCGACTTCCTGGTGGCGGTCAATCAGCGCCTGCAGCGCGATATCGGCTACTTGGTGCGCATGGAGCCGGGCGTGCAAACGCCGGAAGAAACACTGGGTAACCGCACCGGCTCTTGCCGCGATACCGCCTGGCTGCTGGTGCAGATCATGCGCAACATGGGGCTGGCAGCACGCTTTGTGTCAGGTTATCTGATCCAGCTCACCGCAGATATCAAGGCGCTGGATGGCCCTAGCGGCACTACGGTGGATTTCACCGACTTGCACGCCTGGACTGAAGTGTATATCCCGGGCGCGGGCTGGATAGGGCTGGACCCGACTTCCGGCCTGATGGCGGGCGAGGGGCATATTCCACTGGCCTGTACCGCGGTGCCGTCTTCTGCCGCCCCGGTGACCGGCTTTACCGATGTCGCCGAAGTGACTTTTCAGCATGAAATGACGATTACGCGCATCCATGAAGACCCGCGCGTGACCAAGCCTTATTCGGAAAATGACTGGCTGAAGATAGATAAGCTGGGCAACAAAGTGGATGCCGAGCTGAAGAAACAGGATGTGCGGCTGACGCAGGGCGGCGAGCCGACATTTGTGTCAATAGACGATATGGATGGCCCGGAGTGGAACACGCTGGCGCATGGCGACAAGAAGCGTGAGCTGGCGGGCAACCTGGCGTTGCGGCTGAAAGAGCATTTTGCCAAGGGCGGCATGCTGCATTACGGCCAGGGCAAATGGTACCCCGGCGAGCCGTTGCCGCGCTGGGCGCTCAATATGTATTGGCGCGTGGATGGCACGCCGATCTGGAACGATGCCAGCCTGTTTTCTGATGAACATAAACCAGACAATTACACCGTAGAGCATGCCACCCGGTTTGCCGAACGACTGGCTGCTGAGCTGGATTTCCCCATGGAATGCCTGATCCCGGCCTATGAGGATGTGCTGCAGCAAAGCCAGTTTGAAGAGCGCCTGCCGGAAAATATCGATCCGCTCAAGGCTAACTTGAAAGACAGCGAAGAGCGCCGCCGCCTGGCGCGCCTGCTGGAAACCGGCCTGGCCGAAGTGGTGGGCTACGTGATGCCTATCAAGCCTAAAGAGTCCAAGAGGACGACCTCATGGCTGACCAGTAAGTGGCCGTTGAAACGTGAACATCTCTACCTGTTGCCCGGCGATTCGCCGATGGGCTTGCGCCTGCCGCTGGCATCATTGCCATGGGTATTGCCGGAAGACATGGAGCCGGATTTCGCTACCGACCCTTTTGCTGCGCAGGATGATTTGGCTAGCGGCCACGGCGTGGAAAAAGCGGCTGTCAAAATCAAGCATAAAGGTAAAAAGCCAGAGGCGCACGAAGTCGTGCATACCGCGCTTTGCGTACAAGTACGTGACGGCAGGCTGCATGTGTTCATGCCGCCGGTGGTGATGCTAAAGGATTACCTGGCGCTGGTGACGGCGGTGGAAACGACAGCCGCTGCACTCAACATGAAGCTATGGTTGGAAGGCTACACCCCGCCGCGCGACCCGCGCATCCAGGTGTTGAGCGTGACGCCGGACCCCGGCGTGATTGAGGTCAATATCCATCCATCCGCCAGCTGGAAAGAGCTGGTGAGTAAAGTCACTACGCTGTATGAAGAGGCGCGGCAGGCAAGGCTGGGCACTGAAAAGTTCATGCTGGATGGCCGCCATACCGGCACCGGCGGTGGCAACCATGCCACGCTGGGTGGCGCCACTGCGGCGGATAGCCCCATGCTGCGCCGCCCAGATGTGTTGAAAAGCCTGATTACCTATTGGCAGAACCACCCGGCCTTGTCGTACCTGTTCTCCGGCACCTTTATCGGCCCGACCAGCCAGGCGCCGCGTGTGGACGAGGCGCGTGACGACAACCTGTATGAGCTGGCGATTGCTTTCCAGCAAATGGACAAAGTGCTGCCGGACACCGAAGAGAGCGAACGCCCCTGGCTGGTAGACCGGTTGTTGCGCAACTTGCTGGTGGATTTGACCGGCAACACGCACCGTTCCGAATTTTCCATCGACAAACTGTATTCGCCGGATGGCCCGACTGGCCGTTTGGGGCTGGTGGAGTTTCGCGCTTTTGAAATGCCGCCACATGCGCGCATGAGTTTGCTGCAAATGCTGCTGCTGCGCGCGCTGGTGGCGCGTTTCTGGCGCGAGCCCTATCAGGGTAAGCTTATCCATTGGGGTACGCAGCTGCATGACCGCTGGATGCTGCCGCATTTCGTGGCGCAGGATATGGCCGATGTGGTGGCCGACCTGCGCGCCTCGGGTTACAAGTTTGAAAAGCACTGGTTCGACCCGTTTGTGGAGTTCCGTTTTCCGCGTTACGGCACCGTGGCTTATCACGGTGTAGAGCTGGAGTTGCGTCAGGCCATCGAGCCATGGAATGTATTGGGTGAAGAAGTCAGCACCGGCGGCACAGCGCGTTATGTTGATTCATCGGTGGAGCGCATGCAGTTGCGCGTGCGCGGCCTGACCGATGGGCGGCATATCGTGACCTGCAACGGGCGTGCATTGCCGCTGCAACCCACAGGCAATGCCGGTGAATATGTAGCCGGAGTGCGTTTCCGCGCTTGGAGTCCGTGGTCTGCCCTGCATCCGACCATAGGCGTACATGCGCCGCTGGTGTTTGACCTGGTCGATAAATGGAGCGGCCGCGCCATTGGCGGCTGTACTTATCATGTGTCGCATCCGGGTGGGCGCAACTATGCCAGCTTCCCGGTGAACGCCAATGAGGCCGAGGCTCGCCGTTTTGCGCGTTTCTGGGATCATGGGCATACACCGGGCCCGGTATCGGTGGTGGATGAGCCGCGCAACCCGAGTTTTCCGTTTACCCTGGATTTAAGGTGGCAAGCCGACTAAAGTTTGTTGCATAAAAGTAAACTTTGCATTTATTGCAGTCACCTAATATCCTTGGTATATGTTGAGTTCATTATTAAATCGCTATCCGCACTCGAAAAGCCGTCATGACGAACTGATGGAGCCAAGCGGGGAGCCGCGCCAGCACTGGCGTGCCCTTATGGCAACGTTAGCGCAGGAACCCCCGGCGCAAATGCGCCAGCGCGTGGACGATGTGCGCCGCCAGGTGCGCGAAAACGGCGTCACCTACAATGTCTATGCCGATACCAAGGGCTTGCAACGCCCGTGGGACCTGGATGTACTGCCGTTTATCCTGCCGCATGAAGAGTGGGCGCAGATCGAGGCGGCGGTGATCCAGCGTGCGACCCTGATCAATAGCATCCTCAACGATGTGTATGGCCCGCAAACTATACTTACAGAAGGCCTGCTTCCGCCGTCACTGATCCACGGCCATGCCGGTTTCCTGCGTCCCTGTCATGGCATCCGTAATCCCGACGATATTGCCTTGCATACCTATGCCGTGGATATTGCGCGCTCCCCTAATGGCCGCTGGTGGGTAGTGGCTGACCGCACCCAGGCGCCATCCGGGGCCGGTTATGCGCTGGAAAATCGGCAGGTAATTGCCAGTGCGTTTCCCGAGCTTTTCCGTGACCTGAATATTCATCGCCTGAGCGGTTTCTTTGCTGCCATGCGCGATAGCCTCAACCATTGGGGCCGCCTGTGTGCTGAAAAGCAGACGCAAGCCAACCCGCAGATTCCACCGCTGAGCCATGGTGAGCAACCGCTTACTGTTATCCTCACCCCCGGCCCGTACAACGAGACCTATCACGAACAATCTTACCTGGCGGGCTATCTTGGTTTTCCGCTGGTGCAGGGCAATGACCTGACCGTGCGTAACGGCGTGGTGTGGCTGAAGACGCTCTCCGGCCTGAAACCGGTGCATGTGGTGCTGCGCCGGCTGGATGATGATTTCTGTGACCCGCTTGAGCTCAATGCCGACTCCATACTCGGTGTGGCCGGGCTGACCGATGCCGCACGTCGCGGCAATGTGCTGGTGGCAAATAGCCTGGGTTCCAATCTGCTGCAATCCGGCGCGTTGCTGGGCTTTTTGCCCAGCCTGTGCAAGCGCATGCTGGGTGAGTCGCTACTGATGCCATCTGTGGCCACCTGGTGGTGCGGCGAACCGGCAGCGCTGAAAACCGTGATTGCCAACCTGAGCAAGCTGGTAATCAAGCCGGCGTTTCCGCAGATACATGAAACCCCGATTTTCGGCGAAGATTTAAGTGCCAGCGAGCGCACTGAACTGATTGCCAAGCTGCAGGCCAACCCCCACAACTACGTGGCGCAGGAACTGGTACAGATATCGCAGGCCCCGGTGTGGGATAACAATAGCAGCCATGGTATCAAGGCGCTGGCAGTGGGCTTGCGGGTGTATGCCTGTGCCACGCCGCAGGGCTATGTGGTGATGCCGGGCGGCCTTACCCGTGTAGCCAGCGGACTGGATGGGCGCGTGATTACCATGCAGCGCGGCGGCACCAGCAAGGATACCTGGGTGACGGCACCCACTGCAGTGAGCAAACTGAGCCTGGTGCGCCGGACTACTTCGAGCAAGGACCTTGTGCGCGACAATACGCACCTCTCCAGCCGCATGGTGGAAAACCTGTTCTGGTTCGGGCGCTATACCGTGCGTAACAACCACACCGCGCGCCTGTTGCGCACGGCGATTCATTACCTGCTGGAATTCTCACCCGAGCATCGGGCAGTGGAATGGCCGACCGTTCATGGCTTATGCATCTGGTACGGCCTGATGCCGGCAGATGATGATGAAGATGCTGATGAGTACTCACTCACGCCACCAGCCTTGAGTGACGAGGAGATTGAAGCATTGCTGATTGCGGCAGTGTTCTCTGCCGAGACACCCAGCCTGGCCGGCAATGTGCAGCAACTGTTCCAGCTGGCGTTTAACCTGCGCGAACGTTTATCCAGCGATAACTGGCGCATCATCAACCAGATGTCGCAGAGTTTCAGCGAAGTCAGTAAAAAGCCCAGCCTGACCGAGGCACTGTCACACCTGGATGACACCAATACCTCGCTGGTGACGCTAGCCGGCTTCACACTGGATGGCATGACGCGTGACCAGGGCTGGCGCTTCCTCTCCATCGGGCGGCGCATAGAGCGGCTGCAATTTCTATGCACTTTGCTGTTACGCGCGCTTACCATGCCGCCGCAAAGTAACCTGGATTGGCTGCTGGAGCTGACGGACAGCATCGTTACCTATCGCGCACGCTACAGTGCCCAGCCGGAGTGGCTGCCGGTATTGGATCTGCTGTTGATGGATGAAAACAACCCGAATGCCATGGCATTCCAGCTCAAGGGCCTGATCAAATACCTGTCGCAGATATCTTCCACCTATAACGGCGGTGGCGGTGAGGGGCGTTTTATGGAGCGGCTGGAGGCACTCAAGGCGATGGACCCTGATGAAGTGCTGAGTCACGGCAGCCCGCAACTGATCAAATGGCTGAATGCAACGTATCAGGCAAGTATCAGCATCTCTGACCAGCTGAGCCTGCGCTTTTTCAGTTACTCAGGTATGCAGCAGGAGTTCAAGTACACATGATGGGCATCTCCATACATCCAATTTGCATTGCCATACGGCGTTGCCCGCAAAAAATTACTCCTGACATATCGTGTATATGCGGCGTCATAATTTTTTACTCATGCCTGGTCTGGCTTCGCAGCTTGAATTTCTAGAGACACTCATAACCATGCGTTATCACGTTCTACACCTAACCCAGTACGACTACGAGCGAACCGCGACGCTCTCGCAGCAGTTGCTGCATATGACGCCGCGCGATTTCCAGTACCAGAACTGTCATTTCCACCATATCAGCGTTAACCCCGTGGCCAACGAGCTGGTGAGTAACTTTGACTACTTTGGCAATATCATCCATCACCTGGCCATTTTTACGCCGCATAAGACCTTGGTGGTTGAGTCGGAATCGAATATCGAGTTGTTGCCAAGGCCCGGCTTAAACGTATTACAAAATAGCCAGCCCTGGGATATCGTCAGGCATAGCCTGAGCCAGCAGAACGGCGGGCATGCGGATGCGGTGGCCTACCTGTTTGACTCGCCTAACGTTAATTGCAGCGATGCGCTGGCGACATACGCCGTGGCCAGTTTTGTCTCCGGGCGTCCTTTGCTGGAAGCAGCGCTTGACCTGACCCAGCGTATCTATCGCGATTTTGAGTTTGACCCGGAAGCCACCGATGTTGCGACACCGCTGACACAGGTGCTGGCAGGCCGGCGCGGCGTATGCCAGGATTTTGCACACCTGATGGTAGGCTGCTTGCGCAGCCTCGGTCTGGCTTGTCGCTACGTCAGCGGCTATATCCTGACCACGGCTCCGGCAGGGCGGGAACGGCTCATTGGCGCAGATGCCTCGCATGCCTGGGCCTCCGTGTATTGTCCGACGTATGGCTGGGTGGATTTTGACCCGACCAATAATTGCCTGGTGCATAACGAACACCTCACAGTCGCATGGGGCCGGGATTTCAGTGACGTATCGCCCATGCGCGGCGTAGTGCTGGGCGGCGGCGCACAGACGCTGGAGGTGAGCGTGACGGTGACGCCGGTGTTTGACCAGCTTAAATTATCCGGGTTGGTTGGCTAAACCGGGGCAAGCCTAGCCAGCTCGATAGGCTAGGACCAGTCGGGATTCGGCAATTCAGAAAAGACTTTTTTCAGGCCTTCGCCCCAGCCTTTGCGGATGGCGGTGTAATAGGGGTCGCTCTCGGTGATGCGCTGGCGGTCATTGGCGTGCAGGCTGTCGGTGCGGTAGAGCATGAGGTCGATAGGGGCTGCCACCGAGATATTGCTGCGTATGGTTGAATCAAATGAAATCAGTACGCATTTCACTGCATCCATCATGTCGCTGTTGTATTTCACTACGCGGTCAATAATCGGTTTGCCGTATTTGGTTTCGCCGATCTGGAAATAAGGCGTTTCCGCGCAGGTTTCAATGAAGTTGCCTGCTGCATAAATATTGAACAGCCGTGGTTTTTCGCCACGAATCTGGCCGCCCATCAACATGCTGGCAGTGAAATCAGTGTTGAGGTTTTTCAGGTGCTCGGCATCGCGTTCAAACACCGCACGAATTTCGTCACCGACCAGCTTGGCGGCTTCAAACATGGTGCTGACATTCTGCAGGTGAGTGCCTTCATCGGCTTTGACCAGCTCCCTGAGGCGATTGACCACGGCTTGGGTGATGGCCAGGTTGCCTGCGGTCAGGATGGTGATGACGCGATCACCCTCGACCTCAAAGGTATTCATCTTGGGGAAAATGGCAACTTGGTCTACGCCGGCATTGGTACGGGTATCGGAGGCAAAAACCAGGCCTTCGTCGAGCAGGAGGGCAACGCAATAAGTCATGATGGTCGATCTGGAAGTAACGAGGTTGAAGGCTTTAATCATACCGACCCGCTTGGCAGGCCACAACTAAAGAAACCGCTTAGGCCACGAAATAAACCGCGAATTAACTATTAAAATAGCTTACCTTCATCGTAACCGCATTCATACAAACGAGTCAGCCCATGGAATACCGCCAACTAGCCCATACCGATCTAAACGTTTCCGCCGTCTGCCTGGGCACCATGACCTATGGCGACCAGAACTCACAGGCAGAGGCACATGAGCAGCTGGATTATGCCGTCGCGCAGGGTATCAACTTTATTGATACCGCCGAAATGTACCCGGTGCCGCCCAAGGCCGAAACCTGCACTCGCACCGAGACCATCGTCGGCCACTGGCTAAAGCGCCAGCCGCGCTACAAGATCATCCTCGGCGGCAAGGTATCTGGTCCGCGCCGCAAGATAGACTGGATACGCGGCGGGCCGGTATCGCTTGATCGCGCCAATATCCGCAGTGCGATTGAGGACTCACTCAAGCGACTGCAAACCGATTACATCGACCTGTACCAACTGCATTGGCCTGAGCGCAATGTGCCGATGTTCGGCCAGTATCAATTCGACCCCGCGCAGGAGTTTGAAAACGGTCAGGAGAAAAACTGGGTGCCTATCCGCACGCAGCTGGAGACACTGGCGGAACTGGTTAAAGAAGGAAAAGTGCGTTACGTTGGCGTCTCCAATGAGCATCCCTGGGGCGTGATGGAGTTTTTGCGTATCGCTAAAGAATACAACTTGCCACGCATCGCCAGTATCCAGAATGGTTACAACCTGATTAACAGCACCTTTGAGTACGGCATGGCAGAAATTGCCTACCGCGAGAAAGTTGGCCTATTGGCCTATTCACCGCTGGCATTCGGCCATCTATCAGGCAAGTATGTCGCTGATCCTGCTGCCGCTGGCCGCGTGACCCTGTTCCCCGGCTACGCACAGCGCTACACCAAACCCGGCGTCCAGCCTGCCTGTCAGGCGTATGCAGAGCTGGCACATCAGCACGGCATGAGCCCTGCAGAAATGGCACTTTCGTTTGTGTATAGACGCTGGTTTGTCACCAGCACCATCATAGGCGCCACCAGCATGGCGCAGCTGCGGGAGAACATAGGCGCTTGGCAAAAGCCTTTGTCAGCAGAGTTACTGAAGCAGATAGAAGCCGTGCAGATGCAGTATATGAACCCAGCGCCATGATGCCCTGAGAGGCAATACCCCCGTAAAGGGCATCACCACTCCACTAAGCGCTCAAGCGCCAAGTGGAAGTGCGATATCCATAAGCCTCAGAGGGCAGGCGTGTGGAGAGGCATGGAGCCGTGAAATGCCCTGGGTTTATGGCCTCTTGGCATGAAACTGTACGGGCTGTGGAGGTGACATCTGCAACACAGGTTTGCGGATTTTCCCCATCACGTGCATTTCACAGGGTTTGCAATCGAATTTCAAAGTGAATCTGTCTTTGCCATTTATCAATGTCATCGGCTCTGCGGTCACTGTGCCTTGTACGCCGATGACCCCTTTGGCTTCCTTTGGGCACAAGCCGTGGCTGAAACGCAGGCAGTGCTTGGTGATCATTAGCGGTACTTCACCCAGCTCTTCATTTGCCTCATAAGCTGCGGCTATCATTGTTACGCCGTGTTTTTCGTAAAATGCCCGCGCTTTTTGGTTATACACATTGGCAAGGTAGCTCAAGGTATCTTCCGGGTAGATGGCTGGCGGCATTGCTGCTGCGCGGAGTTCCGGCCGGGTGTAAGCGGTGGCCCGCTCGGCTTCCAGGTTTTCTATTGCTGAGCGGCGCAGTGCATTGATGGTGGAAGCACGGATAAACCATGGCTGCGTAAGTTCAAGGGCTATCTCTTTCGCCATGAAGTCGGTGTTGCCGAGCTTATTCAGGTTTTCACGCAAGTTGGCATATGCCTGCTCGGCGTTATCTGCCATCTGTTTCTCTGCAACGCACTCGGCATTGGCGGTGCAGCCGATATCGTCGGTGACAGCCAGTGCGAAGCCGTCGCGAGTTTCATACAGCACCATGGAAACCGGGACTTTACGTTCGGCGGATTTCTTCTCCAGCAGGCGCATGAACGCCTGGTCACGATTGCGATACGCCATCATGCCGCGGCGTATATCGACAGGCATTTCGTTGGGGTAGAGCCGCTTGCCCTCGACGGTATTCACGCGCAGGCCGACCAGCTCTTTATGTACGTCAAAAAAACATACGCCATCACCATTGTTGAGTTCGATGGTGGTATCTACTTCGAAATAGTCCTTACCCACCTTGGTGACTTTACCTAATTCCTCGCCCGCAAATTTCGGTGTATCAAAGGCACCGATATCGGCCTGGCGACCATTGACGAAGTAGTCGGTGGCGCTACGGTTAAAGGTTTTTTCGGGTTGCGGCGTGAAGCTGTAAGTGCATAACCCGGAGGAAGCGCGTGCGTATTCCGGCTGGTCATGCAGGATTTCATCCAGCAGCTGGCGATAGTGTGCGGTGGCGTTCTTGACGTAAGCGACATCCTTGTAGCGCCCCTCGATCTTGAATGAACTGATGCCCGCTGCGACCAGTGCCCGCATGTTGGCGCTCTGGTCGTTGTCCTTCATGGAGAGCAGGTGCTTGTCATTGGCGAGGATGCGGCCTTTTTGATCTTCCAGCGTATAAGGCAGGCGGCACTCCTGCGAGCACTCGCCGCGGTTGGCGCTACGGCCGGTATGGGCATGGCTGATAAAGCACTGGCCGCTGAAGGCCACGCATAGCGCGCCATGCACAAAGAACTCCAGATTGCAGGTCGTGGCCTGCGCAATTTTGTGGATGGTATTGAGGTCCAGCTCGCGTGCCAACACGATTTGCGAGAAACCCACCTGGTCTAGGAACACCGCTTTTTCCACGGTGCGGATGTCGGTCTGCGTGCTGGCATGCAGCTGGATAGGCGGCAGGTCCGTTTCCAGCAGGCCCATATCCTGCACGATCAGTGCGTCCACGCCCGCCTCATAAAGTTGCTGTACTACCTGACGCGCACCGGCCAGCTCGTTATCGTGAAAAATAGTGTTAAAGGCGACAAATACCTCGGCGTGGTAGCGATGTGCATGACTGACCAGCCGGGCGATATCCGCCACCGAGTTGTCGGCCTTGGCCCGCGCACCAAACGCGGGGCCGCCGATATACACGGCATCCGCCCCATGGTTGATGGCCTCAATGCCGAAATCGGCATTCTTGGCAGGGGACAGCAGTTCCAGGTGGCGACGCGATAAATTCATGACAAAGCTAGCAAAATCAAAGAGGTAAGACTATAGCATTTCTTGCATGCAGCTTCACCCAATACTTACCTGGATTTAATAGTGATGATAAGCACGCCTGCAATCACCAGCCCCGTTCCTGCCAGCTGCAGCAAGGTGATGCCTTCGCCCAGAAAGACAGCGGCCAGGAAAATGGTCGAGACCGGGCCTATCGAGCTGACGAGCGAGGCCTGGTTGCTGCCGATACGGTGGATACCGGCATTGAGCAAGATGGCGGGCAACACGGTCGCTACCACTGCCATGAGCAGGCTCAGCCAGTACACCGGTGCCGGCAGCTGCAAAATGGAGACGGCATGTGTAGAGCTGGCAAAATGCAGGCCGCTGGCCAGGGTTGCCGCCAGCATGGTGTAAGCCGTGAACAGGGAGGATCCGACACGGGGAATCAGGCGCCCGCTTGCTACCAGGTAAGCTGCGTAAACGAACGCGCTGGCCGCCACCAGTGCAGCGCCCAGCATGGTATGGCCCACCGCGGATTTCAGGGTAAACAGGTCATGCCCCACCACCAGGCCAACGCCGGCATAACTGAGTGCCAGCGCCAGCATCTCGCGCTTGCCTATACGTTGCTTGTACAAAAGCGCTGAGAGTATCACCACCATGGTGGGGTACAGAAACAGGATGATGCGTTCCAGCCCGGCAGTAACATAAGCCAGGCCGGCAAAATCCAGCCACATGGGACCATAGCCGCCAACCATGCCGAGGACGGCAATCGCCCAGGCGTCACGCTTGCTAATGCGGGCGTCGCCATTGGTGGCGTGCCCCCACAACAATAACGCGATAAAAAACGGCAAGGCGAATGCCATGCGCAATGCGATCAGTGTCGCTGCATCCACGGGGTAAACGTAAGCCAGTTTGACGATGATGGCCTTGGATGAAACGGTGATGGCTGCTGCCAGCACCATGAGCGAGCCTATCAGCACGTGGCGCCTGGATTCTGGAGTTTGGGGTTGCATGTGTGCCCTTATCAGGGGCTCAACGGGGAAAACACAGGTCAACCGCGGAGAGCCCGCGGTTGCTAAAAATTACGACAGACAGCAACCGCAGCACAGCATGGCACGTAGCCACACTGCTTTACGCATTGTGACTTTCGGCATGATGGCCGCAGAGGCGGCGATGTGGTTGTGGTGTGTCATAGGCCGTGCACTTTACTGGAGGGCGGTGGTTGGGTCAAGCCGGGCTACCGGGCAAGCCTCGCCTGCTCTTCCAGCACGCCTTCTTCCACGCCTGCGGCGGCCGTCAGGGCGGCCACGTTTTCGCGGGTAAAGAAGCCGTTGAAATCCCCATAGCGCTGCACATACTCAATAATGAGCGACGAGTGCTCGGAAGCATTGGAGAATATCTGCTTGAGACCTTCTTCCTTGGAGCCGATTACATCGAGCAGGAAGCCTTTGCCTTGCCCGGTGATGGCATTGACGACGAAGTCGATATTTTCAGTGCCAGCCTGCTCGCCATCCTTTACCGCAATGGCGATGTGGTGCAGGCGTGGCCCGTAGTTACGCACGAAGGTTTCTGTCGGCGAAGGCAGATGCTCCAGGTGATTGACGAAATAAGGCGTGTTGTTGGCAGTAAATACCTTGGCCGGGCTTTTGGACTCAGGAATAGGGTGCACGCTCTTGGTGACATTGGTGGAGGAGTTCTGGTCCCAGATGTTGTAGGCGCCCCAGAAGTAGTAACTGGATAACGACAGGTATTCCAGGATCGCGACTTCTCGGTTCTGGCTGTAGACGCGTGTGGCCAGGTGATCTACCGGTAATAGCAGCCCATCGATACCCAGTTTACTTTGCGCTTCCTTGGCACCCAGATAGGCTTCCTGCACATCGGGACGGATCACGCTCATACCGAGTGCGTAGACGCGCAGCTCGCCTGGCTCACGCTTCAGGTAACCGACAATATTGTGGGTATAGGGCGATGGTTTGCTGATGGCGACATTGCCCGGCAGCTCCAGCTTGCGCACTTCATCCTGCGAGAAGAAGCGGAATTCGCGCTCTTCCTGTAGGCGTACTACATCATGCAGGTTGCTGACGCGCAGGATTTCCCCCATGTAGCGACTGTTGGGCTTTCTTGAGCCTACCGGGTAGATTTCATTCAGGGAGCGGAAGATGCCGCGCAAGTTAGGGTCCTTGACCTCGCGTACGATGAGGTCGGGCGAATTCAAGTCGATACGCAGGATATGCGTCCAGTGCTTTTCACTCTCCAGCGTGACCAGGTAATGATACGAAGTCATCAGGGCCAATTCGGCGATGTACTGGATAGAATGGTCCGGGTCTACCGTGATCATCAGCGCATCGATCTCATGGATCATGGCGGTCAGGCCCAGTTTGTCGCGCTCTTCCAGCAGGCGTACCAGATACTCTTCAAAAAATGGGGAATTTTCTTTGTCGCCGTGGCGGGGGAAGCCGGTTGAATTCATGTCTAAGGCTCTGCTAGGTTGATTACGATTGATGATGGATTATTGTTGCGATTGCTGCATCTGGTTCACTTTAACGCGTACCTTCATGGTTTCCTTGCCGCCACCGACGCGCATGCCGCTCACCGGAGATGCATCGCGGTAGTCCAGCCCCACAGCTAAACGCACATAGTTGCCATTGGCCTGGCAGCAGTTGGAGACATCAAAGGTTTGCCAGCCAGCATTGCCCAGCCAGACATCGACGCAGGCGTGGCTTTCCATGAGGCTGCCGTCATCGGTAAACAGGTAGCCGCTCACGTAGCGGGCGGGAAGGGCGAGCTGGCGGCAACAGGCGATAAAAATATGGGCGTGATCCTGGCAAACGCCTTTGCTCAGTTCAAAGGCTTTGGCGGCGGTGGTTTCAACCTCGGTACTGCCTTTGACATAAGGGACGCGCTCGATAATCTCCTGCATCAGCACCTGCAACATTGCAGTATCGGCAGGCCGGTCCGCGAATTTTGCCGCGAACTCTTGCAAAGGCGAGTCTGCAGCCGTGAGCGGAGTCGTGCGTAAATAGATGGGTAGCGGTAATGCATTATCGACCACAGGCGCAACCAGCCCGGTCTCGACTTCGCCATAAGCGAGGATGCTGATTTCCTCATGTTCACCATCGACCACCAGCGTATGCGTCACATTGCCGAAGGTATCGGCACTTTCCTGCAGGTTGCCATTCACCCTGATTTCCCAGCGACCAACATGCTGGCCGTAGCCTTCCTGCGGGGTGAGCCGCAACTGCTGGATGGTGTAGTTGACTGGCTCACTGTAGGTATAGTGAGTGTGGTGTTCTATCGTTAACAACATATTGGGTAGCCTGTAGTTGCAGCACTAGATTGCTAAGGCAAGGGTAACTAAAAACCAGACAAATCTAAAGGCAAATATTACTAATTACCGTGAGCGTTGAGGAATGTGCGCTGTATCTCCAGGCTCAGATTGTTGTTTGCCACAATAAAGTCTGTGAGGAACTCATGCAAGCCATCCTGGAAAATATCTTCCATCTTGCCGTAGCGCAATCGCGCATGCAGCTCACCGGCCAACCGTTTGCATTCTATATTGCGGCGGCCAGCCAGTTGTTCAAGGATAGGCATGATCTCGGCAAAGCATGCCAGCAGCGAGCGCGGCATGTCCTCGCGTAATACCAGCAGCTCTGCCACACGCCATGGTTCAATGGTGTCGCTGAATACTTTCTGGTAAGCCTGGAACGCCGATACCGAACGCAGTACAGCGCTCCATTCATAGTAGTCGACAGCGCCGCCGACTTCCTCTTCTTCCGGTAGTAACAGGTGATATTTCACATCCAGCAAACGTGCCGTGTTGTCGGCACGTTCCATGAAGGTACCCAGCCGCACAAAGCGGAAGGCGTCATCCCTGAGCATGGTGCCGAAGCTTACGCCGCGAAACAAATGTGAGCGCGATTTTACCCAGTCACAGAACCCGTGCAAGTCGCCAGTGGCAAGGTCCGTTCCCAGAAACTGGCTGAATTCCAGCCATAGCGCATTGATGTTTTCCCAGGTTTCTGAGGTCATGGCGACACGCACGGCTCTTGCATTCTCACGTGCATTGCGCAGGCAGTTATAGATGCTGGAGGGGTTTTTTTCATCCATGGACAGGTAACGAATCACGTTACTTGCCGTGTATTCCTCATACTCTGCCTCGTAGGATTCGATATTGCCGGAAATTTCCAGTGCCGGGGTCCATAGCGCGGCCTCACTTTCGGCGGCATTGGGTACCAGCGACATGTGGTGGGTGACATCCAGCACGCGGGCCATATTTTCTGCCCGCTCAATATATCGGGCCATCCAGTACAAATGATCAGCGGTGCGACTTAACAAGAACAACTCCCCATATCAATCCGCTTAAATTAGTTAGCGTACATTTGCTTGCTGTTACGGTTTACCTTTGTTGACTATCTTTCCAGCACCCAAGTATCTTTAGTGCCGCCGCCCTGTGAGGAATTGACGACTAGTGAGCCTTCGCGCATGGCAACCCGGCATAATGCTCCCGGTACCAGCGTGACAGTTTTGCCGGAAAGCACAAACGGGCGTAAATCCACATGACGCGGAGCAATTCCTTGTTCCACCAGGGTGGGGCAGGTGGAGAGCGCCAGCGTTGGTTGCGCAATGTAGTTTGCCGGGCTGGACAATATGCGCAGGCGGAACTCTGCAATTTCCTGCTTGGTGGCAGCCGGACCAACCAGCATGCCATAGCCGCCAGAACCCTGTACCTCTTTCACTACCAGTTCGGACAGGTGCTCCAGCACATACTTTAAATCATCAGCCTTGCTGAGTTCGTAGGTAGGGACGTTGGAGAGGATAGGCTCCTCGCCCAGATAGAAGCGGATCATGTCCGGCACTTTGATATAGGTAGCCTTGTCATCCGCCACGCCGGTGCCCACTGCATTAGCCAGCGTTACCCCGCCGTTGCGGTACACCGAAAGCAGACCGGGAACTCCGAGCATGGAGTCCGCCTTGAACACCAGGGGGTCGATATAATCGTCGTCTATGCGGCGGTAGATCACGTCTACCCGTTTCGGGCCTTCGGTGGTGCGCATATAAACAGCATTGTTGCGAACAAATAGATCCTGGCCTTCAACCAGCTCCACGCCCATTTGCTGAGCGATGAAGGCGTGCTCGAAGTAGGCGCTGTTATATGCGCCGGGCGTCAATACCACGACGGTAGGTTCTTGTATGCCTTCCTGTGCGACGGCACGCAGGTTGTTCAGCAGCACTTGCGGGTAATGCTCGACCGGGGCAATCGGGTAGCGGCGGAACAGTTCTGGAAACAGCCGCATCATCATCTTGCGGTCTTCCAGCATGTATGACACGCCGGAAGGCGTGCGCAGGTTGTCTTCCAATACGTAAAACTGATCTTCGCCGGTCCGCACGATATCGATACCTGCGATGTGGGCATAGATGCCACCAGGCACGTCAACCCCGAACATTTCGGGGCGGTATTGGTTGTTGGTGAGCACTTGCGCAGAAACGATGCCGGCGTGGATGATTTCCTGCTTATGGTAGATGTCGTGCAGGAACATGTTGAGGGCGCGCGTGCGCTGGATGGCGCCATCTGACAGCCGCTTCCACTCATTTGCGCCCAGTAGGCGGGGGATCACGTCAAATGGGATCAGGCGTTCGGCGCCTGCGGTTTCACCATATACGTTGAACGTAATGCCTACGCGTCGAAATAGCAGCTCGGCTTCCTGACGTTTGCTTTCCAGCTGTTTTTGCGGAACATCGCGCAGCCAGTCAGCGTAGGCGGCATAAATGTCGCGTACCTCGCCAGCTTCCAGTTGCATTTCATCGAACGGGGTTTTGATAGCAGTATCCATGGTGATGGCATACGCAAAGCGCATGCCAGATATTTAAAAACCAATATAACCATAGGGTTATATTGTCGGAGTTGCTTTTAAAACCAAAAGTGCACTGTATTGGAGCGTGCCCACAAAAGGTGCGCCCTGAGACAGGGCTTGCGTTCTGAAGCTTTACATCATGTTGTTACTTAGTCCCGGCCTGAGCGCCAGATGGAAATCATCAGCAACAGGCCGATAAAAAATGCGAGCGAAAAACCGATAAAGCCAAAAGCAGGTAAGCCGAACAGCGTAGGGCCGCCGTTGACTGTCATGACGATAGATGAGCCAATAATCAGCGCGGCGGTGATCATGGCGATAGTCAGGCGGTTGGTGCTATGGTCCAGCTGGTGCCCGAAATGATCAAGTCGCTTTAAATCCAGATTGATCTTAAGGCGCCCACGTGCCGCCTCGCGCAATACCTGGGATACGTCACTCGGCAATCCTGAGAGCGCCTTGGCCAAGTGGCCCAAGCCGCTACGGCTGCGCTTGAATACCGCACCTGGCATGTAGCGGTCCATGATCACTTTTTTAACGAAGGGCGTTAAATGGCTGACAATGAGGAAATCCGGATCCAGTTGCCTGCCCAGGCCCTCCAGCGTGATTAATGCCTTGAACAGCATGGTCAGGTCGGGAGGTACCACTAAATGGTTTTCGCGCATGATGCTGGTGAGGTCATTTAACAATGCGCTAAAACGGACTTGCTTGAGAGAGGCGTTGTCGTAATTACAAATGAATTCGTCCAGGTCTGCGCTCAGTTTTTCTTCACTGATGGTGGTGTCGCCAGCCCAGGCAATGAGGATGTCGCGCAGCATATCAATATCGCGCGATACCAGTGCCGCCAGCAAATCGGCAATTTCGTCGCGGCGGCTGAGCGTGATACGCCCAACCATGCCGCAATCGATAATTGCCAGCCGGTTTCCCGGCAGGTAGAACAGGTTGCCGGGATGTGGGTCGGCATGGAAAAAGCCATCGATCAATACCATTTTCAGAATGGCATTGGCGCCGCGTTCAGCCAATAGCTTCAGGTTTAAGCCTGCCGCTTGTGCTTCTGCCAGGGCGTGGCCAGGGATGCCATCGACGTGCTCCATCACCAGTACACCTTCGCTGGAGTAGTCCCAATAAATTTTGGCAAACTTTATATTTTCATCGTCTGCAAAGTTTTTGGCAAAGCGTTCTGTATTGCGGCCTTCCAGTGCAAGATCCAGTTCGCGTTTGAGCGATTTTGAGAACTGGCCAATGATCTTGCCGGGTTGAAAGCGCTTTACCTGCTCGATCTCGGCTTCAACCAGGCGTCCCAGGTGCGATAATAACCTGAGGTCAGCATCTATTCTCTCTTGTACGTTAGGGCGGCGAATTTTCACTACCACGGGGGTGCCATCCGGCAACTTGGCCAAGTGCACTTGTGCGATAGAGGCACCGGCAATAGGCGTAGTCTCGAAATCTTTGAAAACTTCAAAAGGGGATTTACCCAGGGCTTTTTCCAGATCCGGCAGCAACTCCTCAAACGGTACAGGGGGCACCTGATCCTGCAGTTTGGAGAATTCAGTTATCCAGTTGGGGGGGAAGATGTCGGGGCGGGTGGCAAGCACTTGCCCCAGTTTGACAAAGGTCGGCCCAAGATCCTGTATGGCCAAGCGCGCCCTGACTTCCGAAGGCAGCTTCATGATCTCGCGTGAAGCCTCCGAGTTGATGGCATTGCCGGCCCAGCCTATGAGGCTGCGTTTGCCCAATCGTTTGGCGACATCACCCCAGCCGTAGTGCATGAGTATGCCGGCGATGGCACGTATACGGCTGAAATCACGAAAAACTGAGATGGTCTGACGAATCATAGGCGGCGGTTCTTGTGGCTTTTATAGTGCAATTAGGATGCTTAATCAGGGTTTAAATTCATTCTACACTAAACGTTAGAAAACCAATTCTGATAGTCTAGAAATTTAACCTAAAAAACTCAATGGGTTGCAAAGCACGGCAATCCCTTTTAGAATCGGCCACATGCGATATTTTCAACAGTTGTTTATTGTGGGTGTAGCGCTACTTGCTGCGCATCACGCATACGCAGAGCCCGTGATGATGGGAGTTGCCAATGCTCAGTCATCAGTACCTGCCCAGCAAGAGCAGGATAGCTCCTGGTCAAATGCAGCTGAAGAGGTGCTGATCAATGCGCTTAGCCTGACAGGTGTCAGGTATAAGTATGGTGGTAACTCTCCTGAAACCGGCTTTGATTGTAGTGGGTTTGTGCGCTATGTATTCCGCCAGGCAACAGACCTGACCCTGCCACATGGCGCACGCGCTATCAGCCAGCTGGGGCAGTCTGTGGCCGTAAGCGATTTGCGCCCTGGCGACCTGGTGTTCTTCAACACCCTGAAGTCTGCTTTTTCACATGTAGGCATCTATCTGGGTAATAACCGTTTTATCCACGCCCCCAGCTCCGGTGGCGGCATCAGTGTCGTTAATATCAATGATCGCTATTGGGCAGACCGCTTCAATGGCGCGCGCCGGATGGAAAAAACAGCCGATATCTCGGAAAAGGTTAATTAGCTGCTTGTTTGAATAGTCGAGCGGCACAATACCAATAGCGACTGGAGCCATGCTAGTCGCTTTTTTGTTGAGCTAAAACCTTGTCAGATGCTGCTTAAAAGTGTCGAGTCTGTATGTTGTTGCGAGCAAATAAAGCCCCTTGTACGCAGTCTACCCCCATGCGTTTTGCCCATTCAAACTGTTCGCAGCTATCCACGCCACTCATGACGATATTCACGCCGATGCGGCGCGCTGCGCTGACCAGCCAATCCACCATGGCTTGGGCCGCCTTGTGATTGAGCTGCTGTAAAGCGGCGCCATTGAACTTGATCAGGCGGGCATCCATGAATGCGCTTAATGAAAACATGCCCCAGCGCACGCCTATGTCCTCCAGCGCGATTGAGGTGCCGCTTTGCTGAAGCATCTCTATCACTCGTTGTGCGCGATAGGCATCGGTGAGGTTATGGTTCTCCACGATGTTAATAATCAACTCACGCTCCGACCAGGCATGTTCCTTGAACAGCGATAGAAATGGGTTGTTGCTGCTTTCGCCGCCCTCAAAGAAGCTATCTATGTCGAGGTCCAGCATCAGCAAGCCATTGCCAGGTGCATGGGTGATTTGCAGTTTCTTCATTTCCAGTTCTGTATGAAAAAGCAGCAAGGGATTTTTGTGCAGGCAGGCGAACATTTTGCCGGCGCTGATGGCCTCTTGCCTGTTGTTCCAGAAACAGGCTGAAGCCTGGTGGCCGACTATCTCGCCGGCCTGTACCTCAACGATAGGGTGATACTCAACGCCAAAGCGCCGCGACATAATGACATCCAGTACATCTTCCGCCTGCAGCTCCTGCTCTTCAGAATATTGCGCCTGGAGTAAAGATAGCGTTTCCAGCTGGTTAAATGCATTCATTTGCGAGTACCTCAATAAATAACAATTTCATTGTAAATGAGAATTATTATTATTTAAAGGTGTTTGAGTGTGCTTGATGTTGATAGGCTGATTTTTCCGGATATGCCTTAAGGTTTGTTGTCAGGGGGAGCTGGCCTGTCGCTGTGCCCTAGCGGCCTTTCCGGGTCTATGTTGTCGCGGATAAGCTGCTTCAACTCCTTGGATTCGGGGAAGCGTCCTGCCTGTTTGCGTGAAAACAAGACCTGTCCATTAAGCCTGACCTCGAAAATACCTCCGCCGCCAGGCACCAGGCTGAGACTTGCGATATCTGATTCAAAGGTAGTCAGTAATTCTTGCGCCATCCATGCTGCGCGAAGCAGCCAGCGGCATTGTGTGCAATACTCAATCTCAATATGATGTTGCCTAGTATCGTCCTGGCTCATGACTTTCCTTTAAAATCCGCTAGAATTGCTTATGATAATATTGATCGGCTTTGCAAGCGCCTGCCAAATAGCGGAAAATGAACTATTGTTTAACCCTCTGTCTTAATAGTGCACACTATTTAAATAATGTAACAAGATCTACTTCAAATTAAGTATCCCTCAATGAAACGGAATCACATGCGCTCAAAATTTGAAAAAATTGGCTTAATCACTATCAGTGCCATTATGGGGGTCATGCTTAGCCTGACATACTCGGCCATCGCAGAGAAGGATACAAAACAGCAACTGCCGCTGGATGAACTGCGCAGCTTTGCCGAGGTGTTCGGTAAAGTGAAGAGCGACTATGTGGAACCTGTAGAAGATAAGAAATTGATCAATGAGGCGATCAACGGCATGTTATCCGGTCTTGATCCGCACTCATCTTACCTTGATGTGGACGCATTCAAGGATCTGCAAGCCGGAACGCAGGGTGAGTTTGGCGGCTTGGGGATTGAAGTCGGCATGGAAGATGGTTTCGTGAAAGTGGTATCGCCTATTGAGGATACCCCGGCCTATAAGGCTGGCCTGAAAAGTGGCGACTTGATCATGAAGCTGGATGAAACACCGGTGAAGGGCATGACCCTGAACGATGCGGTCAAGCGCATGCGCGGCAAACCGGATACGCCCATTACCCTCACGGTATTCCGCAAAGGTGAGAATAAGCCACTGATTTTCACATTGGTGCGCGCGATTATCAAAACGCAAAGTGTCAAATTCAAGCTAAGCGAGCCTGGCTATGCTTATGTGCGTATCACCCAGTTCCAGGAGCATACAGGTGAAGACCTGGCTAAAGCCCTGAAAAGCATGCGCGAACAAAACAAAGAGCCGTTCAAGGGCCTGATACTTGATTTGCGTAACAACCCGGGTGGCTTGCTCAATGCGGCTGTGGGCGTGACCGCAGCGTTTATTCCTAAAGGTGAGCTGGTGGTTTATACCGAGGGCCGTACTGCCGACGCCAAAATGCGCCTGACAGCCAGCCCCGAAAACTATGTGAAAGGCGGCGCCAGTGCCGACTACCTGCGCAATATGCCGGAAGAGCTGAAAACAGTACCGATGGCAGTCATCGTCAATGGCGGTTCAGCTTCTGCTTCAGAAATCGTGGCCGGGGCATTGCAGGATCATAAACGCGGCGTGATCATGGGCACACAAAGTTTCGGTAAAGGTTCTGTGCAGACCATATTGCCTATGAACAACGGAACTGCAATCAAGCTGACCACAGCGCGCTACTTTACACCTAAAGGCCGTTCTATCCAGGCCAAGGGCATCGTACCGGATATCATCGTGGAAGACGGCACCATCAGCACTGCAGACAATGGCGGTAACATCCGGGAGGCCGACCTGACGCATCACCTGACCAATCCCAAGGATGGCGAAGCGCCGGAAGTTATCATGCCGCCAGCAAAATCGCCGGCTATTGTCGAGCCAAAAGCCAAGCCAGGTGACAAGCCTAGCGAACCTGCAGCACCACTCGAGCCAGGCAGCAAGAACGATTACCAGTTTAATCAGGCGCTGAATCTGCTCAAGGGATTGCAAATTCTGAAACGCAATTAAAATATAACAAGCTGACCACAACGCCCGGGCATGGACTGGGCGTTGTTGTTTGTATAAACCAACAATGTAGTATCTGGAGGCAAGAAATGCTAGATCGCCTGATCTCAGAATTCGACAAGGGCTTGAGAACGGTACTTGCCGAACAGCACAGTGGACGTCCACATCCTGACAAGGGGCATCTGGAAGTGCCCCTGGCGGAGAAAGAAAAGCGCCATGCGGCGGCACTGATGCGCGTTAATCACTGCGGCGAGGTATGTGCACAGGCCCTCTATAACGGACAGTCGCTTACTTCACGCAACCCGGAAGTAGTAGCTGCACTGCGTCAGGCCTCTAAGGAAGAGACTGAGCATCTGGCCTGGTGTGAAAAGCGCATTACCGAATTGGGCGGCCACAAAAGCCTGCTTAACCCAATCTGGTATACCGGCTCTTTTGCGCTTGGTGCGCTGGCGGGAGCATTGGGTGACAAATGGAACCTGGGGTTCCTGGCGGAGACTGAAAATCAGGTTGCCAAGCACCTGCAACAGCATTTATCGGTGTTGCCTGCCGAGGATGCCAAAAGCCGCGCTATTCTGCAGCAGATGCATACCGATGAAACACAGCATGCCCAAAACGCAGTAGACCATGGCGCTGCCGAGCTGCCGGGCCCAATCAAGGCTGGCATGCAGCTAGTATCTCAAATCATGACCAAGAGTGCTTATTACCTATGACAACCTTTGCCGAAAACCTTGCTACTTTTGATGATATTGATCATTTGCAGGCGATTGAACTATATAGCCACCATGGTGAAATTGCAGCCATTATTGAAAACAAATCCGGCAGCCAGGGTTCGCTTAAGCTCTATCACCACCTGTGGGAAAAGTATGGGGATATCACGGTGGATGCGGCCAAAGAGGGACTTGAGTTGTATGCAGAGCACACCGAGGATGCCAGGCAGCATCCTGGCAAACATCCGAATATAGATCGCCTGTTCGAAGTGATTGCACTGGGGTTGCCACTGAAAGTGGAGACTATCCCGGTGGGTGATGCCTGACAGGCTAGCTAGAGCATATTCGAGATAGGCGGATGGTAAATCAGCTGTACCATCGTCCCTGCAGGGTCAACGCAATAAAAACTGCGCGCACCATCGCGATGGGTTTTCGGGGCTTGCAGTATCTTCACGCCATGCTGTACGAAATGCGCATGCCAGTCATCGACTTCCTGCGGTGATTTGATGATAAAGCCGATATGGTCCAGACGTTGCAGGCCTGTCGGCTTTTCTGTTTCGGATACTCGATGCAAGGCCAGATTGTCGGCGCCGGAGGTCAGGTAGTAGTTATCCGGGTCGGGCTGCCACTCCAGCTGCATGCCCAAGACTTTGATATAGAACTCCAGGCAGGCCTCGATATCCTGCACGAAAAGCGCCACATGGCGCATGCCCATCATGCCGGTTGGGCGTGACGGGCTTTCAGCCATCACAATGCAGATTCGACGATTTCAAAATCATGTGAAATCTCAGCCGCTTTGCCCAGCATGATGGAGGCGGAGCAATACTTTTCGGCAGATAACTTCACTGCACGTTCCACTTGCGTGGGATTCAGGCCTTTGCCGGTGACCACAAAATGCACATGTATCTTGGTGAATACCTTGGGCACTTCATTGGCGCGTTCAGCATCAATCTCAGCCACGCAATCGGTAATCGGCTGGCGTGCTTTCTTGAGGATAGTCACCACATCGAACGAAGTACAAGCGCCCATACCGATCAGCAGCATTTCCATGGGGCGCATGCCCAAGTTACGCCCGCCCGCATCAGGGGCGCCATCCAGAACAACGGCATGGCCAGTCTCGGATTCGCCCATAAAGCAGACATTTTCAACCCATTTGATACGTGCTTTCATTACTTGATGCCTAGCAACTCAACATCAAACACCAGAGTCGCATTGGGTGGAATCACGCCACCGGCTCCACGGGCGCCATAACCGTATTCTGGTGGAATAAGCAGGGTGCGTTTGCCGCCGATTTTCATGCCGGCAAAACCTTCATCCCAACCACGGATGACTTGTCCACCGCCCAGGAAAAAGACGAATGGCTCATGGCGATCTACCGAGCTATCAAACTTGGTGCCTTTGCCATCCGCTTTGCTTGGGTCATAGATCCAGCCGGTGTAATGCACGGTTACATTGAAACCAGGTTCGGCTTCACGGCCAGTGCCTTCGACGGTGTCGGTTTTAACTAATTCGGTAATGTTGGCGCTCATAGCGGTTTTTTCCTGTTTTGGGGATTGAGAGTCTTTACTGTTTGAATCTTGGCTACAGCCGCTGGTGGCAAACATGGCCAACAGCAAGGCGCTTGCGAAAAGTGATGCGTGTTTCATTTAAAGCTCCACAGTAGCGATAAAGGGTGATAAACAATTACGATAACTGCACAGCCCAATATGATACCCGAAAAAATATTCGGTTCCCTGGGTTTCAGGCGATGGCTTTCAGAGTAGTGGGTATCAGGGTTGCAAGTACACCCAGTTCAGCAGCGCATCCTGGGCCGTTCGTGTTGCGCCTGCCATTGGGCCGTTAGCCATGAATACCACAGACCAGCGCCTGCCTTGTTGGTCCAGCACATAACCTGCAATCGAGCGAGCACCTTCCAGCGAGCCGGTTTTAAGGTGCGCGCGGCCTTGCAAGGGGCTATCCTTCAAGCGCCGCATGGCGGTACCATCCACCGCCAGTATCGGTAGCGACGACATGAACTCTGGCATCACCGGGCCGGCATAGGCGCTGATTAATAAATCATTCAGGTGTTGTGCGCTGATGCGCTCTATGCGTGACAGGCCGGAGCCGTTTTCCAGGATGAGCTCCGGGAAGCGCAAGTCTTTACTGCCCAGCCAACTGTTGATCGCGCTAATGCCATCGACTTCTGTAGCCGGCAGGTGGCCGGTTTCAGCCGCGATGGTCAGCAACAGTTGGCGTGCCATGAAATTATTGCTGTATTTGTTGATGCGCCTGACGATGTCAGCCAATGGCAGCGACTCTTGTTGCAGCAACTTGGTGGCACTAGTCGGGATTGCTTGCTGGCGCATGCCGCCATGGATAGTGCCGCCCAATTGCAGCCAGACTTTACGGAACAGGCTGAAGGTGTAGTCGTTGTTATTCAATACGCTTAAATCCAAGAATTTCTCACCGCATGCGGTAGAGAATTCACCAGTGAAAACTACCGTCACCGGGCTGGTATCAGGCCTCGCCGTTGCTGGTTTAACGTCATAACCTATTTTGCTTTTCCAGTCGCCGCATTCTGTTTGCGTAGTTTTTAGCTGGTTGCTGATACTGATTTCGGGTAAATCCGGCTCCGGTCGGATGCTGACCTGCGGATAACCAGATTTTCCATTTTCCACAAACAGGCGAAAGCTAGTTGATTTTAGATTGACCGCCAATGCGGATGGCGTGGCGTTGTAGGCGCGGTAGGGTTCATGGTCGAAGCTGCCGGCATCATTGAAGGTGGGTGCGAAATAGCTGCTATCCAGCACCAGATTGCCGCGGATTTCCTTGATGCCTGCCTGGCGCAGGTTGTTCAGCAGGCGCCACAGGTCTTCCGCCATCAGGCTGGGGTCGCCATAACCCTTGATAATCAGGTTGCCTGCGAGCACGCCATTGTTCAATGGGCCATCGGTATAAACCTCGGTACGCCAGCGATAGGCCGGACCAAGTATCTCCAGCCCGGCCAATGTCGTCAGCATCTTCATGCTGGATGCCGGATTTAACGGCTTGTCGGCCTGGTGGCTGATGAGCGGCTGGGTGCTGTCTACCCGCTGTACCACCACGGCAATGCTTTCCGGTGACACGCCTTCTTTTTGCAGGGCAATTGCCACGCTATCTGGCAGTGCGGCATGTGCTCCAGCAGCTAATAGGCATGCGGCTGCCAGGGCATGCCGTAATTGTCTTTTTATTAATTGTCTGGGTATGAAGTGGCGAGTCATCGGTGCTGGTTTGCCAAGCTTAAGTGATATCCAGCTCGATGAGGATTTGCCGCGTCTGTTCCACTAGCCAGTCCATTTCCGATTCGTCGATTACATAGGGCGGCATGAAATACACCGTATTGCCAATAGGCCTGACTATCAGCCCGCGCTGCAGGGCGGCCAGGTAAAAGGTTTTCTGGAATTGCGGGTTAGTGCTGACGACGTCAAATGCTGAAATCATGCCCAGTTGACGCAAGTGCAGGATAGGCAGGTCAGCCAGGGCCTGCAGCTTGTTGTTCATATAGGCCGCTTTGTGCCGGTTGGCGGCCAGAACGTCGTCCTGCTCAAATATCGCCAGCGTGGCCAGTGCCGCGCTGCAGGCCAGCGCGTTGCCGGTGTAGCTGTGCGAATGCAAAAACCCGCGTGCTACGCTGTCATCGTAAAACGCTTGGTAAATATGGTCTGTGGTCAATACCACCGAAAGTGGCAGGTAACCGCCGGTAATCCCTTTCGACAGGCAGATAAAATCCGGCCGTATCCCGGCTTGCTCGGTGGCGAACATAGTGCCGGTACGGCCGAAGCCTACGGCGATTTCGTCGGCAATCAGGTGTACATGGTACTGGTTGCAAATCTGGCGTGCGCGTTGCAGATACGCAGGATGGTACATGCCCATACCGGCCGCGCATTGCACCAGCGGTTCAATGATGAACGCGGCAATCGTTTCATGATGTGTGGCGACGTAAGTTTCCAGTGCATCCGCACAGCGCAGGGCAAAGGCTTCCGCTGTTTCACCCACCTCGGCCAGACGCCAGTCCGGCGATGGCATCTGCGCACTTTGCCGCAATAGAGGGGCGTAAGTGTCCTTGAATATGGCAACGTCGGTGACTGATAGCGCACCCAGCGTTTCGCCGTGGTAGCTGTTTTGCAAGCTGATGAATTGGGTTTTTTGCGTAAAGCCGCTGTTGCGCCAGTAATGAAAGCTCATCTTCAGCGCAATCTCGGTGGCGGAGGCGCCGTCAGACGCGTAGAACGCATGCCCCAAGCCTGTGAGCTGCGCCAGCTTTTCCGAGAGTTGCACTACAGGCTCATGGGTAAAGCCGGCTAAAATCACGTGCTCCAGCTGATCCAGCTGTAGTTTGATGGCATCCTTGATACGCGGGTTGTTGTGACCAAACAGGTTTACCCACCACGAGCTTACGGCATCCAGGTAGCGCTTGCCATCCATGTCATATAGCCACACTCCATCGCCGCGTTGTATGGGCACCATGGGCATAGTCTCATGGCTTTTCATCTGGGTGCATGGGTGCCAGACAGCCTGCAAGCTGCGTTGCAATAACGTTTCGTTATTCATAGTATTGGGCATGCAATTGGTGAATGCAGACTGGATTAGTGAAGTACAGGCCGTGTGCTGGATTCGGCCATCATTATGCGGTTGGTGGCAAAATTGATATCCCATGCCGCTTCACGCGTGGCCAGTTGCAGCATATGGCCCAATGCCTGCGTCAGCTCGCTGGATAGGGCTATTTTAATGGTGGCGCCATCTTTGGCCTTGAACTCAAGGCTGGATGGAGATTCTGGCGTCATCACCAGTTGGCAGTCTTTAGCCAGAAATGGTTCAGCCAGCCGCGAAACGGCTCTGGCCTGATAGGCATCGGTATAGTTGACCGGGGCAGTGTCATTTTTTGACAATGGGGGCTTAGCCGGATCTTCGGCCTCTGCCAGGGCAGGCGCTGTAAAGTTACCTGTCATTGCCAGCGTCGAGATGCCGGCCTGCTGCAACAGCGCCCATAGCGTTTTCACTACACGGCGTGTCAGCCACGCGCTAATTTCAGAGTCATCGGACAAGCCAACCTTGAGCAGCAATCTGTCCTGCTCGGCATCATAGCCAAGGTTAAGTTGTTGGATGGCCGCATTGGCCAATAAATCGCTCACTGCTGATGCTCCATTTTTAATTCAAATTGTAGGTTCATAAGGTGATGGACTGTCAGCTGCAGACTTCGTTGTCTCAGGCTGCAAAATAACTCTAATAAATCTAACCACAAGTAAACCTAACAAGGTTTAGGTTAATCACCACCAAGTTAATATAATACAACTATCCTGCAATCTTAATTTCAGATAGTTTTAATCTGAAGCCCAATCGTCTTAAGGTCTGATGGGTAGATCGCTAGTCGTATAAACATAACTGAAAGTTTCGTTGAGTAATCTGACCAAAGTTTTTGCCGTTGATGGCCCGCTCGCCCAAACCATACCGGGGTATCGTACGCGCACCCAGCAATTGGAAATGGCGTTAGCTATTGAAGAGGCCATCAAACACGGTAAACAGCTGATTGCCGAGGCCGGTACCGGCACGGGTAAAACCTTTGCCTACCTTGTCCCAGCCCTGCTCTCGGGCGGCAAGGTGATCGTCTCCACCGGTACCAAGACGCTGCAAGATCAGCTTTTCAACCGCGATCTGCCTGCCGTGCGCGATGCGCTCAAGGTCCCGGTCACGGTTTCCATGCTCAAGGGGCGTTCCAACTACGTATGCCATTTCCATTTGGAGCGTGCGGCCAACGAAGGACGCTTTATCTCGCGCGAAGACGCGCAGTATGTTCACCTTATCCGCAATTTTGCAGAAAACAGCAGCACTGGGGATAAAAGCGAACTGGTCGAGGTGCCGGAAAACGCCACCATCTGGCCTGCTGTTACTTCTACGCGCGATAACTGCATGGGACAGGAATGTGCGTTTTACAAAGACTGCTTCGTGATGGAAGCGCGAAAACGCGCACTGGCCGCCGATGTGGTGGTGGTCAACCATCACCTGTTCTTTGCCGATGTCATGCTGCGTGATGAAGGTGTCGCCGAGCTGCTACCCAGCGCCAATACCGTGATATTCGATGAAGCGCACCAATTGCCGGAAGTCGCTGGCCTGTTCTTTGGCGAGGATGTTTCAACCAGCCAGTTGCTGGAGCTGGCACGGGACTCGGAAGCCGAATACCTGACCACCGCCAAGGATTGCCCAGCCTTGCAGGAAGCCGCCAATAAGCTGGACAAGGCGGTGCGCGACTTCCGCCTGGTATTTGCCTATGAAGGTACCAGGTTGCCGGTGCAGAAAGCACTGGCCTTAAAGAACTTCGAACCGGCATACACTGAGATGCAGAATAGGCTGAAAGATCTTGCCAATGTGCTGGAAACCCAGGCTGCGCGGGAACCGTCGCTGGAAAACTGTTGGCAGCGCGGTGTGGCACTGATGGTGCAGTTGCAGCGCTGGCAGACCGCAGAAAACAGCAATCTGGTACGTTGGGTGGAGGTATTTACACAAAGCGTGCAGCTGCATGCCACCCCGCTCTCGGTAGCGGAGGGTTTCGGTAAACAGCTTAATGCGCAGCCACGCTCGTGGATATTTACCTCGGCCACGCTTGCCGTCAAAAGCGACTTCAGCCACTACATCGGTCAGATGGGCTTGGGTGACGCCACCACCGGCTACTGGAGCAGCCCCTTCGATTACGACAAGCAGGCGCTGTTTTATGTACCCAAAGACATGCCTGAACCGAACAGCCCCGGCTACTCAGCCTCGGTAGCGGCCGTTGCCTTGCCAGTGATACAGGCCAGTGGCGGCCGTGCTTTTGTGCTGTGTACCTCGCTCCGCGCCATGCGCGAAATCCATGCGCTACTGAAAGAGGCGTTTGCGCAGAACGGCATTGAGTACCCGCTGTTGATGCAAGGCGAGAGCTCGCGCAGTGAGTTGCTGGAACGTTTCCGCAAGCGCGGCAATGCAGTGCTGGTCGGCTCGCAAAGCTTCTGGGAGGGCGTCGATGTGCGCGGAGAAGCGCTTTCGGTGGTCATCATCGACAAACTGCCCTTCGCTCCGCCGGATGACCCAGTATTGGCTGCACGCATCGATAAAATGAATACGGAAGGCAAAAATGCCTTTATGGAGTACCAACTGCCATACGCCGTGATTACCCTGAAACAGGGTGCGGGCCGCCTGATACGCGACGAGGCTGATCGCGGTGTATTGATGATCTGCGATCCGCGCCTGATCACCAAGCCATACGGCAAGCGCATCTGGCAAAGTTTGCCGCCATTTAAACGAACCCGGGAATTGGCGGAGGTTGAAGCTTTTTTCGCCAAGGATGAATTTGTCGAGGCAAGCTGAAGTTTTTTCATCCCGGGTATTTCTGACGATTTTTGTCACTTTTGTTTTAATGAATTGTAAAACTGATTACTGAAATGTAAGTCGCGACTTTCCTCGTACTTTTATCTATTAAAATTCGATCCAACTGAAGTCTGCTGCGCTTGGTAGCCGATCACTCTTAAATTTAAATCAATTTTAATAAGCGATAAAAGGGGTTTGTGAATGAGGTTTTTTTCAAGATTATTAGGGGTAACACTGATTACTGTTTGTGCTATGTCTACGCCGGTATTTGCCGGCGATTGTGCTAAAACGGTGATGGGCGGGGGCTGTTCCAGCGAAGTGGCAAGCGGTGTTGCACCGCATATGCGCTCACAAGTGCCGGCACCGGTTGCTAACAACCAGGCGGCAGCGAATGAAAAGAAGCCTGCAACTCCTGCCGCTAATACCAAAATAAGTGCTAGCGCAGAGCAAAAGCCAAAAATCTGATCAGACTTTTGCTGATCGCTTAACATGGTGGAGGGCTTGTTAATCCACCATGATATTGACGACTTTATTTACTAGTGGTGCCACCAGCAGGATTGCAGCAAATACGATGGGCCACGCAGTGCAAAATGCTTTGGCCCACATGCCCAGAAATTGATAGTTCAGACTCGCATGCATCAGCGTAATGGTCGCTGATACTATCGAAACTGTGAACACCGACATAATGGCGGCAAATACCAATTGGCGGTATTTGCCTGGAAGCTTCTTAATCAATTTGATGTTTCCTTAAAGTCATTTTTCTCACGATTTTCCAGGCTGATGAGTACGCTAACAATCTATAGATAGACGTACTCATTGATTTATTGCCTGGCTCCCCCGGATTGCGCAACAATAATTTCTACAAGTTGCTTGGGCCTGTCTATAAAAGCAAAGTGGCCTGTGTCTTTGAGTGTGATGGTCTGCTTGACACCGAGCGCATTGGCGGTGCGTTGGCGCTCGGCAGTGGTCGACCAGTCATGGTCCCCATACACCAATGTCACCGGGGCTTTTACTCTCGCATATAACGCCCTAGCTTTGGCCCAAGAACGCCACATGGCGAAGACATTGCGCTCAACATAACGATAGCCTTTGCGGCGGCCTGCGTTATTAAACTCGCTCAGTAATGCATCCGGCATCCATCGTTTTGCACGCAATCCACCTCGCAGGATGAGGCCCAGCAGGATTTTATTTTCCAGGGCTGCGAAGATGGCACCATGGATAGGGATGGCAAAATTGCCAAGGATGAAGTTGGCAAAAAAGTTACCCCGTCGTACCCCATCTGCATAGCGAGTGTCGTAGTCGTAGGTGTTGGACGATACTACTGCTTTTACCCGTTCTGGCACCTGACTGGCAACTGTGAGTGCCAATACTGCACCTATTGATTCGCCAACTAGGGTGACCCCTGTGAGTTCAAGTTTCTCAATAAATGAAATCACGCTGTTACGCAGGTAAGGCTCGTCGTAGTTGATCGCAGTATCTATGGAGGAGTAGCCATGCCCCGGCAAATCCAAGGCATACACAGTAAAGTGTTGCGCCAGTGATGGGATCACCTCCTGAAAGTAGTCCAGCTGGGTGCGTATGGTATGCATTAAAACTAAAGGCTCTCCGCTGCCGACTTTCAGGTATCTGAGGGTTGTTTTATTGTCCAGCGTCAGTGTTGTAACAGTGCCGATATGGCTTAAATCTTGCATTTTCTGAACTCCTTGTTAAATGGGTTAAACCGGTGGCTGTTACCAGGGCAAAGGCTCGCCCACATGGAAGAACCCGCCGTTCGCACCATCGGCCTCCAGTGTGGCGAGTTGCACGCTGGTCTTACCGCTTTCTGCCACTTCCATAGGTGCAGATTCGCCGCCCAGTTCTGTTTTTACCCAACCCGGATGTGCCGAGTTAACCTTGATCTTGGTGTCCCTTAACTCATGTGCCAAGTGAACTGTGTAGGCATTGAGTGCGGTCTTGGAGGCGTTGTAGGCAAAAGCCTTGGCCGGGTCTATTGGTGAATTCGGCATGCTATGCAAGGTGAGTGAAGCGAGGATGCTGGACAGGTTGACGATACGTCCGGCTGGTGCATTCTTGATTAGCGGTAGTAGCTTTTGGGTGAGCTCAATCACAGCGAACAAGTTGGTCTGGAAAGTTTGTTTGAGAGTGTCGCTGCTAATTGTGCTGCTGTTGTTCTTGCCCATTAGCGGCTCAATAAGGATGCCCGCATTGTTAACGAGGATGTCCAGCTTGCCGAAATTTTTGTTGAAGTAGTTAAAAGCTTCGTCTGCCGAAGTTGCGCTATCTGCATCATAGCGAATGGCTTCAGCCTTGATGCCCAGAGCTTGCAACTGCTTGGCCGCTTCCTCACCTTTTTTCAGGTCGCGAGAGCCTATCACTACCTGTATACCCAATTCGCCCAGGCCTTTTGCAGTTTCGAAACCAATGCCGCGATTGGCGCCTGTAATAAATGCTACTTTTGTTTGATGTTGATTCGTCATGATGTTCATCCTTGTAATGTTTAAATATATTTATGTACCTAATGGTAAATAAATATTAGATGGGCTAAAATGAAATGTCAATCAATATTTATACCATTTGGTACAAATATATAAATTTGCAAGATTAGGGCTAGGAATTTGTGCTTATGGATACAGCTAAAACTATTACTGAGAAAGGCACCAAGGTGCGTGGCCGTCCCCGGGCTTTCAATCATGATGAGGCGCTGGATAGTGCGTTAAAGGTATTCTGGTGCAGGGGGTACGAAGGTGCGTCGCTGAATGAACTCACGGCTGCGCTGGGTATTAATCGCCCCAGCTTATATGCCGCGTTTGGCAACAAGGAAGAGTTATTCCGCAAAGCGCTGGCCAGATATATGCAAGGCCCGGTTGCCTATGCCGCAGAAGCGCTTAAAGAGCCAACGGCGCGCCAGGTAGTGGAAACCTTCCTGACTAAATCTGTAGAGTTGTTGGCAAACCCGGATAACCCAAATGGCTGCATGATCGTGCTGGGTGCGTTGGCATGCGGCGAGGGGGCTGAAATTATCCGGCAGGAATTAATCAACCAGCGCATGGGCTATCAGGCTATGCTAGCTCAACGTTTTGAACAAGCACAGACAGCGGGTGACTTACCGCCAGAGGTGAACCCCGCAGAGTTGGCCAGGTATGTGACGACTGTTCACCAGGGCATTTCGGTGCAGGCGAATAGTGGGGCCAGTCGCGAAGAGTTGTTAAGTATCGTGGCTACAGTAATGAAAAACTGGCCATCAGCGTAAGCGTTTCCTGAGCGGCTCCAGCAAGTGCGACAAGCCGTTGTGATCCATTTCCTGCATCAAAGCCAGCAGACGGCCGATTTCGCCCGGAGGGAAACCCTCTCGCGCAAACCAGTTCAGGTAATTGCCGGGTAAATCCGCAATCAGACGGCCCTTGTGTTTGCCGAATGGCATCTCGCGCGTGACGAGCAGTTGCAGGTCTTCCGGGCTCATGCCGTGCATATGTGGAAATTAATGCTCATCGCAATCTTTTTTAATTGTTAACCACGCCATTGTCGTCCATGCTACCAACCAGACTTATCGCCTCCTGGAATGAACCCGCAGAAATTTTAGCAATACAGCACAGCCCGATCTGAGCAGCATGCGCCCTGATAAGCTGGATGAGCGTATCGAGAGCAACGGTTGTGTCACTTCGCTCGGGAATCACCTTGCCGCCTTCCTTCCTGGATAGCGCATAAACCACGCCATCGGAATCAATCAACCTATCGGCTGCTTCATAGTTAATGGCATGCAGATGCATATCGCGATCCCATAGCGATTGGTTCGCGATATGGGTCAACTCTGCTTCGCCTGTGAGCTGGATAATGGCGGGCCAATGTATCAACGTAGATGCCTGAAATTGTTGTGCATGATGTTTAGAAGGCTTGCGCTACAATGTTTGCTGGTTAATTATAAACGCAATTAAATGCCATGCTAGCGATTGTTATCCCGGATAGCGAGTACGAACTCACGGCCATGCGCGCGCAGGGGGCGGGTGGGCAGAATGTGAATAAGGTATCAAGTGCGATTCATTTGCGCTTCGACATCAATGCTTCCTCTCTCCATGAAGCACATAAAGCAAGGTTGCTGGCGTTACGGGATACTCGCATTACTTCCGAAGGTATCCTTATCATCAAGGCGCAGCAGTTTCGTAGCCAGGAGATGAACAAGCAGGATGCGATTGCACGTTTACATGAGCTGGTGAACAGTGTCGCCAAGCCGCCTCTGATGCGCCGTGCCACGAGGCCGACACTGGGTTCACAAAGGCGCCGCGTGGAAGGCAAAGTACTGCGTGGACGCATCAAGGCCAGCCGCGGCAAGGTTGGTTGTGGCAAAATAGCGACTGAATAACTCAGTCTGTCTCTCTATAATCTATGCAAATCCTCGCGCTCGACACTTCTACCGAATATCTGTCATTGGCTTTATCGCTTGATGGCCGGGTATTGGCACGGGATATCCACGCCGGCCAGAGCCACTCGCAACAGATACTGCCATTGCTGCGCGAACTGCTGGATGAGGCAGGTGTTGAATTGAGCCATCTGGATGGCATCGCATTTGGTGCCGGCCCAGGCTCATTTACCGGCCTGCGTATCGGTTGCGGTGTGGCGCAGGGCCTGGCGTTTGCCGCCAACTTGCCGGTTATCGCAGTCAGCACGCTCATGGCGCTTGCTCAAAACATACAGCCGAAAAATACAGCTGCCGAGCGGGTAATCGCATGCCTGGATGCCAGGATGGGCGAGGTCTACCACGCTGCTTACATCAGACAAGGTGCCGAATGGAAAGAGGTAAGCGCCCCAGGTTTGTACAAGCCAGATGCCGTGCCTGCACTGACAGGGGATGGCTGGGTGGGCGTAGGTACCGGCTGGGTGGTATATGCCGATCAGTTGCGTCTTTGTTATGGCGAACAACTAAGTGAGGTGCTGCTGGAAGCATTCAAATATGACCACCCTAAGGCTACTTCCATTGCCCAAATCGCTCTGCCCATGTTTGCGGCGGGTCTGGGCAAGCCGCCAGCGGAGGCGGCACCTGTCTACATCCGCAATAAAGTCGCCTTGAAAATGAGCGAACGCTCACAGGCTATAATTTCATGAATGCCGTGTTAAAACCGGATATTCAAACCCGTCCCATGCATATGCAGGACCTGGATGCGGTCATGTTGATCGAGCCGACCGTCTTTCCTTACCCATGGTCGCGCGGTAACTTTAGTGATTCCTTGAACTCGGGCTACAGTTGTTGGGTGGTGGAGGAAAACGGTCAGATCATCGGCTATGCCGTACTGATGATGATTCTGGACGAGGCGCACCTGCTCAACATCAGCATTGCCAAAACCCATCAAGGACGAGGCCTGGGGCGTAGCTTGCTGGAGCACATGATGCAGATAGGCCGTAACCATGGCGGTGTGAATATGTTTCTGGAAGTGCGCCCTTCCAATAAATCGGCAATTAGTCTGTACGAAAGTATCGGCTTTAACGAGATGGCAGTTCGCCGCAACTATTACCCTGCACCCAATGGGCGCGAAGATGCCATTCTGATGGGAGCAGCACTGTGAGCCTGACGCGCGAAGATATGCTGAATGAGCTGGAGTTACTGCCAGTTTGGAAATCTAGACAGATCAGCCAGCCAGCCGTTATTGAAAAGGTAACAGAAACAGTGATTGCCAGTGAGTCTATGCCGGCGCAAACCATCCCGGTGGAATCACTTCAGCCTGAGCCTGTCGAGCTTGAAGCTAGCCAGGCCGAATTAACACCGGTTGAATTAACAACTGCTGAGTCAGCTGAAACACAGCCAAGCATAGAGCAGGGCCGCTCAGCCAGCATTATGCAGATGGACTGGCCCAGCCTGCAGGCTTGCGTGTCCACATGCCAGGCATGCAACCTTGCACAAACCCGTACACAGACCGTATTTGGGGTAGGCGACCCCAATGCTGATTGGCTTATCGTAGGCGAGGCACCGGGGGCAGAAGAGGATCGCAAAGGCGAGCCCTTTGTTGGCCAGGCCGGCAAGCTGCTGGATAACATGCTGGCTGCCATACAACTCAAACGCGGCAGCAATGTCTATATTGCGAATGTGCTGAAATGTCGTCCGCCCGAAAACCGTGACCCGCATGGAGAAGAGGTCGTCCAGTGCGATCCTTTCCTTAAGCGCCAAGTGGAGCTGATTAAGCCCAGGCTGATTATTGCCTTGGGCAAGTTTGCGGCACAATCGCTGTTGGCATCCGATGCCACGGTCACCAGCATGCGCGGAAAACTGCATGATTACCATGGCGTACCGGTCATCGTGACCTATCACCCGGCTTATTTATTGCGCAACCTGCCGGACAAAGCGAAGGCGTGGGAAGACCTGTGCCTGGCCAGGCGTACGATGGCTGGCTTGCAATCTGTCGAAGCGCCCCCATCTTCATCCTGAATCAACTTACAAAGGAATCAACATGCGAAAACTCATGCTTAAATTAGCTGGCTTGGCTTTAGTGCTGAGCTTGACAGGCTGCGGCTACAATACTTTCCAGACACTGGATGAGGAAGTAAAGGCCAATTGGTCTGAAGTGCTGAACCAGTACCAGCGCCGTGCTGATCTGGTGCCTAATCTGGTGAAAACCGTTAAGGGTTATGCTGACCATGAGGAAAAGGTATTTACCGAAGTGGCTGAGGCGAGATCTAAAGTGAGCAGCATTCAGGCAACCCCTGAGTTGATCAACGATGAGGCGGCATTTGCCAAGTTCCAGGCAGCACAAAGCCAGATGACTTCTGCTCTGTCACGCTTGCTGGCGGTTGCTGAAAACTATCCGCAACTTAAAGCCGATGCTGGCTTCCGCGATCTTCAGGCGCAACTGGAAGGTACGGAAAATCGTGTCACGGTGGCACGTAATCGCTATATTCAGGCAGTTAAAGAATATAACGTTGCGGTGCGTACATTCCCGAATAACCTGACGGCTTCAATGTTTGGCTACAAGCCCAAGCCAAGTTTCACTGTGGAAAATGAGAAGGCAATTTCAACAGCACCGGTTGTGGATTTTGATTCCAAAAAATAACGCCAGGTGACCATGCACTTGTTGCGAAACATCTTCATCGGCCTTGCGCTGCTGTTCGCCTTGGGGGCGCAGGCGGAGGACGTGGCAGTTCCCTTGCTGGAGCATCGGGTCACCGATCTCACGGGCTCGCTGAGTCCTGATCAGCAGGCGGCGCTGGAATCCAAGCTGGCCCAGTTTGAGCAGCAAAAAGGTAGCCAGATTGCGGTTCTTCTCGTCCCCACCACCAAACCGGAAGAGATAGAGCAGTACTCGATTCGCGTGGTGGACGCCTGGAAGATAGGCCGTAAGCAAGTGGATGACGGCGTGCTGGTGCTGGTGGCGAAAGATGACCGCAAGCTACGTATCGAGGTGGGTTACGGCCTGGAAGGTGCCATTCCCGACCTCTACGCCAAGCGCATCATTGCAGAGGTCATTGCGCCTTATTTCAAGCAGGGTGATATCTATGGTGGCCTCAATGCCGGTACCGATAGCATTATCAGTTTGATTTCAGGGGAGTCTTTACCATCGCCTGCCCAGAGTGCTAGTGGTGATGAAAGCCAGATAGAACACATGCTGCCTTTGCTGCTATTTGGGGGGCTGATTGCAGGCGGCTTGTTGCGTGCGATATTCGGTCGATTCCTGGGTGGGGCTGCCACTGGCGGTTTGATTGGTGCTGCTGTGTGGATATTGGGCGGCGGCTTGCTGTTTGCATTGGTGCTGGCATTTATTGCCTTCATTTTAACCATGAGCGGTGCAGTGAATGCACTGGGCGGTATGGTTGGTGGCTCGCGTGGGTTCGGAGGCGGTAGTGGCGGATTCTCCGGAGGCGGAGGAGGTTTTGGTGGTGGCGGAGCTTCTGGAGATTGGTAACGAATCATGAAGACTAAAGGCATCAGCAGATTTTTCAGGCACTTGTTCAGCACACCATGGCATGTGTCGCGCTATTTTTCAAAAGCGGCTTTATACAATATTGAGCAGGCTATAAAGCAAAGCGAGTCTTCGCATAGCGGGGAGATCCGCTTTGTCGTAGAGGCTGATCTGCATCCACTAGACATCCTGCTGCGAAAACAACCCAGGGCACGTGCAATCGAGCTGTTTTCGCAGCTACATATTTGGGATACGGCCGCCAATAATGGGGTTTTGATTTACTTGCTGATGGCTGATCGCGATGTGGAAATTATCGCCGATCGTGGCATTCATGCTCATGTAGGGGCTGAAGGCTGGGAGTCGGTTTGCAAAGCGATGGAGGCAAAATTCAGGCAGGGCGAGTTTGAAGCCGGCGTGCTGCTTGGTATCGCGCAGATCACTACGCTATTGCAACAGCATTTTCCGGCAAGCGGCAGCAATGATAATGAGTTATCCGATAGTCCCCTCATTCTTTAAACGCCTCTTTCTGCAATTACCAGGTTGTTTGCTATTGCTCGCTGCCAGTGCGGCTTATGCGGATAGTAGTGAAATGACCATGATATTGCAGCAGCAACCAACCCTAGCCGGCTTTGAAATTTGCCATAGTGGCGGCTGTGCCGATGTCAGCCATGTCGCCTTAGCGGCGGACGATTGGCAGCAAGTGCGTGCAGTATTTGAGCCTATGCCGGGCAATGCCGAAGATGAACGAAAATGTATCGCCAATGCTATCGGTGTAATGGAAACCCTAGTGGGTGAAAAGACGGGAACCAGTACCGACCGTGGAGGCACTTTTGGCAATTCTGCCTACCCGGGGCAGATGGATTGTAATGATGAGGCCATCAATTCCACCACCTACATGAAGCTGTTGCAGCAGGATGGCTTGATACATTTTCATGAGATTCTGGATACTAAGCGACGCGGCTTTTTCTTCAATGGCTGGCCCCACAGCGCTGCAGCTATCAAGGAGATACCGGGCGGCCAGAGTTTTGCCGTTGATTCGTGGTTTTACGATAACGGCGTCCCTGCTGAAATTTTACCCTTAGAGCTGTGGAAGTCGGGCTGGAAGCCGGAACATAGTTCGGCACATTAGACGCTCCCAAAGCGTTACCTGCACGGCAGTTGCTGACTTGCAGCCACTTTCTCTATAAAATTCACCCCTTATCTCGTTATTTAAAGAACACTTCATGCGCGCCTCGCAATTTTTTATCGCTACCCAAAAAGAAGCTCCACAAGAAGCCGAACTCCCTAGTCATCGCTTAATGTTGCGTGCCGGCTTGATCAAGCGACTGGGCTCAGGCCTGTATAGCTGGATGCCGCTGGGTTTGCGCGTTTTGCGCAAAGTAGAAAACATCGTGCGTGATGAAATGAACAAGGCCGGGGCGCTGGAACTGCTGATGCCAGCGGTTCAACCCGCCGAGCTGTGGCAGGAGACCGGCCGTTGGGAGGTGTTCGGCCCGCAAATGCTCAAGATTACAGATCGCCATGAACGCTCGTTCTGCTTCGGGCCTACCCACGAAGAAGTGATTACCGATATTGCCCGCAAGGAAATTCGCAGTTACAAGCAGTTACCGCTCAACTTCTACCAGATACAGACCAAGTTCCGCGATGAGATACGCCCACGTTTTGGCGTGATGCGCGCCCGCGAATTCATGATGAAAGATGCCTACTCCTTCCATACTGATCTGAAATCGCTGGAGCAAACCTACGCAGTGATGTATCAGAGTTACAGCAATATTTTTAACCGCCTGGGACTGAAGTTTCGTGCGGTACGCGCAGATACCGGCGCTATCGGGGGTGATGGCTCCCATGAGTTCCATGTGCTGGCAGATTCTGGCGAAGATGCGCTGGCTTATTGCCCGGATTCAGATTACGCAGCTAACGTAGAGCTCGCAGAAGCCCTGCCACCCAAACAGCCCAGAGCCGCAGCTACCGAAAGCATGCGTGAGGTGGATACGCCCAAGCAGACCGCCTGTGAAGATGTTGCCGCTTTGCTTGGTATCGGTATTGAGCGCACTGTGAAAGCGATTGCGCTGGTTGCGCAAGAGCAGGAAGGTAAGCCTCAGTTTTACCTGATGCTGTTGCGTGGTGATCACAACCTGAATGAAATTAAGGTCGCTAAGCTGGATGGACTGGCAGATTTCCGTTTCGCGCGTGAAGATGAAATCCGCGCCAACCTCAATTGCCCGCCCGGTTTCATTGGACCGGTAGGTGTTGCGGCTGGGGTGAACGTGATTGCAGACCATACTGTCGCTGCTATGAGTGATTTTGTATGTGGCGCCAATAAACCCAAGTTTCACCTGGCGGGCGTCAATTTTGGCCGTGATCTGCCAGAACCTTTGTTGGTGGCGGATATCCGCAATGTGGTCACAGGTGACGCCAGCCCTGATGGTAAAGGTACGCTCGAGTTATGCCGCGGTATTGAAGTGGGCCATATTTTCCAGTTACGCACCAAATATGCCGAGGCCATGAATGCCACTTACCTGGATGAGAATGGCCAGAGCAAAGTGATGGAAATGGGCTGTTATGGCGTGGGGGTCTCGCGTATTGTGGGCGCGGCAATCGAACAGGGTAACGATGCCCGCGGCATTATTTTCCCCGTGGCCATGGCGCCATTCCAGGTTGCCATTGCACCGATAGGCATGGACAAGAGCGAGGCGGTAAAAACGGCAGCTCTTAACTTGTATGCTGAATTACAGGCTGCCGGTGTGGATGTCTTGCTGGATGACCGTGGCGAGCGGCCGGGCGTGATGTTTGCCGAGATGGAGCTGATAGGCATACCGCATCGTATCGTTATTGGCGATCGCGGCTTGAAGGAAAATCAGGTGGAGTACCAGGCGCGTACCGATAGTGAAGCAAAGTCGGTCGCCTTGGCTGAAATCGCGGGCTATATTAAAAAGGCGCTATCTCTGTAACATGTTAAAAAGCATCAGACATGGCTTTTATATAACGCTGCTATTTGCATCCAGCGTCTACGCTGGCGCGCAAGTGGAGGAGCCTTTATCCAACAGCGTTAAAACCATGATGCAGAAAACCATCAGTGACAGTGCAGCACCTAGGCTGGTGTTTGCAAGTGAGGTAGAAGGGCGTATCTGGATGCGGGATATGTCTGAGCGTCTGAAAAGCCGTATGCCGGATAAAATCATGCGTGAGGATTTTCTGCGTACCGTTCATTACGAAGCTACTCGCGCCGGCCTGGATCCGCAGTTGGTGCTTGGGTTAATCCAGGTGGAGAGTGGCTTTAAAAAGTATGCAGTGTCATCCGTTGGCGCACGGGGCTTTATGCAGGTGATGCCATTCTGGGTGCGCAGCATAGGTGCGCCTGACCATAACCTGTTCCATCTCAGGCTCAATCTGCGGTACGGCTGCACCATACTCAGGCATTACCTGGATATCGAGCGAGGCGACCTGTATCGTGCGCTAGGACGCTACAACGGCAGCCTGGGCCAGCCGCAGTATCCTAGCCTGGTCGTTGGTGCATGGCGTAAATACTGGAGCTACGCCCCATTAAGCGGCACTTAGCCCGATCCCTTTGCACCTCACTGGTGCAAAATAGTTTACTTTTCCTTCTTTTTCATACTAGTATCTGCACAGCGGTTATCTCCATGCGAGGTTTCTAAACATAATTATTCGCCCGCACGCTGAGCCGTTGCTGTTCCATCAAACCTAAGTAGGGAGGAATGTATGTCTAAGTTAATCGCACTATCTGTGAGTATTGCTTTGCTTGGTGGCGTTTGGGCTTATCTGGCGCTGGGTCCGTTGGCGGGTATGGTTCTGGTTTGGGCTGGTTTCATTGCGTGGGGTTGCTATTTTCATACAGGAGCAGATAACGCAGCACTGCAAAAAACCATCATTGGAATGATCTACGGCGCTGTTATTGCTGGTGTTGCCTTATATCTGGTTGGGCTCAATCCCTTGGGTTTGCCAGGCGCTGTTGGTCCGGCAGTGTATGTCGGTGTAACGGTATTTTTCCTGGTGATCGTTGCAGGCTGTAACTTGCTATCCGTGGTGCCTGCCAACGTCTATGGATATGCAGCAACGGCAGCGTATGCGCTTCAAACAGCCAATGCAGGTAGTGTGACTGCGCTGGATCTTACTAATCCAGTCCTTCTGGTTGCCTTGTCAACATTGATAGGCGCTATCTTCGGCATGGCATCTGGCAAGCTGGCTGGAGTGCTGGGCAAGTAAAGTTTTTGACTGGATGCAAAATTAAACCGCCTTCGGGCGGTTTTTTTATTGGGCTAATTTATCTGGCCTGATCCGAAATTTTAAATCCGTAATAAGTGCCAAACTCACCTTCCGGCTCGTGGTACACAAAAAACATACCTTGGGTATAGCCAAGGCCGTTATAGTGATTTTGTGCCCGCAGCTTCATCGTTTTAGGCAACGCACTTTTCCCTACTAGCTTGCCCTCCAGATCAAAAACCAGCACAGCTTTGTGATCTACATCTAGCAGGGCTAGCTCTTCACCTTTGATCCCGGTATAGGCGATATAGTGGTCACTCACATCATCCTGCTGAACGCCTGCTGCCGCAAAGTCCAGCTTAATTTCACCCACTTTCTCGCGCTGCTTGAGATCTACTAGCCAGACTAAATTACTGCGTTCCTGCTTGGCATAATAAATATTAGCTTCAGGGTTGTAGCTGGGCATGGTGGCAGCATCGCCAAAGGCTGGGTTAAAGCCGAACACGTCTTTGGAGGTATCCTTCAGGTCGCCATCTTCACTCAAGTCCAGGCTGAATATGCCGGTGTTAGGCGTAAAGCCTGCGCCACTGGAAATGTTGTAAGTGATGGTTTCCAACTGGTAGGTTTTTGCATTGTAGTAAATGGAGCGATTGTCATACCCTGGTTTAGCTGAAGCGATATATTTACCATCCGCCCCGTAAACATGTATTTGTGATTTTGAAGCCGCGATTTCCATATCGCCCGGAATAGGGGCAAGCCCGCCGTCTGCAATATAGTAGCGCTGGTGAGCCGGCACAAAGGCGATGGTCATCGGGCGTGTCGTAGGTTTGCCTGCCAAGGGAATTTTGATCTCAGTTGTTGCTTCCGCCAGCACTTGTGCTTGTGCCAGAAAAGGGGTGAGTGCTAAACAAATCAAGGGTAATGCACTTTTTATCAATGGCATTGCATAAGCTTTCTAGTTTAAGTGAGGCACTTTAAGGTTGGGCAGGATGGGGCTATGTGAGCTCGGTCATTATAGGCGCTTAACAATGTATTTTTCATCATGCAGACTGCTAGGCAATGCATAGAAATGACGCCTGTTACTAAGAGGTTGAAAATAGAGGCAGAGTTCCATCAGTGGTCGGCAGTATCCGCACGCTCGATCAGCATGGCATCGCCGTAGCTGAAAAAACGGTATTTACTGGCAATAGCATGGCGGTAAGCTTGTTGAATATGTTCGAAACCAGCAAAGGCGGAGACCAGCATGAGTAATGTACTCTTCGGCAGGTGGAAGTTAGTAAGCAGACGCTCAACCACCTGAAAGCGATAGCCCGGTGTGATAAAGATATCCGTTTCACCGCTTCCCACAATCAGCTCGCCTGAACGTGCTGCGCTTTCCAGGGCACGTAATGCGGTAGTGCCAATTGCGGTGACCTTTCCACCCAGCTTCCTGGTTGCATTGATTGCATCGACGGTCGCTATCGGTACCGAGTACATCTCGCTGTGCATTTTGTGCTCGACAATCTGATCAACACGCACGGGCTGAAAAGTACCGGCACCGACATGCAAGGTTACATAGGCGATTCGAACGCCCTGCTGTTGTAGTTTATCCAGCATGTTTTGGTCGAAATGCAAACCAGCCGTGGGAGCAGCCACGGCGCCCGGATGCAGACCGTAAACTGTCTGGTAGCGTTCTTCATCCTGGCTGTCAGCGCTATGGCTGATATACGGTGGCAAAGGTAGCGCACCGTATTGCTCTAGTAGCTCCAGAATGCTGGACTCGCTGTGAAACTGCAGCAGGAATAAATCATCCTGCCTTTCAATTACCTCAACCTCAAACGCATTTGCCAGCAGCATTCGGCTACCAGGCTTAGGTGAGCGTGAGGCTCTAACGTGCGCCAGTGCCTGGTGCTCTTGTGTAATGCGCTCAATCAGAACTTCGACCTCTCCGCCACTGTCCTTGTGTCCTGTCAGGCGGGCTTTGATCACTTTGGTGTCATTAAATACGAGGAGATCGCCAGGCGCTAGAAAGTTGGGTAACTCAATAAATTGACGATCCGCAAGTGCACCCGTGTTGCCGTCAAGCCTTAACAGACGGCTTGCACTGCGTTCGCTAGTGGGAAATTGGGCAATCAGTTCATCAGGAAGAATAAAATCGAAATCAGTGGTTCGCATATATGTCAGTGTTTGTTATAATCTCGGTCCTGCGCCGGGGTGGCGGAATTGGTAGACGCACTGGACTCAAAATCCAGCGAGGGCAACTTCATGGGGGTTCGATTCCCCCCCCCGGCACCAGCAGTGATTTTATCATTAGTTGGCAGGCAATTTTCATTGCTACTTGATTCAGCTGAGGCGCTGTAGCGTACTACACGACTGATACTAAGTCGACCAGACGTTCAGATTTTCCCTACTATGCGGCTACGTTGGCTGTTATATTCCGAAGTATTTTCCTAGCCATAATAATCAAAAAATATACCCATAATGGTTATATGGCATAAGCAATAACTACCGATTTAATCCCCTTTTCCCAAACTTGCCCAAGCTCATTCCGACGCATAGAGTATCGAACTCTGCGCTTCAGGTTTGATGCGCCTAAAATTCGGGGAGAGGTTCGCTGTGGACAGCAAGGAGGGTCGCAATTTACTGTATTTCAATTCCTCGGCGATGCCACCTGTGATGGTGGGCGAAATCCGTGACGCCGGATGGAATGTGAAATTCACCGAGGAGGTGAATGGTGCGGCCAATATCATTGATAAATTCTCCCCCCAAGTAGCTATTGCCCAGTTTGATGGTTTAAATGGCAGCCTTGCCAAGCCGGTTGAAAACCTTTTTCGCAGTGTCGATCGGCTAGAGTGGGTAGCGCTACTACCTAAAAGTTGTATGGATAAAAGCCAGATCAAGCAGGTAATCGGCGAATCCTTCTATGATTTCCACACACTGCCGACTTCTCCTGACAGGTTGTTGGCAACACTCGGGCATGCCTATGGCATGGCTACGATGAAATGGGGCGATGTCAGCACAGCGAAAGAATTACCTCCAGCCGAAGATGAGATGGTGGGGGCCAGTCCGCAGATGCTGGATTTGTTCCGGAAAATACGCAAGGCTGCCGGGGTGGATGCTCCTGTGTTGATTACCGGTGAAAGCGGCACAGGCAAAGAGCTGGCAGCACTTGCGTTGCATGAGCGATCAAGCCGCCAGAGCAAGCCCTTTGTGGCAGTCAACTGCGGTGCGCTGCCAAATGGGCTCATTCAGTCAGAATTATTTGGACATGAAAAAGGCGCATTTACCGGTGCCAGTCAACGCAAAATCGGCCGGATCGAAGCCGCAGCTGGCGGTACTATATTTCTTGATGAGATCGGTGATTTACCGCTCGAGCTGCAAGTCAATCTACTGCGGTTCTTGCAGCAAAAAACTATCGAACGCGTAGGTGGTTCCGGGCATATCCATGTGGATGTGCGTGTTCTGGCAGCGACCCATGTAGATCTTGAGGCGGCTGTTGCTGACGGGCGGTTCCGAGAAGATCTGTACTATCGACTGAATGTACTTAATCTTAAAACACCAGCGCTACGTGACAGGCAGGGGGATATAGAGGTTCTGGCCAAGTACTTTTTCGACAAGTTTTCTCATGAAAAACGACGCAACGTAAAAGGGTTTTCCCCTACGGCGCTGCAGATGATGAATCAATACGCATGGCCCGGAAATGTTCGCGAAATGATTAATCGTATCCGCCGTGCCATGGTGATGTGTGAGCGGCGCCTGATTACTCCTGAAGACCTAGGCCTGGACAGACGTGATGGCAAGCGCGAGGTGATGACGCTGGAGGCGGCCAGGAGTAGCGCAGAAATGGATGCGATCCGTAACGCCTTGCAAAAAAACAATAGTAACCTGACGGTGGCATCCCGTGAGTTAGGGGTGTCGCGGGTGACCTTGTATCGATTGATCCAGAAATACCGCTTAATCCAGAAGTATGACCTCAATTTAAAAGCAGAAAGTCTGCGCGACGCAATTTAGTTTGCCTGCAACATGGAAGGTGTAATGGTTGTAATTGCACGGCTTTTCCTGACTCCCTTAACCCAAGCTCGCGACTCTCCTCCTATTTTCCCCTGCACCTGCTCACTTCGCTAGTCTGTAATTTCCCCCTGATTTTAATCATAGTTCCCACAAAAATGCTTTCAAAATATTTCCGCATTATAGATGGCGATGACACATCGCCTTGAGGGCTTATCTCGGCGATAAGTACCGTATCAAAACTGAAACAGTTTTTGCTCTCAAATAATCTCATTATTTTCAATTGGTTACATAAAAACCGGATGTTCTCTGTTCTATGCGTGATACAGCTTTGAGTGAGTTATTTTTAGCATATTTTTAATTTTATTTAATTAAATCAATTGGATATGAGTTTGGCACGGTCGTTGCTAAGTAGTGATCAACCTAGTGGTAAAGATTCTGTTATGAGGGCAGCCATGAAAGTGAACGAGTGCAAGGTGAAAGAAAGTATGGATCGAGTAATCAGACTTTTAATTTTGAAAGTCAGAAAGTGTCAATCGAGATTGTTGGGATGGCTGTTCGGGATTGTTTTGATGAGTTGTTCTGCCGCTGTTGTCGCAGACACGCTTACGGAAACAGAAGGGATTGCCTGGGTTGATTTTTATACAGAGGCAATGGCTAAAGTTGAGATGACCGATATTGATCTATCGGTGGTTAACGGCAAGGGATGGGAGGCAACAAAGCTTAATGGCAGTGAAGCCCTCGCTGTCATTCTTTGGGACGAACGTGGAAGCGGCAGTCGTCGTGCTGCAAGTCACGATGCTGGCAGTAGCCAGAGTTTTCATAGTGTGACTTTGACTGTTAACCAGAAGTGATAAGGAGGCTGTGATGGGAGGATATAGGTATCAGTCAGCAGTCATGTGTTCTGTAATGCTGGGCATGTGTTCATCATTTTCCGCCATGGGCGGAGATGGGGTGATTGTCCTGCAGCGGGAGGTTCCACATAGAGTGGCGTATCGGGAGGGAGCGCCAGCACGTCCATCCACGGTGGATGTTTCACCGGATGACAAGGTGAAGCAAATGGTGAGCGGGCACGGTACTAGCCTGAATTCAACGGAGTTGTTAGGTGATTCAGATTTTGCGGCAATTACGACCGGGACTCCTCAAACCCAGGGCGTAATCACCAACGCTACCAACTCGCTGGGTTTAACAGACATACGGACTGCCAGCCAGCCATTGCACGGAGCAGGTAGCCCAGCTGGGCCGGTGCAGTCTGTGGTACCCATGGTGACGGGGGCTGTTGGCCCTGCAGTGGGTGCCGCGACAGGCCAGGTCGGTGCTGCAGTGACTGGAATAACAGGTGCCTTAAACGGTTTGACTGGTTCGATTATGCGTACTGGCGGGCAATAAGAAAAAGGTAAGGATAGTGATGAGGAGATCGTCATGAAAAGTTCAGTAGTTTTGTTATCAACGTTGTTTGCGTTGCCATCGGTGATGTATGCCGACGTGGTGGTTGCGCAGGATGTTTTACCACCGGAAATACCCGGTTATGTCACCCAAAGTGTCATAGATAGCAATGTATTAAGCAATGTTCGCGGTCGATTTGCCGTGAACATGGTTGCAGGAGATTCAAATACCCAGGCAAATGCCGCAGCAGTGGCATTGGGTGTCGGCGGCCCGACAATCGGGTTAGTTGCCGGCATGCAAGCGACGGACCCACGGCAGGCTAGCTTGCCAGGCGTCTCTACTGCGTTCATTGGCGATCATGTCTTTGCGAACAGCTCGGGCCTGATCTCGGTGAACCAGACCAGTGGCGTTGGAAATGCGCAAGCCAACGGTGCGGCATTCGCTATGGGGTTTGAAGAAGTTGTGGCAGAAAGCGTGCTCTCCGCTACGACTTCAAATGCAGGGCTTTCTGGAGCCGGACCAAGCAAGAGCTACCAGGCAGTATCGATACGTGATACCGCTTTCAATGGTGCGCACGGGCTTGTTCAGGTTAACCAGTCTGCGGGGTCGGGCAACAGCACGGCCAATAACTTCGCGCTACAGGTGCAATTGGGTGCGAAGCCTTAACTTTGTAATTAACCTTCGTTAGGAGAAAAATCATGAGATCGACTTTTAAAAAAACATCCCTCGCGTTGGCAGTGGCCGCTCTGTTCACTTCGCCGCTAGCCTTTGCAGATGGGGATTATGATGGTAACCGCGTTCACGACTACAAACTGGATGCGGCAGCAAACCTCAATCTTGATGTCAATGTCACTTCAAGCAAGGCTGATGTTGATATCAAGAAAGATGTTAAGTTTAAAAGTGATGTAGAAGTAAGCGGTGATGTCACTGTGAATGGTCAAATATATATTGACTCCAGCTCAATGGCCTTAGTCAATGATCAACAAATCAACTATTTGAATAATGTTGAATATGGCCCACTTCATTCAAACAGTGCAGTGGTGAACGGTAATGCATTACAAGGTGCGTCAGGTAATATCGGCGTCAATGTAACAGCTGGCGATAATAACCAGCAAGCCAATGCAGCCGCTCTGTCAGCATCCGATGCCAGCTTTATTTTTGGCTCTTCTGATGCTGAAATCTTCGCTCGTCAGGATGCCCAAAATAACAAGGTTACCAACTATGGCAACACCAATGGCGCAGCTTTGGGTGGTAGTGCACTGGCTAACGCATCGGGCAATATTGGGGTCAATATCTCTGCAGGTGCAGGCAACCAGCAAAAGAACGATCTGGCAGCCTCGGTGGCAGTAGCTCGGATGGCTACAGCAACCGTCACGGTTAAGCAGATGAATGACCACAATGACGTATCCTATGAACCAGCAACCAAGGAAGTGGTGACTTACAATCCAGTTAGCCTGACATTGAATGCCAGCGGTCAATACTCTGGTATTGCTGACCAGAATGGCGACCAATATCCAGATACCTGGACTGGCAACACCCATCCAAACGGTACGCAGACAGGGCACATTGATCTTGATACTGCAGTACAAGGTGCTTCCGATCGTCCAGTACATGCCGGTCTGGATAGCAATGGCAACCCAACCGGGCCAACCAGTACTGGCGGTGCCTTAAGCTTTAACGAGGAGGGTGATGTAGCACTTAGCGGAACTGTGACTGGCAATATTCCAGTCGTCACAACCGTATTTGTCGCTACTGCCAACACCTCCTTCCTGGGCGACAACGCCTTACAAGGTGCGTCTGGCAACATTGGTGTCAATATCGCTTCCGGTACAAACAACCAGCAATATAACGGGCTAGCTATTTCTGCTACTCAAGCTGGCACTGGTACAGGTGGCGGTGGAGGCGAAACATTCCGTTAAGCCAAGGCTCACAAAGCCAAAGCCTAACTATTCCGGCCGGTGATCCCGGTCGGAATCCTTTGTTTTATTCGCCATGGGTGCTCCAATGGATAACAACACTAAAAATAAGCGGTCATTTCTCCTGCATGCGGCAGTTATTTTTGTCGCCTTCGCCGTATGTCTTGTTTCACCAACCTATGCTGCTGAGATGCAAATTGGTGGCATTCTTCCCGGTGGCGGGCTCATTCAAAAAAATATCATCAGTATGCGGGAAGGTAAGTATGTAGACATGGTGACACAGCATACGGACTTTAGTTGTGGCGCAGCGGCATTGGCGACCATTTTGAAGTATGCCTACAACAAGGATGTTACCGAAACTGAAGTGATTGATGGACTGATGCAGGTCAGCGATCCAGAGCTGGTTCGCCAAAAAGGATTCTCTTTACTTGATATTAAACGCTATGCACAAAGCTTGGGTATGCGTGCTCGCGGCTACAACGTAAAGCCAGAAACACTGGAAAAAATCCGCATCCCCAGCATCGTGTTGCTTGACTATAAAGGATACAAACACTTTGTGGTTCTTAAAAAAGCTACAGCGGAAAAGGCCTATATTGCCGACCCCGCATTAGGAAACCGTATCATGAAGCGGTCGGAGTTTGATGCCGACTGGAATGGCATCATATTCGCTGTGGTTGGGCAAGGGTTTAATCGTGACACTGTGCTGCTGCGACCTAAAGAAGCGGTAACCGCACGTAACTTAGTGAATACCTACCGCCCTTTAACGGATGCCGAGTTGTTCGATTTTGGATTTATTCGCGCCGACATGCTGGGCTTGTAATTATAAAAAAGTCTTATTTAGTACTAATGAATAAGTGAATAAGCTCTGTTGATAATGATAACGGGGTAGTGATGAGGAGGCAGAAAATGAATATTTCGTCCATGAATTCAGTGCAGCATGCGGAGTACTTACGGCATCCGGGACTGGTAATGGTGCCCGGGCATGTTGGTAAAAACCCTGGTAATGGCTACAAAAGAATTGCTTTGGCGCTTATCGGGGCGCTTGCTTTTACTCCGGTGGCAAGAGCTGATTTGCCACCGGACCTGGAGGTGTTTAGTAATATGCAGGAAGTGCCTGACGGGGAGCTATCACACATGCGAGGTAAGTTTGCCAGCAATAATCAGGTGCTTTATTTTGGCGTTGAAATGGTTAGCCAATGGCAGACACCAACCGGCAATATTGTGACTGCCGGGGCTAACCTCAATATCGATTTTCGCGGGGGATCCGGTCAGCCAAGCGTGCAGTATTCACCTACAGTGAGTATCGTTCAGCAAGGCCAGGGGGTCGCTACTGTACAAGCCAGCAATGCTAATGGAGTCAGTGGTGGGGCAGGTTTGGCTAATGTGAGCGGTGTTTCTCAAAGCATCCAAGTGGCTGGACAGTCTAATAAGATTCAAAACGGTATTGATATGCAGGTTGATCTCACCTCATCCCAAGGAGGTGGCTTGATTCCCTCTGCAGTGCAGGGCCAGGCTGGCGCGGTTTCTGCGACTGGCGATGATGGGACTGTCGCGATGGTGACGCTTTCCAATAACAGTATCGGCGTGAACGTGATTGTTCCCGGGCAAGGGCAGGTGCTGCAAACGATTCGTGACCAGGGTATGTTTCAATCTGCACGTATCGGTGGTGACCTGAACCAGATTCACAACACGATTACCATGCATGTTGGCATAAACACTGCTGCCGGTATGGGTGGTGTAGGTAGCGCCTATACGGCATTGCAAGGAATTAAAGGATTGCCGCTGAATGGAATGTTCTAGGAGAGATAACAATACTGCAGTAATAGGATGAGGCACAAGAGGAGCACGGGGGTGACCCTATGGGAACAGTTCGTTGGCATACGTATGGGCAGGTCCCTAATGTACTGCATGAACAGAATGGATATCCATCATCACTCGAGTTTTCCCTCGTGCTCCTCTTGTGCCTCCTTATTATGCAAACACACTTTAATTTAATGGTTATTTCATATAACTATTAGATACCATTTTCTTCCCCCAGTTTAATTGATTGCGCCCTGTGTATCGGCCTCATAGAGTGTCGTAGTAAGCCTTTATTGGGTATATGTGCACCTTACAAGTTGGTTTGTTGGCCAGTACTGGCTGATGAGTTTTTGGAAAAGCTGGCCTTATCTTGGTGTAGACATGAAGATGGGCGGGTGCACTTTTCAGGGAGATGAAAAAAAACTATGAATAGGCACGTGTTTAAACTAAGTGGTGTGGCCTTGGCAATTGCCTGTCTGCCAGTAGGCAGCTGGGCTGCAGATACGGCTGCGAGCTCGCCAGAAGTCGCGCAATTGCGCCAGGAGTTGGGCGAGCTTGGGCAGCGCTATGAAGCCCAGAGTGCAGCCTTACAGGCTTTGGCTCGAAGGTTGCAGCAGTTGGAAAATTCAGGACAAGGGCAACTTCGCCCTGCGCGGGCCATGAAAACCGCTGCCGTGACAGAACCTGTAGCAGGTTCATCGCAGGCCACAGGCGAAGAAAGCCAGACGACGCAGGATAGCGGAGAGGCTGTGGTAAAGGAGGCGCCTCAATCACGAAGTGCCGAGGCGGTTTATCGTGAGCAGAATGCTTTGTTCAATAAGACATTTACCCTGGAAACCGGGCTTAGTTATAGCCACTCAGACCGACGCGAACTGATACTTAACGGTTTTCTTGCGTTGGATGCAATTTTCCTTGGCAACATAAAACTGGACCGTGTTAAGTCGGACATTGTGCAATTTGATGTAACGGGTCGCTATGGGGTGACGGATCGCTTGCAATTCGACTTCAATGCACCATTCCTTTATCGTAAATCTACATTCCAGTCCGGAGGCGTTGGTGGTAGCGCTTCAGCTTTAGGTGAACATGATGTAACTCAGTCCAGCTTGGGCGATGTTAGTGCCGGTGCATTTTATCGCCTGTTCAAGGAAAATCCGACTAGCCCTGATGTCGTGTGGAATGTGCGCTTGAAGGCACCAACGGGTAAGGATCCTTTCGGCATCAAGATCGTCACGCCTGATCCCAACAATAACAATTTAACCACCCCGAATGACCTGCCTACCGGGAATGGTGTCTGGACACTTTCTACCGGTTTTACTTTTGTTAAGACAATAGATCCGGCCATTCTGTTTGCGAATGTGGGTTACTCCCATAACTTTATTGAAAAGTTTAATGACATTAGTTCTGTCCAAGGGACGGTGACTCCTGGCAGAGTAGACTTGGGTGACTCCGTGCAGTTGGGTGGTGGTATGGCATTCGCATTGAATGAGCGTATGAGTTTGAGTATGTCTTATGCTCACCGCTTTGCCCAGAAGTCACGTATTAAGCAAGAAGGCCAGTCATGGCAAAGTGTTGTCGGCAGTGACTCTAGTTCTGGGTCGCTTAACTTTGGTGTGACTTATGCCATGAGCGACAAGCTTTCTATGGTCAGCAATGTTGGACTGGGGGTGACCCCTGATGCTCCAGATGTTACGGTGGGCGTGAAGTTCCCTTATAATTTTTGATAACAATGCTTGGTTAAGGGGTAGGTTATGTAGGTCGTTAACAGGGCTCGCTGGGGCTGTTAACGACGAAGTAGTAAGGAGTCTGCTCTAGTGAAAATTGGCTATTATGAAGAGTGTAGATGCTTTACTAGGATTGCGTGGGTGTAGTGAGTCTATCTGGACCTTTTCTCAGGGGCGAAGCTACAACAATTTTGCCATATAAGCACGAAGCTGCACTTTAGGAGGAGGTGTTGTGGTTTTGCCTAATATAAGTGAAGAAATGAAGGGTAAATCCCTGGCTCAGGACAGTATATTCCTCAGTTCCCCCCTCTTTGAAATCGCTGCTACAGCAGTTGAGTCGAGCTCCTTCAGACAGCCTTTCCCCGTAGTCTGTCCAAACCATGTGGTTTATGTCATAGACCAACAACGCTATCTCAGGCGTATCGTTAGATTTACCAAAGTTTTCCTATGTGGCGGTGATCGACTGGCAACTAAGCCACAAGGCAGAGTGCGACCGATTTCTAGTCGTGATTACACGATTCCACCCGATGTGATATGACAAGTACTCACTGAGTAACGCCAGTCAGGTTTCCCATCATCTAATAATGGCTATTGACGTATTGATGCGAGTGTTAGTTAATGGACAAGGGGGAAATAATATAAGTAGGTTACATTCGTCACTGAAGTAACGCTGGTTTTATCGGTGATATGTGGAGGGGAGATGGACAAGATGCCATTTGATAGATCCAAGACGCCGTTCGAGCATCATAATTTTCGGTCTCAAGCCGAGCTTGAGGTAGCCAAAGCTCAGACACTCAAGCCATCCCTAACTGTTCCGGTAGAAAAGCTGCTACATGAGCTACAGGTGCATCAGATTGAGCTGGAGATGCAGAATGAGGAGCTTAGACGAGCCCACACTGCATTGGAGGAGTCTCGGGATCGCTATCTCGATCTATTTGAGTTCGCGCCGATTGGCTACTTTACGCTGAGCGCAGAAGGCTTGATCATCGAAGTTAATTTTGTCGGGGCAGCCCTTTTGGGCGACGAGCGGAAGAAACTGCTGTTGAAGCCTTTCTCTCGATACATTGCTCGCGAGTTTAGTGATACCTATCACCTGCACATGGCACGCCTGAAGCATCAAGATGATCAGCAAAGTTATGAGCTACAGATAAAACGCGAGGATGGTGAACTGCGCTACGTGCATGTTGGTGCTATACGGATGGCGACAGACGATGGCGTCAGCAAATTCCGTATTACGTTGACCGATATTAGCGTTAATAAGCGAGTAGAGGAAGCCAAAGACTATTTGGATAATCTCATTAAACACGCGAACGGCCCCATCGTCGTGTGGGATGCTTCGGGGCGAATTACCAAGGTAAACCAGTCCGTAGAGCGCTTAACAGGCTTGTCGGCAGATGAAATTGTGGGGCAATCGATTGACGCCTTATTTTCTGCCCAAGAAGTCGAAAAAATCCAAGTCGCAATAAAAGGCGAAAATTTAAAGTCGGTAGATATCCCTGTACAGCATAAGTCTGGAGTAGTCCGGATCGTGTCCTGGAATTCGGCGAACATCTATCTGGCGGATGCCAAGACTGTACGTGCCACTATTGCACAGGGCGTGGATATCACTGATCGAAAACAAGCGGAACGTGATTTGCTTATTGCCGCAACCGCTTTTGAGGCGCAAGAAGGCATGATTGTGACTGATGAGCACCGCTTCATTGTCCGGGTGAATAATGCATTCACTCGCCTGACAGGCTACAGTGCGGAAGATGCTGTAGGTCGACCAGCATCCATGCTTCGTTCCGGTCTCCATGACGAGGCTTTTTATCAAGGTGTGTGGGACTCAATTAACCGTGATCGCTATTGGCAAGGTGAAATATGGGACAAGCGCAAGAGTGGTGAAGTATTCCCGGGATTAATGACGATTACTGCAGTGCTTGGGGCGGAGGGGCGTATTACGAATTATGTCATCACATTTCTCGATATCACCTTGCAGAAACAAGCTGAGAAAGTGCTACTAGATGCACGCAAACACTTGGAGGAGCAAGTGGAGCAAGCGGTCATGGAGTTAAATCATCTCAAGGAAGAAAGCGGTGAGGTGAGCACCGCTTTAAAGGTGATGATCAAACTGCGTGAAACGGAAAGCTCTGATGCCAAGAACCTCCTTATCCTTGAACTCAAGCAGGAGGTAATGCCGTTTTTGCAAAGGTTAAAAAAAGGTAGTCGTGATCCCAAGCAAGTTCGCTTGTTAAGTACGCTGGATGCCAACTTGCAACGGTTGATAACTTCATACGGGTGCGCGACCAGCATTACTTCCGCTTACAGGAATTTAACACCTAAAGAGATTCAGGTCGCATCCATGGTCCGGGAGGGGTTTTCAACAAAAGTCATCGCTGCGACTTTATCGCTTTCACCGGAAACTATCAGTATCCATCGTAAAAACATTCGCAAAAAATTGGGTTTAGACAGCAAGGCTGATAATCTACGTAGCTATCTGATTACATTGGATAGGTAGTTTTTTTAGATTCTTTAAGATGCCTGTCTTGTCTGCAGGATGGTTACCCTAGCTGGCGCTATTTAGGCGATATTCAACACAAACCCACCCTGTCCATTCTCAAAATCTGCCGAAAGAATCTTTGTGTATTGACTCATGCACTTATGAGCTGTGAGGCTCAATTTTGCTGCTGCCAGCCTATTCATTGCTTGAACTTAATTTTCTATTATGCTAGTTTGCGAGTGTTGTAACTAAGATGTTACAAAGTGAAAGCGGTTGTAAAATCTTTTCGTAACATGCGTCATTCTCTACTGGGATGATTGTTCGAACAGGAGTAACAGCGGTGGCTTCATCATCGGGAGATTTCCAAATTATTGCACGGCCCAACCGATCCTTGTCTTCAATGGGGATGGTCAAGGTTATTGCGATCATTGCAACATTCTCCTTAATTGTTGCCATTGGTTTCGGTCTTGCAGGGGCGTGGCTGGTTTTACCTTTCGCAGGGCTTGAGTTGCTGGCGCTGGCTTATGCTTTTTATTACATCAACTGCCATGCAGGAGATTATGAAAGTATCACCATCGACGGCGATCAGTTGGCGGTAGAAAAACGACATTATAAAAATACCAGTCAGGTTGTGTTTAATCGTTATTGGGCGCGAGTTTTATTGCGAGATCTACCCAGTGGCGAGCAGTCTTTATTACTACGCTCACACGGTAAAGAGGTCGAGTTTGGTCGTCATTTAATGAGTAATGACCAGCGCTTGGCAGTAGCTCAACAATTAAAAAAACGTGTGGGTGCAGTTCTATAACCTCATTTAGGGAGTGAGTATGGCAATGCAGTTACTGAGAAAAGCTGGTTGGGGTTTAATGTTGGTATTCGCTTCTTTTGCTGCGAATGCCGAATATGCATGGAACTTCCCCAAACCAGTAACCCCGATGGCGCTGGACACGCTACACGTCCATAATAAATTCATGGTCATAGTCATGGCCATTTTCCTCTTGGTTTTAGGGATAATGCTGTATTCGATTTATACCCATCGGAAAAGCAAAAATTTCAAGCCAGCAAACTTCACTGGGCCGAGCACGAAATCACAAGTGTTCTGGACGCTAGTCCCTTTTGCCATCCTGCTGTATATCGACTTTATTTTGATGGGAATTCCTGCCTACCACAGTGTGGTCATGATGGAAGACACTAAAAACGGTGCTGAGATGGTGGTTAAGATCACTGGCTCGCAGTGGCGCTGGCAGTATGAGTACATGGACACTGATGCAAAAGGTATCAAGTTCGTCAGCAATATGACCACGCCGCAAGATCAGATTGAGAATAAGGCTGAAAAGAATCCGGATTACCTGCTGGAGGTCGATAACCGGCTGGTCTTGCCAGTTGGTAAAAAGGTGCGTGTATTACTGACCTCTACCGATGTCATACACAATTGGTGGGTTCCTCAATTCGGTTCCGCGCGCGATGCGATCCCTGGATTCTTGCGCGAGACTTGGGTGCAGATCAATGAGCCAGGCGTATATCGAGGCCAATGTAAGGAGCTTTGCGGTAAGGGTCATGGCTTCATGCCAGCTGTCGTTGAAGCTATGCCAGAAGAAGACTTCAAGAAGTGGGTAGTCGCCAAGAAGGATGAGATGGCATCTGCATCTGCTGGTGCGGATAAAGAGTGGACCAAGGAAGATCTGATTGCCAACGGGAAAGGCATTTACGAGAAAAATTGTGCAGTTTGCCACCAGGTGACAGGTGCAGGTCTACCACCAGCATTCCCGGCTTTAACCGGCAGCAAGATCGCAAATGGTCCGATTTTTGATGGTGAAGGTAAGTTACTCAAGGATGGTCACCTGGACCGCGTACTGAATGGCAAAGGCATCATGCCCGCATGGAAAGCGACGCTGAATGATACGGAAATTGCCGCTGTAATTACGTATGAGCGCAACGCATTAGGTAACTCTGTCGGTGATGTATTGCAACCAGCTCAGGTAAAAGCTTTACGTTAATACTGCACTTAAGCTAAGGCGCTTGAGTAAAGAAAATAGAAGTTAAAGCAACTTGGATTAGGCAATAGGCTTAGTAAAACTGGCTTAATAAATCTTAGGAGAAATAAATGAGTACAACCACAGTAGCACATCATGACGAGGGCCATGGGCATGCTGATTACAAGCCTGGAATAATGCGTTGGCTTACGACTACCAACCATAAAGATATCGGCACCATGTACCTGACCTTCTCGCTGATCATGTTCCTGGTTGGTGGGTCCATGATCATGGGCGTACGTGCTGAGTTGTTCCAGCCAGGCTTGCAATTGATGAAGCCTGAATTCTTCAATCAGTTGATTGGAGTTCATGCACTGGTGATGATTTTTGCAGCGCTGATGCCTGCCGCAACTGGTTTTGCCAACTGGATGTTGCCATTGCAAATAGGCGCACCGGATATGGCATTGCCCCGGTTGAATAACTGGGGTTTCTGGTTGTTGCCACCTGCAGCGATTTTGCTCACGCTACCCTTTACTTTGGCCTTGTTTGGTATCGGTGACGGCGCAATTGCTACCGGCTGGACCTTCTACGCACCGCTATCAGTGCAAGGCGGAATGGGGGTGGACTTCGCTATATTTGCAGTTCACTTATTGGGAATTTCTTCAGTCATGGGTTCCATCAACGTGATTGTGACGATTTTTAATATGCGCGCACCTGGCATGACCTTGATGAAAATGCCTATGTTCGCATGGGGCTGGCTGATTACTGCATTCCTGTTGATTGCCACCATTCCGGTGCTTGCTGGTGCAGTGACCATGCTGCTGACAGACCGTCATTTTGGAACACACTTTTTTGATGCTGCCGGTGGTGGTGATCCTATCCTGTTCCAGCACTTGTTCTGGTTTTTCGGCCATCCTGAAGTCTATATTCTGTTATTGCCGGTTTGGGGCTTCATGCCGCAAATTCTTTCTACCTTCTCGCGTAAGCCTATTTACGGCTATAAAGCCCAAGTTTACTCATTATGGGCAATTGGTGCCTTATCAGTTGTGGTTTGGGCTCACCACTTCTTTACAGTGGGTATGCCAGTACCTGCGCTGCTTTACTTTATGTATAGCACCATGGCGATTTCCCTGCCATTAGCGGTGCTGTTCTATTGCTGGATCGCGACAATCTGGAAAGGCTCCATGTCTTTCGAAACGCCAATGCTCTTTGCGGTAGGCTGGATTATCCTGTTTGGTATCGGTGGCTTGACGGGCTTGGTGCTGGCTGACGTTGCTGCGGATGCGCAATATCATCATAGTTATTTTGTCGTTGCGCACTTCCATTACACCCTGTTTGCCGGTGGCATCATGGGCATCATGGCTGGTGTCTATTACTGGTTACCCAAGATGACTGGGCACATGTACAACGAGAAACTCGGTAAGCTGCATTTCTGGCTGACAGCGATTTCGTTTAACTTGACCTTTATTCCCCAGTTCTTCCTGGGGCTGGCTGGCATGCCGCGCCGCATTCCCGATTACGCATTGCAGTTTGCCGAGTTCAATATGATCTCCTCAATTGCTGCTTTCGTACTCGGCTTGTCTCAACTACTTTTCGTTTACAACATTATTAGTTGTGCACGCGGCGGTAAAAAGGCAACAGACCAGGTCTGGGAAGGGGCGCAAGGCTTGGAGTGGACAGTGTCATCACCACCTCCATACCACAGCTTTACAGAGCAGCCTGTCATTAAATAAGCGATAGTGGTGGCTGGGTTTGATGAGGTAACCAAATCCAGCCCTCAGAGGAAACAATGGAAAAGTCAGATCAGGCAAGACGTAGTAGAAGTATCAAGTTGGCGCTAATCTTTGGGGCTGTTGCTGTGTTGTGGTACGTCGTTTCGATGATGGTCATATGGACACAATAGAAACAGCGGATCAAAAGAAAAAATCGAACAAGCGCTTAGGTATTAAGTTGTTATGGGTAGTCGGTGCTGCATTGTTGTTTGCTTTTGCTTTAGTACCTTTATATGACGTGCTGTGTTCGATGACTGGCTTGAATGGCAAGACGAACAACACGGCTGACCTGGCAACAACCAAAATAGATACATCGAGATGGGTGACGGTAGAGTTTACTTCAACAGTGATGCCGGGGCTGGGGTGGAATTTTCAGGCCAAACAGTCGAGTATCAAGGTACATCCGGGGCAGATCGAAAATGTGGTTTTTGAAGCTAAAAACAATACGAATAGTGTAGTTACCGGGCAGGCTGTACCTAGTGTAAGCCCAGGTGAAGCATCTTTATATTTGAAAAAGATTGAGTGTTTTTGTTTTCAGCGGCAGGAGCTAAAAGCTGGAGAGGCAAAAGACATGCCTTTGCGTTTTTACGTGAGCCCGGATTTACCAAAAGATATACAGGCCATCACTTTGTCGTACGCATTTTACAATGCGATAGAGAAAAAATAGGTAATAGTGGTAGCGAATTAGACAGCAAAGTAACTAGAGAAAGTAATAGAGGTAATCAGGGAGCTGCGTGTATCGATAGATGTTATCGGTTGGGATACATGATTTTGCTTATGTAGGTTAATAATTAAAACAGTGCAGAGGAGTTGATGCATGGCAACACATAGTGAGAATCAATATTTTGTTCCAAGTCCAGTGGCTTACCCGGTCATCCTGTCAGCAGGTATCCTGGCGTTAGCTTCTGGGTTTATTTTCAGTATCAATAAATTCCCAGCCGGCAAGTGGATGATGATTGCGGGATTCGTCGTTATTATTGCCATGGTATTCCGCTGGATGGGCGCCGTGATTGCTGAAAGCGAAATTGGTAAATACAAGACATGGGAAGATAAGTCTTTCCGTATCGGTATGATTACTTTTATCTGCTCTGAGATTGCATTTTTTGCTGCGTTTTTCGGGGCATTGTTTTTTCTTCGCATAATTTCAGTGCCAGAGCTTGCCTCGTTTGACCCGGATTTCACCCCGTATAAGGACTTTGTGGCTACTTGGCCATCAGGCGGCCCTGGCGGGAATGTGTTAGGTACAGACTTTGCCAAGCCATCGTTTACACCTATGGGTGCTTGGGGTATCCCGGCAATCAATACCTTATTGCTACTCTCCTCCGGGGCAACCGTGACCTGGGCGCATTGGGGTTTGTTGAAAAACAACCGTACTCAGCTGGTCGTCGGGTTGTTCCTGACCGTAGCGCTTGGCTTGGCTTTTATGGCTTTGCAAGCTTTTGAGTATCACCATGCGTATACAGAGCTTGGTCTAACCATGGGTTCTGGTGCTTATGGCGCCACGTTCTTTATGCTTACCGGTTTTCATGGATTCCATGTGACGCTGGGTACCATTATGCTGATTGTGATTTTGATACGCGCAATGAAAGGACACTTCACGCCAGAGCATCATTTTGGTTTTGAGGGTGTTGCCTGGTATTGGCACTTCGTGGATGTGGTGTGGTTGGGTCTGTTCGTATTTGTCTACTGGTTGTGACCTATCAAAATAAAGGACGATGCTTGCATCGTCCTTTATTTTAGTAACAGGGGTTTTCTGATTAAGTTTAAGGGTGTGGTTGCCCAATAACTCCAGTGTAGTAGCCCAGCATCAGCAGTCCAAAGAGTATGATTGATAACGAAATTCTGACAGTGAGTGCCCGCACGGTGCGTTCGCCTGCACCCTTATCCTTGGCTAAGTAAAATAAAGCTGAAAATAGGCTGCCAACGATCAGTACCAGCATGGCAACAATTGCGATTTTGATTAGCATAATAATTAGAGCAGAGCTCTTCCGGAATGGTTTGTATTGATTATGCGGCGCACATGAGTATTTTGCAATTTCGATTTTCTGATTATCAATTCAGGCCAACTTGGCTCGGTACGCTAGTGACAATCTGCTGTATTCCCTTGTTTATCAAGCTGGGTTTGTGGCAGTACAGCAAGGCGGAACAAAAGCAAATGCGGCAGGCAAGCTATGAGAGTTACAGTAAGGCTCCTCCTGCGGCATTGCCGGCCAGCATAGAAAGTCCAGAAAGCTGGCGCTACAGGCCAGTTGAAGTACATGGTGAATATTTACCGCAATACCAAGTGTTTCTTGATAATCAGGTTGAGGGGCAGGTCGCTGGTTATCATGTGATAACCCCCGTACAAATAGAAAATACCAAGCGCATTGTGTTGGTGAATCGTGGCTGGATACCAGCCCCGGATAGTCATAATGTATTGCCTGTAATTAAAACCCCTGAGGGTAAGCAGACTATAGTGGGCAAAGTGTGGATACCCGCAGCCAGGTTCTATACGCTCGAAGCCAGGCAACCTGCTGATAATCGGCAGACGGGGACGTGGCAGCCCATCTGGCAGAATATGGATATGGCAAAGTACAAGGCATCGGTGCCATTCGATGTATTACCGGTTGTGATTCGATTAGATGCTGAAAGTAAAGCCGGTGGCTTTGTGCGGAACTGGATAATGCCTGCCGATAGAATCGCTACCCATATTGGCTATGCTTACCAGTGGTTTGGTTTTGCTTTTGCTGCGGTAATTATTTATATATTTGTCAGTTTTAAAAAAACCAGTAAGAAAATTAAGGTATAGCGTGCAAGAGCAAACTGAACAAACCACACCAAATACCGAGCAAACACGTGGGCGCTGGATATTAGCCTTGTTGTTTTTATTTTTTGCAGTGCCCTTATTGGCGGTGATGCTAATGCATCATTATCAATGGCATCCCAAGGGTGCTAGTCGCGGTGAGCTTATATCCCCGCCAGTGCAGTTAACGATAGTTGCTGAGTTGCTGGATAATCAAGGTAAGGCCGTTACCGCCTCTATATGGCATGACAAATGGAGCATGGTTTACGTAACAGGCGAATGCGACAATATTTGTATGGAGCGCCTGCACAGCATGCGTCAGTTGCATGTGTCATTTGCGAAAGACATCGAGCGTATCCAGCGCATATTGATTAGCACTACGCATAAAGCCGCTGAGCTAAAACAGCAATACCCGGACTTGTTGATCATCAATCAGCCCGCCTCTGCGCTGCCAAATTTAAGCTCCCAGTTTGATATCGCAGGTGAAGCCGCAATAGCCAGCAACCGGATTTATCTGGTGGATCCGCTAGGTAATTTGATGATGAGTTACCCCTTGTCCATAGCGCCTGCAGAAATTCGTAAGGATATGCAACGGCTGCTTAAGTACTCGTGGGCCGGGTAATGATGGACGGCCTATCTCTTATCTGGTTCAGGCGCATCGCCTTGATTGCGACGCTGCTCGCACTGTGTGTAGTGGTGTTGGGTGCGTATGTGCGATTGTCAGATGCGGGGCTTGGCTGCCCGGACTGGCCGGGCTGCTATGGCGCACTGACAGTGCCGCAGAGCGAGGCCGCTATTAGCCATGCGCAAACTGCTTACCCCGATAAGCCTATCGAAGCGCATAAAGCCTGGAAAGAAATGCTGCATCGTTATGTTGCAGGCTCTCTAGGCCTGCTGATACTGGCAATTTTTGTACTGGCATGGCGCGCCAGAAGTGAAATCAGCGTATCACCCTGGTTGCCTGCTTTGCTGCTCTTGCTGGTGATATTTCAGGCTGCCTTGGGGATGTGGACTGTGACCTTGCTGCTTAAGCCGGTGATCGTCACTTCGCACTTGCTGGGAGGCATGAGCACGCTAGGACTGCTCACATGGATTACGCACCGGCACTGGGGTTCAGTCTCAGCGCGCTTCGTGAAATCAGGCCAACTGCGCTTCTGGATACGAGGTGCATTTTTCATCATCCTGGCACAGGTATTTTTGGGCGGCTGGACAAGCTCCAATTATGCGGCGCTTGCCTGTACCGATTTTCCAACCTGCCATGGCGTGTGGGTGCCTGATATGGATTTTGCTACCGCATTCCACTGGGTGCGAGAGCTTGGGCAGGGTGCCGATGGCAAACCGCTGGAACTAGCAGCTTTTACTGCGATTCAATGGGCGCATCGGATAGGGGCTGTGGTTACTTTTATCTATCTAGGCTGGCTTGGTATATGCCTGCTGCGCTATGCGCCTATGCGAGCAATTGCTGCAATATTGCTGCTATTATTATTGGCACAAGTAAGTTTGGGCATTGCCAATCTTGTGCTGCATTTACCCTTGGTATTAGCGGTTGGACATAACCTGGGTGCAGCACTATTAGTGATTACGGTAGTGGTGATGAACTCTAAAATTACAGGTTTGTTAAAAGGAGATTTTCTATGAATGCGATCACGGTAGACCAGCTACACAAAGTGGGCTTAAGTTTCCAAAGCTTTTTGGCGCTTTGCAAGCCACGAGTAACAGCGCTCATCGTATTCACTGCAGTCATTGGCATGTTCCTCGCCACGCCTGGCATGGTGCCGCTTACCATATTGCTGGCCGCCACATTGGGTATCGGTATGGCATCAGGAGCTGCCGCTGCCTTTAATTGCCTGATTGAGCAGAAGATAGATGCCAGAATGGCACGCACACGCGGACGTCCTTTGCCGCTTGGGCAAGTTACCTCGAACGAGACTTTTATCTTTGCCAGCATCATGGGCAGTCTGGGCTTGTGCATACTCTATGTGTTTGTTAATCCGCTGACCATGTGGCTCACCCTCGCTACATTTGTGGGCTATGCAGTTATATACACGGTATTCCTCAAGCCTGCCACGCCGCTCAATATTGTCATTGGCGGCGCTTCTGGCGCCATGCCGCCAATACTGGGCTGGGCTGCAGTTAATAATGTAGTGTCACCGGAAGCACTGATATTATTTCTCATCATTTTTGCTTGGACGCCACCGCATTTCTGGGCGCTGGCGCTATACCGCCGCGAGGAGTATGCCAAAGTGGGCATGCCCATGCTGCCTGTCACCCATGGCGAAATGTTTACGCGCCAGCACATCTTGCTTTACACCATCATCCTGTTTGCCGTTGCGCTTATGCCGTATGGACATGGCATGAGCGGCGTGATTTACCTCGTAGCCTCTCTGATCCTGAATATCGGATTTATGGCCTACGCCATTGCCTTGTATCGGCAATACTCGGATGCGTTAGCCATGCGCACATTTCGTTATTCAATTGTGTATTTAATGGCACTTTTTGCGGCGTTACTGGTAGATCACTATTGGCGGATCACGCTTTAGGGAAATAAAGCCGCTGTCGCCATGCCACGTAATGGCAAGGCGTAAAAAAGCCCGGATGCTCATCGCATTCGGGCTTTTTTGATGGGAGTAACTTATCGAAGCAGGTATCTCTTAAATTAGGGCATAGCTATTACTTACAAGCAAACTGCATTAGCCTTTTTTGAGCGATAGCACTTTCTTCCTTGTTGCCCATGTCGTAGCCATTCGGGCAGAGCCTGGAGGCTTTTTCGTAACACTTGGTCCAGTCCGCAAAACCACTACAGCTCACTTCCAACCATTCACGACCATCCCCCTTCTTGGTGTTCGGCATGCTGCAACCGGCTAAAATAAGGAGGGTAATAAGGGCAAGCGACATACTTTTCATTTTGAATACACCATCAATATGGATAAGGCTGACATTCTACCTTGCTCCACAAATTAATGCCTACGGTCTGTCTTGAGCGTTACAGGTTGCCAGCGCCAAATAGCCCGATCAATCCAATGATGATTAAGTAAATGGCGACAATAAAGTTCAATAGGCGCGGCATCAGCAGAATAAGAATGCCGGCAACGAGTGATACCAGTGGGGTCAGGCTGAGGTGTAGGTTCATAGTGATCTTTCTTGATGAGTTGTTGGCAATAACAATTTAGCTTACCGCGTCCAGAGTGCTTGTCAGTCAATGTCTGATAGTTTTGTAGGATGTTTTGAAGCGCGGCTTGCTGGTTGGCAAAGGCAGTCCGCAAGCCGAGCCATGTGCACTGGATTGGGTGTTGGCAGCCACCAATATGGTGATTTCAGCCGCATGTTGCAGATGCGTTGACTGCTGAATTTGCTGCATCAAGATTGATAAGTTTATTTTGAACATATGCTTAGCCGAAATGTCTATTTTTTGGCATGCAATCTGCTAGAGAAGCTTGCTACGTAAGGCGTTGTAAGCATTTCCGCAATTGATTAATTTGCGATCCCATCATTTATTTAAGGAATATTATGAAGAAATTATTAGCTGTTTCATTCTTGGCCATGGGCATCTCCACATCAGCAATGGCTGATGATCTGCTAGGTGCATTAGCTGCTGATGGGTCATTCAAAACGTTTTTGAGTGCCATCACAACGGCCGAGCTGACCGAGTCATTCAAGGCTGCAGGTCCAGTCACGGTATTTGCCCCTAATGATGCAGCATTTGCCAAGCTTCCCAAGGCCAAGCTGAAAGCGTTGTTAGCTAATAAAGATGAGCTGGCAAAACTCATCAATCATCATTTGGTCGCAGGTAAAATCGGCAAGGCAGATGTTGATGCAGGCAAGGTGAAAACGGTTGAAGGCAGTGATCTTGCACTCTCAGTGGCTGATGGCGTTAAAGTGAATAACGTCAAAGTGATCGGTAGCGAAATTGATGCTGATAACGGTGTGATCCACGTAGTTGAAAACGTGCTCAAACTTAAAAAGTAAGTAATATCAGTCAGGCTTATCAAAAAAAGTAAGCCAAGAAAAGTAAATCAAGATAAAACGGGAGCACAGGCTCCCGTTTTATTATTTGCGGGGTTTGTGAACATCCCCCTGAGATTCTAAAATCATCTGGCGCTTTTTATCTTCAGCCATCTGTGCGGCATTGATCTCGCGCATGACGCCAGCCAGGTCAGCCTTCTTATGATCACTCCTGAATTTCCCTGTAAGCACGGCTTCCGGCGTAAGCACGCCATGTTCATAAAGCTCCCATATTTCTTTGCCGTACTGGGTTGTCAGCAACTGCGGGGCAAAGCGCCCAAAATAGGCAGCCAGATTATCTACATCACGCTCTAGCATACTCTTGGCATTGTTATTACCTGCGGCATCCACTGCCTGCGGCAAGTCGATAATCACCGGGCCATCACTGCCCACCAGAATGTTGAATTCAGATAAATCGCCATGAATCACACCTGCACATAACATACGCACTACCTGGTTAATCAGCATCGCATGGTATTCCAGCGCCTGTGCCTCGGAGAGCTCAACATCGTTGAGGCGCGGCGCGGCGTTGCCGTCATCACCAGTGACCAGCTCCATCAGCAGGACGCCTTCGTAGAAGTTGTACGGCTTGGGTACCCGTATGCCAACAGCGGCCAGGCGGTGCAGCGTATCTACCTCGTGGCTCTGCCAGGCTTCCTCTTGTACCTTGCGGCCGTACTTGCTGCCTTTTTCCATGGCGCGGGCCTGTCGGCTGTTTTTTACCTTGCGGCCTTCCTGGTAAAGCACATTCTGGCGAAAACTGCGTTGATTGGCCTCTTTGTAAACTTTGGCACAACGTACATCGTCACCGCAGCGTACGACAAAAACAACGGCCTCTTTGCCGCTCATCAGTTGGCGGATAACTTCATCAACTAAGCCATCTTCAACCAGCGGAGTAAGTCTTTTGGGTATCTTCATGGCAAGCATTTTACGCTGCAAACCGCAATAAAACGCGCCGAAACTGTGTATAAGCGAAATATTCAGCGTTAGAATGTTTCGGGTTAACCTGAAGCGAGACTTGTATATGAGTACAACCAGCGACATTGCGCTTTTAGCCAGATATAACGAGTGGATGAATACCAAGCTCTACGACACCGCATCACAGCTCTCAAAGGAGGAGCTACTTGCCGACCGCAAAGCATTTTTTGGCTCTATTCAGGGTACCCTCAACCATATCTTCATTGCCGATATCATCTGGTTAAAGCGTTTTAGCCACCACCCGTCGAGTCATCCTGCACTGCAGGTAATCCAGGCCATGCAAGATCCACGCTCATTGGATGAGCTGCGGCTTATAGATTTTACTGAGCTCACCAAGCAGCGACACTTTCTGGATAGCGTGATACAGAGCTGGGCCAAGCAGCTCACAGACGAAGATCTGCAACAGGTGATGCACTATACGAATATGAAGGGAGTACCTGCCGATAAAAAACTGGGCAACCTGCTACTGCATTTCTTCAACCATCAAACCCATCATAGAGGCCAGGTAACAACACTTTTGAGTCAGTGCGGGCTAGATGTGGGAGTGACAGATTTGCAGGCGTTGATCCCTGATGAAGCGGAATAATAGGCAATAAGGAACTGCAGACAACAGTCTTCGAATCGGGCATGATTGGATTAGGCAGAGTCTTGAACTAAACGGCTCTACTCTAAAAATAACCGCAATAAAATTGCGACAAAAACTTAAAAACGGGGAGTTGAAATGGGGAAGTTCGCATACATTTTTTTTGTGTTTCTGGTTGGATGTGCGCCAGTCACCAGGCAAACTATGATTGACCAGGGAGCATCTGAATCTGAAAGACAGATTCAGCATGAGCTGGCACTTAAACAACAAATTAAAAACCAGTTAAGAGTCATCACGGTTGCCAACAAGATATCGCATGCAGCCTCTCCTTATTGTCCGGACAAAGTGACGCCCAGTGTTGGGTTTATTGCCTCAAGTGACAAACAGTTCAATGCGGATGTGCGCAAAGCTGCTGCTAAGTTATGGGCTGTGGGTGATAAAAACACCATCATCGGCGTAGTGGCCGGTTCACCGGCCGATAAGGCAGGGCTCAAGGTTGGTGACGTGATTACCAAGATCGAAAATAAAGAAGTTAAGCCGGATGCCATCAACCTGAAAGATTATTTCCCAACGCCATATATAGAGGCGCAGGCAGTTAATTTTTATGTTACGAGAGAAGCAGGGGAAGTGGTGGTGCCTGTCATTGCAGAGCTGGCATGCGATTATCCCGCAGTTGTAAGCAGCAATGACGCAGTGAATGCATATGCGGATGGAAGCAAAATTTTCATCACCACCGGCATGCTAAGGTTTACAGAAAACGATGATGAGCTGGCAACGGTGATCGGCCATGAGCTTGCCCATAATCAAATGGGACATATCCGGAAACAAAGCGGAAATAGAATGATAGGCGCTCTGCTTGGTGCTCTGGTCACTGTCGCAACGGGGGTTGATGTGACAAATGCAGGCGCCAATATTGCTGGGTCAGCCTTCAGCCAGGAGTTTGAAGCAGAGGCCGATTATGTCGGCATATACAATGCCTCCCGAGCCGGTTACGACATCTCAAGCTCGCCAAATTTTTGGCGCAGAATGGGTGCAGAACACCCCACGGCTATATCGCATGGCTCTTCCCATCCCAGCACTGCTAACCGATTCGTGGCACTGGATAATGCGGTCAAAGAAATTAATGAGAAGAAAGTGGCTGGCTTCGAGCTTATTCCCAACCTTAAGTAATCCTTGAGTATCTAAGTTAGCCAGTATTGTTATTTCATGATGCCAGGGAGCCGTCAGCGCAGGCAGTCTCTCCTCATCAATGACTAATTGGAGGTTGCATATAAACCAGCGGTGGTTGTAAACAGCCAAAACCAATTTTTAACGCAGTACTGCTATTTTTTTAGCAAAACAAATCAAGTAATTAGATAGTAAATAACGTCTGGCATAGTTGTTGCGAAAGATTCCTAACTACGTTTCTGGGTTTCAACTATGCAATCAAGCCAGGTTCTGCAGAGCTCATTAGTTCAGGATTTTTACGTCAGCCATAACTCCTGGCTTTATTCGTGGCTGTGCAAAAAGGTAGGCTCAACTTTTGATGCGGCTGATCTTGCTCAGGACACTTTCCTGCGGGTTCTGCTTAAAACTGACCTGGTTTCCATCATAGAGCCACGTGCTTACCTCACCAGAATCGCCCATGGCTTGATGGTCAATCATATTCGCCGTCGCGAAATTGAGCGGTCCTACCTTGAAGAAATCTCCCACCTGCCGGAATATCAGACGCAGTCGGCTGAGGCACGCGCCATGGCTTTGGAAGTCCTGGTCAAGATTGACGCCATGCTAGATGGCTTGCCGTTAAAAGTACGCTCCGCATTTTTGTTATCGCAGCTGGAAGGCCTTACGCACGCTGAGATTGCAGCCGAGCTGGGTGTCTCTATTGCCTCGGTGCGGTTATATATAGCCAAAGGCATTACCCACTGTCTTGAGCTGCAATAGCCTGGCAGCCTTGCGCATGAACCAGAACGATATCAATAATCCATCCAAGCTGGCCACCAAGTGGTTTGTGCAGCTTAGCTCGGGCAGTGCTAGCCAGAAAGACTACCAGGCATGGCAAGAGTGGCGACAATCTCACCCGGAAAACGAAAAAGCCTGGCAAAAAATAGAGCAGGTGACTAATCAGCTCAAAGGTTTTTCAACAGGGCTGGGCGTGACGGGCACACTGCGCCGCCTCTATGATAAGCCCCATGTTGAAGGTCGGCGGCGAGTACTCAAGCAACTGGCAGTATTGATGGCCGTTGGCTCCGCCAGTTACCTCACCTACAAGCAGCAACCGTGGCAGGAGCTGGTAGCCGACTACTCTACCGGCACCGGTGAGCGCCGCGAGCTTGCCTTATCCGACGGCACACGCCTGTTCATGAACACATCCACAGCCGTCGATATTGCTTTTGATGAAGCCCAGCGCACATTGACCTTACTAGAGGGCGAAGTGCTGATCGAAACCGGACATGAGCAAGGGATGGCATACCGGCCATTCAAGGTAAAAACTCAGCACGGCGAGGTAACAGCGCTAGGTACCCGCTTTAGTGTGCGGGGTTATGGTGATTTCAGTAAGGTCAGCGTATTTGATGGCGCGGTGAAGGTAATGCCAAAAAATAGTGAAGGGGCTGCAATGACGCTGCAAGCTGGCGAGGCGATTAATTTCAGCATTGCGGCGGTTGCTGAAAAAGGTGTCGCCGATTATGCCGCCGTTTCCTGGACTCAAGGCTTTATCATCGTAGATCAACTCACCCTGTCCGAGTTTGTGGCCGAGCTTTCCCGCTATCGTCGCGGCCTGCTTCAGTGTGACCCGCACATTGCAAATATATTGGTATCAGGCTCGTTCCCTACCGATTCCGATTTAGCGCTCGATATCCTGTCCCGTAAATTCCCCGTACAAATTAAAACCTTCACCCGTTACTGGACCAAAGTAACTCCAGCATAGTCCTGCAGTAATAGCCCCCACAAAAAATAATTCAAAAAAAGTTAGCACTTTTTCATTCTCGATTGGCGTAAGGAGAAACAGCTAAAAAATACAAAGTACATCAGGGAGAAGGCATGTTGTTGCAGCGATTCAAAATCCACTTTAACCATAGAGTGTTATTCAGCTATTTATACAAAATCAATATCCTCCTGATATTGGCTTTGATGGTACTTATCGCCGGGTTATTTTTTATTAGCGATAGTTTTGCAGCAGGTTTTTCGCTCAACACCAGCATTCCCAAAAAATCTTACAACATACCCTCAGGCAATCTGGGTAAAGCTCTCGCAACATATTCCGCACAAGCTGGGGTCGTGTTGGTGTTTGACCCACTCTTGACGGAGGGCAAGCAGTCTCCCGGGTTAAAGGGCGAGTACGGGTTAAATGAAGGTTTTGCCACCTTGCTAAAAGGCAGTGGTTTGGAAGTTGCCGGTGACGGCAATGGCGAATATTCGCTTAAAAGAGCAAAAGTCGTCGTAGACGACAGCAAAAACCTCCCCGAAGAAATCAGTCTTAGGGAAATCGCTGTTCGTGCCCAACGCTTTTATGAGGTTGGCCCACTACCAGGCTTGGGTCTTACCCTGGAGCAAATTCCCGGCAACGTACAAAGCATTAGCGCTGCAGAAATCAAAGAGTCGCATTCCTTATCCGTCACTGACCTGCTTAACAAAAAGCTGCAGTCGGTTAACGTGAACGACTACGCAGGTAATCCCTTCCAGATGGATGTGACTTACCGTGGCTTCACTGCAGGTCCGCAAATAGGCACACCACAGGGCTTATCCGTGTTTTTCGATGGCATCCGCGTCAACGAACCATTCGGCGATGTGGTGAACTGGGACATGATTCCCATGAATGCACTGGCAAGTGTCGATGTGTTCCCTGGTTCCAATCCTATCTTCGGGCTCAATACCTTGGGTGGAGCATTCACTGTCAAGACCAAGGATGGTTTCAATCACTCAGGTGTAGACGCAGAATTACTGACAGGGTCTTATGGGCGTAAACAGCTTCAGGTAACCGGCGGCTGGAACAACGGCACGGTTGCCCTATTTGGCGCAGGTAACTTCTTTATGGAAGATGGCTGGCGTCAGGATTCACCCAGTAAGGTAAACCAGGCATTCGGTAAAGCCAGCTATCGGGGTGAAAAACTGGATTTAAATTTAAGCACACTTTTGGTAAAGACCGAACTGGTGGGCAATGGGCTTTTGCCAAGCCAGATGTATGAGCAGGACAGGACTAGTGTGTTTACATCGCCGGACACCACGGATAACACTCTGGGCCAGCTCCAGCTTTCCGGCAGTTATTTCGTAAGCGATACCTTTACCGTCACCGGGCAGGTGTATCGAAGGAACAGTAAACGTCATCAGGTTGGTTCGGATGTATTTACGGACTATAAGGAAGATTTGGTGGCTCGTAGGAGACCGGGACTTGATATCAATGGTGATCCCGAACAGTACACCTGTTTATTGGCAAGCACCGGAACTCAAGGCTTGCCCGATTATTACCTGCTGTCATTGAATGAATCACAAGGACAGGATTTATTTACCCCCGGCACAAGGGCTTTTGATTTTACCCAGGAATACTTAAACACTGGTTCTGTCAGTTCCAGTTTTGATGATTTGGTGAATGTAGGCGTGGATGGTACGGGCAACACCAAATTACCTGATTTTTACGTCTCTGCACAAAAACTGGATTTGGACTTCTGGAGAGATCCATTAGCCAGCATATTGCTCAATAGAAATGGTACACCTGTTCCCCAAGCACCTACCTTCATCAATCCATTCGGGTTTTTATCAAAAACATTTGACACTCTTGGTGGCGATCTAGCCGTTGCTATAAGAACCACCACAGGAAATGTAATTGATCCGCTTGGTATAACGCCATATTTTTACACAACGGCCCAAAATGGAGATGTAATTAAGAATTTGGTGGTATTAAAAGCGCCAACCAATGCCACAAAGTGCCAGCTGGCCACTGCAGCAAATGGCGCGCCAGGAAACACTTATGGCGGTGTTGCTTATACTTATAAAGATGCAAACGGCAACCTAGTTTTTGTAGATGGCGCAACAGGGGCTGGCTCTACTGGGGTGGTGGAAGGTACACCTACCGCGATTATCAATGACAATAGAATCAATCAAATTGTGGATGGCGCTTCGGTTCAGCTTAACTGGAATCTGGAGAAGCATAAATTTATGGTCGGGGCATCTATCGATGCCGCACATGCGGATTACAGCAATACCAGCCAATTGGGGTTTCTGGATGCAAACCGGAAAGCCTATCTGGACCCATTACAAGCAAACCCGCAATTTCTTGGTGCCTTAGAGCCTATATCGAATAATAATTTTGAAGGCACTAATACCACTAAAAGTGTGTACTTCAGTGAAACATGGACACCGGTCAAAGCGTGGAATTTCAGTGTGTCAGGCCGCTATAACGAAACCCAAACAAAGAACAAGATTGCTGCACGCTACGGCATTGGGGCTTTCGGGCTTGGTGATCTAGTCGGTGTGCCGGATGATTTTGCCGTTTGTAATGGAGACTGCACTGTAAACCCGCCTGAGGTTAATTATAAAAAACCGCGTGTTTATAATTCCCTTGATAAAGCAGAAACAGAAAAATTCAGCTTTTACTCCTTTAACCCCTCACTAGGCGCGACCTGGCAAGCCAGAGAAAATTTAAATGTGTATGGTAACTTGGCGCAGGGTACTCGCACTCCCAGTGTCATTGAATTGGGTTGCGCACTGGATAAAAGTTCAGGAGTAAATTATCCCGATGGTAATGGCGGTAGTATTTTTGTACCAAAAAGTGTGCTGGAAAATCGCCAATGTACGCTACCTACCACTCTTTCCGGGGATCCTTATTTACCGCAAATTAAAGCCACTACCTATGATATCGGCATGCGCGGAACCTTGGATGGTTTGCTTGGAACAGACCGCCTTAAATGGAATCTTGGAGCCTATCAAACCGATCTGAAAGACGATATTTATTTCGTTGCGATAGCTGGCGGGGGCGGGTTTTTTGACAGCATCGGTGATACTCGGCGCCGTGGTCTGGAAGCGGGGCTTTCGGGCAGAAAAGATAAGTGGGGGTTTGGCATCAATTACGGCCTGACCGACGCCACCTTCCAGAACAACTTCAAGATGATCAGCACCGACAATAGCAGTGCTACCGTCGTAAATGGATACGGCAATATTATTCAGGTGGAAAAAGATGACCGCATGCCGGGTGTGCCACTGCACAACTTGAATGCAAACGTCAGCTACGAGATCACCTCTAAATGGCGGGTGGGGTTAACCGCAATCGTTCACAGTGAAAGCTTTGTGCGGGGCAACGAAAATAACGAGCATAAGGTAGGTGTGCAAGTACAGGGTAGGGGGTCTATAGGCGCGGGAGATGCTCTACGCCAGCCCACCAGCAACCCAGGCTCAGTTCCTGGATATGCCACCTTTAATCTCCAATCCAGTTATAGATTCAATGATGAGTGGACGGCTACTGTGCTGGTGAACAACCTGTTTGATCGGGAATATTTCACAGCGGGTCGTCTGGGGCGTAATCCATTTTCACCCAGCATAAATGGCGCCATCGGTCCAGATGGTTACAACCATAACTCCAATGATTGGCTCAGTACCAACTTTATTTCACCTGCTGCACCAAGAGGAATGTGGGTCAGCCTGCGCTATGAGTTTAGCCCGGATAAAAAGTGATGACTAAGCTGAACATCGGTTCGAAGGACTTAAAAATTTCAAATGACGGAAGGCATTTGTGAACTGCCTTTACAAGAATTCAACCGCAATCCCATTAGTACTTACCAAGGCGCTAAACAGGTTGTGGGGAATTGGTGCTGCGGGCAGCCACAAATGCCTGCATATTCTAACGTAAAAAGGAAATGTCATGAGAAACGTTAAAATGAAGTTAGCAGTAGCAGGTGCATTGAGCTTAGCCTCTATGCAGTCAATGGCAGCGTTGTGCTCATTACCCGCAGCGCCAACTGGCTCAGCGTATATCGATGCATATAACTCTGGCAGAACAGTGCCGCCATTAGCTGGGCCAGCAGTTTCCAGCCTAGCATCCAGAATGAATTTTGGTAGTGATTCGCCATATGCAGGCTCTGCTGGCAATTGTGAAATAACGGGGATTGCAAATGATAATACTTCCCCAGAGGCTGGTTACACCCTAGTGGCTTCTGCCAATCGAGTACTTCCTTCAGTAACTGGTGGCTCTACCAGCATTGGTACAGTGATTGATCGCGTTTGGCGTAAACCCGCGGCAACTGCGCCTGCTACGCCAACCGACATGTGTTATTTCGGGACTAGAGTGGGTAACTTAACAAACACTGCACATGGTGCGCCAGCAGGCCAATCTACAGTATTCGAAGTAAATGATATTGCGCGTGGTGGCTTTAGTGCTTCTGGTGCAGTAGGAGTTGGTTATTTTGTGATTCCTAGCAGTAATGGAACTCCAACATACCGTATTGGCAGAACTTATACCTCAGTTCAACACCGAGGCTATAGATATGGCACCGGTTCTACCCAAGCTGAAAGGCAAAATAATGGTACGGGTTACGTAGATTTACCCCCCATTGCAGGCTCATCCACTCTAGATATCAACGGGGTCAACTCTCCGATAGCCGCTGGCGTGATTGCAACTGTCGGCACACTTCCAACAACACTTCAGGATGCCCAAGTTAATAGCAATTGGGTCGATTTCACCAATGATAGCGTATATGCCGATGATGATGGCGGTACGAACGCATCTTCTTCAATGACTTACGTGAAAGCCGCGTGTAACTCTACCAGCCCCAGTACTTGGGTATTAACAGGTGCAATCAGTGTTCGTCAAACCGCACAGGAAAATGCGACATTTAAACGGATTGATATCCCTGGCTATGCTCCTCCAGGCGCAACTGTACCTTAACTCATTGATGGTTTAGCTATTTGACTTAATGCGGCGGTAACCGCCGCATTAACCTTCAACGCAAAAGGAGCTTTTATATTATGGCTACAAAGATTTTTAATTCTACAGAAACAGATTACACCGGCACCGCCAGTGGTGATTTCATTGTCGGCAATAACTTAGGCAATATTATTGATGGTGCTGGTGGCAACGATGTCATATTTGGTGGTGACGGAGATGATATTTTATTTGGCAGCGATGGTAATGACGTAATTTCGGGTGGTGCAGGCGGCGATACTATCGATGTGGGCAATGGTAATAATGTTGCTGATGGTGGCGCTGGCAGAGATGCTATCTACGGTGGCGAAGGCAATGACATCTTGAGTGGCGGCGCTGATAATGACGAAATCTTTGGTGGTGACGGGGATGATGTCTTAACTGGTGGCAGTGGTGCTGACTATATACAGGGGGAAGGTAGCACCGCCGGTGATGAAACGGTTGACGGAAATATTTACTTGGTGACCTCTGATGATGTGATACTCGGAGACGAGGGTAACGATACCTTTGTTATTGGGGATGAGGAAGACGCGACTGGCGTGATAATTGAAGGTAGAGTCTCAGAGCTAGATAATGCCGGGGATGATGCACGTTATGTAGAAGTTGAAGAGGATGAAACTACTGGCGATGCTACAGCAGTAGACACAACTACAGGGTTGACTGTTGTTCTTGATGATCAAGAAATGTCTGAACAAACAGAAACAGATGTTCGTTTAAATATTGTTACACGTCCCGGTTCTTCATCTATTAGTACTTTTGCAACCACAATCGCAGGTTATAACGCGGTGGATACTCTTAAATTTACGCAATCCGGTGAATTTGAAGAGGTTCAATTTTCGGGTATCGAACGCATTGAGCTTTCAAGTGGAGTGAACATTACACTGTCTGCCGAGCAACTCGAAGAAAATGGCGAGTCCTTGGGTTTAGGCGAACTTAACCCTGGCACCCACATTTACGGTGTCGCGGGCGGCCCTGCCGAAACAGTCACTCTTGAACTGGAGTACGAAGAAGCGACGTTCGAGCCAAGTGACACGATTGTTGGTGCTACTCCTGTTACTTACGAAGCCGCCGCCTTAGAGTTCGACGATTATTCCGTCGCCAACCTGTTCCACAACGTTGACATGATCTACGACGCCAGTGAAGGTGAAGAAGGCAGTTTTACTCGTATTGATGGTGCCAATGAGAGTGCCGGTGCCAGCGAAACTGTGCATGGTAGCGAGGGTGTTGATTACGGCACTATGCGCTTGGGTGACGATACCTACTATGGCAATGGCGGTAATGATTTACTAGTCGGCCATGGCGGTGCAGATCACCTGGATGGTGGCGAAGGCGATGATATTTTCCTGATAGGCGGCTTCGGCAGTGGTGTGCAAGGCACTACCTCCAAGGCTGATGACGGTAATAAAGAGTGGATCGCTACCGGTGCCAAACATGACGTGATTGTTGGCGGCGATGGCGTGGATACCCTGCGCGTTACTACCGGCATTGGTGCAAATAACACCACCAACGGCACTGTCGTATTGAATGATGCTAACTTCCAGGATATGGAAGTGGTGCAGGTGGGTGGTACAGTTGGTCGCCTCAATGTTGAAGACTCTGCCCTGCAACTGCTCAACGACCATTACTATTTCCGCGCTAATGGCAGCGTTGCTAATTTGTCCAATACCCTGGGCAATAACGGCGGCACTATCAACAACGTGGTAATCGATGCTTCTGGCGTAACTGCTAACGGCCTGCTGTTCGAAGGTAATGCCAACACCCAGACCTTTATCGGTACAACTCAGGACGACAGGTTTGTGGGCAATAGCGGTAATGACACCTTAACCGGCGGATCCGGTTCTGACACCTTCGTCTTCGGCAAGGTGCATGAGCAGGTGGTGACAGGTTCTGCCACGACAGTGCAAACTTATGTGGATACTGCCTTCAACCTGACAGGGTTCGATACCATCACCGACTTCCTGCATGGCACTGATAAGCTTGAGCTGAATACCGACCAATACTCTGCTTTGGCTGGTTTCACTGCTGCCAATTTTGTAGTGGGTGCCGGTGCCACTGCAGGGGATATTGATGACTACCTGATTTTTGATACCACCTCACATACGCTGAAATACGATGCGGATGGTAGTGGTGCAGGTGCGGCAGTCAATATCGCCGTGTTGACAGGTGTTTCGACCCTGACAACTGCTGATATCGTTGTTGTGTAACTAGTGTTGAATGGGCAGGCGCAATGCCTGCCCACTTTCATTTCATGACAATATCCACGAACAAAAACAGCTTAAAAAAAGCCCTGTGGGAGCTTGCGCCCTATTATCGCCAAGTCGTCTTCTTCGGGTTTTTTACCAATTTTATGGTGCTGGCGCCTTCCTGGTACATGCTGGAAGTCTATGACCGGGTGATCTACAGCCGTAATGCCACCACACTGGGCATGCTCACCGCCATGGTGGTGTTTATTTACCTGGTGATGGAATCTCTGGAGTGGGTGCGCCGCAAGATGATGTATCAGGCATCGCAGCAGATTGAAGAGGCGTTACAGCAAAAAGTTTTTAATACCGCTTTCCATGCAAAGCTGAAGACAATGGATTTTCCTATCCATCAGGTATTTTCCGATTTCAAGATGATCAAGGACAGCCTGTCGTCGCAGGCCTTGGTGAGCCTGATTGATATCCCCTATGTGCTCATCTTTGTAGTCGCAATCTTTCTTATTCACCCGGCCTTAGGTTGCCTGACGCTGGTTGGGCTGACGTTGCAGGTGGGCATTGCTTTATTCAACCAATACCGTATCCATCCGCGTATGCAAGAGGCGAACCGATACGCACTCGAAGCCCACGCCTACTTTAGTGCTGTAGGCAAGAAGGCCGAGGTAATACAGGCCATGGGCATGCTGCCTAGCTTGCAGGGGCGTTGGTTGACCAAGCAGCAGTCCTTTCTGTTGCATCAGGCTCAGGCCTCCGAAATAGCAGGCATGAACTCTGCCAACTCCAGGCTGTTGCAGGTGATGCAGGCCTCGCTGGTGCTGGGGCTGGGTTGTTACCTGGTTATCCATGACTCATTGCCGTATGGCGCAGCGGGGATGATTATCGCCTCTATACTTGCGGCACGCGTACTTTCGCCGTTTATCCAGTTGGTTGGGCAATGGCGTACGCTGGACAATGCCCAGGATGCCTACAATCGGCTAGACCGGCTGTTCAGCAATATACCCCAGCCGGAAAAGGGCATGGCATTGCCACCTCCCACCGGTGAAATCGCTGTGGAGAACCTGAGTTTTTCCATGACTGAGCAGGACAAACCCAATGCCAGGGAACTGTTCCTGAAAAATATCCATTTCAAGCTGAGCCCAGGCGAGGTGCTGCTGGTGGCTGGCCCCTCGGCATCGGGCAAGTCAACCCTATCCCGCTTGCTGGCAGGGTTGCTACAGCCAAGTAGCGGCAAGGTCAGGTTCAATGGGATCGATGCCTACCAGTGGAGTAAGGAGGAGCTTGGCCAACACATAGGCTACCTGTCGCAGACTATTGAGCTACTGGATGGCACAGTTGCGGAAAACATCACCCGTTTTGGCACGGTAGATGAACCGAGCTTAAAAACTGTTATTGAACTGCTGGATATGCAGCGCTTTATTGATGCTCTGCCAGCTGGTCTGGATACGCCTATCGGCAATGATGGCGAGTTTCTTTCCGGCGGCGGCAGGCAGTTGATCGGCTTGGCAAGGGCCATTTACGGTAACCCCAGGGTCGTGATCCTGGATGAGCCTAATGCCAATCTGGATGAGGCGGGCGACCAGACCTTGCAGCGTATGGTGAAGACACTCAAGCAGCAGGGTACTACCTTTATTATCATCAGCCATCTGCAAGGTATCAAGGCTATTGCAGACCATCTGCTAGTGCTGATGAATGGGCAAGTTCTCCGCTATGGCAAGCCGGATGAAGTCATGGCCTCGTTACAGCAGCCCAGACCAGTTGCAGAATCCAGGGCCGGTGTCAGTTATGAGTAGCCTGGCGATACACAAACCACTGCGCAAATATCTTGCCCTGTTCAAGGGAGATTTGATGGTGGTCGCGATGTTCAGTCTGGCGACCAATGTGCTGATGTTGGCACCGACGCTGTATATGCTGCAGCTTTATGATCGGGTGCTGATCAGCAAGAACGAGCTGACCCTCTATGCCATTACCTTGATTACCTGCTTTCTGTTCCTTGTGATGGCATTTTGTGAGTGGATGCGCTCAGTGATTGTTATCAAGGCTGGAGTCAGGTTCGACCAGTTATTGAGCAGCAAGGTATTTACGTTGGGTTTTGCCCATGTTCTGGGTTTGGGTAATGCCAGAGCTTCAGAGAAAGCAGGGCCCTCACAGAAAACCATGGCGAATGAAGCCATGCAGGACCTGACATATATCCGTCAGTTCATCACTGGAAACGGCCTGTTCGCATTTTTTGATATGCCCTGGACACTGCTTTATATAGCGGTACTGTTCATTCTCCAGCCCATGCTGGGCATGCTTGCCATTGTGTTCTGCATGGTCCAGCTCGGCTTGGGTATCTGGAACCAGCGCAGTAGTGAATCCCCTCTAGAGCTAGTCAACCTTGCCGGTAGGGCAAACCAGCGGTTTCTTGATAGCAAAGCCAGGAACATCGAAACCCTGCATGTCATGGGCATGATTCCCAACCTGTACAAGCGCTGGCAGCTGATGCAGCAGCGCTGGAACCAGCTGGATGGCGACGCGATTCGCATCCAGACCCGTAACCAGTTGATCAACAAGTTTATCCGCTACACCATGCAGTCGCTGATGCTGGCCGCCGCTGCCTTGCTGGCGATTCAAGGCAAGATATCCATAGGGGCCATGATCGCCTCTAATGTATTAATCGCCCGAGCATTGCAACCGTTTGATGTGATTGTTGGTACCTGGAAGCAGTTTGTAATGGCGCAGCAATCAATGACTCGCCTCGACCAACTGCTTGCCTCGGAACTGCCAGAGGTAAAAACCAAAAAGGTCAGTCAGATCCAAGGCCACATTACCTTAAAAGACCTGAATGTCACCCTTGGCAATACTGACAGGTCAATTCTCAAACGTATCAACCTGGAGATTCATCCAGGCCAGATACTGACAGTGATGGGGCCTTCCGGCTCTGGCAAAACCACTTTGGCACGTTGCCTGGCGGGCATATGTCCCTGGCAGGGTGGTGAATTGCTGATCGATGGTGTTTCGGCCTCCAGCATTCCGCATGCGCAGTGGGCGGCGGCGCTGGGGTACCTGCCACAAGACGTAGAGCTGATAGAAGGCAGTATTGCCGATAACATTGCCCGTTTTTCCGATCCGTCACCCGCCGATGTCATTGCCGCCGCTCAGTCTGCTGGCATACACGACAGCATACTGCGCCTGCCGCAGGGTTATGACAGCAGGATAAACGAGTCGGCTGCCATTCTGTCTGGCGGCCAGCGCCAGTTGCTGGGTTTGGCACGTGCCATCTACCGTCAGCCCGCCTTGCTGCTGTTGGACGAGCCTAACTCGCACCTGGACGAACATGGCGAGGCGAATCTAGTAACGACGCTGCTCCGCCTGAAGCAAGAGGGTAAGGCCATTGTGCTGGTGTCGCATCGCTCCAGCATCCTCAAAATTACCGACCAATTGCTTATCTTGCAGAACGGAGAGGTCGCGCATTACGGCACACGTGATGCCGTTGTAGCAGAACTGAATCACGCCCGGCAATTACTGGCAGCACAGGCAGCCTGAGAACACATGATGAAACTGACAACGCAAACGATCACCCCCGCACCGGAAGAAATAGCTGACTCACCCCAGGTGGTTGCCCTGCATGGATATGCCAACAATAAGCGTGCTGGGCGCATGGGCATGCTGGTACTGCTGGTCGGCTTGGGCGGCTTTCTGGTGTGGGCAGCCTTGGCGCCGCTGGATGAAGGTGTGCCCACTGAGGGTGTGGTGAATGTCGAAGGTAGCCATAAGGTGATCCAGCATTTCACCGGCGGCATCGTCAGCAAGATGCTGGTGCACGAAGGCCAGCAGGTGCAGGCGGGCGATGTGCTGATCAACCTGGATGACACCTCCATACAGGCACGGGCAGATGAGATTAAACAGCACTACATGGGCTTGCGTGCGCAGGAAAGCCGATTGCTGGCGGAGAAGCGTGGTGCCCGGACTATCGCGTTTCACCCTGACGTACTGCACAACCAGGATGACCCCTATGTGCGGCAGCACATGCTCAACCAGACGCAGTTGCTACAGGCCAGGCAACAGGCATTGACTGCAGACATCGCTGGTCTAGATGAATCCATCCAGGGGCAGAGGGCGCTCATAGAGGGGTACCAAGGCGTACTTGTGAGTCATCGCGCTCAACTGGCACTGCTTAATGATCAGCTCAGTGGTATTCGCCAATTGGTGATAGAGGGCTTTGCGCCCAGGAACCAGCAGAACGAACTGGAGCAGAAGGTGGCCCAGGTCTACGGCGAGATTGCTAATACCGAATCCAACTTGCTACGTAGCCGCAAATCTATCCTGGAGCTGAGGCAACGTATCAGTTCGCGGCAGCAGATGGAAAATAAAGATATCGACACCGAGATGGCGCAGGTGACGCTGGCTGTGCAATCCGACGCTGAGCGTTACAAGCCGCTAAAAGAAGAATTGCGCCGTATCAATATTGTTTCCCCTGCCTCTGGCCAGGTTGTTGGCTTACAGGTGCATACGCTGGGGGCTGTTATCCAGCCCGGCCAGAAGATCATGGATATCGTGCCGGCCGGCGAACCATTGATTCTTGATGCCAAGATCCCGCCTCACCTCATCGACAAGATCCACACCGGACAGGATGCTGATGTGCGCTTTTCTACTTTTTCCAACTCGCCACAATTGTTGTTGGAAGGCAAGGTAAAGACGGTTTCCAGTGACCTGCTGACTGAACAAGGCGCTGGCGGCCAGCTACCTACCAGCTATTACCTGGCCAGGGTGGTGATCACCGACAAGGGGCTGAAGGCATTAGGCCATCGCATACTACAGCCTGGCATGCCGGTGCAGATCGTGATCAAGACGGGTGAGCGCACCTTGCTGACTTACCTGATGCATCCGCTAATCAAGCGCATTGCCGCATCCATGAAGGAAGAGTAAGCGCAGTGAGTTGTTATCCTAAAACATACCGAGTTTTCCTGCTGATGGTCGCATCGGTTTTTTGTTCTACCACCCAGGCCGCAGAAAACCTGCTGAGCTTATATCAGAAGGCATTGCAATACGATGCCCAGTACCGGGGTGCTGTAGCGAATACCGAAGCGGAGCGGGAAGAAATTAACAAAGCCAGATCGCTTTTTCTACCCAAGGTCCAGCTTTCCGCCAATGTGGGTAAAGGCGTGACGGACCGTACCGCACAGAGCCAGTTTGGGCCAGTTGAAACCAATTATGACTACAGCCTGAAAAACTACGCATTGAGCATTAAGCAGCCGCTCTTCAATAAAGAGTCCGTCGCTTCATACCGTGGTACTGAGGCCAATATCAAGAGTAAGGAGGCATTGCTGGAGAAGGAAAACTCCACCCTGATTACACGCATTGCCACTGCTTATTTTGAAGTGTTGTACGCACAGGAAAGGATACTGGTCACTAAAAACAAGATAGATGCCGTACAGCAGCAGCTTAACCAGGCGCAACGTCGCTACGAGCAGGGACAGGGCACCATCACCGAGATTAGCGAGGGGCAAGCCAATCTTGACCTGGCGCAGGCGGAGCTGATCGATGCTGAGAATTCCCTGGAGCTCTATAAGCAGGTGTTAGGGGATATTGCCGGCCAGCCGGTGGAGGAGGTCGCGGCCTTGAACCCGGAAAGTTTGCCTACCAGTATGCCCGATTTTGATCGCCTGGAAGATTGGCTGAAGGATGCGGAAAATAGTAATCCTGAGATTACTTTTGCCAAATACGCACTGGAAGCTGCGCGCCAGGAGGTAATACGCAAGCAGGCCGGTCATTACCCAACGCTGGACCTGGTTGGTGTGCGCTCTTATAGCGAAAACGATAATAACAACACCATAGGCCTGCGCTTCGATACCACCACGGTAGCCTTGCAGTTCCAGATGCCTTTGTACGCCGGCGGTTTAACCAATGCCAGTGTCAGGCAGGCGCTGGATCGCGTGGAAGCGGCGGAAGAGCAGCTCAACCTGAGGACCAGGAATACCAGCGCTGCCATCAAACGATATTTCAATAGCATCCATAGCGGCTTGCTATCCATCCAAGCTTATCGTCAGGCTGTTAAATCGGGCGAGATGGCGCTTGAAGGCACCCAAAAAGGGTTTGCCGCTGGTCTGCGCACCAACATTGAAGCGCTTAATGCTCAACAAAAGCTTTACTCCAGCAAGCTTAACCTGAGCAAAGCGCAATACATGCTGGTCAACGATATCGTCAACATCAAGCAGACTGCCGGGTTGCTGAATGAAGCACAACTGCAGTCTTTAAATCGTTATTTTTCGGTGAACTGACATGGGGCTGGATCAAGTTTGACGCAATCATAAAAATCAGGAGAGGTTTTGTATGAGTAATTTTGTTTATAAATTTCAGCAAGGTTTTACGTTACTGGAGTTACTGGTGGTGATGGTCATCATCGGCCTGCTCGCAGGCTATGTAGGCCCCAAGTATTTCGCCCAGATTGGTAAATCCGAAGTGAAAACGGCCCGTGCGCAGATCGATGCATTGGGCAAGGCGCTGGACCAGTATCGCCTGGATACAGGACATTACCCGCTGACCGAGCAAGGTCTGGCCGCATTGAATAGTGCGCCTGCCAATGAAGGTAAATGGGCGGGGCCTTATTTGCAGAAAACAGTACCAGCCGACCCGTGGGGTAAACCGTACCAATACAAAATGCCGGGCGAGCATGGCGAATACGATCTCTGGTCGTTCGGCAAGGATGAGCAGCAGGGTGGTACGGAAGAGTCTGCGGATATTGTGAACTGGTGATGATGACGCTGTCCTTTATACCAGCCCTACATCCGGGAGTGATGACGCTGTGAAATTTGAGCTGAAGGTTGCCCGTGGGCATGATATCCAGTCTCTCACGCTGCAGGCAAATGATGCAGTGCAGGCGCAGCTGCTGGCTGAGGCACAAGGCTACAGTGTGCTGGCGGCACGTGCTTTGGAAAACTTGCCCGGGAAGGGCTTGTTTGGCCGCTCCAGCTTTAACCTCATGCTGTTCAGCCAGGAGCTTTTATCCCTGCTGGATTCCGGCCTGAGCCTGGTGGAGGCGATAGAGGCGCTGGCGGAAAAAGAGGCCAACCCTGAAACCCGCAGCGTGCTGGACCAGGTGATGGCTGGCTTGTATGAGGGCCTGCCCCTGTCGAATTCGCTGGAGCGTTTTCCGCAGGTATTTCCTGCCTTATATGTCGCCTTGATACGAGCTTCTGAACGCACCGGTGACATGGTGCAGGCGCTGGGACGGCATGTAACTTATCAGTCGCAGATTGATGCGGTGCGCAAAAAAATCGTGACGGCCTCTATTTATCCCGTGCTGCTGATTATTGTCGGCGGGCTGGTGATGCTGTTCCTGCTGGGTTATGTGGTGCCCCGCTTCAGCACTATCTACGAGAGCGCCGGTACTAGCCTGCCCTGGATGTCGCAGATGCTGCTGGCTTGGGGACGGCTGGCGCTGGAGCATGGCAGCGAAGTGCTGATGGGCTTTATCGCTTTTGTCGCCGTGTTTGGCTACATCATTAGCCTGCCACGCGTGAGGCGGGCATTTATGGACCAGGTATGGAAAATCCCGGCGCTAGGTGAAACCTTGCGTATTTACCAACTGGCGCGGTTCTACCGCACGCTGGGTATGTTGTTGCGCGGCGGTATTCCGCTGGTGACGGCCATGCAGATGGTGGCTTCGCTATTACAGCCGGTGCTGAAAAACAGTCTGTTGCTGGTAGAGCAGGATGTGCGCGAAGGCAAGACCTTATCCAACGCCATGGAAGAGCACGGTATGACAACCTCTATCGCCATGCGCATGCTGCGCGTTGGTGAGCGCACCGGCCAGATGGGGGAAATGATGGAGCGTATCGGCATGTTTTACGACGAAGAGATCGCGCGTGCGGTGGATTGGTTCACGCGCCTGCTGGAGCCCTTGCTGATGGTGGTGATCGGGCTAGTGATCGGGGTGGTTGTGGTGCTGATGTATATGCCTATTTTTGAGTTGGCCGGGAGCATTCAATGATGTTGGCGATGGACGATATTCAGTATTCCGAACTGGAAACGAGATCTACACTATTACTCCACCATGTAGAGTCCGCGCGGGTTCTGGCGGCCACCAGCGGCAAGCACTTGCTTGATGTGCTGGAAGATGTATCAGGCTTATCCTCTGATGCTTTTGTTTCTGCCTTAGGCGAGTTACTGCATTACCCGACAGTGGACATTGTGCTGTTGCATCAAATGACACCGGATTTCGAGAAACTGCCTTTCCAGCAAGCTAGCCGGCTGGAGTGCCTGCTGGTACGCAACCTGCAATCTCAATTGTGCCTGGTATGTGCAAACCCGTTTGATCCATTTCTGCCCGGAAAAATCGAACTGCTGATTAATGGTGAACCCGCCATCTGGATGATTGCGCATCGCAATGATCTTGCGGCATTCCTTAGCAAGTATGAAGAAAGCATGCGCGCCATGGATGGCCTGCTGCCAGACCAGTCCGCCACTGGCGCGGAGACGCATGGCATTGAGGATATTTCATTAAAAACCATTTCAGAGGATACCAGCCCGGTGGTGAAGCTGGTGCGCTCTACCTTGTATGACGCGCTCAAGGCCGGTGCCAGCGATATCCATATGGAGACCGACCCCAATGGGCTTACCATCAAATATCGCATTGATGGCGTGCTCAATACCGTGGCCAGCGTGCAGTCTGCCTTACAGGCAGAGCAGGCGATTTCACGCATCAAGGTGATGTCAGAACTGGATATCGCCGAACGCCGCATTCCGCAGGATGGTCGTTTCAAGGTGCTGGTGCAGGGGCGTGAAGTGGACCTGCGCGTCTCTATTATGCCCAGCGTGTTTGGCGAGGATGCGGTGTTGCGGATTCTTGACCGCAAGGCAGTGACCGACCAGGCCAAAGGCCTGAGTATGGAGGTGCTCGGTTTCGAGGAATCCATCATGGCGCGTTTTCGCCTGCTGGCGGAAGAGCCCTACGGCATGCTGCTGGTGACCGGGCCTACCGGTTCGGGCAAAACCACTACGCTGTACGGCATTATCTCCGAGATCAACAACGGGCAGGACAAGATCGTCACCATTGAGGACCCGGTGGAGTACCAGTTGCCAGGCGTGCTGCAGATTCCGGTCAACGAGAAAAAAGGCCTGACCTTTGCGCGAGGGCTGCGCTCTATCCTGCGGCATGACCCAGACAAGATCATGGTGGGCGAAATTCGTGATTCGGAAACTGCACAGATCGCTGTACAGTCGGCGCTGACAGGCCATCTTGTGCTGACGACGGTGCATGCCAACAACGTGTTTGACGTGATCGGCCGTTTTACTAATATGGATGTCGATCCCTACAGCTTTGTTTCCGCCATCAACGGCATCATGGCACAACGCCTGGTGCGCATTATCTGCCCGCACTGCGCGGTGGATGACCAACCGGATGAGGCGCTGATTACCAAATCCGGGCTGCAGGCCAATGCCATAGGCGATTACCGCTTTCGTATCGGGCAAGGCTGCGGCCAATGTCACGGCACCGGCTATCGCGGGCGCAAGGCTATTGCCGAGCTGCTGTGCTTTACCGACGAGATACGTGAGCTGATCGTGACCCGCGAGCCAGTACGCAAAGTGAAAGAGGTGGCCCGCGCCAACGGCACCCGCAGCATGCGCGAAGCCGTGCTGGATATGGTGAAGCGCGGCGAAACTACATTGCTGGAGGCTAATCGTGTCACTTCGCTTACCTGATTTACCCATGCCAGGGTTCCCCATACAAGACAGGCTGCGCATATTCATGCACCCGCACCAGCTGGTATTGCTGCGCATCAAGCGTGGTAATGCCCAGCATATTATTAGCAAACAGGTGGTCGCCTGTCATGCAGGCGAGCCAGAAGCGAGCAAGGCTGAGGCTAGCTGGGTGCCTGCAGCAAGTACGCTGGCTAGGGTGCTGCGCGATAAAAGCTGGCATGGCGCAAAGCCGCAGCTGGTGCTTTCCAACCACTTTGTACGTTATGCCCTGATTCCCTGGCATGACAGTCTCGGCAATCACGCAGAGCGGCAGGCTTACCTGCGGCATAGCTTCCAGTTGGCGTATGGCGACAGTGCCAAGGGCTGGGATTTACGTATGAGCGATAACGGCGTGCAGCGTGCCGCCGTGGCTAGCGGCATCGAGCAAGGCTTGTTGCAGCATGTGCAGCGAGCGTTTGAAGCTGCAGGTCTCAATACGAGCGAGATCTACCCGCATCTGATGGTGGCGATTAATCAGGCGCGGCAGCAAACTGACCATGCCGCCTACTGGTTCGCGCTGGTGGAAAGCGGCAGGCTATGCATTGCACTGATACAGGATGGCCATTGGCGTTCGGTGAAGGCCTGCGCTGCTGCAGAAGATATAGCCGACCAGATTGCTGCCTTGATTGAGCGCGAGTCCGTCCTCTGCGGTATCAACACCAGCGGCTGGCCGTTGCTGATGTATTGGCCGGGACATGCTGCAGACAGCGAAATGCAAATATCCAATCGCCCGCGACTAAATCGTAAGGTGGAATGGGTGCGGCCGCTAAATCTGGGCCGCCTGGAAGTCGATGTGGGCGGCGGCAGGCTTGATGCTATCAACCAACCCGCAGGCGCAAACAGCAGCCTTGAGCTGGCAATGTGGGCATGAGCCGAGTGCGTGGTATGTCGGTGCGCAAGGTAGTGCTCAACCATGCGGTATCACGCGACAGGCAGGTTCTCGCAGGCTGGATTTTGCTGGCGATGGGCGTTATTGCCATGTGCCTGGTGCTGTATCAATTGCGACAATTGGGCACGGAAACGCGAGAGCTGGAATCCGAGTTGGCCAGCTTGCAACATCCACAGGTAATACCCCGGTCCAAAGCCTTGCCAGCCAGTGAGCTGGCTGGCAAGCGCGAGGAGCTTGCGGCTGTCAGCAAGGTGATGCAGGAACTGGTGCTGCCATGGGAGCCATTGTTCACGGCGCTGGAAAATAGCAGGCTGCCGCAAATCAGGTTGGTCACGGTGGAGCCCAACCCCCGACAGCACAGGCTCAGATTGACGCTAGAGTCTGAGAACCAGGAAGCCATGCTGGAGTACGTGCGCATACTGGGCCAGCTGCCTATGCTTAAGGAAGCGGTATTGCAGACGCACGAACAGAGTCATGATGGGCGTGCCATGCCTATCACTTTTGTAGTTGAGGCGATATGGCAGTTTTAAATCACCTTACGAGCTCGCAGTTACCCCGGATTGCAGCACGATTTAAAAATGAATGGCTCAACAGGCAGTTTGTGGAAATCCGCTACCGTTTGCGCCTGCAGCCATGGCCACTCTTACTGGGAGCCGCATTGCTGGTGACCAGCCTGCTGGCATTGCTGGCGATGGTGGTGCCGCAAAAGCTCGCACTGGAACAGCTGCAGCAAAGCGTGGTGCACATGCGCCAACAGATACCCCCCCATCAAGACCTGAGCGTAGAGCAGACCCCGCAGGCTGCACTCAACAGTTTTTATCAGTTCTTGCCGCCGGAAGCCGATGCGCCGCGTCTGGTCGGCATTGTGCTCAAGGCTGCCGCCGATCAGGGCATAACGCCTGACAAGGTGGAGTATCAGCTATCCCGCAACACCAATGCAGCATTCAGCCGCTATCAGCTCACCTTGCCCATGCATGCCGATTATGTCGCCGTGCGCAAATTTTCCATCCAGGTACTGAACACCCTACCTAACGCAGCGCTCAGCGAAATGAGCTTCCGGCGCGATGAGTCGGGCGAGGGCATGGTAGAGGCGCGTCTGCGCATCACGTTTTATCTGGGGTCAGCACAGTGATGAGGAAAAACAGCGTTTTATGGATTGCGCTTGCCGCTACGCTAGTGGCGACGGCTTGGATATCCATGAATGACGAGCCCGAGCCGGAGCTGCTGGTAAGTAAAGCGCGACATACCCCAGCGACCATAGCCCGCTCTGCACAGCCTGGTTTAGCTAATGACATAGCTACTTCATATGCTGTGACGAAAGATGGTGTGGACTTATCTGCATGGCAGAGACCCCGGATAGCGCGCGAGCCACAACCATTATTTGAGGTGAGCACTAAGACGGCTGCCGATACCCAGGAAAAACAAAGTGCGACAGCGGCAGAGATGCCAGCTCTGCCTTTTACTTATGCCGGCAAGCTGCTGGATGACGGCAAGTACACGGTATTTCTGCTGTTTGGTGAACGCAGCCTGGCGGTGCGCCGAGGCGACTTGCTGGAGGGAGGGTGGCGTGTGAAAGAAATACGCCCGCCGAAAATGACCTTTAAATATTTGCCTTTGAAACTGGAAGTGGTTATGGATATTGGAGAAAGTAAGTGAACAGTTTGCGCAGGTGTTTCAGGGGCAGGCTGCTAGTGCTGCTCATCGGATTATCCGCATGCTCAACACAGCCCGAGCTATATAAATATGCTGACCAGGCTTTTAATGAGGCTAAGGCCAGGATAAGCGCGGGCGAAGTGAAGCTGGGCATGGCCAGGGTGGAGCAGCTCATGGTTGAATATCCAGATAGGCTGCAGTACCGCACTTACTACCAGTATCAGCAGGACTTGCAAATGGCCGGCAAGCTGCAGCAGGCAGACCAGTTGCGGCAGCAACAACATTGGGCCGAGGCCGAGGCGATATATCGAGAGGTGCTGGCCACTCATCCACAAAACCAGCGTGCGCAGGATGGTTTGGGCCAGCTCAGCCAGGCACAGAAAGCCGGTGCGATATTGGCTACCGCCAACAAGCTACTTGTCGGGAATGACCTCGATGGCGCGCAGGATGTCGTGCGCGGCTTGCTGGCCGAGGATGGTAATAACCTTGCGGCACGCACTTTGTACGAGGATATTGAGCGACGGCGCATCGATAAGGCAACAGCTACGCCGCAGATTAAAACCGCCTTCAGGAAGCCGATCACGCTGGAGTTCAAGGACGTACCCATCAAAAGCCTGTTCGAGCTGATTACGCGGGTATCCAATATCAATTTCGTGTTCGACCAGGACTTTCAGCAAGACAAACGCGTGAGTATTTTCGTCCGGAACACCAGCATAGAGGAGGCGATCAAGCTCATCCTCACCACTAACCAGCTGGATAAAAAAGTACTCAACAACAATACGCTGCTGATCTACCACAATAACCGCAGCAAGGAATACCAGGAGCAGTTTGTGCGCAGTTTTTACCTGGGTAACACCGACGCCAAGAAAATGATGAATATGCTCAAAACCGTGCTCAAGAGCAAAGACATCTACATAGATGAGAAACTGAATACGCTGGTGATGCGCGATACGCCCGAGGCCATCCATACGGCAGAAAAACTGATTGCCTCGCAGGATATCGCCGAGCCGGAAGTGATGCTGGAAGTCGAAGTGATGGAAATCAACCGCAGGAGCCTGGAGGCCATCGGCATCCGCTACCCCACCCAGGTCAGTGTGGGTGTGCAGGGCAAGCTGGATAATGGCAGTGGCGGCTTTACCAACACGCCCGGCCAGCTCAGCCTGACCGAACTGAAAAACTTTAACTCGGGCCTGGGCGTGTTTTCCATCACCGACCCAGTGCTAGCGCTCAACCTGTTGCACCAGGATACCGATACCAACTTGCTGGCCAACCCGCATATCCGCGTCAAGAACCGCGAAAAAGCCAAAGTGCATATCGGTGACCGCATTCCCGTGCTGACCAGTATCGCCAATGCCACCGGCTTTGTTTCACAGTCGGTCAGCTATATTGAGGTCGGCATCAAGCTGGATGTGGAGCCGACGATATTGTTGCAGGACCAAGTCTCTATTAAGGTGGGGCTGGAGGTGAGCAACCAGACTGACCAGGTGAGAACTACCTCCGGCACCTTGACCTATACCATAGGCACCCGCAACGCCAATACCGTCCTGCGCCTGAAGGATGGCGAGACCCAAGTGCTGGCAGGCCTGTTCCGTGACGATACGCAGAACATCAACAACCGTGTGCCGGGGTTGGCCAGTCTGCCGTTCATAGGCAAGCTGTTTAACGACAGGAATAATGACCGGCGCAAGAAGGAAATTGTGCTGCTCATCACGCCACGCATCCTCAGTAATATCCGGCCACCGGATTCGGTATATACCTCATTTCCGGCAGGTATAGACGACACGCGTGGGTCTTCCACAAAAGGTGGACGCCAGCAGGATCATTCTCAGGCTGCCGCTTCGGCACCAGTGCAAACGCCGGAAGAGGTACAGAAAGAGCGTGCCCAAAACGACAAGAGTTTTGCCGATTCGGTGACCATGCAGCCTGTCGAAGATGTGGCTAATCCAGCCAATGTGCCTGCCAGGCCGCAATAGTATGCTGGGTGCTTTGCATAAGGGCTTTACCCTGATCGAGCTGTTGGTCACGCTGGTGCTGCTTGCATTGGTGCTGACCTCGGCTGCACCGGTGATGCAGCTCACGGCGCAGCGCAGCAAGGAACAGGAACTGCGGCGTGCGCTGTGGCAGATTCGGGATGCCATTGATGCCTACAAGCAGGCCAGCGATGATGGCCTGATCAAGCGCAATATTGATGCGACGGGTTATCCGCCATCGTTGCAGGTGCTGGTAAAGGGTGTGGAAAACAGCCGCGACGCAAAAAAGCGCAAGATTTACTTTTTGCGGCAAATTCCGCGTGATCCCTTTGCCAGTGACCCGATGCTGCGCGCGGAAGAAACCTGGGCAAAGCGCAGCTATAGCAGTTCATTTGAGGAACCGGCGGAAGGTAACGATGTGTATGACGTGCATTCCATGTCGAATAGTAAAGGGATGGACGGCCGTCCATATAGTGAGTGGTAATGAGGCCGGGTAAGGGTTTTACGCTGATTGAGGTGCTGGTGGTGATGGTGATCATTGCCACACTGCTAAGCCTGGTGGCGCCACGCTACTTTGAAACGGTTGAGCGCTCCAAGGAGTCCACCCTGAAGCACGACCTGATCATCATGCGTGATGCCATCGACAAGTATTACAGCGACACCGGCACCTATCCGGATTCTATGGAGGACATGGTGCAACGCAAATACCTGCGAGCCGTGCCGGAAGATCCGGTTACCGGGCGGACTGATAGCTGGATTTTCAGTCCGCCTGTCGATATCAATATCAGGGGGGCGATCTACGATATTCACAGCGGGGCAGAAGGTATTGCATCGGATGGCACCAATTATGCGGATTGGTGAGTTAAAGCAGTCAGGCTATGCCTTGCTTGCCATGCTGGTGCTGATCATTATCATCGGTTTTACGCTGGCGGAGGCCGGTGCGCTGTGGAGCGATGCTCGCAGGCGTGACAGGGAACAGGAGTTGCTGAAGATAGGCGATAAATTTCGTATCGCCATCGGACAGTATTACAACAATACGCCCGGCCCTATCAAACAGTATCCGCCTACATTGAATGCATTGCTGCGCGATGATCGCAACCCAGTTCCCCGGCGATACCTTAGGGCTATATACATTGATCCTGTCACGGGAAGGGCTGATTGGGGAACGCTTGAGGCTCCAAGCGGCGGCGTGATGGGGGTATATAGCCTGTCTGGTCAGCGGCCATTCAAGCATAGCCAATTTCGGCCGATAAACAGGGAGTTGGAAAATAAAAAAATGTATGGGGACTGGATATTTGCCTACTTGCCGCAGGTGCATGACACCAGCCCGGCAAATTAAGCATAGCCCGGTTGATTGCCTATATACTGGATTGCAGGTGTGAACATGCCGGTGTGAACATGACAGTGCGGCTGACATCTACAATTGAACTGCCAACATTAAAATAATATCGAGGAGAACAGTATGGGAAAACAAAACATAGCCATCGTCGGACTTGGGAGAGTCGGTTCGGTATTTCTGGATGGCGTCATGCTTAAGGCGAGCAATGGCATTAACATCTTATGTGCAGCAGAAAAAATGGATACGCCGGGCAAAGCCAAGGCAAGCGCTGCCGGCATCAAGATCGTGAGCCTGGATGATGTCATCAAGCTGGGTGAGGAGATAGATGTGATCTTTGATCTGACGGGGCTAGTTGCAGTGCGCAAGGAGCTGCGTGAAAAGCTGGTTGCCAGTAAAAATCACCATACGGTTATTGCGCCGGAAATCATTGTGCATGTGATCTGGTCGCTGATCAGCGCAGAGGCATTGCCTGTCATTGAGGGCAGGGAAACCGGGTATTAAAGCAAGTTCAGCTCGGTTGAGCTTGTCGGTAAAACTTGCCACTCACACTGAAAGTATCGGCTATCCCATTTTGTGAGATAGCCGATACTAGCCTTGCGTCTGAATAACAATCTACAGCCAGCCTGAGTAACTAAGGGCTGACGCGCCACACTGCATTGCCGACATCATCGGCAACCAGCAGTGCGCCGGTGTGATCAACCGCCACGCCCACCGGCCTGCCGTACGCTTCGCCATTCGCGCTCAAAAATCCAGTCAGCACATCTTCTGGAGGCCCCGAGGGCTGGCCATTGGCAAAGGGAACGAATATTACCTTGTAGCCACTAGCCGGTTTGCGGTTCCATGAGCCATGCTGGCCGATAAATGCGCCATCGGCATACTTGCTGGGTAGCAGGCTGCTTGAGTTAAAAGTCAGTCCCAATGACGCTGTATGTGAGCCCAGGGCATAGTCCGGCGCGATGGCTTTTGCTACCAGGTCAGGCCGTTGCGGCTTGACGCGCTCATCCAGATGCTGGCCGTAATAACTATAAGGCCAGCCGTAAAATCCGCCATCCGTCACTGAGGTAATGTAATCCGGTACCAGGTCATTACCTAATTCATCACGTTCATTCACCGCGGTCCAGAGCTTACCGGTTTGTGGTTCCCACGCCAGCCCGTTAGGGTTGCGCAAGCCTGAGGCAAAGACGCGTGAACGGCCGGTGGCTACTTCGATTTCGAGTATGGCGGCACGCTCAACTTCATTTTCCATGCCGTTTTCACCAATGTTGCTGTTGGATCCGACTGTGGCATATAAAAAGGCGCCATCCTGGCTAGCAATGATATTTTTTGTCCAATGGTGGTTGATGGCTCCTGCTGGCAAGCTGGCAACTTTGACGCCTGGCTCGCTAATTTGGGTTGCCCCTTCCTGGTAGGGAAAACGCATCACCGCATCGGTATTGGCAATGTATAAATCATTGCCAATTAGCGCCATGCCGAATGGCGAATTCAGGCCATCCATGAAAATAGTACGGGTTTCCGCGATGCCATCCCCGTTGCCGTCGCGCAATAGCATGATGCGATTGGGGGTCATCACAGCAGCTCCCGCACGTTCGAAGAACCAGGCCGTGATGCGATCCCTTATGCTGACATTCTCTTTGGGCTGTGCCGGTGAATTAGTCTCTGCTACCAGCACATCGCCATTGGGTAATACATAAAGCCAGCGCGGATGATTAAGGTTGCTCGCGTAAGCGTTTACCTGCAGCCCTGCAGCCGCTACCGGCTTTGCATCTGTGGGCCAGCCGATGGCCTTGGCAACATTAACGGTAGGCAGCATGGATTTAGTGGGGGCCGGCAAGCTGGGGTTTGGCCCCATTCCCGTACCTATGGATGCTTTGGAGGTTTCTCCGCAGGCGGCAAGGCTCAGTATGATGACGCTGGCTAACAGGTAGATGCGATTATATTTAAACATTTATGTACCTTTGCACGAGATTTAGCGCATGACTGTATGGGGTTCACAGGGTGGTCTTGGTAGCTTTCTGTGTTAAATGCCTGGTTAGTTTCTTGACGACAAAGCTGATAACAAAAGTTTTGATGAGAAATCTGATCATGATAGGCTCCTGATGAATATATACTGAATAGTACGAGTGTCAGCACACTGCCTGTATAGGACATGTCTGATATCCGTGTAGGACAACAAGCTACATTGGCAAGCGCTATGCTCAATCTGCTATTGCAGAAACAATATTACTTCTACAGCGAGGAAATCCATGGAAGCGCCTATGCACAGCCTTAATCATTTATTCGCGCAGCTAGGTCTTGATGCCGACGATGCAGCCATTGCGAAATTCATCCAGACTCATGGACCTTTGCCGCATAAAACCGTGTTGTCAGAAGCCAGGTTTTGGACATCGGCGCAAGCGGCCTTTCTGCGCGAAGAAATCAGCAAGGATGCGGACTGGGCCGAAGTTATTGATGAGCTGAATGCGCTATTGCATGCAGATAAAACCTAGTAACGCCTGCCAGTAAGAGGTTCTTGCAGAAGCGTTAGCGTTTTTGAATTTCTTGTTGTGCTCTAAGCTTGTCTGCCAGTGCGCGCGCAGCATCCCTGCGTTGCTGGGCATATTTCAGCGCATTTTCCAGCGCTTTGGCGGAGGGCATGGCGGGATTGAGTGGTAACCGCGACAGCTGCTCGAAACTTTCTTCATAATGCTCGCTGATGTCGGAATCTATGCGGCCTGCCAGTTCATCAAACGTAGCATTGCCTTTCTTGCCTTCGTTAACAATGTCCAGCCAGGAACGGTTGATTGCCTGGTCATCCCGCAAAAACTCAGTGACTTCCTTGCGCACCAGTAGCTCATCACTCCAGCGATAAGCAGGGGTGGGAATACTGCTGATAAGCGCAACGAGCGCTAACGTCAGCAAAGTTCCGGCAATAAGTCTCGGTGGCAATGAGTGCCGTTTTGTGGTCGCAAAGCTTGGCGCCAGTAATACTCCCCACAACATGCCGGAGACAAAGCCGCCGATATGTGCAGAATTATCAATTCCCGGAATGATGAATCCTAGACTTATCGTTAATGCTGAAAATGCCACAGCCCCCCAGAACAGCCAGCGGAACTCATGAGGGTCAAGGCTGTTGCGCTCACGCCACAGGAATACCAGCAGGCTGCCGTACACGCCGAAAATGGCGCCAGATGCACCGCCAGAAACTGCTGAGCCACCCTGAACCACCAGTGATAGTAGATTGCCCATCAAGCCACTGGCGAAATAGATGCCAATAAACCTGGTATGTCCGTACATGCGTTCCACCAGGCGGCCACCGTCCCACAGCGCGCCAAGATTCATTGCCAGGTGGATGGCCCCGAAATGTAGGAAGAGCGCACTCCCCAGCCGCCACCACTCCCCATCCTGTGTCGCCGGCCCAAAATTAGCCCCCCACGCCAGCTGTATGCTATTGGGCGAGTGCCAGAAGCCAGCACCGCCCGCCAGCATTGCTACAAATACAATCAGGTTGGTCAGTATCAGCAATTGCGTTACCGGCACTGCAGGCACGCGCTGTTTGAGCTGATCATTAAGCGATGGTCTGGAGATGGGTGTATCAGGCATATGGGTAACCGGATTGGATTGCCAAGATTACAGGGTTTGATAATTAAGGTAGTTGGCGCGCCCGACAGGAGTCGAACCTGTGACCTTTGGCTTCGGAAACCAACACTCTATCCAACTGAGCTACGGGCGCATATGACTTAATTTGCGCTGAATTATAGCAAATAGGGGGCGGCTTGTCCTTTTACCAAGCATGGCTTACAAGTATAATCGGGCTATTCGCACGTTTTATTATAGGGATAGATAGTCATGAGTGAGCACGATCACGATTTTCCGGCTACTTCGGTTAGCCAGGTTGTTATAGCAGTTCTGGGCGGATTGATTGCGCCAACGATAGTGCTTGTTCTTATTGCAAAATTATTCATGGGTGTCGAAGCCACGCATATTGCCGATGCTGATCCGGCTATTGCCGATGCGCAGGTCGAAGAGCGCATCAAACCGGTGGCCATGGTGGAGGTTGCCGCAGTAGAGGCTGGCCCGCATGTGGATAAAAGTGGTGAAGAGGTTGTCACGGCAGTATGTGCTGCATGCCACTCTGTTGGTGCTCTAGGTTCACCAAAAGTGGGTGATAAAGCGGCTTGGGGCCCACGTATTGCCCAGGGTTACGAAGCCTTGATCAAGCATGCTGTTGAAGGCATACGCTCTATGCCTGCACGCGGTGGCAACCCGGCCCTGACGGATGGTGAAATTGCCAATGCTGTTGCGCATATGGCCAATCAAAGCGGTGCGAAGTTTACTCCGCCAGCTGCACCTTAAGTCTTTGATCAGCAAGTCTGTGATCAGCCCGGCAACCTTGGATTGTTGGGCTGATATCTAACATATGGCTACCTATGCAATAGGTGATCTTCAGGGTTGCTATCATGCCTTGCAGGATTTGCTCAAGAATATTCAGTTTGATCCCCAGGCCGATAAACTCTGGCTGGTAGGGGATCTCATCAATCGCGGCTCAGGTTCGCTCGAAGTACTGCGCTGGGTCTACCGCCATCGTTCAAATGTTGTCACCGTGCTGGGCAATCATGATTTACATACGCTAGTTGTTGCAGAGGGTTTTGTTGCGCCACACCGTAGTGACACTTTAGATGAGCTGTTGGCAGCGCCGGATAGGGATGACTTGCTGACTTGGCTGCGGCATCAAAGCCTGGTGCATTACGAGCATGGCTATTTAATGGTGCACGCAGGCTTGCTGCCGCAATGGACAGTACAGCAGGCCCTGGCGCTTGGTGCCGAAGTTGAAGCGGCTTTGCGTAGTGACAATTACCGTGATTTCCTGGTGAAGATGTATGGCAACCAGCCTGCGCGATGGAGCAACAAGCTTGAAGGCATAGACCGATTGCGCATCATCACCAATGCCATGACCCGGCTGCGTATCTGTACCGAAAAGGGTGATATGGAATTCAAGTTCAAGGGTGAGCTGGAAGATATCCCCGATGGCTACATGCCGTGGTTTGAAGTGCCAACACGAAAATCCAGGGACAACACGATTGTTTTCGGCCATTGGTCAGCGCTAGGTTTGCAACAAAGGCCGAATCTATTTGCTCTGGATACCGGGTGTTTATGGGGCGGCAAGCTCAGCGCGTTACGCCTCGAAGATATGCAGGTTTTCCAGGTACCGTCTAACCCGCAGGATTCAACAAGCTCTATTCATGCAACAGGTTGAGTTTCTCAGCAATTCTTTGCCTGACTAAAATCGTCAGCCCGCGGCGATCATGGCCGCGCGGGGAAACTGGCGGTAAGAACTCCAACTCTACTACTGGTGAGCGTTGCGATAGTATCAGCCATATCGACTGCAGCATGGTTATTTCCCCATAGTAGCCCATCTCCGTATTGGCGCTACCATCTGCATTCGGGTAGCGCACGGTAAATGGCCAGATCATGGCATCGGTATTAATGGCGGCCTGCATGATGCTACCTTTGAAAGGTTTTAGCTCCGTACCATCCGTGGTGGTGCCTTCGGGGAAGTAGCATAGGCAATCGCCTGCTTTCAGGCTGGCAGTGACGGCCTCCACAATACGGCCGGCATCCTGCTTTTTTGTACGGTCAATAAACAGGGTATTGGATTTTTGGGCAAACCAGCCAAATATCGGCCAGTCGCGCACCTCAGATTTTGCAATAAACCGCACCGCGCGCACGGTGTTGAGCGCATGAATGTCTACCCATGAAATATGGTTGGCAACAAACATGGTACCTGTGACGTCAGGCCCTGGCAAGGTGCCTCGGGTAATGACGCGGATATTCATCACCGCCAGTAAGTTGGTTGACCAGCCGCTGATGATGGCATCACGCTGCCTGGCATTGGCACGAGGCAACAACAGCGTGGCAATGAGTATGCCGTAAATGGTATGTATCACCATGCGAAGGATGCGAAAAGCACGAGTGATGGGTGATGAGTGGGGTTTAGGCAATGTGGCGGCTGCTTTTCAGAGTAAAAAATTCTATTAAACCTGGCATATACAACCTGGCATAACTACGCAGGCGAAATATTGGAGATTCGCCATGCGTATTTTAATGAATTTTTAGTTTATAACAGTCGGCTTATTTAAAGAAGTGAGCTGCATAGCGCTTGTTCATTCTTGATAACGGCAGCATGACGAGCATGTCGGCACTATTGAAGTCAGGATCCCAGGCCGGCTCTCCGCAAATATAAGCACCCAGGCGCAGGTAGCCTTTAATCAATGGCGGGCAGGCTACCTCCATGTCGCTGGATAAGGCCTCCAGAGGCAGCGGGCAGCGTGGAAAAACGCGATATTCAGGCGGGGCCAGGTATTTCTGTTGTAGCTTGTTATACAGGCTGGCTGCCATATGGCCGCCATCTGCCATGCCCACACTGCCGCAACCTATCATGTACTCGTAACGGTTGGCCTGCATGTATTTTGCCAATCCAGCCCATAACATGGTGATGGTGCCACCATTGCGGTAATCCGCATGTACGCAGGCGCGGCCGACTTCTACAGTGCGGTCAAACAGGTGGGTTAAGCGGCTCAGGTCAAATTCGCCGGCAGAGTAATAGCCACCAGCTTCATTCGCCATGGTGGGGTTGAGTATGCGATAGGTACCTACCACTTTATTATTACTGCTATCGCGTATCAGCAGGTGCTCACAATACACATCGAAGCCGTCTCTGTCATGGCCGTCTGTACTGGTGATATTGGCGCCCATTTCTTCCACGAATACTTTATAGCGCAGACGCTGAGCCTCTGCGATTTCGGATGGGTTGCGTGCAAAGCTGATGTATAGCTGGTGAGGCTCTTGTTGTAAGCCTGTATGTTCGTCTTGCAGGATGTGCGAGGCGCGCTGATCAAGCATATGGTTTTCCCTGGCTGATTTATGACAAGGAAAACTTTACGAATTTTTTATGAAGGAATTGTGACTTAAGTTTGAAGGTTCAGTGAATCGGGCTTGCGGCGATAGTGGTAAAACTGCACACCCGGCCAGCTTGGCCGGGCATGTGTCGTCAATGCAATGGTTTAATGGCTAGGCGCTTAATGACTTACGCGCGTAGTACCGCCGCTTTCCAGTAAACGCACTTTTTCACCTGGATGAAACTCTTCGGTTGCCTCTTGTACGATAGCAACCATAGGGCCGCTATCCAGCTTGACGGTAATTTCAACGCCGTCTTTACGGGTTATGCCCTCTTCAAGAGCAGAGCCCGCAAGGCCGCCCGCGACTGCGCCAATCACGGCGGCGATAGTGCTACCTGCTCCATGGCCAACAGTGCTGCCCGCAACGCCACCAACAACACCGCCCGCTATTGTACCAACCGGCGTTTTTGAACCCTCAAGCTTCACCTGGCGTACGCTCTCCACCACCCCGGTTTTAACGGTTTGCACCTTGCGAGCTTCATCGCGGCTATAGACATTGCCGGAGTTGGAGCTGGCGCAAGCGGCAAGCAAAGAAGCCAAGGATAAGGCAAGAATCAATCGTGTAGTGCGCATGCTAACAACTCCTCAAGTTTAATTTAGGTTTAACAATCAATTTAATAACTAAATGCTGGCTGAAGCTTCCTTGGCAAATGCTTCGTTTGCCATGGTTTCATTGACCAGCACCTGGCTGTACAGGTACTCAATTTCCGCTCTGGTGGGCTTGTGATTCTGTCCGCCGCGGCTGGCTATCTTGATGGCCCCCATCACCGAAGCCAGGCGCCCGCAGGTTGGCCAATCCCAGCCACGTACAATGCCATACAGCAAACCCGCGCGATAGGCATCGCCGCAACCTGTAGGGTCAACTATCTCATGAGCTTTAACGCAAGGGATGTCAAAGCGTTGACCGTCCGCATAGATCGCCGATCCATTCACACCCAGCGTCACAATGAGCGCCTTCACCTTGCTTGCCAATATCTCAATGTTAAGACCTGTTTTTTCCTGTAAAAGTTGCGCTTCGTAATCGTTCACGGCCAGGTAGTCGGCCAGCTCGATAAAGTGCAAGAGTTCCTCCCCATTGAACATGGGCAAGCCTTGGCCGGGGTCGAACAGGAAGGGGATGCCGGCTTCGTGGCATTCACGCGCGTGCTGGAACATGCCTTCGCGGCCATCTGGAGCAATAATCGCCAGTGAAACATCCTTAGTGTCTTTTACGCTGTTCTTATGGGATTCATTCATGGCGCCCGGATGGAAGGCGGTAATCTGATTGTCATCCAGATCGGTGGTGATAAAGGCCTGTGCGGTAAAGCTGTCGTCTATCTTTTTAATATGGGCAGTATTGATGTGATGGCTATTCAGCCACTGGGTGTAGCTGTCAAAGTCCTCGCCTACTGTCGCCATGATCAATGGCTCACCTTCCAGTAACTGCAGGTTGTAGGCGATATTACCGGCTGTTCCGCCAAATTCACGGCGCATTTCCGGTACCAGAAATGCTACGTTGATCATGTGAATTTTTTCAGGAAGGATATGGTTTTTGAATCTATCCTGAAACACCATGATGGTGTCGAAGGCGAGGGAGCCACAGATAAGGGTTTGCATTTGAAGATCTTTGCAGTTGGAAAGCTGCCATTATCGCGAGCAAAAGCCGAAGGAGCAAGCTATGCGCGGGATATCAGTGCCTGGGCTAACCCTTGATTGCAGATTCAATCAGGATTTTGGACGCTTTTTTTGCATACTTGATGGCACCGGAGCCTCGTTTCATCTGCTCTGCCTGCATAGCGCCTTCAATCAGCAGCGACAGTTGCAGCGCCAGGCTTTCGGTATCCTTGATGCCTGCTTCGCCAGCTAACCCGGCCAGATACTGCTTGAACTGGCGCGACTGGTCTGAAGACAGACGATGTACTGCATTTTCTTCATTGGGGAATTCGGCCGCAGCCTTGATAAATGCCATGCCGCGGAAATCAGGGGCGGTGATCCACTCTTCGATGAAGTCAAAAAGTTTTTGCAGTTTTTCGGCTGGTTGCTTTGTGTTCTGGTTGAGTTTGTCGCTCAGCCAGGTTTCGAAATCCTGATGGCCCTTCTGCAGCACTTCCAGTATGAGTTCTTCTTTGCTGTGGAAATATTTATACAGCGTCATTTTGGTAGTTCCGGCGACAGCCACGATAGTGTCAACCCCAGTAGAGTTGATGCCGCGCGTCTGGAACAGATCGGAGGCTACGTGCAATATTTTATCGCGCAGAGTGGACATGGTGATGTCTCGGAATAAGTGACAAAGCAACTTTATCACTAAAGTTATTGCTTCGCTATATTTACTGGTAAGTAATGCTTGTAGATGGAGCACCTAAATAAATCCCCATGATTTTAATCAAGATATTTATTTTTTTGGCAAGGCCTGGATTTTTAAATATGTACATATCGGTATAGTTTTTTGCCGATTCTGGCAGGCAAGGCATTTAGTTGACCGAGTTCTTCATCAGCATAGGAGTGTAGCTGCAGTTGATTTTTTGCATGTAACTTTGCGCTATGGCCATATCTTTCGCGTTAGTTGGGGCTTTTCCGCCGACCACATTTTCTATGTAGACCTTTTTGTCTGCATCGGGGATTTGCAATGCTTCGACATAATGGCAATCTCCCTGCCGCATCTGCTCAACCAGCGCGTACATTTCCGCCGCATGCTTGGGGCTGGCGGCGGTCTCTTCCTCAGCTTGAGCTAAGGTGGTTTCTGACATTGTTGCAGTGATGTTTCCTGGTTGCCATGCATTGTTTTGGTACAGCAGCAAGCCCCCGGCGATTGTTGCGACAAAGAAAATGGCGGCAATACCGTAAAGCAGGGGTTTGTTTCCGGCGGATTCTTTTTCTGTTTGCGCGGCAATCAGTGCTTTGGCAGCGAGCCTGGCATGGGTAAAGTGATTGCGATCCGGCGAGCGCAGGCTTTCTTGCAGTGCACTGAGTGCAATGAAGTATATCTGTTGCGCGAGTGCTTCCGGCATTTGTGCGCCACAGGCATGCGCTTCTTCAGTCAGGTAGTCCAGCAAATGGGCAGGCGGCAAGGCGGCTGCATTTTCGCTCAGTAGCATATCGCGCATATTAGGTGCATCAGCCCAGTCTGCGAGCACGTCAAACACAGATAAAAGTCTCTCCTGCGGGGATTCCCCGGACTTTTTGAGCATTTTGATTAGCCATGCGGAATCGAGGATATGCATCGTGCGGCTTAGCCTGAAATGAAAGTTTTCAAAATGGTTTTACTTCAACCAGGATGATAATTGCAATGAGCGCAAGCACCGGCAACTCATTAAACCATCGATAGTAAACATGGCTGCGCTGGTTGCGGCCATGCTTGAAGTCCGCCACCAGCTTGCCGCAGTAAACATGATAAACCACCAGCCCCGCCACCAGCGCCAGCTTGGCGTGCAGCCAGCCACCGCTAAAGCCATAACCCAGCATCAGCCACAGACCGAAAATAATAGTCAGTACCGCACCTGGCGTCATGATGCCGTAGAACAGTTTGCGTTCCATGATCTTGAAGCGCTCCTTGCTGGCGGCATCGTCAGACATGGCGTGATATACAAACAGGCGCGGCAGATAGAACAGGCCGGCAAACCAGGTCACCATAAAAATAATATGCCAGGCTTTAATCCACAACATCAGGATTTACTCGCCAGTTGCTTGTCCAGCAAAGTACGCAGCGAGGCAAAATCCAGCTCGCCTATCACCTTGCGGATAATGTTGCCTTGCTTGTCGATAATGAAACTGGTCGGCGTCAGCCGCACATCCTCAAAGCGCGTGGAGATTTCGCTGAAACCGTCATGCATGACAGGGAAGGGCAGGCTGTTTTTCTTGGTGTAGTTGAGCACCTGGCTAGGCGGGTCGTAAGGCATGGCAACGGCGATGACCTCAAAGCCTTTGGGGTGGTATTGCTTATAGGTGTCAATGAGCGCGGGCATTTCCGCAATACAGCCCGGGCAATCCGTCGCCCAGAAATTCACCAGTACCACCTGGCCTTTGAGGTCTGCCATCTTGATGAGCTTGCCTTCGATGGTGGTGAAGGTAACAGCCGGTGCTTGTGATTTGTTGCCCAGCGTAAATGCCAGAAATGCCAGCAAGCCCAGAATAGCTAATGGTATGAACAGCTTGCGCGGCGATTTGAATAGTTGCTTCATAAAGTGCTTATGTGCCTGTAGAGGGTTGCTATTGTGGTGTTTTTTCAAAAAAATGTCATCAGACTTGCATAGGATACGTATTATTCATGGTTGGCATTATCAATACCCACAATCAACCCGCGCTTAATCTGCGTGCCACCTGCATGATATAATTGAATCTTTGGTTATCGTAAAAACCCATGGCCACCCGCTTACGCGAAATCCCCTATAACTACACCTCATTCTCAGACCGTGAAATCGTCATCCGGTTTCTGGGTGAAGACGTCTGGAATGTCCTTAACGAACTTCGTGGCGAGCGCAAAACCGGCCGTTCCGCGCGTATGCTGTTCGAAGTGCTGGGGGATCTCTGGGTAATAACGCGTAACCCCTATCTGCAGGATGACCTGCTCGACAATAAAAAACGCAGGCTGGCGCTGATCGGTGCGCTGCATCACCGCATCAAGGCGATTGATGAGCGTAGCCAGGGTAATCCGCTGGTGCTCAAGCTGATTGTGGCGGCGAAAAAGGCGGTCACCGAGTTCGAGGCCGAATTCAGGCAGATTTACGATCTGCGTAAAAAATCACTGGCCAAGCTCAGCAAGATTACGCGTAAAGACAATATCCAGTTTGATGGCCTGGCCCGCGTTTCGCATGTGACCGATGCCACCGACTGGCGCGTTGAATATCCCTTCGTCGTCATTAATCCCGATACCGAAGAAGAAATTGCCGCGATCGTTAAAGCCTGTATCGAGTTGGGGCTGACGATTATTCCGCGTGGGGGTGGTACCGGCTATACCGGTGGTGCCATTCCGCTCACCAAGCTTTCTGCGGTGATCAACACCGAAAAGCTGGATAGCCTGAGCCAGGTCGAGATGCGTACCTTGCCCGGCGTGGGCCGCCAGGTGCCGACTATCCATTGCGGAGCCGGTGTTGTCACTCGCCGTGCCATGGAAGCGGCAACGGCTGCCGGCCTGGAGTTCGCGTGCGACCCGACTTCTGCCGATGCTTCGTGCATAGGCGGTAACGTCGCCATGAATGCCGGTGGCAAAAAAGCCGTGCTTTGGGGCACTGCGCTGGATAACCTCGCCTCATGGCGCATGGTGACGCCTGACGCTACCTGGTTGGAAGTCGAGCGCCTGGACCATAACCTGGGCAAGATCCACGATATCCCAGTGGCACGTTTCCGCGTCAGCCGCTATGACATTGACGGCAAGACCTTACAGTCTGAACCGGAGATACTGGAAATCCCCGGCCCCAGCTTCCGCAAGGTAGGCTTGGGTAAAGACGTGACCGACAAGTTCTTGTCTGGCTTGCCCGGTATTCAGAAAGAAGGTTGTGATGGCCTGATCACCTCAGCCACGTTCATCCTGCACCGCATGCCCAAGCATGTACGCACCGTGTGCCTGGAGTTCTTCGGCCATGTGGCGCTGGCTGTGCCTGCAATCGTAGAGATCAAGGATTATCTGGATGCCACGGAAGACACGCTGCTGGCTGGTCTGGAGCACATGGACGAGCGTTACATTAAAGCCGTAGGGTATGCTACTAAGGCCAACCGTAGCGAACGCCCCAAGATGGTGTTGATCGCCGATATCGCCAGTGATGATGAAAATGCCGTGGGTGAAGCTGCCTCGCATATCGTGCGCGTTGCCAATGCGCGTGGTGGCGAGGGCTTTATTGCCGTGTCTGCCGAAGCCCGCAAGAAATTCTGGCTGGATAGGGCGCGTACTGCCGCGATCGCCAAGCATACCAATGCCTTCAAGATCAACGAAGACGTGGTGATTCCATTGCCGCGCCTGGGCGATTACTCGGATGGTATCGAGCGTATCAATATCGAGCTTTCCATCAAGAACAAACTGAAGCTGATCGATGCGCTGCAAGAGTTCCTGACCGGCGATCTGCCATTGCAGGAAGACGATGATACGCAAGCCGACCCCGATATGCTGGTTGCCAAGCGCGAACAATCGCAACAGCTTATCCGTGATGTGCGTAGCCACTGGGTCAAGATACTGGAAAACCTGGATGAGCCTGCTGCGGTTCTGGGCGACGAATTTGCCAACCTGGCCGTAGAAAATATCTTCCGCGCAGTGCAGGAGCACCAGGTGCGCGTGTCATGGAAACGCGAGCTGAAGAAGCCGCTGCATAATATTTTCACGGGTCGCGAATATCAGAAGATCCTGGAACGTTGCGACGAAATCCATAAGGAAGTACTCAAGTCACGCGTATTTGTTGCCTTGCACATGCACGCCGGTGACGGTAATGTGCACACCAATATCCCGGTCAATTCCGACAACTACGAGATGATGCAGGAAGCGCACACCGCGGTGGCGCGCATCATGAAGTTGGCTGGCGACCTGGATGGCGTGATCTCCGGCGAGCATGGTATAGGCATCACCAAGATGGAATTCCTCGACGAATCCACCATCACCACATTTGCCAGCTACAAGCAGAAAGTTGACCCGGAAGGCCGCTTTAATAAAGGCAAGCTGATGGCTGGCTCCGGCCTGCACACGGCCTATACGCCAAGCTTTGGCTTGCTGGAGCAGGAATCCATCATCATGGAGCAATCTGCGATTGGTGAGATTGCCGACTCCATCAGCGATTGCCTGCGTTGCGGAAAATGTAAGCCGGTTTGTACCACCCACGTACCACGCGCGAATCTGCTGTACAGCCCGCGCAACAAGATCCTCGGCACCTCGCTGCTGATCGAGGCTTTCCTGTACGAGGAACAAACGCGGCGCGGCATCTCCATCAAGCACTTCGATGAGTTCAACGACGTGGCCGACCATTGCACGGTCTGCCATAAGTGCCTTAACCCGTGCCCGGTGGATATCGACTTCGGCGATGTCTCGGTGGCCATGCGCAACTTCCTGCGCGAGCAGGGTAAAAAGCATTTCAACCCCGGCACCACGCTGGCGATGACTTTCCTGAATATCAAGGATCCTGCCACTATCAAGCTCATGCGTACTGCCATGGTTGGTATGGGCTACAAGGCTCAACGTCTGGGGCATTGGGCATTTAAGAAGCTTGGCCTGCTGAATGCCTTCAAGAAGAGGCCACCCGCAACATTGGGCAAGCCTGAAATCAAGGCGCAGGTGATCCATTTCCTGAATCGGCCTATGCCTAAAAACATGCCGACCAAGACCTCACGCGCTTTGCTGGGTATAGAGGACGACACCATGGTGCCGGTTATCCGGAACCCGCAAAAAACGGGCGAAGATTCCGATGCCGTGTTCTATTTCCCCGGTTGCGGTTCAGAGCGCCTGTTCTCCAACGTAGGCCTGGCTACACAAGCCATGCTGTATGAAGTTGGTGCCATTACGGTATTGCCGCCGGGCTACCTGTGCTGCGGTTATCCGCAGACAGCCAGCGGTAATCATGATAAGGGCAGCCAGATCACTGCGGAAAATCGCGTGCAGTTCCACCGCATCGCCAATACGCTCAATTACCTGGATATCAAGACGGTGATAGTGTCGTGCGGCACGTGTATGGATCAACTGCAAAAGTACGAGTTCGAGAAGATATTCCCGGGCTGCCGCCTGTTGGATATCCACGAATACCTGATGGAAAAAGGCCTCAAGATCGAAGGCGTGACAGGGACGCGCTATATGTACCACGACCCGTGCCACAGCCCGATGAAGACCTATGCGCCGCTCAAGGTGACCAATGCCCTGATGGGGCAGGATGTCGCGCTGAACGAGCGTTGCTGCGGCGAATCCGGCACTTTCGCGGTAGCCCGCCCCGATATTGCCACCCAGGTCAAAATGCGCAAGCAGGAAGAACTGGAAAAAGGCATGGAAAAGCTGGGCCTGACACCGGGTGCACCGGAGCAGGATGTGAAAATCCTGACTTCATGCCCGTCATGCCTGCAAGGCTTGTCACGTTATGGGGAAGATACCGGGGTGACGGCGGATTATATTGTGGTGGAAATGGCGAAGCATATTCTTGGGGAGAACTGGATGCAGGATTATGTGGAGAAGGCGAATAATGGAGGGATAGAGAAGGTGTTGTTGTAATTCTTTTTTTAAAAGTAAAAATTCTATGACTAAATATTTTTTGTTGTTAATTGCCTTGCTACCTAATGTGGCTTTATCAGATTATTTCGATAGAAGTTATATAGGCCTTGATGACTATGATAAGGATACGGGTCAATACTTTACTTTTGTCTCCTCAGCTACTGAGGAGACGGGATTTATTTCTTCATCTTCAAAAAATTTCCACAAAAACATATTTATTTATAATCCATCTAAAAAGGCGGGTAGGAACGTTTTTTCAAAAGATGTTGGCGAAATTTTTTCAGTCATTATTGAGTCATCCTATTCTGCAAAAAATGAGAATTTTGACTTGATGGTTTCAAGTGTCTCTGTAAAAAACAATAATGGCATTCCATTAAGAAAACCTCACAGTTCTTTTTTAATAGAAACATACAATCAGCAAGAAAAGCTATTTACTGTATGGCAAGCACCAAAATTGAGTGGTAGTCCCACAGCTATATTTAGCTACAAAAAACCAGGATACTGGCATGTAGATATTAGCCAGCAAGTCATTCGGTATTTTTCGCCAAGCAAGGGTACGATACAGGTGGTCGAGTATTCCTGGTGATTGCTGTACACGAGCCCCCCTTTCGCCTCTAGGCGAGGTACTTTATTTTGCTTGTCCAAAATAAAGTACCCAAACAAAAAGACACCCCCTTCCGCTTATCTCCTGTGCTGCTCACCGTCATGGGCGTCAATCAAACTCGCCCTAGTGGCTTGCAAACATCGCAAGCCACCGCGGAGCTCAAACAGGTGATTGCCGAAACCACCCATGAGGCCTCCGCTGCTCGGCGCGGTAGCAGGGGATTTGCAAATCAAAAGCAAAACTTCAAACCCGTCATTCCCGCAAGACCGAAAGGTCTTCCCCGTACAATATACGAGCTAAAGCTCGTTATTCATACGTGATAAGCGGGAATTCATTAGATTTTAGGTGTGTTGAGACGGCTAGAATCCAGGCTATGTATTGATACCATCGTTTTTTAGGTGCAATATTCCAGCAAGTGCTCAAGGGAGAGATGTGATGAGATGGCAATGTGGTAACGAAGATTGTCTGTTTATTACAGATGCGGAGCCTGCTGATGTGTTTGAGGAGGATGACCATATGTATTACAACTGCCCGCATTGTGACGAAAAGACCGAGCTTTTCAAGATCGGTGCCGATAAAGGCAACCCCAGCTATAAAACCAACACGCGAAAAGTTGCCAGGGCATAGGCGCTGCCGTTAAGCAAGCTGACGGGATGCTGGATTGAGTAATCGTTGATCCCTGACGTAAATTCTTGCGCCTACTATTTTATATTTCCGCACGAAAACCATGCACAGCATCTAGTCTGATGGCATCGTACATTTTGTAGTAATTACCACACACACTATTACACTTGCCTGCGAGCCAATATCCATGCGGTTCCTGGAGGCATCATTAATGCCGGATGGCTTCCCGCCTGGCTCAGCGCCGTTACCTTGGCACATCTTATGCTGAACACTAGTGGCAAGGGATCGGCGTTCGCCTTGCGGCGCGTTGGTTGTCAAACGCCTTCTACTAGGAGTACATCATGAAAACTATCTTCATGTCTGGAACAATCATTACGGCGATGACCGTTTCATTTTCAGTGCTGGCAGCAGCGGATGCGGATAAAGAGCTGACTGCCATCGACTATAGCAAGGGGTCGGTCATGGCGATTACCGAGCGTGGGCCGCATGCTGTAGATGCCGCGCATTTGCTGGCGATACAGACGATTCTGCATCCTGCGTATAAGCCTGAGTTTATGGCGCTGGAGAATGCCGAACTGAGCGCTGCGGAGGAGAAATATCATCTGACCAAGACGGATCTGCCGGTATTTATTTTTGTGGATAAGCAGGGTGCTGAGGTTGGCCGCATTGTGGCTGGACCCTTAACTACAGTTGGCCGCTACGTGGCCAATAACTCGGCGATTATTCGATAGTCTTTGTACATAGCGATGGCTTGCGTTCAAGCCGGTGGGGAATATGCGGTGTCAGCCGTGTATTCCCTTTTTGATTGTTAGGCATGATTTCTGTCCTGCCAAGTTGTATAGTGTCTTTATCATATAAATCTGACATGGGCATATGCGAATATTGACGATAAGCGGGCTGGGCCTGCTGTTGTTGGCACTGGGGGCTGGCGCGGAAGATAGCGATGCCGGCTTGGGCTATAGCTCCGGCCTAGGTGGCGATGTGCCCAACAGTGCGGTGGTATTGCCCCAGGCGCCTGCGGCTACTGTACCCCGCGGCGTGCGTCCGGTGATCGTGCTGCCCCCCGAAAGTTTGCAGCCGCATACCCTGGTGGTGCCCTTGCCCGGCGAACAAGCGCCTCCTGTGGTATTGCGCAGGGAGTCTATTGAAGCGGTGCCGGTGATACAGCCGCCGCTGCCAGCCACTAAAGTTGGTCCTGCCGGCACAAAGCCGTCAACAAAAACGAAACCGCTAGCCCCTGTCGTCTACTGACCTCGCGCCGACTGAATTTATGGTTTAAAAACACAGTTTTAGCGTTTGCGATTATGAGTCGAGTGGGTGGTAGGGTAGAATGCGAGCCTTGAAACCGATTGATGGCAGACCTGTATGTTGCGACTTACCGAAATAAAACTCCCCCTGGACCACACCGAAGCAGCGCTGAAGGATGCAATCCTCAAGCGGCTTGGCATTGCCGAGGCTGATTTACTCAATTTTACCGTGGTGCGCCGCAGTCATGATGCGCGTAAACGCTCTGAGATTATCTTTATCTACAGCATAGATTTTGAGCTGAGCGGCGGCGAGGCAGCCGAGCAGGCGCTGATCAAAAAGCTGAAAGACGAAAAACACCTCTCGATAGCACCTGATGTGAGCTATCACCAGGTAGCTGCCGCACCGGCAGATTTTGCAGTGACAAACCAGGGCGCAAGGCCCGTGGTTATTGGCACTGGGCCTTGCGGCATATTTGCCGGGCTGATGCTGGCAAAAATGGGGTTTAACCCGATTATCCTCGAGCGCGGCAAAGCCGTGCGCGAGCGTACCAAGGATACCTGGGACATGTGGCGCGGTGCCAAGCTCAATACCGAATCCAACACACAGTTTGGAGAAGGTGGCGCTGGCACGTTCTCTGACGGCAAGCTGTATAGTCAGATCAAGGATCCTAAACATTACGGCAAGCATGTCATCCGCGAACTGGTAAAAGCCGGTGCGCCGGAAGAGATTCTGTATGTTGCCAAGCCGCACATCGGTACTTTTAAATTAGTCGGTATCGTCGAGCATATGCGCGAGCAGATCCAGGCGCTGGGTGGCGAGTTTCGTTTCAGCACCAAAGTGCAGGATATCGACATCGATAACGGTAAAGTGCGTGGCGTAATACTGGCGGATGGCGGTTATATCGCCAGCGAGCATGTGGTGCTGGCGATAGGCCACAGTGCGCGTGATACCTTCGAGATGTTATATAGCAAGGGCGTGCATATTGAGGCCAAGCCTTTCTCTATCGGCTTCCGTATCGAGCATCCGCAATCCATGATCGACCAGGCGCGTTTCGGCAGCCCAGAACCTAACCCATATCTTGGCGCGGCGGACTACAGCTTGGTGCACCATGCCAAAAACGGCCGCTCAGTTTATAGTTTCTGTATGTGCCCGGGCGGCACCGTGGTGGCGGCGACTTCGGAAGAAGGCTGTGTCGTCACCAACGGCATGAGCCAGTATTCACGTAATGAGCGCAATGCCAATGCCGGCATCGTGGTGGGCATTACGCCTGCCGACTATCCGGGCCATCCGCTTGCGGGGATCGCCTTCCAGCGCCGCTGGGAATCGAACGCCTATGTAATGGGTGGCAGCAATTACAATGCGCCAGCACAAATGGTTGGGGATTTTCTCAATAAGCAGCCTTCGACCATGCTGGGCAAGGTAGAGCCTTCCTATACCCCGGGTGTATTGATGACAGACCTGCGCTCTGCCTTACCGGATTATGCGATCAGCGCCATTCGCGAAGCACTGCCTATGTTTGACAGGCAGTTAAAAGGATTTGCCAAGTATGATGCAGTGCTGACCGGCGTGGAAACGCGGACTTCATCGCCTGTCCGTATTACCAGGCATGAGGACAGCTTGCAGAGTCTGAATACTCAGGGGCTGTATCCCGCAGGTGAAGGCGCCGGTTATGCCGGTGGCATTCTGTCTGCCGCGATTGATGGCATCAAGGTCGCTGAAGCGGTGGCGTTAAGCCTGAGCAAGTAATTGCGGTGAGGTAAAACGCTGCAGTATTACGCAGCGTCCAGTTTAAGTGTCATTTGTTTATGCACGATCCTGGATTTCGGAAACACTACGCTAAAGGTACTGCCCTTGCCGTATTCGCTTTCGATTTCCAGCCGTGCCTGGTGGCGGCTGAGTATATGCTTGACGATGGACAAGCCCAGCCCGGTGCCGCCGGTTTCGCGTGAGCGGCTTCGGTCAACCCGGTAAAAGCGCTCGGTCAGGCGGTCTATGTGTTTTTGTTCTATGCCTATACCGGTGTCGCGTACGCTGTATATCGCCTCTTGCCCGCGCGCGCTCCAGCTAATCACTATCTCACCACCCTCGGGGGTGTAGCGTATGGCATTGCTGACCAGGTTGCCAAACGCGCTATGCAGTTCCTGGGATGCACCCTTTATTGCCAGTGTCTGGTCTGCTTGCAGCGAGATGCTATGGCGGCCGTTACTCAGACTTTTGGATTCGTTCAGCACCATATTGAGTAAAGCCGAAACATCGATCTCGGTATCCTGTGGCAGGGTGGCACCGCTTTCCAGTTGCGATAAGGTCAGCAGGTCTTCAATCAGCAGACGCATGCGGTTGGTCTGGTCCTGCATCATGGCAAAATAGCCGCGTGAACTCTCAGGCACTGCACCTTCCATATCCGCCAGCGTTTCCAGAAAGCCGCCAACAACGGTTAGCGGAGTACGCAGTTCATGCGAGACATTGGCAATAAAGTCGCGACGCATGTGCTCCAGTTTTTCCAGCTGGCTGATGTCGCGGCTGACCAATAATTTTTGATTGGCACCGAACGGTACCAGTTGAATTTCCAGGGTTACTTCAGTATTGATCCATGAGCGAAGTTTGATGGGCTCGGCATCATGGTAGTTCTGCAGGTATTCGATAAAATCGGTATGGCGAACCAGGTAAATAATGGGCTGGCCGGCATCCTGCTTCATAGTAAGGCCGAGCTGGGTTTCGGCGGGTGGGTTACACCATTCGATCAGGTTATTGCTATCCAGCAGAACGACGCCATCGGGCAGGGCGCTGGCGGCATGGCGAAACCTGTCCAGGGCTGAACTGAGTTGGGTCTGGCTGCGGCTATGGCGGCGCTGCTCATGGTAGATAGCGGCAAATACATCTTCCCATATCCCTGAGCCTAGAGGCATGGTGGCGAGTTCGGGTTTTTTAAACCACACCATAAGTTTGTGCAGCCAGTACAAGTGTCCAAGCAGGTAGGCGACGACCCCTGCACTAAACACAATCAAGGCGGTTTCAAAGTCTTCGGCAACCCATACCACCAGACTGACAAAGACTAATAGAAGTGCGAGCCAGAAGGCGCGCCAGCGAATGTCATGCATTCGAAGCCAATCTCAAGATTACGAGCTGCGTATTATGGGCTATTGCGCGGAGAAACGGTAGCCGACGCCACGCACGGTCTGAATTAAATCTTCATGGCCGGTGTCAGCCAAAGCCAGGCGCAAACGGCGGATATGCACATCCACGGTACGGTCTTCGACGAATACTCGGTCGCCCCATACCCTGTCCAGCACCTGACTACGCGAATGCACGCGCTCGGGGTTGGACATTAAGTAATGCAGCAGGCGGAACTCGGTAGGGCCCAAGTCCAGCGAAGCGCCATTGCCGGTGACACGGTGAGTGGTTGGATCCAGGCGCAAGCCGCTGGCCTCAATGGGGTCGTCTGTCATTTGCGGGGCGCGGCGACGCAATACTGCCTTGATGCGTGCGTTAAGCTCGCGTGGGCTGAATGGCTTGGTGACATAATCATCAGCGCCGACTTCCAGGCCTCGCACTTTGTCGATCTCTTCCCCGCGGGCCGTCAGCATGATGATGGGAATCGCCTTGGTCATTTCATCGGATTTCAGTTTGCGTGCAAACTCAATGCCGCTCATTCCCGGTAGCATCCAGTCCAGTATGATCAAGTCCGGTAAGGCTTCGCGTATCAACAGTTGCGCCTGTTCAACACTCAGGGCACGAATCGGGTTGTGGCCTGCCTGTGTCAGGTTGAGTGCTAGCAGTTCCTGTATTGCTGGTTCATCTTCGACTACCAAGATATTAGCGGGCATGTTTTTTCCTCTGCATCATATAGTTGCTTTAATCACTGTTGCTCACTATATGACGCTAATGTGACATATTGATGACAGTCCCGGAAACTTTTTTTCATGTGAATTGCCATTTTGCGTGTTTTATACGATTATCCTAGCCTAGCAAACCAATAATATTCAAGATGACGAGTGGCGGCTTAATCGGCTGCGCAAGGGAACTGGGGAAACAAATGTCAGGATTTTTATCAAAAGAAAATATTACCGCTGGCGAACATTTTAACCGCTGGCTGATACCGCCAGCCGCACTGGCGGTGCATCTATGTATCGGCATGGCGTATGGATTTTCCGTGTTCTGGAAACCGCTGGGCAATGCCCTCGTGGACGCTGATGGCAAGCCGGTAGCGGCCTGCGCAGCGGGCGCAGCCACATTTGCCGACAAGCTGGCTGGCACTGCACGTGCACTGTTTGCCACCGACTGTAACTGGACCCAGTTTGACCTGGGTTGGATGTATACCCTGTTTTTTGTGCTGTTGGGTTGCTCTGCAGCGTTATGGGGCGGCTGGCTGGAGCGCGCTGGCCCCCGCAAGGCCGGCTTGGTGGCCACTTTGTGCTGGTGCGGTGGCCTGCTGATTTCAGCCTACGGCATACATGCACACCAGTTGTGGATGATGTGGCTGGGCTCAGGCGTGATTGGAGGCATAGGTTTGGGCCTGGGTTATATCTCGCCGGTATCTACCCTCATTAAATGGTTTCCTGACAAACGTGGTATGGCCACCGGCATGGCCATTATGGGTTTTGGCGGCGGCGCCATGATAGGTTCGCCGCTGGCAACCAAGCTCATGGCGTTTTTTGCCGCGCCTGGCGAGTTGGGCATCTGGCAGACTTTTGTTGCGCTGGCGCTGATTTATACGGCATTCATGCTGCTGGGTTCGCTCAGCTACCGTGTGCCCCCCTCAGGCTGGAAGCCAGCTAACTGGACGCCACCTGCCAATAATGGCAACAGCATGATTGCCCAGCATCACGTGCATCTTAAAAATGCGCATCGCACCCCGCAGTTCTGGCTATTGTGGCTGGTGCTGTGTATGAACGTTTCTGCCAGTATCGGTATTATCGGTGCCGCCGCTCCCATGCTGCAGGAGACATTTGGCGGTGCGCTGATTGACCAGCCGGGGATAGGCTTTGCCGATATCAAGAAGGATGAGGCGCTGACTGCCGCCGCTGCCGCTGTGGGTGCCGGTTTTGTCGGGCTGATCTCGCTGTTCAATATTTTCGGGCGCATTGCCTGGGCAACATCGTCGGACAAATTGGGGCGCAAGCAGACCTATTTCATCTTCTTTGTGCTGGGGATGCTGCTCTATACGGCAGTAGCCGTGGTAGCAGGATGGAAATCGCTGGCCTTGTTTGTGGCTTGCTTCTGCATCATAGCCTCTATGTATGGCGGCGGTTTTGCCACTATCCCAGCATATCTGGCAGATATGTTCGGTACCCAGTTCGTCGGTGCCATTCATGGGCGCTTACTCACTGCATGGTCTACAGCCGGCATACTGGGTCCTGTGGTAGTCAACTACATGCATGATGTCAGGCTGGAAGCGGGCGTGCCGTTCGACCAGGTATATGCCTCCATTTTCTATGTGCTGGCAGGCATGATGGTGATCGGCTTTATCGCGAATTTATTGGTGCGACCGGTGGCAGACAAATATTTCATGTCGCCCGCCGAGCTCGCGGAGGAAAAAAGAATTGCCCATGAGAAAACCGTGGTCACCACAGAAGGCGCATCAGCCGCCGGTACCAGCAACAAGCTGCTGGCTGTCGTGATGTGGATGTTGGTGCTGATCCCTATCAGTTTTGGTATCTGGAGCACCTTGCAGAAAGCCTGGATTTTATTTCACTAAACCACATGACTAACGCTCAGCAGGGGATGCTAACGCGGTGCTCCTGGGCCAGAACCGCGTTAGACATTGAGTATCATGATACCGAGTGGGGTGTTCCTCTGCATGATGACCGCAGCTTGTTTGAGTTTCTGATACTGGAGGGTGCGCAGGCAGGGTTAAGCTGGAACACTATCCTGCGGAAGCGGAATCACTACAAAGCCGTGTTCGACAACTTCGATGCCAGCAAGGTGGCCCTGTATGGCGAGCAGAAATATGCCAGCCTGCTAGCCGATGCAGGGATAGTGCGTAATCGCCTGAAGATTTCGGCAACGATCAACAATGCAGCCCGGTTTCTCGAAGTGCAGCAACAGTTTGGCAGTTTTGATGCCTATCTATGGCAGTTCGTGGATGGCAAGCCCATCGCCAATCGCTGGCAGGGCAAGGATCTGGTGCCTGCCAAAACGCCAGTTTCCGATCAGCTATCCAAGGACCTGAGCCGCCGTGGTTTCAAGTTTGTTGGCTCGACTATCTGCTATGCCATGATGCAGGCAGTCGGCATGGTGAATGATCACGCCACGGATTGTTTCCGGCATGCTGAAATTTGCAGTAAATATTGACTGAGTAAGCTTCGTTATGGCGGATTCTTCTTTTATATCCGATTGAAATAAAAGGAATTGCGTCGTTCTCAATAAGTCCTTGCCGCGCTATAATCCAAGGATTGTCTTGTTTTATTAAATCTGGAGTGTTGCGTGAAAGAACTAGAAGTTAATTTGAATGGCGCAGGTTTGCGCGTTGGTATTGTTTTATCACGCTTTAACAGCGATATTGGCGAGGGCCTGTTGAGTGCTTGCAAGGCCGAGTTGATCAAGCTCGGTGTTGCGGACGATGCCATCACTATTGCAACAGTGCCTGGTGCGCTGGAAACGCCTTTGGTATTGCAGCACATGGCCAATACCCAAAAATTCGATGCCCTGATTGCACTTGGTGCGATTATCCGTGGCGAGACATATCATTTTGAAGTGGTTTCCAATGAGTCGGCACGCGGTATTTCCGAGGTGCAGTTGCATAGCGGCATTCCTGTTGCCAATGCAGTATTGACGACGGAAGATGATGACCAGGCAATTGCGCGTATGTCAGTCAAGGGTGCAGAGGCGGCAGCTGTGGCGATTGAAATGGTTAACCTGTTGAAACAGTTATGAGTGAACTAGAAAACAAAGCGGCTCCAGCCAAGCCGGTTAAAACCGGTAAAAATCGTCGCAAATCTCGTGAGTTGGTTCTTAAGGGCATATACCAGCATCTGGTGAGCAACAAGGAGTTGCGCCTGATTATCCGTGAACTGGCTGATGATGCCGAGTTTGATCGGGCGGATGAAGCCTATTTCCGCCAGTTGATTGAAGGTGTTTATGACAATCTGGCAGAGCTGGATGATCGCCTGAAGGGCTTTATTGATAGGCCGATAGGCGAGCTGAGCCCGATAGAGCATGCCATACTTTGCCTGTCTGCGTATGAGCTGATCCACGATGCGACGATTCCATATCGTGTTGCTATCAACGAAGGTGTCGAGCTGGCCAAGATTTATGGTGGTACCGATGGCCACAAGTACGTGAACGGCGTGCTCGACAAGCTGGCTATCGAGGCGCGACCCAACGAGGCGAGGCGGTAAATCAAGAACTAACAGGCTTTAAAGGTTAAACCAGCTATAAGTGGCGCGGAATTTTGCTGTTGGCTCTTCTGTTTGAAAAAAATCGCGTGTAATATCGTATGCGGTTGAACATACAGCAAAACTAATAACTAGTACCTTGGTACATAAATTCTAAAAATAGTACGCAACTCTTAAGAAGAGTACACAACAAAAAAGGGGTAAGGCGTTGAAAAAAGCCTTCTGGAAATCCGACTGGTTTGCTGGTTTAGCAATCTCCTTATTCTTCTTGTTTGCCGGTGGTAGTGCGCTACTACAAAGTCTGGAGCGTAAAGCTTACGATATCGGCGTCCAGTCATCCTCGCGCAATGCCGGGGACAGGATCGCGATCATCGCGATTGATGACCAGAGCATCTCTAACATTGGCCGTTGGCCGTGGTCGCGTGAGATACATGCCAAGATGACCGATATGCTGGCCACGGCGCATGCCAAAGTAATCGGCAATACGATTTTCTTTGTAGAGCCGCAACTGGATCCCGGTCTGGCTTACATCAACAAGCTGGCAGGTTTTGTCAGCAACTCTGCGATACCCACTCTGGCACCTGAAGACTCGACGCAGCTTGATACCATGATCAAGGAGGCGCAGTCTGAACTTAATCGCGATGCCAAGCTTGCTGAGAGTTTCAACAAAGCAGGCAATGTCATTTTGGCCATGCCGTTTGTGGTCGGCGAGCCACGCGGTAATCCAGACAATGCGATGCCTGACTATGTGACCAGGAACAGCCTGTCGAAAATAGTCGATCGCATTGGCGCAGAAGAGTCGGGGTTGCTACCTATTCCTACTATTTCAGCATTCCCCCCAATACCTGAAATTGGCGAAAGCGTTGCCGCTATTGGTCACTTGAATGCCAACCCTGATGTGGATGGCGCAATACGCTCAGAACCACTCATTCTGGCCTATTACGATAAGTTCTACCCCTCCCTGTCATTGCAAATCGCAGCAAAATATCTGAATTTACAACCCAAGGATATCGAAGCCAAACTTGGTGAAGGAGTGCGTCTGGGCAAGCTGAGTATTGCAACAGATGGTTTCCTGCAGATGAATACCTTTTTCTATGCTAATCGGGATGGGCATCCGGCTTTTCCTGTGGATTCATTTTATGATGTTTACAGCGGCAAAATTCCCGTGGATAAATACCGTGATCGTATCGTGCTGATAGGTGCGACGGCCGGGGGCGTGGGCGATAACCAGATTACCCCTATCTCATCCAGCATGACGCCGATTGAAACGCTGGCACACTCAGTAGCCAGTATTCTCAATGAGGATTTTTTCGTGGTACCGACCTGGGCGTTCTGGGTTGAGCGCGCCACTTTGCTGCTGGTGGCCCTGTATCTCATCCTGTTGCTACCTCGCATGAAGGCGGGTATGGCGGCAGGTATCAGTCTGGTGCTGGTAATCGTGTTATTTGCGACACACTTCATTTTGATGACGCAAAAAGGCATGTGGCTGCAACTGATGTTGCCTGCTGCCTTGCTGGTGGTTGGGCATGCTCTACTCACTACCAAACGCTTCTTGCTGACTGAAAAAGGCAAAGAGAAATCCGAGGCGGACTCAGCAGAAAGTAATCGCAACCTGGCCCTGATGTTCCAGAGCCAGGGGCAGCTGGATATGGCATTTGATCGCCTGCGCAAGTGCCCGATGGAAGACAGCATAATGGATGTGCTGTACAACCTGGCCCTTGATTTCGAGCGCAAGCGCCAGTTCAACAAGGCGGAGTCGGTATTTTCCTACATGGCTGAATACAATCCCAAGTACAAAGACCTTGAGCAGCGTTTGACGCGCTCCAGGGCGATGGCGGAAACGGTTATTCTTGGTGGCTCAGGTGGTGGGCGCAGCAATGCCAGCATGCTGAATGACGGCACGGTAGAAAAGCCCATGCTGGGACGCTACCAGATCGAAAAGGAGCTGGGCAAAGGCGCCATGGGGGTGGTCTACCTTGGCAAGGATCCTAAAATCGGTCGCGTGGTTGCCATCAAGACGATGGCTCTGGCCCAAGAGTTCGAGCCTGATGAGTTGGAGGAGGTCAAAGAACGATTCTTCCGTGAAGCTGAAACTGCGGGCAGGCTGAATCACCCTAATATCGTCACCATGTACGATGCTGGCGAAGAGCACGACTTGGCCTTTATCGCCATGGAGTTCCTCAAAGGCAAGGACCTTGCCCCCTTTACCAAGCCTGATAACCTGCTGCCTTTGGCCAAGGTCATGGATATAGTGGCCAAAACAGCGGATGCGCTGGATTATGCGCATAGTCAGAACGTGGTGCATCGCGACATCAAGCCCGCCAACATTATGTATGAGCCCGATACCAGTAGCGTTAAGGTGACCGACTTCGGGATTGCACGTATTACCGATTCGTCCAAGACCAAAACCGGCATGGTACTGGGTACTCCCAGCTACATGTCGCCAGAGCAGCTTTCCGGCAAAAAGGTGGATGGGCGTTCCGACCTGTTTTCGCTTGGGGTGATGCTTTACCAGATGGCTACAGGGCAGCTGCCTTTTACCGGCGACTCTATGGCTACCTTGATGTTCAAGATTGCCAATGAACCACATGCCCAGGTTAAGACAGTCAATCCCGCGCTACCGCAATGCCTGTCAGATATTATTGATCGTATGCTTGAGAAGGATATCGACAAACGCTATGCGCGAGGTGGTGAAATCTCGGCTGATCTTCGCAGCTGCATGGCTCAGGTAGCCTGATCATGAATTTGACTAATGCACTGGAGATAGTGCGCCTGACAGATGTTGGACAGAAGCGCGATCATAACGAAGATGCTGTTGCCAGTGATGCCGAGATGGGCTTGCTGGTGCTGGCAGACGGCATGGGTGGCTATAAGGCGGGTGAAGTCGCCAGCGAGATTGCGGTACTGACCATCGTTGCCGAACTGAAGGAAGCGTTACTGGATTTTGAACCGGGGCAAGTCGATGCCGTATCCGGCATGCAAGCGGAGAGCTTGTTGATCATTGATGCCGTGGCAAAAGCTAACGAGTCTATCTTTACGGTTTCACAATCACAGCCGCAGTGTGCCGGTATGGGAACCACACTAGTGGTCGCCATGTTTACCAATGACAAAGTATTGGTGGGGCATATAGGAGATTCCCGGATGTATCGTTTGCGGGACGATGAGCTGACCCAGATCACCGAAGACCACTCATTGCTGCAAGAGCAGCTCAAATCCGGATTGATTACCCCCGAGCAAGCCAAGGTTTCCAATAACAAAAATCTGGTGACGCGCGCGGTTGGCATAGATGAAACTGTAGATCTTGAGTTGCATGAGTATGAGGTACAAGTAGGTGATATTTATTTGCTGTGTTCAGATGGACTGACAGATCTGGTCGACGACGATGAAATTAGTATAATTCTTACTAAATTAAATGCTAATCTAGAGGCGGCGGCTAATCAGTTGATTAAAATGGCAAATGATAACGGTGGCAAAGATAATATATCCGTCATACTGGCACGCGTGACTAGCCCTTTTGGGGTGGAGCATGGCTGGTATGATAAATTTCTTCATTGGTTAAGATAGCAAGGTAAAACATGGCAAAGCTAATTTTCTCATTAGATGGGGCCTTTCTTGGGGAATATCCAATCGACAAAGAGCGCATGACCATAGGTCGGCGCTCAACGAATGATATCCATATAGATAACCTTGCTGTAAGTGGCGAACATGCCAGCATTTTGACTATTGGTAACGACTCGTTTCTTGAGGATCTGGGTAGTACCAATGGCACTATTGTTAATGGCAAGCCTATCAAAAAACACGTTATGCAGAATGCGGATGTGATTGAGTTTGGTAAGTTCCAGCTTAAATACATCAATGAACTGGCCGCCAATATGGGATCTGGCGGTGTCGGTGCCGATGATTTTGAGAAAACCATGATCATACGTCCATCAGCCATGAAGGCAGCAGCCCCCGCGCCTGGCGAGAGCATGAAGCCGCAAGCCCCATCTGCTCCACCTGCATTTGCAATGCCTGCACCTGTCGCCCAGGTAGCATTGGGAAGCATACAGGTGTTGAATGGACCAAGCACCGGCAAGGAGCTGGTGTTAAGCAAGGCGTTAACTACGCTGGGTAAGCCCGGGGTACAAGTTGCCGTGATTACCAAGCGACCGCAAGGCTACTTCATCACTCATGTAGAAGGTCAGAATCACCCTTTGGTGAATGGGGAGTCGGTTGGCGCTCAAGCTTACTCGCTGCAGGATCACGATGTGATTGAACTGGCAGGCGTGAAGATGGAGTTCTACCTGTCTAAAACCTGAGCAAACTTGAAATGCTTGCGCTCATCCAGCCTGTCTGCATGGGCTACGCCTTTGTAATAAGGAAGTTTTGCCTGCATGGATAAACAAGAGGAATTACTCAAGCGCCTGGAGCGGCTCAATGCCATCGGTATTGCCCTGTCGGCAGAGCATGATAATAAGCGCTTGATGGAAATGATTTTGCTCGGCGCAAAAGAAATTACCAACGCCGATGCGGGGACGCTGTATACCGTTACTGAGGATCAATGTCTTAAGTTCGAAATTATTTATACCGAAACTTTGGGCGTCGCCATGGGCGGCTCCACAGGCAAAGAAATCCCTTTCCCTCCTCTTCCGCTTTATCTCAATGATGGCACTCCCAACCTGAATATGGTTGCGGCGTATGCCGTAATCAATAATAAAACGGTTAATATTGACGACGCTTATCAAGCGGACGGGTTTGATTTTTCCGGCACGCGCAAGTTTGATGCAAGCACTGGTTACCGTTCTAAGTCCTTTCTGACAGTTCCCATGAAAAATCATGAGAATGAGATTATCGGCGTGTTGCAGCTGATTAACGCGATGGATCCCGAGACCAAGCAAATCGTGGTCTTTTCACATGAAAACCAGCAGTTGGTCGAGTCTCTGGCATCACAGGCTGCGGTCGCACTAACCAACCACAATCTGATTCAGGGTTTGAAGAGCCTGTTTGAGGCTTTTATCGAAATGATCGCAGATGCGATTGACGAGAAGTCACCTTATACCGGTGGCCATTGCCAGCGCGTGCCGGAGCTGACGATGATGCTGGCAGATGCTGCCATTCGTAATAATGAAGGGCCACTAAAAGACTTCAGGTTGAGTGAGAAAGAGGTTTACGAACTGCGGGTCGCGGCCTGGCTACACGACTGTGGCAAAGTGACCACACCAGAAGCCGTGATGGATAAGCCCACCAAATTGACTACGATTTTTGATCGTATCAACCTCATCGACCAGCGCTTTGAGCTGCTGGTAAAGCAGGCTGAATGTGACATGTTATCTCGACAAGTGGAAGCTTTGCGGTCGGGAAGAGGTGTGGATGTGGCCAAACTGGAGGCTAAGTTTGCTGCGTTCCAGCAGCAGGTGGCAGATGACCAGAACTTCTTGCGCATTGCCAATATCGGTGGCGAATTCATGACGCCAGAGCATCTGCAGCGTGTGCAGGAGATTGCCAAATACTCGTTGATTAACGCAGATGGCCATGCGGTAAATTTTTTGACTGAAGATGAAGTTTACAACCTGAGTATTCAGCGCGGAACACTCACGGCAGAAGAGCGCACTATTATCAACAATCATATTGTCGTGACGATCAATATGCTGGAATCCCTGCCATATCCTAAGGGTTTGAAGCGGGTGCCCGAATATGCTGGTGGCCACCATGAGCGTATGGATGGTAACGGCTATCCGCGTGGGTTGAAGCGTGAAGAAATGTCGGTGCCCGCCCGGATTATGGGCATCGCTGATATATTCGAAGCACTTACTTCACGCGACAGGCCGTACAAAAAGGCCAAAACACTGACTGAGTCTTTGTTTATTCTTGGGAAAATGAAGCTGGAAAATCATATTGATCCCGATTTGTTTGATATTTTTATCCGCGAGAAGATATATTTACGCTATGCAGAGCAATTTCTCGAGCCAGAACAGATTGATGAAGTCGACGAGTCCAAAATTCCCGGGTATGCACTTTAATAATTATCTTTAGCCATTGCTGATGACAAGAACGCAAAAGATACTTGTGCTGTTGACCATGGTCAATCTTGCCATTATTTTTTCATTCCCGCCATATGACGATAACGCCATTAATCATAACGGCTTAGGCATCTTCTCAGGCTTCCTCTTCGCTTTTTCACCCAAGCCAGCAAACTTTGTCATTAACTCAAGCTTCTTGTATCTGGAGGCGGCGGTTGTCATTATCAACCTTTGTATTTTATGGTTGCTCACCGTAGAAAACGCCAGGCGAACCCAGCATCAGAGATTTAACTTCAGGAATGCCGCCATCATATTAGTGGTGCTTAATCTGGTAGGTGTGATCCTGTTTCCGCCGTTTGAGTACATATCACACATGACAAAGGCAGTGATTCCCTCATTCGAAGGGTTCTATTTTATATTTATGCACCCGCCTTACCGCGCAATAGTCATGCCATTGCTGTATTTGGAAGTGTTTGTGGTGCTGATTAATGGTTGCTTGATGCTATTGGTGTTCAAGGGCAAGAAGGCAGAGCAATACACCGCGGAAGATACGCTTGCCTATGCCGCAAGCATGCAGGCTGAGAAAAAGCGTGTTCAATCCTGATGCGGTTGTGCTTTGGTAAATGCCTCAAGTTCTGACAGGACTTCTGACATATCATCAGCTGCCAACCCGTAAAAAAATCGGCCATCGGGTGCGAAGCGCAAATTAGGCCCTTTGTGGCAAAACCCAAGGCACTCAAAACGCTGTAAGTGGATATCCAGCTTTTTCTGGGTGATGGCAGTTTCTATGATATCTGCGATTTCAATGCCGCCCCTTGCCCCGCATGACGGGTTATTGGGGTTAGCACGGTAATTGATGCACACGATGACTTTTTTCATAGTCACGGCCTAAATGCCATGCATGCTGCATCCTGTGCTGTCAAAGCGCAGGCAGCTTCCTTGTTCATACCAGTCACCCAACACCCAGCGCTGACAGCTATGCCCATCAACAGTGAGTAGATGCCTTGCCGGCCTATGGGTATGGCCGTGGATGAGAAACTGTGGATAGTGGTACTCGCGGATAATGGCAGTGACTGCCTCGGTGTTCACATCCATAATCGCTAGTGACTTCTGCGATTTTTCATTCTCACTACGCTGGCGCAACGCTTCAATCTGCGCTTTACGCGCAGATAATGGCTGTTCCAAGAAGGACTTTTGCCACTCGGGATTCCTGACCTGCTGACGGAATTGCTGATAGCTTGTATCGTCCGTGCAAAGTGCATCGCCATGACTAAGAAGTACCTGGTGACCATAAAGCGCTAGTAGCGTCGGGTCGTCCAGTATCTGCATGCCAGCAGCCTGTGCAAACACTTGGGCAATCAGGAAGTCACGGTTGCCGTGCATGAAATAGATAGCAGTGCCGGTGCCTTGGAGTGCTTTGAAAGCTGCAACTATTGCCTGATGATGCGTATCGTCCAGGTCATCATCGCCAGCCCAATACTCGAAGAGGTCACCCAGCACATACAAGGCCTCGGCTTGAGTGGCAGTGGTATTTAAGAAAGCGAGAAATTGCTGTGTAATCGCAGGCCGGGAGCTGCAAAGGTGCAGGTCGGAAATGAACAGGCTGTGGCTTGAAGCATTTCCGACGCTAGTCATAGGGTGTTTCTTGAAGTGAGAGTGACAGAGTCAATCACTAATCAGCAAACTTCTGCACGCTCAATGATCACTGGCTCAACTGGTACATCCTGATGACCGCTGCTGCTGCCAGTCTTTACCTTGGCGATTTTATCAATCACGTCAGTGCCAGCGATCACTTTGCCAAACACACAGTAACCCCAACCCTGCGAGGTAGGTGAAGTGAAGTTGAGGAAGTCATTGTCTGCGATATTAATGAAGAACTGGCTGCTGGCGGAATCAGGGCTGGGAGTACGTGCCATGGCGATAGTGTACATATCATTCGTCAGCCCGTTATTGGCTTCATTCTTGATGGAGGCATTGGCAGATTTCTGCTTCATGCTGGTGTCGAATCCGCCGCCCTGAATCATGAAGCCGGCAATGACGCGATGAAAGATCAGGTTGCTGTAAAAACCACTTTCAACGTACTGCAAAAAGTTAGCGACAGTAATCGGTGCTTTCTCAGCATCGAGTTCCAGGGTGATTTCACCAAAGTTGGTATGTAATTTAACCACGAGAATTTTCCTTTAAGTACGGGTTTAGAAGATTAGGTTATGAAGCAGCGACTCAAATAACTCAAGCAGCACCTTCGTAAATGATTTTCCAGTGCTGGTTTTCAAATATCCAGTATTGGCGCTTACGCATCTGGCTATCCAGGTAAGGACTCTTGTATGACTGGTCAAACGTAACCACGGCCATAGGGGCTGAACTGCCGGGATAGCTGAACATGCTGATGTTGGAAAGGCTGATGTCTACTTTTGGTTTGCTGGCCTGAATGCGGCGCTTTTCTGCTGCCCAGTTTTCATAGTTCATGGAGTTTGAACCTGCAGCATCGCTGGAAAACTGCTGGGAATAGTGGGATAGGTAGTGATCAGTATCTTGCGATTGCCAATCTTTACGCCAGCGCTCCAGTGCTTTCTTCAGGCTGTCCTTCTTGCCGAGCTCCTGCTGGGCTTCCAGCCATTGCAAATTGTTGGCAATGATAAACGGTACGTTCCCGCTCTGTAAAATTGGTGCCAGTGATTTTAAGTCCGGGTTGGCGATGACCACGCAGCCGTCGCTTGCCCGGGGTGCGCGGCTATAAGTGGTGGGAGGGGTGCCATGCAGCCAGATGCCGCTGCCACTCTTGCCTTGGCGCTTGTCCCACTCATTGGGGTAGCTGAGCGGATAGGCGGCATCACCATAAAAAGCATCCAGCTTTCTGGAAAGCTTGCTGCCGGCAAAATAGACCCCGATCGGAGTGCGCTTGTCGCCCTCACTTTTTTTCTCGCTGCCATTCTTGCCTATGGTCACATAGTAATCTGCAACATACTTCGGCTCACCGCCCTCGTTGCGATAAAGATACAAGCGGGACTTTTCCGTATCGACAACAATTGCGTACTGCTGTTTGGGATCCAGTTGCCATAACGGTTCCGGCAGATTACCCGGGGATTGCTGTGCCAGATGGCGCTCTATGCGCTTGCGCGCTTCATCCTGGAAGTCTGCAATGGTGGCTGTCGAATCAGCCGCAGGATTACCAAAGGATTGAAACTGCTGCGCACGTGCCATCAGCAGGTCACCGCGCACCAGGTAGGCCAGCTTGAAGTTGGGTGCCGCTTCCAGTAGCTGGTTGATGGTGTCCAGTGCATCCTGCAACTGGCCTTGTGTGACTTCGAGCAAGCTCTTCACCAGCAGCTCTTCAGGCAGATTGTCGCTTAGCATCTTCGTGCCCGGCTTGCCATGACCTAACAATGAGGCAAAATCAGCACGATTGATTGCCGTTGCGTTCCAGGGCAGGAGCGCACTTGCTATCAGGGTCGATAGTAATAAGGCTTTCAATGTTTTCATGTACTAATTAAATGGACCATACTTGTTGATTGATCGTGCTATGCGTTAACTATTCAGTATAAGCGCTAGCGGCCAGCCAGTTCCTGCTCAATCAGCCATTTGCCGTTGTTTTTCACCATTACCAGCGTTTTAGAAGTGCTTTGTACCAGGCTGCCTGCGCGGTAGCTTTGCCTGAAGCTAGCTTTTGCGTGGCTGCTATCGCTCATAATAACGCGCAGATTTGAGATGTCTATATGGATATTTACCGGCTTGTTAATACGTTGGCGTCGGTTTTGTTCCCATTCCTTGCGGCTTTGGCCTTTAGGAGGCTGGAAGCTGTTCGCATAGCTTGCAAGATAGGCATCAACGTCTTTAGATGACCAGGCCTTGGCCCACTGAGTTACTACACGGCTAACATTTTTGCTGTCATCGGCATCTTTGGTGGGGGCCATTTCCATTTCAGCTGGCTTCTCTGCCATGGTTGGTTTCGTGTCTGCCGGCTTGCTGGCCTGCACAGGAGCCGTGGGTTCGACCTTGGGTGGTACTGTCTTGGCAGTGTCCGGCAACTTGTTGGTGAGCGCGGGAGGTTTGTTGCCTGCAATGAATATATCTTTAATCAACGATAGCTTGCCCTGGGCGCGAGTATTGCTCGTGTCCAACTGTAAAGCCTTGTCATAGGCCTCTGAAGCCATCTTGGCATAGATGTCGCCCAGGTTTTCATGTGCGGTGGCGTAGCTTGGGTGCGTCTTGATGGCGCTTTCCAGCGCTTTCTTGGCCTTGTCGTACTGGCCTTGCTCGGCATACAGCACAGCCAGGTTGTTGAAGGGCTCTGGCAGGTTAGGGTATTTTTCCGTGATCTCGGTGAATGCCTTGATCGCCTCGTCGCGACGGTTCTGTTCTGCCAGCATTACCGCACGGATGAACATGGCTTGCAGGTCTTTGGGGTTGGCGTTCAGGTGCGCGTTGATGCGGTCGAATGCGGTAGCTTGTTGTACCTGAGCTGGTTGTTGCGTGACATCCTTCAGGTCTTCAGCATTGGCCTTGGGAAACGAGATTGAAACCACTAGTATCGAGACAGCCAGGAGGACATTGATGGAGAAAGTGCGCGTTAGGGGCATTATGATATACTTTTCATCTATGTGTCTTAAGCCCTTGATTCTATCAAAAAGCCCATTCAATCACCAATAGCTCATGCTGCTTTCACCATATATATTTGGGATAGTGTTCAATCCGGGAACATTATTGTGGATAATGCCTGGCAGATAATCTGCGATAACTCTTCAATACCTCTATGTTAAAAATTTATAACTCCATTGCTCGTGAAAAGCAAACCTTTGTCCCTATCGTCGCAGGCAAGGTCAGCATGTATGTCTGCGGCATGACCGTCTATGACTTTTGTCATCTTGGTCACGCACGGGTGATGGTGGTATTTGATATGGTCAATCGCTGGCTGCGAGCCTCGGGCCTGGATGTCACCTATGTGCGCAATATCACCGACATTGACGACAAGATCATCAAGCGTGCTAACGAGAACAACGAGTCTATCGAAGCACTGACGCACCGTTATATACAGGCCATGGATGAAGACTCCGCCAAGCTGGGTGTGATGCGCCCGGATATTGAGCCGCGTGCCACTACTCATATTGCAGGCATGGTGGATATGATCAGTACGCTCATTGCCAAGGGGCATGCCTACGCGGCAGATAATGGTGATGTCTTCTACTCTGTCAGTAGTTTTGCCGATTATGGCAAGCTTTCAGGGAAGTCGGTGGAAGATCTGCGCGCTGGTGAGCGTGTCGAAATTGATACCCACAAGCGCGATCCCATGGACTTCGTGCTGTGGAAAGCCGCAAAGCCGAATGAGCCCAGCTGGGATTCGCCCTGGGGTAAAGGCCGTCCCGGTTGGCATATTGAATGCTCGGTGATGGGGGCCTGCCACTTGGGCAAGCATTTTGATATCCATGGTGGCGGACAGGATTTGCAGTTCCCGCATCATGAGAACGAGATTGCACAGTCAGAAGCAGCGCATGATTGCACCTTTGTGAACTACTGGATGCATAACGGTTTTGTGCGGGTGGACGATGAAAAGATGTCCAAATCCCTGGGTAATTTTTTCACCATACGCGAAGTGCTCAAAAAGTACGATGCGGAAGTTGTACGCTTTTTTATCCTGCGTGCGCATTACCGCAGCCCGCTCAACTACTCCGACCAGCACCTGGATGATGCCAGGCAGGCCCTGTCTCGCTTGTATACCGCGTTACGTGGCATACAGCTTGCTGGAGTTGAGCAGGGCGGTCAGCCTGAAATTGACTGGCAGCAGCCGCAGGCGGCAAGGTTTAAAGCCGCGATGGATGACGATTTCAATACGCCGGAAGCTTTTGCCGTGCTGTTTGAGTTGGTGAATGAGGTCAATAAAAGTGGCGCGCAGGAAGCGGCATCAATGCTCAAGAGCTTGGCCGGTATCTTAGGCCTGTTGCAACGTCAGCCGGAAACTTTTCTGCAGGGTGAGGTGTCTGCTGATGGGTATACGCCGGATAAAATAGAACAAATGATCGCACTGCGCCTGGATGCCCGCCGCACAAAAAACTTTGCAGAGGCCGACAGGGTGAGGCAGGAACTCATACAGAATGGTATTGTGCTTGAAGATTCCCCGCAGGGTACTATCTGGCGACGTGCCTGAGTTCTAATTAAATAATAATAGAGACATGTACTTAAAAAGAACCATTATTGTCATGCTAAGCCTGTTTATGTGCTTATGCGTGCTGTCCAAGCAGGCGCATGCCAGCTATGGGATGGATTTCGATATTCCAACTTATGTCGATATGCCTCAGGTTGAGGCCTATGGCGACCATGACTCTAACGAACCCACCACGCTGGTGGTACCTTACTCCCTCCCCCAAGTGATGGCTTCTATTCAGCTCATCCTATCTGACGGCACATATCGTCAACCTGCTCAAAATCCCCTGCTAAGACCTCCCGCCATTTAGTTTTTAGGCCTACCATGATGGTTGGCGTGACCCTTGCTATGTCTAATCGGACCAATAGATTATTAGCCTAGTGATAGCTGGTTACGCTAAACATCGGTGGCTAACCTTGTTTTATCGATCTCGCTAAACCCCTTTAAGCATAGGTCTTGGCGAGAATGTATGAATAACCAAGCTGGATGATATGAATATACGCATAAAGAGAAATGAGCACCAAAGTGGTGCAAAAAGCCATGCTTTGATGGATATGCGCAAGTTTAGCGCATTGCACTACCTGGTTTTATTAACACTGCTGGTGTGCAGCCTGAGCCTGCAGGCGGCACCGACCTTTACCCTGCAGCAAGTCATCGATAATGCTGTGCAATACAACCCCACGATTAACATCGCTCGTGCCCAGGAAGATGCAGCAATCGCTTCCGTCACTACGGCCAAGGCTTATATCAACCCGGAAATTGAGGTTGGTGCAGGCCCAAGCCGTTATCGTAGCGGTAGTAATGAGGTGAAAAATAACTGGGGTGTGGGGCTATCGCAACCACTGGAATTCTCCGGTGTACGCGGTGCGCGTCAAAGTATCGCCGAATCTAACGTCAAGGTAGCCGGTGTTGGACGTGAACTCACCCGTCTGGAATTGCGCTCCCGCGTCAAGGATGCTTTTTACAACGTGTTACAGCGGCAAGCTGTGCTCAAGCTGGTGGAAGAAGACCGTAACTTGCTGCAACAGATACGGGAGCGTGTGAAGCTGCGCTCTGATGTCGGTGAGGCCCCACGCTATGAGCTGATCAAGGCCGATACCGAGTCTTTGGCGGCCGAGCGCGACTATCAGGCTGCGCTGGTGCGCGTGATAGAAGCCAAGGCCTACCTGCATGGCTTGATAGGTCCTTCCATGCCCACTGATTATGATGTGGTCGGCGAGTTACCGCTTTCCGATAGCTTGCCTACCCTGGCTTCATTGCGGGCACAAATCGAGCAAAGCCCACAGCTGCAACAAATACGTGCAGCATCAGAAGCGGCAGAAGCTAAGCTAAGGCTGGAGGAACGTTTGCGTAACCCCGGAGTGACTTTAAAGGCTGGTGTAGACCAAGACCCCGACTTGACCAGTATGCGTTTTGGAGTGGCCATCCCTCTACCATTATGGAGCCAGCGCCAGGGCCAGATTGCCGAAGCTGCGGCCGGCGTTCGCCAGGTTCAAGCCATACTGAGTGATCGTGAGCTTGCCTTGAACCGCGAGCTGGAGTCTGCGTATCAGCGTTACCTGATTGCCCAGCAGCAAGTCATCGCTTTCGAAAATGGCTTGCTTAGCCAGTCGGAAGCCGTGCTGAAAACCGCTGAGGCTGCTTACCGTTTCGGTGAGCGCGGCATACTGGATTACCTGGATGCACAGCGTACTTTCCGCATTGTACGCAAGGACTACCTGGCCGCGCGCTATGACTATGTCAGCGCCATGCTGGAAATTGAGCGTTTGCTCGGTACTGAGCTGTTGCCGAATACATAAATTAAAAGGAAAACCCAATGGCTGTTCATTCTATGTTTTTTGCTACAACCACCCCGCAAAAAATACGTGCATTAAAAGTAGTGGCGTTAAGTGTATTGGTTGCCCTGAGCCTGGCAGGCTGTAAGGCAAAAGAAGAGGCTGCGCCAGCGGCGACTGAAGTAGTTGACCCTAATGTGGTGGAGATTACCCCGCAACTGCAGCAGCAAATCAAGCTGGCTACGGTGAGCAAGTCGAATATACGCGAAATTCTGCGTGTACCGGGCAGCATACAGGTTGATGAGCAGCGTGTAGCACGCTTGGGCGCATCGGTCACTGGCCGTATCCATGATATCGATGCAGTACTTGGGCAGCACGTTAAGCAAGGGCAGGTTCTGGCAACATTAAACAGTACCGAGCTGGCACAGAACCAGCTTTCGTATATCAAGGCCTTGCAGCAGATCAGCTTGCAGACCAAAGCTGTGGAACGTGCGCGCCTGTTGCTGGAGTCTGACGTCATCAGTGCTGCTGAACTGCAACGACGGGAAGCCGAGCTGGCTGCGGCGCAAGCTGATTTATTTGCGGCACGCGATCAATTGCTGGTGCTAGGCATGTCCGAACAGGCCATCAGGCAGCTGACTAATTCCGGCCAGATGCGCTCGTTTAGCAGTGTGGTTGCGCGTGTTTCAGGCACTGTGATTAGCCGCAAGGTGAATCTCGGGCAGGTGGTGCAACCGGCAGAAGAGCTGTTTATTGTCGCGGATTTGTCGCATGTCTGGGCAGTCGCAGAAGTTCCTGAGCAGCAAATTGAGCTGATCCAGGAAGGCGAAGATGTCAACATCGAAATTCCGGCGCTGGGAAACAGGCAAATTACCGGCAAGCTGATCTATGTCGGCGATGTTGTTAACCCACAAACACGTACCGTCACGGTGCGTACCGATATTGAAAATGCCAATGGCGCTATCAAGCCGGATATGCTGGTTTCCATGCTGGTGCAGTCCAAGCCAACGCCCAAGGTGGCTATCCCGGTGCAAGGGATAGTGCGTGAAAACGATAAAGATCATGTGTTCGTGCAGATTGCCCCTAACAAGTATCGGCTACGCGAAGTGGTATTGGGGACGCAGTATGACGGCTTGGTTGCCGTTACCAGTGGCGTTGTTGAAGGTGAAATCGTGGTGAGTGAAGGCGCATTTCATCTCAATAACGAGCGCAAGCGCAAAGAACTGGAGTAAGCCATGATTGAATCCCTGATACGTGGGGCGCTGCAACAGCGCCTCATAGTGATAGTTTTAGCCATCGCATTGATGATTGCCGGTGTCTTCGCCGTTAAAAATCTCTCGGTGGATGCGTTTCCGGATGTGACCAATATCCAGGTACAGATCGCCACCCAGTCCACAGGCCGCTCACCAGAGGAGGTCGAGCGCTTTATTACCGTGCCCCTGGAAATGTCGATGACCGGCTTGCCAGGCCTTACGGAAATGCGTTCCCTGAATAAGAACGGCCTCTCTATTATTACCCTGGTGTTTACCGACAGTACCGATGTGTATTTTGCCCGGCAGTTGGTGATGGAGCGCCTGATGGAAGTGATGGAGCGCATGCCGGACGGGGTGACGCCGGTGCTCGGCCCAGTGTCTACCGGATTGGGTGAGGTCTATCAATACACGCTGGATCGCGACGATGACGGCAAGCGAGAGTTGTCGGTCGAAGAGTTGAAAGAACGACGTGCCGTGCAGGATTGGGTAGTACGTCCCTTATTGCGCGGTATTCCCGGTGTGGCAGAAATCAACTCACAGGGTGGCTATGTCAAGCAGTACCAGGCCCTGGTCAACCCTGACCGTATGAACCACTACGGCCTTAAGCTGCAGGAAATCTACACAGCGCTGGAGCGCAACAACGCCAATAGCGGCGGCGGTATATTGCGGCATTACTCGGAGCAGTATTTGATACGCGGCGTAGGCCTGGTCAAGAGCGCGGCTGATATCAGCAATATTGTGCTGAAAGAGCAGAACGGTGTGCCGGTGTATATGCGGGATGTGGCCGAGGTCAATATCGGCCATGAGGTTCGTGTGGGCGCCGTGATCAAGAATGGTGACACCGAGTCGGTGGGCGGCATCGTGATGATGATACGTGGCGGTAACGCCAAGGAAGTGGTGAGCCGCATCAAGGAGCGCGTCAAGGAAATCAATGATAAGGGTATGTTGCCCAGTGGCTTGAAGATCGTTCCGTTCTATGACCGTAGCGAGTTGGTGGATGCCGCCTTGCATACCGTGGTCAAGGTGCTGATCGAAGGCATTATCCTGGTGATCGTCATCCTGTTCCTGTTTCTGGGTGATGTGCGTTCCAGCCTGATTGTGGTGGGTACGCTGATACTGACGCCAGCCATTACCTTCATGGCCATGAACTACTATGGCATCTCCGCCAACCTGATGTCGCTGGGTGGTTTGGCCATAGCGATAGGCCTGATGGTCGATGGTTCTGTAGTGGTGGTCGAGAATGCCTTCCACCATCTTGGGCACCGCAAAGGTGAAAGCCGCGTGCGGGTTGTGTTTGAAGCCGCCTCGGAAGTGGCTACCCCGGTATTGTTCGGGGTGGGCATCATCATCCTGGTATTCCTGCCATTGATGACCTTGCAGGGCATGGAAGGCAAAATGTTTGCCCCCATGGCCTACACTATTGCAATTGCCCTGTTCGTTTCGCTGGTACTGTCACTGACATTAACACCGGCGCTGAGCTCTTACCTGCTCAAGGGTGGCAGTGGTGAAGATACCCGGTTTATCCGCGTGATGAAGACGCCATACCTCAAGTTGCTGAATGCTGCTGTGGGCAACCCCAAAAAGACAGTGTCGATTGCGGGGCTGGTATTTTTGGGGACGATCATGCTGTTTCCGTTCCTGGGCACCGCTTTTATCCCTGAAATGCGAGAAGGTTCTATCGTGCCGAGTATTGTGCGTACGCCTAATATTTCGATAGAAGAGTCGATAGCCCTTGAAACAGTTGCCATGAAAGCCATTACCGAAGTCCCCGGAGTCAAAACGGTGGTTTCAGGTTTGGGGCGTGGCGAAAGTCCGGCAGACCCGCAAGGCCAGAATGAGTCCACCCCTATCGTCAGTCTGTTGCCGCGTGCAGAGTGGCCCAAGGGTTGGAACCAGGACAGCATTGCTGATGCCATCCGCGAAAAAATCAAGGGCATTCCCGGCATTCAGGTGGTGATGTCTCAGCCTATTGCTGCGCGGGTAGCCGAGCTGGTCACCGGGGTGAAATCCGACGTTGCGGTGAAAATCTTTGGTTCCGATATTTCGGTGCTCAAGGCCAAGGCGGATGAGATTGCAAAAATTGCCATAGGCATCAAAGGCGCTTCCGATATGCGTGTCGAAAAAGTCACCGGGCAGCAGTATCTGGTGATTGATATTGACCGCGATGCTATCGCCCGCCACGGCATTAACGTGGCCGATGTGCATGATGTCATTGAGACGGCTATCGGCGGCAAAGTGGCTACGGAAATTTTTGAAGGTGAGCGTAGATTTGGTGCTGCAGTGCGCTTCCCGGAGGAGTTCCGTAACGATGAGGATGCCATCAGCCATATTTTCATGACCTCATCCAATGGGTCCAAGGTTGCGCTTACCGATCTGGCCAATATCCAGGTGCTGGACGGCCCCTCGCAAATTAGCCGCGAGTCTGCAAAGCGCCGCATCGTGGTTGGGGTCAACGTAAAAGACCGTGATCTGGGTGGTTTTGTGGGTGAGTTGCAACAAGCGGTGGAAAGCAAGGTCAAATTGCCAGAGGGATATTATCTGGTATGGGGCGGGCAATTCCAGAACATGGAGCGCGCCATGAGCCACTTGATGGTGATTATTCCCATCACCATTGCGGCGATTTTCTTCCTCTTGTTCTTGTTGTTTAAATCAGTACGTTTTGCGGGATTGATTATCCTGGTGTTGCCGTTTGCCTCTATCGGCGGCGTGATAGCCTTGTTCGTCACTGGGGAATACCTCTCGGTGCCGGCTTCAGTCGGGTTTATTGCGCTGTGGGGGATAGCCGTTTTAAACGGGGTAGTGCTGGTTTCCTACATCCGCAGCTTGCGGGATGAAGGCAGGTCGCAGCTTGAAGCCATTGCAGAGGGCTGTGCTCAGCGTTTCCGGCCTGTGATGATGACGGCGACAGTGGCCATGCTTGGCCTGGTGCCATTCCTGTTTGCTACTGGCCCGGGCTCGGAAGTGCAGCGGCCATTGGCGATTGTGGTGATAGGTGGCTTGATTACTTCTACAATTTTAACGCTGGTCGTTCTTCCTACGCTTTATCGCTGGTTTGAGGAAGAAAGAGTCGAAGCCTAATATGGAGTGCAGACATGAAAGAGATTAAAGCGGTAATACAACCTCATCGACTCGCGAAAGTCCGCTCGGCGCTGCGTAATATCAAAGGGTTTCCCGGCATGACGATCAGCAAGGTGGAGGGGTGCGGGCACCATGTGGCCAAGCCCATGCATGGGGTGCGCGAAGAGCTGACGGATTACAGCCCCAAGGTCAGGATAGAGATCGTTGCGCCCGATGAGCTGGTTGAAGGCCTATTGCAGATACTGGTAGAAGTCGGGCATACCGGGCAGGTGGGTGATGGTATTGTGTGGGTCACGCAGGCGGAGCGGCTTATCCGGCTTTCTGAGCAGATTACCGTGATCGATTGCAAATAGGCGCTCAGTAAAAAGTGTCCTTACCCTGAAAACAAAAGCTCCCGAAAGGGGGCTTTTGTTTTTTTACCTTTACAATCTTTTATGCCCCACTATGAAGCATAGAACTGCATAGTGATACTGATGTTTGTTATGATGCAGAGCGAGGTTGCTGGTTAAAGCATGTTTAATTACTAGAGTGCAGCATCTTTAACGTGTCGAATAAAACAACATGAAAATCTCAACGCTTAATAAGCTGGATTGCAACACATCAACACTCTTCATTACTGGAAATTTCTATGATTGAATCCCTGATTCGTAGCGCTTTGCGCCAGCGTATTGTCGTTGTAGTGATTGCACTGGCCCTGATGGTCGCGGGTCTTTTTGCAGTACAGAGATTGTCTGTTGATGCATTCCCTGACGTCACTAACGTACAGGTCTTAATCGCCACCCAGGCAACAGGACGCTCCCCTGAGGAAGTGGAGCGCTTCATTACAGTGCCTCTGGAAATTTCCATGACCGGATTGCCGGGGCTCACCGAGATGCGGTCGCTGAACAAGAATGGCCTGTCACTGATTACCCTGGTCTTTACTGAAAGTACTGATGTCTATTTCGCCAGGCAGCTCGTCATGGAGCGCCTGATGGAGGTAGCAGACCGCATGCCTGAAGGCGTAACGCCTATCCTTGGCCCCGTTTCCACCGGCTTGGGTGAGGTGTACCAGTTCACCTTGGATAAGCCAGGTGATGGCAACAAAACGCTGAGTGAGGAAGACCTGACCGACAGGCGCTCTATTCAGGACTGGATAGTCCGGCCTATGTTGCGCGGCATCCCCGGTGTGGCAGAAATCAACTCGCAGGGTGGCTATGTCAAACAATATCAGGCCTTAGTTAACCCTGACCGCATGAGCCATTACGGCTTGAAGCTGCAGGATATATACACGGCGTTGGCTCGCAATAACGCCAATAGTGGCGGCGGCATACTGCCGCAGAATGCCGAGCAGTACCTAGTGCGTGGCGTCAGCCTGATCCAGAGCCTGGATGATATTAGAAGCATTGTGCTGAAAGAACAGAACGGCACTCCGGTGTATATGCGCGATGTTGCTGAAGTGCAGCTGGGCCACGAAGTGCGTGTAGGCGCCTTGATCAAGAACGGCGACACCGAGTCTGTTGGCGGCATAGTCATGATGATGCGGGGCGGCAATGCCAAGGAAGTAGTGAGCCGCATCAAGGCGCGGGTAAAAGAAATCAATGCAAAAGGCATGTTGCCCAGCGGCCTGCAGATCGTGCCGTTCTATGACCGTAGCGAGCTCGTCGATGCGGCACTATATACCGTGGTCAAGGTGCTGATCGAAGGCATCATCCTGGTGATCGTCATTCTCTTCCTGTTCCTGGGCGATGTGCGCTCCAGCCTCATCGTTGTCGGCACACTGATACTGACCCCATTGATCACCTTCATGGCCATGAACTATTACGGCATCTCCGCTAACCTGATGTCACTGGGCGGCCTTGCCATTGCCATCGGCTTGATGGTGGATGGCTCGGTCGTGGTGGTGGAGAACACCTTCCATCAACTCGGGCACCGCAAAGATGAAAGCAAAATACGCGTGGTGTTTGAAGCCGCGTCGGAAGTCGCCACCCCGGTATTGTTCGGGGTAGGTATCATCATTCTGGTGTTCCTGCCGCTGATGACCCTGCAGGGCATGGAAGGCAAGATGTTTGCCCCGCTGGCACTGACCATCGCTATTGCGCTGTTTGTATCGCTGATACTGTCACTAACGCTTTCACCAGTCATGTGTTCTTACATGCTCAAGGGCGGTAGTGGCGAAGACACCAGGCTGATTCAGGCTATCAAGCGGCCCTATGTTTCCATGCTTAACTGGGCGCTGCAGAATGAGAAGAAAACCATACTGGCCGCGGTGGCCGTATTCGTGGCTGCCATACTGACGGTGCCCCTGCTTGGCACCTCCTTCATCCCCGAGATGAAGGAAGGCTCGATTGTGCCCAACGTGATTCGCGTGCCTAACATTTCGTTGGAAGAGTCTATCAAGATGGAAATGGAGGCGATGAAAATCATCTCGAAAATACCAGGGGTGAAGTCGGCGATTTCAGGCCTTGGTCGCGGTGAAAGTCCGGCAGACCCGCAAAGTCAGAATGAGTCGTCACCCATCGTTAGCCTTAAGCCGCGGAAAGAGTGGCCTGAGGGCTGGACGCAAGACACCATTGCTGCCGAGATACAGAAACAGTTGCGCGTGTTACCAGGTGCGCAGGTGGTGATGGCACAACCGATTTCAGACCGTGTGGATGAACTGCTGACGGGCGTGCGCTCTGATGTAGCTGTAAAGGTGTTTGGCGAGGACATGGTTGCGCTGAAAGCTAAAGCAGAAGAAATTGCCAAACTGGCAGGTGAAATTCGCGGTGCTACCGATATGCGCGTGGAGAAAGTCTCAGGCCAGCAGTACCTGAATATGGTGGTGGATAGACAGGCCATTGCACGCCAGGGCATCAATGCATCCGATATCCACGATGTGATCGAAACGGCAATTGGTGGTAAAGTGGCGACCGAGATTTTCGAGGGCCAACGCCGTTTCAGTGCAGCGATCCGGTATCCGGAAAGTTTCCGCAATAATGTTGAAGCGATCAGTAATATCCTGATCACTTCCCCCAATGGTTCCAGAGTTGCCTTGCGTGACCTGGGCAAAATCGAAGTCAGGGATGGCCCGGCACAGATCAGCCGTGAGCTGGCCAAGCGCCGTATCGTGGTGGGGATCAACGTGAAAGACCGAGATCTTGGCGGTTTTGTTGCCGAGCTACAGCAAGTGCTGGATAAAAAGCTCAAGCTGCCTGATGGCTACTATCTGGAGTACGGTGGCCAGTTCCAGAACATGGAGCGTGCGTTGGGGCATCTGTCGGTGATTATTCCTATCACCATAGGCGCGATTTTCTTCCTGCTGTTCCTGCTGTTCAACTCGGTGCGTTATGCCACCATGATTATCATGGTGCTGCCGTTTGCCTCTATAGGCGGGATATTTGCCCTGTTTGTCACCGGCGAATACCTGTCTGTGCCGGCCTCGGTAGGCTTTATCGCGTTGTGGGGTATTGCCGTGCTCAACGGCGTGGTGCTGGTGTCCTATATCCGCAGCCTGCGCGATGAAGGCATGAGCCAGATGGAAGCGATTGTGCAGGGCTGCAAACAGCGGTTCAGGCCGGTGATGATGACAGCAACGGTAGCGATGCTGGCACTGGTGCCATTTCTGTTCGCTACCGGCCCCGGTTCTGAAATCCAGCGGCCGCTGGCGATTGTAGTGATTGGCGGGCTGATTACCTCTACCTTGTTAACCCTGGTGGTGGTGCCGACGTTATATCGTAAGTTCGAAGAAGCCAGGATAGAGGCTTAAGTCTACACAGACTTTAATAGGGAAAATTATGAAAGAAATTAAAGCAGTGATTCAACCAGGCAGGTTAGCTAAAGTTCGCTCTGCGCTGCGTAACATCAAGGGTTTTCCGGGCATGACGGTGAGCAAGGTGGAGGGTTGCGGCCATCATCTGGCAAAACCTGCACTGGGTATTCGCGAAGAGCTGACCGATTACAGTCCCAAAGTGCGCATCGAGATGGTGACGCCGGATGATCTGGTCGAAGGCGTGCTGCAGATACTGGTAGAGGTTGGCCATACCGGCCAGGTGGGCGATGGCATTGTATGGGTGACCCCGGCAGAGCGCATGATCAGGCTGTCGGAGAAAATCACCGTGCTGGATTGCTAGGGTTTTAGCAAGAAACTAGTGGCTTAGTGGGAAATCAGTAACAAAAAGAGGCGTCTTCTGACGCCTCTTTTTTTGTTTGCAGATATGGCTTCAGTTACAAATTTTACTATTCTCATCTACAAAAAATAGGCATATACTGCTCTGTATACAAGTATGGCGTTTCCAATAAATCTATAGCAAATTAGATAGCGTACCGTTGATTGAAACAATAGAGGAGAATCAGCATGAACCAAGTCGCAGAGGCAGTTAAAACAACTTTCCACGGTGGTTGCCCGCATGATTGCCCGGATACCTGTTCCATGGTGTACACGGTGCAGGAGGGCAAGCTCATCAGTGTCAAGGGCAATACTGAACACCCTATGACCCGCGGCGGCTTGTGCGTCAAACTCAAGGATTACGAAAAACGCCATTACCATCCGGATCGCCTGCTTTACCCCATGAAGCGCATTGGCCCAAAAGGCAGCAAGCAATTCAAGCGCATCAGCTGGGATGAAGCATTGGATGAGATCAGCAGTAAATGGAAAGCCATCATCGCAACAGATGGCCCGCATGCCATCATGCCTAACAGCTATCTCGGCAATCAGGGCCTGGTACATGGCCTGAATGGCGGTGATGCTTTCTTTAACCGCATGGGTGCCACGGTGTGTGAGCGCACATTTTGCGGTGAAGGCTCCTGTACCGCATGGTTACTCACTGTTGGGCCAACCGCGGGGGTAGACCCCGAAAGCTTCAGCCACTCCAAATACATCGTGATCTGGGCCTGTAACTCGGTGAGTACCAACTTGCATCACTGGCATATCATCCATGAGGCGCAAAAGAAGGGCGCCAAAGTCGTGGTGATAGATTCTTACGCTTCCAAAACCGCAAAAGAAGCCGACTGGCACATTGCGCCCAAGCCCGGCACTGATGGCGCCCTGGCGATGGCGATGATGAATGTGATTATCAGCGAAGGCCTGGTGGACCAGGACTATGTTGATAACTACACCGTAGGCTACAAAGAGCTGGCCGAGCGCGCCAAAACCAGAACCCCGGAATGGGCAGAAAAGATCACCGGCATAGCTGCCGACGATATCCGCAAATTCGCACGCGAGTATGCCACTACGCCACCAGCCGCTATCCGTCTGGGTGTGGCGCTGGAGCGTAATTATGGTGGCAGCCAGGCCATACGCGCGGTGACCTGCTTGCCTGCTTTAATCGGCGCATGGCGTCATGTCGGTGGCGGAGCGCTGCAGTTCCCGGTGTGGGAGCACCCTTATAAGTTCGATGTGATCTCCCGCCCCGATCTGATCCCCGAAGGCACGCCCGTCGTGAATAACCTGCAATTGGGGCGTGCACTTACTGGGGAGCTGAACCTCAAGACACCGATTAAATCCATGATGGTGTGGAATACCAACCCGCTCACGCAAGCGCCTGAAACCGATAAGATCGTCAAAGGTCTGGAAAACGAAGATTTGTTCCTGGTGGTGGCCGAACATTTCATCTCAGACACTGCCGCTTATGCCGATATCCTCCTCCCGGCTGCCATGGGCGCCGAGATGGAAGACATGATCCTGTCATGGGGCCATCTCTACCTGACCTATAACGAGAAATGCATAGACCCACCCGGCGAGGCGATTCCCAATAACGAAATCTTCCGGCAGCTCGCCAAACGCATGGGCTATGAAGAAGATAACTTTAAGTGGAACGATACCGAATGTCTGGAAAACTACGTGGATTGGAGCTCCCCAACCTGCGACGGTATTGATCTGGATTACCTGCGCAAACACGGTTTTGCGCGCCTCAAAGCCTTCGGCGATAAAGATACGCGTGCGCGCCATGCCCAAGGCGAGTTTCCAACACCTACCGGCAAGTGCCATTTCATGGCGGAAGGCGCCAAGAACTTTGTGGCCGGGCCGTTCCGTCAAATGTATGAAGGCTTCCAACCGCTGGAAGATCTGGACCCATTGCCAGATTACGTCGCATCACGCGAAACGCCGGATACCAATCCGGAACTGGCTGCCAAGTACCCCCTGAACATCATCTCGCCCAAGAGCCATGGCTTTTTGAATTCCTGCTACGCCAATGTGACAGAGAAGATCAAAGGCCAGGGCGAACAGTTTGTGCTGATCAACGCGCTGGATGCACAAGCACGCAATATCAAAGAAGGCGCAGTGGTTAAAGTGTTTAACGACCGTGGTGCATTTGAAGGTGTGGCTAAAATTTCAGAGGATGTGAATGCAGGGATAGTGGTTGCAACGCTGGGGTATTGGAGGCAGTTGAATAATGGTACGGTGAATTGTATTAGTTCAGCGGAGTTTGGGGATATGGGACATTCGACTACGTTTTCGGATAATTTGGTGGAGGTGGCATTGGGTTAGCTGACTACCAAGGTTAAGGCGAGTGACTCGCCTTAACCACTTTAAAGCTATAGTGACTTTATATTAAGTGCTATTTCCGCTGTTTTGCCAAAGTATTTTTTTTGCTCTTTGAGGCCGATTAAAAGTAGAAAATAGAATTCAGTTTCTATTCCATATATCTCGATTAATCTCTTTAATTCACGCTCTAAATTTCTAACTAATAGAGTTTTGAGAATTAAGCCTTGTTTATTTAATATTGTTACGATTGCAGGGTATGGTCGTTGGTCAAGATTCAATCTTGCCTTGGTAAACCATAAGTCTTTGCGGGTAACGCCTATTTCTTCAAATACAGATAAATGCCCAGTTATTTGATAAGACTTCATGTTATTTCTCCTGTAAATGGTGTCGAGTTTTTAGATTACTCTTGCCCACTTGTTCAATATTTACTTGAGTTAATAAATATCTTGGGCCTAATGGACAATCTTTTTCGCCTCTAGGCGAGTTACTTTCTTGTGCTTGTCCACAAGAAAGTAACCAAAGAAAAAGACACCCCGACCTCACGGCCTACGGCTGCCTTGCGTTGCTCGACAAAATAAGCGGCTGCGCAACTCGCCCTAACAAACCACACAAGACGTGGTTTGCTGCGGAGCTCAGACAGTGCTCGCCGACATCCCTTATTTTGTCTGTGCTACTCAGCGTGAGCTAGGGGGTTGAAAGTCAAAACCTTGCCCCATTCCGGCTTATGCCGGAATGGGGCTTCACAGAGGTTTGCTTTACCTTCCCCTTATGACGCGCCGAGGATGTGAATTTAAGGCAGGAGATTTCGGCAATCGCCTGTTTGAGTTCCGCGGTGGCTTGTGGTTTTTGCAAGCCGCTAGGGCGAGTTCGAGTGCCGCCTGACTTAAGTTTGCAGCCTCGGAAACAAGCGGAATCGGGGCGGCACTTTCTTGGGCTACTTTCTTTTTGCTGGTGAAAAGAAAGTAGCTAGCTGTCGGGCTACCCCCGACAGGCAACAAACCTAACCTGCATTAATAATAAGAGCGCTGCCATGCAAGCCAATACCCATAAGCCTCGCAGATCATCTGCTTTCACAACATTTAACTAAACTCCCAACACCGCATTCCAACGTCCTACCTCATTTTCAAGTAAAATCCCCCGCATGGATATCTACTCACTCACAAAACCTTTCCTCTTCCAGCTTGATGCTGAAAAAGCCCACGACCTCACGCTTAAAAGTCTCAAGCTTGCGCAAAAAACCGGCTTGCTGAGCCTGCTGCCCCAACCAGCGGAATGCATCTCCCGCCAGGTAATGGGCCTGGCTTTCCCTAACCCGGTTGGCCTGGCTGCCGGGTTGGACAAGAACGGTGCTTATATTGATGGCTTGGCAGGGTTGGGTTTTGGCTTTATCGAGGTGGGTACGGTAACGCCGCGCCCGCAGCCGGGTAACCCCAGGCCACGCCTGTTCCGCCTGCCCGAAGCGCAAGGCATTATCAATCGCTTTGGCTTTAATAATCTGGGTGTGGATGCGCTGATTGAGAATGTGAAGGCCACGCGCTACCGCGGCATTATCGGTATCAATATCGGCAAAAATTTCGATACGCCCAATGAAAATGCGGTGGATGATTACCTGATCTGCATGCGCAAGGTGTACCCGCATGCCAGTTACATCACGGTGAATATTTCATCCCCCAATACCAAGAACCTGCGCCAGTTACAGGAGAAAGACGCGCTTGCGGCATTGCTGGCAGCGTTGAAGGTGGAGCAGAGCATGCTCGCAGACCAGTACGGGCGTTATGTTCCTATCGCATTGAAAATCGCGCCGGATCTGGATGAGGCACAAATCACCGAGATTGCCGGTTTGCTCAAGCGCCACCATATTGATGGCGTGATTGCGACGAACACCACATTGGCGCGGGATGCAGTGCAAGGCTTGCCCAATGCGGCAGAAACCGGTGGCCTTTCGGGCGCCCCGGTGCGTGATAAATCGACTTTGGTGATCCAGCAGCTTTCACGGCAATTGGACGGGGAGCTGCCGATCATAGGCGTGGGCGGCATATTGAGCAGTGCGGATGCGGTGGAAAAGATAGCTGCTGGTGCCAGTTTGGTGCAGGTGTATAGTGGCCTGATATACAGGGGCCCGGCACTGGTACGGGATATCTGCAAAGTCGTTGGTTAATGGCGTTGAATGGATACTGAGGAGAGCGCTATGAAAACAAATGTTGGTAAATTGGATCGTATTTTCAGGTTGCTGGCAGGTGTGGCGTTGTTGAGCCTGTTGTTTGTGCTGGAGTCGCCATGGAAGTGGGTGGGTTTACTGGGCATAGTGTATATCGCGACGGCATTGGCGCGTTGGTGCCCGGCATATAGCGTCATGGGCATCAATACCTGCGAAGTGAACAAGCCCGAATAGCCGTGGATTTGGTTTGGAGCATGCTGAGCCTGGGCTTGAATCAGCAACAACATATCAATACGGTGATCGCCATGCATGGCGACCTCACTTACGCGATACTTTTCCTCATTGTATTTTGCGAAATGGGCTTGCTGCCCTTGTTCTTTTTGCCGGGCGATCCACTGCTGTTTTTCTGCGGCGCCTTGTGTGCGGTTGGCGTGTTGAATCTGTGGATACTGATCCCCGCGCTGGTGGTCGCCGCAATTGTGGGGAGCCTGCTGAATTACTGGATAGGCAGGCAGATGCTACGTAAATTTGGCCTGCGGATATTCTCGCATCAGCATAAATGGCTGGATCAGACTGCGTTGAAAAAGTCGCACGCCTTTTACGAAAAATACGGACGTATTACGTTTATCCTGTCGCCCTTTATTGCCGTGGTGCGCACCTTTGCGCCATTTGTCGGCGGGGTATCCGCCATGACCTTCAGCAAGTTTCTGTATTCCATGACGACAGGTGCCGTCATCTGGGTGGGGTCGCTGGTGGTAGGCGGCTATTTTTTCGGCAATATCCCGGTGATACGCGACCATGTCAGTGCCATTGTGCTATTGGGGCTGGGCCTTGGGCTTGGTTCGCTGGCGGTGAGTGCTTTGTTGAAAGCGTACAGGTCCAAAAACCTGCATAGCTAGCCGCATGCCAAATCAGGCAAAGTTCAGGCCCACATCAAAGCTGGCGTTATAGCCATCGGCAGTTCTGCTCGGCTTGAGCGTCAGTTGAGGGCCACCATCCTCATAAATGCCGTCATTGCGATTAAGCGTGGTGCGCTGGCCTTTTCTGGCATAGGGCTCTGCGGCAAAAACCTGGTCGCTCAAGGCATCATCAAAATAGAGTTGCGAGCTGAATTCATGCGTTTTGCCATGGGTATCCGTAGTGCGGATTTTAAAGTGGATATGCACGGTGCGGCCATCATACCAGCCAGGGTAAATGGTAAAAAACTTCACGCTGCCCTGGTCATCCGTCTGCTTGTAACCGCGCAGGAACTTCCTGCCTCTGGTATCAAAACTTCTGTCTTTGGCATCCGAATACACTCCCTCGGCATTGCAATGCCAGATGTCCACGATGGCATCCTTAAGCGGCCGGCAGTTGGTAATGCCCACCGAATACACATTGATAGCCAGCGTTAGCGGCAGGCCTTCCTGTATTGAGCCGTCGGCAGGATCAAAGCGGATATCCGAGCGCATCAGCTTTTCATCGACGAAATAAGGCCCTTCGGTTTGCTCTGGCGTCACTATGCATGCCAGGTTGGCGGATGAGGTTTTGCCCCGGCTGGGGAGCAGGTCTGTGCCGCAGCCGCTGAGCAGGCTGGCGCTGGCAGCTGCCAGCAGCTGCAACATATTGCGGCGGGTAAAAGGCGGGCGCTTATTGTTGTGCATACATCATTTTCCAGGTAGCTTTTTATGGGCTCGAATGTTGGTGGATGGCGTTTATTGCAACACAGGCAGGCGGTTGGCATCAACCAACTTTACCCAATTTTTCACTCGTCTTGCCATGTTAATCGCGTATTAGAAGATACAAGGGCAACAAACTTACAGGCAGCCGCCGTATGGCAAGCTAGGGCAGATGTAGCTCAAAAACCGCGCCCTGGTCATTGCCCAGCACCACCTGCCCATGCTCACCTTTACTGGTATGCAGGTTGGCAATCGCAGATGCCAGCACCAGACCCAGGCCGGTGCCCCGGCGTGAGACGTCGGCGAGTTCATTTTCGCGATGGCGTGCCAGCATGTCGTCACTAAACCCTGCGCCATCATCGCGGACAACCAGCACCAGCTTGCCATCAAGCTCTGCGGCCAATAGCTGTACCTTTTCCTTGGCGAAGTGGCAGGCATTGTGCAGGGCATTGGCCAGGGCAAGGCGGATATAGGTTTCATCATAAAACCAGAAAGCAGGGGCGTTGCCGGCATCGCTTTCTATGGTGAGCTTGGGGAACAGCTGCCCGAACTCAATGGTCATCTCCTCCAGCAAATCTGCCGGGGATGCAGAGTCTATGCGGATGGGCATTTCCCCCTCTTGCTGCCGGTGCCATAACAGTACGTTGGTGAGCCGGTTGGAGGTGTGCATCAGTGATTCGATTTCGGCAGCAAGTCCGCCGCGTGCTTCCAGGCGAAACACCAGCTCCCCCAGGCTGTTCTTTGCATCGTGGATCACGGCTAGTATCAGCTCGTTCATGCGGCGCTTTTCGCTTTCTTCAGCATGACATCAATCTGGGCCAGTTTGGGATGGGAGGGGTTTTTATTCATCACCTTCTGGCGGTATTGCAGGCAGAGCTGCAACTCGTCTTTGCTGGCGCTGTTGGCGATGGAAACAGCCAGAATCAGCGCCGCGTTGCTGAGTATATTGAGGTTGTTGGGCAGGCGCTCGGCCGCAGCGACGATCAGCGCGATCGCCTCCTTGTACTCACCGGCCTGCGCTTTGCGTACGCCGTCATTATTGATTTTGATGATTTCCTTGGCGCTTTCCTGGATCAGGCTGGAAGATTCGTCCATATCCTTGCCCGCCATGGCACACACCATTTTTACCTTGTTCTGCAGCCGCAGGTCATCCGGGTTGTTTTGCAGGATCTGCTTCAGCAGGTCGTTGGCCGCCTCTTCACGCCCGGCGGCGAAACAAGCTTCTGCCAGGGTGGCTGCCACGGATGGCGGCAATAAGCGCGTATCTCCCGCCAGCGCTTCGGTAAGGGCCGCTTCGGCCGCTTGCACGTTGCCATCCTTGAGATGGGCGATGCTGCTGCTGGCTGCCAGCACGATCAGGCTATTGGCATCACTAAACTGGCTGCTGGCCGCTTTCAGGGTGGATAGCGCCTCCTTGGTTTTGCCTTGCTCAGTCATGGCGCGAGACAGCAGGGCAAAGTCTGCCGCTTCGCGTACGGGGGAGTGCCTGTGCTTCTTGATGATTTCCGCCATCAGTTGCTCTGCCGTGGCATGGTCGCCATTGGCCATCGCCAGGGCAGTTACCTGACGGGTGCGATTCAGGTTGCCCGGGAATGCAGCGGCGGCTTGCTTAAGAATTTCCAGCGCCTGTTGTGGTTTGTTGTCCTGCATCATGACTTCGCTGGCAAAGTCGAAGCCCGCGATAAACTGCGGGTTGGTTTGCATCAGCTTGCTGCTGATCTCGTCCGAAGCCTGCTTGTTGCCGAGTTTGGCTTGCGCGCGGGCCAGGCCCAATTGCGCCCAGGGCAGATCCCTTAATTGCAGCACCTCCTTATATAGCTGGATGGCATCATCAATGCGCTCCATGCGCAGCAGCGCTGCGGCCTTGATTTTGCAGATATCGACGTAGTATTTGTTTTTAAGCGCAAGAATGGTGTCGCACTCGGCAATCACCTTGTGCCAGTTTTTCTTGTCATGCGCCTGGTCTATCGGTTCAAGCACCTTTTGGCGCTCAAGCAGGCGCTCAAATCTTACCAGGAACTGGCCGGCGGTAAAGGGCTTAAGCAGGTAGTCATCCGGCATGCACTCGGCGGCGGTTAATACGCTTTCGTAGGAGTTTTCGGCGGTGATGATAATGAAGATGCAGTTACGCGGTAACAGGTCATGCGTGCGCAGATATTCCAGAAACTGCTGCCCGTTGGTGCTTTCACCCAAGTTGTAGTCGGACAGCACCACGTCGAAGCGAATGCTCTCAAATTTCTCCATGGCCTCTTTGATGGTAGCCACGACCACCAGTTTTTCCAGCCCCAGCGAGGACATGGACATTTGCAGCTGGTTTCGCACTTCAGGCATATCTTCAACGATAAGCACTTTTTTACTGGATAGGTTGGTTATGGTGGCCATCGGTCCGTGGTTATAGAAATTAATAAATTAGTATAGAGCCGGAAGAGCATGCAATGTGAAAAGGGTACCACAACAGTAAAATGGCATTATCACTGTTGTGGCCCCAATTCCTCTCGGAGATGAGCTGATGCCACAGTCGCGAAATGTGGCAGGCTACAACCCGATAACGGGTGTTTTTCGCAAAGCTTTAGCCGTAGCGGCTGTCAGCCGGGATTACCTGAGTACGCTCCAGCTCAGCGGGTCAAATGGTCGGCTCTGCTTGCGCAACTCGTAATATAGGCCTGAGCTTTCATTGCCACCGCTGTTGCCGACAGAAGCAACGGTGTCGCCACCCTTGACCGTGTCTCCTACTTTTCTCAACAAGGCCTGGTTGTTACCGTACAGGCTCATGTAGCCATCACCATGATCGATGATGAGCAGGTTGCCGAAACCGCGCATCCAGTCGGCAAATACCACGCGCCCGCTGGCGACAGATTTTACATCGCTGCCCTCACTGGATTTGATGAACAGGCCTTTCCATGAAACGCCGGTGTCTTCGCGCGCCGCACCAAAGCGATTGGTGACATCGCCGCGCACCGGCAGGTTGAGCTTGCCGCGCAGGGCAGCAAAGTTGCCGCCATCAAAGGCATTGGTCGGCAGGGTGTTGTTGGTTCCTATCGGGGCCTGCTGGCTGGGGGGAGTTTCTTCCTGGGGCGGGCTGCCGGTGGCACTGCGTTTGTTGGCTTTGGCCTGCTTTTGTTGCGCCAGTCTTTGTTCTTTTTTCTGCTGGGCGGCTTTCTGTTGCGCAATACGCGCCAGGCGCTCTACCAGTTGTGACAGGCTCTTTTCATCGCGCTTGAGCTTGTCTATCTCGCCGCGCTGGGCGCTGATCTTGGAGGCGAGTTTTTTGAGCACCTTGCTGCGCTCATCCTTTTGCGCCTGCAGTTCGCGCCGCTCCTGCTCCTGTGCAATTTTGAGGTTGGTGATGGCTTGCAGCGCCTGTGCTGTATCGTCGTTGAGTCTGGTGATCTTGCCGAGGTTGGCTTGCATGGAGGCGATCAGCTTGGCTCTAGCTCGTGACACATAAGAAAAATATTGCAGCTGGCGCGCGATGGAGCCTGGATCCTGCTGTTGCAGCACTACCTGGAGATAGCTTTGCTGGCCATGCAAATATTGTTGGTAAAGCTGGGCACCCAGCAGTTGCTTCTGGTCTTGCAGGGTGTTTTCTATCTCAGATTTTTGCGCTTGCAGGCTTTCCAGCTTGATGCGATTTTCCTGGTGTTGCTGGTTCAGCTCATACAGCTTGCGGTTGGTGTCGCTGATGGATTTCTCGCTGGCTTTCAGCGCGTCGGTGGCATCGGCATGGGCTTCCTGCGCGATGTTAAGTTCTTTCTTGAGCGATTCGATACGCTCATGGATATCGCTTAACGCGTCCTTGGATTTTTCAATCTTGTCGGCTGCCTGTGCGACCATCGGCAAAGAGAAATTGACGATGGCTGCAGCCATTGCCATTGCGGCAAGGAGGCGTGCTTTACCCATATGCATACTAATGAGATTTGCCCGCAGCTTGTAAGTCGCTCGTCTCGTCAAACTGCATCAGTGCATGCCCTGTCATTTCTGCCGGTTGCGGCAAGCCCATCATCTTCAGCAGGCTGGGCGCCAGATCGGATAGCGCACCTGCGCCTTCCATTAATGCTGGCCTGCCGATGTAGAGCATAGGCACCAGGTTGGTGGTGTGTTGCGTGTGCGGTTGGGCATTTGCCACATCCTGCATCATTTCCACGTTGCCATGGTCTGCGGTAATCACCACTTCGCCGCCTATGCTTTGCATGGCATCCACCACACGGCCTACACATATATCCAGGGCTTCTACCGCCTTGATGGCCGCAGGCATGATGCCGGTGTGGCCGACCATGTCGCAATTGGCATAGTTGCAGATAATAGCGTTGTATTTTTTGCTGAGGATGGCTTCTACCAGTTTATCGGTCAGCTCGAATGCACTCATCTCAGGCTTCAGGTCATAAGTGGCGACCTTGGGCGATGGCACCATGATGCGCTCTTCACCGGGGAATACTTTTTCTTCGCCGCCATTAAAGAAGAAGGTCACATGCGGATATTTTTCCGTTTCGGCAATTCTCAACTGGGTTAGCCCCAGGCCGGAGATGTATTCACCAAAGGTATTATTGACATCAGACGGCGGAAAAATGGCCTTGGCATTGATTTCGTTTTTATCGTACATGGTCAGGGTGTAATAACCGCCAAGCCTAGGCAGGTAGTCACGATGGAAGCCGCTGAATTCAGGCTCCAGGAAGCATGACGTCATCTGGCGCGCACGGTCAGAGCGGAAATTCATGAACACGATGACATCGCCATCTTCCATGCGTAGCGGCGCTTCACCCGGTTTGGTGATGGCGGTGGCTTTTACAAACTCATCGTTCTCGCCACGCGCATAAGCGGCTTCCAGCCCGGTCAGTACGCTACTTGCAGTGAATTCGCCTATGCCTTCGCTCACCAGTTTGTAGGCCGGAGCGACACGCTCCCAGCGCTTATCCCGGTCCATCGCATAGTAGCGGCCGCAAATGCTGGCAATCTTGCCTGCACCTAGCGCAGCGCATTTGTCTTCAAGCGCCTGTAAGTAAGGTTTGGCGCTGATAGGCGGGGTATCACGACCATCCAGGAAGGCATGCACATAGACCTTTTTCAGGCCGGCACTCGCGGCCATCTCTACCATGGCATAGATATGTTCCTGGTGGCTATGCACGCCGCCATCGGACAGCAGCCCGAATATATGCAGTGCCTTGTCGTTTTGTTTTGCGGTTTGCACAGCCTCCACCAGCGCGGGGTTTTCAAAGAAAGTGCCGGTGGCAATGGCATTGTTGATGCGTTCAAATTCCTGGAACACTACGCGCCCCGCGCCAATATTGAGGTGGCCGACTTCGGAGTTGCCCATTTGCCCTGCCGGCAAGCCGACAAAGCCTTCTGATGCATTGATGAGCGTATGCGGATATTGTTGCCACAACCTGTCCCAGTTAGGCTTGTTAGCCTGGGCGATGGCATTATCGGTAATGTCTTCACGATAGCCAAAACCATCGAGAATTAACAGGATGACTGGGGTGACATTCATATGGTGTTGATTCCAGGTGTTTGCGATTAAGTAGCTTCGTATTTTAGAGATTTTTGCGCAATAAATCTTCATTATTTGCCCATGGCCAGCCTTGTCTGCGCAGGATAAAGCCGCGATTTTGCGTAGGCACACTTGAATTTGAGCGTTCTGCACGCATATTTGATAAACCCGACAGGTTCTTGGGTACAATTCGAGTCTTATTTAATTTGAAAGGCACGCCGTGAAATTTCTGGTGGACAATGTTTTACTGATAGGGCTGGCGATAGGTTCGGCAGTGATGCTGATTCTACCGACGCTCAAGCGTGGTGCCAGCGGTGTTGCCAATGTTAGCCCGACCGAGGCTGTCATGCTGATTAACCGCAGTAATGCTGTTGTCATCGACGTGCGCGATGATGCCGAATATGCGGCTGGCCATATCACCGATGCTAAACATATCCCTTTGGCGCAATTGCAGGATCGCATCAAGGAGCTGCATAAGTTTAAGGATAAGCCGTTACTGGTGCATTGCCAGGGTGGCGTGCGCTCTGCCAAGGCTTGCGAACTGCTGAAGAAAAATGAATTCACCAAGGTGCATAACCTTGAAGGTGGCTTGAATGCCTGGGTGCAGGCCAAGTTGCCAACAGTGAAAGCGTAGGAGCACGGTATGGCCAATATCGTGATGTATACCACGGCGAGCTGCCCATATTGCATCAATGCCGAGCGCTTGTTGCAGAGTAAGGGCGTCAAAGAGATCAACAAGATCCGTGTTGATCTCCAGCCAGAGCTGCGGGTGGAGATGATGGAAAAAACCGGTCGCCGCACGGTGCCGCAAATCTATATAGACGAGCAGCATATCGGCGGCTTTGATGAGCTGCGCAAGCTGGATATGGCTGGCGGCCTGGATCCTCTGCTGGTGTAGTTCTGTTATCCGGCGGAGTCTGAGCGCTGGATAGGTTTTTAAGTGGTTTGAGTTTAGAATATCGTTTTTTTAATACTCCTGAATTTGAAGTATTTTTTATAATTAAAAGCTGGCGCTCATGGCGTCAGCGTCTCTAGGAATAGTCATGGCAGAAGAACAAGTAGCAGCAGGTCAGGAACAACAACCAGCTTTCGGTATTGAAAAAATTTACATCAAAGACTTGTCTCTTGAGATTCCCAATGCCCCACAAATTTTTATGGAACGCACAGCTCCACAAGTGGGTATCGAGCTGAGCAATGCCGTTAACAAGCTGGATGAAGGCATTTACGAAGTAGTGACTACCGTCACCGTGACCTCCAAGATTGAAGATAAAACCGTGTTCCTGGTAGAAGTAGCCCAAGCCGGTATTTTCCAGGTGCGCAACGTTCCTGACGAAAATCTGGAAGTGATACTAAGCGTTACATGCCCGAACATTCTGTTCCCTTATGTGCGCGAAGCCGTTTCTGACACCGTTACCCGCGCCGGTTTCCCGCCTGTGTTGCTGAACCCGATTAATTTCGAAGCGTTGTATGCACAACAAAAACAGCAGCAGGAAACTGATGCAGCCGCAGCTACTACCCATTAAGCTTTTACCCGCAGGCGCTTTGTTGAGGGCTGCACTGCTCACTACCGTATTGCTTGCCTCGCTGTTGCCCAATCTGGCAGCAGCGATTGAGTATCGTGCAGTTGCCGTGCCTAAAGCCATACTTTACGATGCGCCTTCGGTACAAGGTAAAAAGCTGTATGTGATCGGGCAGGGTTATCCGGTAGAGGTCATTGTCAATCTGGGTGACTGGATCAAGGTGCGCGATAACCAGGGTGGCTTAAGCTGGATAGACAGCAAGCAACTCAGCACTGCACGTACTTTGCTGGTTACCCAAAGCCAGGTCGAGCTCCGGCAAGCGGCCGATGTAGCATCGACACTGCTGGCCAGACTGGAAAAAGATGTGGTGGTGGATTATCTGGAGCCTCCGAAAAATGGGTGGGTCAAGGTGAAGCATAAAGATGGTTTAACCGGGTATATCCAGTCGTCTTCTGTGTGGGGTCTATAGCCCGAATATCTCAATGTAGGCAATGAAAACCAAGCCATGAAAATAACCGTCCTGGGTGCTGGTGCATGGGGCACCGCGCTTGCCATGCAGATCAGCCAGCAACACCAAGTCACCCTGTGGGCACGCAATACCGCCCATGTTTCCGGCATGCGTAATGTGCGTGCCAACCCGCTTTATCTGGGTGATTTCAAGTTTAACGATAATCTGCAGGTCGAGTCAGATCTGGCGGTTGCGCTCAAAGGCGCAGATTTTATACTCTCTGTCGTGCCTACCTCCGGCTTTCGTGCCATCCTCAAAGACATCAAGGCCTTAGGCTACAAACTACCCGTGATCTGGGCCAACAAAGGCCTGGAGCCGGCCACCGCCAAGCTTCCGCATGAAGTGGCGCTGGAGGAGCTGGGTTCGGAGCAGGCATGGGGCGCACTCTCAGGCCCTAGTTTTGCCGCAGAGCTGGTACGCGGTTTGCCTACCGCAGTGACCTTGGCCGCCAATGATAAAGCTTTTGCCATTGAGGCTGGCGCCGTGATGCATGGCGGCAACTTCAGGGTGTATACCAGTACCGATGTAGCAGGTGTAGCGGTGGGTGGCGCGCTTAAAAATGTCATGGCAATTGCCGCCGGTATCTCGGATGGCATGCAGTTCGGTAATAACGCACGTGCCGCTTTAATCACGCGTGGCCTGGCTGAAATGACACGTTTCGGCCTGGCTCTAGGTGGCCAAAAAGAAACCTTTATGGGCTTAACCGGTGCCGGCGATTTGATATTGACCTGTACCGGCCAATATTCCCGTAACCGTGAAGTCGGTTTGCAACTCGCCAGCGGCAAGTCGCTGGAAGAAATCCTGCAAAATCTGGGCCATGTCGCAGAAGGCGTCCACACCGCCCGTGAAGTGGTCAAGCGCGCAAAAGAGCTGGGTGTGGATATGCCGATTACCTACGAAGTGGATAAGGTACTTGCGCATGGTCAATCGCCGCGTGAAGCGGTTGAAAACCTGCTTAACCGTGAGCAGAAGTCAGAAGCCGTATAACCCTTGTGCTGATTTAGCTGCCCCCCTCAAAGCCTATTTGCCGCCAGGCTTCATACAGCAAGATAGCGGCAGAATTTGATAGATTCAAGCTGCGACTGCTAGCCAGCATAGGCAAACGCACCCGATGTTCCGACGTAAATTCATTCCGAACCTCTTCCGGTAACCCGCGCGTTTCCGGGCCGAATACAAATACATCGTCTGGCTGGAAAGCAATATCTGTGTGGCGTGTGCTGCCTTTGGTGGTCAGTGCAAACATGCGTTTGCCAGCCAGCGCCGTTTTGCACTCTATCCAGTTTTCATGCACTTTCAGGCTGGCGTATTCGTGGTAATCCAGCCCGGCACGCTTGAGTTGCTTGTCTTCCAGTGAAAACCCTAGTGGTTTGACCAAATGTAACTGCGCGCCAGTATTGGCACATAGACGGATGATATTGCCCGTGTTGGGTGGGATTTCGGGTTCGAATAAAACGATGTGGAACATGTTTGAGTTTATCTGGGTAAGGTTCTAGCAACAACCCAGCATTCTACATGACTGGCGCCTGCGGACTTCACCGCTTTAGCCAGGGCATTCAGGCTGGCACCTGTGGTCATCACGTCATCAAGCAGGGCGACACGCAGGCCATCTAGCCGGGTAGTGCATGAAAAAGCGCCTTTCATGTTTTTCACACGTTGCTTTAATGGCAGGCTGGCTTGGGGCGGAGAGAGTTTGATGCGTTTGCACGCATTAGCCTCCAGCCTGATGTTGATCTGCTGCGCGATGATGCGTGCAACTTCAAGCGACTGGTTGAAGCCGCGTTCTTGCAGCCGCTGCGGGTGTAGTGGCATGGGGATGATGATGTCGGGTTGAGTGTTAATGGCGGCAGTGAGCAGCGAGGCAAAGGTGTTGGCCATAGTCAGCGACTGCCCGTATTTGTAGCGTTGCAACATGCTATCCAGCGGGTGTTCGTAACGGAGCAGGGCCATGGTTGTATCAAACTCCGGTGCGGAGGCCAGGCAGTTGCCGCAGAACTGCCCGTCGTAGGCGACCAATGCGCACTGCGGACATTGATCGGCTGTGTGCCAGGGCAGGTCTTGCAGGCAGGCGGCACAGATGCCAAGCTCGCCCCCATTTGCGGCTGTAGGAATTCCGAATTAATAATTGCTGAGCCTACGGAAATCATCGGGTTATATAAATTAATTGGATATAAAATAAATGAAAAAGAGAGGACAAGTTAACAGATTCCAACTTAAATTCACCATAAGGTGATTTTCCCCCGAATACGCGGATTTTAGATAAAAAAATACAGGGCCAATCAGGCCCTGTATTTAATTTAAAATTTAATCAGTGTTTAAGGATCGATAAATAGTCCTGATACGGGCCAACTATTCTTCCTTCAGCCTCTAAAACCCCGAGCATCTCTGTGTCAATGCATCTGGGCTCATGTCTAAACAAAGTTAGGCATTTTTCCTTGGACCAATCAAAATCATCGATCAATCTTTGCACTTCTAATTTAGATAATAAAGCATCATTAATAGCAATGAAGTTGTTCTGAACCCGAATTTCTCCCTTCAGCATTTTAATCAATAAGAAAAGATGAAATTTTCCATACACACTCTTAAGGCTGCATGCATCCTTAAAGGTTATAAGTTGCGGTGGAGACTTTGGCTCAGCTGTAAAATGTTTGAGAATTCCATTACGGAAAGCCTCAAGGTCAGGCTGAGCATATGAATTTACATTTCCAGAGCGGTAGTTTTGTAACAAGTATCCTGAACATTTCAGCCTCGTAAATAATGTTGTTGAGATACCTAAAAATTGGGCGGCCTTTAATGAGCTGAAAATTGATTGATCATGGGATTGACGTTGATCATCATGAAGGACTCTACAGAAGTAAGCCTCTGGCTCATGAGAAAACCTCCATATCAAATGGAGTGAGTTTTCCGCAAACCGTTTTGATATATGTTCTGGTGATGAACCGGTCAACATTGAAAATAAACTTAGGCTAGCTGAGTTTACTACTTTGTTTGAGCGTGTATCGATGTGTCGAAAATCGAGTTTCTCAGCCCAGTACATATTGAGATACTGGAGATACTCCATCCTTATAAAACCGGTACTCTCCTCAGGATAGGCCAGCCCCACCTGGTTTTCATAAGCATGGTTCCATTCACCAAACTTTGTATTATTCCAGTGCGATTTGAAAGTGCCATATTGGCCAATGAATCGATGAAAATTTCTGGGCCAGTCTGAAAACATCTCTGCAGCAGATTCTGTAATTTGATAAAGGGTTGGTTCATGCAGGTAGCTCCGGTTGCTCATGTTGAATTGTGCTATTCCAAATGATTCAATCATGGCTAGTAGGCAGTTGAGCGATAATCGACTCATTGCCCTGAAGGGCATTCCTGTTTCAGAGTCTTCATCCTGCAATGGCACTTGCTCGACAATTCCCTGTATGAGCCTTTGCAAGTCCATCACTTCATGATTTGCTTTGCGGGGCAGTATGCTATTGAGGTCGTAATTACAACTACACTCTAGTAAGCCATGGCGATTATGATTAATATTCGTTTTACACTTTGGGCAGTGCTCTTCAAGTTGGCGCTGATGTTTAATGCAGGCCACGACGGCATTCAGCTCATATAAGGCTGGCTGATAACCCTTCTCCTGAATACATTCAGGGCATATCTTGGAGTGCTGCTTACCGCAAGTGTAAATACTTGATATCTGGTGCCCATTGATGAATGTATGAGCTAGCCCATCACTGCAGATCATCTTATCAAGCTTATGGCCTGTTAGTCCCTCCATAAGCGCACGTGAAAAAAGAAGGCGGAATGGGTTATTTTTTTTGCTGACGAAAGTACGGGTCATATCTCTTGTGCAAGCGAAGCCATTAGCTTCTGCAGTTCTTAAACAATATCCCATATAGCTTTCATCGCTATACGGAATGGGAGTCCTTGTCAGTAAGGTATTAATCATGAGGTTTGTCCTTTGATAGCTTTCACGCCATGTTTGTTGGAAACGGTACCCACAGCTGCCGCGAAGCTCAGCGTTTCATGAAGCCGGGACTTATTCCAGATATCGATTTCCCGGTCAAATGGATTAAAGGTTCCATGGAAAGGTTGGTGCATAGACTCCTTCCACGACCTTGCCAGGTCATCCATGCTTAACGCCGATCGATTGTCCTCCAGACAGTTCCAGATTGCTTGTTGGATGATCTTCTTGATGTAACAGATCAATCCACCAGACCCAATATAAAATCTAAACGCGATTTCTTCCGAATCTATATCAGGCATATCAAAGTCATTCAGCCCTTTCTTGAATGCCCTAAGAATACCCATGAGCTCTAATTTATCGACCTCTCGCTTCCAATCGAATCTAGTAAGCTCCAGATTCGATGAGAATCGGCGTTTTAACTGTTCGTTTAACTCAAGTACCTGAAGCGTTTCTTTCAAGCCTGAAATCACGGCGAGCACATTGGTGTCATCCAGTAAGACCTTTAGCCAGTCAGCCGCCGCCAGAAGGCGTTTGTCCCCCCTGATGACGAAGTGTTGGTACTCCTCCATGATTAAAAGTCTTACGCCGCACTCGCGCATGAGTACTTTCAGTCGTTTGGTTAACTTGCTTTCAGACTCACTACGTGGACTTTCTGGGGCACCTAGAGCGTCCAACATAGTGGCAGACAATTCTCTGCTGGTTGGAACTGAGGGAACCGTGATCATCAGGACTGGAACCGTCAGGCCTTCAGCGGTCAGCTTGCGCGGATAGCAGCGTGCCAAATGCTTTAGTAGAGTCGTTTTCCCACTTCCAGATTCCCCGGTAAGTGTTATGCCGGTGGGCTGGTTTCGACCCTCGGAAAAAGTATACATTTGCTGCATTTTGTTTAAGGCGTCTAGAAACGTCGTGTGCGGAATAATAATGTTATCGATCATGTTAGGTTGTGTTTGCATGATATTTTCCTATGCTTGACTGATGAATATTGGATCAAACGATGGCGCTTTTTTGGCCACAGAACTCAATTCTTGCGGGACATAACTTGATGCCCACTGCGGAAGTGAGGGAGTGGTTGGTTTCTCAACGTTGATTAACGATGTGGTCTGACGGTCGAATTTCCTTTTGGCCACACGTGTTGTCTTCGCGGTTTCATTCGCAAAATTGACGATACGCACGATTGCGCTATCCAACTCTTCCTGATTATCCGCACTCAATCCCTTATTGATGAGGTCCTGACGGGATAAGCGATATTGCTTGAGTGAAATGCCATTTACTTTCTGGAACCTGGGGGTTGCTGGTACTTCAAGAAGAGCGCCCATAGGAAGAACCACTGTTATCTTCCCAATGTTTTCGGAATTCCATCGTATCGTGGCTTTCTTGAGGCCATTGCGATGCTGTAGCTGAAGCGCGGTGCAGTTATAGTGAACGCAGTTAATTTCAATTCCGTAATGCGAGACTGTACGCTGAGCAAGGTGGCCGGTGATCCCATCCAGTATCTGAGGGTCCTCAAGATATAGGATTCGTTCTGGGTCTATCATTGAGTCCCATTTCCATTGGGGCGTGGTGCCTATGGTTCTATGTTGCTTCTGATGATAGTGATCGACAATCCACATAGTGATAATCTGTTCCATAGCCTCTAAAGTCATCACAGCCTTCTTTTTAGGGTCATAATTGCCTTTTTCTTGGATCGAGTGAAAGGTGCGACCCGCGGCTGCTAGACTTGAAACTGAGCTATTTAGCGTCCCTATAGCCCGCTCTATGGCACCCTTCCACCAGGGTGTTTTTCTAGGCATGAATTTAAGCTCTATGCCCAGGGTCAGGCATGCGGCTGCGAAAGAGGCTGCATGAAACTCCATGCCGTTATCACAAACGATGACAATGGGTAAGCCATGCATACCCCAACTATTTCGAATATCAGGGTAACGACTGCTGAGATATGTTTTTGGTAATAGGGCATGTTTCAATGCCCCTGCCAAAGCAGAGCAAGATGGTGGTTCCAAGCTAAGAAAAAATCCGACAATTGCCTTGGTGCACGTATCGATCATTAATGTGAGCCAAGGACGACCAAGAATAATGCCGGTCTGAGGATCGACGACCATAATATCGAGTCGAGTATGATCAATTTCATAGCGATCCATTGGATATTCGGAAATGGTGCTATTGATACTATGTCTGAATTTTACCCTGGCGGCTTCCGCCCCATGACGTATCGCATAGACTTCCTCTACTGGCATTCTTTTAATCAGGCTTCTTAGGGTTGTGATCCCTGGAATCGGAAGCTTATTGGGCTCATTGCGGAAGGTATTTTCATTTCGCACTAGATCCCTCGCGAGGGATAACGTATGCGTGAGTGTGCCGCGCTCAGGTTTTAAATACATGGCGTGCAATGCATTCATGCATAATTGAGCTAGCTTCTTTCCAATTTTTGTCTGCTTATTACCCCGTAAATGGGTCATGTCATTCAGGGCAAGGATATTGTTACCGGAGGCTTGATAACGTTTAAGCCAGCGCCGAACCATCTGAACGCTGGGCTTTTTCTCCGCATACCCATTGGCGGACGACCATTCCTGATCAATGGCATACTGTATCCAACGAGCAGCGGGTGACTCCCCATATTGTTCAGCTAGATATCCCAAAAATTGCCGGCGAGCTTTAATTTCTTTTTGCTTCGCCAGGGGCAGCATGTCCAGAGCAACCGATGTTTGCAAGGCTTGATTGGTAACTTCAACTGGCATCAAAACTGATGAGTGGCCTACTTTTATCGAGCCATTGCGGTACCCTTCAAGTAACTGAGTTGCCGTAATTGAAGTAAAAAGACCGGTTTTGGTATTGGTGCAATTCCAGACGTCACCAACCAACTGCAGAAGCCGAAATTCTTCATTCTCGATGACAACGTTTGCGGCTTTACCAAATCTAAATTTATTGGCATTCATGCTGCATCCCTCCAAACTAGTAAGCTTTCAGGTGTTAAAGGTTCCTGCCAATTAAAGGCAATATCGCCTTGCCGAATGAGTCCAAATAGCTCTCCCCGGCCCAGCCCAGTTGGGAGTAAGATATCTAATAATGAGCCCATTGAAATTAGCGGTATAGAATCCATAACACCCTTGAAGACTTCCCGAATCTGGAGTGACACAGATGCCCTGGCGAAACGGTTCAGCTTTTCAGCATTTTTGGTGATGACTGTTCCCATTTGATCGGGGATCACTACAACATAGCTATATCCGATACTTGGAAGGTGGGCAGCTAGAAACTCTGTTCGTCGGATGAGTTTCTGATCATGGAGATACGAGATGTCCTTAAACTCGATAAAACACATTTTCCCGCTTGCTAGTTCTACCAGTACATCGGGGACATGATAGTGGGCGACACCATCTAATGTATATCTGATAAAAGCAGGCTGTTCTTTGTAGGAGATTACAAGTGAATGTGCCTCCATAATCTGGAAACCTGCCAACTCGATTGTTGACTCCCATGAAACCGAGGCGTTATTCTTCCTTGAAGGGAATTTACCGGTCACACGGGCATTTGAGCGTTTATTGACTTTTCTGACAGGTCGACCTTGCTTTCCAAACTCGATCCTTATTTGATCGGAGGTCATCGAAATTGGGGCTTTTGGCAGTTGGTTTAACGTTTCAATGTGGTCATTGAATAAACTACTGTGATTGGATGCTTGAGGCTTTAATTTAATGCCATGTAATGCTGATTGATAAGTCATGCTTATTCCTTGAGTGTAAGAATTCAGGTAATAAGCGACCCACAACATGCCGGTATTGACATGATTGTTTACGAAGCGTAGAGTACGTTCATCGAGTGCATATTCGATTTAAGTACCTAAGCCGCCAGGAACAACGCCAATTGTCCTTCAGCGGCTTTTGTGCTTCTGGTCGCCAGAAAAGCTGCAGTTCAGTTAGTTATTTCATATTTCATCCTTTCTATTTTTTCCATCTAAAGATTTCAGCCAGCTCTCGACCTCGCTTGTGTAAGCAAATTTCCCTTTTCTTCCCGGCACCTCAAATATATTGAGCTGAACCACGCCTGTTCTAATGCCTCGTCTAAACGCCCCGGGCGTGCGGTACCCGAGCGCTTGCATCAAATCCCTGCCTCCCAATAACGGGCCATATGTTTTTATTAAATCCATGCTCGCCTCCGATTTTGCCATTGTGCATTGACGGTATTTGATGTCATTAGCCAGATGATACTCAGCTCATAGATTGCGTAAACAGGTAATATTTGGCTATTTATTTAACCTATTCTAAATATGTCACGCATCAATCACTCCAGTAGAGGACGGCCCAAAATCGATCTTGCGTTGAGGTTGAGAACTAAGTTTTGGTATATGGAGGTCAAACGACGGTCAGGTGGACAGACGGATTACGCACTTTCAAAAGATTTTGACCCGGATAAATTGGTGAAAGGGGCAGATCGAATTCAGGCGTTCGAAAATATTAGAAGAACCAGTCCAATACTCGCCCTGCCCACATCGGAAAAGAAATCGTTTAATCTTCTTGAAGCTGTAGACCACAGGTACAGCGGTACTCTATCCCTATATAAATCGCCATTTTGGGAACTGCTAGCTTCACCTGATTTAGAAATTTCAGAGCTACAAACTAAATTGGTCGAGTGTGCAGTTTTGCTGAACTTGGGGGAGTTGAAATATCGTAAGCACATTGAAGTGCTATCTGAACAGGAATACGATTTAACAGTAACTGCAGAGACTCTTGCTGCATATTTAATTGAAATGTGTAAAACAGTTTCTGAAATTTATACGTTACCTTCAACAGAGATAAATGTTGAAGTACCAACAAAGATGGAAACAGACCTCATTACGAATGTTTTGACGCTATATGCCTTCTTTGCCGCTTTGTTGAAAATATTCTATTACAAAGGGGATCTGCATCGCAGTCTCATTCTTCATGAAAGCATATCTGTAGCCGCTAATGGTCCGGGGTTAAGATCAAATGCTGTTTCCACTGCTGCATTGTGGAGTGAGGTAAGGTATTTACTGTGTGAAAGATTTTTGAAGCTGGGGAATCAGCAGGTCCAGCTGAGGCCCTTTAGGGAAGTATTCAATGAAAAAATAAAAGTTCATGATTGGTCATACTTTGATCTTTTAATCGATGATCTCGATACTCATAAAAGCGAAGTGCTTCGATACAACCATGAGGACAGTTTTGATGACAACAATATACTAATAAATCAAAGGTTCGAAATATCTGAACAGTATTTGAAAGCACTTCAATTGTTGTCTCTTCGTAGGGGAGAAATGATTCATAAAGGGACTATGAATGATTTGATACATGAATCCATAAATTATTTCTTTTCATTATCAGAATCAAAGCCGCAACCCTCTTCCAAAGAGGCAGATCTAAAGCCATTTATTGTCAAAATGACCAACGAGAGAAAAAGAAAAATACTTGAGTGCATTGCTCATTGGAACAGTAAATCTAGGGAGCGGATTGATAAAAGTGACCTATTGAATACGGCACTTTATGAGTTTATAAAATACTTGCATCCTGATTTGATAGAAAGGCCTCCAATTGAGCTTGGGAAGCTTTAGGCTAAGCGGAGTAGCAGAATTATCGATACTCGTTTGACGGGGAGGAGTCTACTGCTGGCGATTCATGTGTAACGATAGCAAGTAGCTTATCAATACCAGTTTGGTCCCGATATTGATACGCCTGCGCCAGTAAGGTCAGCGGGTGTATGCTGATCACCCTGGCTAGCTCATCGAGCTTCTCCAAAGTTGGCGTGTACAGTTTGAGACTCTTGAGTGACCTCTCCTCATGGAGGAGATAGAGAAGGCGCTTCAGTCGCCGCTTTCAGTGACGGCCCGCTGGGTAGTGCGTGATCTGTCCATTATTTCAACGGCAGCGTAATCTCGAACCGCACGTGGTCTTTCAGGCTTTCTGCTTTTATATGCCCCCTGTGGGCATCCATGATGGATTTGGTGATCGCCAATCCAAGGCCAGTGCCTTCAGTTTCGCGTTGACGAGAGAGATCTATCCGATAGAACCGGTCAAAAATTCGGGTAAGCGCCTCGGGAGGTATCGGCTTACCTGGATTATCAAAGCTGATCAGGACGGTATTCTCAGTCTGAGCGACATTGATCATGATCGTCATGCCTTGAGGGGTGTAACGGATGGCATTCGATAACAAATTGCTGAAAGCCCTGCGCATCATCAGCCTATCACCTTCGAATGATGCAGTACCTGATCTAGAGACATTGATCTTATTGTCTGCGGCTAGTGCCTCATAGAAATCGATCACCACATCCAACTCCTCACCCAGATCCATGGGTTCACGATGGGGCACAATAAGCCCATTATCTGCCTTTGCCAGAAATAACATATCACTGATCATGCGCGCAAGACGTTCGTACTCTTCAATGTTCGAATACAGCACTTCGCGATATTCTTCTGCGGTACGGGTCTGCGAAAGCGCCACTTGGCCTTGGGTCATGAGATTGCTTACAGGAGTACGTAATTCATGCGCTATATCAGAAGAGAACTCCGAAAGCCTGACGAATGCATCCTCCAGCCGTAGTAGCATTTCGTTGAATGAAACACCAAGATCTTTCAATTCTGAAGGCAGGGATTCGACATCAATGCGCTCTTTGAGGTGCTGAGCTGATATCAAGCTGGCAACCCGCACAAAATCACGAATAGGCATCAAGCCTCGCCTTACCGCAACCCATCCAATAAATGCAAGCATTACAATGCCTGCGAAAAGACAGCACCATAGAATCAGTTGGAAATGGGTGATGAACTGCTGATGGTGGACGATATCGACCGCAATGGCGACATTTAAAAAGGGTGTATCAGGTATGCTGGTTCGCATCCTAACCGTTAGGCCTCGAAAATCCTTGCCATCCATTCTCCAATGACTGAATTCAACTTTTCCCCCGCCATGCAAAGTGGGGTTGCGATGCAAAAGATAGCTTGGGAATTGGGATTTAGAGGTTCGGAAAAGCACACGACCATCTTCAGCATATACCATGACCGATAGAGCAGGGTGCCCGATCAAAGCATCATCCAGATTCTGAAATTGACCCAGAGAATTAATCTTCACTAACGCATGCTGGATCAGTTCGAGTTTACCGCTTATCTCGGTCAAATCCTCTTCAGAAAAATGCTCGGAAACGGCATAGCTCGCTATCGTACCAACGGTCAACATGACCATCGCGGATAGCAAAGCGAAGATCGCTGTAATGTGCGTGGTGATGGAAGTAAGTTGCATTAGCTTTCTGGAACCTCAAGTACATAGCCCATACCACGCACAGTATGGATGAGCTTGGGCTCAAACGGATCGTCGATCTTTGCACGGAGTCTGCGCATCGCAACTTCGATGACGTTGGTATCACTATCGAAATTCATATCCCAAACTTGGGATGCGATCAACGAACGTGGCAAGACTTCAGTCTTGCGTCTCATGAGCAGTTCCAGTAATCCGAATTCCTTCACAGTCAGGTCAATCTTCTTGCCGCCCCTTGATACACGCCGTCTTAACAAGTCGAGCTCTAGGTCGAGGACTTTGAGTGTTTCTGACTCACGAGTCTTTCCCCGACGTAGGATCGAACGTACGCGTGCTAACAGCTCCGAGAAGGCAAATGGTTTAACCAGATAGTCGTCAGCACCAAGTTCCAGGCCCTTGACCCGGTCCTCGACCAAGTCACGCGCAGTAAGAAATAATACCGGTGATTCCTTTCCTGCGTCCCTAAAAGCTTTGATGATTTGCCAGCCATTGGCCCGTGGCAACATTACATCCAGGATCACGAGGTCGTAATCGTCAGTCAAAGCCATATGCTTGCCATCGAGTCCATCCCGGACGAGATCCGTGACAAAGCCAGCCTCAGTGAGGCCCTTGCGGATGTATTCTCCGGTCTTTGGTTCATCTTCTATTACAAGAATCTTCATGGAAAATATTCTTTCAAGTTTGAGATTTTGCCTCTTGCAACAGCACTAAAGTACAACATTACTTAAATGTAATCTTCCAGTCACTTTGCAGATGGCTTGTTTTGACAATAATTAGAGAATATTCATCATATGGGAGTCTTCATCATGCCCATTATAATTCCTAATCTTCATCCGGCGATTGTGCATTTCCCAATTGCATTAGCTGTGGCTGCTATGGGCTTTAGTGCATTGGCCAAAGCTTTGCCTAATAATCGGCTTGCTGAACAATGGAGCATAGTCGGTCACTGGACCTTGTGGTTGGCTGCCTTATCTGCAGTTGTTGCCGTTGCCTTTGGTTGGCAAGCCTATAACACGGTCAATCATGACGATGCCGGTCACCTAGCGATGACCATCCACCGAAACTGGGCTATCCCAACTGCGACAGCGCTAGTGCTTTTGGCAGTATGGGATGGTTGGCGTCATCGCAGTGCTGGAAAAATGTCCTGGGTCACGTTGTTCATGCTGTTAGCAGTTTGCATGGGCCTCGGACAAACTGCATGGTTGGGCGCTGAGACAGTGTACCGCCATGGCCTCGGTGTCTTGTCATTGCCTGCGGCAGACTATATATCTACTCCAAATCCAGATGAGACCAATACTGAGTCTTTTATCTCCAGACATACCCGAGAGCACGGGCACTCTCATAAGCATTAGCAAGACATTACATTTTTGTAATGATCCTGTAATTAAAGGGACAGGACTCATTTCCTAAGATGAGTAATGTAATTTCTAAACTCAGAAGGAGACACATCATGAAGATCAAACAATTAGCCTTAATCGCCGGCTTGACCATTTTGTCGGGCACTTTCGGCATTCAAGCTGCAGAAGTCGACAACCACTCCAATGTCAAAAATAAAGATCAATCTCAACAAGTTCAGCCCCATCCAAAAGACGGCAAATAGGTAGCGGCTGAAATGAAAGCTGTAATGTCGATCCTGTTATTGATGTGGGCAGGGATTGGCTGGTCAAACGATGACAAAGTGCCATCCTCCGAGGCGCTGACCATTAGCTACGAATCGGCTTTTTCCAATTACAAGAGTTCTCAGGATATCGAGTCGGCAGATTGGAAAATGACCAATGAAAAAGTTATGGGTAACGGTCACGGGAGTCACCAGACCCCGATCCCTGCTAACAATCCAGAATCCCTGCCGGTAACACCGGCGGGTGAAGACAATAAGCATAAGCATCATTAGTATGAAACTGCATATCTCATCCCCTGTGACCATCTCCGTAAGATGGCTTGCGATGACAGTCACCATATTGACACTTGGCGGGTGCGTTACCTTTTCCAAGGATGGAGGTTTTTCCTCCGTGGAGAATTCGGTGCGCGACAAGACTGGCAAAGATGTGCGTTGGCAGAAGACTCAGGAAGATAGGGATGTGGTCAAGGATCGTGTTCAGAAGATTCTTCAGGGGCAACTCACCGTGGATGATGCAGTTCAAGTCGCGTTGCTGAATAACAAAGGCTTGCAGTCGGAATTTTACGAATTGGGGATATCCGAAGCTGATCTTGTCCAGGCGGGCCGGCTTCCAAATCCCCGGTTTTCAATGTTGCGCACAAACAATAATGGCGATTACAAGATTGAACAGTCGCTAATTTTTAATATTTTTTCGCTAATCGTACTACCCAAAGCTACCGAAATTGAAAGACGACGCTTCGATCAGGTTCAGCGACACACCTCATTTCAGGTGCAGAGACTCGCAAATGACACTAGAAAAGCTTACTTCAACGCTTTGGCTGCTGACCAAAGCGAAAAATATATGCAGCAGGTAATGGTCGCTGCTGAATCGAGTGCAGAGCTGGCTCGACAAATGAAAAAAGTGGGTAACTGGAGTTCACTTGATCAAGCACGAGAGCAAAGTTTTTATGCGGACGCCACTCTTGGTTATGCTCGCGCAAAGCAAGCTTGCATTACTGCAATTGAGCAGTTGACGCGTTTAATGAGTCTTGAAGAAGCACAATTTCAATTGCCAGAGCGTTTGCCGGACCTGCCCAAAAATACACAAGCGCCAAGTGAGATTGCTACGACGGCAATGCAGCAACGAATTGACCTGCAAACCATGAAGCTTCAAACCGAAGTATTGGCAAAGCAGTTGGGCTTGACCCGCACCACTCGCTTCATCAATGTGCTTGAGTTGGGTCCAGCCCGTGTCCTCGAAGGTCGACGTTCCGATCCTTGGAAAAAAGGATTCGAGATTTCGTTCGAGATTCCTTTATTTGACGGTGGGGGATCTCGTGTTGCCCGTGCTGAGGCCATCTACATGCAATCCGTAAACGAATTGTCCCAGGCTGCGATCGAAGCGCGATCTGAGGTTCGTGAGAGCTACAGCCGTTACCGGACGACATATGACATCGCCAAACACTATCGGGATGAGATCGTTCCGATCCGCCAGCGTATCTCGGAAGAGAACCAATTGAGGTACAACGGCATGCTTATAAGCGTTTTCGATCTCTTGGCCGATGCTCGCTCCCAAGTAAGTAGTGTGAATAATTACATTGAATCACTCCGCGATTTCTGGCTGAGTCAGTCAGATCTGGAGATGTCGCTAATTGGAAAACCCAGATTCACAGAACTTGGAACCGCCCAGATGGCGAGCCAAGGCGAAACCCCATAGGACTGAGACACAAGATGGTATCGAGACGTGATTTTTTAGTAAGCGCTGGCGCAGCAGGGGCCGCAGTCACTGCTGCCACTGTGAGCAAGGTGGCAATGGCGGCGCTACCGGAGATTGTATCTGCCACTAGCCCGGATACTCAGCAACCTCTCATGCCTCAAAACGGTCGTCATTACAATCCGGTGGTCACCCTCAATGGATGGACCTTGCCTTGGCGCATGCGCAACGGAGTCAAGGAGTTCCACTTGGTAGCTGAACCAGTAGTGCGTGAACTGGCACCTGGAATGAACGCACACCTATGGGGCTACAACGGACAAAGTCCCGGACCAACCATTGAAGTCGTAGAAGGCGACCGAGTTCGCATCTATGTAACCAACCGGCTACCGGAGCACACTACGATTCACTGGCATGGCCAACGCTTACCCAACGGGATGGACGGGGTCGGTGGATTAAATCAGCCACATATTAAAGCAGGTAAGACGTTCGTTTATGAATTCGAAGCAAAGCGACCAGGTACATTCATGTATCACCCGCATGCTGATGAAATGACGCAAATGGCTATGGGCATGATGGGGTTTTGGATAACTCATCCAAAGAATACTCGCTTTATGCCAGTAGACCGCGATTTCGTTTTTTTGCTGAATGCCTATGACATCGATCCGGGCTCATATACCCCACGCATCAGCACAATGCTGGATTTCAATTTGTGGACTTTTAATAGTCGTGTATTTCCGGGCATATCCCCAATGGTTGTGCGCCAGAATGACCGTGTGCGTATTCGAGTAGGTAATCTGACGATGACTAATCACCCCATCCATCTTCATGGACATGAGTTCGAAGTTACTGGCACGGATGGAGGCTGGACCCCACCAGGATCACGCTGGCCAGAAGTTACTACCGATATTGCAGTAGGGCAAATGCGCGCTATAGAGTTTATTGCGAATGAGCCTGGCGACTGGGCTTTTCATTGCCACAAGAGCCACCACACCATGAATGCAATGGGACATGACGTGCCAACTATGATAGGCGTCGATCAAACCCTCGTACAGAAGCATATTAAGTCCCTTGTCCCGGAATATATGGCTATGGGAGAAAAGGGTATGGCGGATATGGGGGAAATGGAGATGCCGCTTCCCGATAACACTCTTCCAATGATGTCAGGCTATGGGCAATTCGGTGCGGTTGAAATGGGTGGCATGTTTACAGCCGTTAAGGTCCGTAAAGACCTAGCCAAAAATGACTATCGTGATCCAGGGCATTACCAGAATCCACCTGGAACGGTCGCGCGGGAAGTAGAGACGGACATACCGCCAATCGAACGCCAGAAGTATACGCCCTCTAAAGAAGGCCTGGACATCAAGGTCAGAAAACCTGCAACTCATAAACATTAAAGAAAGACGGATTCACATCATGAAAATCACCTTAACTGTCTTAACCGTCTTTACGCTCGCATTTTCTGTCACAACTTTTGCTGCGGAGCACGCTCATGAAGGCATGGGTAATATGAACATGGCTGGAAATCAGAATGGAGCAAGTAGCCATGCAGATGGGGAAGTGCAAGCTGAAGTACGCAAAATCAATATGGATCAAGGCAAGGTAACCCTTAAACATGGGGATATCACGCACTTGGATATGCCTGGAATGACCATGGTGTTCCGTGTCAGAGACAAATCCTTACTAAATGGGGTTGCTGTTGGAGATAAGGTCCTCTTTACGGCAGAGCGTATTAATAATGAGGTTGTAGTGACTTCGATCACCAAGCAATAGACAGTTAATGATCACTCTACATACGTCTGCAGTGGGTGACATAACCCGCACAATTCAAAACAAAATATGTGACATAAATATACTGGATTTGATCTATTTCAAATGCGTTTTTTAAGTGGGCTTTTATAGTGTAGTAGTCAATTCAACCAAAGGAGCGAATCATGATTAAGCAAAAAATGAGTAAGGCTGTAACCCTTTTAGCTGTTTTAGGCAGTCTCAGTATTATTTCTTTGCCGGTATTAGCAGGCCCCGACTATTTTCAGCTTGAAATGAGTCGAAAACTGCTTGATGCCAAGCAAAAGCTCAAACAAGCAGAGGCTGCCAATGCTGCCCAGCAACAAAACCTCATGAAAGAACACATGGAAATGATGCAAGATATCGTCACAAAAATGGCGAAAACAAGGCCACGTGCGGATATGACCATGCAGGAACATGAAGAATGGATTGCTGAACATCAGAAGCTCATGGACCAGGTGCTTGATCAAATGATGGATGAACACCATCTCATGATGAAATCCTGTAAGCACTAACGGCATTCCAATTTGAAAGAGGTTTAGTTACAGGACTTGAAAAAACTAAACCTCAGACGATTAGACTTAACTTCAAAACTCAATCTGACACCTCGAAAGGGATCATTATGAAAAGCATTATCAAAGCAGTAGTAATTGGGAGCTTCTTAAGTTTGGCAGTATTAAATGCCTCAGCAGAAAGCGGAAATCAAGAGCCTCAGAAGACAGACAAGGCACAGTCTCAAGTCAAACCCCATTCGCATCCTGCAGACAAAGGTACGGTGCCGACTTCCGATGGAAGTACCAAAAATAAACAGGATGCAACCAAAGACGTAAGTAACAAGCATTCGCATCCTGCAGACAAAGGTACAGTGCCGACTACCGATTGAAGTACCAAAGATAAACAGGATGCAACCAAAGACGTAAGTGACAAGCATTCACATCCAAAAGACGGCAAGTAGTTTAAAGGTGGCTACATGGGGTCCACACCCATGTAGCCATTTACTCATTCCCCTGAAATCGCTGCCCTGTCTATGTCCGGCTGCCCTGCAGTTGTCGCGATCAACGCTTTGATGCTAAAGCGGACACAGCTGCAAGGCATCCACCATCCACTCACTAACGAAAGGTAAGGTATATCATGACCATCCTCAAGCAAAAAAGTATGACCATAGCCTCATTTGGTCTTGCCCTGCTGGCTGCTTCCAGCACATGTCTATCTGCTTCCCCTGGCATACTGGACTCCGACAAACCACCATATTCATTTCAAGTAGCCATGATGGATGATATGGAAATGGGGGGGATGGGGGCATCGAAACCCGGTAAGAATATGTCCTCAGACGCTATGCCAAATAGCGGCACTCATGGCGCAATGTCTGACAAACCATCCTCAGGAATGGATATGATGGGAAAGATGCGGGGCTCAATGGCGGGCCAGCAGGGTATGGGCAAAAAAATGCCAATTAGCAGCCTGCCAGGTTTCCCCGGGGCCTCACATCTTTACCACATTGGTGTCACTGGCTTCTTTCTTGACCATCCACAGCACATCACTCTTACCGTCGCACAGCAGAAGAGTCTAAACCGCATTAAAGAGAAAGCGATGCTCGATCAAGCTAATGGTGACCGTCGCATTGAGGATATCGAGCAAGAGTTATGGGTTTTAACTTCAGCTGATACCCCTGATGCCTCGAAAATTGAAGCGAAAATCCAAGCGATAGAGAAACTCCGCAGTAACCAGCGCATGAGCTTTATTAGATCTGTAGGAGAGGCTGCCAAAGTACTCAGCCCTGAACAGCGCAGTGCATTACTGGGGAATGGCCCGGCTTCAATAGAGCCGCCGGCAGGGCAGAATGCACCTATGAAGGATATGTAGATGCTAAATCATCATCAATCATCTTTTGGATGTACCTTCTTACCTTGAGGGAGCGAGCACCAGTGCGATCATTGAATATCCAGTCAGGTAATGCAATGGCCTCACAAATAATCGCTGGCTTGGTTCTGCTGGGAAGCATATTAATCCAGATTCCTCCGGTGTGGGCTGGCGCGTCGGAGCACCAGTCCCATCATCCTGGCATCTTAGCGCCTGCAAATCCCGCCCCTGATGAAGTGAATGCACTCTCTGACCCTGTTACGGGCCAGGACATGCCTGAATCAGCGCTTCCAGGTTCAGATGCCCCTCAGGGTGGAGCAGAAGGTATGGGAGGAATGGGTAAGATGATGGAGGGTATGGGCCATCAAAGTATCCGGCAGGAAATATACCCCTCGTTGATGAGCCTGTCAGACTTGTCGACAGCCAACAACCAAAAGTTGAAAGCGGTAGCAGAGGAAAGGATACACAACGGAACCAGGATGTTGCAAAACTCCCTGGAGCAATTGTCGGACGCAATACTTCATGGCGATCATAACGCTGCATCGCAGGCAATTAAAGAAATTCGGGCAGGCACTTCAGAAGCTGAAAGCGGTATATCTGCACATAGGCTGATGCTTGAGGGGGCACCACCGCAGGGCGCGGCGCTTGAATGGTTCAGACGTACGATGAATTTGCCCGATCCCGTTGAGAAGGTGAAGACATCGTCGTTTCACTATTTCACGATGTTCATTCTAATTGCTTTTGCGGTATTGGCTTTAGGCTTTCATTATTACAAATCCCTTCGCGTATCCTCCCTTTTAGCTAGGTTGACTGCCGAAAAAGAGCAGGGTATCACTGCGCGCAAGGAAAACATACAAGCCCCCAAGATTGGTGACCGGAAAGCAGAACCGGTGTTATCAAAGAGTGCCTCGTCAGTAACCGCACCATCCAAACCTAACGCATGGACAGGTCAGTTGCTAGTAGCGCGTATTTTTCAGGAAACTCCGCAAGTTAAAACTTACAGGCTGGTAAGCCCGGATTACGGAAAACTTCCTTTCAATTATCTACCGGGTCAATTCCTGACTTTTACCGTGAATCCGCATGGTCAGAATATAAAGCGCTCATATACCATTTCTTCATCCCCCACTCATCTAGAATATTGCGAAGTCACCGTAAGACATGAGGCGGGCGGGCTTGTATCGGGGTATTTGAGTGAACGAGTACATGAAGGGGAGTTGCTGCAAGTTACCGCCCCTTCCGGAAAATTCACCTTTCTAGAGACCGAAGCCGACAGCATTGTTCTCATAGCTGGCGGAGTAGGCATGACGCCGATGATGAGCATTGTCCGCTATCTCACAGAGCGGTCCTGGTTCGGGGATATTTATCTCATCTATGGCAGCAAGAGCGAGGAGGAAGTGGTTTTCCGCAAAGAGCTGGAGCATCTGATGCAACGCTATCCAAATCTCCATGTTGCTTTCACGGCAAGTAACGTGAATCCTCAGACCTGGCCATATGCAACAGGTCGGATCACTAAAGAATTGATAGCGGAATCCGTGCCCGATATCACCTCTAGGCATATCCATTTATGTGGCCCTAGGCCCATGATGGAAGCAGTCAAGTCGGCGCTGACTGAGCTTAACGTGCCACAGGGGCAGATAGAAGTAGAAGTCTTCGTTGGCAAGGAGCCGCAACGAATGACTGAGCCTCAAATAACGCCTGCAGATCCGCAAGTCAACGATCTATCGCTTGTACCCTCTAAAGTAACTTTTGCAAAATCTGGTAAAGAGGTCACACTCTCACAATCTAAGACCATTCTTGAGGCTGCTGAAGACATAGGAGTGAATATCGACTATTCCTGCAGGGTAGGCTCATGCGGCGTTTGTAAGGTGAAACTGCTTTCAGGGTCAGTTAAGATGGAAGTGGAGGATGCCCTAGATTCAGAAGATAAAGCACAGAATATTGTGCTGGCATGCCAAGCCATCCCTGTTGAAGATGTCTCGGTCGATGCTTAATTTAACTGATTGTCCCGGGAAAACAGGTTGAGCATGGAGCGGGAAAGAAAAATAATTACTGCAATTCTTCTCTTGTTCTTGCTGCTTTGGCTGGGATTCTTTTTTCACCGAGCTCCCAGATTTGCCGGCAGTGCCTTAGGAGGGCTGCTGGGGGTATCAGCGGCAATTATTATGCTCATACCGCTGGTATACAGCATTTGCAAGAGGTTAGACCGATTAAAGAAATCGGTCACCATGCGTATACCGCTTGCCAGAATCCTCAGCTGGCATATCTACGCGAGCCTGATAGGCAGCGCCCTTGCGATAGTCCATAGCGGGCATCAGTTTAATAGCTGGCTTGGCATACTGATGACCGCGTTCATGTTGTTGTCTGTGCTCTCCGGCTACATATGCCGATATTTCTTTCTTTATGTATCACATGAGCAAAAAGAACATGAAGAGACTCTAATGAAGTCCCGTGAAGCCTACTTGATAGCAACTAACCGCGCTTTGCCGATCCAAACAGAGGTGCCAACGCTTGCTCAAATCGTCGAAGTCATTGCCGATTCACAATATGCTGTCGATGTATATGGATCACTCAAACGTAAATTGCATCTATGGCTCACCGTGCATATCTGGATGTCGGTATTTTTTTACATACTTTTGATATTGCATATTGTGGCTGGGGTACAGTTCGGACTGAGGTGGTTCTCGTAAGATGAAAGTATTACTATCAGGACTTCTGATCATAGTATCGGTCATTGCCGTCTGGCTTGATTGGTCTAGGCCTGCCTCATCTACCTGGGATTTGTGGCATATAGTTGTGATGCCAGGGGCATTGTCTCAATCACACGCATCCCTTTCTCATAACTGCGCAGCCTGCCATCAGCCAGTAAAAGGGGTGAATTCAGCATCCTGCATCCAATGCCATGCAGATAATAAAGACCTGCTACAGCGTCAACCTACTGCATTTCATGCCAATCTTCAGAACTGCAAAGTTTGCCATGTGGAGCACCAGGGCGGTACAAGAATGCCCACACACATGGATCATGCTTGGCTGGCAAAGTTAGGGCATCAGAGCTTAAATAAACTTGGAGTGAATCTGGCCAGTGGTGCTTTAACTAAGGAGGATATTGGGACACTGACTAAATCCTTTGATCGTAAACGAAAAGCTCAGCAAGCAAAAGAAGAGCAGGGGGGGCATGCGTCAGGCCCGCTAGTAAATTTAGACGAACCATCGCTTAAGTTCTCTCCCCATTCGAGTTCAGGTGATGAAGGTAAGCTTCTTAACTGTGTCACATGTCATGCAACCAAGGATAGACACCAACAGCTGTTCGGTAAAAGCTGTGCGCAGTGTCACGCGCTTGATACATGGTCAATAGCCGAATTTAGTCATCCATCGGTTCGGTCGACGGAATGTGCACAGTGTCATAAGGCACCTCCAAGCCACGGCATGATGCATTTCTCAATGATCTCCAAACCACTTGCTGGTCAGCATAAAGCTCAAGTTAACCAATGCTACTTGTGTCATCAAACCACTACATGGAATGACATTAAAGGATCAGGATGGTTAAAACATCACTGAATCGTTGACTGAACGAATGAACTCATATCAAAGCGCTAACCAAGCTGTCAAAGGTTGGGGTCGTGCCTAGGAATTACCAGGATGTCCCTTGGTATTCATTGGCCGCTCTTAACGTAGCGGTCTACATTGTATCTGTGGGATACGTTATTCAACTATCATTGCTTCCTGCCGTGATCAAAGATGTCGTGTCTGTTGAAGTCTCCCCATCTTTGATTGCATTACATACTGCTTTGATTACGTCTCTTTATGCTTTTTGCATTTTTACTTTTTCAGGTTTTTGGACAAGGTTAGCAAGCCGTCGTAATCCATCATCCATCATCGTGCTAGGACTATGTGGTTTAGCAGCAACCCTGATGGTTTTTTCGCAATTAGAGAGTTTACAAGCTCGGTATTTTGAGCGGTTATTGAGTGGTTTTTTTGCAGCTGGAGTGATGCCAATTGCAGCTGGTATGGTGTCTAGCCGATCTTTAGATGAAAAGAGTCGTCATCGCAGGCTGAGTTTCATGAGTATAGTGACCATAGCTGGATTTTTCCTTGGCCCGTTGCTGGGAATCTCAATTATTCGGTTGACGTCAGAATTCTATTCAACAGCAGTTCCACAAGAGGCCCTGGCAATTCGTATGGTGGCAGTTGCGGCATTAGCCATTGTTGCCGCCATAGCGGTGAGATTTACTATATTTAATCTATCCCAATACGCCAGATCCACACCTTTTGTTGTGAGATCTGCCGTTAATATGCAAATCGAAGTTAAATTGGCCACTCTTAGTTTTATTGGTGCCGTAGCCATTGGTATGCTGGAGATTGGGATATCACTATTAGGCAACATGCACCTATCCCTAGACCCCAGACGCATTGCGATTTTATTTGCTGAGTGTGCTGTTGTAATGGCGGTTACTCAAGCTATTGTTTTTGCTCCGTGGTTGAAATTGAATACCACTAGGTGGCTTATTCCATTTACTCTAATTATTATATCCGTGAGTCTGTTATCGGCACCTTGGCTCGCTGATCTGACATTCATATTTTGGGCAATCTCAGTCAGTGCTGGCATTCTTTCACCTGTTTTAAGTCATTGGTACTCCGCTTATGCGAGTCTGGAAAGCAGGCAGGGGGGAAGACAAAGTGCTTTATTCAGCCTGGGCCTCGCAGTGGGTACCCTTGCAGGAACTGCTTTGGTTATGGATTCCGCATTACTAAAAGGTACATTCCTTGGAATCGGTATATTAACCATGATTGGCTTTTTGTTAAGCCTCAGGTTGCCGAGTTTGCTTTTAAGGGATATCAGATTATCAAAACCAAAAAGTACGCTATGAGGTACTTTCGTGGATATTTCCTGGGTGATGAACGCATAGCGCAGTAAGCTCCGGCAGGTTTAAATCTTTGCCGGAGTCATTTAGTTTTTTATCTAGGAGTATTAATCATGAAGAAACAATCAATTACAAAATCGTCGCCACAGTTGCCTTATGTGGTATCGGCATCATGTCAGGAGTTTCTTATGCAGGCCCTGATGAATTTCAGCGTCAGATGACACAGCGCATTCTTCAAGCCAAACAAAAGCTTCAACAGGCTGAGGCTGCCAAAGGTGCTGATCGTCAGAAGATGATGGGCGAACACATGAAAATGATGAAGGAAAACATGGCAAAAATGCATGCCATGAAACCCAAGTCCGGAATGTCCACAAAATAACATGAAGAATGGATGAATGAACATCAGAAGCTCATGGATGACATGATGGGGCAGATGATGGAAGAGCATCACATGATGATGGGGATGGACTGTATGTCGATGGGTTCAGACGATATGCATATGCCCTAAAAATAGCACTCGGCGGGCAGTGCCCAGCCTAGTTAATCACATTCAGAAAGGTATTAGTAAATGAAAAAACTACTGATCGCACTTATTACTACGACATTATTTGGGATTTTGATTGCACCTAGTTATGCCAACGATGCCCATCATCCCAAAGCTGATGAGCAACAAAGCTATGTAGTCAAAGGGGAAGTAGTAGTCATAGACCAAGAAGCTGGCAAGGTTAAATTGAAACATGAAGCGGTTCCAGAACTTAAGTGGCCTGGGATGACCATGTTTTTCCCAGTAGCTGACAAAGTCCAGTTGGATACTCTAAAAGTTGGCGATCAAGTTGAATTTGAGTTTACGAAAACCTCTAGTGGTCCGGTGATCAATAAGATTAAGCCGATTCAATAGGGCATGCAGGTCGGCCATGTTTCTTGGTCGGCCTGGCTTTAGGAGACAGGTAAATGTATGAATAAAAGTGAACGATTCAAATCTGTTTTATTGATATTGGTTGCAGTCATGCTGCCAACTTTGGCCTATGCAGGTAGTAAGGATTATGCCGTTCTTATCGGAGCCAATGTGCAGGAGTTGCTGCAATGGGCTGACACCCATAACCCTGAACTGGCAGCCATGAGCTATGAAGTGGATGCTGCCAATGAGCGCATCTTACCTGCTGGTGCATTGCCTGACCCAGTGTTGCGTACCGAGTTTCAGGATTTCGCTGGGCCTGGTGCACCGGATCGCTTTAATCCATTACCGGGCAAGGGGTCTGGTACCAAATATACCCTGATTCAAAGTATTCCTCTTTGGGGCAAACGCGATTTACGTAAGGAAGTAGCTGCAGCGCAGTTAGACCAAATTAAAGGTGTCCGGCAATCAACTGTCGCCGAGATACACGCCAGAATTAAAACTGCCTATGCTCAGTATTACCAGACCACCGGTTTAAAGAAACTAAACGAAGAGATACTTCAGCTCATAGGCGAGTTAGAGGCCGTCACACAAGTACGTTATGCCAGTGGGCTTGTACCTCAGCAGGATGTGATTAGAGCGCAGGTCGAGAAAACAACCCTACAGTCAGAAATCATCAACCTGGATATTGAGCAACACCATGCCAAGACTCGGCTGAATACAGCTCTGGCAAGGCCACAGCATGCAAAAATTGCCGAGCCACAATCGCTACGCCATATACCGCCAGCAAAGCTTGAAGAAGCCACGTTGCTGGAAAAGGTTTTGCATAACAATCCACAGCTTGCCACGCAATCGGCTCAAATTGCCGCAGCAGATGCAACCCGCCGTTTGGTAGACAAAAATCGATACCCTGATGTCACGCTTGGTATCGCTCCAACGCAGCGTGGTAGCAACATCGATAGCTGGGAAGCGATGGTGGAAGTTAATATTCCGATTCGCTTCGATACTCGCCGGGCACAAGAAAACGAGGCAGGAGCCATGTTATCCGCGGCTAAAGAACGGCAGCAAGCGATATCTAATCTGGTTACAGGTGAGCTGCAGGAGAGCCTATCGGCATATGAGGCAGCCAGCAGGCAGGAGCTATTGATTACCAATACTCTCATGCCACAAGCTGAGTTGACCTTTCGTGCCGCGTTATCTGGTTATGAAACAGGCAAGGTGGATTTTGCTACTTTGCTGGATGCACAGCGCTCAATCAAGCGCGCTCGCCAGGACAAACTTAAAGCTCAGGTAGAACAAGATCTGCGCATTACTGAAATAGAAAAAATGGTTGGGGAAGAATTATGAAGCGATCTGGTATTTGGATAGCACTAGCTTTAATCAGTTTGACTGGCGCAACTGGGGCAGGTTATTGGATAGGGATGAAACAGGCTTCAACTTCTGCAGAACCTATAAAAAGCGAACGTCAGATATTGTATTACCGCAATCCCATGGGTTTGCCAGATACATCTCCTGAACCGAAAAAAGACAGTATGGGCATGGATTATTTACCTGTTTATGCCGATGAGGTTCCTGCTGCAGAGAAATCTGCTAACGCTGACAAAAGCCGCAAACCCTTGTATTACCGTAATCCCATGGGCCTGCCCGATACATCACCTGTTCCCAAGCAGGACTCTATGGGTATGGACTACATTCCGGTCTATGCCGATGAGATGGCGGCAACGGGACAAGTCAAAATCAGCCTCGATAAAGTACAAAAGCTAGGTGTTAAAACTGAATTGGTATCGATGCGGGAATTATCCAAGACAGTGCGTGCTGTTGGCCAGTTTCAACTAGATGAGCGCCGCCAACATAGTGTTACCACCAAGTTTGAAGGATATATTGAAAAACTGTATGTCAACGCAACTGGCCAACAGGTTGGTCGTGGCCAGCCGTTGATGGAAGTCTATAGCCCCGAACTGGTTTCAGCCCAAGAGGAGTATCTGATTGCCTGGAATGGTCGCCAATCACTTAAAAATGGAACAGAAGAATCGTTGGTTGGAGTGGGTCAATTGGCCGAAAGTGCACTTAAGCGCCTGCGCAACTGGGATATTTCTGCGGCCCAGTTGCAACGCCTGCAAACTGAAGGCAAGGCAACACGCACACTCACCATCTATTCGCCAACTAGCGGAGTCGTATTAGAGAAAAATGTAGTGCAAGGTATGCGCTTCATGCCAGGCGAGCCGCTATTCAAGATTGTTGACCTTTCGGCTATCTGGTTGCTTGCAGAGGTATATGAGCAGGATCTGGCTCAGGTACATGTCGGACAATCAGTCAAAATCAATGTGGATGCTTATCCGGACAAAGTACTTACAGGCAAGATCGCTTATATCTACCCGACAGTGTCGCCAGAGACTCGTACTGCCAAGGTGCGAGTGGAGATGAATAACCCTGGTGGAATCCTCCGGCCTGATATGTATGCCAGCGTGCAATTGCTGAATGGGGCAGACAAAGCACAGGTGCTGACGGTGCCGGATTCTGCAGTCATTGATAGCGGCACGCGCAAAGTAGTACTGGTACAGCGTGCCGAAGGCTTATTTGAGCCACGTGAAGTCAAACTAGGTTCACGAAGTGATGGGTACTCGGAAGTATTACAAGGCTTGAGCACGAATGAGCTGGTCGTGGTCAGGGCGAATTTCCTGATTGATGCTGAAAGCAATCTCAAAGCCGCTCTAGGTAGTTTTGGCGAGCATGGAGAGGCTCACTAATATGCTCGAACGAATCATCACATGGTCTTTGCGCAATGTTTTTCTAGTGTTGCTGGCAACCCTCTTTATCGTAGGTGCAGGCATATACTCTCTTATCAAGACACCGCTAGACGCCATCCCTGATCTCTCTGATGCCCAAGTGATTGTCTATACCGAATATCCAGGGCAAGCACCCCAGGTGGTGGAAGATCAGGTGACCTATCCGCTCACCACCTCGATGCTGTCAGTACCAAAATCCAAAGTGGTACGTGGCTTTTCATTTTTTGGTGCAAGTTTTGTATATGTCATCTTTGAGGATGGTACAGATATCTATTGGGCTCGATCCCGTGTACTTGAATACCTGAATGCAGTGACTGGGCGGCTGCCGCAAGGCGTGACGCCGACTCTTGGGCCAGACGCCACTGGAGTGGGTTGGGTCTATCAGTATGTGGTATTGGCCAAAAGTCGTTCCTTGGAGGAACTTCGCGCGATACAGGATTGGTATTTGCGCTACCAGCTAACCAAGGCTCATGGCGTTGCAGAGGTTGCCAGTGTCGGTGGCTTCGTCAAGCAATATCAAGTAGTACTCGATCCGCGCAAGCTGCAAGCTTATGGAATCTCGCCAGCTCGTATTACTCAGGTCATCCGGGACAGTAACCGCGATGTTGGCGGCCGTGTGGTGGAAATGACTGAAACCGAGTACATGGTTCGTGGTAAAGGCTATCTTCGTGGGACAAGTGATCTTGAGACTCTAGTCGTCAAAGCGGACAAGGGAACACCGGTATTACTTCGTGACATAGCAAGAGTGGAGCTTGCACCAGACGAGAGGCGTGGATTTACCGAAATGAATGGCGAGGGTGAAGTGGTGGCTGGGATTGCCATGTCTCGCTATGGACAGAATGCACTCGAAGTCATCCAGAATATCAAGGATAAGCTGGCTGAGATCGCACCAGGTTTGCCTGAGGGCGTTACGGTTGAGTCTGTTTATGATAGATCTGATCTGATTAACAGGGCTATTGAGAACCTTAAATCGACGCTAGTTGAAGAAAGTATTGTTGTCGCGCTGGTGTGCGTGTTGTTCTTGATGCATGTGCGTAGCGCTCTTGTGGCGATCGTGATGCTGCCAGTTGGCGTACTGATCTCTTTTATTCTGATGCATGGCTTGGGTCTTAACTCCAACATCATGAGTTTGGGAGGTATTGCCATTGCTATTGGTGCCATGGTGGATGCAGCGATTGTGATGATAGAGAACGCTCACAAGCACATTGAACGTGCAGCACCAGAGACGCCACGCGTCCAACTAATGATAGACGCCTGCAAGGAAGTTGGCCCTGCCTTGTTCTTCTCTTTACTGATTATTACTGTTTCATTCCTGCCAGTCTTTACGCTGGAAGCTCAAGAGGGTCGACTCTTTCAGCCGCTGGCTTATACCAAGACATTTTCTATGGCAGGCGCAGCACTACTTTCAGTGACACTGGTGCCAGTGTTGATGTTGCTATTCATCCGCGGCAAGATAATGCCGGAGAGCAAGAACCCCCTCAACCGTCTGCTGATCTGGTTGTACCGGCCAATCATTGCCTGGGTGATGCGCTGGAAAAAGATCACCATACTTTCCGCACTTCTTATTCTTGGGCTATCCATCTACCCTCTGAGCAAGCTTGGCAGTGAGTTTATGCCTACCCTTAACGAAGGCACTTTACTATTTATGCCAGCTACTTTGCCGGGCCTATCGGTCACAAAGGCGGCTGAAATCATGCAAACACAGGACAAGATCATCAAGAGCTTTCCTGAAGTCGCTTCGGTATTTGGCAAGGCTGGTCGGGCAAATACTGCTACCGATCCAGCACCTCTGGAGATGTTCGAGACGGTGATCAATCTCAAGCCCGAAAACGAATGGCGAGCAGGAATGAACATTGATAAATTGATCGCAGAGATGGATCAGGCGTTACAGATCCCTGGTGTGAGCAATGCCTGGACTATGCCAATCAAGGCGCGTATTGATATGCTTTCAACAGGTATCCGCACACCTATTGGCATCAAGGTTTTCGGCAAAGACTTGGGTGAGATGGAAAAACTGGCCAAGGAAATCGAAACTGTAGTTAAAGGCGTGCCAGGCACTACCAGCGCATATGCCGAGCGTATCACTGGTGGCTTTTACCTCATCATAGAACCAGATAGGCAGGCGCTAGCACGCTACGGTCTGGCAATTGGTGATTTACAGGAAGTAATTGCCACTGCGCTAGGTGGCGAGGTGATTACCACCACAGTAGAAGGCCGTGAGCGCTTTGGCGTCATTACGCGCTATCCACGAGAGTTGCGTTCAGACCCAGACACTATTGCCCGACAAGTGCTCGTGCCGACAATGGGTGGTGCATTAATCCCGCTTGGACAACTTTCACACATCTCTCTAGAAAAAGGGCCGCCCAGCATACGTACCGAGAATGCATTGCTATCAGCCTATATTTTTGTAGATATTCGTGGACGTGATATTGGCAGCTATGTCGCAGATGCACAGAAGGCTGTGCGAGATCAGGTCAAATTCCAGCCTGGCTATTACGTCACCTGGAGTGGCCAGTTCGAGTACATGGAACGCGCCAAGCAGCGCCTCAAAATCGTAGTCCCTCTTACGTTGCTGATTATTTTTTTATTGCTCTATCTGAACTTTAGGCGGATGACAGAAACGCTGATCGTCATGTTATCTGTACCCTTCTCCCTTGTCGGTGGGGTATGGTTGATGTACTGGCTGGGTTACAACATGAGCGTGGCAGTCGCTGTCGGCTTTATCGCCTTGGCTGGGGTTGCAGCAGAAACTGGTGTCATCATGCTGATTTATCTTGATCACGCTTATCAGGCGCTAAAACTGAAACGTGATCAGGAACGGAAATCGTTTGACGTGACCGATCTTTACGAAGCTGTGATGGAAGGGGCAGTTGAGCGTGTTCGACCAAAAATGATGACCGTAGTCGCAATCATGGCAGGTCTACTGCCGATTATGTGGAGCACGGGCACTGGCTCTGAGGTAATGCGCCGGATTGCAGCACCTATGGTAGGTGGCATGGTATCTTCTACAGTACTGACACTTATCGTTATACCTGCTATTTACGCACTAGTTAAAAAGGTATCACTTGATAAACAACATTGATAGATTGAGGCTGACTCAACAATCACTGTAATCCTTAAACCAATAATTGGAGATTGAAATGCAAACTGAAATATTTAAAGTAACTGGCATGACATGTGGAGGTTGTGTGAATAGTGTCAAGAAGACACTGAATGCGATTTCTGGAGTAAGTGATGTAGAAGTAGACTTACCGACAGGTTCAACTAAAGTACTTTACGATGATCTGCTTGCCACATCCGAGCAATTGAAAACCGCGATCATTGATGCCGGGTATGGTATTGATCAATCTGGCAACCCTCAAGCCGCTAAGAGTAGTGGTGGCTGCTGTTGCGGATAAATATTGTCGAATTTATTAGGAGTTAGTAGCCATGAGTCAGCATGAACCTGAAATAGAGTCACTTAAAGATCCCGTATGTGGCATGAAGGTTACTGATCAGTCGCGAAATAATGTGTTTCATGAGGGCCATCAACATTTCTTTTGCAGCGCAAGCTGCAAGGAAAAGTTTGTTGCTAATCCGGCTAAATATGTACATCACCACGCATCACATGACACATCAAAGTCGGCGCCCGTATCTTCTGAAAATCAATCTGATGGCACGGGTACTATTTACACATGCCCTATGCACCCTGAAGTGCGGATGAATTTACCTGGGGTATGCCCTAAGTGCGGAATGACACTAGAGCCAGAAATGCCAAGTCTTGATGAGGGAGAGAGCCCTGAATTACGTGATTTCAGGCGGCGTTTTGTTTGGACACTTCCACTAACAATCATTGTTACCGCACTAGCCATGTTTGGAGATAGATTGAATTTGTTCAGCATGGCTACGCAAAGCTGGGTCGAACTCCTCTTAGCATTGCCAATTGTTTTATGGGCTGGCTGGCCATTCTTTGAACGTGGCTATCAATCAGTGGTAAATCGCAATCCGAATATGTGGACATTGATAGGATTAGGAACCGCTGCCGCATTTGTATATAGCGTGGTAGCAACCCTATTCCCAGATATATTTCCTGAGACTTTCATGTCAATGGGACGAGTCTCAGTCTATTTTGAGGCTGCTGCTGTCATCATATCGCTTACTTTACTAGGCCAAGTTCTGGAACTAAAGGCACGATCCCAAACATCAGCTGCGATTAAATCGCTCTTGGGACTGGCACCCAAAACAGCTCGGCGGATAAATCTGGAGGGTATTGAAGAAGATGTCCCTTTAAGCCATGTTCATGTGGGAGACAAACTACGTGTACGCCCTGGTGAAAAGGTTCCAGTTGATGGTGTCGTTGTCGATGGTAGTAGTGCTGTAGATGAATCAATGCTGACAGGTGAGCCAATGCCAGTTTCTAAAAGAACTGGTGACAAACTCATAGGCGCCACACTCAATACGAATGGTGCTTTAGTCATGGTCTCTGAGAAAGTCGGTTCACAAACAGTTCTTGCAAGCATTGTTCAAATGGTCATGAGGGCGCAAAGATCGAAAGCGCCTATGCAGAGAATGGCTGATCAGGTAGCAGGATATTTTGTCATATGTGTCGTTGCTATCGCCTTAGTCACCTTTCTGGTTTGGGGATTTCTGGGCCCGGATCCAAGTTGGGTTTATGGATTAATCAATGCCGTAGCCGTGCTGATTATTGCTTGTCCTTGTGCACTTGGATTGGCCACACCTATGTCAATCATGGTGGCCACAGGTAAAGCTGCTACTCAAGGTGTCTTGTTTCGGGATGCAGCTGCTATTGAGAACTTTCGTAAAGTAGATACCTTGATCGTGGATAAAACAGGCACATTAACCGAGGGTAAGCCGCGCTTTAATATGGTTGTTCCAACAGCAAAATTTACAGAAGTTGAAGTACTACGATTGTCTGCAAGCCTAGATCAGGGCAGTGAGCATCCTTTGGCTGATGCCATTGTGAAGGAAGCCTTAGAGCGAGGCCTTGTTCTTGATAAGGCCGATTATTTTGAATCAGGCACAGGTATTGGTGTGCGCGGAACTGTAGGGGGAAAACATCTAGCATTAGGTAACACTGCATTAATGAATCAACTCGATGTTAAGACTGAGATCCTCAGTCAAGAGGCTGAAACATTACGTGAAACTGGAGCCAGCGTAATGTTTCTTGCCGTAGATGGTGAATTGGCTGGTTTGCTTTCTGTATCAGACCCTATTAAAGAAAGTACGCTTGAAGCACTGGCGAACATCAGATCATCGGGCATACGCGTCATCATGGCAACTGGGGATGGGCTGATTACTGCAAAATCCGTCGCTGCCAAGTTAGGGATTGATGAAGTGTATGGTGAAGTAAAACCTTCAGACAAGCTCTCTCTGGTAGAGCGATTGCAATCAGAAGGCAGAAATGTAGCGATGGCTGGCGATGGTATTAACGATGCACCTGCTTTAGCTAAAGCTGACGTGGGTGTCGCGATGGGCACTGGCACTGATGTGGCAATGAATAGTGCTCAAGTAACACTAGTTAAAGGGGACTTGCGTGGGATCGCGCAAGCACGTGCAATATCTGAAGAGACTATTGCCAACATGAAGCAAAACCTCGGCTTTGCTTTTATTTATAACGCACTTGGTATTCCTTTAGCAGCAGGTTTACTTTATCCATCTACCGGGTGGCTATTGTCTCCAATCATTGCGGCACTTGCGATGAGCTTAAGTTCTGTTTCAGTGGTTACCAATGCCTTAAGACTTAGGCGAAGTAGATAAATCACAACTCCAATCTCAGGAACTATCAGCCTGAATTAATTTGTGTTTGAAACATTCAATACAGGGGAATTATCATGAATGATGAAAATGAAAGATTTCACATCTCCAAAAGTAGGTGGGTATTTTACGGATTCATAGCTATAGCTATCTTTTTGCTATTCACAGAACATCGTGCCCATGTGCTAGGCGTTCTTCCTTATCTGCTTCTGCTGGCCTGTCCATTAATGCATCTATTTATGCATCATGGTCATCACTCACATAGTGCTCATGATCATCCAAATGAGACTTCGCAGGGAGATAACAAATGAATACGATGACTCCGTCTTATGGGCTTTGGTCCTTAGTAATCATTAATTCCTTGGTTTTTATTATCTTTGTATTTAGCTTTACGAAGCCTCAAAGCAAAAGGGATTGGCGCTCGTTCGGTGCATTCTCAGCTTTTATCGTGGCGCTTTTTACTGAGATGTATGGTTTTCCGCTGACTATCTATTTACTCTCTGGCTGGCTGTCCCAGCGCATGCCTGGAGTCGATCTTTTATCTCATGACGCAGGGCATCTTCTTGAAGATATGTTTGGATGGGGAGGCAATCCTCACTTTGGGCCTTTTCATCTAATCAGTAACATTCTAATTATTGCTGGATTCTTTCTCTTATCAAGCGCATGGAGAGTACTTTATATTGCTCAGCGTCGGCGCACTCTCGCAACTGAAGGACCATACTCAAAAGTTCGACATCCTCAATATGCAGGTTTCGTTTTAATCATGTTTGGATTTCTGATCCAATGGCCAACCATTCTTACTATAGTGATGTTTCCTGTTTTAGTTTACATGTACCTTAAACTCGCGCGCATTGAGGAGAGAGAGTCTCGTGAAGAGTTTAGTGATGAATATGCTAAATATGAAGAGCGTACGCCAGCATTTTTCCCCAAACTTGGTTAACTAATTTATCAAATATATACGTTTGGGAAAAATGCCCATTACAGATGCAATAGAAACTACACTCGCGCCCGGATAGCCTTTGGGCATTTTTTTGCCTAGTGCCTAGGTTTGGGATCGAAGTCCTGAATAATCCCGCTAAGCAGATCAGTGAACTCTGTATCTAAAAATACTTTCATCTAACATGTTCCAGATAGAAATTTCAAAAAAATATGGGAGGTACTCCCAGATACCTCGCAAGTGCCGGGTGAAACAGATGGCCACAAATAAACAGCATTTCATGCAGCGATGGTTCACCTTTTGCTCGATTAGTGAATTGATAAAGAGAGCCAGAGCGAGTATAGACAAGGCCGCGATCAATATCTAATTTCAAGATAGGTGAAGTAATGGTGCTTATTGATATTGAATGGGACCCCAGCAACACAATCACTTTTGAGTCAATGATGCCCTGTTTATTAAAGTGCAACACAATAAACCTGGCATGACCCAGTTTCCTTTTAATGGAATGGTTGAAGTTGATGCTGCCGTCCAGGGCCATAATCTCCTCATCGGTGGCATGACGCAACGATGCTTCATCACGATGCTGGGTAATGACAGTATCGAGAGTAGTCGGCAGTCCCGCCTTAAAGGCTTCAAGTGATGGGTACTCCTTACCATTTTCATCTTTAACCGTCATGTCCTGCCCATTCTTTGTTGGTCCAACTCTCCGAAACGAATTTCCTGGCCATCCTGATCAGTAATGCCCCGCAGACCAACGCTTCACCACAGAAAAAGATTTGCTGGCTCATAGAGTCTTGCCTGCTTCAAGCAGCAGTTGGTACACATGCTTGTTGTATTGGTTGTATGCACCGTCAAAAGGGATGTTGTACTCTTTGGCAACCCATTTTGAGATTGCAGCTGATCGGCTGACGCCTGAATTGCAGTGCACCGCAATGCCTTCGATGGCTGGCGCGACCTCTCGAACAAATTCCACAATATCGTGAGCATCCTTATGAGTCATAAGGACGAAAGAATCTGTGTCAGTAGCTTCTGCATCATGGAATTCCTGCCGCAAAACAGCATGCCAGCCATTCTTAAGCTTGGCTTCCCCAAAGGCAGAGATTGGATCAGTCACCGAGATGACAGCCCAATTCGGCCAGGGACCGATCGTTTCACATACTGCGCGCCCAAGAAAAATGACTTTGTTGAGCACGGCTAGATCTCAACGATCAGTGACGGATTGAAGTTGGCATTCTCTACGTCTCGGTTGTATCGGCTGTAGCCGCGGGGATTACAGATCACCCGAGTTCCCTTGTGAACATAGTCGAAGGAGTCATGGGTGTGACCATGGATCCATAGTGCACTCTTACCCAATAGTCGATCTAGCTTGCTGGCAAAGCAGGCTGACAGGGGTTCTACCAGATACTTAGGTGACACTGACTTCTTGGATGGCAAGTGGTGAGTCACAACGACCGTCTTGCCTTCAAACGAGGTGGTAAGGGCAGTCTCCAGATAAGCAACGGACTCATTGAATAGGTCGATGCTATTTTGTGGGGTGAATCGTTTAAACGGATCTGTATGCTCGGTGATCAGTCGAAAATCATTGAGGCCGGTTTCAGCCATCTTCATGATTCTGGCTTTCTCCTTGACTCCGAATAACTTGAAGTCTGTCCATAACGTAGCCCCAAGGAAGCGCACCCCATCAATAATGACTTCATCGTTATCCAGGAAATGCACATCAGATTCAGCCGCCGCTTTACGTAGTTCCGCAATCATTGATGGGCGATGAGTCCGGTAAAACTCATGATTTCCTGCGACATAGATGATCTGTTTGTCTGGCCATTGGCCACGAGCCCAGTAAATGCCCATGGTATTAAGCCAAATGTCACCAAGGAGAAGGATGACGTCAGCCTCAAATGATGCAGAGTGGGGAATGTATTTTGCGAATTCGATATGAAGATCGCTGAGGATGTGGAGATGCATGGCCAATATTTTACAGTGGTAACGTAAATTATATCAATAAATCAATTACATATCGTGAATATAGTACTATATTCACGATATGTATATTCAGGTTTTACTTAAACGTATGAGCTACGCTTGGTTGAAGAATACCAGCGGCGACTTTACAAGCGGTTGCCCTCATTGGTGGTTGGCCCGGTGCCCTGGTGACCCAGAAAGTATTCAGGCACAAGACTCAGAGGGCGGCGTTCCAGAGGGTGTTTTGGGTGGCCGTGGTTGTTAACTTGGGGGTGCTGGGGTGGGTGGCGAGCTGATGAGAAGACTTTACTAAATAGTTATTTAGTGTGGGCGTCCTCCCGTGTCAGCAATTATCACAATTTCTTAAATCAACTTCTTATCTAGAGTGAATAAGCAGTGATAAGACAACACAAATATAGTGACAATTGTCCATTTAAACTTTCATTTGGTTTATATTAGGCTACTGTCTGGCTCTCATAATAATTGACAACTCTTGGCGAAAAATGAAATCCGGAAAAATCATATATCGGACCAATTTACTAACCTAGGGATCAGCTTTCAACAAAATTTGGCGTGTATTTATTAAGATGGTGGTGAGTGTGCAATGGCTGTAACTTTTGATAGCAAGCTTATAGTTGGAATTTCATCCAGAGCATTGTTTAAGCTGGACGAAAGCCATGAAATATTCACAAATAGTGGAGTCGCTGAATACAGTGCATATCAGATTGATCGGGAAAATGAGCCTCTTGAGCAAGGTGTAGCATTTGGCTTGGTAAAAAAGTTACTGGCTTTAAGAGCCCTAAATGGAGAGGCCAGCGTAGAGATTATTTTACTTTCGAGAAACAGTGCAGATACTGGACTGAGGATTTTTAATTCAATCGAACATCATAGGCTCAATATAACGCGAGCCGTTTTTTCAAGAGGGGAAAGTCCTTACCGATATGCTGAAGCGCTGGGCGTCCACCTCTTTTTGTCGTCTGATCCAGAAGATGTTAAACGAGCCCTGAATGCTGGAATGGCAGCTGCAACAATATTACCTTCAACTATTGGTAAAAACGATTCTCAGCAATTAAGAATTGCTTTCGATGGAGATGCAGTTGTATTCTCTGACGAAGCTGAAAAGATTTATAAAGAGCAAGGGTTAGATGCTTTTATCGAACATGAAAAAGCTAAGGTTGATACGCCACTGTCCAGCGGCCCATTCCGTCCCTTTCTAGAAGTGTTACATCGGATTCAAAAAGATTTCGCCCCAACGGAAGTTCCTATCCGAACAGCTTTGGTCACAGCACGCAATGCCCCAACTCACAAAAGAGTGATTCATACTCTTAGGGCATGGGGAGTAAGAATTGATGAGGCAATATTTTTGGGGGGCGTAGAGAAAGGACCAGTTCTAAAAGCTTTTGGCGCAGACATTTTTTTTGATGATCAAAAAGCGCATTGCGATTCTGCTCGGCAACATGTAGCTACTGGGCATGTTCCTGGAGAAACGAAATTAGAAAGTTAGTCCCAATATATTATTATCCATAGTTACTTGGTTGAAGATATAAAAAATTAAGTCTGTTTTTAGAAAGGCCTGGTTTAAAAAATAAAAGGTATGGCATCAAAAGTTACTTATGCCCAGACCACTAATTTTTTTGTTGTCATATTTGCGCACTTTTAAAAGGGGAATTTAAATGTCAGGTAGCTCAAGCAGTAGCAGCGGCAGCAGATCTTCAGACTGGAACGATAATTGTGTAACCGTTAATTTCACCACACAGCTTACTTCTCCCAAACCCGATGTCGTAGATGAATTGAGTGTTGACGACGTACTTGATGTGGTGCTCACAAACCTAGGGACTGCGAATGTAGTAGGTGCCCTTTTTAACGGGCAATTGGCAGGTGGCATTGCTTCATCTAGCCTACCTAAACTTCGAGAATGTCTGAATGAAGGCTACAACTATATTGCAACAGTCACTGCCATTGATGACGGGATGGTTTCTGTGAAGGTCACGATAGCACCTAAACCATGAGCGCCACCATCGCTGTTGTTGGCGGGGTATACCGGGAGTCCAATCTTTCCGGATCTGATGAAATATTTGGCTCTGGCGGGCGCGCGGCCTTAGCAATTGCAGCGATGGAATGCCCGGTAGACCTGTATAGCTATTTTAACCCTCTGGGTTTCCAAGTCATGCAAGAACATGCCTTATTAAATGGCATGCAGATTCATCCGACTCACATCCCTGAAATTGTTAGATTTCACTATCAGCATTGGCTGGATACGCCAGTTATTCGTGGAAAAACTCGGAATGATTCTATTCTTGTCCAGTCAGAAAAGGTAGTCAGGTATGGCATGATTGAAGGCGATGCTATCGTCCATGCTGAATATGCAGTTTACGATCCACAAAACCCTGCTTTCCCGATCCCATTTGGCGAGAATGGCTCAACTGCAAAACATTTAGCTGTTATCTTGAATCTATATGAAGCCAGGCTTCTAGCGGATGCGGATCTCCCGCCTGAAGAATTGGCCAAAATGATCGTAGACCAGAATAAGGCCGAGGTCGTAGTGATTAAGCTTGGTGCCCAAGGGGCCATTGCTTATGAGAAGGGTGAATTTTCTTATACACCGGCATTTCATACCAAGCATGTTTGGAAGATCGGTTCTGGCGACACTTTTGTTGCGCATTTCGGCTATCAGTGGATGCATAATAAGCTTTCTGCCCGAGAAGCTATTCGGTTGGCTTCATTAGCAACCGCTAAATATTGTGAATCAAAATACTTTCCATCTCCTGCACAATTAGCGAGATTCGATCCTAAGCCTATCCAGCCTTCTGCAAGAATTAAAGAGGGTTACAAGCCAATGGTGTATCTTGCTGGGCCATTTTTTTCGCTTGCTCAGTTATGGATAGTTGAACAAGCCCGGAATAATTTCCTGGATATGGGCATGCGCGTATTTTCACCATACCATGATGTAGGTAGGGGTTCCGCAGAGGATGTAGTGCAGCTAGACCTGGATGCAATTGAGGAATGCGACGTACTCTTCGCTATTTCTGATGGCCTTGATTCGGGCACGATTTATGAGATCGGGTACGCAAGGGCAAAAATGAAACCGGTCATCATGTACGCTGAGAATGTCTCATTAGAAGACAAAAAAATGATGGAAGGTTCGAGTTGCATTATCTGCGATGATTACGTCACCGCCATTTATAAGACTATCTGGGCAGGGATCACTAGTTGAAGACAGCCTTGTTGCTATCAGGTGGTATGGATTCCCTTTCAATCGCCTGGTGGAAAAACCCAGACTTGGCGTTCACTGTTGATTATGGGCAATTGGCTGCTGAAGCAGAGATCACGGCAGCCAAGGCGATGACTGATGCCCTTAAAATACCCCACCATGTCATTGATCTGAATTGCCGTGCACTCGGCTCTGGAGATATGGCCGGTGGCAAGCCCGATGCAAATGCCCCAGCCTCTGATTGGTGGCCATACAGGAATCAGTTGATTGCAACACTGACAGCGATGAAGGCGATTGGATTCGGCGTGACGCATCTCTGGTTCGGCACGGTAAAGTCTGATGAAAACCATACCGATGGGACACAGGCTTTTTTCGACGCTATGAATGCCTTAATGGTGCTACAAGAAGGCAATATAATCATCGAGGCACCTGCCATAAGTCTTAATACTTCTGAATTGATCAAGGTCTCAGGAATACCAGCAGGCAAGCTAGCCTGGGCACATAGTTGCCACAAAGCGAATATTCCTTGTGGGGATTGTCGGGGTTGTAACAAGTACTTTCAAGTTTATGAAGAAGTCGGATATGGCCTGGAAAAAATTAGGTAGTCCAACGCCCAAGCAATCTCCGGAAAATTATAAGCCGTATGAATGGCAAGCCCAGCATGTCCAAGCACTTCCAATCCCTATTCAAGATATGCTGGTTACACTTGGTGATGCACTTAAATCACGAATAACCAGGCGCGTTTTTGATCAAATCACGCTTAAACAGCTGGCGCATTTTTTATGGTTTTCCTGCAGGGTACAGGATGCGGGAAATGATGATCTGGGTTTCCGTATTACCAAACGGCCTAGTCCTTCTGCTGGTGCCATTCACCCAATTCACGTCCTAGTACACCTCGAAGATGGTCACTGGTGGCGATATGATGCATTTGAACATAGCTTGATTCGTGTCGATGAGCACTGGCAAGATCAGCGGAAAGCCTATCTTGCTGCTACGGAAGTGCTGGATCCAGGGCAAGGCTTAATTATGTTTTTCCTGGCAGAGGCAGGTAAAACTTCAGCGAAATATGATGAACCTGAAAGTTTAATCTGGCGTGATGCCGGAGCGATGCTTGGTGTGATGTCACTGGTAGCTGAGGGGGCCGGACTGGCATTTTGCCCTCTGGGAATTACTGGAGAACCTTGTACAGAAAGCCTAGATCAGCAACATCGATTGGTTGGTGTCGGTATGGCGGTGATTGGTGGGGCCGCGTTTGACAGTTTTTGACTTCGAGGGCTGGGCAGGCTCTCCTAAAATACGGTGAACCGTAGTTGGTGATGACATCATGTCTAGCCACATTACCGCATCTAGCTCCGAAGGTCTGATCTCAAGCGCACGACTGAATGCGATAAATTGTTTTTCAAGTTCCAGGTAATGTCGCTCAACGGTCAATTCCTTTTTAAAAAATCCTGCGATCATGCCTGCCCTCAATATATGAATGTCCAAAATGGCTACATCGTCTGCATCCAGCCAATTCCTGGCAATCCATGAAGCGGTCTTCAAGCCTATACCTGGTATCTGGGTGAGCCAGTTCCTTAAAGCCAATCCAGAATCTACTGGGGGAAGCTCAGATTGTAATTTGCTTAAAGCGGCGGCGAGATACTTCGCTTTCTGGCGTGCAAATCGATAATGCAGGAAACGCCCATCTACTTCGATTGGCTGCAATAGCCAATTTAGCAAGTCGTCACCCGTTGGTGCGACGGGTCCGAATGCGCCAAAAGCTTTTACATGTTCATAGGCTGCCAGGCCCATTTTTGCAGGTATACCATGACCTCCGAGCAAGCAAGCGCCAACCTCTTCCTTGAGTGTGCGGCCGAGTTTGTACTGGATGGATTTCCCTTCAATGCGGCGCGCAAGGACCTGGTACGCCCAATAAGCTGGTGAGAGAAACGCCTCAATCAACCCCCACTTTATTCCGTCCATGACTTCTCGTTCTGGAGCCGGGAGCTGGATATGGATGACTGTGTGGTCGAAACATACTGTGCCTGTTTGATGCATAAGCGCTCCACATGATGTCAATGATTGAATAAACGTAACTTTACGTAGTTGAAACTAAGCACTAGGTATTTGCAAATATATTGTAATATAATTTTTAAATGCAAACAATAAAATACAATCTCTCTGAGCTATCAAAGGCTATAAAAACAGAAATTGAAGCCTGTGATATTGGGCCTTTTGCTCTGTCAAAGCGCTCAAAAGTTGATTATTTCGCCATACGCAGGTTTAAGAACAATGCAATAAAAAAGGTTACTGACAATGTTCGAGATATTTGCAAAGACCTTGGTATTAACATAGATGAATTTGCAAATACAGATACTACGCTGAAGGAATTGCAAGCAATTGTTCAGGATGTATGGGATGGCACGCCTGCGCATGCGGAATTACTGAAACAATTACTTAAAAGCACGAAGGCATTTCGCGTTAAGAGTAGATAGATGTTGATCAATGATGATCACATACTGAATTGATATACTGAGTAGCAATCAATAAGCCTTAATAAGGTAAAGAATAATGACAATTGAAGGTGCCATGGAATTTACTGTTGATAATTTACCGGCGATTAGAAGCAGCCTTGCGTCAGAACATCAGCAAATATTAGATTTGGCCTGGGATTATGAAGTCAAAAATAATGATGGAATAGCCATCCGTAGCCTGGCAAAAGTTATTGCTAAAAAGTCTTCAGATGACGTGCTAGATGGAATAGGTGCGTATATTCGGCGGGACTATAATAGTAGTGCCAGCAAAGCCATCAAATTGAATGTCCTGGGGATTCTGCTGACTAAAGGTGGGAGTTCGCTCGCAGCCATGCAAATCATGTTGCTTGATACTGTGCGCCAGAAATTTGATGCTGAAGTTGGAATTGATCAGATTCAATGTACTGATTTGCCGGATTTTGAGCAGCTCAGTGATGGTGATCTAGCTGCCCTGCTTCGCATAACTCAGGCGAATGGGCTTATAGATATGCCTTATTCATACTCAGGACATACTAATGACCGTGCATGGCAAGTGCAGGTAAAAGACCACATCCTGGAGTTTCTAAGGTTTGATAACTCCCAGGCGTTTTTGGATAGTCGCCTGATTGAGGCATATGCGCGATTTTCATCACCCAAGCCTATAGCCAAACAAATTGGAGTGTTTGATTTTCTGAATCAGCAAAGTAAAGACGCTACCATCCCCATTGAGCATCCTTTTGTAAGTAAAAACCGCATCGAAGCCCTAGAAGCAATCAGATGCAATGAATATGATTGCACCCGACTGATTGTTTTATGCAAAGAGCTTAATGATTGTTATGCCCACAATAATGTGTATGCAGTGGCCATGCTTACCAGGGCAGTTGTCGACCATATAGCACCCGTTTTTGGCGACACCTCATTTAAGAAGATCACTGAAAATTTTAAACATCAAAATGTTAACCCAGTTTTCAAATCAGCTTGTTTAGATTTGCAAGGGCCTTTAAGAAAGGCTGCTGATCGTTACCTGCACTCATCCATTAGAGAGAAAGAAGTCGCTCCAGATATGCATGAGGTTCGAGCAGTAACTCAACTGGAATCCGTTCTTGCCGAGCTATGTCGGTTGCTAAAACATAAATCCACCTCTGAAACATAACTGGTTACTCAAATAGATGCTAACTTAAATCTCAGATTGAAACCCGACACCGTAAGTAGCACTAGTACCTGCTCTGCATTCATCTGGTTCTACCATCAATATATACAGCGCCCATCGGAGACCACTCAGCTATTACTGCAGCCAGTTTTATATGTGCTTTTGCCCAACGATCGATTTTGTCATCAGCAAGAGATGAGTCAAGTTTGATGTGCCGATCTGCAGCCCTGATACCAAACCATAAACTCCTATCTAAGTCATCCCTCCCACCATCAGTATTGGGTGTGATAACGATAATCCTTTTGTTTAAAGCTCTAGCAAATCCAATTTCGACTACCCCATATTGGCAGGTATATTAAAAGATGAATTTAAGGCAAATTTGGGTGAAATTGAAAATAGGATTGACTCTGGTTTAATTCGGTTTGGAATTGGCCGAAATGCGGTGCGTGCAGGATAAAGTCAATTTATGCTAGCAAATTGTTAGTTAAGATTTTGATTTGTATAGAGCGACTGCATCAATTTATGGTAGCTAAAATTCACTTTGATGCTAGTTACAATTCACTTATTGGCATTCCCTACAGCGGCCGCGCAGAGCATGCAGGACTGCGGAAAAAACAATTGATTAAATTTTAACCATCTGTGAATCAATTGTTGTCCTTCTGGTTGACAGGGTATAATCCGGCCACTTATCCGTGCTTAAGGAGTTGTCATGGTGGCTGAAAGTATCACGACTAAAACGATTACCACGAAAACCATTACCCCCCAGCAGCAAATGCGCGCTGCCCAGGGCTTTACGTTTTTCTCCTGTGTTGCCGTATTGCTGATGCCGCTGGTGATCCCCATGCTGTTGTGGATAGCCGCATCTATTTTTGTCTATGCGGCGGCGGCCCATCATCCTAACCCTAAAATCTGCGATTTCATTAAATATGCAGGGTACCGTTTTTATGGCCTGGTTGGCACATTGGTCGTGATATTGAATTTTAGCCCGCAAATGGCAAAAGCGGTGGGTGGGTGGCCGCAATTGTTTGGTGTTATTTGGCTGGCGAGTTTGTTAATAGTGGTGCCATTGGGCGTGCGCGATATCATGCGTGCCAAAAATGAGCCGTGGCAGGATATGACTGTGGAGGTTGAAAATGATTGAAGCTGGAGTAGCAGGGGTGGTGGATGCAAGTACGATCAAGAGGAATGTGCCTGTAATCAATACTGAAAAACCGGATGCTGAAAAACGCTGGACCGTGGCGCAGATCGTTGATTTGTTCGAGTTGCCATTTAGCGATTTGATACACCGTGCTCAAAGCGTGCATCGCGACCATTTTGACCCGAATGCCGTGCAGGTGAGTACGCTGCTTTCCATCAAAACCGGTGGCTGTTCTGAAGACTGTGGCTATTGCCCACAGGCTGCACGTTACCATACCGATGTTGAAGCCCAGGATTTGATGCAGTTGGAAGAGGTGCTGGCGGCAGCACGTGCTGCCAAGGATAGCGGTGCCAGTCGTTTCTGCATGGGTGCCGCATGGCGTAGCCCAAAGCAGCGTGATCTTGAGCCGGTATTGAGAATGGTGGCGGAAGTGAAGGCCATGGGACTGGAGACTTGCGCTACGCTGGGTATGCTCAAGGAAGGTCAGGCCGAACAATTGAAAGATGCCGGCCTCGACTATTACAACCATAACCTGGATACAGCGCCCGAGTTTTACGGCGATGTCATCACCACGCGCACCTACCAGGATCGCCTGGATACGCTGGACCGTGTGCGGGAAGCTGATATCAACGTGTGTTGCGGAGGCATTATCGGCATGGGAGAGTCGCGCAACCAGCGCGCTGGCCTAATTGCCCAGCTGGCCAATATGGAGCGCCCACCTGAGAGTGTGCCTATCAACCTGCTCACGCAAGTTGAAGGCACGCCTTTGCATGGCACGGATGAGCTGGACCCGATTGAGTTTGTGCGCACCATTGCCGCCGCCCGCATCACTATGCCCAAGAGCTATGTGCGCCTCTCGGCAGGCCGCCAGAGCATGCATGAGGGCATACAGGCGTTATGCTTCATCGCTGGTGCTAACTCGATTTTCTACGGTGAAAAACTGTTGACGACAGGTAATCCGGAAGCCGAAACCGACAAAAAACTCTTCGCTAAACTTGGTCTCCACCCAGCGTAAGCAGTAATGGAGCCGGGTAAGGGGATAGCAAGCTTGCTGGAGGGATTGTGGGGCGAACTTGGTGCCGAGCTTGAGCAACGTGCCAGCGCAGGCCTGACACGTCGTCGGCGCCTGCTGCAAAGCGCCCAGTCTGCCCACGTCCGGGTGGATAGCAGGGATGTACTCTCATTCTGCAGCAATGATTACCTCGGCCTGGCCAACCATCCGGCGCTCATCGCTGCCATGCAGGCAGGCGCAGCCCAGGCCGGTGTCGGCAGTGGCGCCTCGCACCTGATCACCGGTCATCACCAATATCACGAAGATGCAGAGCAGGCGCTGGCAGATTTTGTCGGCCTGCCGGCTGCATTACTCTACTCCACAGGGTATATGGCCAATATGGGCGTAGTGACTGCGTTGATGGGGCGCGATGATGCCATTTTTGCTGATAAGCTCAACCATGCTTCGTTGAACGATGCTGTAGTGTTATCACGTGCCATGCTACATCGCTATGCGCATAACGACCTGTCAGCCCTGGAAAAGTTGTTGCAGAAAAGCGATGCCAAACGCAAATTGGTTGTCGTCGATGCCGTATTCAGTATGGATGGTGACCTCGCACCCGTGCCGGAATTATTAGCCTTATGCCAACAATATGATGCTTATTTGTTATTGGACGATGCCCATGGATTTGGCGTATTGGGGAAGCATGGGCAAGGCATACTGAGCCATTTTTCAACGAAGTTGGCTACATTAGCTACAAGTCAATCCCGCATTATTTACATGGCTACCTTGGGCAAAGCCGCCGGGGTTTCCGGCGCGTTTGTCGCCGGAGAGCCGGTGCTCATCGATTACTTGATACAGAACTCACGTACCTATATTTATACCACCGCCACTCCACCTGCCATCTCGGCTGCGCTCATTGAGTCGGTGAAGCTCATCAAGCAGGATGACTTCAGGCGAGCGCATTTACAGCACCTGATTACGTTGCTGAAAACAAAACTGCACTTGCAGCGCTGGCATCTGGAAGACTCAAACACGGCGATACAGCCATTGATTGTGGGCGCTAACGACGAGGTACTGGCATTAAGTGAGCACCTGCTAACGCTGGGTATCCTGGTGCCTGCAATACGTCCGCCTACCGTTCCCAAAGGGTCTGCGCGGTTGCGCATCACTTTGTCCGCAGCACATAGCGAGCAGGATGTCATGCGCCTGATTGATGCGCTGCATGCGGTCGAAAAAGAGATGGCAGCATGAGTCTGCACATGGAAATCTATGGCGCTAGCCAACCCAATAGCCAACCACTGTTACTCATCCATGGCTGGGGCATGCATGGCGGCGTGTGGCAACCCATAGTCGCGCAGCTCGCCCAGCACTTTTCGCTCTATATCGTGGATTTACCGGGTATGGGCTTTAGCACCAATGCTAGTTCTGGTGATTTAAGCGCGATAGCTGAGCAAGTGATTGCAACGCTACCCACCAATGAAACTGGATGGAATGTATGTGGCTGGTCATTGGGCGGCCAGGTGGCGATGCGTATGGCATTGCAACGGCCGGATTTAATTGAGAGACTGGTGCTGGTGGGTGCTACGCCAAAATTTGTGAATGATGACAGCTGGCAACTGGGTATGGATGCCAGCGTTTTTCAGCAGTTTGCAGATAACATCAGCCAGGATTACGCAACCACCCTGATGAAATTCCTCACCTTGCAATGCATGCGTGCCAGTGACGCCAGAAACACCATCAAGCAGTTGCGTGAGAGTTTCGCCAAGCGCCCGGTGCCCAGCATAGCTACCTTGCAAAGTGCGCTGGATATTTTGCTGGCTAGCGATCTGCGTGCAGAAGTTAAGCAGTTGGGCCAAGCTACGCTGATTGTGCACGGAGACCGCGATAGCCTTGCGCCTGTAGCCGCCGCTTACTGGCTGGCTGAGCACTTGCCATCAGCGCAGCTGGTGGAAATAGCCGGTGCTTCACATGCGCCATTTCTTTCGCATCCAGAACAATTTATGCAGGCGCTGCTTGCTTTTCTCCAGCCTGAATTCTCAGAAATCAAAGCGATATGACCGATCAATACTGGATAGACAAAGCGAGGGTACGCGCTTCATTCGACCGCGCCGCAACCAGCTACGATGCCGCTGCCGTACTGCAGGCAGAAGTGCGCGAGCGCATGTTCAGCCGTCTCGATCTGGTGAAGATCGTGCCGCAAGCCATACTGGATGCGGGGTGTGGTACTGGGCATGGCAGCGCTACGCTGGCTGCACGCTACCCGGCAAGCCGAGTGGTCTCGCTGGATTTGGCCATGGGCATGCTCAAGCAAACACGCAGCAGCCAATCCGGTATCAAGAAGAAGGTCATGCAGATGCTGGGCATGAGCCGCCACGATCTGGTTTGCGGTGATATCGAACACCTGCCTCTGGCTAATGGCAGCTTGGGCCTGGTGTGGTCTAACCTCGCAGTGCAATGGTGCAATGATCTCGATGCTGCGTTTACTGAAATGCATCGCGTACTAGCACCTGAAAGTTTAATCATGTTCAGTACCTTTGGCCCGGATACGCTTAAGGAACTGCGCCAGGCTACCAACGCCGATCCCGAGCATGTGCATGTCAGCCGCTTTATCGATATGCACGATATCGGCGATGCCCTGGTACGTGCCGGCTTTACTGCACCGGTGCTGGATGTTGAAAGGTTTGTGCTCACTTACGATGATGTCATGGGCGTGATGCGCGACCTGAAAGCGATAGGCGCACATAATGCCGCCGATGGCCGCCATCGTGGCCTGCAGGGCAGAGGATTTTTAAAACAGTTGACCGCTAACTACGAGCAGTTCAGGGCTGCAGGCAAGCTGCCGGCTACATTCGAGGTGGTCTATGGACATGCCTGGAAGCCTATGCCCAAGCCGAAGTTCGACGATGGCCTGGCTCCGGTCACGTTCAGGCCAAGAAGCAAAGAAGCCAGGTGATATCACCTATGCAGCCAGGCTACTTTATTACTGGCACCGATACCGGCGTAGGCAAAACCCTGGTTGCCAGCGCGCTGGTGTATCAGTTTGCGCAACGCGGCTTCAAGTCGGTGGGCATGAAGCCGATAGCTGCCGGCTGTGAACTGGTGAATGGCGTACTGGTTTCAGAGGATGTGGCGCAGTTGGTAAGTGCAAGCAATGTGGCTGTGCCCATGTCGAAGATTAATCCCTATGCTTTTAAACCGGCAGTGTCTCCTCACCTTGCTGCGAAAATGGCTGGCGTGGAGATTGAGTTGAGTGTGATCGAGCAAGCCTATTCACAACTGGTAGCGCAGGCAGAGGTAGTGATTGTTGAGGGCGTGGGTGGTTTTTGCGTGCCCTTGAGTGATAGTGCCGATACTGCAGACCTCGCAACAGCGTTGGCATTACCCGTGATGATGGTGGTCGGTATGCGCCTGGGGTGCCTGAATCATGCCTTGCTGACAGTTGCTGCGATCAAGGCTCGCGGCCTGACCTTGGCTGGCTGGATTGCCAATAGCATAGATCCCAATATGGCGATGTTTGAAGAAAATCTATCCAGCCTGAAACAGCGCATTGACGCGCCATGCCTGGGTGTCATTCCCTGGCAGCCTGAGGTTGATTTCAGGTTGGCAGCCAGCTACCTTGCCAGTTCGGCGCCTTCTACTACGACCTTGTAATATTGCAGCTCCTGCTGCGTTCTGAGCTGCACACCCCTTACTGCAACACTCGCTTGCTTGCCGGCTGCCAACCCTTCATTGATCAGTAGCGGCTGGCTTTGTTCTGCAGGCTGGCGGGTTCTCGCGTCATAACGGATAACGCGCACCTGCACACGGCCGACTGCCACAGGGGTCGGGTTGTTGACGACGGCGTACAGGTTGCCGAAGTTATCAACGCGTGGCGTTGCCTGTAAGTATTTCCCCGGATTCTTGGGCATGTCGAGACGCACATAGCGTGCAGTTGAGTTTTTCCCTATTTCGGAGTTTGAGTCAGCCGCTATCTGGTAGTTTTGCAGTGCGCTTGCCAGATCCCCGCGCTCTTCTGCAAGCTCGCCCAGAAAGAAGTGGCCGGGGGCGGTAGGCAATAACTCATTGCTGCGGGTCAGGAATTTTTCAGCTTCATCCTTGCGGCCCAAGTTGTATAGCGCAATGCCACTTTGTACATGCGGTTTGAAGTAGTTGGGCTGCAACTCGATGGCGCGCTGATAATAGCCCAGTGCCTCTTGTGTCTTAGCCGGCGACAATGGTTTTTGCGAGAGTGCAATGTCACCCAGCAGCTCCTGGAAATGTGCCTCGCGCGGTTCTATGGCAATCGCCTGCTTGGCCAGCTGGGTGGCTTTGGCAACATCGCCTGCAGATAGCGCCTTAACGCCTTCGTCATAGGCTTTGTAGGCAGGCTGGGTCGCTTTGAGGCGGCTGACCTTTTGCGCGTAGATTTCCTTGCCCCATTCGCCACCGGCACCTACTTGCGCCAGTGTTTGCTTGTTGGCCGCTACCCGTGCATCCGAAGGGGGGTGGCTGGCAAACAGGCCTTCGAGGAAGTTGGACTTGCGATCTTTGCTCAGGCGTACAAAAGTTTCCTGCAAGGTGACCGCTGCTGTAGGGTCATACCCCGCTTTTTTCATATACTGCATGCCGTACAAGTCGGCTTCGGACTCCGCATCGCGACCGTATTTGGTGGTGGTCAGTTGCGCGCCTAGCTGGGCGCCACCCACGATCAGGTTGGCATAATTGCTATCTTGCGCAGCCAGCCCCGTTGCCAATACTGCACCCTGCAGCAGCATGCCGCGCTCCATGCCCTTTGCGCCATGGCGAGCTGCCGCATGGACGATTTCATGGCTGAGTACGGCGGCCAGTTCGGCCTCGCTGTTGAGTTCATACAGCAGGCCGCGATTGAAGGCGATCTTGCCGCCCGGCATGGCCCATGCATTGGGCACTGAGTCGTTGAGGACAACAAACTCAAACGGTAGCCCGGGCCTATCCGAGGCCGCTGCCAGCTTTTTCCCCACGCTTTGCACATAGGCACTGAGCTCAGGGTCTATGGTGTAATCGCCGCCTTGGGACTGGCGGGCAGGGGCGTAGTTTTTCTGGCCGATAGAAACTTCCTGCTGTTCTGAAACGAACTGAAACTCTCTTTTCTTGGTGACAGGATTGATGCCGCAGCCGACTAGCAATAAGCATAGCGTCGCTATTGTTAGTGTCGATAATGGCTGCTTAAACATTATTCCGTCCTTCCCGGTGTGTCGTATAGCTGCTGTGCCAAGATGTAGTCGATGACGTTCTGCGGCAGTAAATAGCGCGATGAACCTTGCTGTTTGAATGCGGTTCGAATTTGCGTGGCCGAAATATCCAGCGCGGTGATTGCTTGCATTAGTATGCTCCCTGCAGCTTTGTTCGCCAGTGCAGAGGGGGTGCTCACTGCATGCTGCTGCCATAGCTCTTTAAGCGGGGCTTGTAAGTTTTCCACACTCATACTGAAGCTGGGACGATGCGCCACCACGATATGGCAATAATCCAATAGCGATTGCCAGCGCTGCCATGAAGTTAAGCCGAGGAAAGCGTCGCTGCCCATGAACAGGCACAAGGCAACCTGCTCCCCCAACTCTTTCCGCAAGGAGATCAAGGTATCTATGGTGTAGGAAAGGCCCTTGCGCTCTAGCTCCCGTGTGTCCAGTCGAAATCTGGGGTTGTCGGCAATGGCCAGCCGTACCATTTCGGCGCGGTGGTTAGCTGCAGTAACGGTGGTTTTTAGCGGGGGATGGGCCGCCGGGATAAAGCGTATTTCATCCGCGCTCAATGCGTCAGCCAGCTCCTGCGCCATGCGCAAGTGGCCGAAATGGATGGGGTCGAACGTGCCGCCCATGAGGCCGATCAAACGCATGGTGTTTGGCTCAGTTATGCTCGGACCTGGCCGTCGCCGAGGACGATATATTTCAACGAGGTCAGGCCATCCAGGCCAACCGGGCCACGGGCATGCAGCTTGTCGGTGGAAATGCCGATCTCTGCCCCCAGCCCGTATTCAAAGCCGTCAGCAAAGCGCGTGGAAGCATTAACCATGACCGAGCTGGAATCCACCTCGCGCAGGAAACGACGCGCTTTGGTGTAGTTCTCGGTGACTATGGCTTCGGTATGTTGCGAGGAGTGCTCATTGATATGCGCAATCGCTTCATCCAGGCCGGCGACTACTTTTACCGAAATAATGGCAGCCAGGTACTCGGTGTAGTGATCTTCAGCCGAGGCCGGCTTGGCTTCTTTTACCAGCGCCATGGTTTCGGCGCAGCCGCGAATCTCGATACCGCTGGCGATGAGCATGCTGGCCAGCGCAGGTAATGCCCTAGCAGCAATGCTGCGGGCCACGACCAGCGATTCGGTAGTGTTGCAGGTGCCCAGGCGCTGGGTTTTTGAGTTCTCTACGATGCGCATGGCTTTGTCCATATCCGCTTCATCGTCCACATACACATGGCAATTACCATCGAGGTGCTTGATGACAGGGATGCGCGCTTCGCTGGAAATGCGCTCAATGAGCCCTTTGCCACCACGTGGCACGATGACATCCACGTATTCTTTCATTGTGATCAGTTCGCCTACGGCAGCGCGGTCTGTGGTTTCCACTACTTGCACGGCAGCAGCTGGCAAGCCAGCTGTGGCTAGCCCTTCCTGCACAAGAGCTGCCAGTGCCTGGTTGCAATGGATAGCCTCTGAGCCGCCACGCAAGATGGCAGCGTTGCCGGATTTGATGCATAACCCCGCTGCATCAACAGTCACATTTGGGCGCGCTTCATAAATAATGCCGATAACACCGAGCGGCACACGCATTTTGCCTATCTGGATGCCGGAAGGGCGATATTTCATGTCGCTGATTTCGCCGATAGGGTCGGTCAATTTAGCAATCTGTTCCAGACCTTCGATCATGGTGGCTATGGATTTTTCACTAAGTGCCAGCCTGTCCAGCATGGCTTCATCCAGGCCGTTAGCTTTTGCGGCCTGCAAATCCTGTTGGTTGGCAGCTAGCAGCTCAGCCTTGTCGCGGCGGATTGCAGCGGCAATCGTCATCAATGCCAGGTTCTTGGTATTGGTATCGGCGCGCGCCATCTCGCGTGAGGCAGCCCTGGCCTTTTGACCAACTTGCAGCATGTAAGATTTGATGTCCATCATGTGGTTCAACTCATTTTTATCTAGTGTATTCATGGTTGTTGCGATACGTTTTTTGTATGCTTCTTAGCTCTGTACGCCACTTCAAATGACCGTTTTGCCCAGGCCGTGGCGGCTTCTGGGTTATCGTATATTTCTTCAGGTGCCAGGTAATAAGACATTTTAATCAGTTTGTCGCCTTTGTTATAACTAAACTGCGCCAGCCCTTTTTCTTCAAAATAATGGGCGATAGCAACATCTGCTTTCAAGTAGAGCATCTCATCAGCCACCAGTCCGAACATGACGCCATCAAAATACAGGCCATAACCGCCAAACATTTTGCGCGCCTGGATCGCCCCGAACTGTGCAAACACTTCTTTCAGAAATTCGACAAATTCAGACATGATAGTACTTAGCAGTAAATCCTTTAAACTGGTCTTCGCGCGCCGCTGCGGCTGCCCACCCTGGAAAGCCCGAAGCAAAGCCTGGAAATTTCCAGCCATGCATCGCCGTGTATCAAGCCCTTGGCGGTCTGGTCAATTTCCGCCAGTTTTTGTAATGCTGCCTGCAACTGGCGCAAGCTTAAACGGCTTACCGCGCGCTTGGTCAGTGCCTGCCTGTCGCCAAAAATCTTGGCTTGCTGCATGGCGCCAGCCAGGTTTTCTCCGCGTGCTTCGGCCTGTTTGATCTTCACCAGCGGCTTGATTGCCCATAGCAGCGGATTCATTACGGCAACCGGTTGCGCGCCTTCGTCTTGCAGGCCCTGCAGGATGCGTACGGTACGCTCAACATCGCCCGACAATACCGCTTCGCCGAGTTGGAACGCATCATAGCGCGATACGTTCAATATTGCTGCACGAACGTCATTGTCGGCAATATTACCTTCAGGGTACAGCAAGCCTAGTTTCTGTATCTCCTGGTGAGCTGCCAGCAGGTTGCCCTCTACCTGATGCGCAATGAATTCCAGCGTGTCGGCATCGGTGGCCTGGTTTTGCATAGCCAGGCGTTTGGCGATCCACTGAGGTAGCTGTGGCGCTTCTACTTCCTGCAAACTCAGGAAAATGCCAGCTTGCTCCAGTGCCATATACCATGCACTTTTCTGGTCTCGCCAGTCTATCTTTGGCAGTATGATGACCACTACCGTATCCTGCAAAGGCCGTTCTGCAAGTGCCTGTAATGCCTTGCTGCCTTCTATGCCCGGCTTGCCGGACGGGATATTGATTTCGAGCAGGCGCAGGCTGGCGAACAGGGAAATGGATTGGCCGAACGCAGTAATTTGCTGCCAGTTGAAGTTACGTTCGACGATCAGGCTGGTGCGTTCATCAAAGCCAAGTTTGCGTGCAGTTGCACGTATGGCGTCGAGGCTTTCGCGTTGCGCCAGTGGTTCGTCGCCAGCCAGAACATAGAGAGGCTTGAGGCCTTGCGCTAGATGCTGGGGAAGTTGTTGCGGTGGCAGGCGCATGGGGGCGGGTTAGTTGGCCGCGGCTTTTTTCGGCTTTTGCACAATCAGGCGGCGCATGATTTCACGCACGGCATCGTCACGCATATCCTGGTACAAGCGTTGCTCTTCAAACGATTTCGCCAAAACTTCGCTGTCGTCATAGGAAAAGTCGCGGCGACCGCTCACGGTCTGCACCTGGCCCCAGAGCTCACTACCAGGCTCGCGGATACGGAAGCTGGCATGGTAGAGCAATTCGAATTCCCTGACCACACCGACCTTGCCGCTCAGGGAGAGAATGCGTTTTTCAGTACCTTCACTCATCATCTCCAGCATCAACTCCGCTTTTTCAGGGTCGTTAACGACAGTCACGCCATTGACGGCTAAGGACCTCTTTAAAGGTTTACTAATCGTGAGCGTAGGCCCCTGCATATACAGATTGTGAAAAGCAAGATCTGCCATTCCGCGAAGTTCAAAGCCGCAGGCTGCAAGCGTGAGCGTCAGCAACAAAATATACAGTCGGGGCAAACTTAAAAGTCGCATGAGGGTTATCCCACCACAATGTTGACGAGTTTATTGGGCACAACGATGATTTTACGCACACTCACGCCATCCTCCAGATATTTCTGCACGCTATGGTGAGTGACGGCAAGCTGCTCGATTGCGGATTTTTCCATGGTGCGCGGCACTGTCATGCTGCCACGCAGCTTGCCATTGACCTGAATGACCAGCTCGATTTCATCCTGCACCATGGCGGCCTTGTCGGCCTGTGGCCAGCCAGCGTCAAGGATGCTGGATGCAGGCCGTAGCTCTGTCCAGATAGCCTCGCATACATGCGGCACGATAGGCGACAGCAACAAGGCGACTGCCCCCAGCGCTTCCTGGCGGATGGCGCGGGTAGTCGAGTCATCGCCTTCAATTTTTGCCAGCGCATTCATCAACTCCATCACAGAGGAAATGGCCGTGTTGAATGAGTGGCGGCGACCATAGTCATCGGTGACTTTTTCTATAGTCTGATGCAATTGCCGGCGCAGGGTCTTGAGTTCAGCCGAGAGTTCGCCTGTGCTATAGGCGGCCACGATGCCTTGCTCTACATGGTCAAAAACTGCTTTCCATACGCGTCGCAAGAAGCGGTGAGCACCTTCTACGCCGCTATCCGACCATTCCAGGCTTTGTTCCGGCGGTGCTGCAAACATCATGAATAGGCGCGCAGTATCGGCGCCATAGTTATCAATCAGCTCCTGCGGATCTACCGTGTTGCCCTTGGATTTGGACATCTTGCTACCATCCTTGAGCACCATGCCCTGCGTGAGCAGGTTGGTGAATGGCTCATCATTCTTGAGTAAACCGGCATCGCGCATCAGCTTGTTGAAGAATCTTGCGTAAAGCAAATGCAGAATCGCATGCTCAATGCCACCGACATACTGGTCGACGGGCAACCAGTAGTTGGCGCGTTCGTCCACCATGGCAGTGTCGCAATCAAAGCTGGCATAGCGTGCGAAATACCAGGATGACTCAAAGAAGGTATCCAGCGTGTCGGTTTCGCGCGTGGCTTTGCCGCCGCAGGTTGGGCAGCTGGTTTCGTAGAAGCTCGGGTCTTTCTTGATGGGTGAGCCCACGCCATCCATCACCACATCTTCCGGCAATACCACAGGCAGTTGCTCGGCAGGCACCGGTACTTCACCACAGCTGGCACAATGAATAATCGGGATAGGGCAGCCCCAGTAGCGTTGGCGGGAGATACCCCAATCACGCAAACGGTACTGAGTACGGCGCTTGCCCAGGTTTTTTGCACTCAAGGCACTAGCAATAGCAGCCGAAGCTGCGTCGAAATTAAGCCCATTGAACTCCCCTGATTCGAATAACACACCATGTTCGGTGTATGCCGTTTCAAGCGGTAGCACGAGTGACCCTGTAGCTGGTTGGATGACGGCTTTTATAGGTAGCTGATATTTCTTGGCAAACTCGAAATCGCGCTCATCATGCGCCGGTACAGCCATCACAGCACCTTCGCCATAGCTGATCAGCACATAGTTAGCGACCCAAACTGGCAGTTGCTCTCCGGTGAGTGGATGCGTTACGAACAACCCGGTCGCCATGCCTTTCTTCTCGGCAGTAGCAACATCTGCCTCAGCCACGCTACCGCGTTTACATTCGGCGATAAAGTCAGCTAAAGCTTTATTATCCTTAGCGGCCAAAGTGGCCAGTGCGTGCTCTGCAGCGACTGCGACGTAAGTTGCGCCCATCAGGGTGTCGGGGCGGGTGGTATAGACTTTAAGCGTGCCTTGCTGGCCGACAATGGGGAACTCTACTTCGCAGCCATAGCTCTTGCCTATCCAGTTGCGCTGCATGGTCTTGACCTGCTCAGGCCATCCATCCAGTTTGTCCAGGTCGCTTAGTAGCTCATCCGCATAAGCGGTGATCTTCATGAAGTATTGCGGGATGTCGCGCTTTTCTACCAGCGCGCCAGAGCGCCAGCCACGACCATCAATGACTTGCTCGTTGGCGAGCACGGTCTGGTCGATGGGGTCCCAGTTGACGGTAGACGTCTTCTTGTAAATCAGGCCTTTCTTGAACAGCTCGGTGAACAGCCATTGCTCCCAGCGGTAATACTCCGGTTTGCAGGTGGCGATCTCGCGTTGCCAGTCCACGGCCAAGCCCAGTTGCTTGAGTTGGGTCTTCATGTGCTCGATATTGCTGTAGGTCCACGCCGCTGGTGCAGTTTCGTTCTTGATGGCGGCATTTTCCGCAGGCAGGCCGAAGGCATCCCAGCCCATGGGTTGCATGACGTTAAAGCCTTTCATGCGATGAAAGCGGCTCAGTACGTCGCCTATGGTGTAGTTACGCACATGGCCCATGTGCAATCGGCCACTGGGGTAGGGGAACATCGACAGGCAATAATACTTGGGCTTGTCGGAAGTTTCGCTGGCGGCGAAAGTGTTGTTGGTTTCCCAGTACTGTTGGGCGGTTTGTTCGATCTCGCGGAATGGATACTGCTGTTGCATAGTTGAGTTGTTAGTCTTTAAAAGTGTTAGATTACAAAGGTTTTGGGATGCAAAATTATACCTTGAAGCGATGCTGGTTGTTTAAAACAAAAGGCATACTTAAAACAAAAGGCCTGCAAATGCAGGCCTTTTAGTTGGAGCTTAAGTCAATATGCTATTTCAATGCAGCGAAGATGTTGTCGCGGATTTCATTCATATCGCCCAGGCCATTCACAAACACGTGTTTAGGTGCGCCCTCTACCCCACTATTGGCCCAGTCTGAATAGTATTTCACCAGCGGTTTGGTTTGGCTGTGGTAAACAGCCAGGCGATTTTTCACGACTTCTTCTTTGTCATCATCGCGTTGCACCAGGTCTTCGCCTGTTACATCATCCTTGCCTGCCACTTTAGGCGGGTTGAATTTGACGTGATAGGTACGGCCAGAAGCGGGATGTGAGCGGCGGCCGCTCATGCGCTCTACGATTGCTTCATCAGGCACATCAATCTCCACCACGTAGTCAATGCCTACGCCTGCCTGCTTCATGGCTTCAGCTTGCGGTATGGTGCGTGGAAAGCCATCGAACAGAAAGCCTGCTTTGCAGTCATCATCCTTGATGCGCTCTTTCACCAGGCCAATAATCACTTCATCCGGTACCAGGCCGCCACTATCCATGAAGCGTTTGGCTTCCAGGCCTAGTTGGGTGCCGGCTTTTACCGCAGCACGCAGCATGTCGCCGGTTGAGATTTGGGGGATATTGAATTTTTCTTTAATGAATGTGGCCTGGGTGCCTTTGCCGGCTCCTGGGGCACCTAATAATATGATACGCATGTTAAAAATATCTCCCTTGAATATTCGCTGGTACTTGTATTTTTGAATGTGATGGTTGTTGTCGTTGCTTACGCTAAATTATATCAGGCCAGATGGTTGGCGATGGTGACAAATTGGGCGACAGACAGATTTTCTGCGCGCAGCTGCGAGTCGATCTCTAATTGCACAAAGCCTGCATCATCCAGTATGCCTTTGAGTGTGTTGCGCAAAGTCTTGCGACGCTGCCCGAAGGCACTGGAGACGATGCGGGCAAACAGGTTTTCGTCTTTTGCCGGGTAAGGCAGCACCGCATGTGGAACAGCGCGTACAAAGGCTGATTCGACTTTAGGCGCAGGCTCAAAGGCTTCGGGTGGTACGGTGAACAGGTACTCCATGTGCAGGCGGTATTGCAGCATAACGGACAACCGCCCGTATTCGGAGGTTGATGGTGCAGCGACCATGCGCTCGACCACTTCCTTCTGCAGCATGAAGTGCATGTCCACAATATTTTCTACATTATCGAGCAGGTGGAACAGGATGGGTGTGGAGATGTTGTAGGGCAGGTTGCCTACCACTCTTAACTGCGGGCCTAGCGCGGAGAAGTCAAACTTCAGTGCATCGCTATTGTGGATAGTAATAGCATTTTGCACATACTGCTTTTCCATCCAACTGATGATGTCTCTATCCAGTTCCACCACATGCAAATGCTTGAGTTTCTGCAACAAAGGCTGGGTAAGTGCGCCCAGGCCGGGGCCAATTTCTACCATGAGGTCATCAGGCTGGGGGTGGATGGCTGTTACCAGGCTATTGATTACACCGCTATCGGAGAGGAAGTTCTGGCCAAAGCGTTTCTTGGGGACGTGTTTCATTAAGTGCCTAGTGTTGTAAGTGCCTAGTGTTAAGAGCCTGGTGATCTTTAATTATTGAGCAAGCTCGATGGCCAGGTGGATGGCTGCCAGCAAACTGCCGATTTCGATATTGCCCTTGCCCGCCAAGTTGAGGGCAGTACCGTGATCCACTGAGGTGCGTATGATAGGCAGCCCGAGCGTGACGTTAACGCCACCACCAAAGCTGGCATGCTTGAGTACGGGCAAGCCTTGGTCATGGTACATCGCCAGTACGCAGTCGCCTTGTTCCAGGTTGTGCGGGGTAAACAGGGTGTCGGCTGGGAGCGGCCCGATCAGCAGCATTCCCTCCGCACGCAGCTTTTCCAGCACGGGCGTGATGGTCGTGATTTCTTCCGTGCCCAGGTAGCCGCCTTCACCCGCGTGGGGGTTAAGCCCAGCTACCAGTATGCGTGGGGTTAGAATGCCAAAACGCGTGATGAGGTCATGATGCAGAATGCGGATAGTTGTTTCCAGGCCGATTTGGGTGATGGCCGTGCTGACTTCACTCAACGGCAGGTGGCGAGTGGCTAGAGCCACCCGCATGCCGCCGCCGACCAGCATCATGACCACCTCTGCGGTATTGGTATACTCCGCGATAAATTCGGTATGGCCAGTGAAGGCGATGCCATCATCATTGATGATGCCTTTGTGCACTGGGGCCGTGGTCATGGCATCAAACCGGCCATCCAGGCAGCCATCAACTGCCGCTCTCAATGTTTGCAGCACGTATTGGCTGTTGGCGGCATTCAATTTACCGGCAACCACGGATTGTGCCGTCGCAAAGTCCAGCACCGTCAGTTGGCCAGTGCCTGCATGTTGCTGCTGCAGGCTATCTCCGCCGTAGTTTTGAATATCAATATTTAAGCCAAGCTGGCTAGCCCGCTCATGTAGCGCGGTTTTGTTGGCAATGACGGTAATTTCAGCTGGCAAGGGGCGCGATGCCAGCATGGCGCAGAGGTCTAAGCCTATGCCTGCGGGTTCGCCGGCGGTGATTGCGATAGAAGGCAGGAGCTTGCTCACGGCTGAAAGGGGTTTAAGGCTTAATACTTGTCTTCAAGACGGAATTCGACGTAGGCACGATCGCGCAGCTCGCGCACCCAGTCCTGATAAGCTTCATCTGATTTGCGGGCACGGATTTCCTGGCGAGCCTTGAGTCTTGCCGCTTCCGTGGTCATGTCCTGCTTGCGGCGCTCTAACACCTGGATGATGTGCACGCCAAAGGGCGTGCGTACAATCTCGCTAATGGCATTAGGCTTTAATTCATTCATGACTTTTTCAAATTGAGGCACCGTATCTCCGGGGTTGACCCAGCCCAGGTCGCCACCGCTGGATGCAGATCCATCCTCTGAATACTGGCGCGCCAACTCGGCAAAGTCGCCACCATTTTCCAGACGTTCTTTAATCGTTTCCAGCTTGTGCTTGGCATCTGTCTCGGAGACGATTTCAGTGAGCTTGACCAGGATATGACGGACATGGGTTTGCTCGACCACCAGCGGTGATGAGCCGCCACGGCGATTGATCATTTTCAGGATGTGAAAGCCATTGGGGCTGCGTAGCACAGCAGATGTTTCACCGGGTTGCATCGGTTTAAGCGCTTCGGCAAATAATGCAGGTAGTTGGGTGGAGGTTTTCCACCCGAGTGCGCCGCCTTCCAGTGCATTCGGTGCATCGGAGAAGCTGGCCGAAACCTGGGCAAAGTCAGTGCCTGATTTTAGCTGCTTGAGCGCCTGCTCGGCTTTGTCGCGTAATTTTTGCAGCACATCCGGTGAGCTGTCATCGGGGGCGCGAATCAGGATGTGGGCAATTTCATACTCATCCTGCGCTTCGTTGCGCGATGATTGCGTAGTCAGGAAGTTATCGATTTCAGCTTCAGTGACATTGACGCGGTTATCCACTTCACGTTCGCGCAGCCGCGCCAGCAGAATTTCATTGCGGATATCTTCGCGAAATTTACGGTAACTAATGCCATCTGCGGCAAGGGCTTCGCGAAATTGCTTGATATCCATCTTATTCTGTTCGGCAATACGGTCTATGGTTTTATCCAGCTGGTTATCATCAACACGCAAACCGGTTTGAGCTGCTAATTGCAACTGCAGGCGATCATTAATGAGTCGTTCCAGAATCTGTTTCTCCAGCACATTCTGTGGCGGCAGTTGTGCACCCTGTTTTTCCAGCTGTGCACTGACCGTGCGTATGCGGTCATTCAACTCATTTTCAGTAATGACTACCTGGTCGACCACCGCGACTATACGGTCGAGCTTGACCACTTCATGACTTTCTCTGGTAGCGGCATGCGCTGAAAAAGCAAAGCAGCTAAGAATAATGCCGGCTAGAAAAGTACGGAGAGTTGGGAACATAAATGACAGGTTACTCATAGTTTTGTTGTCTATAGGATTCAGGAAGTACATTCGTGTTGGTGTAGCCTGGGATGGTGCGGTTGAGTAGTCTCATCGGGTCGGAGCCTATAGAGGCGATTCCACCTAGCTCCAGTTGGAAGAACAGTGCATAGTTTGCGTTGGCTGTTGCTGTTGCCACCCGTTGTAACACAGCGCGCGCTTGCCAGCAACCCGCATCATATTCAATCCCAGCCAGACCTTCAATCGGCTGATTTTCGCTTATTGAGTAGTTCCAGCGACCCAGGCCGTAGTAGCCTTTGCCGAGTGGCCACTGACCAGAAATGTTAAATTGCTCCAGGCGTTCCCGGGTATAGCGATAACTCAGGTTAAGTACCTTGCCTGGCTCTGGGTTGTAGCGTGCGCCGATATTGCTTTTAATCGTGCTCGAAGTATCTGTGTTGTATTGCCAGGCCGTATCAATGTTCCAGTTATTCATCAGTTTCGCAGTCAGTGCCGCTACGATGTCGGAAGTGTCACTCGTCCGTAACGTAGAGGTGGGGAGTCCTACTTTCTGGTCTGCAAAATAAAAGCGCTGACCCAAAGTGACTGCCAAGCGTTGCTGGCCTGTTTTGGCGTCTATCATGCGGCTGGTCACGGCCAGGCTTAGCTGGTTAGCATTGTTAATGCGGTCATTGCCGGTAAACTGGTTTTCAAGGAACAACGTCCCCAGATTCAAGTCTGCTTCAGCCGTGTCAAATACCGGCAGCATGGACTGATCCTGATAGGGAATGTAGACATAGTACATTCTGGGTTCTAAGGTCTGTGTGTAGTTGTTTTTCACGACACGCACATTGCGATCAAAAAACAGGCCACTGTCAACGCTGAAAACAGGCAGGGTACGGCTACCGGATTCGAACTCTCCATTGACGCCATTCAAGGTGAAGCCAGGGTCATTGAGGCTGTAACTGGTATGGCGTATGCCTAATTTTGGTGTGACATAGCCATATGGTTGCGCCATCGGCAAGCTGATACTTGGATAAGTGCTAAAACGGTTTCCGGTAACACCGGTTGTCAGAACATTGCTGGAAACTATTGTGGTTGTGGTGGTGGAGGTATTGTTGAGAATAGGGTTAGCATTTTTTCGATCGAAGCTGACCCACTCATTCTGTATATTAGCATTCAGCGTGATATTGCTTTTATCAATGGCCCAGTCCTTGTTGCCATTCAAAGTGAGTTGGGGCAGGCGTGAGTAGGGAAAGGACAATGTGCTTAGTGTTTGGTATTTTTGCACGAGTGCATTGAAGCTCCATACGTCATTGTTGTAAGCAATATTGGCTTGTTGCGGCAAGTTAACGCGACTGGTGCTGACGATGCGTGAGGTCATTTCCGAGAAATATTTGTCATCAGACACTTTTTCAATGTTATAGGCACCAGACCAGCCGTTGCCAAAATTCTGCGTATGCGACAACTTGGCGTAATAGCGTGTCTCATTGCTATTGAGGTCGCTCGGTAAATACTCAATATTATTGGTGCCGGAGTATGTTTCCCCCAGGTAACGGAACTCTCCCTGTAGCTGGAGGCCACGTTTGGTCAGCACTCGTGTAGCAATGGTGGCATCCATGTCCGGTGCGATATTCCAGTAATAAGGGGTTAATACCTCGAAGCCACTACGGCTGGTGGTTCCCCATGTCGGTGCCAGAAAGCCGGACTGGCGTTGATTAACGAAAGAAAAGCTCATCCATGGCGTATACAGTATCGGCACACCCTTAAACTCTATGTATGCATTTTTGGCGGTTGCGTTCTTGGAGTAGTCATCAAGCTCTAACTCTCCCGCCTTGATATACCAGTCATTTGAATCTGCTTCACATGTCGTGTAGCGCGCGCCCTTCAGGCGTTTTTTGTCCTCGCCCTCAAAAAATACCGCTTTGGCATCACCGCGGGACATTCCTGATGCTTTATTCAGGTTAGGCTCTTCCGGGGATGCCCCCTCAATATCCTGACCTCCGGACTGCTGCTGCGAAATGCTGGTGTTGCTTGAGTCGGCCGTACCGTCAGCCTGCAAATCGGTAGGGCGATTCATGCCCAGATTGGGAAACTGCTTGATCTGATTACTCATGATAAACGAGGCATCCATCATTTCCCCGATACTCTCTCCGAGTTTCATGCGCATAGAAGGCCCAGTGATCGTGACACCTCCAGACTCTATGCGGGTATTGCCTGTCACATGCAGTTCTTCATTTTGTACATCGTATTCCAGGCTGTCGCCGAATATGTTCTGTTTGTCCTTGAGCAGGGCTGCATTGCCGATGGATTTGTATTTTCGGTCAAGATAGACTTGCATACGGTCACCCTCAATAACAACTGCGCCCGGTTGTACATTGGATGCGTCGATCGGCTTTGACAGGTCGATGCCGGGCGTGGTGGTTTCCTGACTTAATACATCGAGATTCTCAATGCTGGTGCTCATTCTCAGCTTCATGCGCAACTCTGGAGCTTTGCCCCTGGCAGTGCTTTGCTGATTGGCTGTTGAGACATTGCCGGTGGTTTCGAGTTCGCGGTCAAGGTGCAGTTGTACTGCATTGTCATCGGTAGCGGCCGGAGCTTGTTCATTGGTAGTCATCCCTGAACCGGATGCTTCACTTGGCGTTCCAGCGGTTTCTTCTGCGCGAAGCTGGCCTAGACTTAATGTGACCAAGGCAAAGGTAAGGGGGAGTAGACGAATTTTCAAAGTATATTTTTAGCGAACTTAAATGAGTGAACGCGCGTTTCTTTATATGGGTGATAAAATCGCATAAATTCGCGTTTTAGGCAATCTGTAAATTCCGGCCAATAGCGCTTTCTTGTTGAATTTTAAGCGTAATTTATTTACGGCTTATTCTGTGGCATATCCATGTATTTTTGATGGTTATTTTGTGGTGATGGTTTTTAAGGATGAGAGTGTAGTGTTAAGACAGCAGCAGTTGAATAACTGGTTACAACAAGCATTGCCTGAGACGTCATTTTCCCTGACGCCTGCCTCGGCAGATGCAAGCTTCCGTCACTATTTCAGGGTGCATACGGCCACGCAAACGCTAATCGCCATGGATGCCCCCCCTCCTCAGGAGGACTGCGCTCCGTTTGTGCATGCTGCACACGTGTTTGGTGATGCAGGATTGAATGTGCCGAGAGTGCTAGCGCAGAACCTTGAACAAGGTTTTTTGCTGTTGACGGATCTTGGCGATACCACATTTCTTGCTGCGTTAACGCCAGCTACGGCCAACGACCTGTACCGGGATGCGCGTCGAGCGCTGGTGAAAATGCAACTGGCTAGCCGTGAAGGCGTCTTCCCACCGTATGATGAGGCGCTGCTCAACCGTGAAATGCAGCTGTTCCCGGATTGGTATGTAGCGAAGCACAGCAAGGGTGACTTAACGTCATCGCAGCAGGCAGTTTTGCAGAAAACCTTTGAGATACTCAATAAAAATATCCTGGCACAGGCGCAGGTCTTTGTGCACCGTGACTATCACTCGCGTAACCTGATGGTCTGTGACGATAATCCTGGGGTGCTGGATTTTCAGGATGCAGTTTATGGCCCGATTACCTATGACTTGGTGTCGCTGCTCAAAGATGCCTACATCTGCTGGGAAGAAGACCAAGTGCTGGATTGGGTGGTACGGTTCTGGCAGGAAGCCAGGGATGCCGGCTTGCCGGTTCCGGCCGATATTGCAGATTTTTACCGTGATTTTGAATGGATGGGGGCGCAACGCCATATCAAGATACTAGGCATATTTGCACGGCTCTATCATCGCGACGGCAAGGACGGCTATCTCAAGGATATGCCGCTGGTGATGGATTACCTGCGCCGGGTCTGTGCCCGTTATATTGAGCTCCGACCCATGCTCAGATTGCTGGATGAACTGGCAGGTAACGCACCGCAGGCAGGGTACACCTTCTGATGAAGGCGATGATACTGGCTGCCGGGCGTGGTGAGCGCATGCGGCCATTGACAGACCATACGCCTAAACCATTGCTGGAGGTTGGCGGTAAGCCACTGATTGTATGGCACCTGAAGCGTCTGGCCAAAGCCGGATTTCACGAAGTGATCATCAACCATGCGCATCTGGGCAATCAGCTTGAAACTGCCCTGGGTGATGGTAGTCGGTGGGGACTATCCATACAGTACAGTCCTGAAAAAGTAGCACTGGAAACCGCTGGGGGTATAGCCTATGCATTGCCATTGCTGGGCGACATCCCTTTTCTGGTGATCAATGGCGATGTCTATACCGAAATCGACTTCTCAATATTGGAGCGTGCCTTGCAGCCAGGGCATGTGGCGCATCTAGTGATGGTCAATAACCCGCCACAGCATCCGCAAGGTGACTTTTCCTATCTGGATGGGAAGTTGGCACTTGAGGGCGAAATCCAGCTGACATTCTCAGGGGTCGGGGTTTATCACCCTCGGTTGTTTGCGGAAGTGGTGCGTGGCGAGGCAGCCAAACTCGCTCCCTTACTTAAAGTCGCCATTGGCGAAGGCTTAGTAACGGCAACGCATTACCAAGGGGTTTGGCATGATATCGGAACGCCAGCGCGATTAAAGCAACTGGATGAGCAACTCGGGAATGAGGTATAGATGGAACCTAATCCTTCATTTACCGACAAAACAGTGCATGGCTGCCATGCATCTTGTCAATATCAATCAGGATTGAAGACAGAGACATCTTATTTTGAATATGGATATCACCGAGTTTAGCGCAAGGCGGCAAAAGCTTATGGCGCAGATGGGCGAAGGCGTGGCGGTGATACCGACTGCTCCCGAGCTATTGAGAAATCGCGACAGCCATTACCCTTACCGCTTTGACAGTTATTTTTATTACCTATCCGCGTTCAAGGAGCCTGAAGCTGTCTTGTTTTTAGTCGCGGGTAGCCAACCTAAAACTATTCTGTTCTGCCGCGACAAAGATATGGAGCGTGAAATCTGGGATGGTTTTCGCTACGGCCCTGCGGCGGCGGTCGCTGAATTTGGGGTGGATGAGGCATACTCCCTCAGCCAGATGGACGAGATGGCACTGAAGCTGTTGGCTAACCAGCCTAAGCTGTTTTATAGCCTTGGCGCAGATGCAAGCTGGGATGCCCGTGTCACGGGCTGGCTGAATCAGCTACGCGCGCAGGGCCGTAGTGGTGTGAGCGCTCCTGGCGAAATCGCTGATGTGCGCATCCTGGTGGATGAGCTGCGGCTTTACAAGTCAGACTATGAGGTTGATGTAATGCGACGCTCAGGCCTGATTGCCGCCGCTGCACACAAACGTGCCATGCAAGTCACTCGTCCAGATAAAATGGAGTATGAAATTGAAGCGGAATTTCTGCACGAATTCTATCGCCACGGCGCGCAAGCGCCAGCCTATACCTCAATTGTTGCGGGTGGGGCCAATGCCTGCACTTTGCACTATAACGCCAATAGCGCAAAGCTTAATGACGGTGATTTGCTGTTGATAGATGCAGGCTGCGAGCTGGATGGCTATGCCTCCGACATCACACGTACTTTCCCTGTGGGTGGCAAATTCAGCGCTGCACAAAAAGACCTCTATGAGTTGGTCTTGGCTTCACAGGCAGCGGCTATTGCCCAGGTAAAACCCGGCAACCATTGGAATGCGCCACATGAGGCCGCACTGGATGTACTGGTACGCGGTTTTATTGATTTTGGCCTCTGCCGGGGTAGCCCGGAATCTGTGTTGGAATCTGGCGATTACCGTCAGTTTTATATGCACCGCACCGGGCACTGGCTGGGCCTGGATGTACATGATGCAGGCGAATACAAAGCGGCTGGCGAGTGGCGCCAGCTTGAGCCTGGCATGACTCTGACGGTGGAGCCTGGCTGCTATGTGCGTCCAGCGGAGAATGTGCCGGAGCATTTCTGGAATATCGGTATTCGTATTGAGGATGATGCGTTAGTGACGACCAATGGCTGTGAAATCATGACAGCGTCTGCCCCCAAGACTGTGGCCGAGATCGAGTCGCTGATGGAGCAGGTGTGAGCTCCCAATCGACATCTTCAAATAGACAATCAGATATCGTGATCGTTGGCGGTGGCCCGGTCGGTGCCACCTTGGCGCTTGCCCTGCAAGGTAAGGGAATTGCTACCACCATGTTGGAAGCGCGTGAACGTGGCGCAGCGCATGGCGACCAGCGCGCGCTGGCGCTATCGTATGGTACCCGCCTGATACTCGAGCGGCTCGGTATCTGGGCTGAGCTTGAGCCCAAGGCTACCGCGATCAATACCATTCATATTTCACAGCGTGGAAGTTTTGGCCGCAGCCGTTTGCGCGCGCCAGACCATGACCTGCCGGCTTTGGGTTATGTACTGGCCTACGGCGATTTAAGCGCCGCTCTGGATGGGGCGCTTGCCGAGCAAGGGGATGTAAACATACTGAATGGAGCAGAAGCAACTTCAATTACACCTGCAACCGAATCGGCAAACGTAGTATTCAAGCATGACAATGCTGAGAAAGCCTTAACTAGTAGCCTAGTGGTGCTGGCTGATGGTGGCCGCAGTCTTGCCGATATTCCGGCCTTGAAGCGCGAGACCAGGGAATATGGGCATGATGCACTGGTAACCAAAGTGACCAGTGAGTTGGCACATGACAATGTTGCCTATGAGCGATTTACCGCTATGGGCCCGGTAGCATTGCTACCGAATGGCACCCGTGAATTTTCCCTGGTATGGACGGGCAAGGCTGCTGAGGTAAGTGTGCTGTTGAGCCTGACAGATGAGACATTTTTAGCAAGACTGCATGAGCATTTTGGTGATCGGGTAGGGCGCTTCCTGACCGTGGGTAAACGCCTGACTTTCCCACTGAAGCTCTCTTACCTTGATCCGGTCACCGCGCCGCATCTTGTTGTCATAGGCAATGCCGCGCAGACCATGCACCCTGTTGCCGGTCAGGGCTTCAATGTGGGGTTGCGCGACGCCTGGGAACTGGCGCATCAGATTGGTGCTACACAGGTTGATGGTTGGGGTGGCCCGGCTATGCTTAAAGCCTATCAACAAGGACGCAAAACAGACACCAAACGTGGCCTGCTGTTTACTGACTTTCTGGTAAATGTATTTTCTAATGATGTTGTTGGTTTATCCTCCATACGAGGAGTAGGACTAGGTCTGCTGGATATGGTGAAGCCTGCAAAAAATCACCTCATTAATAAGATGAGCTTTGGTAGCCGTGGCTAGTATGGGTAAAGTGGATTTTGACATCATGGTTGTTGGCGGAGGTTTAGTCGGTGCGGCCACCGCAGTGGCACTTGCGCTGCAAGGCCATCAAGTCATTTTGGTTGACAGGGTGGCACCAGATTTCTCATCAGTAAGTACTTCAACTGATACTTGGGACAGTCGGATTTATGCCATTAGTCCAGGCAATGCCCACTGGCTGGATTCAATGGGTGTGTGGGGCAAGCTGGATCAGGCAAGGATTTGCCCGATTGAGGATATGGAGGTTTGGGGGGATTCCAGCACCGAACCTTTGATATTTGAATCCTATGAGGCGAATGTCACCAGCCTTGGCTATATTCTGGAGAGTAATCAACTACAACAGGCGCTCTGGTCGCGGATGCAGGACGTTGGCGTGCATATGAAAATCTCTGATGATTGTGATGGGTTGACGATTGATGCTGAAAAAGCCTTTTTAAAATTCAGCAATGGTACTTCTATCAGCGCCAAGCTCGTGGTGGCAGCTGATGGCGGAAACTCATGGATACGTGCCCAGGCGGGGATAGCGAGCAAGCTATATACCTATCAGCAAATGGGTGTAGTCGCGAATTTTGAGACTGAACTTTCACATGGGCAGGTGGCCAGACAATGGTTCAATCAGGATGGGGTGTTGGCATGGTTACCCCTGCCCGGCAATCGAATCTCCATGGTCTGGTCTACCCCTGGCGCTCAAGGGCTTGTGGAACTAACTCCACAAGCCCTTGCCGATAAAGTTGCCGAAGCCGGTGCTCATACTTTAGGTAAGATGCACACCATCACAAATGCTACAGCCTATCCACTGGTGAAACAAACAGCGCATAGCCTAGTTCAGGCAAGATTGGTTCTGGTCGGCGATGCGGCACATCGGGTGCACCCTCTGGCTGGGCAAGGTGTCAATCTTGGGTTTCGAGATGTCATTGCGTTGGAAAAAACGTTATTCCATCGAAACCGGTATCAGGAGATAGGCGACTTAGTTTTACTACGACATTATGAACGTGCGCGTAAAACCGATATGTTGACGCAAGGTGTTGTGACTCATGGTCTGCAACAGTTGTTTGACAGCAAACAGCCCATGGTGAAGAAATTACGCAATTTAGGTTTGGCACTCACCGAACATCAACCTGGGTTAAAGCGCCGCCTGATTAAACAAGCAATAATTTAATGGAAGATATTTAAAAGGTATATATGATAAAAAGTGCGGCAGGATTACTACTGGCAGGCTTGTTTGCTACAAATGCACTGGCTGACGAGGCTGGTTTGCGTAAGGTGATTGAGACAACCTACCCCAAAATGCGGGTGGAAAGCATAGTTAAAACGCCTTATTCAGGGCTCTACGAAGTGTATATGAATGGGCAGATTGTCTATACCGACGATAAATTGAATTTCCTGATCGCAGAAGGCCGGTTAGTCGATACAAAAACCAAGCGTGATATCACCAGTGAGCGTATGGAGGAGCTGACCAAGATAGATTTCTCTACCTTGCCTTTAGAGCAGGCAATCAAGGTGGTAAAAGGAAATGGCAGCAGAAAGCTGGCTGTATTTTCCGATCCGGACTGTCCATTTTGCAAGCGTCTTGAGCAAAAAGAGCTAGTTAATATCACGGATGTGACCATATATACATTCTTGCTCCCGCTCGAACAGCTGCACCCTGACGCAGCTAATAAGTCTAAAGCAATATGGTGCGCACCAGACCGTGCCAAAGCCTGGCAGGATTGGGCGATCAACAATCAGTTGGCAAAAAGCGATGCAGCGTGTGATCAACCGCTCGCCAAAGTTGCGGACCTAGCTAAAAAAATAGGCGTGACAAGCACGCCTACTATTTTCTTTGCTGATGGCAGGCGTATGTTGGGAGCTTATCCTGCTAAGGAAATTGAGAAGGGCATGAGTGCCGTATCATCTGCAAAAAAACAATAGTTAAACAACCGAGCCCATCTTGAAAATCGGCAGATACATGGCGATTACCAAACCGCCAATTAATACGCCAAGAACGACCATGATGACGGGCTCCATCAAGCTGGCCAGAGCATCGACAGCATCATCTACCTCGCCTTCAAAGAAGTCGGCTACTTTGGAAAGCATGGAGTCTAACGCGCCCGACTCCTCACCGATAGCCACCATCTGCAGTACCATATTGGGGAAAACATTGGCATTTTGCATGGCCACGGTGAGGCTGGTACCAGTACTGATCTCACTCTGGATTTTCTTGGTAGCGTCATAATAGACTCGATTGCCGGAAGCACCTGCCACTGAGTCCAGCGCTTCTACCAATGGCACGCCAGCAGCAAACATGGTCGACAGTGTTCTGGCAAATCTGGCTATTGTTGCAATTCTAATCAAGTGGCCAAAAATAGGTAGTTTTAACAGTAGCCTATCCATGGTGGACTGCATTTTCTCAGAACGCTTCCATGTGTAGAAGAAAAACCATAAGCCGCCGCCAATGGATCCGAATATTGCCCACCAGTAGTCCACAAAAAAATCAGATATTGCCATCACCACCAGCGTCGGTGCTGGAAGGTCTGCACCAAAGCTGCTGAAGAGATCCTTAAATGCAGGAATCACAAAAATCATGATGACGGCCGTAATGACGAAGGCAACAACGATAATCGAAATTGGGTAAAACAAAGCAGATTTAATCTTGCTCTTGATGGCTAGTATTTTTTCCTTGTAGGTGGCTAATCTATCAAGCAATGTGTCCAGAATACCGGCTTGCTCGCCCGCGCCTATCAAGTTGCAAAATAGTGCATCAAAATACAATGGATATTTACGGAATGATTGGCTCAGGCTACTACCCGTTTCTACATCGGATTTAATATCAAAAAGTAGTTTAGCGACGGCAGGGTTGCTGTGGCCTTTACCGACGATATCGAATGATTGCAACAATGGCACGCCGGCTTTCATCATAGTGGCCAGCTGACGGGTAAATAGGGTTACATCTTTATCGGTCACCTTGCCTGACTTCTGAAAGCTACTTTGCTTTTTGACCTTGATTACATTAATGCCTTGGCGACGCAGTGTGGCATTAACGAAGGCCTCTCCATTTGCGCGCATTTCCCCCCGGATGCGTTTGCCTTTCTTGTCGGTGCCCTCCCAAGCGTAGGTAACCTCTTTGCTGTCTTTTGCTGCCATAACAATTCCCCGTATATATTTCGCTAACGAAATTTATTCATTAGTGACTGCCTCTACTTCGGCAATCGAAGTAAGGCCTTGTTTTACTTTTAGAAGCCCGGACTGCCTTAAATCCTTGACGCCTTCACGTTTTGCCTGGTCTGCAATGTCATGCGCAGTGCCATTTTTCATAATGATGCGACTCATGGCGTCGGTTACCGGCATCACTTGATAAATACCTACACGGCCTTTGTAGCCGGCGGTACATATTTCACAGCCATCCTCATTCGGGCCATACAGTTGCCAGCTACCATTCAGGTCGCTCTCATTGAAGCCTACGCCTAGTAAAGCTTCACGGGGGATGTCCAATGGTTTCCTACAGTTTTTACACAAACGTCTCGCCAAACGTTGTGCTGTGATTAACGAGACAGCTGAAGCGATGTTGAATGGCGCGACTCCCATGTTCATTAAACGTGTCAGCGTGGAGGGGGCGTCGTTGGTATGCAGGGTGGAGAGTACCATATGGCCTGTTGAGGCTGCTTTGATCGCCATGTCAGCTGTTTCCAGGTCTCGAATTTCACCAATCATGATAATGTCCGGATCCTGGCGCAGAAATGACTTTAATGCGGCAGCAAAAGTCAGGCCTTGTTTATCATTCACATTCACCTGATTGATTCCAGGCAGCGGGATTTCTGCGGGGTCTTCAGCCGTGGAGATATTGACCCCTGGATTATTGAGGATATTCAGGCAGGTATATAGGGAAACCGTCTTGCCCGAGCCGGTAGGGCCTGTCACAAGTACCAAGCCGTAGGGGCGGCTGACTGCGCTGAGTAAGGCTTCTTTTTGTTCAGGCTCGTAGCCTAGAGCTTCAATACCCAGGGTGGCGCTACTCGGATCCAGAATCCGCATCACGATTTTTTCACCATTGATCATTGGCAGTGTGCTTACGCGGAAGTCGATCGATCGTGTTTTTGATAGCACCAGTTTCATGCGGCCATCTTGCGGGATGCGCTTTTCAGCAATATCAAGACTGGAAATCACCTTGATACGGGAAGCCATTTTTTCTTTGATGGCTAATGGGGGTTGAGCGATTTCTCGTAATATGCCATCCACACGATAGCGTATGCGGTAGAACTTTTCATACGGTTCGAAGTGAATGTCGGAGGCCCCCATGTTGATGGCATCCATTAGTATCTTTTGAATGTACTTAACGACTGGGGCGTCATCAACCTCAAGTGTTTGTGCTTCCTGAGCTTGAGTCTGCTCCTCACTTTCAATGTCCAGTTCAAATTCATCATCAACTGTAAGTGACTGCATGCTGGTGTCGGAGGCTTCTGTAATCTTGTCTATCCACTTACCCAGTTTGTCATCTTCTACCACCACAGGCGAAAGTGCCATGCCTACCTGAAATTGCACATCATCTAACGCATGGATATTGGTGGGGTCTGATATCGCAACAAAAAGTGTGTTGCTCCGAGTTTGCAAAGCCATGACCCGGCTACTTTGCATCAGCTTGATGTCAATCGTCTTGGCGGGTATGTAGTCAGGGTTTAATGAGTTCAGGTCAAAAATAGGTAAGCCGAATGCCCTGGCTGAAGTTTCGGCAACTGTTAACGCGGGGAGTTTTTTGCTTTGAATCAGCTGGGTAATAAATGATATTTTCTGGGTAACAGCGGCAGTTTGTACCGCGATTGCCTCATCTTCAGATAAGAGCTTGTCTTGCACCAATAGTCGGGCAAGTCCGCCGAGTTTGCTAGGTAGGGTTGTGGAGGCCATTTAACTTTTCAATGAGTTCGGAAGCATTTTAATTAAACTTAATAGTTTCAGCTAAATCATTATTATACGAGTACATACTAATAATGCACGTTAGTATTTTTTTTGTAAAGGTAACAGCCATAAGTCGTACAGAAGTTACCTAACCCATTGAGGGGATTAGGATATGAAAAACAAAAAATAAATCTTGACTTATTTTAATTGTGCAAGTAAAAACGCGTACAGGCGTTTGAATTCGAGCTCATTGTAGCCGGCACTACCGACTTAAGTTCTTGAAATACAAACTTTTGGGGGCGCCTCCCCTTATGTTTTAGTAAGGAAGTATGAAATGGCAACTGGTACCGTAAAATGGTTTAATGATTCTAAAGGTTTTGGCTTCATTACCCCGGATGATGGTGGCGACGATTTGTTCGCACATTTTTCCGCTATCGTAGAAGCTGGCTACAAAAGCCTGAAGGAAGGTCAACGCGTGAGCTTTGATGTCACCGAAGGTCCCAAGGGCAAGCAAGCCTCGAACATCCAGAAAGCTTAAGCCTTCCGAATGCTAGGTTAGAATCATATAAAACGGCTCGTAGACTTCCTGATCTACGAGCCGTTTTATATTGTTGGCTTAGGAGCTGTTGGCTCAATGTGTTACATATGACTCACAATTTCATCGCCAAATTGTGCGCTACCCACTTGTGTCGCGGCATCCATTTGAGATGAGAAGTCTATGGTCACACGTTTCGATTCAATAGCCTTCGCCACTCCTTCTAATACCAGGTCTGCAGCCTCTGTCCAGCCTAGATGGCGTAACATCATTTCCGCAGAAAGTATCAAGGAGCTGGGGTTGGCAAGGTCTTTGCCGGCGATCTTGGGTGCTGTGCCATGGGTCGCTTCAAACATCGCTGTCGTGTCTGACAGGTTAGCACCCGGCGCAATGCCAATGCCGCCTACTTGAGCAGCCAGCGCATCAGACATGTAGTCGCCATTCAAGTTAAGAGCAGTCACTACATCATATTCTTCTGGATGCAGTAGTATTTCTTGTAGGAAAGCATCGGCAATACAGTCTTTGATGATGATCCCGTTCGGTAATTTACACCATGGGCCGCCATCAATCTCTACAGCACCAAACTCCTCCTTGGCTAACTCATATCCCCAAGTCTTGAAGCCGCCTTCAGTAAACTTCATGATGTTACCCTTGTGGGTAATGGTCACTGACTTCCGATTATTATCAATCGCGTATTGAATGGCTTTACGAATCAGCCGTTTGCTGCCGTCAATGGAAACAGGTTTGATACCGATTGCGGAAGACTCGGGGAAGCGGATTTTCTTGCGCACGCCCATATCACTTAGAAAGTCGATGACTTTTTTGACTTCGTCCGTGCCCGCAGCCCATTCTATCCCGGCGTAAATGTCCTCTGTGTTCTCACGGAAAATGACCATGTTGGTTTTTTCTGGTGCTTTAACCGGGCTGGGTACGCCAGTGAAATACTGGATGGGGCGCAGGCACACATATAAATCCAGTTCCTGCCTCAAGGTCACATTGAGTGAGCGTATGCCGCCGCCGACAGGCGTAGTGAGCGGACCTTTAATGGAAATGACATAGTCTTTGATTGCCTGCATGGTGTCTTCGGGAAGCCAGGTATTTTCGCCATATATCTTGGTGGCTTTCTCGCCCGCATATACTTCCATCCATGCAATAGAACGCTTACCGCTATAGGCTTTATTTACTGCAGCATCAACCACTTTTATCATGGGCGGGGTAATATCTATACCAATGCCATCGCCTTCGATAAAAGGGATAATCGGATGGTCAGGAACATTCAGCGAGTTATCAGCATTAACAGTGATTTTTTCGCCATTCGTTGGCACAACAATTTTTGTAGACATAGTGTTCATTCCAGTTAAATAAATTGCTAATACTTTTCAACAAGCCTTATGGCGTAGTGTGCCAATTCAGCAAGCATGATACATGCCCAACGCTTAAAGACTTCATTGAGGTGCCCGGGGTGTATGCGGCGGGTCGTCTTGATACGGACAGTGAAGGCCTGCTCATTTTAACCGATGATGGCAGGCTACAGCACCAGATTGCACATCCCAAACATAAAGAAATAAAAACCTATTGGGCACAAGTTGAAGGAAGCCCGGTGGACGCTGATTTGAAGCCTCTTCGGCACGGGGTTGATCTGGGAGATTTTGTAACGCAGCCTGCTGAAGTGCGCATTTGTGATGAGCCTGAGTGGCTATGGCCGCGTAATCCACCGATACGTGAGCGTAAGGCGATACCTACCACCTGGCTTGAAATTAAAATAAGCGAGGGCAAAAATCGTCAAATACGGCGGATGACTGCGAAGATTGGCTACCCTACCTTACGCTTGGTACGCTACGCCATAGGCAAGCATACGCTGGATGAAATGCCTGTGGGAAGCTGGAAAGAAATTGCCTGGAAATAAAGCCAGCATTAATTGATGGAGTGAATTCGATGAAACCTGTGGTGATTTTTCGGCACGCATTAACCGAGGGTGCTGGCTATTTATCAAGCTACCTTGAAGAAAATGAAATTCCCTGGCACTTGGTCAAGATAGACCAGGGTGACGCCATGCCTGCATCGGCAACGGCATTCAGCGGACTGGTGTTTATGGGCGGCCCAATGAGCGTAAATGATGATTTGCCATGGATACCGCCAGCACTTGGCCTGATACAGGAGGCGGTGGCAAAGGATATCCCGGTGCTGGGGCATTGCCTTGGTGGCCAATTAATCAGCAAGGCGCTGGGCGCGCAGGTCGGGCCCAACCCAGTCAAAGAGATAGGGTGGGGTGAGGTCGCGGTGGCTGATCACGCCGAGGCAAAACGCTGGTTCGGCGATGTAAGTAAATTTCAGAGTTTTCATTGGCATGGAGAGACATTTGCATTGCCAGCAGGTGCTACACATCTGCTTTCCAGCGCATATTGCCAAAACCAGGCTTATTCACTGGGCAAGCACCTGGCATTTCAGTGCCATATAGAAATGACAGCAAGCATGGTGAAAAAGTGGTGCGTAGCCGGTGCTGCCGAGATTGCTGCTTCAGACAGTGTTGGCGTGCAGCAGCCCCACGAGATGCAGCATGATTTGACAGCCCGTATTGCTGAGCTGAATGACCTAGCGGCGATTGTCTATAAGCAATGGATTGCGGGACTCAAGCGCTAGGCTGAGATATTGCCAATGGCCTTATGTTAAACTTTCGCCTTATTAAATGAACTCAAACAAAGAGATTTAAATGTCCGGCAATACGATAGGCACTTTATTTACGTTGACCTCTTTTGGTGAATCCCATGGTCCTGCCATTGGTGGGGTGGTGGATGGTTGCCCGCCCGGGCTGGAGCTTTGTGCGGCAGATCTGCAGGGAGACCTGGATCGTCGTAAGCCTGGCACCTCAAGGCACGTTACCCAGCGCAAGGAGTCGGATACGGTCGAGATTCTGTCTGGCGTGTTTGAAGGAAAAACCACAGGCGCCCCTATAGGTTTATTGATTCGCAACGAAGACCAGCGCAGCCAGGACTACGGCAATATTGCCGAAACTTTTCGCCCTGGACATGCCGATTATACCTACTGGCAAAAATATGGAATCCGCGACTACCGTGGTGGTGGTCGCTCTAGTGCCCGTGAAACTGCGGTCAGGGTGGCTGCTGGTGCAATTGCCAAGAAATGGCTGAAGCAGCGCTATGGCGTTACCATTCGGGGCTATATGAGCCAGTTGGGTGAAATCGATATCCCTTTTGAAACTTGGGATGCCGTGGGCGAAAATGCATTTTTTGCACCAAATCGCAGCATAGTTCCTCAATTAGAGGCTTACCTGGACACCGTGCGCCAGGAGCGTGACTCTGTTGGTGCACGTATTACAGTTGTGGCTGAAGGTGTTCCTGTCGGCTGGGGTGAGCCTGTCTTTGACAGGCTGGATGCAGAAATTGCCTATGCCATGATGAGCATAAATGCTGTGAAGGGTGTGGAAATCGGTGCAGGCTTTAGCAGTGTTGCCCAGCGTGGCTCCGTGCATAGTGATGAGCTAACGCCACAAGGCTTTGCCAGCAACAATGCGGGCGGAGTGCTGGGCGGGATTTCATCCGGGCAGCCTATCCTTGCCCATGTGGCACTTAAACCCACGTCCAGCATCCCGCAGGCACGCCACTCTATCGATAAAGCTGGCAATGCACTTGATATGCAGACCACCGGCCGGCACGATCCCTGTGTGGGCATACGCGCCACCCCTATCGTGGAGGCCATGCTGGCATTGGTGCTGATAGACCATGCGTTACGCCACCGTGCTCAGTGTGGGGATGTTGTCTGTCATACTCCAAAAATATGATGGCCGCACCGCATGGTGCAGCCATCCAGTACGTGTATGCTGGCAAAACTTAATGTACTACTCGAATCCCAACGTTGCCCAAACCTAAGCGCCTGATATGAACGCAATCCCTTACTGGCGACTTTCAGGCTTCTATTTTGCCTATTTTGCTTTCGTGGGTGCGTTTACCCCGTTCTGGAGTCTCTATCTCAAGTCGCTGGCTTTCAGTGCTTTCCAGATTGCAGTCCTCATGTCTTTGTTCCAGGTTGCTCGTATTTTCTCCCCCAGTCTGTGGGGTTGGCTGGCAGATCATTTAGGCCGTCGAGTGCCTATCATCCAGTGGCTGGCGGGCCTTAGCGTGCTGTCCTATATCGGAGTGTTTTTTGGCACTAGTTTCTCATGGCTGTTTGCTGTGATGCTGTCATTAAGTTTTTTCTGGAGCGCCTCACTGCCACTGATTGAAACAGTCACCCTAGGGCATCTCGGTGATCGATTTGACCGCTATGGGCGCATCCGCATGTGGGGTTCTATAGGGTTTATTGCCGCAGTGATAGGGCTTGGCTATCTGCTGGACTACACCGATATCAAAGCCCTGCTGTGGGTGGTGCTGGCCTTGCTGGTGGCTGTTTCCCTGTTCTCGCGGAATATTCCTGAACCACGCATTACTCCTCACCATACGGATGGCAGTTCCATCTGGCAGATCGTCCGGCAGAAAGAGGTGGTTGCCCTAATGACCGCCTGTTTCACCATGTCAGCTGCCCATGGCGTGTATTACACCTTTTACTCTATCTACCTGGTGGATCATGGCTATACGGCAGCGCAAGTCGGCTGGCTCTGGGCGCTTGGGGTGATCTGCGAGATTCTTATTTTTCTGTGCATGCCGGTACTAACGAAAAGATTCGGGCTAAGACTTATTTTACTGGTTAGCCTGTTTCTGGCATTTATACGTTTTGCGGTAATCGGCTGGGCGGTGGATTTCTGGTGGCTTATATTGCTGGCGCAGACATTACATGCTGCAACCTTCGGCTCTTACCATGCTGCCGCAGTAGCTTTGACGCATCGTTATTTTAAGGGCCGTCACCAGTCCAAAGGCCAGGGGCTATATACCAGTGTTTCCTACGGCATTGGCGGCACCTTTGGCGCAGTGATCAGTGGCTTCGCCTGGGATGCAATTGGGCCGAGCTGGACATTTACCCTTTCCGCTGCTTACGCTATGCTAGGCTGCATATTATTTGCACGGCTGATGCCAGCAGACAAATAAATAACAACAAAACTCGGCAAAGGGGAAACGCCGCATGAAACCAGGGGATTTAATCGCGTGTATTACCTGTTTATGGCTGACTAATGCCATTGCCGAAGAAAACCTGCAGGTCAATGTTGTGGCGCTCTATAGCGGTAAAGTCGTAGTCATTGTCAATAAAGGCAAGCCGCAGACGCTTGCTGTCGGACAGAAATCTATCGAAGGAATCAAGTTGCTCTCAGCCAATAGCAGTAAGGCGCTATTGGAGATTGACGGCAAACGTAAGGAACTCGGCATGGGACAGGCTGCCATCGTGGCTGGCGCTAATTTGCCCGAGGGAGGTAGCGCGATTTTATATGCCGACTCGGCCGGACATCATTTTACTGATGGATTGATCAATAATGCCAGGGTCAGGTTGCTGGTGGATACGGGAGCTTCATCAATTGCCATGAATTCGAGCGATGCGCAGCGCGCCGGTATTGATTACAAGAAAGGCGAGCGTTCGGAAGTGCAAACTGCCAACGGCAATGTGATGGCTTACCACGTTGTGATTAATAGTCTTAAGTTGGGAAGCATGACATTGAATCAAGTAGATGGCATGGTGCTGGAGGGCAGTTCACCGGCGGTAGTGTTGCTGGGGCTGAGTGCCCTGAATCGGCTGGATATGAAGCGTGAAGGCATAGCCCTCACGCTTACCAAGAAATACTAATTTAAGAGATACTAATATAGATTAACGCTTGCGTTTGTCGTTTTCTATCAAGGCATAAGCCGAGTGGTTATGGATAGACTCAAAGTTTTCTGACTCAACGATATATGAAACGATACGTGGCTCGGCATTGAGTTGTGCCGCTACATCGCGCACCATGTCCTCGACAAATTTTGGATTGTCGTATGCACGCTCAGTTACAAACTTCTCATCAGGACGCTTGAGCAAACCGTAAAGCTCGCAAGAGGCTTGTTCTTCTACCAGGCGGATAATATCTTCAACCCAGATAAAATCATTGATGAGCGCAGTGACTGTTACATGTGAGCGCTGGTTATGCGCGCCATAGTCGGAAATCTTCTTGGAGCAAGGGCAAAGGCTGGTCACAGGCACTAGTACTTTGACCGTGATATCAAACTTGTCCTCTTTGATTTCGCCGATGAACGTCACTTCATAATCCAAAAGACTTTGCACGCCGGAGATAGGGGCAGCCTTATTGACGAAATAAGGGAATCTCATCTCCACATAGCCGGATTCCGCTTCCAGGCGTTTTACCATTTCACGCAAAATGGTTTCGAATGACTCAACAGAGATTTCACGCTCATTCATGTTGAGAATCTCAACAAAGCGTGACATATGGGTACCCTTGAAGTTGTGCGGCAGGTGTACGTACATATCGAACATCGCAACGGTATGCTGAACGCCGCCAGTCTTATCCTTCACTTTGACGGGGTGGCGTATGGATTTAATACCTACCCGGTCAATGGCCAAGTGACGTACATCTGGCGTGTTCTGGACATCTTCAATAGGTAGTTTGGTTGGCTGGTTCATGTGGTTCTCAATTTAGGGCGAGCATACAATTAATACTTGAGTATACTACTTGGTTAATTTTTTCTCAATCGCGGCAATGATGCCATCAGCGTTCAGACCGCATTCCGCTAACATGGTTTCATGCACGCCATGCTCAATAAAAAGGTCGGGCAATCCCAGGCACAGCGTATCAATGTTCAGGTTCGCCGCTTGCAGGGCCTCCATCACAGCAGCACCTGCGCCACCCATGATGGCATTCTCTTCCACCGTCACCAGCAAATCATGTTGCGCAGCCAGTTGCTCAATGAGCGCATGATCCAGCGGTTTTACAAAGCGCATATTAGCGACAGTGGCATCCAGCTTTTCAGCCGCCAGCAAGGCAGGGGTCAGCATGCTACCGAAGCCAAGGATGGCGATTTTTTTGCCTTCATTGTGGGTCGTAGTTTCATGTTTTGTCGTGGTGCGACGAATCTCACCCTTGCCGAGAGGTAAAGCCAGCATGGATTTTTTGATGGTAACGCCTGGGCCTCCACCGCGAGGGTAGCGCACCGCGCTTGGGCCTTCATGGCGGAATGCGGTATATAACATTTGTCGGCATTCATTTTCATCGCTAGGTGTCATCACCAGCATATTGGGAATGCAGCGCAGGTAACACAGGTCAAAGCTGCCGGCATGAGTCGGGCCATCAGCGCCGACTAAGCCGGCCCTGTCAATGGCAAACACTACGGGCAGGTTTTGCAGGGCAACGTCATGAATCAGTTGGTCGTAGGCGCGCTGCAGAAAGGTGGAATAGATGGCGACCACCGGTTTCAGCCCATCGCAGGCCATGCCCGCAGCGAAAGTCAATGCATGCTGCTCGGCAATGCCGACATCAAAAAAGCGTTTAGGATATTTTTCGGCAAAGTCATTGAGCCCAGAGCCATCACACATGGCCGGCGTGATGCCGATGAGTCGTTCGTCTAGAGCTGCCATATCTACCAGCCAGTCACTAAAGACCTGGGTATAGGTTTTTTTCCCTGGCGCAGCAACAGAGTCACCATTGCTGGGGTTGAACTTGCCTACGCCATGGAATTTCCCCGGGTTATCTTCCGCCGGCTGGAAGCCATGGCCTTTTTGCGTGACGACATGCAGGAACTGAGGGCCTTTCAACTGGCGGATATTGCTCAGGGTGGCTAGCAGTGTATCCATGTTATGTCCGTCAATCGGGCCAATGTAGTTAAAGCCGAATTCCTCGAACAGTGTACTTGGTGTCATCATGCCTTTCACATGCTCTTCTGCACGCTTGGCAAACTCTAGAACTGGCGGAACCACACCAAGCACCTTTTCGCCTGAACGACGGACGCTATCGTAAAAGCGCCCTGACAGTAATTTTGCCAGGTAGTGCTGCAATGCGCCCACATTGGGAGAGATGGACATGTCATTGTCGTTGAGGATGACTAGCAGGTTGGCATCCATGGCACCTGCATTATTCAGCGCCTCAAATGCCATACCGGCGGTCATTGCCCCGTCGCCGATAATCGCTACAGCCCGCCGTTCCGAGCCTGTCTGTTGGGCGGCAATCGCCATGCCCAAAGCCGCAGAAATAGAAGTACTGGAATGCCCGGTACCGAACGTGTCGTATTCGCTTTCCACGCGCCGCGGAAAACCTGCGATGCCACTAGGCTTACGCAGATTGCTCATGGCGGAGCGTCTGCCTGTGAGTATCTTATGGGGATAGGTTTGATGGCCGACATCCCATACCAGGCGGTCATCCGGGGTGTTGAATATGTAGTGTAACGCGATAGTGAGTTCCACCACGCCTAGGTTGGAGGATAAATGCCCGCCAGTTTGCGACACGCTGTCTATCAGAAATGTTCGTAGCTGCGCAGCAAGCTCAGGCAATTGCTTGCGATCCAGTCGGCGCAGTTGCTCAGGGGAGTTAATGGTGTCTAGTAGTGGGTACATGATGGGGGTGTCAGAAACTGCGCTGGGTTATGAATTGGGCAAGCTGCTGTAAACGATGGGCTTCAGCACCATAACTGGCAAGTGGTTCCAGTGCATTGTCATATAGTTCCTGCGCCAGCTGTTTTGCGCGCGCCAGGCCGAGTATGGTCACGTAAGTGGGTTTGTTGCTATAAGCATCTTTACCGGCAGTTTTACCTAACGTTGCCGTGTCAGCTTCTGCATCCAGAATGTCGTCTACCACCTGAAATGCCAGGCCTATTGATTGCGCATAGTGGTCTATTGCATGCAGTCTGGCGGTGTCGACAGCGTTGGCACTGTAAGCACCCAGCAAAGCTGCAGCGCGTATCAGGGCGCCGGTTTTGTGGATATGCATGTGCTCCAGCTCAGTTTGCGTCAGATTCTGGCCAACGCTTGCAAGGTCGATGGCCTGCCCGCCGGCCATGCCTCTTGAGCCGCTGGCAATGGCCAGCAGGTGCACCATGGCAAGTTGTTGCTTGGTATTGGTACCACCGGTATTGGTATCGCTGGAAATTACCTGAAAAGCGAGGCTTTGTAGCGCATCTCCAACCAGCAGTGCAGTCGCATCATCGAATTTTTTGTGGCAGGAGGGTTTGCCCCTGCGCAAGTCATCATCATCCATGCATGGCATATCGTCATGCACCAGAGAGTAGGCATGAATCATCTCTACTGCGGCGGCGGCGGCGTTCACTTTGTCTTGATCCGCCTGACAGAACTCGCCTGCAGCATGTGCCAGCAGGGCGCGTACCCGCTTACCTCCGCCAAGCACAGCATAGCGCATGGCTTCGTGCAGTCGTTGCGGAGCAATGTTGGCTTGCGGCAGGGTGCGATCAAGCACATCCTCCATCTGCTTCTGTATGGCGCGGGCCCAGCTTTGGAAATCAGTCATTGTTATCTGTGTAGGTTTGTAGCTGGTTGGCTTCGTTAAGTAGGCGTATCTGTTGCTCTACATCAGCCAATGTCTTTTGGCAAAATTGTAGTAACTCTGTACCACGTTTATAAGCTGAGAGCGATTGTTCCAAAGGTAACTGGTTGGATTCCATTTGGCCGACGATGGATTCAAGCTCCTTGACTGCGTTTTCGAAGCTTATGTTGGCGGTGCTTAAGCCGACTGTTTCTTTAGTTTTACTCATGCACTATTTTAACCTATTCAAGGGCGAATGCACCCGCTCTTGAATTTTTAATCAAGCCTGCAAACAGGATTTAGCGATTTAAAATAGATTCCAGGTAGCTGCGTATATCAGCAATTTCCTCCATGCATAAGGAGTGCGCCATCGGGTACTCGTGCCAGCTCAGAGAAAATTCATGCTGCTTTAAAAGCGCTGCAGATACTTTGCTTACCTCCAATGAAATCACATTATCAAACGTTCCATGTGCCATGAAAATGGGCAAATGCGCATTTGCAGGGTTCATTTCTGGTTCAAGTCTGGGCTTAAGTGGCAGGTAAGTGGATAGTGCCAGCACTCCGGCTAGGCGCCGCGGCTGGCGTATCGCTGTGTGCAGGGCGATAGCTCCACCTTGAGAGAATCCTGCCAGCACAATGTGATTTGCTGGAACCCCGCGTGCCATTTCCTTGGTAATTAATGTTTCAATCTGGGATTGAGACTCACGGATGCCGACCTCATCCTGCTGACTGTTGAGCTCAAGACCAAAAATGTCGTACCAGGCACGCATCTGGTAACCATTATTGATGCTTACCGCTCGATACGGTGCATGCGGCAGAATGAAGCGAGTGTCAGGTATGTTGAGTTCTTCAACTACTGATTCAAAGTCGTGGCCATCCGCTCCCAGGCCGTGCATCCAGATGATGCTTGCGTCAATATTGGTACTGTTGGGAGAAAGCTCAAGTGTTTCCAGATTGGGCATTACAATTTCCTTATATGGTGCGCAGATGTCTAGATGATTGTTAAGATATTGCATTAACTACATGAAGCTATTAAATCACCAGATTTTACGATATGCTTCAAAATAATAAGAAAATTACACTAAACATAATAAATTCAACTCTATGCGCTTAACAGAACTTCTCTCCCGTCACGGTATTCGCGCCAGCCTAAGCATCGCTGTGATGGTGCTATTGTTAATGCATGCCTCTGGTGTTTTGCAATTTGGTTTTATAAAGCGCCTCGAAAATTTCACCTATGATGTACGCCTTAACCTGATGATGCCAAGCACACAGGATGATCGCATCGTGATTGTCGATATCGATGAAAAAAGCTTGCTAGAGCAAGGGCGCTGGCCATGGGGTAGAAACAAGTTGGCAGCACTCGTCGATAAGCTGTTTGATGGCTACAAAATCAAGGTTATGGGTTTCGACGTGGTATTTGCCGAAAAGGACGAAAGCTCGGGCCTGAAAAGCCTGGAAGAAATCGAAAGTAATTATCTAAAATCGGATGAAAATTTCCATCAGCTAGTTGCAGAGCTCAAACCCAAACTGGATTACGACCAGATTTTTGCGGATAGCCTGAAAAGTCGCAATATTGTGCTTGGGTACTACTTCACACAGGAAGCCAAAGGGGCCATGGTCGGCACTCTGCCTTCGCCTACATTTGTCGAAGGCAGCTTCAAGGGTAAAAGCATCAGTTTCAAAGAAGCTACTGGTTTTGGCGCTAACCTAGCGGTTATTCAAAAAAACGCAATGGCCGGTGGGCACTTTAACCCGGATCCTGATGAGGATGGCATTACACGCAAGGTACCCATGCTGATGGAATATAAAGGTAGCCAGTACGAAGCTTTGCCTATAGCAATTGCACGTATTTTCCTGGGTGTGCCAAGGCTGGAGGCTGGTTTTGCTGAGGGCTTTGGGGTTGGTAAAAAATATGCTGGTCTTGAATGGTTGCGCCTTGGAAGCAAGCGCATTCCAGTAGATGAGAATATTTCATCATTAATCCCTTACCGTGGTCGTCAGGGCAGCTTTCCTTATGTCTCGGCGACGGATGTGCTAAGCGGTAAAGTGTCGCCAGATGTATTGAGCGGTCGCATTATTTTGCTGGGCACAACTGCCCCAGGTCTAATGGACTTACGCGCTACGCCAGTTCAGAACATCTATGCCGGGGTGGAGGTGCATGCCAATATGATTGCCGGCATTCTGGACCAGAATATTAAAGAGCGCCCTGCATATACGATGGGTGCCGAATTCATGATGCTTCTGTTAGTGGGGTTGCTGCTGGCAATATTGTTGCCGGTACTCAATCCTTTCCTTGCGACAGCTTTGACCGCAGGAATTTTCATATTTACCGTCATATTTAACTTGGTTATTTGGCAGTTTGCCAATCTGGTACTGCCTTTGGCATCGCTATTGCTGATGATTTCTTTAATGTATGTGCTCAATATGTCCTATGGCTTCTTTGTGGAATCACGAGGTAAACGGCAATTGGCAGGTTTGTTCGGGCAGTACGTGCCACCTGAGCTTGTGGATGAGATGGCCAAGGATCCTGAAGCGTTCAGTCTTGAGGGGGAAAGCCGTGAGCTGACAGTATTATTTTCGGATGTGCGTGGGTTTACTACGATTTCTGAAGGGCTGGACCCTAAGCAACTCACGCAGCTGATGAATGAATTTTTAACGCCCATGACACATGTGATTCACCATAATCGTGGAACCATAGATAAATACATGGGCGATGCGATTATGGCTTTCTGGGGTGCGCCGTTAGTTGACAACGATCATGCCAAGCATGCATTGCAAGCGGCCATGGGCATGATGAAAAGCCTCGATGAGCTGCAAAAGCAGTTTGTGGCCAAGGGATGGCCAGCCATCAAAATAGGCGTTGGTTTAAATACCGGCATGATGACCGTTGGTAACATGGGATCCGAATTCCGTATGGCGTATACGGTGATGGGTGACGCCGTTAATCTGGGGTCCAGGCTGGAGAGCCTGACCAAGAACTACGGCGTGTATATCATTGTGAGTGAGTTTACTAAAGCAAAAGTACCAGAGTACCTGTACCGTGAGCTGGATATTGTTCGCGTCAAGGGTAAGGATGAGCCAGTTGCCATTTTTGAGCCAATATGTGAAGTTGGGCAAGAGGATAAAGCCACGAAAGACGAGCTTAAGCTTTACCGCGAAACACTAAGGCTATATCGTGCACAGAGCTGGGATCTGGCAGAGATGCAATTTATCAATTTGCAGAAAATTAATCCGCAGCGCTCCCTGTATCAGATATATGCTAAACGCATTGAATTTTTCAGACAAAATCCTCCCGGCGAAGATTGGGATGGTGTATTTACTTTCGAAACCAAGTGATGGAAAAACATCTATGCAGGTGAAAATATTAGGTTGTAGCGGCGGTATAGGGGGCAATCTTCGTACAACCTCACTGTTGGTGGACGATAATATTCTGGTTGACGCAGGGACTGGAGTTGGCGATCTGTCGATTGAGCAGTTGCTTGCAATTGACCATATATTTGTGACGCACTCACATCTTGATCACATAGCATCCATCCCATTCCTGGTCGATACTGTGATGGGTATCCGTAGTGAGCCAGTGATTGTACATGCGACGGCTGAAACGCTAGAGGTGTTGAAGCAGCACATTTTTAACTGGAAAGTATGGCCAGATTTTAACGCTATACCTGATGCGGAAAATCCACTATTACAATACAGCGAAGTTGAGCTTGGCGTGCCAGTCCGCATTGATGATTGGCAGTTTACGGCCTTGCCAGCAAATCATGTGGTTCCGGCAGTGGGTTATCGGATTGATAGCGGCAAGCATAGCCTTGTGTTTACTGGCGATACTACCACCTGTGATGCCTTGTGGGAGCAGGTGAATGCCATTGAAAATTTGAAATATCTTATTATTGAAACAGCTTTCAGTAATGGTGAGTTTGAGCTGGCAAAACTATCAAAACATCTTTGTCCATCCATGTTGGTGGATGAGTTGAGTAAGTTGGTTCGTCCTGCCAGGGTCTACATCACGCATCTTAAGCCGGGAGAGGGTGAAACGATCATGTATGAAATCGAGCAAAGCAGCCTGGAATTAAAGCCGAGAGCACTGCAGAACTCACAGGTTTTCAAACTATAATAGCCACAATAATATTAATGTATTTATCGGCTATTAAAAATAGAAATCAGCCTGAATTAATGGTTATGTGTAGTAGTTTGACTATGAATGAATTACGGCTGTCCTTGGCCAGATGAAACAATTAATTTTTGATATTTCAGAGAGACTTAATTAGTGCTATGGCATTACCCGACTCATCTACACTTTTTCAGCTAGAACCGATGTGCACGCTCTCCACAGGTCGCTTGAAAGAGCTATCTACCCTATGTTTCGTGGAAACTGTCAGTAAAGATATTGATCCATTTCGTATGAACCTGGTGAAAAGTGCCCAAGCCATGTATTTGCTAGCCGGCGATTTGGGGTTGAGACTGAAAGATGGAACAAAGCAGGTGCTCAAGGGAGGTAGCGAAGCGGCCAGACACCCGATTTTCCCAACACGTCTTGCCTTGCAGGATGCCATAGCTCTGACTGAGATTCAGATCGTTCGAATCGATCTAGATTTGCTGGATATTATGATGACCTGGGATCAGCTGGCAGGCTTGGATAGCTCAGCAGGACAGCATCAGGCAGCTGCCGGCGTTGACAAAAAGCGTGATGCCGCAGCATGGATGGGCGATACCAGTGCATTCAGCGTGGGCAAGTTACACAGTGGTGTGTTTAGTCGCTTGCCCTCTGCAAATGTGGAGGAAATGTTTCGTCGCATGACCAATGTTTCGGTCAAGGCGGGGCAAGTGGTTATCAGGCAAGGTGCTGAGGGTGATTATTATTACTTGATAGAAAATGGTACTGCCCAAGTTAGCCGTGCTGCCAGCCCTGGAGACTCACCGGAAGTGCTGGCAGAGCTAAATGCAGGAGATGCCTTTGGCGAAGAGGCGTTAGTATCTGATAACAAGCGCAATGCTACTGTTACCATGAAAACTGATGGTTCACTGTTAAGGCTTAACAAGACGGATTTTGTAGAGTTGCTTAAAGCCCCATTGATTAGTCATGTTTCTATGGCGGAAGCTAAAAGCAAAGTGGAGGCGGGTGCTCTATGGTTGGATGTACGCCTTCCCTCCGAGTACAAGTTTGATCATTTACCGAGTGCTATTAATTTGCCACTAACCCAGATCAGAAATCTAGTGGGTGAGCTTGATAAAACCAAACAATACATTGCGTACTGCCAGACAGGAAGGCGCAGCTCCGCTGCAGCTTTTGTCCTGGTTCAGCATGATTATGATGTCTTAGTACTGAGTGGGGGCACTAGAGGTGTTAAAGCTTAGGGTTGAGTAACATAGGGACGAAGTCACTAATTACATGTTAGTAAGTCCTTATTTATTCTCATTGTCTTGATTCTGAACCTCCGCCATCTTGTGTCGAAACCTGACACTCTTCAGTATAAGCCCGCCGTCGATTACCGTGAGAATTTCACTCGCATGCGCACCGACGATATAGCATACCAGCGGTAATTCGCCGGCTGCGTCACACCATCAGTACCCGTATCGGATTAAGACGTATAGCTATAAACCTAGCATTAGCAGGTAATCCTCGTTGCTTATCAGGCAGGGACTATGTCCTTCACTACTAAGTGCCGCTCTGTTGATAAATTGGATTCATGTATTGCACGTAACATCGCTTAGTCATTTTATTATATGCGATAAATCCATAATCGTTCGCGAGTTGCACTCTATGCACATATTGGTCATTAGGAGAGAGATGTATACAGCGCAACACTCCCGCGCACCAGCAAGGTGCGCCGAAGTAAAACACATAATGATTTTTGGCGAAGAGGCGGGGCGCTATTTTCAGACTATCTAGTTCAATTCCAAAAGAAAAGCCCCACCATTTTAAGGGCGGGGCTTGAGTAAAGAAGTTGCTAAAACGTAGGGATATCCCTTTTATTTATTATGAACGGCATTCTGCCGGTGCATATTTTTTATCTGTACTAGTGGCGCAAGCCCAGACAACTGTACCATCGGCATTGACGCTAGGTGTCAGGGTAAGTACCGCTGATTTTGCTTTGGCCGTACCTGTCCCAGTGATAATGCCACTAGCAGTAGCGCATGTGACGCTAGCTGTGTTCGTGGTAGCAACAGCAAGGTCGGCATAACCTAAACAGTTGGTCGCGCCTAAGGCTCCACCATTGTTGGCGATGTTTTCAGTCACGATCTGTTTCGCAGGTGCCATCAAACCTAATATTTCTGTTACCCGACCACGTACTGTGTAGTCTTGATAAGCAGGTAATGCAACTGCGGCCAGAATACCAATAATCGCAACCACGATCATCAGTTCGATTAAGGTAAAACCTTTTTGTGCTTGTTTTAACATTTTTAGTTTCCTTTATAAAAAATTAAGTAAGGCGGTAACAAAAACAGGTGGTTCAATTAAGCAAATTGTTTAGTTCCCCAGTGTTGCTTAAGGTGCTTTTGTTTGCTTAGTGAATGCACTATAACTTAAGCCAAAAAAAAGCGGATTATTCATCCGCTTTTTCTGCAATGGCAATGACAAAAATTGTCACATGCTTATAACTTGCCGGTTTCAGCGACTTTCTTCAGCCCAGGTAAGCCCGCGTCAAATACGCCATTGATGGCATCTACAGCAGATTTGTCATCTTGACCGGCAGGGATTGGTGGGTTGAGTTTATAAACACGATAGAAGCGTGCTACCCAGGTTACTGTAGTTTCACCAGCGCCCGGACCTGCCTTGACTGTCATGTAGGCGTTGTAATCTGCCACCGGTAATACCCCTTCGATGATTTCGTATTTAATTTTCATGTCTGCGTCATCAATGCTGCGCAGTTTCTCATAAACCGTGCCGCCGCCCTTTAAGGTAAGCAGGCGATAGGTGGCTGTTTCACCGGACTCATCTTTTTTGGTTTCCACTTTGGTGGTGGCTACTGGTGGCAGCCATTTATGGAGGTTACCGAAGTCTTTAACTATAGCCCAGACTTTTGCGGGCTCGGCCTTAATAACAATGGATTTCTCAACTTTTTGCGGTGATGGGCCATGGGCTGCTGCTGTGAGTGGCACAATGGCCATTGCTAATAGCGCTAATACTTTTTTCATTCAAGCTTCTCCAAAATAATAAAAATGATAACTACTAAACCGTAACCTAAAAACTTAGGCTAGCACTTTACCTAAAAACGAAAGCAATTAGGATTCTTTTTCAACGCTTGTTTAATTACATAGGCAATCCAGTTTCTGCTGCCTGCATACAGCCATCCTTTTCAGGATTGAAGTTAATCATGAGTGGTGACTTCAGAAATGAACTGTCCAAATGCGCGGCTTTGCTGGCCCGTAGCTATCGTATCGATTACTTGATTATTGCTGGCATCAATGACCGATACGGAGTTGCTTCCCCAACTTGCGACGTACAGTTTTTTAGATAAGGGATCATAGCTGATACCTTCTGGCACTTCGCCTACTTTGATGCGGGTAACCGTTTGCTTTAACGTTGTGTCGATCACTGAAACGCTATCATCCTGAGTATTGGTGACGTAGGCGTATTTGCTGTCCGCGCTCAATGCTATGCAATAGGGATGATCCCCCACCTTGATGCTCATCGTCTCTCCTGTGGCAGTGTTGATGGTGGAGATGGTGTTGGACACCACATTGACAGCGTATAACGTGGAGCCGTCATGGCTCAGGGCAAGACCAAAAGGATGTTTGCCAACATTGATGCGGGAAGTAATGGCAAGATTGCTAGTATCTATGACAGCAATGTCATTGCTGTCGCGGTTGGCTACATACAGTGTTTTACTGTCCGGGCTAAGCACCATGCCTGCAGGGGCTTTGCCAACGCTAATCTCACGTTGCTGCAATACGTCAGCGGTGTTGATGGCGATTATGCGGTCATCATACCAATCCGCAACATATAACACCTTGCTATCGGGTGAAATTGCGAGGCCAACAGGTGAGCCTTTAATGGCAAGCTCTTCAATGACTTGATTAGTATGAGTATCAATCACGGAAATACTTTTACCTTCTACATTGGAGATATACACGCGGTTGAGTTTTGAAGATATTGCCACGCCCACTGGGGCTTTCCCGACAGAAATTGTTTTGATGACCGTGTTTTTGTCGGTATCAATCACAGAGACATCATTGCTAGCCTGGTTGGTAATGTAGGCATACGACCCGGCTTGGCAAGCGAGTGAAAATGATAGGCAAGTAGCAAAAACAGCAATGGTTGAGTAAATGTTCAAAAGGCGCTTTAAAGGTGAGTGATGATGGATGAAAACGCTTGATTTGTAGTAGCGGTTGACGTTGCAGTATAAGGCGTTGAAATAAATAGCGTCAATAATCGGTAAGTCTTTGCATGGGGAATGTAATTTCCGGGTGCAGAATTCCTCCCATGCTCAATACATTGCTTTCAATCCATGCCGAAGTATGAAAAAATTGCACTAAATTATTAGGGTTTTTTTGTCATGATAGACCGCGACGGATATCGCCCGAATGTCGGCATTATTATATGTAATGCCAATAATCAGGTGTTTTGGGGTAAGCGCATACGCGAACACTCCTGGCAGTTCCCTCAGGGTGGAATCAAGCAGGGCGAGAGCCCTGAAGAAGCTATGTATAGAGAGCTGATGGAGGAGGTTGGCCTGCGTCCTGATCATGTCAAGATTTTAGGGCGTACGCGTGACTGGTTGCGCTACGATGTGCCTAACAACTGGATCAAACGCGAGTGGCGCGGTAGTTACAAAGGCCAGAAGCAGATATGGTTCCTGTTGCGTATGGTCGGGCGTGATTGCGACGTCTCCCTGCGTGCTAGTACGCATCCTGAGTTTGATGCCTGGCGCTGGAGTGAGTATTGGGTGCCCATGGATAATGTAATCGAGTTTAAGCGCGATGTTTATCGGCTGGCGCTCAATGAGCTATCCAGCCACCTTGGTAGCGACAAGCATCATCATGGGCGTCGTAACCAAGAGCCAGCCACGCTGGTAACTCAGACGCCACGCTAACTTCCGGCAGGTTCTATTTAGTGCCTTTTAGTGCCTTATTTTCGGCGAGCCTATATTTCAGAATTGAGGCTCGCCGATAGCATTTTAGAGGTTGACTGATTTTTAAAGTTTGGCTGATTTCATAGCCATTACTTCACCAAGCTGGATTGCCCGCGTAGCTGACCAGTCTGGATTGAACTGCAGGGTGTTATCGGGAAATAACATCACGACAGTGGATCCCAGTAAAAACCTGCCCATTTCTTCGCCTTGTTTAAGCTCAACTACCTGGTCAGCGTATTTCCACTCACGGATACGCTTGCTGCGAGGCGGGTTAACCACGCCATGCCAGACAGTGGCCATGCTGCCCACAATAGTAGCTCCTACCAGTACCAAGACAAAAGTACCGTGTTGCTGTGATTCGAACTCGCAGATCACCCTTTCGTTGCGCGCGAATAGTCCGGGAACTCCTTGGGCTGTGGCCGGGTTCACCGAAAACAGAGAGCCTGGCACGTAGGTCATTTGCTTTAGACGGCCATCACAAGGCATATGAATGCGATGGTAATCCTTGGGGCTAAGGTAGAGTGTGGCAAAGCTACCATTCTCAAACTTGGCAGCTAATTCTGATTGGCCTGCGAGCAATGTGTTTGTTGCGTAGCTATGGCCTTTGGCCTGGAAAATCTGATCCGCTACAATCGCCCCATATTGACTGATAGCACCATCTACCGGGCAAATAAAGTCGGCTGCTGCAAGAGGGCGTGCACTGTCACGCAGGGCTCGCGTGAAGAAATCATTGAACGTCTTATAGTGCTGTATGTCCGGCTGCGCAGCTTCTTGCATGTTCACTTGGTAGCGCTTGATAAACCATCGGATGACAGAGGTCGTCAAGTTGCCAGCCCTGGCATTGGCGAATTTGCCAGCGAGCATGGTGATGCCATGTTTTGGTAACAAGTATTGGGCTAATACAGCAAGGCGATTGGACACACTGAACCTTAATGAAGGAGGAGGTGGAATTATAGCGTTTTGTGCGGATATGCTTCAAAGCAAAAGGGGCCGGACGTCGACCGCCTTGCCCCTTTTTATATAAGCCTGTATAACTTAAATTTAGTTCTTAGATTGATCTACCAGCTTGTTCTTGGCAATCCACGGCATCATTGAGCGCAACTTGCCGCCGACTTGTTCAATCGGGTGGGCAGCATTCAAGCGACGACGTGCTGTCATTTCTGGATAGTTGGTACGACCTTCAAGGATGAATTTCTTGGCGTATTCGCCATTTTGAATGTTAGCCAAAGCCTCTTTCATCGCCCAGCGAGATTCGTCGTTGATCACCTTAGGGCCGGTCACATATTCGCCGTATTCTGCGTTGTTGGAGATGGAGTAGTTCATGTTGGCAATGCCGCCTTCATACATCAGGTCAACAATCAGCTTGAGCTCATGCAGGCATTCGAAGTAGGCCATTTCCGGCGCGTAGCCAGCTTCAACCAGTGTTTCAAAACCGGCTTTTACCAGTTCAACGGCACCACCACAGAGTACAGCCTGTTCGCCGAACAAGTCAGTTTCTGTTTCTTCGCGGAAGTCAGTTTCAATCACGCCACCCTTGGTGCCGCCATTGGCTGCAGCATAGGATAATGCAATTTCTTTAGCTTTGCCGGAAGCATCCTGATACACGGCGATCAGTGATGGTACGCCGCCGCCTTTGAGGTATTCAGAGCGCACGGTGTGGCCTGGGCCCTTAGGGGCGATCATGATGACGTCCAGGTCTTTGCGTGGCACGATCTGGTTGTAATGGATGTTGAAGCCGTGAGCGAACGCAAGTGCAGCACCTTTTTTCAGGTTAGGAGCTACTTCTGCTTCAAAAATTTGCGCCATGTTTTCATCCGGCAACAGAATCATTACAACGTCAGCGCCCTTAACGGCCTTGGCGATTTCTTCAACATTATGGCCGGCTTTTTCAGCCTTGGCCCATGAGCTGCCTTCTTTACGGATGCCAACAGTGACTTTAACGCCAGAGTCTTTCAGGTTCTGTGCATGGGCATGGCCTTGTGAGCCGTAGCCGACGATAGTGACCTTCAGTTTTTTGATGATGGATAGGTCAGCGTCTTTGTCGTAATAAACTTTCATTTTCTACCTTTCAATACAATGCTATTTGATTAAATTTTCAGAATTCTGTCGCCACGGCCAATACCGGAAGCCCCGGTACGCACAGTTTCAAGAATCACGGTTTTATCCAGAGCTTCTAAAAATGCATCCAGCTTGGAGCCAGCGCCAGTAAGCTCTATGGTGTAGCTGCCATCAGCTACATCAATGATGCGGCCACGGAAAATATCACACATGCGTTTCATTTCTTCACGCAGGGCACCTGTGGCCTTCACCTTGACCAGCATGAGTTCGCGTTCGATATAGCGCCCATCATTCAGGTCTAACACTTTTACGACATCTACCAGCTTGTTGAGCTGTTTGATGATTTGCTCGATCACTTCATCCGATCCGGAGGTGACGATGGTCATACGTGACAAGGTGGCATCCTCGGTAGGCGCCACTGTCAGGGATTCAATATTGTAAGCACGTGCAGAGAACAGACCGGCCACGCGAGATAGCGCGCCAGCTTCGTTTTCCATCAGCAGGGAGATGATATGTTTCATCCTATAACTCTACTTTCATTACTACAGAATTACTCATAATTCTTCCGCCAAAATCATTTCGGAAAGCCCCTTGCCGTTAGGCACCATGGGGAACACATTCTCTTTTTGATCGGTAAGGAAGTTCATGAACACTAAGCGCTCTTTCAATTGCGGACTAAACGCCTCTTTCAAAGCACCCTCAACATCTGCCGGATTTTCGATATTCATGCCAACGTGGCCATAGGACTCGGCCAGTTTGACGAAGTCAGGCAGACTGTCCATATAAGACTCGGAATACCGGTTGCCATAGAAGAACTCCTGCCACTGGCGCACCATGCCCAAGTAACGGTTATTTAGCAGGATAATCTTGATTGGGATATGAAATTGCTTACAGGTCGAGAGCTCCTGTATGTTCATCTGGATGCTGCCTTCGCCGGTAATACAGGCAACTTGTGCATCCGGGAATGCCAGTTGTGCGCCCATGGCGTAAGGCAAGCCTACACCCATGGTGCCTAAGCCACCCGAGTTTAGCCAGCGACGTGGCTTGTCGAACTTATAATATTGCGCAGCCCACATCTGGTGCTGACCCACGTCGGATGTCACAAATGCATCGCCCTTGGTGGCTTCCCACAGTTTTTCAACCACGTATTGCGGCTTGATGATAGCGCTATTGCGGTCGTAGCCCAGGCAGTTTTTGCTGCGCCAAGTATCGATCTGCGTCCACCAGGCTTTCAATGCTGTTGCATCAGGTTTGGTTTTTTCCGCGTCAATCAGCTCGTTCATCTCGGTAAGTACGGACTGAACATGCCCAACAATAGGCACGTCTACCTTCACGCGCTTGGAGATCGACGATGGATCTACATCAATATGAATGATGGTGCGAGTTTTACTGAAAAAATGATCAGGATTGCCGATCACGCGGTCATCAAAACGAGCGCCTATCGCGACCAGTACGTCACAGTCCTGCATCGCCATATTGGCTTCATAAGTACCATGCATACCCAGCATGCCCAGATGTTGCTTATCTGTGGCGGGGTATCCGCCCAAGCCCATCAGGGTGTTGGTGATAGGGAAGCCCAGTTTGCGCGTCAATTTGATCAGTTCATCAGCCGCATCACCCAGCACTACGCCGCCACCGGCATATAACATAGGCCGCTTGGCACCCAGCATCAGGTTGACTGCCTTTTTGATCTGGCCGGAATGGCCCTTCAAAATGGGGTTGTAGGAGCGCATCTCTACCGATTTTGGATAGACAAAGTCTGCATATTGCGCGGTGATGTCCTTGGGGATATCAACCACAACAGGCCCCGGGCGACCAGTGGCCGCGATATAAAACGCTTTTTTCATCGTCGAGGCGATATCGCGCACATCCTTCACCAGGAAGTTGTGCTTAACGCAAGGGCGAGTGATGCCGACCATGTCGACTTCCTGGAAAGCGTCCATGCCGATGGCAGGGGTTGGGACTTGGCCGCTGATGACCACCATGGGAATGGAGTCCATGTAAGCGGTAGCAATGCCGGTGACTGCGTTAGTGGCGCCAGGGCCTGAGGTGACTAAAGCCACGCCGACGGAGCCGGTTGCGCGCGAGTAGGCGTCGGCGGCATGCACAGCCGCCTGCTCGTGACGCACCAGGACATGTTTGAAATGATCCTGGTTAAAAATTGCGTCGTAAATGTTGAGAACTGCACCGCCTGGATAGCCAAAAACGAACTTGACGTTTTCTTCCTGTAAGCAGCGGATCAGAATCTCTGCCCCCGTGATTTGCGTCGCCGGGGTTTTTGTATTGGCATCGTCCATAAATCTTGCTTGTTTTACTGATAATTGGGGAACCCAGAACAGTAACCGTTTGGTGAGTTTTGGTCAAGAAGCTCAATGCTTAAAACGCATTGATTACTAAAATAATTTTTGTCCCATTACCGGAAAATTGCGATTTTATTCCAAGGGAGGTGCAACTTTGATGAGCTCTTCTATAGTAGTCAGGCCGGCGGCGATTTTTTCTGCGCCATTGATCATTAAAGGCTGCATGCCCTCTTTGTAAGCGTAAGCTCGAAGTTCTGCCAAGTCGGTATCGGGGAGGATGCGTTTTTTCAATTCATTGCTGACGGTGAACATTTCATAAATGCCGCTACGCCCACGGTAGCCGGTATTGCGGCAGTCCAGGCAGCCAACAGCGATATATTTCTGTTTTGGTTTGGGCATAGGCCAAGTGCTAACGATATTGTCCCATTCTGATTGTTCGATAGGTACTGCCTTTTTGCAGTTTGGGCATAGCGTGCGTACCAGCCGTTGAGCCATCACTCCCAGCACTGTGGACTGGATCAAGTATGACGGCACGCCTAAGTCCAGCAAGCGTGTGATGGCAGATGGTGCATCATTGGTGTGCAATGTGGATAACACCAGATGGCCGGTGAGTGCCGCCTGGATCGCCATTTCGGCAGCCTCGACATCGCGGATTTCGCCGACCATGATGATGTCAGGATCCTGGCGGAGCAGGGTACGTATGCCATCGGCAAATGACAAGCCGATATTTTGTTGCACCTGCATCTGGTTGAAAGCAGGCTCTATCATTTCGATAGGTTCTTCTATCGTGCATACATTGACTTCAGAAGTGGCAAGCTGCTTCAGGGTGGAGTAGAGCGTGGTGGTTTTGCCGGAGCCCGTCGGCCCCGTCACCAGAATGATGCCGTTAGGGTGGCTGGTCCACTGCTTCCACAGTGCTGCCTGCTCAGGCGAGAAGCCCAGCTCTATAAAGTTTTTAACCAGAATGTCAGGTGTAAATACCCGCATTACCATCTTTTCGCCAAATGCTGTCGGCATGGTGGAGAGGCGCAATTCCACTTCAGAACCTTCGGTGGTCAAGGTCTTGATACGGCCATCCTGAGGGCGGCGCTTTTCCACCATATCCATACGCCCCAGCAGCTTTATGCGGCTGGTGATGGCGTTCATGATGTTGGATGGGAGCTGGTAAACTTGGTGTAATACGCCATCAATACGGAAGCGCATCAAGCCAAAGCCGCGACGAGGTTCAAGGTGGATATCACTGGCACGCTGCTCGAATGCATACTTGAATATCCAGTCTACGATATTCACTACATGCTGCTCATTGGCATCGAGATTTCTGTCCTTGCCCAGCTCGACCAGCTGCTCCAGATTCTGTACACCGACTATCTGCCCAGCTTTAGCGGTGTTGGCCAGATTCATGGAGTTGGCGAGGTTGTATATTTCCGGTAGATAGCGATTGATTTCAAGCGGGTTGGCGACGACCAACTTGATTTTCATCTTCAGGATGCGTTCCAGATCCGGCACCCAGTCATTGTGGTAAGGGTCTGCCGTGGCAATAATGGCTTCATTGGCACCCACTTTTACCGGCATGATCTTGAGGCGCTCGGCATAAGCCTTGGAGATGATCTGGGTAATAGAGCCGAAATCCAGTTTTAACGGGTCCACATGGTAGTACTCGAATCCGGCACGGGCAGCCAGCCATTCGGTTAAGCCTTCAACGGTAAGCTGCTTGTTTGGCGGGCTCAGGTTTTTCCACTTTTGTTCGCCGATGACAACAAGTGGGTGCAAGTTGGAACTGTCCATTTTGCGGTCTTTATACAGTTGCTCAGCCTGTTTTTTGTCTACGATGTTATCGGTGACCAGCATGCGCAGAACGTCACCTAGTGTCAGGCGGCCTTGCACGGTAGGCGGCATGGGCTGTACTTTGGTCATGGCAAGTTCCTGGTCATAATCATTCCCTTAAGGCTTTTGCTTATTATGTTTTATTAGGCGGTTTATCAACAAGCTTTAAACATAACTTTACTCTGCAAATCGCATCGACAGGTCAACTGCCTGGATGTTTTTGGTCAGACTACCTATCGAAATCCGGTCAACGCCTGTCAGCGCAATTTCACGTACATTATCCAGGCTAATACCGCCGGAAGCTTCGAGGATAGCGCGCTTAGCATTCAGCTTTACCGCCTCACATAACAGTTCGGGGCTGAAGTTATCCAGCAAAATAAGCTTGGCGCCAGCATCAATGGCAGTTGCAAGTTGGGCCAGCGTCTCCACTTCAATCTGGATGCTGACATTGCTATTAATATCATGCGCTGATTCCAACACAGCCTGAATACTGCCTGCTGCTGCAATGTGGTTTTCCTTAATCAGGATGCCGTCATACAAGCCCATGCGTTGATTCAGGCCACCCCCTACGGTAACGGCATATTTTTGTGCCAACCGCATGCCTGGAATAGTCTTGCGTGTGTCCATGATGCGTGCTGAGGTTCCGGCAACAGCGTCAACAAACTGCCTGGTTATGGTGGCCGTTGCGGACATAGCCTGTAGAAAATTGAGCGCGCTACGCTCGGCGGTAAGCAAGGCCCGTGCATTGCCGCTGATCTCACAAAGCGTTTGGTTAGGTGCCACTGTGTCACCCTCGCTCACTTTCCAGATAGTGATGCTATCGGGAACGATTTGTTCAAAACAGGCTTCTGCCCATGGTATGCCGCATATCACGGCGCTTTCACGGCAGATAATAGTGGCTCGTGCGGTTTTGTCGCTGGGGATAAGCTGGGCAGTCAGGTCGCCGCTGCCGATATCCTCAGCAATTGCAATACGCACATTTTGCTGTATGGTCTCTTGTAAAGAGGGTAATAAACTTTTGAATAAGGTGGATCCCATCATTTGCATTATAATGCACACAGCATGGCTCAACATGCATCTATCGTTAATCTAACTGACTAAACCTATGAAACTTTTATACTCGCTGAATAGCCCTTATGCCCGCAAAGTGCGCGTGGTTGCTGCTGAAAAGCGTATAGAGATAGAAATGGTGTTGGTGGATTTGAGTTCGCCTGACCATCCCGTGAACGAGCATAATCCCTTGGGTAAAGTGCCAACACTGGTGCTGGATGATGGTGATAGCCTGTTTGATTCGCGCGTGATCGCTGAATATCTGGATCACCGCACCCCGGTTGCAAACCTGCTACCGCATGAGCATACGTTGCGCATCAAGGTAAAACGCTGGGAAGCGTTGGCAGATGGGGCTTGCGACGCAGCGGTGGCGGCCGTAATGGAGTCGCGTCGTGCGGAGGGTGCACGCGATACTGCGATCATCAGCAAGCAGTTAGGCAAAGTCGAGCGTGGCTTACAAGCATTAAGCGAAGAGCTCGCTGGAAGCAAATGGTGTGTGGATGACACATTCAGCCTTGCGGATATCGCCCTGGGCTGCCTGTTGGGCTACCTTGAGTTGCGCTTCAAAGATATTAACTGGCGCGAGCAGTATCCCAATCTGGCTAAGCACTATGCCGCGATGATGAAGCGCACTTCGTTCAAAGATACTACGCCCGTCGAAAACTAGTATTTGTTGGTGCCTGCGCTCAAGCTTTAAGCTTAAAGCGCACCTGTAATAATCCCACCACCCAGGCAGACGGTACTTTCATACACCACTGCAGATTGCCCTGGCGTAATCGCCCATTGCTTCTGGCCGAAGCGTATTTCCATGGCCGTACTTTCCAATCGATCTATTTCGCAAGGTGCGTCCGGCTGGCGATAGCGTGTTTTGGCGGCATAGACCCAATGAGACTCCGGCTCATCTCCGGAAATCCAGTGCAATTGGCTGGCCACCAGGCCATCGTTTAACAGCAGCGGATGTTCATGCCCCTGAACCACGGTTAATACATTGTTTTGCATGTCTTTGCCCGCAACAAACCAGGGTTCGCCATTGCTTTCGCGGGAGCCGCCGATTTTCAGGCCCTGGCGTTGCCCCAGTGTGTAGTACATCAGCCCTTCATGTTGTCCTACCACTTTACCTTCCGGGGTTTGCATTTCACCGGGTTTGCGTGGCAGGTAACGACTGAGAAACTCCTGAAATGGGCGCTCACCGATGAAGCAGATACCGGTGGAGTCTTTTTTTTCACTATTTGCCAAACCGGCTTTACGGGCAATCTCACGCACTTCACGCTTCAGCAGGTGGCCGAGCGGAAACAAGGTTTTGGAAAGTTGTGCCTGATTCAAGCGATAGAGGAAATAACTTTGGTCTTTGCTGCCATCCTCGGCTTTCAACAGCTGGAATAGACCCGGCTTGAGCGGATTTTCACGTACCTGCGCATAATGCCCGGTAGCAATCAAATCAGCGCCCAGGCCCATGGCATGGTCGAGGAAGGCTTTAAACTTGATTTCGGCATTGCATAGAATGTCGGGGTTGGGGGTGCGCCCAGCCTGGTATTCTTCCAGAAAGTTGCTGAATACGCGGTCTTTGTATTCCTTGCTGAAGTTGACGGCTTCGATTTCTATGCCTATCTTGTCGGCAACAGAAACCGCATCAATCAGATCCTGTTTGGATGAGCAGTATTCATCGTTGTCGTCATCTTCCCAGTTCTTCATGAACAGGCCGACTACGTCATAGCCCTGTTCTTTCAGCAGCAATGCGGTAACGGATGAATCCACGCCGCCAGATAAGCCAACCACTACTTTTTTCTTCATAAATGAGTCACCACGGTAAGCGGGAATTGTTGCCCGGCCAGATAATGTTCGATACAGGTTAGCACTTGTGGACTGCGCAATATGGCTTGGTTCGCACGTACTTCATCCACCGTCATCCAGATTGCGCGAATGATGCCGTCATCCAGTTTTTGTAACGGGTTATGGTGGGAAACTGTGCCAATGTAAGCAAAGCGCAGATAGGTAATTTCCTTGGAGGGATGACGCCAGTGATAGACACCAAGCAATGCTTCTGGCGTGAACTGGTAGGCAGTTTCTTCATTGGCTTCACGCACTACGGCCTGTAGCAGGGTCTCACCGTCTTCCAGATGGCCTGCGGGCTGGTTGAGGCGTACACCATCAGCGGTTTCTTCTTCAACCAGTAAAAATTTGCCGCCTTGTTCAACAATGGCGGCGACGGTGGTATTGGGTTTCCAGATCATTTGGGCCAGGCAGTTTTGGTGAGTACGATTCGGTTGGGCTAAAGCAAAAGACTGTCTATTTTACAGGCAGGGCGCAGACTAAACCAGCATAAGCGGTTGATTTATGTGGCAAGCGAGGGGAAAAGGCCGGTAATGCCATGAGCAATGAACTCCACAGCCATCGCCGCCAGAATCAAGCCCATCAACCGTGTCACGATATTAATGCCTATGCTGCCCAGCCGCTGCGCGATGCGAACCGATAGCCGCAGCGTTACCCAGATGAGCGCGCACACTGCGGCCACAGGGATGGCCAGCGAAATATGCCCCCAAAACCCGCCACTTTGCTGGGCGGTAATGATCATGCTGCTGATTGCGCCAGGCCCCGCTAGCAAAGGGATGCTAAGTGGCACAATGGCGATCACTTCGCGATCGGCCACGGCCTGTGCCTCTTCAGGCGTTTGCCGGGCGTGGCTTTGCTTGCCATGCATCATGGATATGGCAATCAGCATCAGCAATATACCGCCGCCCACTTGGAAGGATGGGATGCTGATACTGAAAAAATCGAGAATCTGATCGCCGATAAAAGCCGAGGTGACAAGCACCAGAAATACTGTGAGCGTCACGGTATTGGCGGTGCTTGCGCGGTCTTTGGCCGACCAGCCGTCGGTTGCGCTGATGAAAATCGGGACGCTGCCTATCGGGTTCACAATCGCAAACAGTGCGATGCCGATCTTAAATAATGCACTCCATTCAGCCATGTTGCTGCCTTCTTTTTATTAATTTTGCCAGATAGCGCATTGTTGTTTCTGGATGCGAGGTGTTAAGTTTCATGCTATGCGTTCTTTAGGCTATCAGTTAGTATCTTGGGCGATAATCTTACACTGAATACAGAATGAACAAGACCATATACTTAGCTTCCCGTTCCCCTCGTCGTGCCGAACTTTTGCAACAGATAGGCGTGGATTTTCTGGTGCTTCCTTCGGATATTGATGAGGCAGTATTGCCGGGCGAGGCAGCAAAAGATTATGTGGTGCGCTTGGCCAGAACCAAAGCGGCTGTCTGCTTTGAGCAATTACAACAGCAGCAACTGACAATGCTGCCAGTATTGGCAGCAGATACCACAGTCACGGCCGATGGTGAGATTCTAGGTAAACCGGAAAATGACGACGATGCATACCGCATGCTGGCCAAAATGTCCGGTCGTTGGCACGAGGTACACACGGGTATTGCGCTGGCTACGCAGGCGGGTGTGGTAGTTGCACTGTCGACCACGCGCGTCGAAATGGCTACCCTGGCGGAGGCAACCATACGCGCCTATATTGCCTCAGGTGAACCTCGCGACAAAGCGGGTGCCTATGGCATACAAGGCTTGGCAGGGGTATTGATCAAACGGATTGAAGGCAGCTACTCCGGCGTAATGGGCTTACCTATTTTTGAAACAGCAACATTATTAAGCGATGCCGGAATCAGTGTATTGTGAGCCTGGCAGGCCAAACTATTGGCTAGAGAAAATTGCAATTAACACAGTGATACAAATTAAAACTATAAAAATTAAGGTGTGCTGGAATGAGTGAAGAGATACTGATTAATGTAACCCCGCAGGAAACGCGGGTCGCCATCATGGAGCAAGGGGTGGTGCAAGAGCTGCATATCGAGCGCAGCACGTCACTGGGCCTCGTTGGCAATATCTACCGTGGGGCCGTATGTCGTGTGCTGCCGGGCATGCAATCCGCCTTTGTCGAAATCGGCTTGCAACGTGCCGCCTTCCTGCATGTCGCCGATGTGCTGGAATGCACTACTGCCGATACTGAGAAAACCATACAAGAGGTATTGCACGAAGGCCAGCCGCTCATGGTGCAGGTCATCAAAGAGCCCATAGGCACCAAAGGCGCACGACTCACTACGCAGATCAGCATTGCAGGGCGCTTTCTGGTCTATTTGCCGCAGCAGGATCATATTGGGGTTTCGCAACGCATTGAAGACGAGGCCGAACGCGAGCATCTGCGCGACCGGCTGATCAAGCTGTTGCCGGAGGAGAGGAAGGGCGGCTACATCATACGCACCATGTCTGAAACCGCTACGGATGAAGAGCTGCTGGCAGACCTGGAATACCTGCAAAAGGTATGGGCCACCATCCAGGCAGCCAGTAAAGGTGCCGCGGACCGCACACTGGTGTTCCAGGATCTCAACCTGCCCATGCGCGTGCTGCGCGATGTGGTGAATGAAGATACTGATCGTATCCTGGTGGATTCGCGCGAAACCTATCAGAAGCTGCTGGAATTCGCAGAACTCTATGCCGGCCGCGCGGTAAAACGCCTTGAGCACTATCAGGGTGACCGGCCATTGTTCGATATGTATAACGTCGAGGCTGAAATCACCAAAGCCATGTCGCGCAAGGTGGAGTTGAAGTCGGGCGGCTACCTGATTTTCGACCAGACCGAAGCACTGACCACAGTGGACGTAAATACGGGCGGGTTTGTTTCCGGGCGCAGCCTGTCGGATACCATCTTCAAGACTAACCTGGAAGCCGCACAGTGCATCTCCCGCCAGCTACGCATGCGTAATCTGGGGGGCATCATTATCATCGACTTTATCGATATGGATGAAGATGAACAACGCACAGCCGTGCTGGAAGAACTCAAGCGCGGCGTAGAGAAAGACCGTGCCCGTACCGGCATCAATGGTTTTTCTGCACTAGGCCTGCTGGAAATGACACGTAAGCGCACGCGAGAAAGCTTGGCGCATATCCTCTGTGAGCCATGCCCCTCATGTAAGGGGCGGGGTGAGCTGAAAACTGCACAAACAGTCTGCTATGAAATTTTGCGCGAGTTATTGCGCCATGCAAGACAATTCAGCGCCAAAGAATTCCGCGTACTGGCATCCCAAAAAGTGATTGATTTGCTACTGGATGAGGAGTCACAAAGCCTGGCGAATTTATCGGACTTTATAGGCAAGCCGATTTCCTTGCAGGTGGAAACCCAGTATTCGCAAGAGACTTTTGATATTGTGTTGATGTAATGGGTGGTAATAAAAAAGGCTTACCGGGTTTCCTCGGTAAGCCTTTTTATATTTGGTGCGCCCGAAGAGATTCGAACTCCTGACCCCTTGGTTCGTAGCCAAGTACTCTATCCAGCTGAGCTACGGGCGCGTGAGGCGTGCATTATACGCGAAGCTGGGTTTAATGCCACTATAAAACCCAGTTGTATAACAAACACCGATAAAACTTTGGCGGAGAGCGAGGGATTCGAACCCTCGATACAGATTTAAGCCCGTATGCTTCCTTAGCAGGGAAGTGCCTTCGACCACTCGGCCAGCTCTCCGTTTAATTCACTGTTACAGCGGGCGTAACGATACTCGATTGCGCCTTAAAAATCAATGTGAAACTACATTGACGCTTTATGCCTCTTCTAGTTCAAAAGCCTTGTGAAGCACTCGTACCGCCAGTTCCATGTATTTTTCGTCGATTACGACGGCGATTTTTATTTCACTGGTTGAGATCATCTGGATGTTTATTCCTTCTTCTGCCAGCGTGCGGAACATCTGGCTGGCAATGCCAACGTGTGAGCGCATGCCTACACCGACGACCGAAACCTTGGCAATTTTGTCATCGCCGATGATTTCTCTGGCGCTGATGTGAGCTTGCACTTTGTCTTTAAGTAGCGCCAGGGCTTTGCCCATCTCGTTCTTGTGCACGGTGAAGGTGAAGTCGGTAGTGCCATCGCCACTCATGTTCTGGATGATCATGTCCACATCGATATTGGCATCGGCGATAGGGCCAAGGATCTGATATGCAATACCTGGGCGGTCAGGTACGCCTAGTACAGTGATTTTGGCTTCGTCGCGATTAAAGGCGATGCCGGAGATAATAGGTTGTTCCATGTTCTTGCCGTCCTTATTGTCAGGTTCCTCAAATGTGATCAGCGTACCTTCGCCAGTTTCTTCAAAGCTGGAAAGCACGCGCAATTTGACTTTATATTTGCCCGCAAACTCTACAGAGCGAATCTGCAGTACCTTTGAGCCTTGGCTGGCGAGTTCGAGCATTTCTTCAAAGGTGATCGATTTCAGGCGACGCGCTTCAGGCACCACGCGCGGGTCGGTGGTGTAGACGCCATCTACGTCGGTGTATATCTGGCATTCATCCGCTTTCAATGCTGCGGCCAGGGCAACCCCAGTGGTGTCTGAGCCGCCACGGCCGAGGGTAGTGATGTTGCCATCCTCATCCACACCCTGGAAGCCGGCCACGACGACGACATAGCCGGCATCAAGGTCGGCGCGCATGCGGGTTTCGTCGATGTGCAGGATACGCGCCTTGGTGTGGGCGTTGTTAGTGACGATGCGCACTTGTGCGCCGGTGTAACTCTTGGCTTTGATTCCCAGCTCCATCAATGCCATGGCTGTCAGGCCGATGGTGACCTGCTCGCCGGTGGATACCATGACGTCCAGTTCACGGGGATCTGGATCCGGCATGATTTCTTTTGCCAGCGCAATCAGGCGATTGGTTTCGCCGGACATGGCTGAGACTACCACCACGATTTGGTGTCCCATGGCCTTGTCGCGAGCGACACGGCGGGCAAGGTTGCGGATACGTTCAGGATTACCGACGGAAGTGCCGCCGTATTTTTGTACGATGAGAGCCATATTTTATATTTTGAGTGAGTGGGGTTAGTTGAGTTTTTGTGTGACCCAGTCGGTCACACTTGCCAGTGCTGCAGGCAGATTCGCTGGGTTCGTGCCACCGGCCATGGCCATATCTGGTTTGCCGCCACCTTTGCCACCAACCTGGCTGGCAACATGGTTGACCAGATCGCCGGCTTTAAGTTTAGTCGTGAGGTCATTTGTGACGCCGGCGGCCAGGCTGACTTTGCCATCAGCAACGGCTGCCAGCACGATAGCAGCTGATTTGAGCTTATCCTTAAGCTTGTCCATGGTCTCGCGCAGGGCGTTGGCATCTGCGCCTTCCAGCGTGGCTGCAAGCACCTTGATGCCACTAATCTCAACAGCTTGTGCTGCAAGATCGTCGCCCTGAGAGGAGGCAAGCTTGGATTTCAGGCGTGCCAGTTCTTTTTCCAGCGATTTTACGTTGTCGAGAATCTGCGCAACTTTGGCCGGCAATTCGTGGGCAGGTGCTTTTAATTCGCCAGCAACCTGGCTGAGCAAGGCTTGCTGCGATTGAACCAGCTTGAGTGCACCTTCGCCGGTGGTGGCTTCTATACGACGTACCCCCGCAGCTACACCACTTTCAGAGGTGATCTTGAACAGGCCGATATCACCGGTACGGCTTACATGCGTGCCACCACACAATTCACGTGTGGAACCGATATCCAGCACACGGACTTCGTCGCCATATTTTTCCCCGAACAACATCATGGCACCGGTTTTCTGTGCGGACTCAATATCCATCACTCGTGCCTGTGTTGCGGCATTAGCAAGGATTTCGGCATTGACGATAGTTTCGACACGGCGAATCTCTTCGTCGCTCATCGGTACGTTATGCACGAAGTCAAAGCGGGTTTTTTCGGTATCCACCAAAGAACCTTTTTGTTGCACATGCTCACCCAGCACTTCGCGCAGGGCTTTGTGCATGAGGTGGGTAGCCGAGTGGTTACGCATGGTGCTGGCACGTGCCTGGATGTTGACGCGTGCGCTGATAGTGCCACCTACCAGCAGCTTGCCGGTTTTGAGTATGCCGTGATGACCAAATACTGCGGCCTGTATCTTTTGGGTATCTTCTACCGCGAAAATACCATCGCTACCGCGTAGCTCTCCGCTATCGCCAATCTGGCCACCGGATTCGGCATAGAAGGGCGTTTCATCCAGTACAACCACGCCCATGTCGCCTTCGTTCAATGCATTAACGGCAGAGCCGTCTTTGTAAAGTGCGAGCACTTTTGCAGTGGTTTCAAGTTTGTCGTAGCCTTGGAAAGTGGTGGCCTGGCCATCATATTCTAGGTTAGTTGCCATCTTGAACTTGCCGGCAGCACGCGCCTGGTCTTTCTGACGGGCCATGGCGATATCAAAGGCGGCAGCATCCACCTTTACTTCGCGTTCACGGCAGACATCTGCCGTTAAATCCAGCGGGAACCCGTAAGTGTCGTGCAGCTTGAATGCTGTTTCGCCATTAAATATTTTGTTGCCGATTTTTGCCATGTCGGCCAATTCGGTTTCCAGAATCGCCATGCCGTGTTCTATGGTTTCAAAGAAACGGTCTTCTTCCTGCTTGAGGATATCGGCAATACGCTTTTGTTCACTGATAAGCTCAGGATAAGCCTCTCCCATTTCGGCTACCAGGTCAGGCAGCATCTTGAAGAAGAAAGCGCTACGTACACCGAGCTTGTAGCCATGGCGGATAGCGCGGCGGATGATGCGGCGTAGCACGTAGCCACGGCCTTCATTGCCGGGAATCACGCCATCGGCAATCAGGAATGAGCAGGCGCGGATATGGTCGGCCAGCACTTTAAGTGATGGACTAGCTAAATCATCAGTCTTGGTTTCGCGCGCAGCAGCAGCGATGAGCTTCTGGAACAGATCGATTTCATAATTGGCGTGCACATGTTGCAACACGGCAGAAATGCGCTCCAGGCCCATGCCGGTATCAACACTGGGCTTGGGCAACGGGTGCATGACACCGGCTTCATCGCGGTTGAACTGCATGAACACGTTGTTCCAGATCTCGATGAAGCGGTCGCCATCTTCATCGGCACTGCCCGGAGGGCCGCCCCAGATATGGTCGCCATGGTCATAGAATATCTCGGTACAAGGGCCGCATGGGCCGGTATCGCCCATCATCCAGAAATTATCGGAGGCGTAGCGCGCGCCTTTGTTGTCTCCGATGCGGATCACTTTCTCAGGCGCAATGCCGATTTCCTTGGTCCAGATATCATAGGCTTCATCATCTTCGGCGTAGACCGTGACCAGCAGCCTTTCTTTAGGCAGCTTGTAAACCTCAGTCAGCAGTTCCCATGCGTATTTGATCGCATCACGCTTGAAGTAATCGCCAAAACTGAAATTACCCAACATCTCGAAAAAAGTATGGTGACGTGCGGTGTAGCCGACGTTTTCCAGGTCATTATGCTTTCCGCCTGCACGTACGCATTTCTGGCTGGTGGTGGCGCGAGTATAGGGGCGCTTGTCGAAGCCGAGGAAAACGTCCTTGAACTGGTTCATGCCAGCATTGGTGAACAGCAGGGTAGGGTCGCCATGCGGCACCAGCGAGCTGGATGCAACGATCTGGTGGCCTTTGGAGGCGAAAAAATCCAGGAAGGCCTGGCGTATTTCTTTGCTGCTGGGATTGCTCTTCATTCGCTGCTTTCACTGCCCTGTTCATTATTGGGGTTGCATTACATTTCTTCGTCTGAGTTTTCCTGGTGCGTACTCAGCACTTTTTTGATCACATCAAAGCCAAACCCTCGGCTTTGCAGAAATCTTGCCTGCTTGGCCCATTCATCGCGGTTAGCTGGCGGCGCGTGGTATTTCTTGCGGTAAATGGCGAGCGCATTGGCGTAATCATTATCTTTGACTGCTGCTACGGCTTTTTCTATCAGGCTCTCGTCTATGCCTTTTTCGCGTAGTTCATGCGCTATTTTCATGCTGCCGAACTTACGCTGCCTGGCATGGACGACTTGCTCGGTAAAGCGTTCTTCCGAGAGCCAGCCGCGTTTTTTGAAATCTTCCAGTAGAGCATCTACGGCTTCGTAGTGCGCTTCCAGGTCAACCGCCACATCATCTTCTGCCGTTGGAACCTGTGCCCTTAATTTACGTTTCAGCTCCTGGTAAGAGTGTTCACGCCGGGTCAGGTAACCCAGCGCTTTTTCTCTTAAACTCGGCGCGCCGGATTTTTTCTTACCAGCCTTTTTTAGCTCAGTCTGCTGCGTCATCCGGGCCGATGGTCTTTACGATGGCGTCCAGGTTGCCTTTGGCATGCGCGCGTATTTTGGCGTCGATTTCATCAGCGATTTCAGGATGCTCACGCAAAAACTCACGCGAGTTATCTTTACCCTGGCCGATTTTTTCGCCTTTGTAGCTATACCAGGCACCGGCTTTTTCCACCAGTTTAAGATTAGCGCCAAGCTCGATGATTTCGCCTTCGCGTGAAATGCCTTCGCCATACAGGATGTCGAATTCAGCTTGCTTGAACGGAGGCGCGACCTTGTTCTTGACGATCTTGACGCGGGTTTCGGAGCCAATCACTTCGTCACCCTTCTTGATAGCACCAGTGCGGCGGATATCCAGGCGAACAGATGCGTAGAATTTCAACGCGTTACCGCCAGTGGTGGTTTCCGGGTTGCCGAACATCACGCCTATCTTCATGCGGATCTGGTTGATGAAGATGACCATGGTGTTGGTGCGTTTGATGTTACCGGTGAGCTTGCGCAGGGCTTGCGACATGAGGCGGGCTTGCAGGCCCATGTGTGAGTCGCCCATTTCGCCTTCGATTTCAGCCTTAGGTACCAGTGCTGCCACTGAGTCGACCACCACGATATCTACGGAGCCGGAACGTACCAGCATATCGGCGATTTCCAGTGCCTGTTCACCGGTGTCTGGTTGCGAAATCAGCAGCTCGGAAACGTTGACGCCCAGTTTTTGCGCGTATTGCGGATCCAGCGCGTGTTCTGCATCAATAAACGCGGCGGTGCCACCTAGTTTCTGCATTTGGGCGATGACGGACAAAGTCAGCGTGGTTTTTCCTGACGATTCAGGACCATAGATTTCAATGACGCGACCACGCGGTAAACCGCCTATGCCGAGTGCAATATCAAGGCCAAGCGAGCCAGTCGATACGGCCTGGATGTCGCCAGCGACATCGGTGTCGCCCATGCGCATGATGGAGCCTTTGCCGAACTGTTTCTCGATTTGCGAGAGTGCTGCTGCGAGTGCTTTGCTTTTATTCTCGTCCATGAAAATTGTCCTTATTCTGTGTGGTATGGGTAATGCCCAATAAAGCCTGTGATTATTTCATAAATCAATACTTAAGGTAAGCCAAGCCTGTGATTTCTCACTTAGTTTTTATTTGTGTGAACCCGGATGCGGGTTTGGAGTCTTATTTATAATTAAATCATTTAATAATAATGAACTTATCGTAAGAATATTCGGGGATTATTCGTTTTTGTAATCGGCGCTAATGCAATTGGATTTGTACAAAGTAAACCAATTTCAGTTGCATGCGTTATTGGTTACACAACGTTGATGTTTGAAGCATTAAGCGTTGGCTAAAAGGAGATAATCATGAAGTATGTACGTTCAGCATTGATTGCATTAACCATTGCGCTTGCTGGTATTACAAGTGCTCAGGCACACGACTCATTCAGCTTTGGCTTGAACATAGGGGTGCCCGGCTATTATGCAGGCCCGCCAGTTAGATACTACTCAGCACCCCCTGCCGTGTATTATGCGCCGCCAGCCGTTTACTACAATCCGGCTCCACGTGTTTACTATGGCAATCCATATCCGCGTGCCCAGTTTCGCTACTATGACGAAGGCCCGCGTCATCACCATGGTCGAGATGGCTGGGGTCGCCGTGATTGGCGCTAAAGTTAGCGCTTTAGGAGTTCATAGTAGGATTTGAGCAAAGGTCACGCTAGTCAGTCTGGCGTGGCCTGTGCCTTGTGAAGCAAACCAATCAGTGCCGTCTGTACGGCTTGCCGACGGATATGCTCGCGGTTCCCCGAGAAATGTTCGGTGGTTGCCCCTACTGTTTTGCCATCAGTGCTTGCCCAGGCAAAGCACACCATGCCCACAGGCTTGTCCGGGCTGCCACCATCCGGCCCGGCGATGCCTGTGATTGATACAGCAATTTGTGCGCGGCTATGTTGAATAGCGCCTAGCGCCATTTCCCTGGCGGTTTCCTGACTCACTGCGCCATAAGTAGCTAACGTATGCTCACTTACTCCAAGCATTTCCGTTTTTGCCGCATTGCTGTAGGTGACGAAGCCACGGTCAAACCATGCCGAACTGCCAGCGATTGCAGTGACTGTTTGCGCTGCCCATCCGCCAGTGCAGGATTCAGCAAGCGCCAGCATCCAGCCACGCCTTTTCAGGGCGTGGCCAAGCTCCTCAGCCAAGGCTAATAATGCATCATCAGCCATTGCAGGGCCTTCAAGCTGGCGATAGCGTAGATGGCGGCAAGCACGTCGTCGAACATCACCCCGAAGCCGCCTTTGAGTTGTGCATCGCACTGCCGGATTGGGAACGGTTTCCAGATATCAAACAGGCGGAATAATGCAAAAGCCACCAGCCACCACGTCCATGTCAGCGGCGTAAACTCAAGTACCAACAGCATGGCCACGATCTCATCCCATACAATACTGCCATGGTCGGAAACGCCCATGCTATTGCCCGCAGTGGTGCAGATAGGGATGCCGACGATGAACAGCACGACAATAGTGGTGTAATGCACCAGCTCAGGGGTCCATAACAGGGCTGCGAATATAGGCAGGGCGACTAGCGTACCGAGTGTGCCGGGTGCTTTCGGACTTAGGCCACTACCAAACCCCAGCGCTAAGAAATGCGATGGGCTACTGAGTAAAAATTTTGTATCAGGTGCGTACGGTTTAAGCAAAGTGGTCAAATCCGGTTTCATTGATATTGAGTAATTCTTCGTTTGCATCACGGACAAGCAGGCTAAGGTCACTGGTGATAGTACCTATACATGCCAGTGGCAGTGCCAGTTGCTCACCCAGTGAGCTGATTGCATCGTGCCTGTTAGCTGGTGCAGTGAAGCATAGTTCATAGTCGTCGCCGCCCGCCAGTATCATTGCCTGTATTAGGTTTTCATGCAGATGATGGTTTACGATCTCACTGCGCGGGATTAAGTTGAAGCGAATGTCAGCGCCTACGCCTGAGGTCTCCAGAATATGTCCCAGGTCAGCCAGCAAACCATCAGAAATATCGATGGCGCTGGTCGCGATATCTCTTAATTCTAGCCCTAGTGCCACGCGTGGCTGAGGCTGTTCCAATGACTGTCGGCAAGTATCTAGCTCTTTTTCAGTGAGCTTAATCCGCCCTTGTATCGCGGCCAGCGCAAGTGCGGCTTCACCCAGAGGCCCAGATACCCATATCTGGTCGCCCACTTTTGCGGCGCTACGCTTTAAGGCTTTGCCGTAAGGTATTTCTCCCATGATGGTCACACCTAAGGTCAGTGGTCCGCGGGTGGTGTCTCCGCCTATCAGCTCGGTATTGAAGGCATCAGCACAGGTAAAGAATCCTCTGGAGAACTCAGCAATCCAGCTTTCATCAGCGTGAGGCAATGAAATAGATAAGGTCGCCCACCTCGGCTGTGCGCCCATCGCAGCCATGTCGGAAATATTGACTGCCAGCGTTTTCCAGCCGAGTTTGTAGGGAGTGACATCGGCAAAAAAGTGAGTATCTACTACCAGCATATCGCTTGAAATGGCAAGGCTCATCCCGCTTGCGGGCCGGATTAATGCGGCATCATCACCTACGCCTAACTCAGCTTGATAGGTGGGTCGGGTAAAGTACTTTGCGATAAGATCGAATTCCTTCGCCATTTATACGCTGGGCTTTTGTGCCGACTTGGGGCGGAATGATTTAACTATCGCCTCATTAGTTTCAATGTATGGTGCACCGATCAGGTCGAGGCAATAAGGCACTGCAGCAAATATGCCATGGACCAGTTGTTTGCCATTTTCATCCTTGAGGCCTTCCAGCGTCTGTGTAATGGACTTTGGTTGCCCCGGCAGGTTAATAATCAGGCTTTGTTTGCGAATGACTGCGACTTGGCGCGACAGAATGGCGGTAGGGACGAAATTGAGGCTGATTTGCCGCATCTGTTCGCCAAAGCCCGGCATCTCTTTATCGGCGATGGCCAGGGTGGCTTCGGGTGTTACGTCGCGCACTGCCGGGCCGGTGCCGCCGGTAGTAAGTATCAGGCTGCAACTTTCCTGGTCAACCAGGTCGCACAGCGTGGACTCGATGTCAGGTTGTTCATCCGGGATCACGCGCGCAATGGAGCGCCAAGGGGTGGTAAGGGTCTTGTCCAGCCATTCTTTTAAAGCGGGGATGCCTTTGTCTTCATAAGCGCCGCTGGAAGCACGATCGCTGATAGAAACCAGGCCGATGGTAATCATTTGTGATGTCATTTGAATTGTTTTGCCATAAGTGTTGTCTAGTAAAAAGACTTTGTGGAACATTGCTTTTGAGATTTAATCATACCATTACCTAATTGGCTCTAGACTGAGTTTCGAGGCATAGTTAAAGAGAGGACTATCATGCGTTTGTTGATTTCATTATTGTTGGTGCTGAGCATGGTGGGCTGTGCTGGCAAGCAAAAGCCAATAGATGCAAGGCCAGACCTTGCAGAAAACCCCTACACCAAAACCTATCTTGGTCTTGATAAGCCCACGGTTGCCCTCCAGCCTGACCCTACTGGCCCCAAGCTGTTTCGCGGCAATAACAAAGACACTGACAACAATCGCATGCTGGTAAAGGGCTTCGATATGCTGGGGTATTCCAGCTTTGAGGCAAAAGAAGTGAAGCCTGAACAGGCATTGGAGCAAGCTAGAAAGCTAAAAGCCGACCTGGTGCTGGTTTACACCAAAGAGTCGGCAAAAACACCAGCCAGCGTGAAAATTCAGCAGCTCCGTGATCAGGCGCTGAAAGCTAAAACCAATGCCGCTAAAGATGCTGACCAGGCTGACAACTCGCCCACTTATGCTTATTACGCATCCTATTGGGTAAAAATCGCACCCCCGGTGATAGGCGTCCATGTCAAAGGCACGCATAAAGAAACCCCGGCAGAAGGCTTGACTGTGCTGGCGGTAGTAGAAGGATCACCTGCCTTCAAGGCCTCGTTGAAAGAGGGCGATATGCTGACGCGTATCGGCGATGTGGCGTTGACCAATACCCAACTTTTGTCACAGGTGGTGCAGCGTTATGAGGGAAAAACCGTGGATGTCGAATACATGCGCGAAGGAAAGCCCAGCAAGACTTCAATGACGCTGAATAAGCGTATGCAATAACGCTTCTTACTTTTTTGGTTGTTCGTTAACCATATCTGATCTGGCCTAGGAAAAGCGAGGTCAGGTATGGTTAAATCAAGTCTAGCCCATTTTCTGAAATAATAATGCAAGCCATTTTACAAAAATATCTTCAGAACGCCTCTCAGCAAGATACCCCTGAGCTCAACGTTGATCCAGTCAATCTGCTGGCCGAACTGGTAGCTAAAATCCGGCCACCCAAGCCACATCAGGCCGAGTATGCGACCCATGCATTGCAGGCACTTTGCCACCTACTTAATCGCAAACCTGAATATACCCAGTTACTACGTGATGCTATTTTGCGACTGCTCGGCGAGCGCAAGCCTATCTCGTTTTATGTGGATTCCGGCATACAGCCTAGCAGTGGGTTTTTTAGCGAAATGCGGCGACGGGTCGGTCATAAGATATTGCCGGATGCCATAGATCCCGCCTATCTGAAGGATGTGTTCTCCCTCATATTCCCCAAGCCCAGTGATGAGCTGTGGGTGCATGCGGTTGCTGATGGCGTGTGGCTCGAATTGTTGCATCAGCTGGATTTTGAGCATGCCTCGCCAGAGCTGCTAATGCGTTGTCAGCAAAGCCTGTTGGATGCTGCGCAAGTCTTGTCTTATCGCCTGTCAGCGTCTGGCTTGGAGCCGGAGCTGATACGCAACCATCCGGAACTGGAAGATCACGCCTCACCCTTCATTACACAAAATATAGAGTTTGCCGAATTTCTTGCCGCCTCTGGTGATGCAACTGCTGATATCAGCCATATTCTCGTCATGCTGGATCAGTGCCGCCAAGTGATCACCAAAATTCGTCGTAACACCTCGCAAACCGGTACCAGCCTTGGGCTTACCTTTTTGCTGCAAGGCATGACCCAGCAAATCCACAGGTTAGAAATCCTGCTGAGCATCATCAGGCAGTTGCGTGGTGGTGAAGACGCGAATCAGACTTTCGTGACCTTATTCAAAACCCTGGTATCCGCCGAGTGCCATAAGAACGATGTAGGTATGCACTGGCGAGAGAACATGGAGACACTCGCTTTGCGTGTCACCGAAAATGCGAGTCGCACCGGTGAGCACTACATCACGGAAACCAGGAGTGAGTACTTTGCCCTGATGCGTTCAGCGATGGGCGCAGGACTGATTGTCGGGGTCATGGCCATGATCAAGATCATGACAGCAGGCAAGCACTATGCGCCGCTGACGGAGGCGATTTTATTCAGCCTTAATTATGGCTTGGGTTTTGTGTTGATTCATATCCTGCATTTTACGGTAGCAACCAAGCAGCCGGCGATGACTGCAGCTGCGATTGCTGCCAGTATCGATGCGAGCGAGGGCCGCACCAAAGACCTGGATAAGCTGGTGGCTATTATTGCGCAGACCATGCGCAGCCAGACCATTGCCATTTTTGGCAACGTTGTGCTTGCGGTGCCAACGGCCATGTTGATAGCCTGGGGGGTATTTGCCTGGACTGGTCATCACTTTGTTGATCTGACTAAGGCCAATAGCCTGCTGGCGGATATTGATCCTTTGCACAGCGGCGCACTTTTTTATGCCGCCATTGCAGGAGTTTGTCTGTTTTTATCCGGGCTGATAGCCGGCTACCATGACAATATTGCTATCTATAACAAAATTCCCCAGCGCTTGATGGCGCTAGGCTGGTTACAAAAAATCTTTGGTAAGGACAGGTTGCGCCGTATCGCTGGATATATTGAAAATAACCTGGGAGCGTTAGCCGGTAACTTTTATTTTGGCTGCCTGTTGGGTGGCATGGCGGCTATCGGGGTGCTACTCGGGATTCCAATTGATATTCGCCACATCACCTTTTCTTCGGCATTTGTAGGGTTCTCATTTGTCGGGCTGGATTTTGAGGTGACTCGCCATATGGTCATGATGGCCGCTTTAGGCGTATTCCTGATAGGGTCAATCAACCTGCTGGTGAGTTTCAGCCTGGCACTTTATGTTGCGATGAAGTCACGCAAACTTAGTTTTGCCCAGTGGCGCATGCTGATCAAGGCTGTACTTAGCAGGCTCAATCAGCATCCAGGAGAGTTTTTATTGCCGCCTAAGAAGAATCCCAACAAAAATCAAAACGCGGCAGAAGAGACTACAGAGAGACATTAGCCTGCTGGGTTTGATTCGTTATCGTCATCAGGCAAAGCTTCCTGGCCAGATTCTGCAGTAATCTCCCGCAGTAACTTGAATAGTTCGCGACTGCTTTTCGGCGGTTTGTTGGCAGCCTCTTCGCGACGTGCATTGCGAATCAGGGTGCGTATCTGCTGACTATCGACATTGGGGTACTGCAGCATGAACTCCGACAGCACGCCTTCTTCGGCGATCAGGCGCGTGCGCCAGTTCTCAAGCCGGTGGAAGTAGGCGTTTTCAGCGGTATGCTTGCCTTCCCAGCGTTGCAATTGATCCAGGATAGGCGCGGTATCAACATTGCGCATAATGCGGCCGATATATTGCAACTGGCGGCGTGTCGCACCATTGGCGGTAATGCGCTTGGCCTCGCGGATTGCATCCACCAGTATTTCCGGCAGATCCAGTTTGGCGAGCTTTTCCTTGGGTAGTTCGATCAAGGTCGCGCCTATGTCTTGAAGCTCATCCATGGCGGCTTTGCGCTTGGTTTTGCTGATAGGCTCGTCGGCTTGGTCTGTGGGTTCCATGCCGGCTTGCTCGGTATTTAATGTTTGAGATGTCTTGTTAGGTTTCATGGTGGGTTATGATAACAGTTTTTGCTAAAGAGCCTTTCGTGACTGAACATTCTCCTACTAAATCGGGTTTTACACATACCCCGGAAGACTTAAAAGAAATGAGTGCAGGTGTAGTGCGCTTGGCAAAAGCTGCTGGTGCCAGCTCTGCCGAGGCAGAAATCAGCTTTGGCTTCGGCCAGAATGTCTCGGTGCGCATGAATGAGACCGAAACCATAGAATACAATCGCGACAAGGGTGTATCGGTCACTGTTTACTTCGGTCAGCGTAAAGGCCATGCCAGCACCTCAGACCTGTCGCCACAGGCTTTGCAGGACACAGTAGCAGCCGCTTGCAATATTGCCCGCTATACCGCGCAGGATGAGTTCTGCGGCCTGGCCGATGCAGAGTTGATGGCAAAGGATATCCCCGATCTGGATTTGCATCATCCCTGGCCTATCACTGTAGATGAAGCTATCGAACTGGCTAAGGAGTGTGAGGCTGCCGCCCTGGCAGTCGACGCAAGAATCACCAATTCCGAAGGCGCCGCCGTCTCCACGTACGAAGGTATGTTTGCCTATGCCAATAGCCATGGCTTTGCCGGCGGCTATGCCAGTTCCCGACATGGATTCAGTTGCTCAGTCATTGCGGAAGATGGTGACAATATGCAGCGCGATTACTGGTACAGCAGCGCTCGTAGCGCGAAGGACTTGGAGTCGGCACAGCATGTAGGCAAGGTCGCCGGTGAGCGCACCACACGTCGCCTGGGTTGCCGCCCCATTAAAACTGCCAAAGTGCCAGTGTTGTTTGAGGCTACGCTGGCTTCGGGCCTGATCTCACATTTGATAGGCGCTATTTCTGGAGGCAGCCTGTACCGCAAGTCCTCATTCTTACTGGATAGCCTAGGCAAACAAGTGTTGTCATCTAACGTGACGATCGAAGAGCAGCCACACTTACTGCGCGGCTTATCCAGTGCGCCATTTGATAATGAGGGTGTGACAACGAAACCACGCACCCTGGTAAAAGATGGCATATTGCAGGGCTATGTATTATCTAGCTATTCCGCTCGCAAGCTGGGTATGGTCACTACAGGCAATGCTGGAGGTAACCATAATCTGATCGTCAGTCATGATGATTTGGATTTCAATGCTTTGCTGAAAACCATGGGTACAGGCCTGGTTGTGACTGAGTTGCTAGGACATGGCATCAACATGGTGACCGGCGATTACTCGCGTGGCGCTGCAGGTTTCTGGGTGGAGAATGGCATCATAGTGCACCCGGTAGAGGAGATCACAATCGCCGGTAATTTGGCGGAGATGTTCAAGCAGATCGTTGCAATAGGTAATGACGTGCTGGTACAGGGATCCAAGCAGGTGGGTTCTATACTCATTGAGCAGATGACGGTTGCCGGCGAATAATATTTGCTAGGCGGGGTGATTCCCGGACAATAAAAAAGCCCCGATAATGGGGCTTTTTTATTGAGCTAAATATTGCTAGTTTATTTGGTTGCTTCTGCTGACGTGCTACCTGGATTGAACTCGTCATCTTCCTTGAGTAGATCAACCGGTACAATACCATCCTGAACCTGGCTTGCTCTGCGTTGCAGGTAGGCATCGCGCATAAAGGCGTAAGGATCAAGTGCCGCATCATCAAGAAGATCGCTGGCCGGCAGCAGTTGGGCACGCTTGTCGAGGAACTTGACTGCACGCAACGAATTGCGCATTTTTGGCTCTTCGATATAAGAGATCGGGTCGAATAATACGGTATCTACAACAAAGCCGGAGGTATCACGTAAGGTGCTTGGTCCAAGGAAAGGCAAGACAATATACGCACCGGTACCTACACCCCAATGTCCCAGCGTCTGACCAAAGTCTTCATTGCGCTGTTCGATGCCGTCCATGGACGCTACATCAATCAGGCCGGCTACACCGAACGTGGTGTTGATGGCGAAACGCCCCATCCCGGTGACTGCTTTGTCGAATTTGAATTGCAGCAGGTCGTTAATTGCAGAGACCAGAGTGTTTAGATTGGTGAAGAAGTTATTGACTCCGGAGCGTACTGGAGTTGGTAATACTGCTTTGTAAGCTCCTGCTACCGGTTTAATGACCGCTTTATCAGCAACGTCGTTGAATTTGTAAACCCCGCGGTTAAATCCCTCAAGAGGATCTTTGTTTGCTTGTGAGGCACACCCGCTAAGAAGGGATGCTAAAAGTAAACTGGCGATGATTGTTATAGTTTTGATACGCATGCGTCATTCCAATTAATTAATCTTGCGCGTAAATTAACGCTAGGCTATGTAGTGTCCAAAGCTGACTTTAACTTAGCCGCAATGGCTTGTCCACTGATTTAGCGCCCACATGACAAAGCTCGTCACTGCTTTGTTGTGAGAATGTAACATTGTAAGCAAGACTGTATTTTAGCAATGAATAGCGAGAATGGGTTTCTGCTCAAGCAATTGATGGTGGCGTATCTGCAGGCGGCAGACTTACCGTTAGTTGGCGGCCCGGCAAATGTCTACAAACTCATCTGCTATCAAGGATGCTCCCCCCACCAGTCCACCATCGACATCGGGCATGGCGAATAACTCCTGGGCATTTTTTGCTTTTACGCTGCCACCATAAATGATGCGAACCTTGGATGCGGCTTCGGCATTGCGGCGGGCAATCCGGTTGCGGATAAACTGATGTACTGTTTGCGCCTGTTCCGGTGAGGCGGTTTTTCCTGTGCCTATGGCCCAGACTGGTTCGTAGGCAAATACCATATTGAGTTGCATGGCTTTGGCAAATTCCTGTTCGCCTAGCGTTGCCATGACTGCATCCATTTGGCTTGCTACAATCACTTCAGTCAGGCCAGCCTCATGCTCAGCCAGAGTTTCACCTACACAAAATACAGGGGTTAACCCGCCTTTGATCGCCGAGTCGAATCTGGCAGCCGCTGTCAGGTTGGTTTCGTAAAATAAATTGCGTCGTTCTGAGTGTCCCAGCAGCACATAGGTGCAGCCAAGGTCTGTCAGCATATGTGGAGAAACGGCCCCGGTGAAAGCACCTTCTTCATGCTGGTTTACATTCTGCCCACCCCAGGCGATATTGGTGTTTGTGAGTAGTGCTCTTGCCTGAAACAGGTAGGGATTGGGCACGCAAACAACGCAGTCAACGTTTTTTAAGTCGCTTAGGCCCTCAATAATGCTTTCAAGCAATGTCTGGTTGCTGTGGATATTGCCATGCATTTTCCAATTGCCGACCACCAGGTTACGACGCATGTTGTTATTCCTTCTGCTTTAATCTGATGTTCATACAGATTTTATGATGGCGGATAATTCGCCAGTTTTGTAGCGCTCAGCCATTTGCTCGCAAGGGATAGGTTTTATTGCGTTGGCCTGCCCGGCAGAACCAAATGCCTCATAGCGTGCCTTGCAAATGCCGCGCATGGCAATGGTCGCTGCATTGAGGAATTTTCTGGGATCAAACTCCTTGCGATTTTCTGCAAGAAACCTGCGTATGGCACCCGCAGAAGCCATGCGTAAATCGGTATCAATGTTGACCTTGCGTACCCCGTGTTTAATGCCTTCGACAATTTCTTCCACTGGCACGCCATAAGTTGCACCCATGTCGCCACCAAACTCATTGATGATGTGTAGCCACTCCTGCGGAACCGAAGATGAGCCATGCATTACCAGGTGGGTATTGGGAATGCGCGCATGAATCTCTTTGATACGGCTGATGGCCAGTGTTTTGCCGGTGGGCGGTTGCGTAAACTTGTAGGCGCCGTGCGAGGTGCCTATGGCTATCGCCAAGGCATCTACCCCAGTTTTTTGTACAAAGTCAGCGGCTTCCTCGGGGTCGGTCAGCATTTGCGCGCGGCTTAATGCGCCTTCCGCACCAGAGCCATCCTCTTCGCCCGCGAGGCCTGTTTCCAGCGAGCCAAGCACGCCGAGTTCGCCCTCAACGGAAACGCCGATGGCATGGGCAACCTCCACTACTTTGCTGGTGACGTTTACATTGTATTGATAGCTGGAAGGGGTCTTGGCATCTGCCATCAGTGAGCCGTCCATCATCACGCTGGAGAATCCTGAGCGCATGGCCTGGATACACACCGCAGGCGAGTGGCCATGATCCTGATGCATGACGACAGGAATATGGGGGTAGCTTTCAATGGCAGCTAGTACAAGGTGCCGCAGAAAGGCTTCGCCAGCATATTTTCGAGCGCCTGCTGAGCCTTGGAGGATGACCGGGCTGTCGACTTCATTGGCTGCCTGCATGATGGCGTGCACCTGTTCCATGTTGTTAACGTTGAATGCCGCAAGACCGTAATCATGTTCGGCGGCATGGTCCAATAGTTGACGCAGGGAGACGAGTGCCATGTTGTTCTCTCAAGTGATTAAAAATCAGGCTAGTTTAGGATTTGCAAGTATTGTAATTGTAAATCACTTTTATATTATATATAAGACATAAGACATTTTTATCAAGAAATGCTGGATGGGTTGCAAAAGTGACGGGTAGCGGTTGGCGCAGCAGCATGGCTGGCAGGCTTTAAATCAGGCGACTTGGGCTTAGGCGTTTTTGTATAGGGCAAGCGCAAGTGCGCGTTGTGATACATGATCCACAATCGGTGCAGGATACGTTAGGCCCAGCTGGAGATTCAGCGCTTGCAGGCGCAATTGAGGTATTAGCCAGGGAGCATGAATTTCCTTATCGTTGCAGGTGTTCAGTTCCGGTACATATTTGCGGATAAATTTGCCCGCCCCATCAAATTTTTCCGATTGAGTGACGGGGTTGAATATCCTGAACCAGGGCTGCGCATCGCAACCGGTAGAGGCGGCCCACTGCCAACCGCCATTATTCGCACTCAAGTCAAAGTCTATCAATTTTTCTGCAAAGTAACGTTCTCCCCAGCGCCAATCTACCAGCAGGTCTTTTACCAAAAAGCTTGCCGTGACCATACGCAGACGGTTATGCATGTAGCCAGTCCGGTTCAGCTGGCGCATGGCAGCATCGACTAATGGATAACCGGTATTGCCGTCGCACCAGGCCTGAAACAGTTTTTTGTCATTAGGGAAGGGGAGTGATTCAAATTCCGTCTTATAGGCGTGGCCGGTAGCAACCTGTGGATGGTGATGCAAAATCTGGAAATAGAAGTCACGCCAGATCAGCTCATTGAGCCAGGTTTCAGCACCGCTACCGCCAATATTCCATGCAGTTCTCGCCAAGTGACGGATGGAAACCGTACCGAAGCGCAGGTGCACAGATAAATATGAAGGGCCTTTAACAGCGGGGAAATTGCGTGCTTCCTGATAATGGCTGATGCGTTCGGTGAAATCTTCAAATAACTGTTTACCCCCGGTCATCCCAGTGGGTAGCTTCATCTGGCGGAGGTTGGTGCGATTGAAGCCCATGGATTCCAGTGTCGGCATTGCAGGAGCTTGCACTTGCGCCAGATGCGTTATGTATTTGCCAACAGGATAGGCGCTCAGGAAAAAGTCATTGAGCTTTTTCAGGTGGGCATTTTTGTAGGGAGTAAATACGCCATAAGGCTTGCCTTGCTGGGTCAGGACTTCGTTTTGTTCAAAAATTACCTGATCCTTGAACTGGTGAAACGCAACCCTGTGATGGGCAAGTGCTGAGGCAACATTGGCATCTCGCGATAATGCATGGGGTTCATAATCGCGGTTGCTAAAGACAGCTTCGACTTGCAGCTGCAGGGCGAGCTTTACAACCTCGTCCTCGGCGATACCGTGCTGCACGAACAGGTCACCGCCTTGTGCCTGCAGCGCGGCCTTGAGCTCTGCTACACTTTCCCAGATGAACTCGACACGGCGGTCCGCTTTATCGGCAAGCTGATCCAGGATGTTGGTATCAAACACAAATACGCAGTACACCTGGCTGGAGGACTTGAGCGCGTGATAAAGGGCGGCATGGTCAAAGTCACGCAGATCGCGGCGGAACCAGACGAGAGAGCTTGTATATTGGGGCATATTGCGGATAGCCGGCAATTGCCAGCACACTTACTCTCGATGATAGGGATGATTGTTAATGACTGTCCAGGCGCGATAAAGTTGCTCGGCCAGCACCACGCGTACCATGCCATGCGGCAATGTTAGTTTGGATAAACTCCAGAGCCAGTCGGCACGTGTCTTGATATCGGCGTGCAGACCATCTGCACCTCCAATTATCAGCGACACATCGCGCCCGCTGCCCAGCCAGGCTTTCATGCGCTCTGCCAGCGCCAGGGTGGTGACTTCCGCGCCGTGCTCATCCAAAGCAATTAAATAGTCACGTCCACAGGCTTCAATAATTCGCTTGGCTTCGGCTTCTTGTACAGTGGTGGAAGTTTTACCTGAGGCCCGTTTATCGGGCTTGATCTCGATGATTTCTACAGTGGCCTCACGCGGCATGCGCTTGAGGTATTCAGCGCAGGCCAGCTCTACCCAGTTTGGCATTTTATGGCCGACTGAAATAATGCGTAGTTTCAAGCGGCCTGGCCTTTAGTAGGTGTGTTTTAGTTAGGCTGGGAAGTCAGTTGGATACGGAACCGCTATTGACGTGGCGGTGGCCTTCGGCAGCGCCCCACAATTGCTCCAGGTTGTAATAGGCACGGGTAGCCGGCAGCATGATGTGGACGATGATGTCGCCCAGGTCGACCAATACCCATTCGCCTTCTTTTTCACCTTCGGTACCGCGCACTTCTGCACCCAGCTCTTTCAACTTTTCACGCACGTTGTTGGCCATGGCCTTGGTTTGGCGTGATGAGCTGGCATTAGCGACGATCATGTAACTTGCCATGGAGGTCAGCTTACGCACATCCATGACAGTGATGTCGTAGCCTTTGATGTCTTCCAGCGCGTCGATGACGGCCTGTTTCATTACTTCTAGTTCCATGTATTCCTTGAGGAGATGCTTAAAATGACGGTTCTTATGACGACGGGTCTTGAGGGGTTAATTGAGGTCGGGACGATGCTTAAGCGGCCTGGACGGGGATTTCGCGACGTTTATCAACGATCTGGTTGCTGGCATTGACATAGACAAGATCAGGCTTGAATTTTTCCAGCTCGATTTCATTATAAATCGCATAGGTGGCAATGATCAGCAAGTCACCAGGGCTTGCCTTGCGGGCTGCTGCCCCATTGACCGAGATCGTCCCTGAGTTGCGCTGAGCACGGATTGCATAGGTGCTGAAGCGCTCACCATTATTGACATTATAGATGTCGATTTGCTGATACTCGCGAATATCCGCGGCTTCAAGCAAAGCTTCATCAATGGCACAAGAGCCCTCATAGTCCAGCTCCGAATGCGTTACGCGCACGCGGTGCAGCTTGGATTTGAGCATGGTTCTTTGCATGGCTGTCCTGGTAACTTGGTGAAAAGGAAGCACATTATAGTCGCTTCGTGCGGGCTGCGCAAAAAAGCGATGTCAGCTAAACAATATTAAATTCAATATTATCAATGAGCCGCGTGCGTCCTTGCCTGGCGGCACCTAACACAACAAGTTGGCTATCGTTTGCCGTGGCGGGTGCCAGGGTGATTGCAGAGCGCACCGAGATGTAGTCGACTATCCACCCCATCTGCGTCAGGTATTGCGTGGTTTGTGCCTCAACCGCAGAAAAATCACGATTTCCGCCCTGAATTGCGGTTGCTACTAACTGCAGTGCACGCTGCAGGCGTGGCGCTTCCAGGCGCTGCGCCGCAGTGAGGTAGCCATTGCGTGAACTCATGGCCAAGCCATCGGCCTCGCGCTTGGTTTCGCCAGCGACTATCGAAACAGGTAAGTTGAACTGGCGAACCAACTCGCGGATGATGAATAGTTGCTGAAAGTCTTTCTTGCCGAAGATGGCGGTTTGCGGTTGTACCATGTTGAACAGCTTCAACACCACCGTAGCTACGCCATCAAAATGCCCGGGACGTGCCGCGCCACAGAGCTCATTGGCGATAGGCGGTGGCGTGACCATCATGGATTGCGCTATCGGGTACATTTCCTCTACTGATGGTGCGAATACAATATCTGCACCTGCTGCCTGGAGTTTTTCACAGTCGGCTTCCAGCGTGCGCGGGTAGCTGGCAAGATCTTCATTGGGGCCAAATTGCAGCGGGTTGACAAAAATACTGACCACCACGCACTTGCCATGTTGGCGGGCCAGTTCAACGAGCTGGATATGACCGGCATGCAGGTTGCCCATGGTGGGCACGAAGCAGATGGATTGTTCAGTCGCAAGGCGCTGCCTGAGCGCCGCAACAGTATCGATCATGTCCATCAGAAACTATGCTCTGCCGCAGGGAAGGTTTTGGTCTTTACCGCTTGGACGTAGTTGGCGATGGCTTGCTGTATGCTGCCCGAGCCTGCCATGAAGTTTTTGGTAAAGCGTGGCGATTTGCCTGAGAATATCCCTAATAAGTCCTGCAATACCAACACCTGCCCATCGCAGTCTACGCCGGCACCTACGCCTATGGTCGGTATATGGATGGCGGCGGTAACCTGAGCGGCAAGCGCTGCCGGTATCATTTCCAGTACCATTAAGCCTGCGCCTGCCTGCTGCATGCCTTGTGCTTCGGCGAGCAATTGTGCGGCACTTTCTTCGGTCTTGCCCTGAATACGGTAACCGCCGAGTTGGTTGACCGATTGCGGCGTAAATCCCAGGTGTGCGCAAACCGGGATGCCACGGCTGACCAGAAAAGCGACGGTATCCAGCATCACCGCACCACCCTCCAGCTTGACCATGTGGGCGCCGGCTGCCATCAGGCGTGCCGCATTACGCAGGGCCTGTTCTGGAGATTGCTGATAACTGCCGAAAGGCATGTCGGCAATAATGTAGGCAGACTTTGTACCTTTGGCGACGCAGCGGGTATGGTATTGCATATCATGCAAGGTCACTGCCAGCGTGCTGTTACCGCCTTGCAGCACCATGCCGAGCGAGTCGCCAACCAGCAATATTTCCACGCCTGCTTGTTCGCAGAGCGTGGCAAAGCTGGAGTCATAACAAGTCAGAGCGGCGATTTTTTCGCCGCGATCTGCCATTTGTTGCAAGGTGAATAAGTTCATGGCTAGCTTGAGGTCATTCGAAATTCGGGTTGAAAAACTCGCGGCGGCCGCGAATCTGCATGATACGCTCGACCAGCAAGTCCAGCGCTTTCTCATCTTTGGCGATATTGAGCTTGTCGTTATTGACGATGAGCAAAGGCGAGGCATCGTATTGATGGAAAAACTCACTGTAAGCATCCGACAGCCGTGATAGGTATTCGCGTGGGATTTCCTGCTCATAACTGACATTGCGTTGCTCAACGCGCTCAACCAGCGCATCCACCGGCGTTTGTAGGTAAATCACAAGGTCTGGCGGCGATACCTGCAACTGCAAGTGTTGATAGATCTGGCGGTATAGCGCGAACTCCTCGTCGTCGAGGTTCAGTCGCGCAAACAGTGGGTCTTTTTCCAGAAAAAAATCGGCAATAGTGGCGCTGGTAAACATGTCGCGCTGAACAAGATCGCGGATCTGGTTGCTGCGCTGGAATAAAAAGAACAACTGCGTGGGCAGGGCGTAACGTGGCGCATCCTGGTAGAAGCGGGGGAGGAATGGATTGGCTTCGGCATTCTCCAGCAGCAGGTTGACCGAGTAACGCTCTGCCAGTTTGCGTGCAAGCGTGGTCTTGCCGCTGCCGATAGGGCCCTCGATCACTATGTAGGGGAATTTATCAATAATGCTCATACCGCCATGCTTTCCTCGCTGTTACCTGACTCCGCTAAATCTTATTTCCGGCATTTAACCACAGCCATCCAACGTCAGCTTTGAGAGTATTCTTTAATGATAGCTTTTATATGCTGCTTTGCTAGTCGGTCGATTACTTTTTGCCAGCCATTTTTTCTACGCCCTGCGCCGCACAGTTTTTGGCCAGCTCAGTCACCTTGCCATATCTGGCAAGTTTTAAGTCCGGGGCGATCTCGGCCAGCGGCAGCAGCACAAAGCCGCGCTCATGCATGCGTGGGTGCGGCAAGGTCAGCTCTTCGGTGCTCATCACCATGTTGCCGTATAGCAGTAAATCCAGATCCAGTACGCGTGGCGCATTGGGGAAAGGGCGCTCACGGCCATGACTGTTTTCCAGTGCCAGCAAGGCACGCAGCAATTCGCGCGGGGTCAGGTCGGTTTCTACTTGAACCACGGCATTAATGAAGTCAGGCTGGTCGTCATAGCCAACCGGCGCGGTGCGGTAGAGCGAAGAGAACTTGATCAAGCAGGTTTTTGGCAGGCTCTTGATTTCCTGGAAAGCCTTAAGGATCTGTTGCTCCGGCTGTTGTAAGTTACTGCCTAGTGCAATAAAAGCTTTTTGCATGGTTACTCGGCCGCCGGGGCTGTGCCGTTAGGTTTTCTGCGGCTGCGACGACGACGCTTTTGTGGGTCGGTATTTGGCTGCAGCATAGCCAGTCGTTTTTCCGGGTCGGCATTGGCAAAGTCTGTCCACCACTGGCCGAGCTCTTCTGGCAGTTCACCGGATTCGCAACGCAATAGCAGAAAGTCATAGGCGGCACGGTAACGTGGATTTTCCAGCAGGCTGTAAGGGCGTTTGCCAGAACGTTGTTCGAAGCGCGGCTGCAGACCCCAGATTTCTTTCATGGTGGTGCTGTAACGTTTGTGGATCGCCAGCTTTTCGGCCTGAATATCCGCTACCTCATTCATTGCGATATGCAGCGCGGGGATAGGGCGTTCGCCTTGTTTCTGGTATTTGTTCCAGGCTGCCAGCACTTCATGCCATAACAGGGTGGCAAACAGGAAGCTGGGCGATACCGGTTTTTCCGCGAGTACACGGGCATCTGTATTCTTTAACGCAAGCTTGACGAAGCGCTCACCCATGGGTTGCTCCAGCACCACATCCAGCATAGGCAGCAGGCCGTGATGCAGGCCATGCTGGCGCAATGCGCTGACACTTTCCAGCGCATGGCCAGAGAGGAATAGCTTCAGCATCTCGTCGAACAGGCGTGACGCCGGCACATCCTGCAAGATTTCCGCGAGTTCGGGGATGGGCTTTTCTGTGGCTTTGTCGATTTTGAGACCGAGCTTTGCCGATAAACGAATCGCCCGTAGCATACGCACCGGGTCTTCGCGATAGCGTGTTACCGGGTCGCCTATCATGCGCAGAATGCCTGACTGGATATCGGCGACGCCATTGTGGAAATCCAGGATTTCTTCGGTGGCGGGGTCGTAATACAGGGCATTGGCAGTAAAGTCGCGGCGGATGGCGTCTTCTTCCTGATTGCCGAATACGTTGTCGCGCAGGATGCGGCCGCTGTCGGCCACTTTGGCATCATTCTGTTCGCTGTCAGCCAGATGACTGCCGCGGAAAGTGGATACCTCAAGTGTTTCATCGCCAAACATGACGTGTACCAGGCGGAAACGACGACCTATGATGCGCGAACGGCGGAATACACGATTGACTTCTTCTGGAGAAGCATCGGTGGCGATATCAAAATCCTTGGGACGTTTTTTCAGCAGCAGGTCACGCACTGCGCCGCCCACGATGAACGCCTCGAACCCGGCTTTCTGCAAGCCTTCAGTCGTTTTGATCGCGCCTGAGCTAAGTAAGCTGCGGTCTATCCTGTGGATTTTGCTGGGGATGCGCTTGGCATTGCCGCTGCTGGTGCGGGGTTTAGTGCCAGCTTTGGTCGACGGCTTGTTTTTGGGGTTGAAAACTCTTTGCAGCAGTTTTTTGATCATCGGAGGTGCAGCCTGTACATCCATAAAGCTAAAAGTAGGCAAATTATAACGTAAAGCCCGCTTTCGCGCTTTTAATCGGCGTGCAGTTTTATGAGTGCTGCAGGATGCGTAGTTTGGGCTTATAAGCCATTTTCAATCACGAATCAAAAAACGCTCAGCCAATGTAACCAGCTCATTTACCAAACTCGAATAATTAAGCAATTCAGGTTTTTGATTCGTCACTTGATGAACAACGGCTTGTATGCTGATGCCAACCATATACATAGCTAACTTTGGATCAGGTACATTTTTCATGAACGGTTGCAATGCATTTAACATGTGTTTAAGCACTTCGCCTTGGCCGTTTTGATCGCACCGTTGGGATAGGGGCAACTCCTCGGAAATGGCTTTATGCACTTCAGGGGCACTTCGATGTTCCTTAACAATCATTTCAACAATGACTGTGAGCGCGGCTTTAAGTGTTGGTTGCTCGCTCATACGGTGCAATACATGGTGCAAGTCTTCATGTATGGCCGTTGCATGTCTGCGTTGTAGCTCTGCAATCACCGCCTGTTTGTTGGGGAAGAATTGGTAGAGCGAGGCAATATTGACTCCCGCACGCTCTGCGATCGCATTTGTGTTGAGGCCGCCCCACCCAACCTCATTCAAAATGTAAGTGGAAGCTTGCATTATTGCATCCACAGTCGCACGCGACCGCTCCTGAACCGGGCTTTTTCTTGGCTTTGCAGTGAGTTTGGCTTTAGCCATAAGGCGCTTCAGAAATGTGAGTATTAAAAATTAAAGTAATAGCTTACTATTTTTGCTCACTCAAGTACAAGGGATTTAGCCATGACAACACAAATTACCCAACAGAATTGGGCTGCTTTCCAGGCCCTTAACCAACATCGCAGGGCAATTCGTAAATTTAATCCTACATCAATCCCTGAAGAGGATATTCAGGAGGTACTGGCTGAAGCCATGCTCGCACCCTCCAGCGGTAATTTACAACCATACCAATTACATTGGATTCGTAATGCGAATCTAAAGGCTGAGATTGCAAAAGCTTGTCATGGTCAGCAAGCTGCATCTACAGCTGCAGAGATTATCGTCATCGCAGCTCTAGCCCTGCCATCGCAAAACATACAGTGGCAGACCAACTTGCTTATGTGGAAGGGTCTGCCTCGCTCGAATCAAAATCTAAAGCGTACTACCGCAAACAAATGGGAATGTTTAACAAAGTTCTGGGTATAGGGGCCTCTGCATTCTGGACGCCACTTATTTATATTGCATCCCTTATTCGTCCCAGCTTGTCTTTGCTCCCAATAGGGAATATTGGGAGCCGCAATTGGGCTGCACGTAATGCCTTATTTGCAGCGCAGACCATCATGCTGGCTGCGGCATCGAAAGAAATTGACTCATGCCCAATGGAAGGCTTTTCTGCATCAAAAGTTGCCAAGCTGTTGAATCTTCCAAGAGGGACTGTTGTCCCCATCGTAATTGCTCTTGGCTATCGCGCATCCGATGCCAGAGTTGAAGCACGCTGGCGTCGTGAATTATCAGATGCTTTGGTTACACACTAAACTACTATTTAGACTGTCATCTGAACTTAGGCTTTCTGGTCGAGAAACACCCTGACATTGCGTGGATGGATAAATACATTCGAACCTACTTCGATAGCCAGTTGCAAAAACCTTTCACGGGTCAGCTCTGCTTCTACGATCTCGGTCTGGTCTTCACGCTGCAACTCCAGCCTGACTAATGGTCCCAGTGAGTGGATATAACTGACGACTGCCTTGAACGCAGGTTTGCCGTTGCTCTCAGTGTGAATGTCGATATCGTGTGGGCGCACATAGGCAAAGGCAGGGCTGTCCTGCGTTTCCTTGTAGCTGTCGATTTCCAGCGCAAGTTCGCCGATATGGGCATGGCCTTCATGTACACGGCTGTGGAACAAATTGACGTTGCCCAGAAACTGGTAAACAAACGGTGTTGCCGGCTTGTCATAGACTTCCTGTGGCGTACCTATTTGCTCCACCTGGCCATGGTTCATCACCACGATACGGTCAGCCACTTCCAGCGCTTCTTCCTGGTCATGGGTAACAAATACGCTGGTGATGTGCAGCTCATCATGCAGGCGGCGTAGCCAGCGGCGCAGGTCTTTACGTACCTTGGCATCCAGTGCACCAAACGGCTCATCCAGTAACAATACTTTAGGCTCTACCGCCAGCGCCCGCGCCAATGCTATGCGCTGGCGTTGTCCTCCTGAAAGCTGCGGTGGATAGCGGTCTGCCAGCCAATTGAGCTGGACCAGGTCGAGCAGCTCATGTACTCGCCTGTGAATTTCAGCATCGGTGGGGCGGTTTTTCTTATTCCTTACACGCAAGCCGAAAGCGACATTTTCAAACACTGTCATATGGCGGAACAGCGCATAGTGCTGGAATACAAAGCCTACCTGGCGTTCGCGCACATCGCGCTCGGTAGTGTCTTCGCCGTGAAAGTAAATGCTACCTTCATCCGGGTTTTCCAGGCCTGCGATAATGCGCAACAAGGAAGTTTTTCCGCAACCGGAAGGGCCAAGCAAGGCGACCAGTTCGCCGCTAGGGACGTCCAGGCTGATGTCATTCAGCGCAGTAAACTTACCGAAATTTTTTCTGATATTGCGGATTTCTATGCTCATGGTGTAGACCTTAACTAATGTGCCTTTGATTATTCTTCGGATGCTTTTTCGTTATCACTTGCCGTACGCGCAGCCTGCCATTCCACAAAGGTTTTCAGCGCCAGCGTGATCAGCGCCAGGAAAGCCAGCAGTGAAGCCACGGCAAAAGCGGCAGCGTAGTTGTATTCGTTGTAGAGGATTTCAACATGCAAGGGCATGGTGTTGGTGAGGCCGCGGATATGTCCGGACACCACCGATACTGCACCAAACTCGCCCATGGCTCGGGCATTAGTCAAAATCACGCCGTAAAGCAGGCCCCATTTCACGTTGGGTAAGGTTACGCGCCACAATATCTGCCAGCCGGATGCGCCGAGTACTAGCGCTGCTTCCTCTTCCTCCTTGCCCTGTGCCTGCATGAGCGGAATCAGCTCGCGTGCCACAAACGGAAAGGTGACGAAAATGGTGGCTAGTACGATACCGGGGATGGCGAAAATGACTTTGTAGTCGTGGTCCGACAGCCAACCACCAAACCAGCCCTGCAAGCCAAATATGAGCACATAGATCAAACCGGCAATGACGGGGGATACGGCAAACGGCAGATCAATCAAGGTAATCAGTATGCTTTTTCCCTTGAACTCGAACTTGGCAATCGCCCAAGCCGCAGCCACCCCAAATACCAGGTTCAGCGGTACGGCAATGGCGGCCGCAATCAGGGTGAGTTTCATGGAGGATAACGCGTCAGCCTCGGTGATCGCGCTGATATAGACATCAAAGCCCTTGCGCAAGGCCTCGGTGAAAACTGCTGCCAGCGGGATAAACAGAAACAGGCTTAAAAAGACGATGGCAATTGTAATCAGAGACCAGCGGACCCAGGTGGGCTCAGAGGTGGCACGGCTGCGCGCGACCTTGGCCCGATAGCTGCTGAATTGTGAAGCGGTAGTGGTAATAGACATGATTGTTTCCGTTACTTTCTTAGCGCGAGGCCGAGTTACGTTGTGCGCTCCACCATTGCAGCCCGTTAATGGCGAACAACAGCAGGAATGAAATGACCAGCATGACCACGGCAACTGCGGTAGCGCCTGCATAGTCATACTGCTCCAGCTTGGTGATAATGATCAGGGGCGTGATTTCCGACACCATGGGCATGTTGCCGGCAATGAAGATCACCGAGCCGTATTCGCCTATGGCGCGAGCAAACGCGAGCGAAAAGCCGGTAAGCAATGCTGGCCAGACTGCGGGCAGGATAATCTTGCTGAAAGTCTGCCAGCGATTAGCTCCCAGGCTGGCGGCCGCTTCCTCGGTTTCTGCTTCCAGGTCTTCCAGTACCGGCTGTACGGTACGGACTACGAATGGCAGGCCAATGAACGTGAGAGCAATCACTACGCCTAGCGGGGTAAACGCCACTTTAATGCCGTGTGGCTCCAGCAGGCTGCCTATCCAGCCGTTAGGTGCGTAAATGGCGGTTAGCGCGATACCGGCCACAGCTGTTGGCAGCGCAAATGGCAGGTCGACCAGCGCATCTATCAGCCGCTTGCCTGGAAAAGTGTAGCGGGTGAGCACCCATGCCGTGAGCAGCCCGAATACAGCATTGATCAGTGCGCCCAGCAGAGAGGCACCAAAGGTCAGTTTGTAAGTAGCTACTACGCGTGGTGCTGTGACTACATGCCAGAATTCACCCAGGCTTAATTCGGTGGTTTTGATAAAAGCGGCAGCTAGCGGGATCAGTACGATCAGGCTCAGATAAAGCAGGGTGTACCCCAGCGAAATATTAAAGCCAGGCAATACATTGTTATGTTTTTTTCTATTTGATTTAGCCATGGTCATCGGTGTGGGTTAGTAGCGGCTGCCAATTTAGCAGGGCTGAATATAATTTAAAAATAATATGTTTCTATATTGATATAACAGTATCGAATTTAACACGGGTGTCTTTTATCGATTTAAAAAAAGCGAGGCTGGCTTACCTGGTAGCGCTCATCCCTTAGTCCAGGGGCCAGCCTCACAAGGAGGAGATCGTTATAAAGCCCGGGTATTTAAGCTGCCGCCCTGATGGTGGATCTGGATGCTGCCGATTTGAACAGTTTGGATGGCTGCAAGTCTTTGGCAATAGCTGGCTTTCCAAGAAAGTAGCCTTGTAAAAGGGTGCTACCTGCTTCAACTGCAATCTCAAGCTGCGCCTGGTTTTCTATGCCGGTAATGACGGGTTGTGCACCGAGGTCACGAATAATCTTGATCAGTCCGGGCAGCAGCTTGCGCACGCGCTCGTTATGTTCGGCTTTCTGGATCAGGTTTAAGTCCAGCTTGACTAACTCAGGGGAGAATTTCCACAGGCGGTCGATGTGTGAGTGCGTGCTGCCGAAGTTGTCTATAGCGATGCGATAACCACGATCGCGATAATTATCAATAGCCTCAGTCAGTTGCTTGTCCTGATCAACCAAGCCCTCCTGAATCTCGATCACCACGCGTTCGGTGGGGATTGAGTTAGCGTGCAGGATGCGCTCGAATACTTTGCCATGGGCATTCACACTGATTAGCAGCTTGGGGTGCACATTCAGGAACAGCAACCCATTCTCTGCATAGATCTGGCGGAAATTGAGGACATGCAAAGTGCGGCTGACACGGTCAAATTCCACTAGTTTACCTGCCTGTTCTGCGTAGCTGAAAGCAAACTCGGGGCTGCTTGCTAACTCCCCGCCAAGTGATGGGCGCAATAAAGCTTCGTGGCCGAAAAGCTCGCCGACTTCGCTGTCATAGATGGGCTGGAAAGCGCTATTTAGCTGCACGCCAAGGTAGGTGCTGTTGAACTCCCCGGTGGATTGCTCGGCTAGGCCGTAGTCGTCGAGATCCAGTAATAGTGATTCCTTGAGTTGTAATCGCAGTTGTTCAACATGAGTGGCTGCAGTGTTGGGTTGAGTCATGTTTTGTTTCCTTATTAATTGCTTACTTGTAGACCTGGTTACCTGGTACCCGGTCACTTGGTATAGATTTGATCAAATACGCCGCCGTCGGCGAAATGTGTCTTCTGGGCTTTGGCCCATCCACCAAACACTTCATCTACCGTAAATAAATCCAGTTTCTTGAAATCGGCACTATGCTTGGCTGCGACTGACTCCAGGCGAGGGCGCAAGTAGTGTTTGGCCGCAATCTCCTGGCCTTCTTCCGAATACAGATAGTCCAGATAGGCTTGAGCCTGTACTCGTGATTTACGTTTATCGACAACTTTGTCAACTATACTGACTGGGTTTTCGGCCAGAATGCTGGCAGATGGGTACACCACGTCAAAGTCATCGTTGCCCAGTTCTTTCTTGATCAGATACACCTCGTTCTCGAAAGTCAGCAATACATCGCCAATGCCGCGTTGTACAAACGTCGTGGTCGCACCGCGCCCACCAGTGTCGAGTACCGGTACATTCTTGAACAGCTTGCCCACAAAGTCGCGCGCCTTGGCCTCGTCGCCACCAGATTTAATGACGTAACCCCACGCTGCGAGGTAACTGTAGCGGCCGTTCCCTGAGGTTTTCGGGTTGGCAATCACCGCAGCAATACCGGGTTTGATGAGGTCATCCCAGTCCTTAATGTGCTTGGGATTGCCTTTGCGTACCAGAAATACGGTGGTGGAAGCGGTGGGTGAACTGCTATTAGGCAAGCGTTTCTGCCAGTCTTTCGGTATCAGCTTGCCGCGCTCATAAAGGATGTCAATGTCATTCGCCTGGTTCATGGTGATGACATCGGCCTCTAGGCCATCCGCCACTGCCCGTGCCTGTTTGCTTGAGCCGCCATGCGATTGATTGATGGTGATGGTTTCGCCGGTTTTTTGTTTCCAGTATTTGGCAAAAGCAGGGTTATAGTCCTTATAAAACTCCCGTGTCACGTCGTAGGAAGCATTTAATAATGTGGTATCCGCCCATGCACTGGATGAGGCGAATAGGGATAACAAGAGCAGTTTTTTGATCATTTTTATGCCTGTGGAGTGAGTTAATGCGTGCACTATAAGCAGGACATTTAATAATGTAAAAGAATATAAATAAATATAAATATAATAATTATGAATATTAAAAAGACTTGGTTAAACTTTACCGATGGGCTTTTTTTACTGGATTGAGTGGTGTATATTGAAACCAATTATTCGTTTTGAAAGAGTAAAAAACCTAGTCCGCTATCAAGTCATTAACAGAATTCAAGCCTTAAACCTTTAGTTAGCGTGTGCTGACCGGACAACCGGAAGCCAGCGTGTCGAAAGACCGCTGGCTTTTTTGTTTTTACGGCTTGGGATTTTGTAGCGAGGTTGTGCATATGAGCATGAGTAAACTCCCAGAAATTAACGAGACGCAGATTTGCAGCGACTTGGACATTAGCCAAATCGTCAGCCAATTGCGGGATATACGCCTGGCATCACTTGAGCATAGGAAAAGACGAGACCGGCCGCCCAAGTTACCTTCGCGCAAAGCGCTTGAGGCTATTGTGGAGGGTTTGGGCGCGGCCTTGTTTCCAAATCGCCTGGGTTTGCCGGATCTGCGCGAGGAGGGCATTGATTACTTCGTCGGGCATACCCTCGATGTGGCGCTACGTGAGCTGCTGGCACAGACCAAGCTGGAGCTATATTACGCAGCCGATGCGGCGGGCAATGTCCTGAAGAAATCTGATTTTGCCGTCGAGATAGTTCGTGAGTTTGCCGCGCAACTACCAGCTGTACGTGAAGTGCTGGATACCGATATCCGTGCCGCCTTTGAAGGGGACCCGGCAGCCCGCAGTGTGGATGAAGTACTGGTATGTTATCCGGGCATCAACGCCATTATTCACTACCGGCTTGCTCATGTGCTTCATGGCTTGGGCCTGCCGCTCATTGCCCGCATGATTTCCGAAATTGCCCATTCGGCAACAGGCATTGATATCCATCCTGGCGCGCAGATAGCAGAGAGCTTCTTTATCGACCATGGCACAGGCGTGGTCATCGGTGAGACCACGATAATCGGCAGGCATGTGCGCGTATATCAGGCGGTGACCTTGGGCGCGAAACGTTTCCCGACGGATGAAGATGGCGCGCTGATCAAGGGAAATGCGCGTCACCCCATCGTTGAAGATGATGTGGTCATCTATGCCGGTGCAACCATTCTTGGCCGTATCACCATAGGCCGGGGCTCGACCATAGGCGGTAATGTCTGGCTCACCCATAGCGTGCCAGCCGGCAGCAATATCAGCCAGGCGCAAATGCGTTCCGGGCTGGCCACAGTTTCTGACAAGAAAGCCTCAGCCATCAATCATTAAATAATCTTTGCACTACCACTGAAATTTACTATTTTTTCATCAGGAGAATTACATGACAGACATTCATCAAGGCCATACCGCATTAGGCGATGTAGCCGCTCGTACGCTTTCCAATGCGACCAAAAGCGTGCCCATGCTCAGCACTATTACCCCGCGCTGGCTGGTGCACCTGTTGCAGTGGGTGCCGGTGGAGGCGGGTATCTATCGCCTTAACAAAGCAAAAGACCCGAATGCGATTGAGGTAGATTGCTCCAATAAAGATGAGCGTGAGTTGCCAGCTACCTTTGTGGACTATGAGGAGTGGGGTCGTGAGTATGTGTTGAACGCCGTGAATACCGTGGTGGATGTACATACCCGGGTGTCTGACTTGTATAGCAGCCCGCACAACCAGATTCGCGAGCAATTGCGACTGACTATTGAGACCGTCAAGGAGCGTCAGGAAAGCGAGTTGATCAACAATAAGGAATACGGCCTGTTAAACAATGTTGCCGATTCCCAGAAAGTTAAATCACGCACCGGCTCGCCAACACCAGATGATCTGGATGAGCTGATTGCCAAGGTATGGAAAGAGCCGGCTTTTTTCCTGGCACACCCACAGGCGATTGCGGCATTTGGTCGCGAGTGCACACGCCGTGGCGTGCCACCGCCGACTGTCGCGCTGTTTGGTTCACAGTTCCTGACATGGCGCGGTATTCCACTTATTCCTTGCGATAAGCTCAAAGTGACCAAGGGCAAAACCAATATACTACTATTGCGCATAGGCGAAAGCCGCCAGGGGGTCATCGGCTTGTATCAGCCTAACCTGCCAGGCCAGCAAAGTATGGGCTTGTCGGTACGCTTTATGGGCATCAACCACAAGGCGATCGCCTCTTATCTGGTATCCCTGTATTGCTCACTCGCAGTACTGACGGAAGATGCTATTGCCGTATTGGAGAATGTTGACGTAGGCAACTACTATGACTACAAGTAACTTTAACGACTTGGCGTCATTTGAGCCGGAAGCAATTCTGGCTGCGCTTCCGGGCGAACATCCCAAGATGGCAGCTGCTTTGGCCGTCGGTCGTGAGGCAAGCCAGGGCGGGCATCTGGATGTAGCAGAACTTGCACGCATTGCCAATGAGATTTACGCAGAGGGTTTTCCGCTACAGTCTCCATTCGCAGCGGCTAGTCCACAGATACCTTCAACCGCATCCATGCCCGATGCGGCGACTCCCTTGGCTCCTCTGGGTGCAGGTTCGGGAGCTAGCAGTGCTTTGGGCCTGCCTGATCTCAGTCAGCTGGCGCAGTTGCCGGTCAAGCCCGAGGTGCCATCGCAAGTAGCCGAACTGCATGCTTACCAGCTGCAATATGCTCCAGATATCGTGAGTGATCTTGATATCCGTGCCTTGCTGGGCGGTATTGATGTTCCGAATCAGTCGGAGGTGAATGGTTTGCTCGGAGGTTTTACACCGAATAGACCCTCGCCAGTTGTGTCACTGGGTAGCCCCTCAGTGTCCAGCAAGGCTGCGGACAGCAACTTTTACTTCATCAAGCCAGTGGCTGGTAATGTCACAGGTATTGCCTCTTCGGCCCATCCGCCGTTTGATGCCAATTTAATCCGTAAGGACTTTCCTATTCTGAGCGAGCTGGTGAATGGACGCCCGCTGATCTGGCTGGACAATGCGGCGACCACGCAAAAGCCGCAATCCGTCATCGACAGGCTGGCTTATTTTTACCAGCATGAAAATTCCAATATCCATAGGGCTGCGCATGAGCTGGCTGCACGTGCCACTGATGCCTACGAAGGGGCACGGGAAAAGGTGCGAAATTTTATCAACGCGCCTTCGGTGGATAATATCGTGTTTGTGCGTGGTACTACCGAAGCCATTAACCTGGTTGCCAAAACCTGGGGCAAGAAGCATCTGAGTGAGGGCGATGAGATTGTCATTACCCATCTTGAACACCACGCCAACATTGTGCCGTGGCAACAACTGTGCGCCGAGACCGGTGCCAAGCTGAAAGTGGCACCGGTGGATGATACTGGCCAGGTGCGCCTGGATGAATACCAGAAGCTGCTCACTGCCAGGACCAAACTGGTGTCATTCACTCAGGTATCAAACGCACTGGGTACCGTGACGCCAGCACAGCAAATGATACAGATGGCCCATCGAGCGGGAGCGAAGGTGCTACTGGACGGCGCACAATCGGTATCGCATATGAAAACCGATGTGCAATTGCTAGACCCTGACTTTTTCGTGTTCTCCGGCCATAAGGTGTTTGGCCCGACAGGCATAGGTGCCTTATATGGCAAGCCCGAGGTGCTTGATGACATGCCAGCCTGGCAGGGCGGCGGCAATATGATTCAGGATGTTACCTTTGACAAGACCATCTATCATGAGGCCCCTGCCAAGTTTGAGGCAGGCACCGGCAATATTGCAGATGCCGTTGGATTGGGTGCGGCTATTGATTATGTTGAACGCATCGGTATGGAGAATATTGCACGTTATGAGCATGAATTATTGCAATATGCCACCGCGGCTCTGCTTAAGGTGCCAGGGTTACAACTGATAGGCACTGCCAGTGAAAAAGCCAGTGTGCTGTCATTTAACCTGCATGGTTTTAAAAGCGAAGAGGTTGGTGTTGCCCTCAATGCAGACGGTATTGCTGTGCGTTCCGGGCATCATTGCGCGCAGCCGATACTGCGTCGCTTTGGCGTTGAAACTACGGTGAGGCCATCACTTGCGTTCTACAATACTTATGCAGAGGTCGATGTGTTGCAATCATCACTGCTACGCATCACTTCCAAAGGTATTCACGGCGTGTAAAGTTAGCTGGTCGGTATCTTGAGGTGCCGACCAGTTCTAATGCTGTAATGACAACTTTTACCTGAAATCATATCTCCCAGCATTTTTCACTCTGCGGTTTCTGCAATCAATGCGTGGACCGTGCCAACAGTAGTTATCCGTACCCGTTCTATAGCTATTGATGAATAGTACCCGCTTGCATTTTTAGCTTTTCGCAGGCGAAAAGCGTATTGTTATATATTCTAATGCAATGATTATATTGGGTTAGTTTCTGTCTTCCCGACTCACTGCCAGCCAGCAATGACAAGCATGATGTCCTGAGCCAATGCTGGTGCGGTTCTCCGAATGTCGGCTCCGGTTTGGTAAATATCATTGGATTATTTCTAAGTCATCTATTAACAGTGGAGGCGATCTTGAAAAGAATAGTCATATTTGCAGATGGCACGTGGAACTCTCCGGAAAATGGACTTGAAACCAACGTTTTGCAGCTTGCCGAGGCGGTAGCACCGAGTGCCGGCAACGTAAAGCAAATCACTTTCTATGATTGGGGTATAGGGACCGATAGAAAAGTCCTCATGGGTGGTATTAGCGGCGCGGGAATCGATAAAAACATCATGGATTGCTACAGGTTCATTGTGCATAACTATGAAGTAGGCGACCAGCTTTACTTCTTTGGATTTAGTCGCGGTGCTTACACCGTCAGGTCATTGGCAGGATTCATCCGAAACGTGGGAGTGCTGAAGCGGGAGCATGCGCATCGCGAATCTGAAGCATTTCTCATGTATAGAAACAGGTCCTTAAAAAGCCACCCGGATGATCCATCTTCAATTGACTATAGAAAGAAGTACGCGGTTGCCGACCTCACGGCAATAGAGTTTGTTGGCGTATGGGATACGGTAGGCGCACTGGGAATACCTGTTCCATTCTGGGGGACGCTAGGAAAAAGGGAGTTCCTTTTTCATGACACTCAGCCTAGTAAAATTATTCTGCATGCGCGACATGCTTTGTCCATTGACGAAAATCGGATCGATTTTGAACCCACCTTGTGGGACGCCAAACCCGGCACTGATATTCAGCAGGTTTGGTTTGCTGGCGTGCACTCGGATATCGGCGGTGGCTACCCTGAAGCTGGTTTAAGCTATTGTGCTGCGCAGTGGATGATCAGCGAGGCACACAAATTCGGCCTGGCTTTTGAAGGCCATTTATTAGCCAGGGTGAACCCCAACCCGCTGGATAAGCAGCATAACGAACGAAAGGGCATTTACCTGATGCGCGAGGAGTTTGTGCGGAATCTGGCGGGGAGTATCCATTCGTCAGTGAAGACGCGCTGGCAGCAAGATGTAGAGGCCTACCGAACCAAGAGCAAGGCGCTAAGCCAGGTACTTGCCGCAGTGAATCATGACTGGGCCAAACTCAGCGTTGTAGATTAATAGCGGCTGGAAGATGGGGTGGCTGTGCGCTACAGGATAGTCTTTCTATCCGGTTTTCCTGAACTTCTAAATCTTAGCAATAGTCTTACTTATTAACAGGTGAGCCCCCACGGGATTCACCTGCCTGTATTCCTCAAAGCCTGAATTTTTCAAGCGTTCGTCAACAGAACATCATTGCACTACGTTAAGGACTAGCGTTAAGGACATAGCGTTCAAGCAATGAGTTGTCTTTGTAATATCAACTCATCACACCAATAATTATCCAGGAGAAAGCAATGCGTAAACAATTAACTATCAGCACGATGGTGCTGGCTTTATCGGTCGCTGGCTGTGCCAGCATGACCGAAACCCAGAAGGGTACGGCCAAGGGTGCCGGTATTGGCGCGGGTGCGGGCGCAGTGGTTGGCGCAATCGCTGGCGGGGGTAAAGGTGCCGCCATCGGTGCGGCAGTAGGCGCGGGCGCCGGTGCTATCGCGGGTAATGTCTGGTCCAAGCGTATGCAGCAGCAGAAGCAGGAGATGGAAGCAGCAACAGCAGGTACTGGTGTCGAGGTCAGCCAGACTGAAGACAATCGCCTTAAGCTGGAAATCCCCAGCGATATTTCTTTTGATAAAGGCCGTGCCGATATCATGCCGAACTTCCGTCCCGTGCTGGACAAATTCGCCAGCAGTCTGACGGCGAACCCTGCTTCCAGGGTCACCATCATTGGTCACACTGACAGTTCAGGTAGCGATGCCATTAATGATCCGTTATCGGTCAACCGTGCAGCACGTGCACGTGACTATCTGACGGCACGTGGGGTTGCGGCTAGCCGCATTAGTGTTGACGGTCGTGGTTCGCATGAACCTTTAGTCGCCAACGATACGGCTGCCAACATGGCCAAGAATCGTCGTGTGGAAATCTTCGTGGCCGAGCCAGAAGTAGCTAAGCAATAAACCCACGAGTTAACAAACAGGCCTGCCATCTTTAATAAGTGGCAGGCTTTTTATTGAGTCTGCGCTTTAGCTGCTAGACCTTCGCGATGGAAACTTCAGTTGATTTCACCAGCGCTAGTACCTCGGTACCCACCTGTAAGTCCAGCTCTTTGACCGAGCGGGTGGTGATGACGGAAGTGACGATGCCTATACCGGTTTCCACATCCACCTCGGAAACAACAGGGCCAGGGACGATCTCTATGATACGACCGCGGAATTGATTCCTAACGTTAATTGCGTGTATTGCCATGATGCACTCCTAAATATTGATTTAGGGGCTGGGTTGATTTAGCTTCATGTGATCTGGCATTTGTTAATGCAAGCTGACTGCAGAAAAACCAACGTCCCCTGAACGGTAATGATGATTTTCGATGGTTAATCGACAGTCTGCCTCCGTAGCAATATCCACGCTGATACGATCCAGTCTGGCGCGTAAGGCAGCTGGCCCGTTAGGCGTGTAGACTATCCTGACACCACGCTTGGCGGCAGTCTGCTTGATTTTGTGGGTGAAGTTGTGACTGATCCAGTCAGTCACCAGAACGATCAGGTCAGTATCCTGTGGGATGACTTTTTTGCCATCGCCCACCTTACGGCCTGACCAGTGCTTGATATGCTGGATGCCGTGGCTTGCCAGCACCTGTTTAATGCCATCTATCTGATCACCGCCTACGATAAGTGCTGTAGTCATTTTGCTGGTTCCTGTGGGTTAGGAGGTTTGTGGATGGTGGGGCAAAGGGTAATTGCCCCACCATTAGCCCGGCTGCAAAACTATTAATTGCGAATCAGGTTATTTCTGGTAAATCTCGTCAAAGGTACCGCCATCGGCAAAGTGCGTTTTTTGCGCTTTTTGCCAGCCGCCAAACTCATTATCAATATTCACTAGGTTGACTTTAGGGAACTGCTTTTCATATTTCTTGGCAACAGATTCCAAGCGTGGGCGATAGTAGTTTTTGGCCGCAAGTTCCTGACCTTCTTCGGTATACAGATACTCAAGATAAGCGGTTGCTACTGCACGCGTCTTGCGTTTATCAACGACCTTGTCTATGACAGTCACAGGCGGTTCCGCCAGGATGGAGATGGAAGGTACGATCAGTTCAAATTTATCCGGGCCCAGTTCTTTCAGCGCAAGGAAAGCTTCGTTTTCCCATGAGATCGCTACATCACCAATGCCACGCTCAACGAAAGTCGTTGTGGATCCACGTGCACCAGAGTCAAGTACCGGCACGTTCTTGTACAGCTTGTTCAAAAACTGCTTGGTTTTCGCTTCATCATTGCCATCATGTTTCTGCGCATAAGCCCAGGCTGCCAGATAGTTCCAGCGAGCACCGCCAGAGGTTTTTGGGTTAGGCGTAATCACCGAAACGCCCGGTTTTACCAGATCATCCCAATCCTTGATGCCTTTCGGGTTGCCTTTACGCACCAGGAATACGATGGTAGAGGTGTAAGGTGAGCTATTGTTTGGCAGGCGCTTTTGCCAATCTTTGGGAATCAGTTTGGCTTTGTCATAAATTGCATCAATGTCGTAAGCCAGAGCCAAAGTGGCGACATCTGCATCCAGCCCGTCAATAATGCCGCGGGCTTGCTTGCCTGAGCCGCCATGCGAGGCCTTGACCGTGACCTTGTCGCCAGTTTTGGCTAGCCAGTACTTGGCAAATGCGGCGTTGTAATCCTGATAAAACTCACGTGTCGGATCATAGGACACGTTCAGCAGCGTGACTTCCGCCGCTGTTGCAACGACCGGATTGGCTAACGCCAGTACCAGTGCGGATATGCTAAGAAAAAATGGTTTCATATCTATTCCTAATTAATTTATCTAAATTTATGGCTGCTTGATTACTTACCAGTTAGTTAAAACTGGAACTGCAGACGACTCAGCAATACTTTTTCGTCATCGCGATCCAGGGGATTGGCATTGGTTCCACCACCACCGCCATCAAACTTGGTTTGTTCGTAGTTCAGCGCTACTTTTACCCACTGATTGAGATACCAGTTAATGCCAGCACCCCAAGTTTTAGCTGATTTTGCCGAAGTGTTAGCATCGGCAAGTCTAAGGGCACCACCCTCAAATGCGTTACGGTCGATTTCTTGTTGCTGGTAACGAGCAACCAGTTCCCATGCACCCCAACCATCTGTATTCGTTTCAAAAGCGTTCTTGGGTTTTACGCCTTTGAATGAAGCATTCTCGCCGGTTAGCAGCCAAGAGCCTGCAATTTGCCATGCATCGCTCTCAAATTTATCTCGGTTTGTACCACGACGTACATCGTTCGAGACTTTTGCATATTCAGTAATTAAACCGAATGGGCCATAGTAGTAATAAGCTTGAGGCGTCCAACGTTTACGCTCGCCATCGCCGACCACTGCGCTATTCAGCGTAAAGAAGTTGGTTGTTGCCACACCTGGAGTTTTGTAACCGCTGGCTAGGCCGGTGCTGGCTACGCCATTTGAATCACCGTAAGTTGCTGCAATACCGACACCTAAACCTTCAAGTACGCTGTCGCTGCCTTTAAATGGAGTGGCAAAAACGCGTGCTGCGTAATCCTTGTCATCATTGGTATCTAGCAGCGTCGTGCCTTCGCTGCCGTCAGCAACCCCATTAAATGCACCAACTGCATAAGTGAGTTTGCTATCGAGCACATCGCCGTAAACTGAAAGACCTAGGTCACGGTTGGGCAGAATATTGTTACTGACATAGCTACGCTCAATAAACTTGATATCACCACCACCTTGCAAACGCTCCAAGCCGACATATGGTTTGAACTTACCAGCCCGCACTTTGAAATAAGGCTGGAAACGGGCATCTACATAAGCATCAATGACACGGGATGAGTTGCCGGTATCCTGAGCACGGTTTACAGACTCACCGAACTCAGGTGTAAAACGGAAGTCGTATTTACCGAACAGAGTGCCCTGGAAAGTTGGGCGAATACGCCGTGCAGTAAAGCCTTCAGCCTGGTTCGTGTTGGGAAGGCCATCTTCCTGGAAATCACGATAATCCAGTTGAAACAAACCTTTCAGTTGGTATTCAAAATTACCATCTGCAGATTTGATGCCAAAACCATTAGGTCCAGCTGCGACTACTGGCGTTTCTTTTTTCTTGGCTGCCGACTCTTCGGCAGCGATTTCACCTTTGCGATCAAGTACGCGAACTTTCTGGTCCAGCTCTTGTACTAGTGCGCGTAGCTTTTCCAGCTCTTCGCTATCGTTAGCGTAAGCATTGTTTGTTAATGTCAGGAATCCGCCACTGATGAGCAGTGGTGCGATAAGTGCGTTAATTGCTGACTTTTTAAAAGTCGTCGTTTTCTTAAAATTCATGATGAGCCCCTGTCGAGTTTATTGCTTCCGGCAGTCCGGTCAGCCCAGTATTCTTGAAGTTAATTGTTGGCCGCTGCATTTGCAGTAGGCTTGCTACGTTGTTGTTCTGAACCAAAGCGTACTTTTTCGCGCCGCTCAATTTGAGTGACGCGGCCTTCATGTACCGTGATCTCTATGGAGCCAAAACGGATATCCTGAATCGCATGCAGAATCTCCTGCACTATTTTGTTAGTGGCTGCTTCATTCGAGATTTGAGGTGTGCTGTCTTGAGACATCGCAAGCCCTTTCTTGGTAGTGTTCGGAAGTGACCTGCGCACTTTATCAATCAAACTTAATAATTAAAAATAATTTGTTTTAATATATTTATAATTTATTTGAATATAAAGATGGCATTTAGTGTGTGGAGTCCACAAAATAAAAAAGGCAAACCAGTGTGGTTTGCCTTGTTGTAAACGCATGGTTGGACTACAGATGTAGTGGTCTAGCGCATAAACTAACTTTCATTTTTCCAGAGTATGTCGGCTACTCCGGAAGATTGGTTGATACTGCGACACATCACGAATAGCAAATCAGAGAGGCGGTTAAGGTATTGCACTGAAATTTCGGTGACTTTCTCTTCGCGATTCAGTTTGATCAACTGTCGTTCTGCCCTGCGACAAACGGTACGCGCCAAGTGGCAATACGCTGCGGCCCGTGTGCCGCCCGGCAATATAAATTCCTTGAGGGGTGCTAATGCGTCATTCAGTTGATCCAGTGTGTTTTCCAGTAGTTCTACCCGCCCCGGCTTGACCATGCTATGCCCTGGAATACAGATCTCGCCGCCCAGGTCGAATAAGTCATGCTGCACTTTAACCAGCGCGCTGCTGATGAGTTGAGGTAGTGATTCTGTGAGCAGTATGCCAATAACCGCGTTGAGTTCATCTACATCCCCCATTGCTTCAACGCGCAAGCAATCCTTGTTGACTCTTGTGCCGTCGCCAAGACCTGTGGTGCCTTCGTCGCCGGTTCGTGTGTATATCTTGCTTAATCGATTGCCCATAAACTCACTATATAAAATTAAGGTAATGCTTAAATTGATCGAATGTTAATACTTGAACGTTAAACCTTGTGCCAGCAAGGTTGCAAACTCATCCGCGGGGACAGGCTTGCTAAAGAGATAACCCTGAATCTCGTCACAATCGTTCTGTTTCAGAAAGTTAAGTTGCTCAATAGTTTCCACACCTTCGGCAATCACCGCAAGTTTCAAGCTATGCGACATGCTAATAATTGCGGTAATGATGGCGGCATCGTTGGGGTCAGTGCTAATGTCGCGAATAAAGCTCTTATCAATCTTGATGGTATCTATGGGTAGCCGCTTCAAGTAGGAAAGGCTGGAATAGCCCGTTCCAAAGTCATCAACCGACAAGCGTACGCCCATTTCCTTAAGTTTGACCAGCCAGCCGATGGCTTCGGCATGTTCTTCAATGGCGATACTTTCGGTGACCTCCAGTTCCAGGTGGGTTGGCGACATACCGCTCTGCAACAGTATGCGCGTCACTTCCTGTAAAAAATTAGGCTGTCGGAGTTCTATCGTGGAGATGTTCACTGCAATTGGTATCGGGCGCAAGCCAGCATCCTGCCATGCCCGGTTTTGTCGGCAGACCTCACGCATTACACAATTTCCGATAGGCCTGATCAGGCCGCTGTCCTCAGCGATTGGAATAAAGCGGTCCGGTGTAATCAGGCCCCACTCGGGATGCTGCCAACTTAGTAAGGCCTCTGCACCTATGATTTCGCCGGTACGGATGGATACTTTCGGCTGGTATAGCAACACTAGTTCATTATTCTTAATGGCCTTTTGCAAGCTATTTTCCAGCGTTAACTGCTCAGCCACGCGTTGTGCCATGGCGGCATTAAAAAACTGGTAATTGTCCCTGCCATTATTTTTTGCGTGGTACATGGCTGCATCGGCATTTTTGGTCAACACCTCTGCGGTTGTACCGTCTTCAGGATACACAGCAATCCCCATGCTGATAGATATCCGCAACTCATGGGCATCTATCAGGAAGCTATTCTTGGTGATGGCAAGTATTTTTTCCGCGATTTCAGCAGGGGCGTAACTGTGCGCAATCTCGGGTAATAGAATCACGAACTCGTCGCCCCCCAGGCGGCTGATGGTGTCAGTGTTACGCAAGCAGGTTTGCAGGCTTTTACTCAGGGCTTTGAGCAGCTGGTCGCCTACGGCGTGGCCCAGGGTATCGTTGATCTTCTTGAAGTGATCGATATCAAGAAACATAAGCGCAGCTTTTGAGTTTCGTCGGGCGGCGGAGTTAAGTGCCTGGGTGGTACGGTCAGTGAGTAATAGCCGGTTGGGCAGATCAGTCAGGAAATCATGCTCTGCCAGGTAAGTCATCTTATGTGCCATTTTTTTGGTGTCGCTGACATCGTGAAACACCAATACCACCCCAAACAGCGTGCCATCTTCAGCCCGAATCGGGGCTGCAGAGTCTTCAATGTCATATTCCAAACCGGTTTTACTGACTAGCAACGTATGGTTTGCCAAGCCGCATGTGGCGCCATGCGCCAGCACTACATCCACCGGGTTGGCTGCAAGCTTGCGCGTGCTCTCGTTGAGGATGCGAAACACTTCCAGAATGGGTTTTCCGGCTGCTTCACTCTTAGTCCATCCTGTCATCCTTTCTGCCACTGGGTTCAGGTAGGTGACCTGGGATTGCATATTGGTAGTAATAACGGCGTCACCTATGGATTCCAGCGTGACTAATGCCAGCTGCTTTTCACTGAATAGTGCTTGTTCTGTCAGTTTGCGCTGATCTATCTCTTTAGTAAGCAGCTCGTTGACTTTGGTCAGTTCAGTAGTTCGTTCATTAACCCGCGTTTCCAGTGAGTCATTCATGCGCGCCATTGCAGTTTCGGCAGCTCGACGCTGCTGCACTTCGAATTCAAGCTGGCTGACGGTATCCCTTAGTTGCTGGGTGCTGGGGACTTTCAACGCTAATGGAATGAGGCGCCAGAGCATGACGGCAGTGATGCCGGACAGTATGGCTGTGAAGGCTTTTGCTATCGCATCGACCCAGTAAGCCGGTTGCCAGATGGTCACTATCGAGATGGCATGGGTGGTGCCGCAGGCGAAAATAAACAGCGAAAACATGACGAAAACCCAATTGAATTGCAGGTCACGCCGTTTTTTAACAAAGTAAAGTAAAGCAATCGGGATGGTGTAGTAAGAAATGAAGATCAGGCTATCAGAAGCGACATATAGCCAAAGCAGCGAGGGCGTCCACAAGTAGCAGTGGCCATGCGGCATGAATTGGCTAGGTAATATCCAGTCTAAAAAAAAATCCATGGCGCTTCCCCTGAAACAGTGACGCAATTAAAATTGTTCTGAAGACACTTATTAAAAACATATTTTCATTAAATCATATCTTATTCATCCTATCTTATGCACAGTAAGTTATTCGCCTTATGGCATAGTGATGAAACTTCAAAAATAGCTAAAAAATGAAATCGAAAATTCAATAACCATGCATGCTGCATTGAAGAAAATGCCTATCGGCGTATTTGACTCCGGCGTCGGTGGAATATCCGTCCTCAAACATATTCGAGCGATACTGCCCGAAGAGGATTTACTTTATTTCGCTGACTCCCGGTATGCCCCCTATGGCAACAAATCGCCGGAATTTATCTGTGATCGGGCGATTGTGCTTTCTGATTTTTTGCTGGCACGAGGCGCAAAATCCCTGGTTGTCGCCTGCAATACTGCGACTGCCGCTGCGGTAACTATGCTGCGCGATCGATATAGCCTGCCTATCATCGCCATGGAGCCGGCGGTAAAGCCAGCGGCGGCGGCCACCAAAACAGGGGTGATAGGCGTACTGGCCACTAGCGGTACTCTGAAAAGTGCACAGTTTGCCGGCTTGCTTGAACACTACGGCCAACATGTGCAAGTGGTGACGCAGGCTTGTCATGGCCTAGTGGAATGTATAGAGCGGGGTGAACTAGATGCGGACTCTACAAAAGCTTTATTGCAAACCTATGTCCAGCCTTTGCTGGATGCCGGGGCAGATACTCTCGTGCTCGGCTGCACGCACTATCCTTTTGTCCGGCACTTGATAGAGGAGCTGGTGGGTAAAGATGTGGTGTTGGTGGACACAGGCGCGGCGGTTGCCAAGCACTTAAAGCACAGGCTGGAGGATGCAGGTTTGCTGGCTGATGCCGGGCCGTTAGGACGGGTCAGGTTCTGGACAAACAGCCAGGCGCCAGATGCAACACTGGTGATTTCGCAGTTATGGGGGGTAGCAGCCGATGTGGTGGTGTTGGAGTCAGCGGATATCAGGGCGTAATAGCCTAAGGTATTACGGTGGCGTTGATTTAAATAAACATGGCCTGGAAGGCGTATATCTATTGCCTCCCAGGCCATCCTTTTGCAAAACAATTACCTTTGCAATTGATACGTTAAGTATGTTTAGTGATGCCCAGCAACCTCGCCCGCTTTCAATTTGTACTTGGTGCCGCAATAAGGGCAGCTCGCATGGCCGGTTTCGGCCATATCCAGGAACACCCGTGGGTGAGAGCACCACAAAGCAACCTCTTTGGTAGGGCAGTGAAGCGGCAAATCTTTTGCACTGACTTCAATTTCACCTGTGACGGTTCCAATAGTTTCAATTGCCATGTGGTGTGCCTCTTGTTAAACCAGTGTGAGCCAGTCTGCATGTTTGGCAGACTTGCCTTTTACAACATCAAAATACATGGATTGCAGCTTTTCCGTCACCGGGCCACGTTTACCTTCGCCGATTGCACGGTTATCCAGTTCGCGGATGGGGGTGACTTCAGCTGCGGTGCCGGTGAAGAAAGCTTCATCCGCGGAATACACTTCATCACGGGTGATGCGTTTTTCAACCAGGGGCAAGCCAATTTCTGCAGCCAGTTGGACGATAGTGTCGCGGGTAATGCCTTCCAGCGCGCTGGTGAGGTCTGGTGTAATGAGCTTGCCGTTGCGCACGATGAACACGTTCTCACCTGAGCCTTCCGCTACAAAGCCATCCACATCCAGCAACAGGGCTTCGTCGTAGCCATCTTGCGCCGCTTCCTGATGTGCGAGGATGGAGTTCATGTAGTTGCCGTTGGCTTTGGCCTTGCACATGGTGATATTGACATGGTGGCGTGCGAAAGACGATGTCTTGACGCGGATGCCGTTGGTCAGGGCTTCATCACCCATGTAGGCGCCCCATGTCCAGGCCGCGACAATCACGTGCGTAGACAACGTTTTGGCAGAGATACCCATGGCCTCCGGACCATAAAACGCCATTGGGCGCATGTAGGCTGATTCCAGGTTGTTCTCACGCACGGCGGCTTTTTGCGCTTCAATCAGCGTGGCCTTATCGAACGGCATTTTCATACCAAGGATGTGCGCCGAACGGAACAGGCGGTCGGTATGCTCCTTGAGGCGGAAAATGGCTGTGCCTTTATCTGTCTTGTATGCACGGACGCCCTCGAACACACCCATGCCGTAGTGCAAAGTGTGACTCAAGACGTGGGTGGTGGCATCACGCCAGTTCACCATTTTTCCGTCATACCAGATAAGACCGTCACGGTCAGCCATTGAATTGGCCTTAGCCATCTTAAATTCTCCAAAAAAGCAAAAGCTTAATTGTAAACGTAAGGCCCAATGCTTGAATAGCTAAAACGCTAAAGATATTGGCGCCTGGCGCGGAATATGAAGTTTTTTGCCAAAAACAGGCGACATTTACAAATTGATTACAATTTCATCGCCTTAAAGATATTAGAATCCTGCGACACCATTCAATCTCAAGTTTGAATGGATTGCTCACATAAGTGCCGCGTTGTTATTAATGGGCAAAAGGATTAAGCTGAACCCCAATATCCACGCGCTAATGCATCGTTTGTTGTGCACAATATTTATGTGTTGTTCGGTGTTAAAATTGGCCACTTAAATTCAAAGGTAAACGATGCAACGCTTGTTCTCCGCTTTGCTGTTATTAACAGCCATGGCGCTATCAGCCTGCAGCCCCGCAGAGAAGCTGCCGCCGCTGGTTGGTACTGATATCACAGGCGCTGATTTTGCGCAGACACTGAGTTTGATCGACCACAACGGCAAGCCGCGGCAGTTGGCAGACTATAAAGGGAAAGCCGTCGTCCTGTTTTTTGGCTATACGCATTGCCCGGATGTCTGCCCTACCACCATGCTGGAAATGGCAAAAGCCATGAAATTGCTGGGCAAGCAGGCTGATGAGGTGCAGGTGTTGTTTGTGACCTTGGACCCCGAGCGGGATACACGGGACGTATTGGCCAGGTTCGTGCCTTCATTTGATAGTCGATTTGTTGGCCTCTACGGAAGTGCAGAACAAACTGCCGAGACCGCAAAGAACTTCAAGATTTTTTATGCCAAGCAATTAGAAGCCGGCAAGAGCGGCTATACCATTGACCATAGCGCTGGTGTCTATGCCTTCGATAAAGAAGGAAAAATCCGTATTTATTTGAAATACGGCCAAAAGCCGGAAGAAATTGCCAGCGATTTACGGCATCTGCTTTAAATTACCCGTGCACTGCCAAGATTAATGGCGTGTTGCGGCTTTTTTGGGTTGTTGGAGGGTCGCTAAGTCGCATATAATTGCCGGCTTTTTTGTACCTTGTAACTTTTAAGATTACTTTTAGAAATGGGAGACGTAGTAATGGCAACGTCTAGTGTTACGCAGCACGAACAATACAATTACGATATTGTTCGTAAATTCACGATCATGACCCTGGTTTGGGGTGCGATAGGCATGTTTGTTGGCGTATATATCGCTTCCGAACTGGCCTTTCCCTTCCTGAACTTCGACATCCCGTATATCACTTTCGGTCGTTTACGGCCTGTGCATACCGGTGCTGTGATTTTCGGTTTCGGTGGTAGCGCCTTGTTTGCTACCTCTTATTACGTGGTGCAGCGCACCTGTAATGCCCGGCTGTTTGGCGATGGCATGGCCAGCTTTACCTTCTGGGGATGGCAGGCAGTGATTGTCTGTGCCGCCCTGGGTAATATGCTGGGTTACAGTCAGGGTCGTGAATATGCCGAGATGGAGTGGCCTATCGACTTGCTGATCGAAGTGGTATGGGTGACTTACCTCATCGTGTTTGTTGGTACGCTGATGAAACGTAAACAGCCACATATCTACGTTGCCAACTGGTTCTACCTGGCTTTTATTCTGGCAACTGCCTTGTTGCATACATTTAATAACCTGGCGATTCCTGTCAGCCTGTTTTCCATGAAGTCCTATAGCCTGTTTGCAGGTGCGCAAGACGCCATGACCCAATGGTGGTACGGCCACAATGCGGTTGGTTTCTTCCTGACTGCAGCCTTCCTGGGCATGATGTACTACTTTGTGCCTAAGCAGGCCGGACGTCCTATCTTTTCATATCGCCTGTCAGTTTTGCACTTCTGGGCACTGATTTTCCTCTACATGTGGGCTGGTGCGCATCACTTGCACTGGACAGCCATTCCTGACTGGACATCAACACTGGCGGCCACCTTCTCTATCATGTTATTGCTGCCATCATGGGGCGGCATGATCAACGGTATCCTGACCTTGTCCGGGGCATGGGACAAGATGCGTACTGACCCTATCATTCGCTTCCTCATCGTGGCACTGTCGTTCTACGGTATGTCTACCTTTGAAGGCCCGATGATGTCACTGAAGGATGTCAATGCATTGTCGCACTACACCGACTGGACTATTGGTCACGTACACTCCGGCGCACTTGGCTGGGTAGCGATGATTACCTTTGGTAGCCTGTATCACATGATCCCCAAGCTGTGGAATACACCTACTCACAGCGTCAAGCTGATCAATGTGCACTTCTGGCTAGCCACCATAGGCATCTTGCTGTACATCACTGCGATGTGGATTTCCGGCATCATGCAGGGCCTTATGTGGCGGGCTTTCGATGATTTCGGCAATCTTCAGTATTCATTTATTGAATCCGTTGCTGCGGCCTTCCCGTATTACGTGATGCGCGCACTTGGCGGCCTGTTCTTCCTGTCAGGCATGGTGGTGATGTGCTACAACATGTTCATGACCATACGCAAGGGAAGCTCACTGGATCAGGTTGAGGCCAGCCCAGCGGTTGCCTAGTCGAAAAAGTTAAGGTTATTGGAGTAGTAATTATGAAGCACGACAATATTGAACGAAACCTGGGTCTGATGTTGATCCTGACCATGCTTGCCATTAGTGCCGGCGGCATGGTGGAAATCATTCCCCTGTTCTTTATCAAAGAGACTGTGGAAAAAGTAGATGGCGTGCGACCATACAGCCCGCTAGAGCTTCGCGGTCGCGATATCTATATTCGGGAAGGCTGCTATCTGTGCCATTCACAGATGATCCGTCCGTTCCGCGATGAAGCTTTGCGTTATGGCCACTACTCATTAGCGGCTGAGTCGAAGTACGACCATCCGTTCCAGTGGGGCTCCAAGCGCACCGGGCCGGATCTGGCCCGTGTTGGCGGCAAGTACTCCAATGACTGGCATACCCAGCATTTAACGGCACCACGCTCACTAGTGCCGCAATCAGTGATGCCTAACTATCCATGGCTGGCCAAGACTAACCTGGATTATTCGGATATTGGTCTACGCATGAAAGCCTTACGCAAGACTGGCGTGCCATATTCTGAAAGCAAGGCGGAGTATGAGCGCAATGTGAAAGAGTTTGGTGAAGATGTTGCCAAGAGCTTGCATATACCCGATGCGGAGAAAAACCTGATCAGCCAGGCGCAGTTGGGTAATTACGATACGCAACCGGATAACGTGACTGAGATGGACGCCATGGTGGCCTATTTGCAAATGCTGGGCACCCTGGTTGATTTTCGGAAGTATGACGATGACTACTTCGTCAAATTCCGTTAAGCCAGCAAAAGGATAACGTCATGGAGTTTTTACTTTGGTTTACCAAATTTGAGAATACCAAGCCTTTGTCCTTGGTGATATTTTTCAGCTTGTTTTGCGGAGTACTGGTCTATTTGTACGGCAGCAAAGCGCGTGGCGAAAAGTTAGAGCAATTTAAGAACATTCCATTGCAAGACGATGATGAGAATTGAGTGGGGAAATAGAGATGATTAAAGGCAAGAATAAAGCGCCAACGACGACAGGCCACGTTTGGGATGATGACCTGCAAGAGCTGAACAATCCGCTGCCGAACTGGTGGATTTGGGGTTTTTATATCACTTTCGTATTTACGCTAGTCTACTGGTTATTTTATCCGGCGTGGCCAGTTGGCGGACATTACACCAAGGGCGTACCGGGCTTGAACTCGATTACTTATACCGCCACCACGGCAGATGGCAAAGAAGTGCAAAAAACCACTACCTGGAATATGCGCTCCAAGTATATGGTTGAGATGAATGAGTTGCACGCTGTTCAAAAGCAGTGGTTCGATAAAGTGGCTGCCATGCCGTATGACGAGGTGTCCAAGGATGCCGAGCTCATGCAGTTTGTGAACTCTGCGGGTAAGACCCTGTTCTCTGACAACTGCGCACCATGTCACCAATCCGGCGCTCAGGGCAAGGTCGGTTTTTCTCCTAACCTGACTGATGACCATTGGCAATATGGCGGTACCTACGAGCAAATCCACCAGACTATCGTTGGTGGCCGTCGTGGTTATATGCCACCATTCAAGGAAGTATTGAATGACAAGCAGATTACCCAGCTTGCCAATTACGTACTCAGCCTGTCTGGTGAGCCGAGCGATCCTGTTGCAGCCAAGGCTGGTGATGCGTTGTTCCATGGTGATGCAGCCGCTTGTTACTACTGTCATGGTGTTGATGCCAAGGGCCGTACCGAGATGGGTTCTGCCAACCTGACTGACAAGATCTGGTTATGGGCCAATATTCCGGCCGATAAAACCCCTGAAGCCAAGCTCAATGATATCAAGGGCGTCATCGTTGGCGGTCTTGCCCGTGGTGTGATGCCAAACTGGGATGTACGCCTCAAGCCTGAACAAATCAAGCTGCTGACTGTCTATGTTCATGACAGTTTAGGTGGTGGTAAGTAGTTGTACAGGTAAGTTTGTTTGACATTCAATATAACGAAGGCTCACATAGTTTGTGGGCCTTCGTTGCTTAAGGCCCCCATATGGAAGCACGTCCCCTCTATCAAAAGCACATCCCGATCTTTACGCGATCGGTCAAAGGCCGGTTCCGCAACTTCAAGACGGCGGTCATGGTGCTTGCCTATTCGGTGTATTTTTTGCTGCCCTGGCTGCCATGGCAGCGCAACAGTGCTGCAGACCAGGCTATCCTGTTTGATCTTGAGTCACGACGCTTCTTCATATTTGAGCTGATTGTTTACCCGCAGGATATTTTCTGGCTGGCGATGCTGTTGTTTATCGCCGCCGCTTTGCTGTTTTTTACTACCGGCTTGATAGGCCGGGCCTGGTGTGGCTATTTCTGCTTTCAGACCTTATGGTCCGATTTATTCATACTGATTGAAAAGACCATACAGGGCGAGCGGCCAGCACGCATGCGGCTCAGTAAACAGCCATGGAACGCGGAAAAAATACTTAAAATCGGCTCATCGCACGGCTTGATGATCATGGTCTCGATCTGGACAGCCATCACTTTCGCCTGTTATTTCAGCTATGCCCCCGATTTTGTACGCGCTTTCTTCACCGGGCATGCCGCCGATGGCGGTTACCTGACAGTCGTCGTGCTCAGTATCACCACCTATGTCGCTGGCGGCATTATCCGTGAGCAGATTTGTACACTGGCCTGCCCTTATGCACGTTTCCAGGGTGTGATGTATGAGGCGGACACGCTGGCTGTGAGTTACGACACACGTCGTGGCGAAGGCCTGAAGGGGCGTACCCTGCCGATTGTTGGCCTGAAAACCCGCGAGGAGCGTACTATCGCAGGCCATGGCGATTGTATAGATTGCGGCTATTGTGTGCAGGTCTGCCCGACTGGTATCGATATCCGCAATGGCTTGCAGTATCAATGCATCTCCTGCGGGCTGTGCATAGATGCATGTGACACCATTATGGATTCCGTGGGCTACCCGCGCGGCCTGATCCGCTATGATTCAGAACGGAACTTGGCCAGCCCGACTCCGCATACGCCACGCCTAGAGTGGAAGCGTTTGAAGGTGCTGGGTTATGCTGCCGCGCTGATTACAATGTCAGGCCTGCTGTTCTATAACATAGGTACGCGTAGTGACACTGAGGTTACCGTGCAGCAGATTCGCCAACCACTGTTCACGACACTTTCCGATGGCAGCATCCGTAATCGCTATCAGCTGCATATCGTGAACAAAACCGAACAGGACCAGACCTATAAATTAGGAGTGGATGACATCCCAGCCGATGCCCTGGATATGGGTAATATTCCGCACATCATGGTACGTGCAGGTAAAGGCCTGACAGTGAATGCCAAGATCAACCTCAGCCATGAGCAGGCAGAGCATACCGACAAGTTTGAATTCGTCATCACGCCATCTGAGGCCGGTGCTGAGCCTATCAAGATCAACGCACGTTTCAATAGCCCAAAGGATTGATCCGTATGTTTAATTTTGCCGTGCCGGAAGTGGCCATGACGGAAACCTTGTTTGGTGGCTTGCTGTTGGCGGCTTTGCTGTTTTTTGTAACACGCCGCCTTGGCCTGTCTAATTTCTGGGCTGGCATACTCAGCGGCGTTGCACCATTTCTGGCGTATATCGCTTACAGCACGCAACACTGGGCTGGTGGCGATGTGCTCACCATACACTTTGCGGTATACCTGGCTAATGCAGGGCTGCTCATGGTGTTTGGGGGCATGCAGCAGAAAAAGCAGAACCTGCATTGGGCGCCACGGCTTATTATCGGTTTCTTTATTGCGCTGGTCTTGTTGAATGCCGTATTGTTGACCATCTCTACCCGCGGCCTGCCGGATAAGATATCCGGCCTGTTCCTGCCTAATCCGGATAACCAGAAAATTCATACCGCGTTTCCAGGCCTGATTCCCCATGACCAAAACAAGCTGTACGAACCGCACCTGCAAAAGATACAGCAGCAACGCGAACTTGGCTGGCAGGTCAATATTGCCGGGCTAGACAAGCTGCAAAGCGACAAGCCACAAACCATCACCATTACCTTGCTGGATAAGCAACAGCAGCCGATACAAGCTGCCCAGGTCAGGCTCGGCATGTGGCGCATGGCCAATAGCCGTGATGACCGCCACTATGACTTCAAGGAAACCGCAGCAGGCAGCTATCAGGCCGAAATCACCCTGCCGGACGAAGGACGCTGGCTTTCCGAACTTTCCATACAGCAGGGCGAAAATTCCTATCTTAAACAGCAGCAGTTGTTTATAGATAGCGAGTAGCGCATCGGTTGCCGGGCTGATTAACCCCATGAGTGCCGAGTCCGCTTGCTATCACTGCGGCCTGCCGGTGTTAACCGGTAGCCGCTATTCAGCCACTATCTTCGGGCAGGCGCGTCTCATGTGCTGCCATGGTTGCCAGGCTGTTGCAGAGTCCATTGTGGAGAATGGCCTGCAAGACTATTACAGCTACCGTACCGAACTACCCAAAACCGCGGAAGAGCTGGTGCCTGATGAATTGCGCCAGCTGGCTTTATACGACCATCCTGAAGTCCAGAAAAGTTTTGTGCTGGAGCACAGCCACCAGCTCAAGGAGGCTTCATTGATACTCGAGGGCATTACCTGTGCTGCCTGCATCTGGCTTAACGAACGCCATCTCAAGCAACTCAAGGGTGTCACCAGCGTAGCTTTTAACTATGCCTCGCAGCGAGCGCGTATCAGCTGGAATGAGCAGGAAATCAAGCTGAGCGATATTCTGGCCGAAATCCGCAAGCTTGGTTACAACGCACATCCCTTTAGTGCCCAGCAGCAGGATGCATTACGCCAGCAGCAGCGCAAGCAGGATTTTAAACGGCTAGCCGTGGCTGGCTTGTCGGCAGCACAGGTCATGATGACAGCTGTGGCTTTGTACGCGGGACCTGCGCAGGGGCTTGAGTTTGCTACCGCGCAACTGCTGCGCTGGTTCAGCCTGGTGATGACGGTTCCTGCCATAACCTATGCCGCCTGGCCATTTTACCGGGCGGCCTGGCGCGGCATCATCAACCGTCGTATCGGTATGGATGTACCTATCGTACTTGGCCTGCTTACCGGTTTTGGTGGCAGCGTCTGGGTAACGCTAAGCGGACAGGGCGTAGTGTATTACGACACGATTACCATGCTGATTTTCTTCCTGCTGGGGACACGCTTTCTTGAGCGTAACGCCCGCGAAAAATCCATAGAAGCCGCAGAAAACCTGCTGCGCCTCGCTCCGGCGATGGCGACACAATTGCTGGAAGATCGCCAGCAACTGGTGCCGGTGATGCAGTTGCTGGCAGGTGACATTATCCTGGCCAAGCCCGGGGAAGCTATTGCTGCAGACGGCATAGTCGCCAGCGGCGAAAGTAGCGTGGATGAATCCTTGCTGACGGGCGAGAGCAGGCCATTACCAAAAGTGCTAGGTGACCATGTGTTTGCCGGCAGCATCAATTACGAAAGTCCGCTCACGATAAAAGTGACGGCAGTTGCCGAAAATACCATGCTGGCTGGCATCTCTCGCCTGCTGGACAGGGCACAGGCAGAAAAACCCAGGCTAGCCGAAGTAGCAGATAAAGTTGCAGCTTACTTCACTTCAGCCCTGCTGGTTGCCGTGACGATTACCGGGCTGGTGTGGTGGCAGCTTGAACCGCAACGCGTGCTGGAAATCGTGCTGACAGTGCTGGTAGTGAGTTGTCCATGTGCGCTTTCGTTAGCGGCTCCTGCCGCTTTTGCCGCCGCCGGGTCTCATTTGGTACAACGTGGCGTGCTGCTCACCCGTGGCCATGCATTGGAGTCGCTGGCTAAGGTCACGCATGTCGCCTTCGATAAAACTGGCACGCTTACGATGGGCAAACCAGCGCTGTTGCAGACCGTGGTATATGCAGATATGGACGCAGGCGAATGCCTGAGGCTTGCCGCCAGCCTGGAAAACCAGTCCGAGCACCCGCTGGCAAAAGGCCTGATGGCTGCAGCACAGCATCAGCTTTTGTATGCGGTGGTAGAGCAAATCAATGCGCCTGGGCAAGGAGTGATTGGCGTCATCAATGGTGTACGTTACAGCCTTGGTAATGCCAAACTAAGCCCGCTAGCTGGCGAGCTGCCTGTCGGCTACCCGCCAAGTGCCACGGTTATCTGGTTAAGCACGGAGGATAAGCTGCTGGCTGCATTTATTCTGGCTGACCAGCCACGTCCGCAAGCTGCAGAGTTGGTACAGCAACTACAAGGCGCAGGGTTGCGGGTGTCTATCCTGAGTGGTGACTCAACTCAGGCGGTAGAGCATTTTGCTAACAGCATAGGCATAACAAGCTGGCAGGCTGGTTTATCCCCCGAGCAAAAACTGGAACAGTTGCGCCTCTTACAACAACGTGGCGAGGTTGTTGCCATGGTCGGTGATGGCATCAACGATGCGCCTGTGCTTGCCGGTGCCCAAGTCTCGATAGCCATGGGCAGCGGCACGCAGATGGCACGCGCGACTGGGGATATTGTACTGTTGACTGAAAACCTGCTTGAGCTTGCACACACTGTAGCCACCAGCCGGTTTGGCATTAGTGTCATCCGCCAGAACTTTGCCTGGGCACTGGGTTATAACCTGATTGCGCTGCCATTTGCTGCTGCTGGATTGATTTCTCCCTGGATGGCAGCTATAGGGATGTCGGTAAGTTCGCTGGTAGTGGTATTAAATGCATTGCGTTTACGTTAACTAAGAATGATTTCTATTGGTGTTCTCGTTTATAAAATCCTTTAAAAACAATCACTAATTAATTCTTTCACGATACATTTTTTAGCTGCTGGAGTATCATGCACTCAATGCTCAACGAATGGAGGTCACAATGAAAGGCGATAAAAAAATTATCGATACACTCAATAGTCTTTTGGCTGGTGAGTTGTCAGCAAGCGATCAATATCTGATTCATGGCGAAATGTATGCAGATGCCGGATTGCATCATTTATCTCAAAAGAGCCTGCATGAGTCGGATCACGAGCGCAGTCATGCACGTGCCATTATTCAGCGCATCTTGTTCCTTGAGGGCAAGCCGAACATGGAAAAGCGCAATTTGATCAGCATAGGAAAAAATGCGCCGGAAATGATTCAGTCTGACCTGAACCTTGAGTACCACGTGGTAGGCGAGCTCAAAAAAGCGATGGCACTTTGCGAAAAAGCCCAGGATTACGTCACACGCGACATGCTGGCCGTGCAATTGGACGATACGGAAATGGATCATGCCTATTGGCTGGAAAAACAATTGAACCTGATCAAGCTTGTGGGCCTGAGCAATTACCAGCAAAGCCAGATGCAAGTTGGTATGGGTGCTTAACCAGAAGGAGTATGCAGTATGAAAGGCGATAAAAAAGTCATTGAGCTACTTAACAAAGTGCTCAAGAATGAACTCACCGCAATTAACCAGTATTTTCTGCATGCGCGCATGTTTCGCAAATGGGGTTTGGAAAAGCTGAACGACTACCAATATAAGCAATCCATCCGCGTCATGAAGGAAGCGGATGAGGTGATTGAGCGCATCCTGTTTCTGGATGGCTTACCTAACCTGCAAAACCTTGGCAAGTTGTTGATAGGCGAGCATGTGGTCGAATGCCTGCATGGCGATTTGACCTATGAAAAAGAAAACCAAAGGCCATTGCTGGTTGAAGCCATAGCAACCTGCGAAACCCTGCAGGATTATGTCAGCCGGGATTTGCTTGAAGAGTTGCTGGAGCATTGCGAAGCCACCATAGACTGGCTGGAAACGCAGCAAAGCCTGATCAAGGATGTGACTTTGCCAAATTATCTGCAAGCACATATGGAACCTTCCGGCGACTAAGTGTTTTAGATATTCGGAGTTAAAAAACCGCAGATTTCTGCGGTTTTTTTTGGCTCTTTTTTGCCGTGCACAATTTATGGGATATCGCCTGGAACTAAACTTGACAGATATGGCTCTCATGAATGATAATTGTTCTCAATATCATTTCATTTGATAAAGTGTCAGGATAAATAGTATGTATGTATGTGTTTGCCGTGCAGTGACAGAGCGCCAGATTTTTGAGGCGGCTCAAGCTGGTGCCAAGAACCTTAAAGACTTAAAACGCGACCTCGATGTCACCACCGAGTGTGGCCGCTGCGCGAGCTGCGCCAAGGAATGCCTGCGTGACGCACATAAGGCTATTTCGGCAGTGGAAAACATTACACCTCCCAGAGTTATCCCTATCGGCGTGAGCTGCGCATAACCTTCACTAGCGTTTAAAAGCCAGGGTTAGCACCCCGGCGCCTATCAGGGCAATACCTGCCCATTCCCTGCCTGATGGTCTTTCATGCAGGAATATCACAGCAAATAGTATGACCAGCACTATGCTGAATTTATCAACCGGCGCCACCTTGGAGACATCACCCAGTTTCAATGCCCGGAAATAGCATACCCAGGAAGCCCCGGTCGCCAGCCCAGACAGCACCAGGAATAACCAAGAGCGCGAGGAAAAGCTGAATGGATTGCTCCATTTGCCGGTGAAGTAAACAAAGCAAGCTAGCACCGCGATGATGACGGCTGTCCTGATCAGGGTGGCCAGGTCGGAATCCACAGCCTCTATGCCTATCTTGGCAAATATTGCCGTGAGCGCCGCGAATACGGCAGAGAGCAGTGCCCAGAACATCCAGCTGGATGAGGTCATGATGCGGCTAATCCGTGTGTCGTCATACTTAACGATTTTAGTCCATTGCATGTAGCTGCGGCGAGATGGTTTTCAGCACTTTCTCTGCCTGCTTATACTCGGGATAGATGCTTTCTACTGTGGCCCAGAACTTGGTCGAGTGATTCATCTCCTTGAGGTGGGCCAGTTCATGGCAGATGACGTAATTGATGATATGCGGCGGGGCTTGTATCAGGCGCCAGTTGAGGCGTACCTCTTTTTTGCTGTTGCAACTGCCCCAGCGCGATTGGGCATTGGAAAGAAACAGCACGGGTGTAGCCACGCCTAGCTTGGCCGCCAGTATCTCGATGCGGCGGCTGAAATCGGCAAGCGCCTGTTTGCGATACCATTGCAGCACTTTCTTTGCCACTGCTAGCTGGTTATCCGGGTCGGGCAGGGCGACATTCAGCACCCCCGGGAAATACTCGACCGCACGGCTGCGGGTATCTTGCCTGACGCTCAATACCACATCATTGCCCAGTAGCATCAGTGTGTTGCCGTCAAGCCATTGCATGGGCGCGACTGCATTTTCCTGCCTGGATTCAAGCTTATTGCGTATCCAGCCGGCTTTGGTGATAAGTAGCTGCTCCAGTTGCGAGTGCGAGATGCGCCGGGGGGCATGTACCACTAGGCCATCTACGGTAATCTTGAGGCCAACAGTGCGGCGCGAGCGGCGTTCCAGCTGGTAAGGGATGGCATCACCATCCGGCAGGCTCAGTACAAATGCGCTCATTGCTTGGACAGGTTGACCATTTCGGATTCTATCCAGCTTTCCACTACCTTGTTCAGGTCATCTGGCCTCATGCCCTTGGCAGCAATCGGTTTGCCGATACTGACAGTAATGACGCCGGGGGTTTTGATGAACGAATTCTTGCGCCAGAACTCGCCTGCATTATGCGCTACAGGCACCACGGTGGCTTGCGTGTGGGTGGCCAGCCAGGCACCGCCAATATGGTATTTGCCGCGCTCGCCGGGGGCAATGCGCGTACCTTCAGGGAAGATCACTACCCACAGGCCGCGAGCCAGGCGGTCTTTGCCCTGGGCAACCATTTGCTTAAGCGCTTCTCGGCCTGCACTGCGGTTGATGGCAATCGCGCGTAACGCGGCGAATGCCCAACCCAGGAATGGGATCCACAACAGACTGCGCTTCATCACCCAGATTTGCGGTGGGAATATAGTCTGAAAGGCGATGGTTTCCCATGCCGATTGATGCTTGGCAAGAATCACGCTGGCATGTTTGGGGATATTCTCACGGCCTATCACCCGGAAGCGCAGGCCGCAGGTCAAGGCTAGCCAGAACATGGCGCAATGAGCCCAGCCGCTCACTAAACGCGAGCGTACCACTGCCGGTAACGGGAACAGCAGAATCGCCAGCACCGAAAATATCGGTGTGATGATGAGTATGCCAAGGTTAAACAGAATCGAGCGTAGCAGTGCCATAGGTGTCTTTAGTTAGCCCCGGCAATAATGCGCTGTGCGGCTTCAGCCAGGTCGGCACAAACCCAGGTGCCTGCCGGCAGGTCGCCAGCAGCCAGTGTTTCCTCACCTTTGCCGGTACGCACCAGGATAGGCTTGGCACCTACATTCGCACCTGCCACCAGGTCGCGCAAGGAGTCGCCCACACAAGGCACTTCGGTCAGGTCCACGCCAAAGCGGCTGCCTATCTCTTCTATCATTCCCGATTTCGGCTTACGGCAATTGCAGAGGTCTTCATTGGCATGCGGGCAGTAAAACAGCGCATCAATGCGGCCGCCCAGTTGCCCTAGCGCCTTATACATCTTGTCGTGGATCGCGTTCAGCGTTGCCATGTCATACAACCCGCGACTGATGCCGGATTGATTGGTAGCAACAGCCACACGATAACCGCTCTGGTTGAGCAGGGCGATAGCTTCCAGGCTGCCGGGGATGGGAATCCATTCATTCGGGCTCTTAATGAAATGCACCGAATCGAAGTTGATGACACCATCACGATCAAGAATGACAAGCTTCATGGATTCACTTTCATGATTTTATTTTCAGGCCTAGCTCGCTAATTTGGATAAGTCGGCCACACGGTTCATCGCGTCGTGCAATTGCTTGAGCAAGGCTAGGCGGTTGGCCTTCAGTGCAGGGTCGTCAGCGTTCACCATCACGCCATCGAAGAATGCATCCACCGGCTCTTTAAGCGCAGCCAGTGCTTGCAGTGAGGCGGTGTAGTCGCCACTTTCAAATGCTGCATCCGCTTTTGGCTTAACAGTTGAAAGTGCCTGGTTCAATGCAATTTCAGCTGGCTCCATCAACAAACTGGTGCTGATGCTAGCCTCGATTGCAGCTTCTGCTTTCTTCAAAATATTGCCAACGCGCTTGTTGGCAGCAGCCAGGCTTTCGGCTTCCGGCAATGTGCTGAACGAGCGCACGGCTTCCAGGCGCTGCGATACTTCAGCCAGGTACTGCGGACGTTGCGAGAGCACGGCATCTACTTGCTGCGGTGTATAACCTTGCTCACGCAGATTGCCGCTGAGGCGGTCGTAGATGAAGTCGCTTAATGCGGCAGAAGCATCGGTAATTTTATCGCCAAATGCCGTGGCGGCTTTTTGCAACAGTGTATTTAGCTCAATGGCAATATTCTTGTCCGACAGCATACGCATGACGCCCAAGGCATGACGGCGCAGTGCATACGGATCTTTGTCACCGGTAGGCACATTACCTATACCGAACATACCCACCAGCGTTTCCAGCTTGTCTGCCAGAGCAACACACAGGCCTGTCTGGTTGCGTGGCAAATCATCACCGGCAAAACGGGGCTTGTAGTGGTCTTCAATGGCCTCGGCGATCTCAACGGATAAGCCGTCATTCCTGGCGTAATACCCACCCATGATGCCTTGCAGTTCGGGGAACTCGCCTACCATATCCGTCAGTAAGTCCGTCTTGGCAAGTTTTGCAGCTTGCTCGGCACTGGCAGCCAGCGCATCGCCACCCAGGAGTTGGCCGATTGCCTTTGCAATGGTGCCTACACGCTCGGTACGCTCGCCCTGAGTACCCAGTTTGTTGTGATAAACCACTTTGTCCAGGCCGGCTACGCGTGACTCCAGTGTTTTCTTACGATCCTGGTCGAAGAAGAATTTGGCATCGGCCAGGCGTGGGCGCACCACGCGCTCGTTACCGCCGATCACTGCGCTCGGGTCTTTAGGGCTGATGTTGGAAACGATGAGGAACTTGTTGGTCAGTTTTTCGTTGGCATCCAACAGCGGGAAATACTTCTGGTTGGCCTTCATGGTGAGAATCAGGCACTCTTGCGGCACTTCCAGGTATTCAGTTTCAAATTCGCCTATCAGTACATTTGGCCGCTCTACCAGTGCGGTCACTTCATCCAGCAAGGCATCGTCGGCTATCGGTTTGAGGTTGCTGCCGGCTTTGGCTGCTGCTGCCAGCAATTGGCTGGCGATCTCGGCACGGCGCTCTTCAAAGCTGGCAATCACGGCTCCTTCAGTTTTGAGCTGCTCGGCATAGCTATCCGCATTTTTTAATACGATAGGGCTGACCGTGGCTTCAAAACGATGGCCGTGTGTGGTGTTGCCGGCACTGAGGCCTAGTGTGCTGATGGCGATGGTATCGGCGCCATGCAGGGCAACCAGACTATGTGCCGGGCGCACGAAATTGACGCTAGTCCAGCCATCTGCCAATTGGTAGGTCATTACCTTGGGAATGGGTAGTTTAGCCAGTGTTTCATCCAGTGCTTTTTGCAGGCCTTCGGTCAATTTGGCCCCTGGCATGACGACATCGAGGAATAGCACATCGGCTTTGCCGTCATTTTCACGCTTGAGGCTGGGCACTACGCTAGCATCGGCACCCAAAGCGCCTAGTCGTTTCAATAACGCAGGAGTAGCCACACCGTTGGCATCCAGGCCTACGCTCGCCGGCATCAGCTTTTGCGAAACCGCTTTGTCATCAGCTTGTGTGGCGATATTGGTCAGATGTGCTGCCAGGCGGCGTGGAGATGCGTATGCAGTAACTAGCGTGTTATCAGCAGTCAGGCCCTGTGCTTTTAGACTTTCAAATAAGGTGCCAGAAAAAGACTCACCCAGTTTTTTCAGGGCTTTTGGCGGCAACTCTTCTACAAATAGCTCTACTAATAAATTTTTGTTACTCATGCTGCTGCCTTCTTCTCAATCTGTGCCAATACTTCATCTGCCCAGGCTTTAGGCGCCATGGGGAAGCCCAACCGGGCGCGGCTATCCAGGTAGCTGGCGGCGACGGAGCGTGCCAGATTACGGATACGGCCCATGTAGGCGGCGCGTTCGGTGACCGAAATAGCGCCACGTGCGTCCAGCAGGTTGAAGGTGTGTGCGGCTTTCAGCACCTGTTCGTACGCAGGTAGCGCTAGTTGTTGTTCCACCAGGTATTTGGCTTCTTTCTCGTGGCTGCCGAATGCGCCCAGCAGAAACTCGACATCGCTGTGCTCGAAGTTGTAGGCGGACTGCTCTTTTTCATTTTGCAGGAATACGTCGCCATATTTAACCACGCTGTCGCCATTGGCCGAGTAAGTCAGGTTGTAGACGTTATCTACGCCTTGCAGGTACATGGCCAGGCGCTCCAGGCCGTAGGTGATCTCGCCGGTGATGGGCTTGCAGTCTATGCCGCCCACTTGCTGGAAATAGGTGAACTGCGTGACTTCCATGCCGTTGAGCCAGACTTCCCAGCCCAGGCCCCATGCGCCTAGCGTCGGGTTTTCCCAGTCGTCTTCGACGAAACGGATGTCATTCTGTTTCAGATCAAAGCCCAGTGCTTCCAGCGAGCCGAGGTATAGCTCAAGAATATTAGCTGGGGCTGGTTTCAGCACCACCTGAAACTGATAGTAATGTTGCAGGCGGTTGGGATTTTCACCGTAGCGGCCATCCTTGGGGCGGCGGCTGGGTTGCACGTAGGCGGCTTTCCATGGCTCTGGACCCAGAGCGCGCAGGAAGGTGGCAGTATGCGATGTGCCCGCGCCCACTTCCATGTCGTATGGTTGTAGCAGGGTGCAGCCTTGCTCATCCCAATAGGTTTGTAGTTTTAATATGATTTGCTGGAAAGTTAACATTAGACTTTGTTTATTTTTGTAAATTGCGGTTGGCGAAAAGCGTTGATTTTACTTCTTTTTGCGGCCCCATAAAAGAATAACCGAGATCAGTATAAACACGATGGCCGGCCAGTTGCCCCAGCGTACATAAGGTGTAGTGCCGCTATAGCCTTGTACGGTGCTTTCCAGGGTGTCTCTCACGAAATGCGGCAGCACTTGGAGCACGTGGCCGTGGGTGTCAATAATGGCGGTGGCGCCGGTGTTGGTGGCGCGCAGCATCATGCGACCAGTCTCCAGCGCGCGAGTTTGCGACATTTGCAGGTGCTGGTCTGCCGACCAGGAGTTGCCGAACCAGGCCATATTGCTGGCATTAACCAGCAGGGTGGCTTGCGGCAATTGACGGATGATTTCCTCGCCAAACACATCTTCATAGCAGATATTGACTGCCACCTGTTGCCCGGCAATCGCCAGCGGGCGCTGGTTCAGGGTTCCGCTGGATAAATCGCTAATTGGCATGTTAAGCCAGTCGCGGTAAATCCAGCCGAAGACAACCTTGAATGGAATAAACTCGCCAAATGGCACAAGGTGCGATTTTCGATAGGTTTGCGTGGGGCTGCTGCCGTAGCTGAGCATGCTGTTGAAGTACTGGCCCTGATCGGACTCCAGCATGCCTACCAGGATATCCGATTGATGATCTTTGCCATGGGCCCTGAGCTGGTTCAGGTAGTCCGGCGGCAATTGCTCCAGTAGCTCCGGCAGTGCGGCTTCCGGCAACACAATTAATTTAGCGCTGGATTGCCTGGCCAGCGCCAGGTAGTCGTCCAAAGTCTGCTGCGCTATCTCCGGCTGCCATTTCATTTCCTGCGGTACGTTGCCTTGCACCAGTGCTACGCTGATTGGCGCGCCGGCGGGTTGGCTCCACTCTATTTGTTTGAGCACACTGCCGCTGATCCATACCACCACGAATGCCAGTACCGCTGGCTTGCGGCTGCTTTTGTTAGCCATGAGTACCAATAGGCTGGCAACAAAAGCCACAAACAGAGATACGCCGTATATGCCCACTACTGGCGCGAAACCGGCCAGCGAACTATAAGGAACCTGCGAGTAGCCTACATTGAGCCAGGGGAAGCCGGTGAATATCCAGCTGCGTATCCACTCCAGCAGCACCCAGAATATTGGCCCGGCGATGAGTATTTTTTGCGTACGGTAGGTCAGCCAGCCTGCGGCTGCAGTAAATAGCGCGAGGAATGCGCAGAAGGTAAATGTAGCGAATCCGGCGAACCACCAGGGCATGCCGCCAAAATCATGCAGGCTGACATAAATCCACGAAACGCCGGTACAGAAAAAGCCGAGGCCAAAGGCATAAGCGATGAGCGTTGCCTGCTTTGATGAGCCTGCTTTTTGCAAGCAATAGAACAGCACCGCCAGCGCCACGATGGGCAAAGGGTAAAAGTAAAAAGGGGCATAACCAAAGATGGTCATCGCGCCTGAACAGAAGGCGACAAGAAGAGCGGTAACTTGAGCAGAGTGTGGGAGGCGCAAACAATATCCTAAATGTTATATATGGACTAAAGCGGAATCTTTTTGCATTATAACGACAGGAGTCAGAGAGATGTGCGTTAACCGTGGTGGCGTGCGGTTAGCATTGAGGTTGCCAAAAAATAAATGATGATGGGAGATAGCATGTTTAAAGAATTTAAAACCTTTGCTATGCGTGGAAATGTAGTGGATATGGCCGTGGGTATCATTATCGGCGCGGCTTTTGGCGGAATTGTGAAATCGCTGGTGGATGATGTGATTATGCCGCCTATCGGGTTGGTACTGGGCAACGTGGATTTCAGTAATCTGTTTTTTGTGCTGAAAGAGGGCGCAGTCGCTGCACCTTATGCATCTGTTGCCGCTGCCAAGACAGCAGGCGCAGTGACATTGAACTATGGCCTGTTTGTGAATGCTGTGGTGAGTTTTACCATTGTGGCATTTGCAGTATTTTTACTGATTCGCACCTTGAACCGCTTGCAACGTGAGGAAGCGCCTGCAGCGGCACCGGCTACGCCGGAAGATGTACTGTTGTTGCGTGAGATTCGCGATTCTTTGAAGAAGTAAGCTGAAATAGCAGGAGCTTTCATAGCAACAAAACAGGGCGGCTTGAGCGCCCTGTTTTGTTATGTACGATCGCAGTGTGTAGCTATAGGTGGCTATCAATCCAGCTGATAAACACTATGGATAGTCCAGTGCTGATGCCCGGAGTTTGTATTGGAGCAACCCAGCGCTGCCTGACGGAGGCTTGCGGACAGGAGGTGTTTGGTATGATCGGCTGTCTGCACGTCCATGAACCACCGATCAACCCAGACCGCCACCCTGTAGGGCAGGTTTTTGGCTTCCAGTGAAATCATCTTTCCATCGTTGGCGACGCATCGTTCATCTTCAGATTCCACCAACACTACCTCAACAGGCATATTGCTGTTGGCGATTTCTGCAGCATGTACTTCGTCCGGTATGGATAACCATCCAAGCATTATGCCGCAAGAGATTGCCGACAAAGTTTGATAGATATGCCGGACGTTAGTACGCTGTAATTTGAGCATAGTGCAACAGGCTCACTTGCTTATTTTGCGGGATTGCCGAGGTTAGCCAGGCCGGTTTTGACAAAGGTATCTATCGCAGCTTGTGCGGCTTCATCATTCTGGCCCTCAGGCGGTTCGTTGCCGGTAAAAGCACGATAGTAACGCGCCATCCAGCTTACGCGTACACCACCATCCTCGGCTTTCAGGCGGATCCTGCCATTCAGTGAGCTGACCGGTAGTGCCGCCATATCAATTTCGCCTGTCAACCGGTACGAGAGTGTCATGTCGGTATCTGCCATTTCATCAATCTCTTCAATGATACTTTTACCATTCTTGAGGGTGATTTTATGCTGCTTGTCGGTAATGATTTCGCACGCTGCCACCTCAGGATGCCAGCTAGCAATACTGCAAGGTGCGGTAATTTTTTTCCAGATAGACACAGGGCTGGCCTTGATGAGTACCGATTCATCTGTTTTTCGTGGGGTAGGGCCGTGAGCCTGGGCGGAGGTTGCAATCAGAGCTGTTAAAAGTGCGACGACGATTTTCATTGGACTCTCTTTCTGGTTAAGTAATGTTGTATTTTTTGAAAAATGGGTACGGGAATAAAAAACGCTACTAGGAGCAGCAAGGCCGGGATAGCGAACCATGGTCGTAGGTCGGTATCAGCGGTACGCCAGATCGCCATCTTCGATGCCGTCAAGGTCTGTACCAGTTGCTGTGTGTGCTCGATACGGTGGTATTCCAGGCCTGTGGTCTTGCTCAGACGTTGCAGGTTGGTTTCATCCAGGCCAGACATATGGGCATTACTCAGCACCGATTGGCTGGCGCTATGACCGGCATTTCTATCCTGATGGCCTTCCATGGCTAAGACGGACAGCACTTCTGCCATGCCGAAGGTACCGTAGCGCATGACTTCTTCCTGATCCCAGTAGCCTGAAACGTTGTCTTGTTCATCCAGCTTGGGAATAGGGCTGAGCGCGGTTTTACCCATGCCGAGCAGATAGCCTTTGACTGCGCCTGGTTTGCCGGGAAACACCGGCATATAGCGCGGATTAACCGGGGGTGCCTGGTTGCCATCGGTGATGAACGCCAGGCGTAGATCCTTGCCCAGCTTGGGTGCCTGCTCGACAGCGCTATACACGCCATGACCGATAAAAGAGTCTGCGGCCCAGGCCATGCGCCAATCCATGCGCGCTACGGTTTGATCCAGCGCGGAGAAATGGGCGCATACCTCCAGCGGGCGCATGATATTGAGGGCGTCACGCTCGGTGAACAGGCCCAGCGCTACGCGCGAACCGCACGGCAATTGGCGCAGGCTTTGCCTGATGGCTAATTTCGCCTCCTCCAGGCGGCTGATGCTGCGCTTGCCGGTAGCGGACTCACTGGTGTAGTCGCGCACGTTCATACTTTGCGTGATATCCAGCACAATAAACCAGTCGAATACCCGGCGCGGCATGTGTGCATGTGGACTGGCCAGGCATATGGACAGGAGCAGGATGGTCGCCAGCAACAGGTAACCCCGGTTGTCGATGTGTAAATGCCTGGTGAACTGCAACATCATGGCATGCCACGCGGGCTCCCCGGGATGGAAGGCCAGCCGCTGGGACGTTCGTCCATTTGCTCTTCATCGCGCTCATACTCACTGGGTCCCTTGCGGCCATGGTTGGCGGGCGACAGGCGCAGGGCAAGCTCGAAGTTATACTTCGCTTCCGACCACGATGGGTCTATGTTCAAGGCGCGCTGATAACTACTCTTGGCAAGTGCCAGCAGTGGCCCTGCATTGTCCCAGCCCATCAGTGTTTCACGCTCCAGCGTCTCAGTTGCCTGTTTCAGGTAGATATTGCCGCTATTGAAATAAGCCGTGCGGGCAAAGTAGTCATCGCCTTCCGCAGCGAGTAACGCGTAAGTGGTGAGCGCCTTGTTGTTCTGTCCGCGACGCTCGTAAATAGTGGCATTCAGTAGTAGTGCATCAGGGGAATCTTGCTGGCTGAGTGTGTTGGCAGTGAGGTGCTGGTTGTAATCATGCGCCTGATAGAGCTTGCCTGCGCTCCACACGATGGTTGCGATAGACATGGCTGCCAGTGCCAGGCTGATATTGAACAGTTGCCTGCGCAAGATGAATTTCAGTGGCTGCGCCATTGTTTTACCTCCGTTAAATGCAGGGCCATCAGCATCAATGCACTCAAGCATGCCAGCAGGTAAAAAATCCCGCTTAGATCCTGGCGCGAAACTGCTTCCTGGTAACGCGTCGGTTGATTCTTAAGTTTGGCGATATCGAGCATGGCGGCACTGATCGCTTGCGGGTTTTCTGCCTCATACGCGTGGTACGGTACTTTCAAGGTTTTGAAGTATTCATGCAGCTGGTATTCGGGATATGCGTCACCGCCATTTTCTTCTGTAGGCACCTCATTGAGGCTGGCTCCATTGGCCGAGCGCAGGTAGATCCAGTACAACGAGGCATTCTGGCGATGAAACATGTCACGTATCAAGTCCTGTGTCTTGACATCAAGATGGGCGCCGCCATCCGATACCAGCAGGATGGCACGTGCGCCGGTTACCGGTTTGCCCTCGAAGTAATCCAGCGCCATACCCAGGCCGCGGGCAACTGCGGTAAAACCCATGCCGCCTGCTTCGGTAGCGGAGAGTGCTGCTTGTACCGCTTCATGATCCGCCCCTAGTGGAGCCACCAGGATGGGGGAGGTGCTGAAGGTGACCATGCCAACCAGGTCTTCACGGCCTTCTTTCACGAACTGCTGCAGTACGCTCCTGGCTGCCGCCATTTTGGATATCCCCTTGCCACCCGATTTATCGGCAAAACCGTCATTCATGCTGGCACTTCGGTCGAGCACTATCATGACGTGAGCACCGCGGCCTATTTTTTCAACCTGTTGTTCACCCCAGTAAGGGCCAGCAAGGGCAACTGCGATGGCAGCGATGCCCAGTGCGCCACTGGCGCGCCAAGTGCGTGCTATCCAGCGTGAGAAGGTGTCTTCGGGTAGGCGCTGTAGCGAGGGATAGAAGAAATATTCATGCCCACGCACCAATAGCGGCAGTAATGCCAGCAGCGCCACTAGCAGCAGCCAGGGCGATTGAAAGCCCGCATTCTGCAGCAATGCGGCATTGTCGAGATGGGGCAGCCCATAATAATCCATCATGCCACCTGCCGCCTGCTTAACTGGCGCACAAGGTGCTCGATCTGCTCAAGGCTGTGTGCTGGCGCACCTCCTGCAAAAAATAGGCTTTGCGTATCCTGGTAGAACTGCACAATGGCTAACTGCTGCGCTTGCAACTCGGGATGCTGTATGAATAGAGTTTTCAGGCTCTCGTTACTGATGCTGCGCCCCGCATATTGGTCAAATGCCCGGCTCAGCAGCACCATGGCCTGCCTGACATTTTGCTCAGGTGCGCCAGCCTGCTTGCGCAGCTTGCGGATGGAGTGCCAGGCCTGCCGGAAGGGCAGGGAGGCATCCAATCCAGGGCGTATCCAGCCCATATGCCAGACCAGATAAAGGGATGCCAGCAGCATGCCAATTAGCCCGGCTTCCAGCGTATAGAGATAGGGTTGCCGCCGGATGGGCATGGGCGCTACATCCGCTTTCGGTATCAGATAAGCCGGATCCATTTTTGTCGGCAGCAACGGCGACACAATCACCTCTGCTGCCGGAATATGTACCGGCAGCATCTTGCCATCGCGCAGGAACTGCAGGTCCAAGTCGAGCAAAGGTATGGCGCGAATTTCTCGTAATGCAATGAACAGCTGCCAGTCGATGACCAGTACATGCTTGGTCAGCGTGCGTTTATCCTGGTAAGACGCCTGTACATCACGAACCTCTATAGCCTTGCGGCTGCCTGTTTTGGGTAATGTGCTTTTGTCCAGGCGATAGCCCAGCGGGGTTTCGATAGTGATACGTTGGCGGGCAATATCGCCTACCGTGTAATTGATTTCACGCAGCTGGTTTTGCACGCGCGGAGTATATTCGCCGGCGGCATTTTCTGCATGCCCGCTGATGGAGAGCATCAGCACAATGAATAACAAGTGTCTCATGTAGTTAAAATCTTTCAATCCGGTTACCCCAGCAGATGGCGTGTCAGGTCTTCTGCAATAAAGCTATCCCCGACAAAAAATGGACTACGCAACCCGAATTTCCGGCATAAGGCCTTAAGTTCAGCTCGCCGCTGCAGGTAGCCCTCCTGAATATTGCGGGTGACTTTTTTCCGCATAAACAGGCTGCGTTCCCGACCACTTTCCATGTCCCGTATCCGTGCCCATCCCCAACTCGGTAAATCCGCATGCTCTGCGCTATCCCATAACACCACCGGAACGACATCGTGCATAGCAAGTGCCTGAAAAGTACGCTTAAGCAATGCACTATCCAGATGGAAATCCGAAATCAGGAATACCAGCGAGCGATGATGACTGACTTGTGCAGCCGCCATGGGCAGAGCCTGGGCTCTATGCATGGTTGCGATGGAGGCGTTGCGCAACATGTTGTAGGTTTCCTGGGCGGTATTGCGCTGCTTGGAGGGTGGGGTGCTTAACTCGGCTAGCACCACATCATCGCTGGCGATCAGCGCAAAGGCGTCGCCAGTGCGGCTAGCTGACCATGCAATCGAAGCGCTGATATCTGCAAGCAGGGTCTGTTTGCTGCTGTTGCCGACATAGCGCATGGAGCTGGAAAGGTCTGCCAGGGCATATACCGTCACTGCACCGCGCTCGTGATAGGTGCGTACAACATATTGCCTGGGTATGCTGCGCAGGCTTGCGCGCAAATCCAGGCGACGTGGATTAGGGTAATCCATGAATGGCGCATATCCGCAAAAATCCACACCGGCTCCACGACTGTTGGTCTGGTGTGCCGTAGCACTCATGCCATGAGCACGCCAATTAAGCCGGTAATAAAACTCTTGTGGGGTGAATCTGTTTTGCATCAACAAGCTATTAGCCTAATCAATATTTGCCGGTATCAAGGTGCAGAAATCTTGTGGAGCACTGCTTGCAATAGCTGCGGCGCTATTTCACTGCGGCGCAGTTCGTAGGCGGGGGTGAAGAATATGCGATGGGCAACGGTCACCTCAAACACGGCACGGATATCATCCGGCGTCAGGTAGTCGCGATTTTCCAGCCAGGCACGGCAACGCGCTGCACGCATGAGCATGGCCATGCCGCGCGGACTGGCTCCGCCGGATACCAGCCTTGGCATCTCAACATCTTCCAGCACAATGCCTGCCGCAGCCGGGTTGCGCAATGCACGCCACAGTTCGACCGCATAATCCTGAAGCGTAAGCTCGGCACGTACCGAGGCCTGTACTGCCTGAGCCAATGCATTAAGCTGGTTATATGGCGCTAATCCAGGATCCAGGCTGGCAATCAGGGCATCGACATCGTGAAAGCGGCTATTGAACATCAGGTCACGCTGCAGCTGACGGTCATCCGGGGCATCAATCGAGATTTCCATAAAAAAGCGGTCGCGTGCTGCCGCAGGCAGTTCAAAGGTTTCTTCACGTTCCAGGCGATTGCGGTCTGCGAAAACGGTCAAGTGGGGGAACTCATACTCACGGTTAAATGCATTGACGCTACGTTCTGCCATCAGGCGCAACAGTAGCGAGTGCGCCTGCGGGCGGGCGCGATTGATCTCATTGAAAAAGAATACGGCGAGTGATGAACCTTGTTGTAGCAAAGGGCCGGGCTGCACCGCTGGCTGGCCTTTTTCGTCTATATAGGCATGGTAGAGAAAGTCGCTGGGCATGAGGTCGATCGCCCCCTCTATGCGCTGATAGCCCCCGCCCAGCAACCTGGCTGCGGCACGCAGCAAGGTGGTTTTGCCAACGCCAACGTCTCCCTCTAGCAATACATGCCCGCGTGAGAATATACCGATGGTGAGCGCCCGAACCTGTGGCTGCAAGCCCAGTACCACTGAGTTTAATGAGGCTTCAAACGCTAAGGCGCGCGTTCGCCAATCATTCAGGTCGATTTCGTTATTTGCCATGGGTTTCTTTCAATGTTTGGGCTTTAGCTGTGATACACAGCCGGCGACTAAGCGGTTTCATCTCTATTTGAATAGCGCTCGGCAAGGCAAAGCGCTATTCAAATACCTCGTGGAAGATACTTGCTAAGCAGTGCGGCTGGTTGATGCCCATACTGTATCAACCAGCCGAAACGACTTACTTGACGTCAAACTTGAACGTGCCGGTTTCCTTGGCGTTAGCAATGCGTTTTGCGTTGCGCTCATCAAGGGCTTTGGTGGCCGCTTCCTGTTTGGCTACTTCAACCGGGTCATGCTTGGGGTCGTACTTGGATCCTGCAATCTTTTCCGGGAAGCCTGGTTTTGCTTCCCAGCAGTTACCTGCTTCCTTGCAGGTTTGGCCGTCATAGGCGAATGCAAGGCTGGATGCAACCAATGCACCCGCAGCTGCTGCTAATGTCAAAACATGTTTCATGGTTATCTCCTTGTGAAATGGTTGCTGGTGAGACTGCTTATTCAATGATCGCCACCAGTTAGCGGATCTTGAAATTTATAAATTAATTGAAATTCATAAACTAATTGAAATTCATAAACTAATGTGCCGGTACTGCGTCAGTCTTGCCATCCTTGAAGCTTCTGACAAAACTAATCACACGCAGGATTTCATCCTGTGTCAGATGGCCTCGCTGCGGTCCCATCATGCCGTTAGCCCCACCAAAGATGGTTTCAAACAGGCCTTTATCCGTTTCGTTCTTTGGATATGTCCAGTAATCATCGCTGAGCGCTGGCCCCAATTTCCCTTCAGCCAGATGACCGTGACAGCCGGCACAGGCGGTGGAGAAAATAACGTAGCCAGCTTTGGCTATTTCAGGATCCCCGACATATTTGTTTTCACCGGTTTCCTTGAAATGCTTAACTACGTCAGTTTCTACTTCGTCCAAACCTTCAAAGTCCAGGCTATCTCCTGAGATAGTGCCCCTGAAATCGAGTGCGGCTCTGGCTGGGCCAAACATCATCACGCCCGCACACACCAAAACTACAGCCATTACCTTTAATAACGAATTCTTCAAACTAAGCTCCTGCGGTGATAATTGAATACAAACCTGACGGTCTGGGTTAAAGGAGAGGAATGCCTTCCTTCTTCAGGATGGCCTCAATTTCCTTTTGTTTGGATTTGATAGCATCATCCAGTTGTTGTTTAAGCGCGGCGTCATCTTTGCGCACACCCATAAACACCTGGTAATGCATAGGTACTTTTTGCCCGTTCGGTTTTTTAACGTTGTCATCTATGAGTTGCATGCGCAGTGGTATTTTTGCATCGCGTACATAACGTCCTGCTTCCGGGCCCCATAACATCGCCGCATGCAAATGTTTTGATTCCACGTCATCGATCAGTTTTTTAGGGCTGATTCTTATGTACTTGTTACGGGTTGATTCGTAGTTGGTCAACTCTGCGAAGTAGTCGAACATGTCATCGTAGCGATTGATCTGTAACAGCAGGTTTTTGCCTGGGCTATCGGGCAGAACACCAATGCGGAAGTTACGTTCTTTAAGAATGGGGTCGTCCCATGAGCTGATATCAATGTTGCGGTCAGCACGTGAGATGAAAACGTAGCCGGATTTGTAATAGGATACTGTCTTGAGGACGCGCGGATCGCTTTCGTCTACTCCAAGCATCACATCACATTTTTTAGTGTCGAGAAAATCTCTGACGACATAGCGTGCATCTGGCCACCAGACGAAATTGATATTTCGGCCCATTGCGCCAGCGATGACTTTGGCAATTTCATTTTCAAAACCTTCCTGGTTCTGGCTTGAAAATGGCAGCTCATCCTTGCCTGCACACACATTGAGATCAGCAGCACCCGCACCTGAAGCAACCAGCATCAGCATGCCGGTGAATACAGACTGTTTGAGCGACTTTTTAAATCGGGGTAAAACATTACTTATTTTTAAACACATATTCATCATCCTATGCGGCACTTCTCTATGTTGTATTTCAAAGTGCCGGGGCTGACGCCCCGGCATTGTTACGATTAGCCGATAAACAGATTACAGGCTGTACACAACCAGGCCACCGCCCATTTGAGTATGGTTTTGCAGCTCTTTGAACGCACCTACAGCACCCAGACCTGCACTTGGATCAGTCAGGTCAAATACCAGACCAACACCAGGCCAGCCACCTACCCCGTACATGCTGCCGACGTACTGTTTGCCCTTGAAGGTGTAAGTCATGGGAGATCCAATGCCGCCAGATGGCATCTTGAACTTCCACAGTTCTTTACCATTGTCTTTATCAAGTGCTTTGGTATAGCCATCCAGCGTGTTGTACCAAACCAGGCCGCCCTTGGTGTAAAGCGTGCCGCCCCAGGCTGCGAACTTCTCCCACTTGGTCCATTTTTCCTTACCGGTCACGGAGTCAAATGCGCGGATCTGGCCCATTTCCTTCTTGGTTGGGCCATTGGGGCCTGGGTACATCGCAAGCGTTGCGCCTACGAAGAACTGACCTGCACGATATGGCAGCATGAACGGCTCCCAATCCATACAGATATGGTTAAGGCCTGCATACAGCGTACGGGACTCAGGATCATAAGAATCTACGCCCTGATTATGGAAGCCCATGGCTGAAGGACAGATATTGGTGCCCTTGTGGTCCATACGCGTGCTGAACTCTGGATCGCGCACAGGCACGCCAGTCTTCATGTCCACTTTCTTGAACACGTTAACTGCAGGGTCTACCTTGGAGGCCAGTACCAGACTACCGGTCTGGCGATTCAGGGTGTACATGATGCCGTTGCGGTCAATGTGTGTGAGCAGAGGTGTCACCTTGCCGTCTACGGGCTGGTCGGTCAGCATCATCTGGTTGACGCCGGCAAAGTCCCATTCATCATGCGGAGTCTTTTGATAACCCCATTTGGCTTCACCAGTATCGAGGTCACGTGCCCAGATGGTCATGGTCCATTTGTTGTCGCCAGGACGCATGGTTTCATTCCATGGAGCAGGGTTACCTGAACCGTAGTAGAACAGGTTCAGCTTAGGATCATAGGCATACCAGCCCCAGTTGGTGCCGCCGCCGATTTTCCAGGCATCGCCTTCCCATGTCTTGGTGCCAAGGCCGAATTGACCGTAATGCGGATTGTCCTTGTTGAAGTCTTTGCCGATACGGATAGATTCATCGGAGCCGGTTGCGTAGGCGCGCCATTTCAACTCGCCGGTCTTGATGTCGAAAGCATTCACCGCTCCGCGTACTCCAAGTTCAGCACCTGAGCATCCAACCAGTACCGTGTTTTTTGCAATGAAAGGAGCCTGGGTAAGGGTTGAACCAACTTTTGGATCACATACTTCAATTTCCCAGTTCACTTTCCCGCTTTTGGCATCCAATGCCACCAAATGACCGTTCAACTGGGTCTTGATGATTTCACCTTCGCCATAAGCCAGGCCGCGGTTAACAACGTCACAGCAGGCAACTGCCTTGACTGACGCATCCTGCTTGGGTTTGTGTTGCCAGACGATAGTGCCTGGGTCATTCAGGTTGATGGCATAGGTGTTATTGGGAAATGCCGAATGGATGTAAATCATGTCGCCAATCACTAGTGGCGCGCCTTCGTGCCCGTTCAGTACCCCTGTAGAAAAGGTCCAGGCTGCTTTTACATTTTTTACGTTACTTTTGTTGATTTGAGCTAAAGGGCTGTTGTGCTGACTGTAGTAACCACCAGTCTGTATCGGCCAGTTGCCCTCCGTGTTTAATGCTTTTTCTAGCGCTGGATTGGCTTGTGCGGCATTCATGGTCGCGAGCATGACCAGGCTACCTGCCACAGCACCAAAACCAACTTTGGATAATCTGCGATTCATTATGTGTCTCTCCTAAATTCTGATTTAGATTCAAACTCCCTGCCGCCTGTTACTTACGGCTCGGCAATTGTTAACAATTTGTAACAAAGCAGATAGATGAAAGATTCCCTTTCGGGGAAGCAATAAATCCCAGCTACTTGAAAATTTGCATTCAATGAAATGGGTTGGTAATGAGGTGAAATTCTCGATCTTACGCATTGACTCAAATTGATTTTTTGGGATATGGGATGCCTGCCTCAGATGTGGGGTTGAATGATGCGCAGCCCTTGCTGTAGCAATAAGCGCATGCAGGCAGCTGAGTGCTACTCTGGATTATGGGTTTTGTGCCGGGGATGCTAAGCGCAGGGCGGATACTGCTCTGGAAAAGAGGTGGCAGAAGTGTCTGGCTAAGGGAAAAATTCCCTAACGAACATGCAGTTTTTAATACGATAATTGCACATGCATAATTCTCTATCCACTTTCCCTCTCAATCGCACGTTAAACAGAACCATGAACAAACCCAAACGGGATCTGATTTTTGTATTACTAACGGTTGTCATTGTTCACTTGCTGGCAATTCACTTCGATCTGGCAGAGCGTTTAATTGCAATCACAAGCATTGATGAGTCGCTGCAGCTTGATGAAATCCCTATCGTCATGTTTGCCGCTGCGGTCATGGCAGCCTGGTTTTCATACCGAAGGTTATTTGATCTGCTTCAGGAAACCAGGATACGCGCCAAAGCTGAGGCAGAGCTTGAGGCTAGCCAGCAGCTATACAAGAGGTTATTTGATGAAGGGTTGAGCGGTAATTTTGTCGCTGATTTGGAAGGGACCATTGTTCTTGCCAATGATGTTTTTTATTCTATGTCCGGCCGATATCCAGGCCCGCTTAACCTTAAGTTTTTATTGGGACCCCAATGGGATCAGATATACGCGAGCCTGAAACAAAAACATCAAACTGATTTTTTCGAGTTGACCGCCCAGAGACCGGATGGTGCGCCCTGGATAGTCTCGGCAAGATTTACCTACGCTATGGATGCGAACAACCCCGAGAGTAGAAAAATTCATGGATTTTTTTACGACATCACCGAACAGTATCTTGCCGAGCAAGAGTTGGCCCAGCTTTTGAGGGAAAATCAACAACTGGCTCGGCATGCCATGAAAGTGCAGGAAGAAGAACGCAAAAACCTGGCGCGTGAAATACATGATGATATGGGGCAGTATCTCACGGCTATCCGCATGGATGCCTTGGCGATGCAAAATGCCGCCACAGCCAAGGCCCCCGAGCTGGCACAGCGCATTTCCAGCCATGCCGAGCATATCCAGTTGTCGATAAAGACATTGATCAAACGGCTAAGGCCTGCTGCGCTAGATACGCATGGGCTGGTGGAAGCCCTGAAACTACTTGTGGATGAGTGGCAGGCGCAACAACCTGATACAAAATGTCATTTATCCGTAGATGATTCGTGCATGTACTTACCCACAGAAGTCAGCATTATTGCCTATCGCATGGTGCAAGAGGCACTTACCAACATTACGCGCCATGCCAAGGCCCATCAGGTAGATATCAACGTAGAAATGTCCTCTAAATCGCAGACTGATATTCTTGTGATCCAGGTGAAGGACGATGGCGTCGGGTTTTCCGGAAGCACGGCAAAAAAAGGTTTTGGCTTAACAGGGATGCGTGAGCGCGTAGAGTCTGCTGGTGGCGTCCTTACTATCATCAAGAATGATTATTCAGGTGTTTTTTTGGGAGCGAAAATCCCAGTCCCAAGAAATTGATTCAGGAGATTCAAAGTGGCAAGTAAAGTACTTCTGGCAGATGACCATATCGTCGTCAGGCAAGGGCTTAGGACATTACTCGAGCAGGCGGGGTACAAAGTGGTAGCCGAGGCCTCGTCAGGCGAGCGCGCCTATGCCTTGTGGCAGGAAACTCGGCCTGATATCGCCTTGCTGGATCTTGATATGCCGGGCATAGGCGGGCTTGAAACCCTGAAAAGGATTATAGAGCGAGACCTTAATGCGAAAATAATCGTGTTTAGCATGCATGACGACAATCTATACGCGATGCGGGCGATACAAGCTGGTGCAAAAGGGTACGTGGTGAAATCTGCAGCGCCGGAAGTGTTGCTTGAGGCAATAGAGAAGGTGCTTAAAGGCGGCAGCTATATCGGGCATGAAATTGCGCAATATATCGCCATGCATAAATTGTCGGACACTCGCAATCCCGCTGAATGCCTTTCACCCAGGGAGTTTGAGGTGTTTCGCCGTATTGCGGAAGGAGAGTCTCTATCGGAAATTTCTGATCACCTGCAAATCGGTTATAAGACAGCAGCTAATCTACAAACCCAAGTGCGGCAAAAAATAGGCGCTGAGACAACTGGTCAACTGGTGCATCTGGCCATTCGTCTGGGCGTTATCCAGATGCGTGAATAATGTACATCGACTGCGGGAATAATTCACTATTGGAAATCTGCTGGAAATCAGACAATAAAGTCTGATTCGATACTTGATTATCTCCATGAGTATCTTAATCTCCACCCCCAGTTAATATCCCCTCCATGGATTTAACTATTGATTAGGCCAGCTTACGCTGGCCTATTTTTTTAGCTTTTTAAGTGTCAGGTGACAACACCGCCAACTTGAATTGCTGGCAATACTACATATTCGGTTTTGGCAGTTCGGTGTCTTTTTTGAGGTCGTATGAAGTCGACTCATCGGTATTGTTCATGAAGACCACCAGTACTACCCTGTCATCAATGAAATCGAGTTCCGTGGTTTTGTAATACTCGCCTTTTTCATCGGTATTAATATTGTGATAGTGCCAGATGGAAGCTTCCAGCTTGCCGGTTTTGGCATTGGTGATGTCATTCATGTTGCTGGGTTCACCAAGTTGCTCGATGATTTGTGCCTTATCAAAACCATGGATGGAGGCAACAAACTCTTTTTCAGTGGTAGGGATTTCTTTGCTGACAGGTGCTTCATTAGCCTCTGCAATTGCACTGCCGGACAAGGCGAGTAGTAACGCTACAAATAATGACTTCATGGCCTGGGCTCCTGAACATTAGGTTGGGATATTTTCTAGTATGAGCTTGAATTGCAATCATAAGTTCCCAGCCCGGTCGTCACCTAATCTTCGATCTCCAGTGTGGCTTCCGGGACAGCTTCGATCAGTACTGAATGCAGGCGCCTGCTATCGGCACGCAGCACGGTAAAGCTCAGTTTGTTAAAGGTGGTCGTCTCGCCCCGTTTGGGCAGATGGCCGAATTTGCTGACTATGAGGCCGCCTATGGTAGAAAACTCTTCATCACTGAAGTCGGTTCCTAGCGCGGTGTTGAAATCCTCAATCTCGGTAAGCGCTTTGACACGGTAACGTCCTTGCGCATCCCGAATGATGTTGTCTTCGGTCTCGTCGAAGTCGTATTCGTCCTCGATATCGCCAACTATCTGTTCCAGCACATCTTCTATCGTTACCATGCCGGCTACGCCGCCGTACTCATCGACGACGATAGCAATGTGGTTGCGATTACTGCGGAATTCCTTGAGCAGCACATTCAGGCGCTTGGCTTCCGGGATGAACACTGCCGGGCGCAGCATGTCGCGCACATTGAAGTCTTCACCAGCGTAATAGCGCAGTAGATCCTTGGCGAGCAATATGCCGATGATGTCATCCTTGTCGTCTTCGATAACAGGGAAGCGCGAGTGCGCAGTTTCGATGACGAAGGGGATGAATTTTTCTGCTGAGTCGGTAATGTCGATGACGTCCATTTGCGAGCGCGGAATCATGATGTCGCGGACTTGCATTTCCGACACTTGCAGCACGCCTTCTATCATCGAAAGCGCATCGGCATCGAGCAGGTTTTTTTCGTAGGCGCCATGCAACAGCTCTATCAGTTGCTCACGGTCTTCCGGCTCGCGCAGCAGGAAGTTACCCAGGCGCTCCAGCCAGCGTGGTTTTTCAGCTTCCGCCATGATTCATGCTTTCATTAAATGCTTTTGTTTCAGTGAGATAAGGATCAGCATAACCCAGTTTTGTGACGATTTCCGTTTCCAGTGATTCCATCAGTTCGGCTTCCGGCTCGGTTTCATGGTCGTATCCATGCAAATGCAACACGCCATGGACTGTCAGGTGCGCGTAATGCGCATGCAGCGGTTTGTTCTGCTCAATAGCTTCTCTGGCAACTACCGGAGCACACAAAATAATATCGCCCATTAAATGAGGTTCTTCGGCCAGCGGGAATGTCAGCACATTGGTGGCGTAATCCTTGCCGCGATAGTCGCGGTTCAAGCTGCGGCCTTCTTCCTCATCCACAATGCGCAATGCGACCTCGGTGTCTATGCGCAAGGCGTTGCGAGCCCATTTTCTAAATTCTGCGACGCTGGGCAGGTCGGTTTGTTCTGTAGCGTATTGCACCGCTAATGCAAGTTTAGGCATTGGGTTTTGTCCCGTTCCTGTTGTCTGCATTGGGTTGCGCATGTTTTTCACTGTCGAACTTCTCATACGCGTTCACGATTTTTTGCACCAGAGGATGACGTACCACATCTTCCGACAGGAACTGCGTAAACGCGATGCCGCGGATATCCTTGAGTACCTGCTGCGCTTCTACCAGGCCGCTTTTCTGGCCGCGCCCCAAGTCAATCTGGGTGACGTCCCCGGTAATCACTGCTTTGGTGCCAAAGCCGATACGCGTCAAAAACATTTTCATTTGTTCAGGTGTGGTGTTCTGCGCTTCATCGAGGATGATGAAGCTCTGGTTAAGCGTACGACCACGCATATAGGCCAGTGGCGCAACTTCAATGGCACCGCGTTCGAACATCTTGTTTACGGCATCGTAACCGCCCAAGTCATAGAGCGCGTCATAGAGTGGCCTTAAATAGGGGTCCACTTTTTGTGCAAGATCACCGGGCAGAAAGCCTAAACGTTCGCCTGCTTCTACCGCTGGGCGCACTAACACGATGCGTTTGACCTTGTCGCGAGTCAATGCATCAATGGCACAAGCGACTGCCAGATAAGTCTTGCCGGTACCTGCCGGGCCGATGCCGAAGGTAATGTCGAAATCCTGCACCTGTTGCAAATAGCTGATCTGGCGCGGAGTACGGCCATGCAGGTCTGCGCGCCGCGTCATCAGTACCGGCATAGCGGCAGTGGTGATCACTTCCGGACTAAGTTTGTTGAGCTCTACCAGGCCTAACTGGATATCTTCAAGGTCTATAGGTTTCTTCGAGCGCTCGTAAAAGCTTTCGATAAACTGTGCAGCCAGTTGCATATTCTGCTTGTCGCCCGTCAGGCGAAAGTGCGCGCCGCGCCTAGAGATGCTGATATCCAGCGCATCTTCGATCTGCTTCAGATTTTCGTCAAGCGCACCACACAGGTTGGCAAGGCGATGGTTGTCTTCAGGCTGTAGGGTAATTTCCATTTAGGTGGTCACTATTTCGCCACGCAAGCGGCGAGGGTTGGAAACATCGGTGATCCTGACAGTGACGAACTGGTGTATCAGTTCGGCGCTGCCTGCGATATCCACGATGCGGTTGTTGTCGGTTTTTCCGGCCAGCTCGCTGGCATCTTTCCACGAGGCGCTTTCTATCAGCACGCGCTGGGTAGTGCCCAGCATGGCTGCACTGATTTTCTTGCCTTGTGCTTCATTGATGGCTTGCAGTTTGCTCAGGCGAGCCAGCTTGGTAGCCTCGGGTGTATCGTCCTTCAAGAACGCTGCTGGCGTACCGGGGCGTGGGCTATATAAAAAGCTGAAGCTGTTGTCAAAACCCACATCCTGCATCAGTTGTGCCGTGGCTTCAAAGTCTGCCTCGGTTTCACCCGGGAAGCCGATAATGAAGTCCGAGGTAAAGGTGATCGCTGGATTGGCGGCGCGCAGTTTACGGATGATGGATTTGTATTGAAGCGTGGTGTAATTGCGTTTCATCGCCATCAGTATGCGGTCCGAGCCCGCTTGTACCGGCAGGTGTAAATGCGCGGCCAGCTTTGGCGTATTGGCAAAGCATGCGATGAGCGCCTGTGACATTTCATTGGGGTGGCTGGTGGTGAAACGAATACGCTCGATTTGCGGAATTTCGGCAATATATTCGATCAGCATCGCCAAATCGGCAGGTACACCATCCTGAGTGGTGGTGCGGTAAGCATTTACGTTTTGCCCCAGCAGCGTGATTTCCTTCACACCTTGTTCTGCTAGCTGCGCGGCTTCCGTCAGGATATCTTCAAACGGACGCGAAACCTCCTCGCCACGCGTGTATGGCACCACGCAGAACGTACAATATTTGCTGCAACCCTCCATGATGGATAAAAACGCCGTCGCGCCGTCTACTTTTGGCGGTGGCAGGCGATCGAATTTTTCGATTTCGGGAAAGCTGATATCGACTTGCGACTGACCAGACGACTGTCTAGCCTTGATCATATCGGGCAGGCGGTGCAGCGTCTGCGGGCCAAATACCACATCGACATAAGGCGCTCGCTCTATGATGTGCGCGCCTTCCTGGCTGGCAACGCAGCCACCAACGCCTATCACCAGGTTGGGGTTCTTTTCCTTCAATGGGATAAATCGTCCCAGATGGCTGAATACCTTATCCTCGGCTTTTTCTCGCACGGAGCAAGTGTTGAGCAGAATGACATCCGCCTCTTCCACATTGTCGGTGGCTTCCATGCCGTCAGATGACCGCAGCATGTCGGCCATGCGCGAAGAGTCGTACTCATTCATCTGGCAGCCGAAAGTCTTGATAAACACTTTTTTCGGCAAGGTTGGTTTGGTGGCAGGTTTGAGTGTAGAGCTCATGATATTAGCTTGTGTAAAGCTGGACTTTTGAGGCGTGCCGAGTGAGGCGAGGGCATGCCATGGGATGTGAAGCTAGGTCGGTGAGGGCGCAAAATATCTTAAAAAAACAGTAGGCTAAGCCCTAATTGTAGCCCAGGCGACGCGGATTGCCAATGACGGGGTAAAATAGCCGCATGCACTCACTCCCCATTTTTATGAAAATCGCCGGTCGGCGTTGCGTTGTTATCGGCGGCGGCGATGTTGCAACGCGCAAGGTGACGATGTTGCTCAAAGCGGATGCAGCTGTGGCCCTGTTCTCGCCTGAGCTTTGCCCTGAACTGGCAGATATGACGGCTGCGCAAAAAATAAGTTACACCCAGGCACTGTTTGCCCCTGAGCAATTGGAAGGTGCTTGCCTGGTGATCGCTGCTACGGATGATGAAGCTACCAACATGGCTGTTTCTGAGGCAGCCAAAGCACGCAATATCCCGGTGAATGTGGTGGATGCGCCTGAACTGTGTACTTTCACCATGCCTTCAATCGTTGATCGCTCGCCTATCGTGATTGCAATTTCCAGCGGTGGTGCAGCGCCGGTATTGGCGCGGTTAATACGCAGCAAGATTGAAACCATGGTGCCTGCCGCTTATGGCCGATTGGCGACTTTAGCTGCAGATTTCCGTACGCGAGTTAAAGAACGCTTTGCTACCTCACAACAGCGTCGTATTTTCTGGGAGGAAAGCTTTCAGGGGCCTATCGCCGAGCTGGTGTTTTCCGGCCAGGAAGCAACAGCACGCCATGCTTTGGCCGAGATGTTGGCAGGGAGTGCTGAGGTGGTTCACCGCGGCGAAGTCTATCTTGTCGGAGGTGGTCCGGGTGACCCGGACTTGCTGACATTCCGAGCCCTGCGCCTGATGCAGCAAGCAGATGTATGTGTCTATGACAAGTTGGTCAGTCCCGAAGTGATGGAGCTAGTGCGACGTGATGCCGAACTGATTTATGTTGGCAAGGCGCGCGATCGGCATACTTTGCCGCAGGAAGAGATCAATGAATTGTTGGTGCGGCTGGCTAAAGAAGGTAAGCGCGTATTACGTCTGAAGGGTGGCGACCCGTTCATTTTTGGACGTGGTGGTGAAGAAATTGAAACGCTGATGGAAAATGGCGTGCCGTTCCAGGTTGTCCCTGGCATTACCGCTGCCAGTGGTGTTTCCAGCTATGCCGGCATTCCGCTGACACACCGTGATTTCGCGCAATCCTGCCTGTTTACTACCGGTCATTTGAAAGACGGCTCGGTGGACCTGGACTGGCCCACATTGGTGAGACCTAAACAGACCGTGGTGATTTACATGGGGCTGGTGGGCCTGACTGAGATTTGCAGGAAGCTGGTCGAGCATGGCATGCCTGGCGCTATGCCGGCAGCGGTTGTACAGCAGGGTACAACCATCAGGCAGCGGGTGGTGGTGGCAGACTTGTTGACGCTAGCCGACAAAGTGGCTGCCGAAGAACTGAAAGCGCCGTGCCTGATTATCATTGGTGAAGTCGTGAAGCTGCGCGAAAAGTTGGCCTGGTTTGAGCCGGGCCAAGCATCCTGACCCGGTTTGTCATCTATTAGCGCTTACTTGGAAATTCCAGCCTAGAATTCTTGCCTAGATAGGCAGGGTTAATCGGGCTTCCAGCCCGCCGGCAGGCCGGTTAATTAACTCCAGTTGCCCCTTGTGCAACTTGGCAATGCGGTTGGCTATCGCCAAGCCCAGGCCGCTACCGCTCTTATTGCCGCGTGCGGTATCCAACCGTTCAAAGGGCCGCAATAATCTGGCCATTTGCGAAGGTGGAATGCCCGGGCCATTATCCAGTACGCTCAAAATGACCGAGTTTGCCATAATGGTTGTTTCGACGATAACTTCACTGCCTTGGCTGTAAGCAAAGGCATTATCAATCAGGTTATTCAGCAAGCGCTGCATTGCCAGCGGGCGTAATGGGATGAGATGGGTCGGTGCCAGGCGCAATATCAGTTTACGGCCAGCCCTGGTGTGTCGGTCAAACAGGGATTTCAGCAGTGCATTCAGGTCTATCATCTGTGTGGGCTCACCCTCAACGCCACGGACAAAATCCAGGAACTGGTGGATGATGCTATCCATATCGGTGATGTCCTGCACCATACCTTCTTTCAGGCTGCCAGCTTGCTCTTCCGGTAGCATTTCTACTGCTAGCCTCAGCCTGGCCAGGGGTGTGCGCAAGTCATGCGAAACCCCTGCAAGTAACAGGGTTCTTTCGGCGTCCAGTTGGGTCAGGGATTCCGTCATCTGATTAAAGGTACGGCTGACTTCGCGCAGCTCATCAAACCCATCTTCAGGTAACTGCGGCGGTAGCTCGCCATCGCGTATGCGGTCGGCAGCCTTCACTAACAAGCGTAACGGCTGGTTGATGCGGGCTGCAATCAGGTAAGCGCCTATCAGGGAGAGCAGGATGACGAGCGCGCCCCAGCCCAGCCATTCCCATGGAAAATGCCGTTCCACCTGAATGCGCGGAATGACTACCCAGTAATCATCCTGGCCGATGGTGAAGCTGACCCATAAGCCAGGCACCCCAAAATGATTGATGGCAACCAGGGTTTCCTTCCCCAACTGATCGCGAATCTTTTTGCCTATCATGCGAATGTAAGGGTCATCCGGTAGCGGCTCTACTTCTTCCAGCAAGTCAGCCGCATAAATGCGCACACCTTCGCTACCGGACAGTTCTGAGAGTAACGCCAGTCGCCGGTTCTCATGAGCTGCCAACAAGGAGGCGCGCGTGAAATTGACTACGGTGATTGCCTGTAGTGCAGAGGCAATGGCGCGAGGCTCACGCTCGAAGTAATCGAAAAGTTTAAGCGCTGCATATTGGCCAACAGCCAGCAGCAGCGCAATCAATAGCATGATGCGGGCTAGTAAAGTACGGGGAAGCAGCTTCAATTTTTAGAGGTTTCACCATCTGGGATAAATACATAGCCGAATCCCCACATGGTTTGCAGGTAACGAGGGTGAGAAGGGTCGACTTCAATCAGTCGGCGCAGGCGTGATACCTGCACATCTATGCTGCGGTCAAATACATCCAGTTCCCGTCCGCGTGCCAGCTGCATGAGCCTGTCTCGGGATAGTGGCTGACGCGGATGGTCGATGAACACTTTAAGCAAGGCATATTCGCCACTGGTGATAGTGATGGGCACCCCGTCGCGACTGAGGCTGCGGGTAGATGGGTCAAACACAAAATCACCAAAGCTGATGGACTCTGAATTCAGTGCCGGCGCACTAGGTGGATTGCGGGTATGGCGCCGCATGATGGCATTGACGCGCGCCAATAACTCGCGTGGGTTAAAAGGTTTCGGCAAGTAGTCGTCTGCCCCCATTTCCAGCCCGATAATGCGGTCAACTTCATCTCCGCGAGCTGTCAGCATGATGATAGGCATGGCATTGCCGGCTGACCTCAGTCTGCGGCAAATAGCCAGGCCATCTTCTCCCGGTAACATTAAATCCAGCACCAGCAGATCTATATGCTCTTGCGCCAATACCATGTCCATTTCGGTCGAGTCGGAGGCTGTTTTTATAGTAAAGCCTTGTTCAGTTAAATAACGCTGCAACAGCTCACGCATGCGCAGGTCATCATCTACCATCAGGATTTTTTTAAAAGATGTTTGCATAAGATTATAGTTGGGGAAATGGTTACCTTTTTAAAGGGTTAAATCACACCGAAATTAGTTGAATTTGGTTTTCTTATTATACTGTTAGCGTAACAAGATAGCCTAAACTTTAAGTTGTTACAAATTTTTACAATCACAGCATGCATTGAAACAATCGATTTACATTCATGCGGCATTATTGCGCCTCTAAACATCATTATTCTGATAATAGTTGGATCTTGAAACTTGCTTTCTTCAGGTTAGTCTACATAAAGTTAGATAGTAAAAGCAGTTTGGGGCTCATCATAACAAGCATTAAAACAACAGCATAAAAATGCGGCTGACAAAAAATTAATGGTGCACATGAAGAATGTTGATAGCTAAAAATCTATTTTCACATCATAAACATGCGTGTTTAGCCCTCTGTATTTTACTGGCTTTTGGTGGGCATTTGTCTGCTGCGCCCCGCGATAATCAAAGTAATGCTGATGAGGCGACGAACAAAGGGGCCGACATTGATGCTCAAGAGCCTGCCCCCCCCAAAAAACTGGGCGGCCCTATTAGTATTGAGGAAAGCATCCGTTTACGTCGCGACCTTGATGAATACTCGCGTACAGTTGATCCAGCCCACGTCCAGATCGAGGAAAGACGGCGCCTGATGCATCAGCGTATTCAAAGTAGATTCGCTGATACCGACAAGGACAATGACGGTACCATTTCCATGGAGGAAGCTGCGGAAAGTCTGCCTCAAGTCGCCCGGCATTTTAATGCTGTTGATCTAAACGGCGACGGTTTAGTGTCGCTGGATGAGTTGGAGGCACTACAGGCAAAGATAGTTGAGCGTCAACGCGCCTCTGCCATACGGATGGAAGTGCAAGAGCCCGAACCAAACAAGCGTAAGAGCAAAGATGCAATGCTCAGTAATCGCAAACGTACACTTTAAATTTAATCCCGCAATCGGCTGTTTTCGGCCTCTCCAGATTTAATCCTCTCCCATTTGGTATCAGCTGTTTTTCATCATATGACATGAGTCATGTTTCCATGGTTGCGCCCGCAAGCTCCTTACGTGTCCAGCTAATTTTAGGTAGTATGGAATACAGCATGCCTACTGAAATAAAAACCCTCAACAGCATCAGCCAAGCGGACGCGCAATCCTGGAATGCGTTGACTGACGGCTCTCCAATTTTAAGCCACGCCTTTCTCAGCGCACTGGAAGATACAGCCTGCGTTGGCCATGGGACGGGCTGGCAGCCTTATCCTATTGCGGTATATCGGGCGAATATGCTGGTAGGCGCTGTTCCGTTATATCTCAAGACCCACTCTTATGGTGAGTATGTGTTTGACTGGGCATGGGCCGAGGCCTATGAGCGCAATGGCATGGCGTATTACCCTAAATTACTGGTAGCCGTTCCGTTTACGCCAATTACAGGTGGGCGTCTGCTGAGTGCGGATGCCAGGATACAAGGCCTGCTGGCGCAGGAGCTTACCAGGCAAATGATGCAACATAACCTATCATCTGCCCATGTACTTTTCCCGGATCAGGCGAGTGCTGACGTGCTGCAAGCGCAGGGATGGTTGGAGAGATCAGGTGTGCAGTTCAGGTGGGAGAACGAAGACTTTACTGATTTTGAGGATTTTTTAAGTCGCCTGTCGCACGACAAGCGCAAAAAAATACGGCAGGAGCGCAAGAAGATCTCGAATGCGGGCGTGGCCTGCAGGCAGTTGCAAGGGGCTGATATCACCTCGTCCGATTGGGATTTCTTCTATCAATGCTACGAAAATACTTATCGAGAGCACCGTTCGACGCCTTATCTCACGCGTGCGTTTTTTGAGGAGATAGGCAGTCGTATGCCACAGAACATCCTGCTGGTACTGGCCGAGCAGGGTGGAGAGCCTATCGCTGCAGCATTTAACCTGTTTGATGACAAGACCTTATATGGGCGCTATTGGGGTGCCAAATGCTATGTGCCGGGGCTGCATTTTGAGCTGTGTTATTACCAGGCACAGGAGTTCTGTATTGCTCAGGAAATACAGTATTTCGAAGGTGGCGCCCAAGGCGAACATAAACTGGCGCGTGGTTTCCGCCCCAGGGCCACGTGCTCATTTCACCAGATAGCACATCCGGATTTTGAAGCTGCTATCGGTAATTTTGTGCAGCAAGAAGCCAAAGGCATGGATGCCTATCAATATGAGCTTGAAGAAAGGGTGCCTTTCAAAAGCATGCCTGCAGTAAAGTTGCTTTGAACGCTCCTACATTTCATTTCCAGTTTTCCTACAAATAAATCCGTAGTAGTCCTATAACCTCTATAGCGACAAATGCCTAATCTAAACTAACGGTCAAACATTTTTTAATGATTTGCACTGTTTTCTTTACCCATCAATGGCTTGGATGTATGGCATGGACCACTCTCCGGGAGTGGCGTACAGGCTGTAACAGCCTGATGGAACATTTAAAAATGATACGCTGAGGAGTATAAAATGAGAAACCTGATAGCAATATTATTCGCGAGTAGCTTGCTGGGCTCTATCAATGTAGCGACAGCAGCAAATACTGATAAAGATATGCCAACTCCCCCAGTGCAAAGGGCAGAGCCTCCAACCGAGACTCCTACACCTGGAGGTAAGCCGGATTATCTGGAAAAGCAACCGAGCTCCAATGGACAGGAGGCGGTAAAGCCTGGAAGTGAAAAAAACTCCAATATGAAAAAAATGGAAAAAGGCAAAAGTCACAACAAACAACCTGAATCTGGTGGCGTTGAGGTCAAGTAGACCATTAATCTTGCGCTTTCTAAGCCCGCCTATGGCGGGTTTTTATTTGCATCAGTTTTGTTTCATCGCTTGACGACTGTACGTTCGTACAGTATTGTAATGTCTATGGGAAACGATATTGATTATCTGGGCCGCATCCAGGACTACTATGCCGAGCATAAAACGCTGCCATCATATGCATTGATTGCAGAACTGCTTGGCTTCAAGTCCAAGAATGCCGTCACTGCATTGGTCGCACGCTTCAAACTGCTTGGGTATCTTGATTCTGCCCCGGATAAGCGGCTCAAGCCAGGCCGGCGTTTCTTTGAGCGTGTTTTGGCTGAAAGCACCGTACAGGCCGGTTTCCCGTCACCAGCACTGGGTGATAACCAAGACAGCCTGAGTATTGATGATTACCTGGTTGAGCGTCCCTCGCAAACAGTATTGATTACCGTCAAGGGGGATTCCATGATTGATGCCGGTATCGTGCCGGATGATGTGGTGATCGTGGAAAAAAGGCAGTTGGCCAACATAGGCGATATTGTCGTTGCCATTGTAGATAATGAATTTACTTTAAAAACATTGGGGCGTGAAGGCGGGGAGTTTGTGTTGTACCCGGCCAACAAGGCCTACCCGGTGATTCGTCCCAAAGGCCAGATGGAAATTTTTGGCGTTGTCGTGGGGCAGTTCCGCAAATACTCCTGATTTGTCAGCAGGTTAATATTTCCCCGTACCATACATCAATTCTTTAGCCGTATCCCGGTAACCCGCCTGTATCAGCAACGCCCGCTCTATGTAGCGACTCACCTTGTCTCTTAGTGCCGGCAGTGCACTGGCTTCATGGAAAATTTCCGGGAATTTATAGGCCAGCCAGGCATACAGGCTAATATCCTTGCTCAGGTTTTCGGCTTGCTCCAGTTGCTTGGGGCTGGTGGAGTTCAGCCAGTCAGTATCGCCTGGCAAGCGCCGCTTTTTATGCAGTGCAACACTTTTCAGGCAACTTAAAAAGTAATCGACTTCATGTGCTTTATCCAGGGAGACAGGAGCGCAGGAGAAGATGAATTTCTGTGACAGTGGTAATGCCGGTGCATGCTCATCAATCAGGTGACCCAGACTCATGTGCATGTTAAGCGGTGCAGTCTCAAACAATGTGCTATTGACACCGATACGTTCCGCAAAGAATGCCAGTAGCTCACCTATTTTTTCAATATGCAAAGCTTGGGCAACTTCCTGTATGTGAAAGAAGTTGGGGGCGATGGGCAGTTTCGTCATGGAAGACACGTCCGAAGTGCTCAGCATGTGTTCGAGATGAATGAGCTCGTCGTTCTCAAAAGCACTTACATAGCCTGTTGGGTAAATGCCATAACGCCCGGCACGGCCGGCGATTTGCCGTACTTCGGTGGCGTTGATGTCACGATTGGCAACACCATCGAATTTATGCGTGCTGGAAAATACCACACGCCGGATGGGCAGGTTCAGACCCATGCCGATAGCATCGGTTGCCACCAGGATGTCGGCCTCACCACTGCAAAACCGGCGTGATTCGGTACGCCGAACCTCTGGCGACAATGCGCCATAAATAGTGGCCACGCCAAATCCCCATTGGCGGAATCGCGCGCTTAGCGTCAATACATCCTTGCGGGAGAATGCAATAACAGCATCGCCTTTTTGCAATTGCTGCTTCAGCAGCCAGCGATTATAGCGTGCCCCGCTCAAGGCTTCAGTTTCCAGCAACAAAGGTGTTTTTCTTTCCAGATAGCGGATGCTGTAGCTTTCACCCAAAGATTCTATGGCGCGTATGCATGGCTCGGTGACACTATCAGCCCCGCATACATACACCTCTTTTGCTGGAGCCCCAATGAGTGCAGCAGTCCATGCATATCCTCGGTGCTCATCCTGCAGCATCTGGATTTCGTCGATAATTGCTACCTCTACTGGTATGTTCGGGTTCATCATTTCTACCGTGCAGGCCGTGTGCAATGCGCCTGGGATCAGCTGGCGCTCTTCCCCCGTAATCAGGTTGCAAGGTACACCGGCATCGGCGAGCCTGTCCCGAATCTCCATGGCTAGTAAACGCAACGGGGCAAGGTAGACGCCAGATTTTGCTTGTTGCAGTGCGATCAAGGCCTCGTATGTTTTACCTGAGTTGGTCGGCCCTAGGTTGAAATGGATATGGCGATCCAGACTGCGCGCAACGGTAAAACCCTCTGGGTATGCATGCAGTTGCAAGCTTGCCGCTAATTTTTGCGCTTTGCTTATTGCGGTACTAAAGGTAGGCGTTGCCATGATTTAAAAGGGTAAAGAAGGGTTGTTCATGGGATGTCATGCAGGCTAAGTATCCTATAGTTTTTACCAGAGGATACTTTTTTTTATCGAGAACTATATCTGGCTGATTGCATCCTACTTTTGGACATATTAATAACGGCGTGATATTTGCTTCAGTCATGATTAACTCTATGGAGGTGTTATGCATAAACTAGCCCTTATTGCTTCATCAACTGCCGTTTTTTTGATTAGCCAGTATCAACTGGTTTACGCAGAGTCGGCGGAGGAGGTCGCCTTCAAGCTCAACCCCTCCATCGTCAAGGTGCAGGTATCAAACGATAAGGGCAATCGGGGCATAGGCTCAGGCGTTGTGGTTAGTCCGGATCATGTGGTGACCAATTGCCATGTGGTTGCAAACTCCCGCGGTATTGCAGTCACCAAAAATGGAGAAAGCTACCAGCCGGTGGCGATGAAAGCAGATTGGCACCATGACTTATGCATATTGAAATTTGACGGGCTGCCTATCGCCCCGGTGGCGTTGGGGGAGGGTGCCGGCTTAAAGTACGAGCAGGCGGTATTTTCCATAGGCTATCCCAATAACCCGATGAAGCCGCTCACAGCATTCGGCAAGATCAAGGGATTGTACAACCTGGATGATGCCCAGGTAATCCGGACTTCAGCTGCATTTCGGATGGGGGCAAGCGGAGGCGCATTGTTTGATGATGCCGGCAACCTAATTGGTATCAACACATTCAAGAGCCCTGGCCGCAATGGCAACTACTATAGCTTGCCGGTGGCCTGGGTAAAGAAGTTGCTCACAGCGCCAGAGATCGCCGTCACCACGCAAAGAGAATTGCCGTTCTGGGATGCCCCGGAAGAGAAGCGCCCATTTTTTATGCAGGTGGTCAATGAGCAAATCACCAAGCAGTGGGATTCTCTTGCGAGCATCTCACAAGCCTGGATAGAAGCCGATGCCAGCAGTTCGGAAGCGTGGTATTACCAGGCCATGGCACAAGACAAACTTGGTAATGACAAAGCTGCCATTGCCGCCTACCGTAAAACACTAGAGCTTAACTCGCACCATACTGGTGCGCTGTATGACTGGGGGCTGTTGGCCTCCCGCCTGGGCAATCAGGCGGAGGTGGAGCGTATCGGTATGCTCCTGAATATGATCGACCAGGATGTGGCGGAAGAGTTTAAGCTGGCCGTCGCACCATCTGTTCAGTAGCCGGCTAGCTAATTTTCTTAGTTTGAATTTGCCTGGGCCGAGTTGCCCTGAGCTAGTGCGAGCAACTCCGGCTCACTAAATCCTGCTGCGCGCCTGGCCTCCATATTGAATGGCCCACGCATAGTGGGGGCGGCATATTGAGTGGCGAGGTCAGCATAGGTTTTAATCGGTTCCAGGCCGCGTTGCTCGCATAGCCAGGCAAACCAGTGATTCCCGATCGCTACGTGGCCGATCTCGTCCCGCAGGATAATATCCAGCACCGCAGCGGCAGCCATATCTCCAGCCTGTGCCAGTTTTGCGCGAACCGGCGGTGAGGCATCAAGCCCGCGCGCTTCCATGGTGCGAGGAACCAGCGCTATCCTTGCCAGCACATCGCCTTCAGTTTTTGCCGCCATCTCCCATAAGCTGTTGTGGGCAGGAAAATCGCCATAAGCATAACCCTGGCTCCGTAGATGGCGAACCAGCATGGAGAAATGCAGGGCCTCTTCATCTGCGACCTTAAGCCAGTCTGCATAATAGTCAGGCGGCATATCGGCGAAACGCCAGATCGCATCCAGCGCCAGATTGATGGCATTGAATTCAATATGGGCCAATGCGTGTATCAATATGGCGCGACCTTCCAGCGTATTCATGGCACGGCGCTTCACACCCAAAGGCGACACCAGCTCAGGCTTGGCGGGCTGGCCTGGAATATGGGCTTGCGGGGTAAGCCTGGACCTAGTATCCAGGCTTATATTGTTGGCGCCCCACGCCATGGCTAAATCCCGAACTCCCTGGGATTTTTTATCTGGGTCGGGCTCAGACAGCCAAAACAGGGCAGCGGTGCGTAGTTCCATCACTAGTACAGTTTCCGGTGATTCAAATCAGTTTCGATTGTATCAGTTCGGCTTTGACGTAAGCGTAGATGATGGGCGCCAGAAGCAATCCGCCTACGCCAAATATAGTCTCCATCACCAACATGGAGAGCAATAGCTCCCACGCTGCAGCTTGTATCCTGTCGCCTACAATTTTGGCGTTGATAAAATACTCCAGCTTGTGTATCGATATCAGGAATATCAAGGCCAATACTGCCACGTTGAAGGACACGCCCAATGCAATGACGGCAATCAGGGTGTTGGAAATAAGATTGCCGACGATGGGCAGCAAACCCACAAAAAAGGTAATGATGACTAAGGTTTTGCTGTAAGGCAGATGGATATCGGCAAGTGGCAGGATCACCAACAGGAAAATGCCGGTCAATACGGTATTGATGGCAGATATCTTAACCTGGGCAAATACCACATTTTCAAAAGCTTTGCTTAACAGCGAAAAGCGGCTGCGCATGGCTAGTGCCAGCGGTTTTGCCTGCGATATCGGCACAAAGCGCTGTAACGATAGCAATACGCCAATGGCGACAGCAATCAGGATGTGAGCGAAGGTATGCAAGCTCTCTTTGCCTACGGTGCTTAGTTCTTTACCGTGTTCCTTCAGTAATATCACAAAGGTTTCTTTCAACTCCAGCAGGCTTTCCGGCAGGTAGGCGACTAGAATTGCAGGCAATTTCCCGCGCACATCGCTAAGAACCTCACCTATTTTGGCTGCCAGTCCAGTCAGGTTTTCTTCACTGCCCAGAGCTCGCGACAGAAACATGGTGAGCATGGTAAAGGCGCTGATAAGAATAATTGCCATTAACACCGCTGCCAGTAGGCGTGCCTTGTTTTCTGACAGGTGTTTTCTTGAGGTATATCGGTAGAGCCTGTCGCCTATATGTCTGGTGAGCAGGTATATCAGCATGCCGCAAAACGCAGCCGGTACCATATGCAGATGCAGGGTGGCAAAAACAGCCAGCAATACGACACCCATACTGCTTAATTTTATTTTATCCATAGATTCTCTTGGTTGAGAGTTGGCGTTTGTAGGGGCAGGCTTGATAAGTGTTCTCAAGGATCATAGGTTGGCGAACAAGCGCATGGGGGAAAGTCGGCTTCATCGAACTCGACTTCCATCGTGTCGACCGACCAGAGCTGAAGCCAGTGATATAAAAGATAACTTCAGCAGGTATGCGATTCAACGAAAATTAGTATAGGAGCTGCCAGTGTTACTGGGTGGAAACTCCCGAAAGCCAGCTCCTTTAGTCTCTGGTATGCTCGTCACCGAAGGGCCGGATTGATCAATCACTAACGGCTTATTGTAAAGTTTGCTGTTGCGCATTTCTGAATGATCGAGCGTATTGTCTTTTAATATAACTTTCTTGCTGTGCTTGCTACTACATGAGTACTCGGAATAAACGGCGTCTCCACTGGCATTCTTGCATTTGTACAAGGTCTCAGCAGCTTGTACTAGTGCAGGAAACAATAATATTGTGAGGCAAAGAGCTGTTTTCATGATATCTATCCTCTTGGCTATGAGTTTCAATCGTACTGCAATTTCAATCGCGAGCAAGTATTAAATCAGAAACATGAGCACGGCGATACAAGTAGGGGGCAATGCGCCTAGCAACAAGCCTCCCGCGCCTATGGACTCATCCTCAAAACCGCGCCTGAGCAATGACGCTCCAGCCGGATTAGGGGCATTGGCTATCACTGTCAGGCCGCCGCCAGCTACGGCTCCAGCCACCAGCATGTACTTGGATTCGTCGGAAATCCCAACGATAAGCGAACCCAGGTAGGTAAGAGCTGCATTGTCAGTAACTGCAGTTAGCGCCACAGACCCGAAGAATAATGCAGTGGGCTGCAAGCTGGAAACAATGGGCTGTAGCCACCATTGCTGCATACCCCCGAGTACCACCAGACCGGCCAGGAAAAAGCCAACCAGTAGTCCTTCCTTGAGGATAAGCTGGCTTTGGTAGCGACTATAGGCTTGGGTGAAGCCAAGAAACATCATGAATATGCCGAAAAAAATCACAGGGTGGTGAGCGAAAATAACCACGCCTGCCAGAAATGCCAGATGAATCAGGCTGACAGTGCGCGGCACTTCCGGCATGTTGTCAGTATCATTTGCAGGCGAACTCGCTATCTTGGCCAAGTGCATGCGTAGCAGGTAGGTGACCACGCTGGCGTTAATCAGCACGGCTATTGCCGCTTTCCAGCCGAAATGGCTGGCCATGTACATGGTGTCCCACTGCCATGTGGCTGCGACCATCAGTACCGGCGGGGCTGCATACGAGGTGAGCGTGCCGCCGATTGATACATTCACGAACAATACGCCAAGCGCCGCGTATTTTAGCCATTCCGGCATGCCTTGCCTGAATACCAGTGGAGCCAGAATGAGAGCCGCCAGCGTCATGGCTGCCGGCTCGGTGATGAAGGAGCCTAGCAACGGCACCAGCGCCAGCCCAAGCCATGCCTGCGCCACCATGGTATGCACCGGCAACAGGCGTGCAAGAGTTAATACCAGTTGTTTGACTATTTCCAGTACAGGGCGGGAGGCTGCAACCACCATGACTACAAATACAAATAAGGGCTCGGTGTAATGGCGGGATTCCACATAGTTGATCGCCTCGCTACCACCAGCTACCAATGCCATGAAGCCAATCAGGATGAATGCCCAGAAGCCAAAGACAACCTCGACTTCGCCTAGCAAGTGAAACAGTCCTTCATGCTTAGGGTGTCTATGTGCAAGAGTCTCCAGGGATTTTGCGCTGAAGGTATGTAGCAGTGCCAGCCCAAAAATGATGGCGGCAATGATGTTCATGGTGCTAGTCAAGGTTTGCTTCCTTCTTTAAATCGGCGGACTTTAAGTTTCATTATACTTAAATCTGGCTACGTTCTTTGCCAGCCAGATACTTTCCAGGCCCAGTCAACGCGCATGCCTGCTCATTCATAACGCCCATGCACTTTTTTGGGCTGAAAATATAGTCTATGCAACCATGATTCCAGCCTTAAGCCTGGCTGATGTTGACGCCAGGCGAAGGGGCTTGCAGTCTTAGGTATCTGGTGTGTTTGTTGCTTCATCATTCATAGAAAAAGACGAATTAACAACATGCAGATAACACGCGGGGATTAGGTCATGGGCTTAGCAAGTACAGAGCATGAGGAAGCGCTGAAACAGAATATTCGTTACTTGGGGCGTGTATTGGGGGAAGCGATCACCGCTAAGGATGGCAAGGCCACGTTTGACGTGATCGAGAACATTCGCAAGACCGCGGTCAAATTTCATCGTGACCAGGATCAGGAAACCTCGTTGTTGCTGGAGCAGTTGTTAAAACAGCTAACGCCTGATCAAACCGTTTCGGTTGTGCGTGCTTTCAGCTATTTCAAGCATCTGGTCAATATTGCCGAAGACCTGTATGCCCATCACCAGACCCGGCTGAATGAAGATAACCACGCGCCGGGCATGCTGGCACACTCCCTTGAGCAGATTGTGGAAAAGAACCTGGCATTCAAGGATATCGAGGCATTTTTCCGCACAGCATTGATTTCCCCGGTATTGACGGCGCACCCCACCGAGGTGCAGCGCAAAAGCATACTGGATATAGAGCGTTCGCTATCCTCCTTGCTGGCTGATAGAACCCTGCTGGTTTCCAAGAAGGAGCTGGAGCGTAACCACCTAATGATACAGGGTGCGATTACCGCCTTATGGCAGACGCGGATACTGCGCTTCAGCAAGCTCACAGTCAGCAATGAGATCGAAAATGCATTGAGCTACTACCAGACTACATTTCTGGAAGTGATCCCTGAATTACTGCAGGATCTGGAACGCGAGTTTAACAAGCAGTATGCCCATGAATTACAAGAAGATTTCCAGCTACCCGGCTTTCTGCAGATGGGTAGCTGGATAGGCGGAGACCGTGACGGCAACCCCTTCGTCAATGGCACAACCCTGGCGCTGGCTATAGACCAGCAGGCCATCACCGTTTTTAATTATTACCTGAAGGAAATGGATGCGCTAAGACGCGAATTGTCGTTATCGACTCGGCTGGTGGAAGTGACGCCGGAGGTGCTGGAACTGACGCATGCATCGCACGACAAGTCGCCGCACCGGCAGGATGAGAGTTATCGTCTGGCGTTGAATGGCATCTATATGCGGCTGGCCGAGACCTCTCGACAAATCACGTCGCAGGAAAACACCTTTGTGGCGGGGGAATACAAAGCCTATGCCAGTGCCGAAGAGCTGCTGGATGATCTCAATATCATCGTCAACTCACTCAAGCAAAAGCATGGCGCAGCGCTGATTTACCCCAGGTTGGGCAAGCTGACCAAGGCCATTGAAACCTTCGGCTTCCATCTGGCGACTATCGATATACGCCAATCTTCTGATGTGCATGAAGCCGTGATCAGGGAGCTGTTCCTGAAAGCGGGTTACGATTTCAACTATGCCGAGCTGGATGAAGAGGAGAAAATCAAAACACTGCTGGATGAACTAAAACAGCCACGCTTACTGTTTTCGCCATTCCAGCAATATTCCGAACTCGTGCATTCCGAAATCGAGGTGCTGAATACCGCACGTGACATCCGCAAGATCTTCGGTGAGCGTGCTATCCGCCAATACATTATTTCGCACACGGAAACGCTGTCGGATTTGCTGGAAGTTGCGCTATTGCAAAAAGAGGCCGGCTTGCTCAGGGGTGTATGGGGCTCACAAAAAATCCAGATGGATCTCAATATTGCGCCGTTGTTTGAGACTATCGCCGACTTGCGCCACGCACCCATGATTATGGGGCAGTGGCTCAGCCTGCTTGGCATACGCCATGTGTTGCGTAACCAGGGTAACGAACAGGAAATCATGCTGGGCTATTCCGACAGCAACAAGGATGGCGGTTTTCTCACGTCCAACTGGGAGTTATACAAGGCCGAAATATCGCTGGTAGAGCTGTTCAACCAGGCCAAGATCAGGCTGCGCCTGTTTCATGGGCGCGGTGGTTCAGTCGGCCGTGGCGGTGGCCCTACCTATGAGGCCATCATGGGGCAGCCGCACGGCACGGTTGATGGCCAAATCCGCCTCACCGAGCAGGGTGAGATCATCGCCAATAAATACTCCGACCCCAAGGTAGGGCGCCAACACCTGGAAACGCTGATCGCTGCCACTATAGATGCCACGCTGTTTCCGCAGGATGAACTGGTTACCAAAAAACGCAGGTCGTTTGAAGCCGTAATGGAAGACTTGTCTACCACTGCCATGACGACCTACCGCAGCCTGGTGTATGAAACGCCAGGGTTTGCCGACTATTTCTTTAGCGCTACGCCAATTTTCGAAATCGCCGAGCTCAATATAGGTAGTCGCCCGGCCGCCCGAAAGTCAACGCGTCGGATAGAAGATTTACGTGCTATTCCCTGGGGCTTCTCCTGGGGGCAGTGCCGGTTACTGTTGCCGGGCTGGTTTGGCCTGGGTAGCGCCATCCACCAGTATCTGGACGTGGACGAAAAAGCCCGGCAGTCGCGCACGCAAGTCCTGCGCGAGATGCTGGATGAATGGCCATTGTTCAAGACCTTAATTGCTAATGTGGATATGGTGCTGGCCAAAACCGACCTGGTAGTGGCACGTCGCTATGCCCAGCTGGTAGAGGATGAGGTGTTGCGCGAAGAGATTTTCAGCAGCATTGAGCACGAGTATATGTTAACCACCCAAGCTCTGAATCTGTTATTGAGCAGTGAAGTGCGATTGTGTAATAACCCCACGCTAGCTAACTCAATCAAGAACCGCCTGCCTTACCTGGATCCGCTAAATCACTTGCAGGTGGAGCTGATCAAGCGCTACCGCGCCGGGGAAACTGATGAACGTCTCAAACTTGGTATCCATCTTTCCATCAATGGCATTGCAGCAGGGTTGAGGAATACCGGGTAATTTGGGTGTTCTTGATGTCTTGCACAGTAAGCTTCTATAACCTGCAAAAAGTAATTTCCGATAGCTGATACTACGGTTTTAAACAGCCCTGGGTAAAGATGTAAGCCATGAATATGACATTGTTCGCTTAAATGCGCGCGTCTCTATGGCTTTAAAATATAAAAAATCAATCGAATAACTGTAGTTTGGGGAAATGAATCATGGGGTTTGATAATTGCTGGCTTTCCATTTATGGCAGGGCATGGCGGAAATATAGCAGATGGGCTGTCGCCATACTTGTTTTGATGGGCAGCCCAGCAGCCAGTGCCACTAACGGTATCAACCTCATCGGTTTCGGGGCTGAGTCTACGCTGATGGCTGGTGCCGATATTGCAGTAGCCCGGGATACCAGCGCGCTGAACACCAATCCTGCGGGCTTGGTGCAAATCCGCGGGCAGGCTTTTGATGGCTTTACATCGGTACTGCGTACTCTCGATCTTTCCCATCAGGATAGCCTGGGCAATAATGAGCATGCTTCTAACCGCTATACGTTATTGGGCGGCGGCGGTTATGCAACTTCGCTGGAAAACCTGCCGTGTACAGCCGGTGTCGGGTTGTTTGCGCAAGGCGGGGCGGGTGGGGTTTTCAAGAACCTGAATACTGCATTCGGTACCCGCGATGAGCTTTCCTCATTATTTGGTATTGCCAAGGTCATTCCAGGCTTCGGTTGCCAGGTCAATGATGCGCTGTCGCTGGGGGCAAGCCTGGCGCTTGTCTATGCTAGCGTAGAGCAGAAAGTATTCCCGGAGACATCTAATTCCCAGTTCCCGGGCTACTACCTTAAGGACGCCAGCGCGCTGAGATTTGGTTTAAAGCTCGGTGCACAATATCGAGTTAATCCATCCCTTACACTGGCTGCAACCTATACCGAAAAGACCGAGTTGCCGCTGACGGGTGGTGAGCTGGATGCTAATTTTACGGCGGTTGGCTTGGGTAAGGTGAGGTATCAAAATGCCAGCTTTAAGGGGTTTGCATTGCCACGTGAAGTAGCCATTGGTTTGGCTTTGCGGCCTGCAGAGCCTTGGTTGCTCTCGTTCAAGCTTAACTGGCTCCATTGGGCTGATGCAGTTTCTACGGCGACATTGCATGCCACCGATCCGGGCAACTCACTTGCGCCCCCGGATTACACTGTAGTGACACCACAAAACTGGAAAAACCAGCTGGTGTTTGCGACCGGCCTGGCCTATACGCTTAACGAACGTACCACCTTATATGCCGGATATAACTATGGCCGTAATCCGGTACCCGCAGAAAGCTCCAGCCCTTTGCTGGCGGCGATATTGGAGCATCACTTTACCCTGGGCGCGGCACGCCAGATCACTCCACAATGGCAAATGACAGGTGGTGTGGAGTATTCACCGCTGGTCAAGGTGGATTACTCAAACCCACTATATGGTAATGCACAAGTGAGGAATGAAGCCTTGTTCATGCATTTCATGCTGAGTCGCCGCTGGTAATGGCAGCGCTCTACCAGGGAATTTCCTTGCCATCATAGGCCATGAATCTACCGCTATTCGCTAGAGTAAGTTGTTCTATCACCTTGCGCAAACCAGTCACGCTCTGCTCGGTATTGATCAGTCCGTTGGGCCCACCCATATCGGTTTGGACCCAACCGGGATGCAGTATGGTCGAAGCAATCCCTCTTGGTTTAAGGTCTATTGCCAAGCTTTTCATGACCATGTTGACTGCCGCTTTGCTGGTGCGATACAGGTAACTGCCCCCGCTGGTGTTGTCATCCATGCTGCCCATTTTGCTGCTGAGGGTGACGATTTTCCTGAGTTGGCTGGCTGCCACATGCTCAACAAAAGCCTCAGCCATTTTTAATGGCGCCATAGTGTTGATCTTGAATGCCTGCGCCCATGCGTCATAATCAATGTGTCCCCAAGCGCTTTGCGGGTAAACGCCAGCATTGTTGATAAGCAAGTCTATCTTCTGGCCGCTGAGTTGCTTGGCGAGCTGGTCTATCTGCGCAAAGTCGTTAACCTCCAACTGCCGGACTTGGATTGGTCGCGCGGGGATGTTGCCAGTCGATGCAGCCAGCGTATTCAGGGCGGTTGCCGATTCCGGGTCGCGGCAGCAGGCAATCACTTGCCAGCCATCTTCTGCGTATTGCCGTGTGAACTCCAGGCCCAGGCCACGATTAGCACCTGTGATGAGTACCGTGTAATTGCTATTAGCCATGATGTATTTCCTTCAGTGAAGTGTGGCTGTTAGTCTATTGCTGTTTTGCGGCTGCGTTTGCTTTCATACATACGTGTATCAGCCATGTGCATGAGATAGCCTCTTTCCTCATGCTCGTGAATATGCACAGAACCATGGCTGGCACCAGCGAACTCAAAGCCACGCGCATGCAGTGCTTCCACGGTTTGCGAGATGGCTACTTTAATGGCATCCAGGTTGCCGCTTGGGCAGGAGATGGCAAACTCATCGCCTCCCAGCCGATGCAGCTTGCCATGTGATGCCAGATTTTCACGCAGTATATGACTAAATTCACGTAGCAATACATCGCCTCGGTCATGCCCGAAATGATCGTTATAATATTTTAGCCCGTCAATATCAAGAAAAGTCAGGCTGCCGTGAGGGGGTAGTTGTGCCAGGCTATCTTCAAGCGCATAGCGGTTCGGTAGACCGGTCAAGGCATCTGTCAGTGCAATGAGCTGGCTCTGCTTCAGGCTGGACAGCGCGTGTTCCTTTTCGCGGTGTAATTGTGAGAACTGGTAGGAGAGCACCAAAGCCAACAGTATGACTTCGACGGTGACTGCCACGAGGCCAAGGTGTTCCACGTAGAGTGTGAATTCACCACCTAACCCGCCCAGCGTAATGGCGCCAAAACCTAGTATGCAAAATGCCAGTATGGCCACCAGATAATAACGCGCAGAGTGATTGCCCTGTCGGGCACGGGTAATCCCGGAGACCAGGCCATAGGTCAGAAACAGCCCAACACCGTAGCGATCAAATTCCAGCGACCAGTTGGGATAAAGTGCCGCGAGGCCAATAAAGACCACCATCAGGCCTATGCTGGCTATGCCAGCCCAGTAGAGGCGTGGGTTCTGGTCACGCCGGATATCCAATAGCGACTGTACGAAGAGGATATAGGCAATATTGGAAAACAGGATGGGGATGCTAATCAGGTAGAACCAGTGCGTGTCGAATAAATCCGGAAAAATAAGTAGTGCCGTGCCGTTGTAAAGCAGGTTGCCCAGGATAAACAGGGCATACATGCTTTCAGTCCTGCGCTGTCGCACGCCAGCCAGCGTCAGGTAATAAATACCCAGACCAAGGAACACGCCTATGCATATCAGCGAGAGCGCATTGCCTGGCTTAATGGCTTGCCGGTAATGTTCGAGGGAGTCTATATAGGGCTGTGGCTGTGCGATGAAAAACGGTGAAGATAGTTCGGTAACCAGGCGGTAGTTGCCAGGCGACAGTTGCAGCTCGCGGCCATGGCGCAAAAAGAAGGGGTTGGGGGTGTGGTTCTGGATGCCGCCCTCAACCTGGGCGAGTAGTTGCCCTTGGCGATCAAATACAAAATGGCGGAACTGGCCCAGCACGCTCGCATTTTTGAAATCAATCACCAGCGTGCCAGACTGGGTGACATCAAAGTCTGCCTGGAAAAAGTAATGCCCGCCTGTTGGTTTCGGGTGTGTGACTGGGATTAGAGAAGGGCTATTGAGCTGGCTTTGTTGCTGGTACTGCCAATGCTGAGGGGCTTGTAACCATTGCCCGGCCAACTCGAAAGGCTTAGCCTGGCATACTGTCCACGGAAAGATCGCGAGCAATAGCGTTAATATCAGTCGGTAAGGCGTGACTTGGTGGCAATAGCGGCAGAGGGTATGAAGTAACGCCATGTGGTGAAGTCTGTTCTTGAGGCAGCAATTTTTTGTCTTGTGGACAGACTAATCTATTTTTTGGCTACAGGGTAGTAGATATAAAGTCAGGCTAACAAATTTTTGTCAGCAGGTGCTTTTTCTATACGGTTACGGCCGTTGCGCTTGGCTTGCAGCAAGGCGTCATCGGCCGCTTCAGTCAGGCTGTCTGCAGTATCGGCTATGCTGTAACAGGCAATGCCAACGCTGAAGCTGCAATATAGCGAACCATTGGTATGTGCATGCGGTAGCGCTGCAAAGTCAGTACGAATCTGGTTGATGACCAGCTCAGCCTGTTCGACGGTAATGCCCGGCAGTGCCAACAGAAACTCTTCGCCACCATAGCGACCGATCAGGTCGTTTGAACGCAGGTGTCCCTTGAGCAACCAAGCCAGGCTGCGTATCACCTGGTCACCAACAGGGTGGCCGTAAGTGTCATTGACAGACTTGAAGTGGTCAATATCGATCATGGCAACGGTTAGCGAACCCTGCGCCGGCATTTGGTCAACCAGGGATTTCAAGCCGGATTTAACGGCGGTATGGTTCAGCAGTCCGGTCAGGCCATCTGTGCGGCTGGAACGCTGGGCTTCACGATAGCGTTCGATTTTGGTTTTGACAACGGCTGCCAGCAGCACCGGGTTGAACGGCTTGATGAGAAATTGGTCGCCACCCAGGCGTAAAGCCTCCACTTGCATGCTCACTTCGGATTCGCCGGATACATAAACAATGGGCAGCGAACTGTAATCAGCCAGCTGGCGCAATACGCGCGTAGCTTCAATGCCATTGAAGCGGGGCATGTACATATCCATTAAAATTAGGTCTGGACGGTAGGATGCAAGCACGGTCAGCAATTCTCCCGGATCGTTGATGGCATGGGTATCAATGCCATGTTCTGTCAAAGTGCGCTGAATGACAGTGACAGCAACACGTGAATCCTCCACGATGAGTACGCGGCTTTTCTCCTGATCATTGCTCTTTACCAGATCAAGGATGCAGTTAAGCACCCTGGAAGGCTGATCCTCAAACGGAATCGTAATGTCGATGCCGGTACGCATGAGGGCGACGATAGGCTCGATACTTGATTGTTCGCCAAGATAGATTAACTGGCTGGTAGGGTATGCAGCGCGAATATTGGCGATACAAGCCAGCTCTTCAGCATGCGCTGTACTGTTGGCGGGGATGAAAAGCACGGCTAAAGGCATGTCCGCGTTTAACGGTGCGGCATCCCAGCCTAGCTGTGATGCCTTGAAGCCAAAAAATCCAAGTTGGCTGCCGAGGGCTTCTGCCATGCCGCGTTTTTCTGGAGAGGCAACCACCCATACTGAGCGCGGCTTGATCCAGTCATGGTCGGGCATGGGGGCCGTTCTACTCGCACGTTTATCAGGCGCCGGTGGTTGCAGGGTGGAGATAGCGCCAATCAGTGCATTGATCTGCCTTTGCAGTAGCTGGACATCCTCTTGCGAAAGCGGGTGGGCGTGCTCATCGTCTATCTTGTCGAGTGCGGCATTTTCTAGGCCGGTGCATAAGCGCACCAAGCCCGGCAGGCGCAAGGCATTAAAATGTTCAGTCAGGCTGTTGACCGCCACTGTAAACTCGATGAACTGTTCAAAGCGGCCCTCAGCGACATAGGTATCCCAGCGTTTAAGTGGGACACTTAAGCGATCTTCTAGCGTACTGGGAAATCCGCGAATCACAGGCTGAGTCATAGGCTTGGATACATTATCATGGTTCGTTGGGAGCATGGCAATGCCATTTGTCCACTGATGTACGGCATGCACATGCGGCTTTAAAAGAGTGGTGGGTCGATACTTTCCGGTGATAACAACAGTTGCTTGTTGAAAAAGAATGAGCTTGTTAGTTCACTTATTCATCAAACCCCATGCTGATGGGCTTAAATATTTTTTCCGGCGATGTGCGTATGGCGGCACCGGTAGGGCATGCCCGCACGCATGCCGGGCCACCGCTCTGGCCGGAGCACAGGTCACATTTGACGGCTTTTTTAGCGGCATTCGGGTCATAATCCGGTTGTCTCTCGCCAGGGGCTGCGCCCAGTCCAAATAACAGCCAGAGCATGTTGGCACCCATTTTCGGCGGTTTTTGCACGGCCATCTGGATGACGCCATAAGGGCAATTGCGCTCACAATTGCCGCAACCTATGCAAGCGTCGCTGATGAATACTTCACCTTCCTTGGAGCGGGTAATCGCATCCGGTGGGCAATCCTTCATGCAGCTGGGATTTTCGCAATGGCGGCAAGCCACGGGCAGGTGGAAGTTGGCAAAAGAAGGGCCGGCCTCCCGTTTCAGGCGTGAGGTGCCTTTGTGCGTTTCGGCACACGCGGTTTCACAGTTGTTGCACTGGATGCACATAGACTCGTTGATGATAAGTACATCTGAAGCCTCGCCTAGGCCTTGCTTCAGCATGAAGCGTATCAAGTCGCTTTCCTGGCCGGTTTTTTCGGTAGCCATCACGTTGGCGCGGGTACGTTCCGCCATCACACTTTCGATAGCTTGGCGCCATGCGGGGTTGAGAGCAAGCTGTTGCTTGAAGGCATCGGCCTTGAGCACCAGAACCTCGGTATATACGGCAGCTTTTACTGTGGCAGTGCGTTTTGAGTTGTTGACCAGTGCCATTTCGCCGACGTAATTGCCGGCTGAAACGTAGGACAGGATTTTTTCCTGGTTATCGATGACTTTGGATACGGTCAGCGAGCCGCTGCGCACCAGATACAAACCATCAGCATCATCGCCTTCGCTGAACAACACCTGGTTAGCCTGAAATTTGCGTTTTTCTACGCCGCTGTTGACCAGCGCATCCACGGCTTCACGACTCAACATCGGGCCAATGTAGTTGTAAATCGCATTGCGCAGGAAAGATTCATCAATCTGGCGACGCACATCATCCACTGCGGCAATCAGGCGCAACATGGTATTACGGGGGGTTTCCAGCAGCACGCAACGTTCGCCGGCAAATACAGTGGCGGTGCGGCGTCGACCGGAAATCAGTCCCATCTCTCCAAAGAAGGAGCCGGTAGGCAGCTTGATCCGTTTTTTCTTGCCATCCTTGTCTTCAATCTCGACTTCTACATCGCCTTCCACAATCGAGAAGAAAGTGTTGGTGTAGTCCAGCTTCTTAAAGACAACTGAGCCTTTACGTGGCGTCAGTATGGTCGAGTCCAGCATGAATTCGCGCAGTTGCAGCTTGGACATAGCCTGGAACAGCGGTACTCCGTTGAGTATGAAATCCAGCGCTTCCGACACTGTAGACAATGGGCGCCATGGCCCGATTTTCTTTTTAAGCAAGGGTTCATCTACCGGCTCGATCTCACGGCCGAGTATGGTTTCCACTACCTCGTAACCTTGATTCATCGCCTGTTTGATGAGTGGATAGCCACCCAGCGCGCCGACGATGAACAAGCCGGGCACATTGGACTCATAGCGCTCGGACAGCACCGGCACGGATGCCGGGTTGTCATTGGGGAACTTGATGCCGAAGCTTTCAACCAGCTTGCGTGGCGGTGTCGCCCCCAGGCGCGCAATCACGCGATGACACGGCACTGATACTTCGCCATCCCTGCCGTTGAAAACGAAATTGAGTGGCGGCTCGCTGCCGGTGTCTTCAACCCGCAGGGTATTGGCGCTATAGCAGACATTGATCTGGCCTGATTTCTCGGCCTTGGTAATGAGGTTGCGATTGCCTTCCTTACATTGCGCAAATTCAGTCTGGCGGTTGAGGATGTACACCGTATTCTGTTTCATCAGCCCCAGTGCATTTTCAATCCCGGCATCGCCGGCACCGATAACGATGATGGTCTCGCCCTTGAATTCGTCGGGATCGGACAGCGTATATTGCACGCGCGGTGAATTTTCGCCGGGAACGCCAAGTTTGCGCAGATTACCCTGCAAACCTATGCCCAGGATAACGCTACGGGAGGTGTACTCGCTGCCATCTTCACAGCGTACGGTGAAGATGCGCGTGGCTTCATCGCGCTGCATAAAGTTGACGCGCTTGCCATAGGCAATATTGACTTGCTGCTCAGTGACGCCGTCATCCCAGGTCTTGAGCACGGTTTCGCGCAGCCCTTCTGCAAACTTGAGGTCACTGCGCAACGGCACGATACCGGGCTCAGCCATCACATGCTTGCCCTTTTGATACTTGTAGATGGTATCGGCAGTATGGGTTTCGCACTCAAGCAGCAGGTGGCTGGCATTCAAGGCCTTGGCATGTGCGGCGGCGGAAAGCCCTGCCGGGCCTGAGCCTACGATAATAATGTCGTATTGCGCTTCTGCATCGGCAAACAGCATGTCTGTATGGCTACTTTTGCTCGGATTCATATTGGGCTGGCTCATGGCTTACCTCGTTTGCGATACGGTATATTTCAGATCAGCCAATTGCTTGGCAAAGGCTTTGGGTTGGTACGTTTCGTCATTGGTGAGCGTTTTACGCATGTTTGCCAACTGGCGATTCACCTCTGGCGCAGACTTCAAACCACCCATTTTGGCCAATGACAGTGACAGGTTGGAGATGGCCATATAGGCCTGCTCAGCGCCAGCATAATCTGAGAACTGGCCATCAATCGCCTCATCAATCAAAGCCAGGTACACCTGTTTGAGCTGCGGCAGGTTGAAGCTCTGGTTCTTGATCAGTGTAACGTAGGCTTCCAGCGATGCTGCTACCTTTTGCGCAGACTCGGTCGGGCTGATGCCGCTAGGGTCGCCATTGCCAGAAACTGCCTGGTGCATCTGCATGATGCGCTTGTTAAATTCCGCTGCATTGCTGGCATCAACGACTCGCACAATGGCACGCAACATCAGCAAGTTGCTGTCATTCAGGCGGATGCGGCCAGGTCCAACGCCCAGGCGCGGTGTCCATTTTTTCTCGCTCATGGGGTGGTGGCAGGCATGGCAATCAAACAACACCAGTTCGGGAAAGATGCCGTCACGCCCCAGCTTAGGGTCGGCAAATGCATTAAGCAGCTGCTGTGAGGCGATGACCTGGCCGATGGCCCAGACCTTGATTGGGTTGTAATCACCTTTACGCTTGTGCCAATCATCATCGATACGGAAATGGGCGGGCTGGATGGCAGTAAAGGTTTCCAGTTCAAAAGAGATACGTGGATGCCCGGCGCCCATGATGCGGTGGGTGATAAAGCGGTTCTGATCGCCAAAATGGCAAGACAGGCAAAGCTTGGCCTGTGCTACAGGCGAGTCAGTCGGGTAAAGCCCGTTTTCAATGTTGTCGGCATGGCTGGCACCTGCCAGCGTGTGCGATTTGATCCAGCGCCCGGCCGGGCCATGGCAGCCTTCACAGCCCACGCCTTCACTCATGATGAAGCGTTCGCCGCGTTGATCCGCAGCCGGGTTATGCGCATGGCAATCCAGGCAGACTTTGGACTCATGGGCTGGTTTTTTCAGGCCCAGGTTTTTGGCGATGAGCTTGGATTGCTTGTTCAGCAATACCTGGTAGGTTTGGGTATGCCGGTCCAGACGCTCCCAGGTGGTGTATTCATTCTGCAGCACATTGGATTCGTCCCAATGCGTGATCGAGCCGTGGCAAAAGCTGTTCGCACAATTTACCGAGCCCACTGTCTGGTCATGCGACAGGTTGGGCATGTTGGCATAGGCGTTGGTGGCCAGACTCAAAAGCAGGCTGGTGGCCAGGTACAGGTTTATGCTGAGTCTCTGTATTGTTCTCATTATCGAATCTGCTCCTGCGAAGGTGCTGGCTTGGCTGATTTTTTAGGAATCATGTCTTTATCGTTAGGTTTGTCGCTGACAGTCCATATATTGCCATCAGGACGCATATAGAGCTTATCCATCTCACCACGGGTGAAAGGCCGCGACCCGATGCGGCCGAATACGGCGATCTGGTGCCCGGTTTCATCTACTGCGCGGTCACGATCCAGCCCCTTGGATACTGCCAGCGCTGCTGACTGGGTATTGCGCCAGGCAATCAGGTTGGGCCTGGGTTCCGGTGAAAAGCCATAGAAGCGTGGTTGCGTATCCGGTGCTGTCAATTGTACGACTTTCAGGCCATTTTTACCGTCCGCCACATAGGCAAACAGCGAGGCGTTAGTGCTGCCGACCACCACATCACGTGCGTCATTGAGTTTGCCGTCCGCAGTGTACATCTGATAAACGACAGGGCTTTCCGGCTTCTCGATATCAATGATGGCCAGGCCTTGCTCGGCTGCCGCTACATAGGCGTAGGTTCTGGCGAGATAGAGTTTTTGAGCATTGGCCAGTGGAATCTGTGCCGCCAGCAAAACAGGCTCTTTCGGCTTGGTGATATCCACCACGCGCAACCCGCTGCGGTCTGTTACAAACAGGTAGCGGAACTGCACGGCGGAGGCTCTGACATCATCGAGCGCGATGGTCTTGATGTGTTTAGGCTTGAGCGGGTTGTCCAGATCCAGAATCACCACGCCCTTGGGTGTCGCTACATAGGCATAATGTCCGCCCAGGGTGATGTGACGCGCATTGTTGAGCAGGCCATCCGGGTTCCAGGTGACGGCGCGTTTGAGGAAGTTGTTACGTGGTTCGCCATCCGCCAGCGTGTCCACATCCACCGCAATCAGGCCCTCGACCGCATCGGTGATGAAGGCGTAGTGGTAGATAGGGTGGAAGGCCTGTTCCTGGTTGGTTTTGCGCATCAACTCAAAGCGAGCCTTGTCCTTGCCCTCATCCGGATTCCTTGAGGGTGCAATCGACTGGTTGGTGGGGATGGCCATACAGGTGGCGTTTTTGCTGGCTACGTGCGTGTCCTGGCCTATCGATGAAAATGGTGCGGTGACGATGCGCTGGGCGACACCCTTATTAGCAATGTTAGCAATATCGTAAACGCGGAAACCGCCTTTGCCTTCGGCCGCGTAAAGATACTCGCCGCGCATCTGCAGGCAGTTGACGCCATCGGCGGCGCCATGATCAAAGGCTTCAGGCAGCTCCAGCTTGCGATCCTGATGCGCCTTGAAGTAATCAGGGTAAGCGTAGCGTTGCAGATAACTGCCGATCACCGCCTGTGGCTCATCCCACTCGGTCACTGTGACTGCTTCGACATGATGTGCTTCGCCCAGCCAGGCATTGAAGCCGACAAAATTGACGAAGTTGGTGCCCTGTAGCAGTAGCTGCGCCATGATGGCGTTGTTGTCATTGTCTTTGGAGACGTGACAGTCGGAGCAGGTCTTGGTTTCTTCCTTGCGTTCGGTATGCGGGTAGTGCGGGGCAAAGGCCTGCGACGAGAAGCCGCTGGCTGCGATAGGCGGTTGCTGGATATAGATGCGCTCGCGATTGCTATTGGTGGAGGACAGGATCAGCGCCGAACTCGAACGTACAGGGGTGACTTTGGAGCCTTTCACCGGTCCGCTCAACCCGAGCTGGAACATGTCATCACGCGCTACTTGCGGGTTGTAGGTGGCATAATTCCGGGTCTCGCCACCTTCATAATGGTGGCGTTCCGTTTTCCAGTTGGCTTGTATCGGCAGATGGCAACCGGCGCAGCTTGTGGTCCATGATAAATGGCAGGTAAAGCAGGTCATCTTGCTGTTGTCATGCGCGAGTTTTTTGACGCCCAGCCCCCATTGTCCCTGCTGACCTTCTTCGCCGGCACTCATCAGTTTGGCGCGTGCGGCCTTGGCATTGTATTTGGGGTGGTTGGGGTTAACGGTATCTTTCACCAGCGACATTTCCCATTCTTTGTTGGGGTCAATGGCTGAGCGCTGGATCAACTTGCCATCTATCCATTCAAAGCGGCGACGGCCATCCTGCGTGGTGAGGGTGGTCAGGTCCAAGCCACCCGGCCGTGCAGCCGGGCCTGAGGTATGCAGGGTAGGGTAGGTGGTCGCGGTGCCATGGCAGTCGGAACAGTCGACCTCAATCGCCGCAGCTACTTCACCGTAGATATGGCCATTGCCGTGCATGTCCTGCGCAAAGTGGCAGTCCACGCACTGCATGCCGATATCCATGTGGATGGAGCTGAGGTGTACTGCCTTGCTGAATTTCTTGGGATCATTGTCATCGACGATATTGCCCTTGGCATCCAGCAATGCGCCTTTGCGATTGCGCTTGAAAATCGCGCGGAAGTTCCAGCCGTGCCCGTGATAGTCGGCAAATTGCGTGTCTTTGAGCGTCGGGTTGAGTGTGGATACATTTTTCAGGAAATCCGGATCGCTCCACTTGCCGCGGATGGCTGCCTCCTCAGGGTTGCGCTCGTTGATGGCGCGTATCTCGGCATCGGTAGGATATTTCTGTTTTTCCGGCCACATACTGGGCGCATCAGATTCGTAATCCCACATGGTGTAGCCATAGAACGAATTCACGAAAATATTGGGCTGGTGCATATGGCAGACCATGCACTGTGAGGATGGAATGGCACGCGTAAATTCATGCTTGAGCGGATGGCCGGACTCATCTTTAGGGATAGTAGGGTCTATGGTCTGCGTGCTGCCATTGTTGCCAAACTTGGCATAAGGGCCTGAATGCAAAGGGTCGCGGTCATTGGCATAGACGCTATGACAGCCGCTGCAACCGGATGAGCGGTAATCGCCCGCCTGCTCATTGGTACCCAGGAACCACAGGTGCGGGTCATTCAAGCGGGTTTTGGTAATATTGATGACAGGTACGGCGATGTTGCTGCCGGTGCCCGGCCCGCGGTTGGATTGCTTGATATCGGGACGACCCGGCTCATCCAGCTTTTGCAGCGTGCCGGAGCTGTTAGGCAAGCCGACTTCGGGAAAGATGCTATTGATGACGCGGCCACCTCGTTCGAACACGCGAAAAATATCGGCGGGGGGAATGGTTTCCCAGGCAGGCAATGGGTAGAGCCTGTCCAGTATGCCTTTGAACACGAATAAATCATTGTCTGGCTTGATGGGGTTAACAAGCGCAGCCGGTTCGCTATCATGGGTGTAAGCCTCACCGATGATATATCTCTTGTAAGGCAGTATGCCGTTGTTGTAGGCGGCACCTCCCCACAGCATGGCAGAGGTTGACATCAGGCTGCGCTCTTGTGCCTGGATGATAGGCAAGTGGCAGCTGCCGCAGGCTTGGCGTGCTACACGTAAGTCGCCAGGGTTGATAAAGCGAATAAAGGCGGGGTGCTCTTTGTTGAGTCTGGCATAGGAAACCTGGGGGTTTGCCGATGAGCTCCATAACTTCTCATCACGCGGCAATACGTGGGCTTTTTCCATGGCTTCGCGATATTCTGCAGCTTTGTGGTCACCTTCACTGACATGTTTGTTAACAGCCACTGCAGCATTGCCGCCATGGCAGTCGGTACAACCAATAATGACGCCGGGATTAGCGTGCATGGTGTGCCTGTCGGTCGAACTATGGCAACTCATGCAACCTTCGGACTTCTCTTTGGCTGCTACTTCCGTCTGCGTTTTTGGTGCATCAGGCGCTACCGTGTAATCGCGATGCGTCAGATGCTCCTCCGATGAAATCCCGTTGATGGGCAACAGGACCAGGAACGCAAGCGCAACAATCGAACCGGCACGATAAACGCTAGACTTTAAAGAGTGATTAAAAAGCATACTTCTCATTTAATAATTGGGTAATTGCACTGGATCTAATGACTGCGCCGGGTTAATCAGTGCCTGGTTAGTAAGTAATCAATGCATTGATTAATGCGGAATACAAAGTGCTCTGGTCATTACCGTATAACTGCTTCAGGCCATCGCCCGGCATTAAAGCGCCCATCGAACCGTTGATGATAATGTTCTGGTTAAACAAGGGCCGCCAGTGGAAGCCCACCGAAGCATCTACACCAAGATGCTTCGACGGGATTTCCTCGTTACGCAATACGCCCAGCGAAGAGGTATTCATGAAATGCAAGTCAGAGATATTGCCAAACACGCGGAGCTGCGGGCCCAGATCAAAGTCAGCACCAAGCCCTAAAAGCACCAGGCCTGGATTGGCAAAGTTGGATTGCCCCTGAATGGGGGAAGATCTCAATGATGGCAGCAAGCCGTTGCGTCCTGATAAGCCAACGCCACCGCCACCAATGAGCGGAATGCTCTGGCGTATGTAATAGCTGGTGGATGCGCCGGCAAATTGCGGGTTTTCCAGAATGGCATCAAAGCCGGTAGATTTGTCATCGTAAGGATTCTTATCGCCGGAAGCCAATAGCAGGTTGCCTCGCAAGCGTATCCAGTCGAAGTCGCGTGCCAGCTCGGAGGCATGGAAACCCGCAAAGATATCCTGTTTGGTTTGCGCTATAGGGCTGCGCGAATCGCTACCAACGGCCAGGTAGCTGGATGTGGAGAGGCTCCATTTTCCGAAATGGCCGTCACCGGTATAGCCCAGATAGGTGACCTCGTAAGAGTGCGGGCGTAAGTCACCCAGTAATGCAGGCCGCACCAGAAAGTCGTTAGTATCGTACTCGCGCTGCTTTTCGTTATTGCGGTTATGGGTGACCGAGACTTGCGAGGTAAAGCCACGTGCCGGAAAGTCCTGCATGTAAAGATTGGCGGCATAAATGTCGTCGTTGCGCAGGCTTTGCCCTACATCATTAAGCCCGCTATTGGTATCTTTTTCCATGCGGCGGAACCAGGCCACGTTGTACTGGTAACGGTTGTTAGAGCGGTTGCCGAATAGACGCACGCCGAATGGCGTATCCTGGAACAGGAAACCCCTGAAATCGCTGATGAAAGGCTGTACGCCTACACGGATACTGTCAAAGTCATAACGATCCGAAACATTGCGCAAGTGCACGTCGGCAAACAGCTCCTGCACACCGACAAAGCCATCCTTACGAGTCGTACCCTTGCGAGGGTCAGCATAAAGTACGCCAGCCTCTTCCACATCAGCAAAGTTGTAATTCAGCACCGGCACAAACCTGAACTCATACTCAGGCGGTTTGAATGTGGTATTGCCCTTGGTCAGGCTAAAACTCAGAATCAGGTTCTGGTTGAATATGAATTGCTCGCTACCGCCGTACGTGTTGTTGGCACCGGGCGCAGTTGAAACCTGGTTGGCGACAGGTGTCGCCACTCTTCTGGACTCGATGACCGTATCTGAAATCACACCCAGGTTGAAGAACAGGTCTTCGCCCCATTCCTTAAGTACGGGTAAATCCCCCTTGAGGTGGTTCTGGTTGAACGGGTCATACCACGGAAACTTGAAGCCCAGCGCCTGCATAATGCGCCAGCGATCCTGGATAGGGATGGTTTCGCGCGGCAGGTTGGGGCTGGGTGCTTGTACCTGTTCTGAATCGATCGGGGGTAAGGTGGCAATTACATTGGGTTTTGCCGGTTGGAACTGCTTGGTTTGAGGTGCATCCTCAGGTGCGGTAGCGCCAACCTGCTCTTGCGCATAACTCACCTCGCCCTTATTAGGTAGCACTGAAAGTGTCAGCTCGCCATACTCCCAAGGCTCCTGACGCACCCAGCCAAACTCCTGGTAGGAGTTGACCTTGATCTTGAACCAGTTGCCCTGCTGCTCGATCACATCCAGCAAATTGCCCTTGGGGATTTCGTACAGCAAAAGGGCATCGGCTTGCGGGGACGCATACACCTTGATCGTTGGTGACAACACCTGTAATTGAATGCCTGCAGGGGCTGTCTTTGCTGGCTGTTCTTCGGCAAACGCCGGTTGCACCAGGGATGCCATCAGCGCGGCATTGATAATCGTTAGCAGATATTTTTTAGGTATGTTCACGATTAAATCCCTGCGCAGACGTTCTGAGCATTGCTGTTGATAAATGGCGATTGCGGGCAGTTAACGTAGCGTAACCCAGAGCCTTGTGGCGATAGCGTATCGGCTCTGATGCCAGTAGGAGCATTCGTAGCACTAGTGCCGGCACGACTTAAACCCAGGAACGCGATCATGTCATCCTGATCCACACCATCTCCTGATACACCAATGGCACCAATTAAGACGTTACCTCGATAGATAGGAACACCTCCGGGAAAAATCTGAATGCCATTGTTGATGGCTGGTGTAGGCACCCCGGTACAATTCGTTGCACCTGTAGCTGGATTCGTAATTTCAGTGACAAGGTTGTTATATACCAAGTCAAGCTCAAGGCCTGTATTAAATGGGCTCCATATGCTGAGGTCTTTTGAGAGTGGGCCTTCATCGGTGCCATTAATTCCATCTGGAAACAGAGGACGAGAAATATTGCCTATAGCTCTTGCTGAAAATGCGGTGGTGCCTGAAAAACTGGTACTGCCGAATAAACCAGATGCAGTTACATAATCTCCAAGAATTACGGTCACAGCGCTGGGAGCTGGGCCATCATCAAAATAACTAACATTAGGAGCCAGGGTAATCGCTGCTCCGGCGCCTGCACTTGAAAAGAAGGCTGCGGTACGCGCTTTTTGTAGTGACACATCGGCACCAAAAATCGGAGCGTCTCCCGTTCTTGCAATACCAAGTACATTGCCTTCATTGTCAACGACAGAAACTGTAACCTGCGCAGGTGAATTTAGGGGGCGTCGAATCTGCGCACGTGCTTGGTTGGCAACACCAATAGCTGAGTTAATAATTTGGGTTACTTCAGCAAGGGTTAATGGTGTAGCGCCTACGGGAGCACTTACAGAATCCCTTGGCGTAAATTTATTTACGGTACCATTTGTTACAACAAATGCTCCCGTACCTAGATTTCCCGAAGCATCTGCCATAAAGCCTGAGTCAGCGTTACCGTAGGCTTTTCCAGCTAGTATCCCGTTAGCCTCAATAAAGTATTGATCTACATCAATGAGGTTATTTATGTCTAGTACGGTAGTTCTGTTAACGCTAACTAATGCGTTGTCGGCATTGCTGTAGCTGGGGATTTGACCGCCAAGCGTGATTCGGTTGGCGCGTATGCAGTCAGGTGCCTGAAACCCAGCAAGCGCGGACTGTGCAATTCTTTCATCACTGTCCGTGGCTCCAGAAGTTGGATTAAGGTCAATACCATAATTGCCATCTGAAATCACTCCAATACCACCTACCACCACACCATTTTTGTAAATTGGAAAGCCACCAGGGTCTCCAGCAAGCCCTAATGGTGAGCGTTTGGGACCTGCAGTTGCTCCAGGGCCTCTCGTAATAAAGTCACCGCAGGGTAGCTGGCTGAATTGAACACCAAATAATGGGCCGCTTGCTTGATTTGCTACTGTCGGAGGAAAGTGCTCTTGAATGATGAAGCTAGCTGTGCGCGTGCTGAAGGCATTACCGGAAGATGACAGATAGGCGCCTGTTATTGCTTTTGCAATTGCAGCCTGCTCAGAACCTATAGTGTTATTTAATCCATCTAACCCCTGCACTGCTACTGCAAGTCTGCCACTACTCAAATCTACTACTGGTGATGCTGTAGGCATTCTATAAACAGCAAGTACATTGCCTACACGGTCAACTACCGCAATAGTCGCTGGCTTATTAATGGCTGGATTGCTTGCTGCTTGCTCGGCTTGAGCAACAATCCGTTCAACTTCAGCAGCGGTTAATGACTGTGGGGTGCTAGCTATCGGAAAGCTGCAATTGACGCTGCTGGAGGCGTCACTACCGCTGCCACCGCCGCCACAGGCGACTAATAAAGTACCTAGCAGGGCGAGTAGTAAGGCGCGTGGGGCAGGCAATACGAAAGGACTCAATGCATTTCTCCTTCATTCAGTTGATCTGAACTTGATTTTATGGTGCCTGATGTTGAGGTGTCAGGTTTAACGGTGGTTTTATCAAGTGCGGACTTGATGATGCTTTTTAAAGTGTCTTGCCGGGTTGAGCCTTTGGAAGCTTCATGTCCGGGCAGGTGGAAGCCATGGCACAGGCCGCAATCCGATACCAGTTTGTTGGATACCGGCGTGCTGCCGGTATGGCAGTCGCGACAAACCTTGATCGCAGGCATCAATACTTCTTCAGCCTTTTTCGATTTGTTGGCGGCATGGCAATCCGTGCAGTCTGCAATGCGGTGTTTGGCATGATTGAACTGGGATTGCGTCAGCCAGGGGTGACGCGGTGTTAACGGTGCCACTTTCCATTGTGGTAAGTCACGACCGCTGGTGCCTTGGCGTCCCGGTTCGCTGATGCGGCTGATCTCATGGCAGACTTTGCAGGAGGTTTTCTCGAACAGCGATATTGCCGCCTCGGAAGCCCGTGAGCGGGAGTTGCCATTGGAGTGTACGAAGCTGGCTACCCGGGGCAAATCCTTGCCTGGTCGCACCAGGTTGATGGGGGCAGTCAACGGACTGCTATCAACCGGCACCGCATTGACCTGTACGTAACTGTAGAACTCCCTGAGGGTGGATAGCACGAGCTCTACCGAGCCATGCGGAACCTCACGATTGGAGACGGCAGGTTCGAACTTGAGGTCATGGCAGGACTGGCAGTGGTCTTTCATGGTGACCTGAGCAAAACCCAGGCCATCTGGGTTCAGCTTGTGGCAGCTTGCACACTCAACCTTGACCTTGCCTTTGGGGCTTTTTACGCCGTCGGCTTTAAGGTGAACGTCATGCGGGAATTTCAGTGCGGTTTTTTCCTTGAGCATCTGCCCCTTGATCAGGCGGGTGCGCTCCAGGTCTTTGGGTTTGCTGCTCAATGCCAGCTGGTACCTGAACTCAGGATGCTTGGTCGCAAAATCCTCGACATTGCCTGTCCTGGTTTTTGCGTAAGACTTCTTGATGTTGCCGTGGCAGGAGGCGCAGTTCTCTGTCATGTAACTCTTGTTCTGCTTGGCCAGGCTATCTTCGCCGTTATGTTCCCTGTGGCAGCTGGCGCACTTCTGGTCAGCGAGTGCGCTGACCGTTGCCGTCTTGCGGTCTACGTGGTCGCCGATATTGCGATGGCAGCTCTGGCAGTCTTTGTCCTGTACTTGCACAAAGGGGGTGCTGTGGCAGACTTTACAGTCGTTGGCCCACGGTTTGTGGGCGCTATCCAGCTCGTGTCCCGGGTTCCACACTTTATCCAGGCTGAGGTAGGCGGGTTGGGTGCTGCGGGTATGGCGAAAATTTTGCGCATCAGCGGTAAAGGGGAGCAGCTTTTTGTTAATGCTGGTGTCATCCATTTTCCGGGTGGGTGCCGGAGTAATACCCAGCTTGGCGAGCTGTATAACTGCTTTCTCTGCCCACGGGTGTTCCTTGACGAAAGTTGCTGCCTCGTCTGGATGCATAGAGACGCCATATGGAATCAGCAGGCATGCCATCAGCAAGGTCAGGAAAAGAAACCACGACAGCAGGCGCCGTCCCTTGCGTATTTTTTGCGCGCCGAGGATTTCCTCTATCAAGGGAGCATTTTTTTGTTTTTCAGCCATTGTCTTAGTGATGCTTTACCAGTAGAAGAAAACGGAAACAATATGCGCGGAGAGCGCAGCCAGTAAGCCGAAGGACAATGGAACATGAAACAGTAGCCAGACTTCTGCCCAGCCTTTCAGGCGGAGGTATTCACGGATCTGGTTTAGCTGTATCTGGCGCCGTAATTGCAAGGTATAAAGCTCTTCCTGCATTTGTGGCATGGCAATCGCCGCATGCAATTCCGCAGCATTGAGAACCACGGTGTCGGAATATATTTCCTGGACTTTGGCTTGTGAGTAGTGCTTGGTGAGCAACATGACGGCTTTTGCCGTTTTGCAGCGGCGGTGTTTACCGAAGTAGCGTTGCCAGAAGTGAGCGAAGATGGGCCCGTTCGCCGAACCCTCGATCAGTTTCTGTATTTGTGGGCTCATGCTTTTGGCGAGCTTCCTGCTTTGCTCGTCAAATTCAAGCAGGGCTTCGCCACATTGTGCCAGCGTTCTGCCATTGAGCAGGTTGCTCATCAGGATGGGGTTCCTGAGGTAAATAACAACGCCCCACATCCCGCTAAGTACCACTGATATGGTCAGGATGTAGGCAACCGTGTGTATATTCCAGCCGAAATGAAATGCAGCGTGCAGCGTGGCGATAACGATGAGCGACAGGCCAAGGTAGATGTGGGCGGAAAGCCAGCCACGCACGGTACCCAGGTTGGATTTATAGGCGCGTTTCCTGAGCCCGAAAAACATCAGCCAGACAATAATGACTGCACCTATGGTACCCAGTGTGTAACCAAGCCAGGTGCCGCCCCCCTGGCGGATAGGGGGCGTTTCGGCAATGTAAAAGCCGACGCAGAGCAAAATCAGGATCAGCGACCATTTAAGGTATCTGAGGTTGTTGTAGGTTAATACGTTTTCTTGATACATTTATTTTTATCATTAACCGAAAAAGACTGGATCCCCGTTGAAGTAGGCATGTACTTAAAATCTTATTTTTATTGTATAAAGCGCGTTTCAAGTAATGACATTTATTATACATAAAGCTATATTAGTGCCAACTTAAATTATTGAACTTTTGATGACATTTTTTCTCTTAGTCACCCTCGCTTTGCTGGTAGTTTTTGTTACCGTCATTTTTCAAATCTGGTCACGTAAGTCTATCGCCCCGCATTTGCAGGATCCCGAGTGGCAAGCCCTGGTTATCAAGCGCGATGAAATCGAGCAGGACCAGACCATCTCCGAGGCTACCCGCGAAACTTTGCGCGCCGAATGGGCGACGACAGCCGATCGGGTACTTTCGGTTGCTCAAGAACAGTCAGGGATTGATAAAGCAAAGCCCATGCCGAAGGGGTGGGTAGCCAGCCTGTCGGGTGGCGTAGTGCTGGTCGCGCTCTTCACCTACATGTCTATTGGGCGGTTAGATCCGCTTGCGTTGCAGAAACCACAGGCGGCACAAAACAATGCGCTGGAAGTCACGGCTGAGCCGCCTCCAGCCGATGGCGCAAAACATCCGGGTGACAGCGAGACACTGGAAGAGCGCATCGCCAGGCTGGAGCAGAAGCTCAAGGAAAATCCGGATGATGTAGATAAATGGGTATTGCTGGCGCGCTCTCGCGGTGTCCAGCGCGACTTCAAGGGGGAAGCAGAGGCGTTGCAGCAAGCCTTACGCCTGTCGCCAGGTCACCCTGATTTGATGGCTGATCTGGCTGACACATTGGCCATGGTGAATAACAAATCTCTGGAGGGCAAACCTAGTGAGCTGATAGCGCAAGTGCTGAAGGCGGACCCGCAACATCGTAAAGGTCTGGCACTTGCTGCCACTGCTGCCATGCAGAAGCAAGACAAGCCGGCAGCCGCCAACTACTGGCGCAAATTGCGCGCGACTTTTCCTGCCAATGCACCGGATGTGGCGCGTATTGATGAGATTCTGGCTGAAATTGGTGCACCGGTGATTGCCAATCAGGAGCAGGCTTCTTCCAGCGAGGCTGCTGTTCAGGCTACAGCCAGCATAGAAGGGGATGTCGTACTCGATCCCAAGCTGTTGGCCGAACTGCGTAAAAAGCCAGTGTCGCAGAGCGCCATGCTTTACGTGTTTGCCAAGATGGTTTCTGGCCCGCCAATGCCGTTGGCTGTGCTGCGTACTTCACCGCAAGCGTTGTTAGCAGGCAATAAAGTCCCCTTCACACTGGATGACAGTATGGCCATGAGTCCTGCCATGAAGCTGTCCGGATCGACTGAGGTGAAACTTGAAGCCCGGCTCTCCATGTCCGGCAACGCGATCAAGCAGCCCGGCGACCTGGGTGTCGTTATCCCTAGTGTCAAGGTCGGTTCGCAAGGGTTGCACCTGGTGATTCAGTCGGCCGTGCAATGACCTTGCCGGTCGCTGATGCAAGCGCATTGATGCGCTTCGGCCCTTATCAGCTGGTTCGCGGCGGTCGCAGGCTGGCGCGCGATATTGAATTTCAGGTGGATGCAGGACGGTATATCGAGCTATGCGGCGCCAATGGCAGCGGTAAAACTACGCTATTGCGACTGATGGCCGGCTTGAGCGCACAGCAGGACTCCCAGCAAGACTCCAGGAAAACCAGTAGATACCCGGCCTTCTACTTTGCACATCAGGCTGGGTTTCGCCCTGAGTTAAAAGTGGCGGACCAACTGGTGCTGAGCCTGCAGATGCTGGGTGTTGCGATACGGTCAGCAGATGTCGCCTTAGTGCTGGAGACTGCGGGGCTACGCAAGCAGGCCGGCCTGCAGGTGCGTGAACTCTCCCAAGGGCAGCACCGGCGTTTATTATTGTTAGTGATGGCAAAAAGTCGGCGCACTCTATGGCTGATAGATGAACCGCTGAATGCGCTGGACGAGCAGGCGAAAACCCTGTTTGCCTCGTTATTGGTGGATCACTTGCAACAAGGCGGTGTGGCTATCGTCGCCACACACATCAGCCTGCAGCAGGTATTGCCGCAATTAGCGCTATTTTTTGGCGGTAAGCTCAATATTGCCGCACAGGCTGGGCATTTTGAGCCACAGCCCGCTCAGCCTGTAGTCGCGGCCACCATGGCGCCAGCTGCTCACCTGACACCAACCGCAAGTTACCGGTGCACCCTGCGTCGTGAGCTCAAGCTGATTACAGCCAGGCCGGTGGATATCATCTGGCCTGCCGTATTTCACCTGATGGTGGTCAGCATGTTCCCGCTTGCCATAGGAGCACAGCCGGAAATGCTGCAGCGCATCGCCCCCGGCGTGTTCTGGATGAGTGCCATGCTGGCTGTGCTGATGGGAGCCAGTCGTTTGTTCGATATGGACGAAGAGCATGGGGCGTTGGCGCAGATGCGCACGGCAGGCTTTTCGCTGTCTGCCCTGTGTGCCGGCAAGTTTACCGCGAGCTTTGTAGGCATAGGCATTCCGGTAGCGCTGGTGAGCTATCCCATGGGTTTGCTGTATCATCTGCCCGTGCCGGCCATGCATGGTTTATTCCTGTCGCTGGCATTCGGGCTGGTCAGCCTGATTGCATTTTCCGGGCTGTTTGCGGCATTGGGCTTGATGGCCCGCCAGGCTCAGGTAATGATGAGCCTGCTGGCGTTTCCTGTGTTCGTGCCGCTGCTGATTTTTGGCACGGCGGCAGTGAACCAGATAGGGCAAGGTATCTCAGCCCCCATGCTGGTGCTGGCCAGCCTGGCCGTATTGACCATGTTGACTATCCCGCTGGTGACGGCAAAAGTGCTGGAATTGGCGGTGGAATAATGTACAGCAGAGTGATGCACCGCAGAATAATGCAGAAAATAATGAACAAGACCTACTTCACACGGGGATGTCGCGCATGAGTATTATGCAGCGCATTATGCGCCTGAGTTCGCCACCGGTATTCCTGAGGCTAAGCGCCCAAGCCAGCTGCTGGCTGGGCTGGGCCGCAGCCGTAATGGCGCTTATCGGTTTTGGCTATGCCTTATTTTTTGCCCCGGTAGACGCGCAACAAGGGGATGTCTACCGCATACTTTACATCCATGTGCCAACCGCCTGGATGTCGATGTTCCTGTATGTACTCGCCAGCCTCTATGCCACGCTGCACTGGGTTTACCGCACCAAGGTTTCTGCAGTCATGATGCGCGCCTTACTGCCCACTGGCGCTTGGATGACACTGCTGGCCCTGGTGACCGGCGCGCTGTGGGGTAAGCCTACCTGGGGCACTTACTGGGTGTGGGATGCGCGCCTGACTTCCGAATTGATATTGCTATTCATCTATATCGGCTTGATTGCGCTGGCCTCGATGGTGGAAGACGAAAGCAAGACTGACCGTGCGCTGGCACTATTCATTGTGGTGGGGCTGGTCAATATTCCGCTGATCTATTTTTCAGTGGTGTACTGGAACACCCTGCATCAGGGCGCCTCTATCGGCATGGCCGGTGCGTCGCGCATGGCCACAGAAATGAAGCTGACCTTGCTGCTTTGCACCCTGGCAGTATGGGCAGCCTGTGCCGCGCTGGTGTTGGCCAGGGCACGCTGGATGTTGCTGTGGCGTGAGAGCAGACAGGATAGCGTATGAATCAAATGGTAATTTTTTCACTGTTACTGGCGCTCGTGGTGGTGGCAGTCGATGCCTGGTCGATAGCCGCCCTTAAACGTAAAGTAAGGCAGCGCAGCCTGGAAGCGGCTGATATAGAAGTGGCAGATAGTGCCAAGGCTGATTTGGGAATGGATAGTTAACATGTTCAAAAGCAAATTCGTCAAACGGCTGCTGTTGCCGCTGGCTATCGTAGGCGCAATGGCGGTGACGGTGTATGCCATCATCAATGCCTTCAGCGATAACCTCACTTTCTTCTATACGCCTACACAACTGGCGCAAGGCGAAGCGCCGAATGACCGCAGCATACGCTTGGGCGGCATGGTGGAGCAGGGCAGCATGCAGCGCGAGGCGGGCACGCTCAATGTCAGCTTCCGCGTCACTGACATGAAAAATACAATCACCGTGACTTATACCGGCATTACCCCCGACCTGTTCAAGGAAGGCAAAGGGGTAGTGGCGGAAGGCATGATGAAAAACGGCACATTCGTTGCCCATGAAATATTAGCTAAACATGATGAGAACTATATGCCACCGGTACTGAAGAAATGATTGCTGAATTAGGACAACTTGGCCTGTCACTGGCTTTTGCGCTGGCGCTTTTCACCAGTGTTTTCGGTTTCTGGCAGTTCAGCCGCGGGCGTGTTTCGCATGAGCAGCTCGCCAGGGGGCTCACCGGTACTGCCTTGCTTACTTTCGGCCTGATATGCCTGGCATTCATGGCGCTCATGACCTGCTTTGTGCTGAGCGACTTCTCCGTACGCAATGTGGCAGAAAACTCCAATATCCTGTTGCCATGGCCATATAAAATCGCCGCCACCTGGGGCTCGCATGAAGGTTCGCTGCTGCTGTGGGTGTTCATGCTAACCGGCTGGACAGCGGCTGTGGCACTGCTTTCCGGCAACCTGGCTACGGGCTTCAAGGTGCGTGTGCTGTCGGTGCTGTTATTGCTGCAAGTGGCTTTTCTGCTATTCCTGCTCAGCAGTTCCAACCCGTTCGAGCGTATCCTGCCGGCTGCACTGGCGGGGCGTGATTTAAATCCATTGCTGCAGGACCCTGTCATGGTCATCCACCCGCCCATGCTATATATGGGGTATGTGGGGTTTGCCGTTGCCTTTGCCTTTGCCGTCGCCGCTTTGCTAGAGGGCAGGCTGGACCCGGTCTGGGCGCGCTGGACGCGGCCATGGGCCAATGCGGCCTGGTCGTTCCTGACCGTAGGTATCATGCTCGGCAGTTGGTGGGCCTATACCGAATTGGGCTGGGGCGGCTGGTGGTTCTGGGACCCGGTGGAAAATGCCTCACTCATGCCCTGGCTGGCCGGTGCAGCGCTCATCCATTCGCTGGCAGTGACCGACAAGCGCGACGCCCTCAAAAGCTGGACGGTGTTGCTGTCCATCATCGCTTTCGCCTTGTCCTTGCTGGGTACTTTCCTGGTGCGTTCCGGCGTACTCACTTCCGTGCATGCATTTGCTACTGATCCCAAGCGGGGCATCATGATCCTGGCATTGCTCACCATCGTTATCGGCTCGTCTTTTGTGCTGTATGCGGTCAAAACCCGCCAGGTTGGTTTAGGCGGAAAATTTGCACCGGTGTCGCGCGAGACGCTGTTGCTGATCAATAACGTACTGATGGTGACCGCCCTTTTTACCGTGATGCTGGGAACGCTTTATCCGCTGTTTGCCGAGGTCATCACCGGGCGCAAGATGTCGGTAGGCCCTCCCTATTTTGAGGCGGTGTTTGCCCCCTTGTTGCTACCCGCGCTTTGGGTCATGTCGGTGGCCCCGGTCAGCCAGTGGAAGCAGATGAGCTTCATGGAAACCCTGAAGCATGTGCGCGTTCCATTCGTACTGGCTATGCTCACTGCTATTGCCATTGCCGTATTCGGCGGCAAGGCCAGCCCGTGGTCATTTGTCGGCTGCGCCGCGGCCGCGATGTTGTTTCTCGCGACCATACGTCACGCACTGCACCAGCTGGCCAAGCTCAAGGCTAATGGCGGTTCACGCGCGCTGTTTGACCGTGTGCGCGTGCTGGGGTTGACCTACTGGGCCATGATAGTCGCGCACATCGGCGTGGCACTTTTTGTTGCTGGCGTGACCTTGGTGAAGACCTACCAGCTGGAGCGCGATCTGGTGATGAAGCCCGGCCAGACCGAAAAAATCAGCGACTGGAGCGTGACCTTTATCGGGGTAGATAATGGCAGTGGCGTCAACTATAAAGCGGCACATGGCGTATTCGAACTCACGCGCGGCAAAGGCACCACCATTTACCTGCTGGAGCCGGAAAAGCGCCAGTACGTTGCCTCTGGTCAGGTCATGACCGAAGCGGCCATCTATTACAGCTTGCTCGGAGATGTCTATATTTCGCTGGGCGAGCCGGATGCCAATAGCAGTGAAGCCGAGCAAGCCTGGGGCGTGCGTATCTACTACAAGCCATTTATCGCATGGATATGGATAGGTTGCCTGTTCATGGCCGCTGGCGGGGTGATGACCTTGTTCGACAAACGCTATCGCCGCAAGAAAGGGGCCGTGGCATGAATTTCAAATGGATGCGTATAGGCCTGCCTATCCTGGTACTGGTTGCCTTGGGCCTGGTGTTGGCCAAGGGCCTGCAATACGACCCACGCACACTGCCTTCGGTTAAGATCGGCAAGCCTGCGCCGGCATTCACTATCCCGTTGTTGGGCAAGGAGAATGTGACGTTCTCCAGTGCGGACATGCGCGGCCAGGTGTGGGTGCTCAATGTATTTGCCTCCTGGTGCACCGCCTGCGTAGCCGAGCATCCCAGCCTGCTCAAGCTGATGCAGGAGCATCAGGTCAACCTGGTAGGCTTGGCTTACAAAGATGCACCGGTAGACACCCAGCAATGGCTAGAGCAGCGCGGTAACCCCTATAAGCAGGTGGCGCTGGATGTGGATGGCAATGTCGGTATTGATTTCGGCGTATATGGCGTGCCCGAAACCTATGTGATCGATGCCGAGGGGGTCATCCGTTTCCGTCAGGTTGGGCCGATTGCTGCGGATTTTTATGAGGTGCATGTGGCACCTGTCCTTGCCGAGAAAAAGCTGCCGGAACAAAGCTCGGCTTTTGGCGCCAATGCTGCCCTTAACCAGGGTAACCAGGCGGCTTCGGTGTCTAACATCAACCCCACGGCAGCCATGTTATCGCAGGATGTGATAGATGCGCGCATTAAAAAGCTGGCCGATGAACTACGTTGCCTGGTCTGCCAGAACCAGACCATTGCAGACTCTACCGCTGCACTCGCACAGGACCTGAAACGGCAGATTACCGAACAGATACGCGCCGGAAAAACCGACGAGCAGATCAAGGATTACATGCTGGAACGTTATGGCGAATTCGTGCTGTATGACCCGCCATTCAACGCCAAGAATGCGTTGTTATGGAGCCTGCCGTTTGTGCTGATGCTGGTGGGTTTTGTCGTGGCCTGGCGTACTTACCAGGCAAACAAGAAAGCGAATGAAGGTAAGGGTGGTGGCAACCTGCCGCGTGCCGTCAATAGCAAGCGCCTGAAAGAGCTGGAGAGCAAATACCAGAACAGCGGTGAGCGCTGAAACTCTTTAGCCGCGGACGATGCAGTTCCTGCCTTGTTGCTTGGCCTGATACAGGCGCTTGTCCACATCTTCAATAAAGGCGATGGCTTCATCTTTATGCGATGGGGTAATGGTGCCGACACCCACACTGACCGTCAGCATCTGGCTGACTTCGGATTTTGCATGGGGAATCTGCTCCTTGAACATCAGGTTGCGGCAACGTTCAGCTACCTTTTTAGCCGCCTCGGCATCCGTTTCCGGCAGTACCAGTACAAACTCTTCCCCACCAAAGCGCGCGAAAAAATCGCGGGCGCGGGTAGCGGCAGCACTCAGTGCTTGTGCCACGCGTTTTAAGCATTCATCGCCCTGAATATGCCCGTAATGGTCGTTGTATTGCTTGAAATAATCGATATCAATCACCAGTAGCGAAAGCGGCTGGTTATTGCGCCGTGCATTGGCCCATTCCACTTCCATGATGGAATCGAACATGCGTCGATTGGAGACACCGGTCAGGCCGTCTTTAAACGAAAGCACTTCCAGTTCTTTTTGCAGGCTGAGTAATTTGTCTTCGGTTTTTTTGCGCTCACTGATGTCGAACATAAAGCCGATGAGTGAATCAACCTCGCCGTTCTCCTTGCGCACTACATGCACTACATCGCGTATCCATATATATTCGCCATCCTTGGTCAAGGCGCGATAATCAGCCTCATGGTCGACGCCAGCCTGGGATTGCGAAACGCAAAAATTCACTACCCATTCCCTGTCTTCGGGGTGCATGCGTTCTGCCCAGTCATTCGCGCTGACCCAGCTCGCAGGCGTCCAGCCCAGCAGCTTTTCGATCTGCGGCCCAATGTAGGCAAAGCTCATGGTAGCCCAGTCGATTTTCCAGGGAATCGCCTTGGTGGATTCCAGCAGCGTCTTGTAGACGGTGCTGTCTGGTTCCATTTTTTCTGAATTTTCAGTCATCGTTTTTGAGTCCAATCTATTGTTGGAACCGCAATGCTAGGTCTTAAAGAAGCTTGGTTTTTGATTGCGCAGGTTTTGTTGTGCGACTCGTTTTTATATTCCAAGGCATATTAAAGCATTAATTGTTCCATTTTTGCTACCAGCAGCCGCAGCCAGGGCACACAACTTAGGTAACCGAAGCACGCGCATAAAGTGCCAGCAGCTGCACTGGCTCGTCATACACAATGCGCTCACCTGCCCGCAGGTCGCGGCGCATGAGCCGGATCATCTGTTTTAACACCTCATCCGTGAACGACTCTGCGGGTTGCCCCGTCACTTCTGCCAGCCGTCCGGCAATCACTGCAGTATCGCTGACCACGGGGCAAATCCGGTAACGGTATTGGCCGCCTATGGCCTCCGGCGGCAGGTCCATAAAGCGGCCTTCTATCTGCCTGAAAAAACTCAGCGACAGGCGATAGGCATTATGGCCCAGTATCGGCAAATCGTCGGGCACCGCCTGCTCATCATCCAGTTCCTGAAACCCAGTCGCCAGCGGTAGCAGCTGGTCGAGCTGGTACTCCTGCATTTGCGTGTTGCCAAGGCGTACCAGGTTGGCAATCAACTCGCCCAAAGAGGCATGGCCGATAATGGCCGCACGCTTGGGCAGGCCGCCCCATGCGCCATCAGCGCCATTGAGCAGGGCTTCGATAATCGAAGCGTTTTCAAAACCGCCGCCGGCGTGCATATGCACCAATAACTTCAGCGGCGCTGGCAAAAAGCTGCGGGCAATCGCCACGTACGCCCCCACCTGAAAGGGCAGGTAAGTGCCGCGGTCATCCTCTATGCTCACGCCTTCAATCTCCAGCCCGGCAAGCAGGCTCAAGATTGCGCAAACCCTGTCCGGGTTCTCTGCAAAGGCATCGCAGCCATCCACGATATTAATCAGGATGCGCGGCTTGCCGCCATGGTCGCCACGGATATTGTCATTCAGCCACTGCACACTGGCGGGTATGCTGCGGCACAGCGTCTCCATATCGTAATGCTCACCCGCCATGCCCAGGTCACTCAGGTAGATTTCATGCAGGGTATTGGGCACGGTATACGCCTTCAGCTTGAGTTGTGAAGGCGAGGGGATGAAGGTGCCGTCAGGCTGGACGATGCCGATATCGGTAAAAGCAAAACAGCCGGTCATGTCGATATCATGGTCGCGCAGGTACATCATGAAATCATCATCCACCTCCAGCTCCTCCGGCATGGAGTAATCCAGCGTACCGAGGTGTATGTTTTGAAAACCGAACGCCCGCAGCTTGGGCAGTATGTCCAGCTTGTCTTTAAGCGTCTGGCCGATGCGCGCGCCCACGGGGTTTTCGCGCAGGGAAAGGTCAATCAGGTAAGGGTTGATATTGCGGAGCTGCTCTATTTTTTGCTGTGCCTCAGCCAGGATGGCATGGGCGTTTTCTAAAGCTTGCGGCATTACGGGCATGGCTACCTCGACTATGACTCGATTAAATAACAGGCTGTTTTGTTCATTTTATTAAAATATGGATGCCCTGCGAGGCAATATCCATCAGCCTCCCAGGGCAGTTGTTTTTGTTATTTATGTTTTTTTATAGGATGAGCCGACGAACGAGGCTCACATCGGCACTAGTTCTCCAACCATGCGCTTCGTTCCTCAGCACATCCTACGCGGGCTGCTTAATGATGGGTTATGCATTAAATTAAAGTTGCTGACTTTTTCGCATTGAATAACGGAGCAATACCTTGATAGAAAAAACGTATGTTATCTTCCGGGCGCATTTGCAATGCGCATTGCAACCTTCTCCATTACACTGAAGCCAATTTGAAAATCCGGTTCACCAATAACAAGAATATAAGGATTTTTGTCGTTTCCATTAAGATAACGACCACCAAATTGTTTTCTAGCACACTCAAAAATATAAGCAGAAAACATTATGTGTAGCTGCTCTGTTAATTCACCAAGCCCTAAATGATAGTCTTGAAGGTCAGCATCAACTATATCTAGTGAAGATTCACTAAAATCTAAATTCCCCGACCTTTTTAATACATCGACTAACTTTAAAGCTTCTAGCGACATGAACTCATCAAGTGTACTAGGTTTATTTTTCTTAAAAAAACTAAACATAATTACTTTCTCTAAAATTATGCATAACGTAAATTAGACGGTAGAAATGTCATATAAATGGGAAAGATGTCATTTTTTCTCCGTCGCTTTTGCCGGAGTCTTCGGCAACTCAAACGAATTCCTGTCTTCCGGCAGTGACACTACAGGCACGTCCGGCAGTGCCCAGTGGCGCGCGGGTGTGGCGGCTTCCTGCTGGTTGCGGATGTAGTCGTAACGGTCGTTGGTGATGGCGTCGGTGGCGTTGTCGTCGCGCATCACGTAAGGGCGCAGGAACACCATCAGGTTGGTTTTCTTGTGGCCGCGGCCCTGGGTTTTGAACAGATTGCCCAAGCCAGGTATATCGCCTAGCAGTGGGACTTTAGTTAGGGTTTGCGTCACGCGGTCTTCAATCAGGCCACCGAGTACGATGATGCTGCCGTCATCCACCATCACGGCGGTGTCTATGGAGCGTTTGTTGGTGGTGATGCCTGCGTTGTTAGTGCTATCGGCTACGCTGGAGACTTCCTGGTAGATTTGCAGTTTGATGGTTTTGGATTCGGAGATTTGTGGTTTGACCTTAAGCGTGAGGCCGACATCGCGGCGTTCTATGGTCTGGAACGGGTTGACCGTGGCCAGCCCGCCGGTTTGCGCATACTGGCCAGTGATAAACGGCACGTTCTGGCCGATGACGATCTTGGCTTCTTCGTTATCCAGTGTCAGCAGGTTGGGCTTGGAGAGGATGTTGGCATTGACGTCGGATTCCAGCGCATGGGCCAGCAAGCCCAGGTTGCTGATGACGCCCAGTCCCGGCACGTTGATCTGGCCTTTGATGATGCCGATGTTGAGGCCGTTGCTGGCGTTATTGATGTTCTGTGCCACGCTGTTGATGCTGGCGCCGTTGGTGTTGAACTTGGTGCCGCCAAAGCCGCGCACATTACCATTGCTGCCTGAGTTCAGGTTGGATAAATCCTGCCACTGGATACCGAACTCCGAGGCTTTGTCGGTGGAGATTTCTGCTACCAGTGCCTCGATGTAAAGCTGCGCACGGCGTATATCGAGCTTGTCGATGACGCCGCGCAGCATGTTGTAGACATTGTCCGGCGCGGTGATGATGAGCGAGTTGGTGGCGGAATCGGCTTGTATCATGCCATTGGTCGGTGCCACTGGCACGTTGCCTGAAAACGGTGTCACGCTCAGTGAGGCCGTCTGCATAGGCGCCAGGGTGTTGGATTGGTAGCCGTTGGTAGTGACGGCAGCCGGCTGGCTGGTGATGGCAGTGGTGGTGACTGCACTTGGGCTACCATAGGCGGCAAGGCTATCCGAGGCGCCATTCATCAGGGCCTGCAAAGTTGCGGCAAGCTTCTTGGCATCTGCATTACGCAGGTACACCACGTGTATGCTGTTGCCGGAATTCATCGGTGTATCCAACTGCGTGATCAGCTCCTTTGCGCGGCTGATGAGGCCGTCATTCTCGCTACGCAATATCACCGAGTTGGAGCGGGCATCGGGCACGGCGATGATGCGTCTTGCAGGCTCGCTGCCACCATTGGCGCCGCCAGTAGATGCATCATTGGCGAGCTTGGTCAGCGTTTGTGCGATCTCGATGGCATTGGCGTATTGCAGTTTTACCACCACGTTTTCGGCAGTGCTGGGCTTGTCTATGGTGGCAATTAACTTGCTGACCTTTTTCAGGTTCTCGGCGTAGTCGGTGATGATGAGCGTGTTGTTGCTGGGGTAGGCATTGATGATGTTATTGGGTGAGATCAGCGGCTTGAGTATCGGCACCAGCAGAGTGGCCGATTCGTATTTGAGCGGGAAAACCTGGGTGATGATCTGGTCGCCGCCGACTTTGGCATTAGCGCCAAAAGTGCCACTGAAATGCATCTTGGCATCGGCTTCGGGCAGGATGGTGGTCATGCCGTTGCCTTCAATCGCAGTAAAGCCTTGCGTCCGTAATGCGGATAACAGCACCTGGTAAGCCAATGCGGAAGGGATGGGGTTGGCGGAGGTGATGGTAATGGTGCCCTTCACCCTGGGGTCCATCAGGAAATTCTTGTTGGTGATCTGGCCGATGGCTTTTACTACCGATTCGATATCGGCATTGACGAAGTTGAGCATGATCTTGTCATCATCGACAGCGGTGGCCGATGCGCAAAACAATGCCAACAACACCCCTAAACACGCAGAGCGCAGGTATGAAATATTCATTTTTATAATGGTCTATTTTGCACTGGCCTAGGCCAGCTTGTTTTATTGACTTATGATGCGTGAAAGTGAAAGATAACCGTCAGCAACCCCTTGCTCGAATTATGTATCAGTTTTTACCCGCAAGCTAGCCAATTTCATAAGCAAATCAGCGGGTTTGTGGGGGCTTGGCAGGCTGCTTATTTTGGCTTCACATTAACTATTTAGCATAACGTAAGGTTATATAACTGATTTATGTCCTCCGTACCATTTACACCTTCTGCGGTTAGCACTTCTCTGCGCCAGATCCCCTATTCATTTGCCAAATCCAAAGGCGTGGTATTGCGCAAGCTTTCGCCGGAAGGTGCTGAAGTCTGCTTGCGCGAAGGGGCGCTGGCAGAGACGCTGGCCGAAGCCAAGCGTGTGCTGGGGGTGAAGGTGAAAGCGAGCATCGTCAGTGCCGCCGAATTTGACCAGATGCTGACTGAAGTCTATGCGCAAGATGGCGCTGCCGCATTGGCCGATAATATGGAAAGCGATGTAGACCTCGCGCGCTTGTTGCAGGAGCTACCGGAGGTGGAGGACCTGCTGGATTCGGACGATGGCGCACCGGTGATTCGCATGATCAATGCCATCCTTACCCAGGCGCTGACCGACAAGGCTTCGGACGTGCATATTGAGCCCTATGAAACGCGCTCGGTAGTGCGCTTTCGCATAGACGGCGCCATGCGCAATATCGTGGAGCCGCATCGCGGCCTGCATGCGGCCATGGTGTCGCGCCTCAAGGTGATGGCACAGCTGGATATCGCGGAAAAGCGCCTGCCGCAGGATGGACGTATTACCTTGCGCGTGGCTGGCAAGCCCGTGGATATTCGTGTTTCGACCTTGCCTACCGGACATGGCGAGCGTGCCGTGCTGCGTATCCTGGAAAAAGATTCCAGCCGCATGAATCTCGCCAGCCTGGGCATGAGTGACAGCACGCGCGCCGAGGTCGACAAGCTTATTCACCAGCCGCACGGCATTATCCTGGTGACCGGCCCGACCGGTTCGGGCAAGACTACTACGCTGTATTCCGCGTTATCGCGGGTGGATGCTGCCACGCTTAATATCATGACGGTGGAAGACCCCATCGAATACGACCTGCCGCACATCGCGCAGACGCAGGTGAATATGCGCATAGACATGAGCTTTGCCAAGGCACTGCGCTCTATTTTGCGGCAAGACCCGGACGTGATCATGATAGGTGAGATCCGCGATGTGGAAACCGCGCAGATCGCCGTACAGGCCAGCCTGACCGGGCATCTGGTGCTGGCTACCCTGCACACTAACGATGCAGTGAGTGCGATAGCACGCCTGATGGATATGGGCGTGGAGCCTTTCCTGCTGGCGTCCTCATTGTCAGGTGTGTTGGCGCAGCGACTGGTACGGCAGCTTTGCTCGCACTGTCGCCACGGCTATGCGCCGGACAACACCGAACTGGCGCTGATGAATGTGGCCGAGCCGCCTGTCTTGATCTACCACGCCGTGGGTTGCGAGCATTGCCATCACACCGGCTACAGCGGCCGCACCGGTATCTACGAGTTGCTGAAGATGGACGAAACCCTGCGCCGCCTGGTACACGACCGCTCTGCAGAACAGCAACTGCGCGACCATGCCCTGCAAAAAGGCATGTGCGACCTGCGGCAGGATGGCATGCGCTGGGTAGTGCAGGGAGTTACCTCCCTCGAAGAGCTACTTTCCGTGACACGCGATTGATTAAGGTTTAATCATGGCCGTTTTCAAGTTTGAAGCGCTGGATATGGAAGGCAAGGTGTCACGCGGCACCGTGGAGGGTGACACCATACGCCTGGCGCGCAGCCGCCTGCGTGATATGCAGCTCACGCCGTTAAAGGTTGAGGTGCTGGGCGACGAGGCGGCAGGGCTATCGCGTAAGCGCAGCCTGTTTGAGCGGCGCGGCCTGTCATCTGCCGAGCTTAGTCTCGTTACCCACCAGATTTCCACCTTGCTCACAGCTGGCCTGACCGTCAACCAGGCATTGAGTGCGATCATTGAGCAATCCGAAAACGAATATACCAAAGAGATACTGGTCAGCATCCGTTCTGAAGTGTTATCCGGCAATACCCTGTCGCGCGCGCTGGGCAAGTATCCGCAGGCTTTTCCTGATATCTATCGCGCCATCATTCATGCGGGCGAAGAGTCGGGCGAGTTGCCCAAGGTCACACAGCGGCTGGCGGAGTACACCGAGTCGCGCAACATACTGAAACAGAAAGTGCTGCTGGCATTTATCTATCCGGCCCTGGTCACTACCGTAGCCTTGCTGGTCATCAGTGGCTTGCTGATTTACGTGGTACCGCAGGTGGTAGGCGTGTTCGAGCAATCCCGGCAGGTCTTACCACTGCTGACACGCATGTTGATTGCCATCAGCGATTTTCTGCGCATGACCTGGCCGTACCTGATGGTAGTGTTTGTGCTCTCTGTATGGGGCGTGCGTAAAGCGCTGGAGCAGGATGCCTTGAAGTATCGCTGGCACGAGCAGCAATTAAAGCTGCCGTTGATAGGCCCGCTGGTGCGTGGCTTGAACACGGCCAGGCTGGCCAGCACGCTGGCAATACTGGTGGGCAGCGGCGTACCCATCATCAGTGCCATGCAGGCGGCAGCCAAGATAGTCGGCAACCTGCCCATGCGCAACGCCATAGATGAAGCCATTGCGCTGGTGCGCGACGGCACGCCCTTGAGCCGCGCCCTTAAAACCAGAAATCTGTTTCCACCCATCCTGATTCATTTGATCGCCAGCGCCGAAGCCACCGGCAAGCTGGATCAAATGCTGGAAAGTGCCGCCGTGCAACAACAGCGCGAGGTGGAGAACCGCGTCAGCATCATGACCGGCCTGTTAGAGCCGGTGCTGATACTGGTGATGGGTGTGGTTGTACTAGCGATTGTGCTGGCGATATTGTTGCCGATTATCGAGATGAACCAGCTCATCAAGTGATCTATAGCCCAACGGCAGGGCTGTGTTTATAGTCTAGATGCCGCCACCGCCGACCCCAGCAAGCCGACATGCTCGTTGATAACTACTCTCACCGGCATGGCTTTGAGTAAGGGGTGCATACGTTCGTATTTGTCCAGAAAGGCCTCCATAAAAGTACCATCCTGCAATTTCTTGATGATCTTGGGGGCAACGCCGCCAGCCACGTACACGCCGCCAGTCGCCAGCCCCACCAGGGCGAAATTGCCGGCTTGCGCACCATAAATTTTGGTAAACAAGTCTAGTGCCTGTGTTGCGAGAGGGTCCTGCCCGGCTAAGCCAAATCGGCTGATTGCGGCAGCATGGTCTTCCAGCTCCAGGGCTTTTTGCAACTCTGTAGAAATGCTGGCGGCAGGGCGCGAGGCCAGAAATTCGAAAATATTGACCAGCCCACGCCCTGAGACCACACGCTCCCATGTCGGCCAGCGATATTGCTTGCGTAAGTATTGGAGTAACTCGATTTGCAGGTCGTCACCAGGTGCATAGTCGGCATGGCCGCCTTCCGAGGCAATTACCTCATAGTGGTCGTTCTGCCACACCAGAAAGCCTTGCCCCAGGCCTGTGCCCGCACCGATGACCACGCGTGTGGTATGGGGGATTTCAACCCCTTGCTGCAGGGTCACAATATCATTGTCCTTTAACACCTCAATGCCATAACCGACGGATTGAAAGTCATTGATGAGTCGCACATGCGGAATGCCCAGTACGCGCTCAAGCTGGTCTGCATCGAGCTTCCAGGGCAGGTTGGTGGTGCCTCCGGTGCGTCCGTTAACCGGGCCGGCAATGCCGAAGCAGGCGGCCTTGGCCTGTATGTTGGTATGTTTTTCCGCTTCTTCGACGAAATCATTCGCGAGTGGAAGAAATTCGCTGTAATCCGCACTGGGGTAACGTTTCTGGTACAGCACCTCAAAGCGGCCATTGACCGGCTCTGCCAGTTGCAACAAGGTTTTTGTCCCGCCGATATCGCCTGCCAAAATCGCCATGCTTGTTCTCCCCTTATTATTGTATGTGTCTTATCGCCGCCACTCATCGATGAGTGACGCTACCAGCGCGGTCCAGCCGGTTTGGTGTGCGGCCCCCAATCCTTTGCCGGTGTCACCGTCGAAATACTCGCTGAAGGTAATGTAGTCACGCCAATGCGGGTCATCCTGAAACTTGCGATTTTCGCCAAATACGGGACGCTCGCCTTGTTCGTTGCGCGTGAAAATGGAGATCATGGCGTTGGCAAAATACTTGGCCATGTCGCCCGCAGTTGCGTTGCTTCCACTCTCACACTTGATATGCAACTCATCACCATAGGCTTTATCCAGTTTGCGCAGTGACTCGATCATGAGGAAGGTGGTCGGGAACCAGATCGGGCCGCGCCAGTTGGAGTTGCCACCTTTGATCTTGCAATCGGCCTCTGCCGGTTCGTAGCGCACCACGCCATTGCCCAGCGAGAATGGATGTTCCTGATGGTGCTTGGACAGGCTGCGCAAGCCATAATCTGAGCGAAACTCGTTTTGATCCAGCACACGCTGCAGTATGCGGTTGAGCTGGGTGGGAGTGACGATGGTCATCACCAGCGTTTTCACATCATCGCGTACCACGGTATTGACGCAATGCGAGACGATATCCTGGCGGTTGTTGATGAACCAGTGCAGGCTGCTGGCGAAGCTGGCAAATGGTTTCACCCACTCTTCGCCCAGGCGTTCGACTGCGAATAACGGAATCAGGCCCACCAGTGAGCGTACTTTGAGCTTCTCGTAGTTACCGTCAGGGTAGCGCAGCACATCGTAGAAGAAGCCATCCTGCTCGTCCCATAAGTTGTGATCCCCCTCGGCGCCCATGTGCTTCATGGCGGAGCCAACATACACATAATGCTGGAAGAACTTGGTAGCCATGCCTTCATACACCGGATTGGTCTTGGCCAGTTCCAGTGCAATGCGCATCAGGTTCTGGCAGAACATGCCCATCCAGCCGGTGGCATCGGATTGCTCCAGCGTAGCGCCACCCGGCAGTTTTTCCGAGCGGTCGAACAACGTGATGTTGTCCAGTCCGAGAAAGCCGCCTTCAAAGATGTTGTTGCCGGCTTTATCAACCTTGTTGACCCACCAGGCAAAGTTAATGAGCAGTTTGTGAAAGCATTTTTCCAGGAACACCAGGTCCGGTGTGCCGGAGCGCTTGCGGTCCATGTTATACACACGCCAGACGGCCCAGGCATGCACCGGCGGGTTGAGGTCGCTGAACTCCCACTCGTAAGCAGGAATCTGCCCGTTCGGATGCTGGAACTGCTCGAACAGCATCATCAGCAATTGTTCCTTGGCAAACTCCGGGTCGATCAGCGTGATGGGCACCGTGTGGAAAGCCAGGTCCCAGGCAGCAAACCATGGGTATTCCCATTTGTCTGGCATAGAAAGAATGCGTTGAGAGTTTAGATGCCGCCAATGATCATTGCGGATATTCTGCCGGGACTCTGGCGGTGGCATCTTGCTGTTATCGCCCTCCAGCCACTTTTGTACGTCGAAGATATAGTTCTGCTTGCCCCACATCAATCCGGCAAAAGCCTGACGCTGCACGCGGCATTCATCTTCACTGGCCTTGGCGGGATGGATGGAATGGTAAAACTCATCCGCCTCTGCGCGGCGTTGTTTCATGATGTTGTCTATCTCAGCCAGTGGCTCATTGAGCTTCTGGTCGCTAAGCCGCAGGCTGATGGTGATCTTGCCGCCGGCAGGCACCGTGCGCTGGTAATGCAAGCCGGCCTTGGTGCCGGTTTGTGCCGGGTTGACGCAGTCTTCGCCATGGATGATATGGCGATGGAACGCATCTTTGACAAAGCGCCTGCCGTCGTCGGCCTCAGCACCATACACGCGAGCGGTATTGGTTTCGTTGTCGGTGAATAGCGCTGCGCCGTCGGCCTCTGCATACAGGTAACGTGGGCCCAGTTGATAGGTGATAGGTAGGTTGGTCAGGCCGGTCGCTTCGGTATCATCAGCCAGCAGGCATAGGAACTTCTTGTTCTTTTGCAGCAGCTTGATTTCCGGCTCTACCCGGCGCGTATCACACCAGCCCCAGGTGTTGCGAAACCAGAGGTTGGGGATGATATGGATGGGCGCATCTTCCGGTCCGCGATTATGCACTTCGATGCGTATGCAGATATCTTCCGCCGAGGCTTTTGCATAGTCGATGAATACATCGAAATAGCGATCCTGGTCAAAAATGCCGGTATCCAGCAGCTCATACTCGGGGCCGCTGCCACCACGCTTGCGGTTTTCGTCTATGAGCTGCTGATAAGGGTATTCTGCGTGCGGATACTTGTAGAGGTAACGCATGTAACTATGCGTAGGGGTGCTGTCGAGGTAGAAGTAATAGTCTTTGGGATCCTCGCCATGGTTACCTTCATGCGGGGTGAGTCCATAGATGCGCTCCTTGAGGATGGGGTCTTTGCCGTTCCACAATGCCAGGCCGAAGCACAATAGCTGATAGCGGTCGCAAATGCCGCCTATGCCATCCTCGCCCCAGCGGTAGGCTTTGCTCCTGGCCATGTCATGGCTGAGGTAACCCCAGGCCGCCCCGTTCGGGCTATAGTCCTCGCGTACCGTGCCCCATGAGCGCTCGCTCAGGTAAGGCCCCCATCTTCTCCACCCTGAGGAGTCCAGCCCTTTTGCCTCCTCAAGCCTTAGTTTTTCTTTTGAGATATTGCTTTTATTGTCACTCATGATACTTCCCATTGACACGAGCTACAGCGAAGAGAGGTGCAGTGGTTGGGCGCGCTAGGATGGCCTCCGGGCTGACCTGATTTTTTATGCGCAATTGGTAGCTGCGCTTTAGTTATTGGATATCAGTATTGTTCTTTTGCCTAAACCTGACTATATCACTCTCCTTTACTGTTTTGTTAGTGGCATGTCACAAGCCATGTCTAACTGTCAGTCATCCATGAGCAGGCTGTGCCGCTTCAAAATCTCCTACAAATAAATCATGCAATATCCTACATTTCCCGCGGGGTAACAGCTTTATTATCAAGGCTAATTGAAAAGCCAGTTAAGCAGAATATTCATTCGCATACGCAGAGTGCTCAACATATTATGGTCGGCAGGCATGAATGAAATCACCAGAACACAACGCTTGACCAATTTGGTGGCAGGCTCATTTAATGAGTGGGTCATGCAGCGCGCAGCCAGTAAAGGCGCTGCCTTGGCCTTTTACACCCTGTTTTCGATGGCACCAATACTGGTGCTGGTGATCGCGATTGCCGGGGCAGTGTTTGGCAACCAGGCTGCACAAGGTGAAATTTTTAACCAGCTAAATGGCCTGCTTGGCCCGATCGGAGCTGAGGCCATACAGCAACTGCTGGCATCTGCACACAGCTCACAAAGCGGGGTGGTGGCGACTATTGTTGCTACGGTGTTTTTACTGGTGGGGGCGACCACGGTTTTTTCCGAACTTAAAGACAGTCTGGATGAGCTGTGGCATGTTCCTACCAGTCGCCAGTCTGGATTGATGGCACTGATACACACACGCATACTCTCTTTCGGCCTGGTGCTGGTGCTGACATTTCTGCTGCTGGTTTCACTGGTGGTCAGCGCCGGGCTTGCCCTGCTGGAAAAATACTGGGGCGGTTTATGGCAAGATCTGGCGCCTGTGATTTCCCCAGTGTCATTTGTATTCTCATTCCTGGTGATCACCAGCTTGTTTGCCACCATCTTCAAGTTGCTGCCCAGCGTAAAAATAGGCTGGCGTGATGTGTGGGTAGGCGCAGTGGGCACCTCCGCCCTGTTCATGCTGGGTAAAAACATGATAGGCCTGTACCTGGGCAGTAGCGGCATAGCCAGCAGTTATGGGGCGGCGGGGTCGGTGGTGGCGTTATTGTTATGGGTTTATTACTCGGCGCAGATTTTCTACTTCGGTGCGGGCTTCACCAGGCAATACGCAATCTGGTATGGCAGTTTTTGCCACCATGACAAAGCCGGCAACCAGGCAAATAGCAATTCTCAAGAAATATAAGTACCACGTGTAATATCAAAGAAGGCTTCAATATATTTAATATGCATACCAATACAAGCAAGTCACGGCAAAGCCATTATTTACGCCTGACCGCCGCCCTCGTAGTCACTCTTGCCATAGTGGCGGGAGTAGGCGAAATGATGGGATGGCCATTTTTACGGCAGCCCGCAGAAAGTTTGATCAGCAAACAACTGGAGCGAGAGGTCCGGCTAGATGCCCCTTTCAAGCTGCAACTGCTGGGTGGCGTTAAGCTGGATGTAGGCGGTTTATGGATATCCGCCCCAAAGGGTTTCCAAGCACCACATTTTTTAGAAGCCAGGCATGTGTTGCTGGAGTTGAGATACTCTGACCTGCTGGGTTTAGGGCAGGCCGATGCCTATCGCATCAAGCGTCTGCAAGTAGATACCATGAATGTTCACATGCTGCGGCATGCGGATGGGCGCTCAACCTGGCAGTTCAAGCCGGCTGAAAAATCCCCATCACGCCCTTTTCCTATTATCGAGAATTTGATGGTTGGGAATGGAGAGGCGCTAGTGAAGGACGTGCTAACCCGAGCTGATTTGAAAGTGGTGTTTGAGACGGATGAGGGCGGGCAGTCAGCATCGCAGGTGCATGCCTCAGGAAAATTCAGAGGCATGCCGCTCACAGGACATCTCCGTACCCAAGGTTTTTTACCCATTGCCACCAACACCCATGGATCACCGCCTTTATCCTCACAAGGGTGGGTGAAGTACGGCAATGTACATGCGGAGTTTGATGGCTTGATGTCGGATATTTTCGGGCAGCAGAATGTAAAAGGTACCTTTTCAGTCAAGGGGCCATCTTTATCCATGCTGGGTGATTTGGTGAATATCACCTTGCCTACCACTGCGGCGTTTGACTTGAAGGGCCTAGTCGAGAAAAAGGATGAAATATGGCGGACGCAAATTGACCATGCGCGGGTTAGCAAGAGTGAACTGTCGGGCGATTTCAAGTATGACACACGCCACGCACCCCCTCTGCTTGCTGGTAACTTGAGGGGTAAACGCCTGATGCTGGCTGACCTGGCCCCTGCCTTTGGTACCCGCAACCAGGATGGATCCACAGCAAAACCCAAGGGCGACCATACCATTCCTGATCGCCCGCTGGATTTACCCTCGCTCAACAGGATGGACGCCAGCATCAAAGTGAATCTTGACTATGTCGATCTTGGTAACGCATTCTCCCAGCCGATTGCACCACTCAAATCAGACCTCACCATTGAAAATGGCCGCTTATCCTTATCCAACATTGATGCCAGAACCGCACAAGGCAGTATTTCCGGGTTGATGGAAGTGGATGCGCACCAGTTGGCTGGAAGTCAAGCCTCCGCAAGCAATGACCCATCGCCGCCAGCCGCAGACTGGAAAATAGACCTGAACTGGAAAAATATTGATCTTGAAAAGTGGTTGCAGGTCTCCAAGGATCGTCAGGAAAATGCCAAAAGAAAAGGCGATAAAAACTCACCTCCTGCCTATGTAACCGGAACCCTCAACGGCAAAAGCCGGCTGACTGGGCATGGAGACTCGACAGCAAAGTTGCTGGGCTCGCTGGATGGGGATGTTGCGCTATTCATTCATGATGGCAGCATGTCGCATCTGGTGATCGAGCTGCTGGGGCTGGATGTGGCGCAGGCGATAGGCGTTATGCTGAGCGGCGATCAGGCGTTACCCATGCAGTGTGCAGTCATGGATTTAAAAGCGAAAAAAGGCATTATCACGCCTAAAGTTGCCATGGTTGATACGCCCGTCACACTGATTCTGATAGATGGTGACATTGATATGGCGACAGAAAACCTTAACTTGCGCCTATCCGCCAAACCTAAAAACTTTTCGCCATTGACGTTACGCTCGCCGATACGGGTGACCGGAACTTTTAACAACCCTCAGGCGACCCCTGAAGGTGGGCCGATTGCCGCCAAGGTCGCCGCCAGTGTGGCTCTGGCATTTCTGAATCCATTGGCTGCGATATTGCCCTTGCTGGATCCGGGTGGTCAGCCGGATGGTAAGGTAGCCGCTGCATGCGGCAGATCGCTTGCCATGCTGGAAAAAAATCATGAAGACGGGCATTCCCGAAATTAAGTCTCGGAACTGCCGCTCATCCCAGACATGAGGGGTTTTCGACTGGTTTTAGGCGATAGCTCCTGGTTATGGGGGGTGTTGGCAGAATAATTTTTAGTGATTCCGTGTTTGTGCGATGACACAGGGTATGATCTTGATTATTATTACTTCACTACTTGTGTTTGCAAGTGGTGTGTGTAGAAAACAAGAACCGTATGATTGCCTCCATGAATGATTCAATAGCCACCACGATCCTAGATGTATCGCCGTTAGCCATGATAGTAGTGAATCCTGATGGGTCAGTGCTTTTTGCCAATATTTCTGCGGCAGCGCTATTAAGCTGCCCCGTCCATGAACTGCATGGCAAGCCAGTCAATTCCTTGTTATCTGCCGCTGCAGGTAGTGTTGACGACATATTTTTTGATCCGGCCTTGCTTAAGCCTGCGGACGGCCCGACCGTTACGCCGGGCAAAATCAGCCGTGAATTTACGATTGCCCGTACTGATGGTCACCCGCTTGATATCGCGCTGACGCAGCAACCATGCAAGTTGCAAGGTAAAGTTGTCGGTCTGCTTATCCTAGCTGATGTCACCGATCAACGGCTGGCAGAGCTGGCCTTGTATCAAAGCGAAACCCGCTATCATGCGTTGTTAAACAGTATCAATGAGTATGCGATCTCTATATTCGACTCCGAGGGCAGGGTGGTTTCCTGGAGTAAGGGGGCAGAGAAAATCAAGGGCTATAGTTCGGTAGATGTCCTGGGTAAGCATCTCTCTATTTTCTATCCGCCAGAAGAGTCTAATAGCGGCAAGGCTGAGCATGCGCTTAGTGTTGCTTTGGCGGAGGGCAGGTTTGAAGAGGATGGCTTGCGTGCCAGGAAAGATGGCACCACCTTCTGGGCCAATGTCGTTATCACGCCTACTTACAACAATAACGGTGGATTGAGCGGGTTTATCAAGATCACGCGCGATATTTCCCTGAGTAAAGGTAGTGATCTGGCGCTGGGCGACAGCACCAGCAATTTCCATGGCGCTTTCCAGGATGCGCCTATCGGCATGATGCTGGTCGATCTGGAGTGGAAAATTACCAGGGTGAATCGCTCCATATGCGACATGCTTGGTTACACCGAGGCTGAGTTGCTCACCAGGACTTTCCAGGAAATTACGCACCCTGAGGATATCGGCACTGACCTGGATCTGGTCAGGCAGATGATCGCTGGCGATATCAATGACTATCGCCTGGAAAAGAGATATTTCCATAAAGATGGCCATGTGATCTGGATGCTGTTGAGTGCTTCACTGCTCAAAGACCAGAACCGTATTCCCGCCCATTTTATTTTTCATATCCAGGATATCTCGGAATATAAAAAGATTCAGAAGCAGATCAGTGAGTATGCCTACCAGGATCCGTTGACGAATCTGCCCAACAGGCGCCTGCTGCAAGATCGGCTAAACTTGGCGTTGACGCATGCCAGGCGCTACAAGCGCCATATGGGCATCATGTTCCTGGACATCGATCATTTCAAGGCAGTGAATGATACGCATGGGCATGCTTTTGGCGATGAGCTGATCAAGGCGGTTGCTAATCGCCTGAGTGATTGTGTGCGCAGTGCAGACACGGTGTGTCGACTGGGCGGCGATGAGTTCGTGATCGTCATCTCTGAAATTGCCAATCAGCATGATATTTCCGTGGTGGCACACAAGATATTAAAGAGCACCAGCAAGCCTATCGTGATTGAAGGCATAGAGGCGCAGGTGACGATGAGTGTGGGTGCGGTTATTTACAATGCTGATAGCGACGATAATGTAGATACGCTGATGAAAAAGGCGGATCAGGCGTTGTATGAAATGAAGCGCGAAGGCAGGAACGGTTTTCGCATTTATAAGTAAGTTACTGGGTATTAATCTACTGTGGAGCCTCTTTCTTGCCTGTTACCCAGTGCTTGAGATTGTCTAGTAAGCCTGTTAATCCCTTCCGTTCTTCAGGTTGCTGCTGAGCCTGGGGGCTCGTCTCCGGTTTTGCTTCTAGCGCTGGAGTTAGCTCGTGTTTCTCACTCCGTGCCTCCACCGGCAAATACTTCACATCATCTAAATTCTGCGCTGCACCAGGTGTCTCTGTGTGGATATCCTGAGGCGCTGGTTTGGGTAACGGCTGTTCAGGATGCTGTTCCTGGGTAGGCTTGGTCGTTGGCTCGCTTGTTTTCATGGTTTCTGGTTTTACCCCAACAATTTTGAGCTGCCGTACCTTACCTTCATTAGAGCTTGGCTTGGTCACAGCATTGGATTTGATGCGAGGGATTTCCACCGGCCTGGATTTTTCATCGAGAGCGATGGTCTGCGGGATGCCATTCTGCAAGACAGTCACCGCATCCTGGCTGATGCCTGTGAGCTTGAGCCCAGGCGTAAACTCCTTGTTGAGCATGGCGTGTAGCTGCTTGCCGTTGCTCATCTGGAAAATCGCAAAGCCCGGGTGCTTGCCCGAGGCGTTATTGACCGAGCCAAATATCCCGACAAGTTTCATATCGCCTGACGATGTGGTCGATGCCTCTTGTGGATTATTGTTGCTGAACCAGTGCGCCGCGTTGATGGTAGCTGTGAGGTTTTGTGGGCTAGATTCTATTACAGGCACTGCCGCTAATGGGGCTGGGCTGGCTAACTGCCATAACCAGTAGGCCAGTGTGATGGCCAGTGCGGCTACCATGGCGTAATTCAGCAATGCCAGCAGTAAGCTCTGCCAGGGGTGTGAGACGCGTATCAGTTTAGGGATAGCCATGACCATGCACTTAAACCTGCCAATAAAATAGGTTGGTGAATCATATAAATAAGTAAGCTGCGTTTACCCATCCATGCCAGTCCGCGCATGGGTTGGCCAGGGCTGTTGTGCTTAAGCCAGGCTGGGCGTGCTAACAGGTTTTTCCCTGTAAAAATACCCAACAGTACCACGCCTAACCACGGCAACAGTGGCACATAATCTTCGGTAATGGGTTTGTGCGTCATCAGGCCCACCCATTGTAACCATGGCTGGTCGAATACGGGATGTGTAAAGTACAAACCCACCACTAAAATGACGATACCCAGCACCAGGTTCAGCCAGTAATAGCGCAGCATCAGCTGGCCTATCAGGCTGGCGACGAGGATGAAGTGCAACACGCCAAAGAAGATATAGCTTTGCGGGAACATGAGCATACTACCCAGCGTGACCAGCGCCGCGCAGGCTGCAATCTTGAGTAGTCGTTTCAGCCTGCTTTGGCCACCTTCATTTTGGGCGGCCAGGCTCAGGCTGATGCCTGCAATCAGCAGGAACAGGGTGACGATGAATGCCCTGGCACCCAGCCAGAAAGGCGCCTGGTAGAAGTCCTGCTGAATCAGTTGGTACTGGTTCAGGTCGAAACAGAAGTGGTAGGCAATCATCAATACGACAGCCGTTCCGCGTAAGGAATCTATAGCCGGATAGCGTGCCTGTGAGGCAGATGCATCCTGCCTCACAGGCTTGTTCATAGGGGCTGGTTTCCTGGCTTTATTGCTAGCTTTAGCCATGGGCGGGAATGCGCACTTATTGCGCTTTCAGTGATATCTGGAATATGCCGCTACCCGGTACCTGCTCATTGCCCAGGATCCGCAGCAGCTCGGACATTTCTTTTTGCTTGCCGGCTGCAGCCTGTGCCGATCCCTGAAAATCAAGCCCTTGTCGGCTAGACCAACTACCGCTGCCATTGAGGATTAATGCGCCATTCAGCGTATTTAGCAGTATAGATAGCCCATCCTGGTTGCCGCTCAACTGTGCATGGTAATTGCCTAGCGGATGAATGCTGCTCAATGGCGAGCTGGCCTGCAACCAGTCTACAAACACATCACCCTGTATGCTTTCGGCAGTTAGCGACAGGCTTTCGCTACGCAAGTTAAGCTGTCCGCCGAGTGCTGCTGCGCGCATGGCAGGTACAAACTGGGTGACCACTGTAGCTGGCATATCCAGTAAAGCGTGCTCCAGATGTATGCGCGATGACTCTATGGATAGCCAGGCCGGTGGTGCCTCATTCCAGTACAACGCGGCATAGATACGGCCAAGCGCGAGCTGGGCGGGGAATATCTCCCAACGCAGCTTGCCGGCTGACACCATGCTTTCGTCGCTGGTTCCTTGTAGTGCGACCGTCGCCGAGCCTTGCCACACGGTGCCTTCAGCTTGCGTCAATAATACATGCTGCTTGGAGCGCTGATATACCCAGTTACTGAGTACTGTCGCAGGCGCCAGCGCCAGCAGGGTAGCGACAAAAGCCAGCAGGCCGAGGATAAGCGCAAACTTCTTATTCATTGCTGATGGCGTCAATGGCTGTGGCAGCGACCAGCGAGGCTTGTATGGACAGGCCGTTGCTGCCAGTTGCTGGTTCAATACGGCAACGTTCAACGCGGATGTGGTGTTCGGATTGCAGTTTGTCCACCCAGGACACCCACTCGGCAAAGCTGGTGTTCAGGCTCACAGTCAGGTAGCCGTCCTGGCTTGATTGTATGGAAGTGATTTTGCTGGTGATATTGTGCAGCCGGGCAGAAGCCTCCACCGTGGCTTTCAGGTCTAGTGGGTGACGTTGCGCCAGGTTCACTGCACGTCGCAGCTCAGTGATTTGTGCAGCCTGTAACTTCATCTGTTGCAGTTGGGCATTTTTTTGCTGCAAGGTGACAGCCAGTCTTTGTCGGGCCTGCTGTCCCGGCATCCAGATCAATACATAGATCAGCACGATGCTGATGAGTGCCAGCAATGCGGTGGCAATCAGGCGGTCCTGCGCTGACATGGCTTGCCATTTGTCCTGGATTGGATTGCTAAGCAGCGCCATCACCGGCCTCCTGACTTAAAGGTGAGCCGGAAATCCACACCGTCTGCTACGCTCTGCAGGTTGTCGAGGCTGGCGCGGGTCAGCAGTTTCTGTGCGGCTTCTTCATTAGGTGCATGCATGGCGATCGCCAGTTGTCCGGATTCATACTCCATGGCCTTGACGTTGGTCGCATTGCTTGCGCCTAGCTGTGCGGTGACGCTCGCCAGCAAGGGCAGGAAGTCGCTCGCATCCATATTGCCTGCCGCATGCTGGACCTCAGCATATTTTCTCTGCATCTGTAGCGGGGCATCCACTACGGCGGTGGTATCGGGAAAGGTCTCCATAAACAGGCTGGTCATTGCAGCATCCAGCTGTTTTTGCTGATGGGACTTGATCGCCCAGTCAATACAGATGCCGGTGAGCTGGATAGCCAGGATACAAGCCAGCAAGATGGCCGCCGGTTTTGCTTGTGCTAGCCTGGCCCAACCCATATTGGGCGGGGCATATGCGCCCTGCAGAAAATTCATGGCGGGGCTGTGGTTATATCGCCAGTGATTGCTGCTGGCGATACAAGGTACGCCAAGTTGGGCTTGCCAGGCATCCAGTGCTAGCTGGTGATTGCCGTAAAAGGAGATGCTGTCCGGCAGGGCTTGTTTATCCCTGGCCTGATGGATGGCGAGCTGCAATGCCAAGGGCGGCGTGGCAGCATCTTCGATTTCCAGCAGCATGCCGCTGCAATGGCTGGTGCGCACGAACGCTTCATCGCCCTGGTACACAACCGCCCAGCCAAATGTCGGCATGGCCGGCAGTAAGGTGGCCGGAAAGGCGCGCTGGGCTTGTATGCCAGCGGCATGCAGGCTGGCCTGCAAAGCCGAAAGTGCGCGCTTGTCTATAGTCGCTAGCATGGCATCATGGTTGTTCAGCATTTCGGCAATCACCACATGTACCTGTTCCGGACTTGCCATCAGGCTATCTTCCACGAGGTAGGGCAGGGCATCCAGTACGCGCTTGCGGTTACCTGCGGGCAAAGTGGCACCGATGAAACTCACCAGCTCGGCAGCAATGACCACCTCAATCTCTTGCGCAATCGGCATTTCGCTCAGCTTGTCTTCACCCTCACGCAGTACCTGCCCGTGCCTGCCGGCAGCTTCGCTGTCAAACAGCACCCATGCGCATGGGCAAGGTGTCTCCAGCCAGTGGGGAGGCATGAAAATGCGTAATGTCGTCACAACACCGGCCTGATATTTAGAGTGTTTGTTTGCAAGCTATGCTGCTCTTTTCCAAAGGATAGTGGGCCAGCCATACTCATCTCGAAACAACAGGGCCTCGACTTTAAGCTGGCTACGTCCAAACTGCGCAAAGCAGGTTACCAAAAAGTAATGGCTGTTTACAGATAAATTTGCCTGGTTTACCGGGATTTCCTTATTGGGTAGGCGTCGGCTGAAATCTGCAAGATCGCTAAAAAATGCCATATTGCGCATGGCGACAATGGCCTGGGCATCCTGTAACGTGGCATTGGGGAGCGCGAACTGCAAAACTTGAGCTGAGGCAGTATTGACGTTAATGCTGGTGGCGCTTGGCAGGGCGGTGGCAAAGCGGCTGATCTTGTTGATGGCTGCGGCATCAAAGCCTTTGACCCGGATCAGGTTGCCTGTCTCATTTAATGCCTGATTGCCGCTACGGTAGGGCGGGTTCAGGCCCAGGTAGTAATTGTCTTCAGCCCCATCTGCCGATATTGGGTTGGTGTCGGCATCCAGCCAGTCTGCAAGCGCATCAGCTTGTGCTGGTTTGATATTCAATAGCTCAAGCAGGCGTTGCAGGGTTTTCAGGTTAGTCTCGCTCAGGCGGTTTTCAATCACCAGGTTATTCAGATTGAAAAACTGCTGCTGGTCGATGATATATCCCGAAAGCTGCCCGCCTTCAACAGGCGTTGCAGGCAGGTGAGTCGACCAGATTTCACGCGGGTGATCCACCCGGCTGTTATTCGCGTCTTCTGCCAGGATGGCGCGCGACCAGTCTATGGCAGCATCTGCCATCCATGTCGCCTGTGTGGCGTTCTGCTGGTTCTCCAGCTCTGAGATCAGTAACTGCTGCTGCCATAATAGCTGCGCCACCACAGCCGTGACCAAAGCCGCTACCAGCATGGCTGAAATGACAGCAATGCCGCGCTGCCTGTGCAAGTTGCCACTTTTTATAATCAAGGATTTTTGATGGGGGTGCATCTTCATTTCAGGTTGATGATGCGATTGAGGGTTTCGCCAGAGACCAGGGTAACGCGTATTTCAACGGCCTTGGGTATGGCGCCATCAGGCGCGTTCCGGGCAGGCCAGCGATCGCTCCAGGTATAACCCTGGCTGGTCATATAGCGAAATGACAGCTGCCTGACCTGGCGGAGCACAGCGTATGCCACTGGCTTGCTACTCTGGGCGGTATCCATTGCCGGCCATATCAGCTCTTCAATATTGCCTGCATTCAGTCGGTAACCTATGCGACGGCTATCCATCAGGGTGCCGGGCTGTTCCGGGTTGCCCAGCATACTGAACATCAGTTGCGCATCATTGTCGCCGGAATAACCCGGTTTCCCGTACCATCCCGGTTGATACCCGTTGGCCTGGTGCACAGGGCGGTCAATGTGACGCCTGATATCCTGGTCGAAACGGTTGAAAAATACCATGACTTCGCGCCAGCGGCTGGTTTCCAGCTCAATCCGTTCCTTTGTTTGCAGCAGCGCACTCAGGCTGCGATAACTCAAAGCCGAAAGTATGGCGAAAATCACCAATGCCACGAGCACTTCAACCAGGGTAAATCCTGCAGTGTGGCGATGTGGTAAACGGCGATGCATGTCAGGGGTTGGCCTTAACCAGGAAGCCAGTTAAGCGGCGTAATACATGTTTATCGTCATCTGCATCATAGATGGTCACGACTACCTTCATGAATGCCGGATTGGGCGTAGGGCTGATTTCCTCTTTCCACTTAAAAGCTATGCCTGCCTGTCTGGCTGCACCTGTGCGCACACCTGCCGGCAGCCAGTCGTTTTTTGCCAGATGCAGCGCAAGCTGGTTTTGCGCCACCATGTCTGCGAGTATGCGATGCTTGATATCCGCACTATGATTGATCGCCATACCAGCCGCGCGGCTGGCGGCTGCAAGTGAGACAGCCAGTATCGCCATGGCCACCAGTACCTCTACCAGCGTAAAACCGGCCTGCGCCAGATTTTTTTTAAACATGATGGCTGGCTTGCCCTGTGTTTTCGAAGCAGGCATTAGTGACGGTTATCAATGAGCGCTTCCTCGCTGATAGTGCCGAGTAAATTGCCGACCAGTCGCGCACTGGCATGCTCTGTCGCCAGTGTCAGGCTAAACGGCGGGTTAAGCCCCGACGGCGAAAACACGATCATTTCATGTGTCGCCATGCGATTACCTTCTATATTCTGCTCTGCTATACGGATGTTTTGCGGAAGCTGGCGCTGACGGAGTATCGAGTCATTATTGATGGGTTGCCAGCCCGGACGGTCTGGCCTGCGTTGCAGGAACCGGTAGCCATTCTTCTGGTTTGCCCAGGCCAGCGGCTGTCCTGTGGTCCGCGCAGTTTCGCTGGCATGCCTCATGAGTAAGGCCAGTCTATGGCTTTCCTGCTGTAGTTGCTGACGATCATCCATGCCGAAATTTGCCACTACCAACCCCAGCATGATAGTAACAATAGTCAGCGCAACCAGCGTCTCAACCAGGGTAAAACCTGCAAGCCCAAGGCTTTGTACTCGCCGTTTCATGAGTTCTGGCATGCCCAGATTACTGCATCCATGAGCCTATGTCGGCATCATTTCCTTCGCCTCCGGCTGCACCATCAGCGCCCAGGCTCATGATGTCAATTTCACCATGCAGGCCCGGATTGAGATACATATAAGACGCTCCCCAGGGATCCTTGGGTAAACGTTCCAGATAGCCATCGCTTTTCCAGTTTTTTGGCAAGGGGTTCGTTGTCGGCTTGGTCACAAGGGCCTGCAGGCCTTGCTCGGTGCTCGGGTATCGCAGGTTATCAAGCTTGTAGAGCTTAAGTGCTTGCTGAATAGAGGCGATATCCTGCCTGGCAGCAACCGCTCTTGCCTCGTCAGGCCGACTCATGATTTTAGGAACAACAAGGGAAGCTAAAATCCCCAATATCACCATGACCACCATGATTTCGATCAGGGTAAAGCCGTACTGGGCAGTTGGTTTAATGTGTTTTGAACTCATGTCGGATGGCATACGGTTTATGCTGATGTGTACAGGAAAATAATCTCAAATTAAGCTTACAGCAAATTAAGCGGCAATTAATAGATAAATGGGTTGGTTTTAGTTATAAAAACTAACTAATATTAAAAAGTTCCATCAAATAAAAAATAATTTGATATACAATGCGAATTATAGCTATAACAAGTAAGGTTATTTAATTAAGCTATAAAGTTTAATAAATACAAATGGTTTTGCAGGAAATTGGTAGTGTTGCGTTAACTCAGTAGTGATGTTTGAGTTTGCCCGGGGAGGGCACTAATGGTTTTTGAACTGGTTTTAAACCACGTTCGCCTGCGACAGGCTGGAAATAATAGTCAAATTGGGAGCAACTCTGCTCTTATAGATAGTCCTTCCTCTTTATGTCAGTTTCTTAATAAACAAGCCTTACATTTCTTTTTCCTTCTTAGTGCATTCATTTTCGTTTGTGGGATGTCTTCTGTAGCCATTGCAGATACAACTGGCTCTGGTACTGCAGCTACGGGGCTGACGCAGTGGAATGCGAATTGCGCCTCTTGTCATGGTGGCGTTGGTACAGTTGATACTCAACGTTTAAACGCTGCCAACGCAGGCGATGTTATTCAAAGTGCCTTGAATAACGGATATATGGCTGTTGCCATATCTGCTACAAACATTAATCACATTGCGGCTTGGATTAACACCCAGTTGCCTGCCATTGCGACCCAGACCACGGCTTACGTAACCCCCAAGTCCATTACTATTCCAAACATTACGTTGGGGCTGACTGTCACTTCAATTAATGTGGTTTCTGGGCCGAGTAAAGGAACTTTAGGTGCTTTTTCTGGAAACACAGTCACCTATACACCATCAGCTGGGCAAACTGGTGCGGACTCCTTCACCATCCAAGCAGTGGGCAATGTGGGTGGCAATGCAGCGTCTACTAATGTCCGAACAGTTCCGATTAATATTACAGCTCCTGCTGCTCCAACAATCACCAGCTCTACCACCGCCAGTGGCTCTGGTGGTACGGCCTTCAATTACCAGATCACGGCCACCCTTACCCCGACCAGTTTTAATGCAACGGGATTGCCCGCTGGCCTCAGTGTAAATACCAGCACTGGCGGCATCACGGGTACGCCCACTGTCAACGGCACCTTTACTCCGACGATTAGTGCGACCAATCCGGGAGGTACCGGCAGCACGACTTTGACGATTACACTCACGGCCACCACACCAGCGATCACGAGTGCTACTACTGCCAGCGGTTCTGGTGGCGCGGCCTTCAATTACCAGATTACAGCTAGCAATGTGCCTACCAGCTTCAATGCGACAGGTTTACCCACGGGTCTCAGTATTAACACCAGTACTGGTGCCATCACAGGCACGCCCACCGTCAACGGCACGTTTACCCCAACGATTAGTGCGACCAATGCCGCTGGCACTGGCAGTGCCACACTGACGATTACACTTACGGCCACCACCCCGGCGATCACGAGCGCTACTACCGCCAGCGGTTCTGGTGGCACGGCCTTTAATTACCAGATTACAGCCAGCAATGTGCCGACCAGTTTTAATGCAACCGGATTGCCCACAGGCCTGGGCGTCAATACCAGCACTGGCGTCATCAGCGGCACCCCTGCTACCAACGGCACATTTACTCCGACGATCAGTGCGACCAATGCTGCGGGCACTGGCAGCACGACGTTAACGATTACACTAAATGCAACACAGCCTGTAATCACGAGCGCTACTACCGCCAGCGGTTCTGGAGGCACGGCCTTCAATTACCAAATCACGGCTAGTAACATACCAACCAGTTTTAACGCAACCGGGTTGCCCACAGGGCTGAGCGTGAATACCAGTACGGGTGCCATCACCGGTACACCTAGTGTTAATGGCACCTTTACTCCGACCATCAGTGCGACTAATGCGAGTGGTACGGGCAGTACAACCTTGACAATTACGCTGACGGCTAGTACTCCCGCAATCACCAGCTCCACCACTGCCAGCGGTTCTGGAGGCACGGCCTTCAATTACCAGATCACGGCGAGCAATGTGCCAATCAGTTTCAATGCGACACCCCTGCCTTCGGGGCTTAGTGTGAATACCAGTACAGGGGCCATAACAGGCACGCCCACCGTCAACGGCACATTTACCCCGACAATCAGTGCGAGCAATGCCAGCGGTACAGACAGTACTACGCTAACGATTACACTTACGGCCACCACTCCGGTAATCACTAGTGCGATCACCGCCAGTGGCTCTGGAGGGACGGCCTTCAATTACCAAATCACGGCGAGCAATGTGCCGACCAGTTTCAATGCAACTGGATTGCCTGCGGGCCTCAGCATCAACACCAGTACTGGTGTCATCAGCGGAACGCCCACTGTCAACGGCACCGTTACTGCTACCATCAGTGCGACTAATGCGGCAGGTACCGGCAGTGCCATGCTGACTATCACGCTCAATGCTACCCAGCCGGTAATCACTAGCGCTACGACAGCGACAGTTACTGCGGGGCAAGCCTTTAGTTACCAGATCACGGCGAGCAATGTGCCAAATAGTTCTAATGGTTTCAATGCTACGTCATTGCCTGCGGGCCTCAGCGTTAATACAACGACTGGCCTGATTTCAGGGATACCTCCAATTAATGGCAATTTCAATGTAACAATCAGTGCTATCAATGCCGCAGGTACAGGCAGTGCCACGCTAGCGCTCACGGTTATTGCAGCAAATACGGTGGTTTCTGATGCCTCCCTGACCGTAGTGCTGAATACACCAACAACCATTGATTTAACTCCCTATATCACAGCAACTACCCTGACTGGAGTAAATGTAGTCAGTGCAGCTAAACATGGGTCGACAACGGTCAATGGTAAAACTGTCACTTATACGCCGACGCAAGATTACTTCGGAACAGATACATTCACCTATCAGGCCTTTGGCGCTGGAGGACCATCCGCTGGTGTGGCTACGGTAACAGTGACGATTGCTGGTCGTCCGGACCCAACGCAAAATACCAATGTTACTGGCCTCATGACGGCACAAATGGATGCTGCCCAGCGCTTTAACCGTACCCAGCTTTCTAACTTCCAACAACGAATGGAATTTCTGCATCGTCGCGGCTCGGTTGCTTCCACTACCGCCAGCGGGTTGGCAGATTCTGCTGGTGTTGCATTGCGACCAACGACAACACTTGGCACTATTGAGGCCCAGTCTGCCAGTTTGCGAGCACAAGATAATCAGGCTGCTCTAGCAACTAATCCACAAGCAGCTTCTGCGCAACCTGCCCAGGCATTACCACAACAGGCGGTTATTGCTTACCAGAATAACCCGGGACAAGTTGCGGATACTGATCCCGGTGTTGTGGGGTTGTTGAATGGCCCGGTTGGCAGCTCCTTACTGGCGGCCCTGACGAGCAACTCTGTTAATTTGGCAGCGCTTTCTAAAGGATTGGGCGTTGGTGGATCATCCTCTGACCCGGATGCTGTTGAAATATGGGTGGCAGGTAACCTGCGTTTCGGTTCTATCAACAATGGTGTTAATTCCGGCTATACCAATTTCAGGACCGATGGCGTCACTATTGGTGCCGATAAGCGTTTCAGCGACAAACTGGTGCTTGGCGTTGGGGTCGGCTATGCCTTCGATACTGCCAAGGTAGGCACTGATGGCAGCAAGGCAGAATCCAACGGCATGTCAGTCGCCATGTATGGTAGTTATCAACCAACCCCAAGAACCTTTGTGGATGGTTTGTTGGGGTATGGCGTGATGAAGTTTGATACTGAGCGCTTTGTGTCGTCAGTCAGTGATTTTGCGCGCGCTGGTCGTCGTGGTGATCAGGTTTTTGCTTCACTGGCCAGCGGGTATGAGTTCCGCGAGAAAGGCTTCATGCTGTCTCCGTATGGGCGCGTTGACGTTGCATATAGTCGGCTACGCGAGGCCACAGAGGCCGGAGCCGGCCAGAATGCATTGCATTATGACAGCCAGGATGCACGCTTTGCACAGCTGGCGTTGGGTTTGCGTGCAGAAGCTACACACCAGACCAATTTTGGGCTAGCGCTGCCACGCGCTAGGTTGGAATATCAGAACAGCTACCAAGAGGGCGGTGATACCAGTATCCAATATGCCGATCAACTGGGTACCAGCTATCGCCTGACTGGAGCCTCAAATAACCGGAGTGCAGTGGTGGCTGGTGTGGGGAGTGATTTTATACTGAAAAATGGCATCAGGCTGGCCCTTGATTATCAGACCTTGCGTTCTGCAGGGTATGAAAGTAGCCAGGCGGTGAGTTTTAGGCTGACCAAAGAGTTGGGGGGAGCAAATAACCAGACACCTTATGTTGCTTCTGAAGAGTTGACGATGCCCAAGCTGGGTGTGCGTGTCGATATGGGTTATACCTTCGATGACAATATCAATCGCACAAAAGTGGCGTCTGAGAAAGAAATAGACCGTATCTTCAGCATCAATCTGACCAAGAGCAACAATATCCAGATTCGGCAAAACACGCGTCTGGTGTTAAGTGGCTTCCTTGGGGCAGAAAGGGCTTACTACTTCAATGGGCTCGATCGCGTCACTGGCGGTGGTCAAGCCGAGTTCCAGTACCGTACTTCTGGTGCCTTCTTGGCGCCTACCTTCGGTGTGTTTGGCCGTGCTGCGACTGAGCAGTTCAATTCCGAGCTGCGTGATGGCTATCGCTACACCGCTGGCTTTACTTTCCGTAAACCGATAACTGACCGCATCAACACCTTTGCTGCTTTGTCGCATATCCAGAAAAATGCCAAGGATGTGGTGTTCGATACCAAGGAGATTTCTTTGCGTGGCAATGTTGACTACCTATTATCGACAGCTAGCACCTTGTATCTGACCGCTGAGTATCGACATGGCGACATACTCTCTACTGGTGCCGGTTCATTAGAAAATCTTGATGGATCAAAAGCGAGTGTCAGTGATGATGTCTTTGTGCGCCAAAACTATTTCACCTATCGTTTTGGCGGCGATACCGTGCTTGCTACCCTGGGTTATAACCTCGCGTTAGGGCCAACCGATGGCCTGGATTTTTCATGGCGCCGTGTGGAGTCTACGCCTTCGTCAGTGCCGGATTATGTTGCACATAAAAAATCTTATGTAGATAACCAGTACTCCATTGTGTACTTGGTGCGTTTTTAAAGGAATTTGACTTGATGCACAGAATACTCATCTCTGCTATTACTTTGCTGATGACTCTCATGCTAGCTGCATGTGGCGGGGGAGGTGGTAAAGGTGAGGGTTCGTCGTCCAGCTCTTCATCTTCTACCAGCTTGGCGTTTCCTCTTAATGTAGTGATAGCGAATGCAAGGTTTTTGTTATTCCCGAATCCTCAGCAGCAGGGTTTTGGTGGAGCAGATCAGACTAATACTCAGGCATATGCTGATGCTTATTACGCGGCGATTGTTCCATCCGGCCATCCTCGCAATACTTTAGCGCAATGGAAATTAGAGAATGGCTTTGGCAACTCGGGCACTGGAACTGAGGAGGTCGCCGTATTTGGCGATCAGAATGACTTAGGTTATGGGCGGCGGATGACCGCCAGAAGAAACAATGATGGCACTCTGGCTTTCTTTGTTGATAACTATCTTGTTGATACTGGAAGCAGTAGTGGCTATACCTACAGTAGCTTGAATGTTGATGCTGCTGTTGTGCAGTCCTCTCAGCGCTTTGTTAGTACCAGTGCAATTGAATATAGCGATATTAACGGTACAGGTGTTGGTCCCAAGTTTCTTAAATTCTATGTGTTTGATACCAACGGAAATAGGAAAACAATGGTTGATCAGGATGGGCTTGGAGAGAAGGCCATGCCTGAAATTTGTGTGAGTTGCCATGGTGGACGTGCAGATCCATTAACGGCTACTGGTTTGTTCCCAACCGTCGGCAACTCTATATCCCAACAGGCAGGAGACACTATATCCAAGTTACAAACCTTGAAAGTGCATACATTTGGTTTCTCTGCCTTAACTGATCCGTCACTAGGCAGCGTTAGAACTCGCGCTTCTCAAGAAGCTGCGATGAAAACGATCAACCAGTGGATTCGGGATACCTATCCAACAAGACTACCTGCCGATAATGAGTGGGATGGAACTGTGGCAAGGGATGCTATTGAGGCTGCATATGGCGGTTCTGGCTTTCCAAGTGCAACTTATCTTGATTCCGCTGCGCAAAACTTTGTTCCAACACCCCCTACCTTGCCTGTTAATCTCACTGCAGATGGTTGGACCCAGAATGGACAAGCCACGTTATACCAGAATGTGGTCGGTCCATCATGTATGACCTGCCATATACTCCGTGGAACTAAAAACCAACCTGATCTTTCTTTTACAACCTTCATTCAATTTAGTGATTATGCAGATAGAATCAAAGCGCATGTTTATGATCGTGGCAACATGCCGTTGGTAAAACTTATATTTAATGAATTCTGGAAAAGTAGCTCGACTCAGCCGCAAACACTGGCAGCAGTAACAAGTATTGCTGCACAAGGGGCAACCTCAAGTCTCAAACCAGGCCGCCCAATTGCAGACGCAGGGCCGGATAGGTTTGTACAACCAGGAAGCCTTACATTAAGTGCAATTAACAGTCTGTATTCCAGTAGTTTTTCCTGGACTATTGTAACAAACCCGGGCGGGGCAACTTTTGTCAGCGCGACCACCGGGACTACTGCAACGATTAACTTCCCAGCTTCGGGAACGCCTTATGTCATAAGGTTAACAGCCTCTGGTAATGGATTAACTAGCACGAAGGATATCAACGTTTTAGTCAGTGCCGGAGCGCCTGCCACTCCTAATTTCACGACTATACAAGGTGTATTTACCTCTGCGGGTTGTAATGCTGGTGGCTGCCATAATGGTAACAATGCTACCTTGGCCACTGCAGGCCATCCCCCACTTTCATATAGACTTGTGGACTATTCCGGTGATGCCAATGAGTTTCTTAACACAGTCAAAGGTCGTATCAACTTTACTGAGGTAGTGGCCAGCCCGCTCTTGCGTAAGCCATCTGGTAATCATCATGGTGGCGGTGCTGCAGCACTGGCTGGCTTTGATGCTACGCTTGCCCTAGGTGCTGTTGGCAGAGCGAACTATGATCTTTTCGTGGAGTGGATTATGGCTGGTGCCCCACTGTAGAGTGGTAAATTCATCACACAATAAAAAAGCGCCTTAAAGGCGATTTTTTATTGCCGAGTCGATTTAATACTCTCGTCTAGGCGCGCTGTACTCACCACCAGCGAACACAAACGGTGGAGTTCTGCCTACTAGTGTTTCTATCAACATCAATTCCTGGTCGGTATGGTTAATAAAGCCTGCCCTGCGGACATTCTTGCCTGGCTGCTCTTTCGCCAGGATATATAAGGGCTTGTCATGATGCTTGGCTTCGACAGTGTCGTTGCTGGAGGGGTCATTGGTTGCTTTGACGTCAGCCAGGCCGTAACAAGTGCAAAAGTAGGTTTGCTCTGGATCGGACTCAAGATAGACGCCAGTACCGCGAATACCGATGGTTGCTGTTTGCGTTTGAATATGGATACCCTGGCTGCGTGAGACTGAAAGCAGCTTGCCTGTCAGCAGGCGCAGGCCGGATATAAGCAGGTTGCCGGACTCCTCTTCCTTGCCCTCCATGGTGACATGGCTATCACTGCGCAGAATCATGGAGTTGCCCCCCACTACAAAAACAACCTCGCTGTCTTTACCTGTTTCTACCGTATCTTTGGGGCCGATTTTGGTGGTGAGGCTGGCATTTTTACCATTGACTTTGACGTTGCCGGAAAGCCGGTAAATAGACTGGCTTGGGGGTAAGCGGCTAGGTGGGCTGCCAAAAATGCTTTCTGCCATGGCAGAGCCCATTGGCACGCCGGCAGAAAATAATCCAGCAGCTAGCGCTTTGATCAGTAAACGGCGGCGTGGATCATCGGCGTCATTGAAGTTACTCATACTGTCCCCTTTAGCAATTAAGTCTTGTCATTCATCACCTTGATCAGGTGCTTTTGTTTGATTCTTGCGTGCATTATAGTGGATATAACTAATTGAAAAAATAAGTTTTATCGTGAAGATACCAATAAATTATAAAGCGGGTAAGTAATGGCTGATGCCTTGTTGGGTGATTAGCTTACGTGGTTTTAGAGCGTTCATTGATTTTTGCCTGATTAGCATGGTAAACCCAGGTAAAAAATATACATTTACTTGCCGAAAAGCGGCTTGCACGCTAAAGTAAGCGCACTTTCAAGTTGAATTTCAGGAGTGTTTCGTGATCGAAATTATCAAAGCGGCTGGTTGGCCTATTTACCCACTGATTTTTGCTTCAGTGGTAGCCCTCGCAATTATTGTAGAGCGACTCTGGGCTTTACGTGCCAACGTGGTAGCGCCTCCTGAGTTATTACCGGAAGTGCAGAAGTGGCTGGCGCAGGGCGGTATCACCAAGGATACTTTGGTGCGCTTACAGCAACATTCATTACTTGGCGAGATTTTCTCGAGTGCTTTGAATAATGCCAATGCATCGCGTGAAGTCATGAAAGAAGCGATTGAAGAATCAGGTCGCGCAGTAGCCCACAAGTTGGAAAAATACCTCACAACACTAGGGACTATTGCAACAGTTAGCCCTTTACTGGGTTTGCTGGGCACCGTCATCGGGATGGTAGAGCTGTTTGGCGCATTTACGGCCACAGGCCATGATGTAGCACAGTTCGCCCGAGGCATTTCTGTGGCACTTTACAATACAGCCGGTGGTATTGTGGTGGCTGTGCCTGCGATGATTTTCTATCGATATTTCCGCGGGCAGGTTGACGGTTTGATCGTGGAAATGGAACAGCTGGCAGTCAAGCTTGTTGAAGTTATCCATGGCGAACGCAAATAACGGTGAGCGTCATTAAAATCGTTACAACAGCTAGGGCTTTATCATGAATTTTCAGCGCGGTAAAAAACACGAAGACCTCGAAATGAATCTCGTGCCACTGATTGACGTTTTGTTAGTCATTATCATTTTCCTGGTGGTGAGTGCGACTTTCTCAAGAGTCAGTGAGTTACAGATTAATCTGCCAACCGCTGAGGCGAACTCGCCAGAGGAGAAGCCGCTAGTCATTACCGTCGATATTGATGCAACAGGGCATTATGTCGTAGATAAGAATGCGCTTGCAGAGCCAACCGTGAGCGCGATAGCCGCTGCCCTGCAGAAGGCGGTCGGGGATAAAAAAGAACCTACCATCGTCATCAATGCAGATGCCAGCACAACGCATCAGTCAGTGATTAATGTGATGGAGGCTTCCCGCCAAGCTGGCTATACGCATATCACTTTTGCAACTCAAGCTAAATCTGGTTCTTAACATACCATTTATACATTTTCGTCGATGAACCAAGGCTTGATGCAAACCGCTGGCAGGATCCATAAGCCAGCGGTTTGCATTTGTATTTTATAAGCATGTCAAAATCCATAAGCAAGGTCTCCCCCCCCGCTGCACAAAGCGCAAAAACACTTTATCTACGCCTGCTTCGGTATGCAGGCAAATACTGGGCAGTTTTTGCAACGAGTGTAGCGGCGTTAATCCTGCTCTCAGCAACTAATACCGGTTTCCTGGCTACCATCAAAATGGTGACTGATGAGGGCTTCGTGAGCCAGGATAGCAGCAAGCTGCATTTGCTGCCTTTGATGTTATTTGGTCTGCTGGCTTTACGTGCACTTTCCGGATTCATTGCCACATTTACCATGCGCTGGGTAGCCCGGCGCGTGGTTGAAAATCTGAGGCTGGAGGCTTTCCGCAAGCTAATGACATTCCCTGTCAGTTTCTTTGATGCACATTCGGCAGGGATAGTGACATCCAAGCTCACTTACGATACAGAACAAATGGCTAAAGCTTCCACCAATGTCGCGGTAAGTGCGGTGCGCGATACGCTGACTATTGTCGGTATGGTTGGCTACATGCTTTATCTGGATTGGCGTTTGACCATGATATTTACTGTCATGGCCCCATTGATGGCGTTTTACCTGCAGAAAATGACGCCAAAATTGCGCTCTGCCGGTAAAACCGTGCAGAAATCCATGGGCGAGATGACGCAAGTGATAGAAGAAGCCGTGTCAGGGCAACGCATGGTCAAGATTTTTGGCGGAGCTGACTACGAATACCAGCGTTTTTCAAGCGTATCCGGTAAAAATCGCCGCATGCAGATCCGGCTAGCGCGTATTTCTGGTTTGAATAGCATGGTGATTGAGCTGCTTGCAGCCATGGCGCTTGGACTGGTGGTTTTTTATGCAGTGGGAAAATTCAGTGCTGGAGAGTTCGCTGCATTTATTGGGGCTTTGCTCATGCTGATCGCGCCAATCAAGAGCTTGACTGGTTTAAATGAGGATATGCAAGTAGGGCTGGCAGCGGCGCAGAGTGTATTCTCCCTGATTGATGTTGCGCCTGAGGTGGATGATGGGGTGAAGGAAATCGCCCGAGCCAAGGGTGAGCTTGAGTTTAAAGGGGTGGCTTTACGCTATGAGAAAGCTAAGCGTCCTGCTTTAAATAACGTGAGTTTCACGGTTAAGGCCGGTGAGAAAGTAGCCCTGGTAGGGCGATCAGGCGGCGGGAAGACCACACTGGTGAATCTACTGCCACGTTTTTATGAATATCAACAGGGTTTGCTGCTGCTGGATGGTATGGATATTCGAGCCATGACGCTAAGAAACCTCAGGCAACAATTCGCCTTGGTAAGCCAGGATGTCATTCTGTTCAATGATACGGTGTTCAATAACATTGCTTATGGCGTTCTGCGGGATGTGGGTGAAGAGCAGGTGATTGCTGCTGCTAAGGCTGCGCATGCCTGGGAGTTTATCCAGCAATTACCCGAGGGCTTGCAAAGCGAGATCGGTGACCGCGGCGTGCGGCTTTCTGGTGGTCAGCGTCAACGCTTAGCAATAGCTCGTGCCATTTTAAAAGACGCTCCCATCCTGCTATTGGATGAGGCTACATCGGCATTGGATACTGAGTCTGAGCAGCATGTGCAGGCCGCGCTGGATGAACTGATGCGTAATCGTACAACCATCGTGATAGCACATCGCTTGTCTACCATTGAGAATGCAGATCGTATCCTGGTTATGGAGCAAGGCGAAATCGTCGAAATCGGCAGCCATGCTGAATTGCTGGAGGCTGGCGGGCATTATGCCAAGCTGTATCAAAAGCAATTTCACTGAACTAGCCTGAGTAAGCACATGGGCGCATGGTTACAGCAGCAGTGGTATCGCCGGACTTACTGGCATCTGCTGCTTGTCCCCTTGTCCTGGATGTTCTTGTTTTTTTCCGCGATACGCCGAATCGCTTACAAACTACACATACTCAAATCCTACAAAGTCGCTGTTCCGGTCATCGTTGTAGGCAATATCAATGTAGGTGGCACGGGTAAAACCCCGCTGGTGATCTGGTTGGCTGAAAGGTTGGCTGAAACGGGATTGCAGCCCGGGATAATCAGTCGTGGTTACGGCGCGACCCACTTACTAATGCCCACTGCTGTAAGTCGGCAGAGTAATCCCGCCGTGGTTGGAGATGAACCGGTTCTGCTTGCCGGGCGGACAGGCTGCCCGGTATGGGTGGGGCAAGACCGTGTGGCTGTGGCGCAGGCGTTACTGAAGGCTCACCCGAAATGCAATATCATTATCAGTGATGATGGCTTGCAGCATTACAGGATGCAGCGTGATGTTGAGATTGCGGTGGTCGATGCAAGCCGCGGTTTTGGTAATGGATGGGTTTTACCGGCGGGCCCTTTGAGAGAGCGCGTGGCAAGACTGAGCTCCGTGGATGCGATTGTGAGTAATGGTGGGCATATCTACCCGGGAGACTTTGCGATGAGTCTTGAGAGTACTGAGTTTAAAAATGTACTCGAGCCTAAGCGTACAGCATCCGCTAGAGAGTTAGTGGGGAAGAAAATACACGCTATTGCCGGGATCGGTAATCCTGCTCGATTTTTCCAGCAACTGAAGGCCATGGGTTTACAGTTTGAAGCTCATGCTTTTGCCGACCATCATGCATTTCAGGCCATGGATTTGCAAAGCATGCAAGCAGAAGCGATACTAATGACAGAGAAAGACGCGGTGAAGTGCGCTGCGTTTGCCAAGGCGGATTGGTGGTATCTGCCAGTTAATGCCCAGATTGATAGGGGTTTGCTGAACCATATCCAGAACAAAATTGGCATTAAGCGGGCGGCGCACATCTAGAATGTGGAATTAAAAAATAGGGAATTGAAATGGATGCAAAATTACTCGAAATACTGGTATGCCCTGTATGTAAAGGCCCCTTGCATTACAAGAAGGCTGAGCAGGAGTTGATATGCAAGCCTTGTAGACTTGCATATCAAATTAAGGATGACATCCCAGTGATGCTGGAAGACGAAGCGCGCAAGCTCCCTGCTGAAGAGGAGGTTTAGACTTTTGAGCTTTAAGGTGGTTATCCCGGCGCGCTATGCAAGTAGCCGTTTGCCGGCCAAGCCTTTGCTCGATATTGCTGGCAAGCCCATGGTTGTTCATGTGGTTGAGCGGGCGCTGGAGAGTGGTGCAGAACAGGTGGTCATAGCAACAGATCATGAGGAAATCGTTGCTGTGGTGCAAGATTACGGATATCAGGTAGTCATGACCAGCGAGAATCATGCTTCTGGTACTGATCGGATTGCCGAAGTTGCACTGAAGATGGCTTGGCCTGAAGAGACGATTGTTGTCAATGTGCAGGGCGATGAGCCGTTGATCGCGCCTGAGCTTATCCAGGAAGTTGCCAGCAATCTTGCCCAGCATCAGGCGGCAGCCATTGCAACAGCCTGTCATCCCATTCATGACAAGGCCTCTATGCTCAACCCGAACATCGTCAAGGTGGTGATGGATATCCATGGGCATGCTTTATATTTTAGCCGTGCACCAATTCCTTATGCGCGCGATGCTTTTGCGGTAGATGAGGATGTCCCTGCGGATATGCCGGTTTATCGGCACATCGGCATTTACGCCTACAGAGTGAGCTTTCTAAAAGCATACTCAGGGCTAGAGCCCGCAGCTATAGAAAAATTTGAATCGCTGGAGCAATTGCGGGCCTTGTGGCATGGATACAAGATCAGTGTCGCTATCAGCGAAAATGCTCCAGCTTCCGGGGTGGATACGCAGTCTGACCTCGACTTGGTTAGAAGTATTTTGAATCAGCCATAACCCCTTCCCATACTAATAGCATTAATTGCTTGAGGGCTTGTTGCTTGTGCAACATAAAGTAACGAAAAATTCTTTCAAGAATGTTTCGGGTAACCCATCAAGAAAATAAGTATTCTAGGTCATTAACTTACATGTGGCGTGGTCGAATTCCGGCAGATCTATCTGTCGCCGCCCCACATAAATTGAGAGTTTTCGATTGACAGTAATTCCCTATCTTTGCTATAGTCTCACCTCTCGACGGCACTAACGTTGAAGCGGACGCGGGGTGGAGCAGTCTGGCAGCTCGTCGGGCTCATAACCCGAAGGTCACAGGTTCAAATCCTGTCCCCGCAACCAAAGAATTGACGCTGTAAATAAAGTAGTTGACGAGAAGTAAGTGCTCTGTATAATGCGCCCCTCTCGTTGCTAACGCAGCGAAGCAGTAAAGGCAAGAAGAAGTACCCGCTCTTTAAAAAACTGAACAATCGATAGGTGTGAGTGCTTGTGGAATGGGCAAGTCACTTGATG